>PDYJ01000764.1_pt1 | contig 751862 bp, 593 predicted proteins | sample 1430841 | NCBI WGS metagenome assembly PDYJ01 (sample SAMN07237672, study PRJNA390542) | Gut metagenome, whole genome shotgun sequencing project. | isolation source: fecal pellets | host: Mus musculus | place: USA: New York, NY | collected 2016-10 | reverse complement strand
AGGCTGCTGCGCATCCTTGAGCTAAAGAACTGCATAGTCACGATCGATGCCATGGGCTGCCAGACGGAGATTGCCAGGACATAATAGAGCGCGGAGCCGATTATATCCTCGCTTTGAAGGGGAATCAGCCTGAAATGCTCGACCGTGTCAGCGGTTCTTTCACATATATTAAGCCTTCATCGGATCACACCATGGAGGGCAAAGGCTCATGGACGGGAGGAGAACAAGAACCTGTTTTCGGTCATAACAAACCTCGACAACATTATCGACAAAAGACAAATGGGCAGTCCTTAAAAGCATCGTGAAAATAGAATCCGGACACGCGATGTGAAGTCAGGGCAGATCCATAAGGAGACCAGATATTACCTGTCGAGCCTTGAAGCTGACGCTCAATATATTAATCATTCGATAAGGACACACTGGAGCGTTGAGAAATCAACTGCACTGGACATTGGATGTCGCTTTCGGCGATGATGCCTCGCGTAAACAAAAGGATAATGCCGCTCAGAATTTTTTCTCTGCTTAACCGCATTGGATTGAATATAATCAAGAACGCAAAGGTATCCTCGATGGGGGTAAAAGGCCATAGGAAGAGAGCCGGATGGGACAACGACTATCTACTTTATGCCTTAAAAAGTTTTGATTTTGTAAAAAATTAAGATGCGTCAGCCGTGTTCCCATCAGGCTCACCCATTGTGTAATGCAGCAGACAGAGAGTGGGAACGGCTTGAAAAGGTTCTTGTTGACCGGGGTTACCGAGGGAGATTGCTAAAGATATTGAAAAAGATTTTGCAATCAGCCTTGAGGTTTCCAATACTCCAAACGGGACTAGGGATTCATACCGAAACCTCTCAGATGGGTGGTCGAGAGAACTTTCTCATGGCTTGACTGGTTCCGTCGCCTTTCTCGCAATTATGAAGAATCAACCGAGGTCGCTGAAGAAATGATTGATTTGGCTGCCATAAAAATTTTATTGAATCAAATTTAAACAGTTTCTTAGATTCGGTTATCCGAAGAGTAAAGAGAAGCCATTACGAATCAATTCAAAAGGAGTTGTGTTGGCTCAAAGTATAGCTGCAACCCGGCGTTTGTCGAAGGAATCCGCAATGATTTTTGAAGAAATCTTTAAACCGATTGAAAACGTTGAACAGTAGGTCAACAAGATAATTATATGCTGCAAATTTGGATTTGAGACTATAACAGAGCGAGAGCAGGATTATTTAATGGTAACATTTGAATTAAAAGTAAATCATGAATATAAAGTCGGAACTACAACAACTCTGTGGGGATACCCAAAATCTATGCTTAATGACGTAAATATTGAGCCGGAAACGATACAGGCAATCATGATAAATGAGGTTGTCCCGTCATGTCCGGAGGAAGACTTCTATGGAAACCGGATTCCGCGTATATGTCAACGACAATTCCGATGTTCAGAAAAGCAGGAATAGAGATAGGTTCAGTACAAGACATTCTGAATAATGGAATTTACATTACCAATGCTGTCAAGACACCTAAAAGCGAATATGCAGTTTCAAAGGAGAGCATAGAGGATAGCCTGCCCTATCTGGAAAAAGAGCTTGCTTTGTTTCCAAACGTCAAGGTTATCATGCTTATGGGATGTGGCAAAGAAAGCCTTTAATATGATATGCAGAAGGCGACCAAGAAAAATGCCGTTCCAAGTATATCTACTTACAAGTTACGTAATACTGAGATTTTCTATAATGGAATACGCATTATGCCCTCTTACATTATGACTGGCCAGAACATTCTGATTGAAAAGTCAAAATTCGAGATGGCATCGAAGGATATAGAAACGATGTACAGGTTAATTAAATGTTTTGATTAAAGATGGCTATTGCACCTGATGATATTTTGAAATATTGCCTTGACAACCTTGAAGGGACGGTCGAAGTAAACAGTTGGGGCGAGCGTGGGATTTTCTACAATCCGGGTGGGTGTTGAAACGTGGGGTTTATATCTTGACGATAAAAGAAAAGGATGGCGACAATGATCGAGCTTCCCACCTTGACCGCAAGGATGTGTGGCGAATAAATATAGGAGTCAGAAAACAGACTTTCCGCACTTTATTCGGAGAACTGCCCAAACGTCCATGTAAAGGTTGCATTGTAGATATGCCGTGTGAATTTACCGCAAAGGATGTCATTATGCCGCATCCGGTTTATGCGTGGATGGGCTGGATTTGCGCTTTAACCCCATCTGAAGCGACATTTGAATTATTAAAACCTTACATCCTTGAATCCTACGAATACGCAAAAGAGAAATTCAAAAAAAGATGACGGGATAGTGAACTGATTATTTGAAAACGATGATAGAACATATGGAACAAAGATTTTGTCAAAGCTGCGGTATGCCCCTTGTAGAGGGTAACATCGCACAAATTCAGACGGCAGTAAAAGTAAGGACTATTGTGGCTACTGCTACAAAGAAGGTGTTTTCCTCCAAGATTTCAACATGAGCCAGATGATAGAGTTCTGCACTCAGTTTACCGACCAGATTAACAAGGAAACGGTTGGAATCTGACGCCCCAACAGGCAAAGGCTCAAATGCAACAAATCTTCCCAACACTCAAACGTTGGAAAGAGAAAGATGAAAGGAGTTTGATTGAAAAAGCGATCCATCTTCTTTCCCAATGCAAAGAGGTTACGTTGGCATCGGTCAATGCGGAGGGTTTTCCTCGCCCTGTGCCATTGGATAAAATTCACTCGTTAGGATGCAATGAAGTTTGGGTAGTGACCGCAGCAGACTCCGAAAAGGTTGCCGATTTCAGGCTCAATCCCAAAGCTGGGCTTTCCTATTCATTTTATGGCGATAGTGTTGCTTTGCGCGGCACAGTCGAAATCATTACGGATGATGTAACCCGCAAACGGATGTGGCAGAAGTATTTTATAAATTATTTCCCGCCGGCCCGGCAGATTCGAACTATGTGCTTATTCGCTTTATCGGAAATGAGGCTACCATCTGGATAAACCGCGAGTTTGCTCACATCACCATATAACACATAAATTATGAGAGATTCGGAACAAATGTATCCGGTCGTTTTTACAACAGCTATCATTCAGAGGAATTTACGGTTGAGTGAGGCATATAACACCAATGTCCGTTTTTTACTATCATTGGAAATTGTCATGTTGTAATTTTACGGGATGCAGACATTCAGAATCATACAGCCAACGCCTGCCCTGAAACCGTTCATACGGTATTTCTGGATATTGCAGGATAGTACCTCAGGCATAGTGTCGCAACGCACTTTGCCGACGGGTTGTATGTCGCTTGTGTTCCATCGTGGCGAAAGGCTGAAAGTCACGAACCGTGATGAATTACAGCCGCAGAGTTTTATTTGCGGTCAGGAAAGCGGCTATTCAGATGTGGCTTCAACCGGCGACATTGAAATGATTGTGGCAGTATTCCAGCCTCATGCGGCAAAAATATTCTTCTGTATGCCGGTCACTTTACTGCGTGACAGGAATGTGGCGGTTGCGGACATTGAAAATCCAGCCTTGCGTGATTTGGCACACAGAGTTGAAGACAGTGAAAATCACGACATCTGCATTGAACTGATAGAGAATTATTTCTACAAGTGCCTGATGTATGGGACACCTTATCATCTGCCACGACTGGCGGAAGTGGTACGTCATATCAACAATTCCACTCAAACAAATATCAGGGCACTTTCGAATATTGCGTGCCTGAGCGAAAAGCAATTCTCCCGGATTTTCTCGGAAAACATAGGAACGACACCCAAAGATTTCATGCGTATAGTCAGGTTGCAACGTACCTTATCTGTCATGCAGCATAATCAGGGGATAGGTTTTGCGCAGCTGTCATACGAATGTGGGTACACCGACCAATCCCACATGATTAAAGAATTCAAGCTATTCTCCGGCTACACACCGAAAGAGTATATTGCTCGATACTCTCCTGTTTCTGACTATTTTACATTCTAAAAAATAGCGTTTATACAGCCTTGTATTTGGTTGTCACCGATTATTTATATAATTTTGTCACCACTTAGTGACGTTATATAAGATGGAATTGAAAGAAACAGAAAAAAGGCTTCTTGAAGCCGTGAGCCATATCGTAGAGAACGATGGTTTTACCAAAATCGGAGTTAATCGCATAGCTAATCAAGCCGGATGCGATAAGGTTTTGATTTATCGCTATTTCGGTGGATTGGATGGTTTGCTCGTGGAATGGGCAAAGCGTCATGACTATTATTCGTTTGCCTATTCGGAGTTTATTGATACCATTAAACGTACCGAAGATGGCGACATAAGGCAGATTGTTAAGGATGTACTTATGTGTCAGCTTAACTATCTAAAAGATAATGTGCTCATGCAGGAACTTCTTGTATGGGAACTTTCAGGTCATTCTTCTTTCAAAGGTATCATCGAAGAACGTGAGCGTATCGGTTATAAATTGCAGGAGGAACTGAATAAGTTTTTGGATAAAGGCGGTGACAACAATATGTCTATTGCCATAATCATATCCGCAATCAACTACATAGTTCTTTTCACAAGGCAATATCACAAAATCAATGGCATAGATTTCAGCAAACCGGAAGCATGGGAAAGAATGGAAGCTATGATTTCCAAATATGTGGATTTTATCTTTGGCAACAACTGTCTATGAAACATATCATTACAATAGCACTTACACTGTTTCTTACAGCTTTTGCAATGGCACAGCAAAGAAACTATATTTCCATCTGTGGCAGGACGAAAACCGCTATCAAATGGACGGAGGAACACAAGGATGGAAAGATATACCTGCATACGGTTCAAGGTGGTGAGAAGCATGAGTATATCTTAGGAAGCGGATATAAAACCGAGAGTTGGAAGATAGTAAATACTTCTTCAAACACCAATCTGTCAATCAGTCTGAATAATGGGATATACTCCATATCCGGCAAGTTCAATGGGAAACGGATTTCAAAGACGGTAAATAGTAAAGGCAAGCCGTGGTATCAGAACATCGCCTATAATGCGGGACTGACTTTGAAAAACAGTAAGTCTGTGGAATATGAGTGTTTTCGCCCCGACAACATGAAGCTCTATACCATGTCGGCAGTAAAGAAAGGAACTGAGAAATTAGACGGAAAGAATGCCATAAGAATCGAAGTCAGTCTTACCGGCTTTATGTCTGCTTTCTGGAGCTGTGATTATTACTTTGACACGAGTTCTCTGATGTTTGTGGGGTATAAGGGCGTAAACGGTGGCCCCGGAACACCTGAAACAAAAATATCAGTCGCAAGATGAAGACAATAATATTCTATCGTTCCTCATATAGAGGAAACACGTTGAAGATTGCGGAAAGCATGAAGGATGCCCTATCTGCCGAATTGGTATCTATCGACAGCAATCCGTCAATCGACCTGTCGGATTATGACCTCATTGGCTTTGGCTCCGCGATAAACTTTGCCGCTCACGATATACGACTTCAAAGATTTGTTTCAGGTCAATATTTTAAAGGTAAAAACGTGTTCGTATTTTCCACCCGTTGCAGACCTTTCTTGGGAGCATATCATAAGCACCTCAAAAAAATTATAGAGGCGAAAGGAGGAATTATAGTCGGAGAGTTTTCCTGTCAAGGATTTGACCGCACCGGGCCGTGGGTTCTGATGGACGGCTACAATAAAGCCAGACCGAATGAGCAGGATATGTTCAGGGCAAGACTGTTTGCGGAAAAATTGCGTTTGAAATTACATCCGTTGGCTCATGCCCATAAGAATCCGGTTGAAGGTTATTCTGATGACGTACCGATACGCCGTAAAGGGTCTGATATAATAGCGGGTAACAAGGTGGTGTTCCTAAATACCTCTACTTGTATAAATTGCGGGAAATGTATCAAGATTTGTCCGATGCACATATTCGCACTAAAAGATACGGTTTTACCGACTGACGAGAAAAATTGCATCCAGTGCAGGCTGTGCGCTGACAACTGTCCGACTTCTTCAATATATATCCATGAATCTTTCTTGAATGGATTGCGGATAGCTCTCAGAGAATCATTCAGCGACAAATTGCAGAACAGTTATAACGATGAAGATAATCAGCAGTAGGTCTTTTCCACCTAACACAGGATGTCCGCTTTTTACTATCACAGGCTACGATGTAGCTGTAATTTTGCAGCGTACTAATTAAATAATAAAAAAGTATGATTGCATTTTTTGAAATTCCCACCAATGACTTCGACAAGTCGGTGGCGTTCTATCAGGCACTCTTCAGCGAAAAGCTGGAAGTGTCGCAGTTCGGCGACGAGAGAATGGCGTGTCTCATGAAAGACGGAAAAAGCGTATGCTCAATCTCCTCGGCTCCTTCGTTCCCCGGTTTCGCACCCTCTAATGGAGGCGTGTTGGTGTATCTCCAGACAAAAGATTTGGATGCCAGCGTGAAAGCTGCGTTGGATAACAGCGCGACGCTCGTAACTCCCAAGACCAAGATTCAGGTTGACGATTGGGGTTACTTCGCCATCATCGCCGATCCTGTCGGCAACCGCATCGGGCTTTATGGCGACAAGTAAAGAGCCGAAAACGTAGGTTACAGTGGAGAGAACTACTCGGTTTTCTCCACTATCCGTATCTATAATCAATTTTTTCTGCCCGATTATTTTGTTGTCTAAAATAATTAGACTACTTTTGTATTATCAAATCGTCTAATTTAATTAGACTATATAAAATGGAAGATATGAAGCCATTAACAGAACGTGAAGAAGAAGTGATGAACTTCTTTTGGGAAAGCGGGGCACTCTCGGTTCGGGATGTCGTTGCCCTTTACAATGAGCCGCGTCCAAGCCGGACTACGGTAGCCACATTCGTGAAATTTCTTGAACAGAAAGGCTATCTCGACCACAAGGCTGAAAGCACAGGCTTCATATATTTCCCAATAATAGAGCGGGAAGATTATTGTGGACAAAATCTGAAGAGTGTCATTAGGCGGTATTTCGACAATTCCATTCAGAATGTTGTGAACTTCCTGATTAAAAGCGAGGAATATAGCGATGAAGAGGCTAAGGAAATAATATTGCAAATATCTAACAGAGGAAAGGAATAACAATGGCAGGCATATTCTTGGCATATTCATTATTGGCAAGCACCCTCCTGATTGTAGTCTGGGCGGTGTACAAATGCGTTCTTGCCAATACCGGATGTTTCCGGTTCAACAGGATATTGTTGTTGTCCTGTATAACGCTTGCTTTCGTTTTTCCTATCTTCATACTTAATTCCTTTTGGGTAGCGGATATTATGGAGAATAATATTGAAATCGCTTTTAATCCGGTCGAGATTGCCTATATAGCCAATACGGTATCAGAGCAAATCACTCCGATATGGGATTATATAGTCACACTTTTCCTTATAGGGGTTATTGTCATGATTCTCTATTTCCTCGTTTCACTGATACGGTTGGCACTGTTCATTCTCAAAGGTGAGCACATAAAACAGGATGACTGCCGCATTATACTTCATCGCCATAACAGCGTCGCCCCGTTTGCATGGTGCGGATATATCATGATGCCAAGACGTGACTGGTACGAGTTCGGGCAGATGATAGTATGCCATGAAAAAGCGCATATAGAATGTCGCCATTGGATTGACTTGCTTTTTATGCAGGCAGCGATTATTATCACTTGGTATTGTCCTGCTATATGGCTTCTGCGCAATGAACTTCATACCCTCCATGAGTATGAAGCCGACAGCCGTGTGCTTGCATCGGGCGTAAAACGAGAGGAGTATCAGATGTTTCTAATAAAAAAGACAGTTGGATCAAGGTTCGCAACTATTTCCAACTGTCTCAATCACAGTTCACTTAAAAAACGTATAACTATGATGTTATCAAGTAAACCGACAGGCAAAGCCCGTGTGCGTGCCTTTGTCATGGTGCCTGCAATGGCACTCGCGTTAATCGGTCTGGCCACCCCTGCGGTGTCAGCAGTAATCAACGAGGTATCTGCCGCTACGCCGGTGGAGGATCTGCGTTACAAAATTAGCGAAAAATCCGATTCCACCATTCGAGTGACAGAAAGAAATTCAGATGTTGTGGTGACAGAGAAGGAGGATGCCGCAGACGCAGTACCTTTCATCAAAACAGAAACAGCACCGAATTTTCCCGGTGGCAAGGACAAACTTATAGCATTCATCAATGAAAACATCTCCTTCCCGGAAAACGCATATACTAATGGCAGCCTCGATATGGATGCTGTGGTGCAGTTAACCATTGCAAAAGACGGAGTTGTAAAGGATGCCCACATAGTCAAAAGTTCAGGCAAGACACTTGACACTGAAGTCCTACGCGTGGCTCGTATGCTTCCAAAGTTCCATCCCGGACTAAACGGCGGACTCCCCGCCGAATCAAGCTATACACTGGCTTTCAATTATTCTATCAACAAACAGTAATAGAGCAGCCGAAACAAGCATATAAATCTGATACTTGGAGTATGCCGTATTTTTCAGTACGGCATCTCCTGTATCGGAATAAATTAGTAAGATGCAGGAAACATCACAAGAAAAATATCGTCAGTTACAAGCAGCACCAATCGGAAAGTTGTTGCTTCAATATTCTATACCGGCCATAATCAATATGGCGGTCGTTTCTCTATATAATCTTATAGATAGCATTTTTATCGGGAATGGAGTCGGGGCATTGGCGATTTCTGGCCTTGCTGTCACTTTCCCGATTATGAATTGTATCATAGCATTCAATACGCTCATCGGGATTGGCGGAACGACGTTGACCTCTATCAGTTTAGGACGCGGACAATATGAAAAAGCAACTGACATCTTGCATAATGTAGTGATTTTAGGAATTGTAATCAGTTCTCTGACCGGTTGGATTATACTTCTCAATCTGGATGTCATACTTTACTTTTTCGGAGCAAGCAAATCAATACTCCCTTATGCGCGAGAATACATTGTAATAATGCTATTCGCCAATCCGATAACATTTCTGTTTTTAAGCCTTAATAACTTGCTTCGAGGTAATGGATTTCCTCGCAAATCGCTGGGATCAACCTTAATGACAGTTGGATTAAACCTGATATTGACACCAATATTCATATTTGTGTTGAGACTGGGTATCAAAGGAGCTTCTATATCCACCGTGTTATCGCAAATTGTGGGACTTTTATGGGTAGTAAGGCTCTTTTGTGTGAAATCCAACAAGGTACATTTTCAACGTAAATACTTCAAATTCAACTTCCAATTATCAAGAAAGATTATGAAACTGGGGACACCTCCGTTCATACTGAATCTTTGCACGGCATCCATAACTATTGCACTTATAAATAGAATGGGATTTTATGGCGGGGATTTTGGTGTGGGAGCATACGGTATTGTTAGCCGCATCTATATGCTTTTCTCGATGATGATTATCGGTTTATCTATCGGAATGCAGCCCATAATTGGATACAACTTCGGAGCCAGCCTGACAGAACGGGTTGACAAAGCTATGAACACTGGGGTGACAATAGCTTTTGCTTTCATGTTCTCCGTGTTTTTATTGTGTGAAATAGCAGCCGACCCAATAATACGGTTGTTCTCCAACGAAATTGCATTGAAAGATATTGCAATAGCAGGTCTTCGTGTCTGTGCATGGACTTTTCCTGTTATGTCCATGCAAACTACGATAACGAACTTTTTCCAGTCTATTGGCAAGCCGAAAACATGTATTATCTTGTCGTTCATACGCCAAATAGTATTTCTAATTCCCCTTATATTTCTACTGCCTGAGATATTTGGTTTGGGGCTTGACGGAGTCTGGCTAAGTATTCCTTTGGCAGATCTTATAGCCTGCATTTTAACGGTTGCAGTATATATGCGGTATAAACGTCAGCAAGAGTTAACGATAAAAATGATTTGAACGAATAGAATTAAGACAATGGATAAATCATTAGAACAACGGATGGCCCAAGTGCTTGAACGGTGCGAGGACCTTGTTCTTGCATCTGTTGATGGTGACGGATTTCCCCGGCCCGTGCCTATGTGCAAAATACATTCTTCCGGAATCAACGAGATATGGGTCTCAACAGGTGCAGATTCAGTCAAATTCACCCAGTTCATAAATAACCCGAAAGCGGGACTATGCTATTTTGAAAAAGGTCGGTCGATGGTAATGACCGGTTTGGTGAAAATAGTTACTGACGATAAGAAACGTAAAGAACTTTGGGAGGAATGGATGTATCGTCATTATCCACAAGGCCCGACAGACCCCAACTTTGTGCTGCTACGTTTTATAGGCGAATCCGCTACCGTCTGGTATGAAGGAGAGTTTGTGCATGAAATCATTTAGAAAACTTTGAATATGAAAAGTATAACAGCAGATAGAAACAAGATTGCCCCATGCGGGCTGAACTGTGCTGTGTGCAGCGAAGCACTGCGAAAAGAGAGCCCTTGCGTTGGTTGCCGGAATGAGGGTTACAAAGGTGAGTATTGCGCTAATCTATGTAAGATTGTAAAGTGTGAAATACGGAAAACACTGCCGGACGGGTTCTGTGACAAATGTCCTCAATATCCATGCAGGGAGATTGTTGATAAGGAGTGCTGGTATGCCAACGCCTATCCGATGATAGAATCGCTTATGGGCAATCTTGCCTTTATCAGAGAAAATGGTATTGAAAAATTCCTGCAAAGGGAGAAAGAGCGTTGGACTTGTTCTGATTGCGGAAGGATCATATCAGTTCATGACGGTATATGTTATGGCTGTGGTAAAAACTATACTGATAGAAAACATTGAATATGAAAAGTATAATAACAAGTAAAGACAATATAGCCGCCTGTGGGCTGTATTGTGGAGGGTGCCGCAAATTCTTGTCCGGCAAATGCCCCGGATGCAAGAACAACGAGAAAGCATCGTGGTGTAAAATCCGCCAGTGCTGCATAAGCAAAGGCTATCATACCTGTGCCGAGTGTGAGCGTGACGTAAGGGAGTGTAAAATCTACTCCAACATTATAAGCAAAGTGTTCGCATTGCTCTTTAACTCCGACCGCCCGGCTTGTATCAGCTATATTCGGGAACACGGAGAAATAGCGTATGCAGAGGAAATGAGTAAGCGAAAATGCCAGACCATAAAACGCAAATGATATGAGGACAAACATTCTTACAGCAATAATGCTTGTATTAGCCATATTAGTTGGCTCATGCAATGCCCCGTCAGATAATGCCCTGTACAGGGAATGGCGACTTCAAAAATACAACTGTATCGCCACATCGTCATACGGACTGACACAGGTGAACGAAAAATTTGATTATGTATTGCAATTTGACAATACCGGAGTATTCTCCTGTACCACCGACTGCAATACTATCTCCGGCAAATTTGAAAAAAATAAAAGCGCCTTGAAATTCTCCGGTATATCCTTTACCGAGTTGGCTTGTGATGACATGATGGTGGAAAGAAGCATAGTATTTAATCTGCCATGTATCAAATCATACGAGATTACGGATGATGCCATTTTGGTATTGAAAGATGATAAAGGTCATATACTGATGGAACTAATAAGTTATGATTTACCGGATGAAAGTTTGTGTGGGAAATGGAGACTTGAAAAGTACAACAGTATCGTTACAAATTCAAACGAACTTACAGACGTAAACGAGGAATCTGGCTGCGTTTTACAGTTGAATAACACCGGATTTGTCTGCACCACTGACTGTAACATAATATCAGGCAATTTTGTCGAGGATAATAATATTTTGGGCTTCTCCAACATATCCATGACTGAAAAGGCAGTAGAGGGTATAGTATCTTGTGATGATATGGAATTAGAAAGAAGTATAGAGGCAAATCTACACTGTGTCAAGTCATACGAGCTAAAAAACAACACCGTTCTGTATCTGAAAGATACGTATGGTCATATATTAATGGAGCTAACAAAGCAATAGTTTTACAATGATGAAAAAAATAATAATTGCAACTATTTTAGCCACTTGTTCCATGCTAAACATCATGGCTTCCGATGATAATATTTCGGGAGCATGGCATGGTACGTTGAAGATAACTCCGCAAGTGGCGTTAAAGATTGTGTTCAATTTCAAGACAGAAGAAGATGGCAAAACGTCAGTTACGCTTGATTCTCCGGATCAAGGAGCATACGGAATAGCCGGAGAAGTGAATTTTATTTCGGCGGATTCTGTAAATGTGACGGTTAGACGCATCGGATTGACATTTGCCGGACGAAAACAAGATGGGAAACTCATTGGGAAATGCACACAAGGAACAATGAGTACTGCCCTTGAATTATTTCCGGGTATTGTGGAATTAAAGCGACCTCAAACGCCTAAGCCACCATATCTATACACTATAAAGGAGTTGTATTTCAATAACTTATCAGATAGTGTTACTCTCGCTGGGACACTTACTTTACCTGAAGGTTTTAATGAGACAACTCCGGTTATCGTAATGATTACCGGTAGCGGATTGCAAAACCGCGATGAAGAAATATGCGGACATAAGTCGTTTGCTGTCATCGCCGATTACCTTGCCCGAAACGGCATTGCAACCTTACGATATGATGACCGAGGATATGGAGAATCAACCGGCGACGGCAAAAATGCCACCACTGAAGATTTTGCACGAGATGCGAAAACGGCAATGGAATACCTGCGCAAAGAAATGAAATTCAAAAATGTCGGCATATTAGGTCATAGTGAGGGAGCGACCATAGCATTCATGTCGGGAGCAGAGAACAATTCGGGACTGTTCTCAAATCCGAATTTCATTATTGCCATTGGCGCACAGACGGTTCGTGGAGACTCGGTTCTAATAGACCAAAGTGCAACAATGCTGAAACAAGGTAACATGCCGGCGGATATTGTGTCTGATTATGTTGAAGCATTGCGCAAGATGTATGAACTGAAAATAAGGGAGGGTAACAATATGACCGTTGACAGTATTGAAGCTATATGTGCAAATTGGAAGAATACTCCTGTTCACACATCTTTGAAAGCCAATCTGAAAAAGATTGCAGCCGACAATAACCCGTGGTTAAATTTCTATATCGGTTTTTCACCGGCGGAAAGCATTGCAGATACGGATTGCCCTGTATTCGCACTATACGGAGAAAAAGATATACAAGTTCGCCCGGAACTGAATATGCCTCAAATGCAACGACTCGCCCCGAAAGCGACCGTGAAACTTTATCCCGGACTTAATCACCTTTTCCAGCACGCTCAAACGGGCGCAGTACAGGAATACGGCACAATTGAGGAAACGATCTCCCCCGAAGTCCTTCAGGACATAATTGATTTTATCAAGAAGTATAAATAGTACAATATTGTATGAGTCTGGCACGTAAAATAGTCACATCAGGGTATATTTTGATATTTATCTTAATAGGAATGATTGTTTATTCCTATTATTATGAATGGGTTAGGCTCGAAGAATTGGAAGAACAAAATCGGAAAACAAACAAATTGCAGGAAGATGTCAATGATTTCAATATAGCCCTTTCTGAATTTTCTCTTGCTGGTGAAGGATTCTTGAATTGGGATGATGTTGATAAGGAACAATATCAAAAACAGCATATTAAGATAGATAGTATATTGTGTCACTTCAATGAGATGTATCCTAATGAACATATTGATAGCGTACGGCAATTAATTGACAATAAAGCTACGGGATTACTAAATCTTGCCGATGCCATTGTTAGACAAAAAAGAGCCAATGATAGAATAACAAAGGAAATTCCAATTATTGCACAAACGAGTATCCAGGAACAGATAAAGAAACCGAAACGCAAAGGTTTTCTTGGTATTTTCGGTAAAAAAGAAGATTTATCTCCAACGGCTACGTCTACAATGCTTCAAACACTCAACTGTAATACCATATCTCAATATGCAAATCACAATCGTCATCTTTCAGAACTTACTGACAGTATTGTGGAGCGTAATGAGATATTGAACACACAACTTAACAAAATAATACGGCAACTTGAAGATAAGGCTCGTAATAATCTTCGATGCAGAGAGAATGAGATATCCATTATGCGTGAACGCTCATACAGACAAATAGGCGGTCTTACTGTATTACTGATTGTCCTTCTTCTCCTATCCTATATTGTAATACTTTGGGATTTTCGGCAGAAAGAACGTTCGCGGCACAAACTTGAAGAAAGTATACGTCAAAATAATCTTTTGCTTGAGATGCGTAAGAAAATCATTCTCACTATATCTCATGATATACGAGGCCCATTAAATATTATTGGAGGAAGCGCAGAATTGGCATTGGATACAAGAGAAAAGAAGAAACGCGACAATTATCTTAAAAACGTCCAAATCCTCTGTAGTCATGTATTACATTTACTCAATAATCTACTTGACATGTATCGTCTTAACGAAGCAAAAGAGACTCCTAATAATATTCCTTTTAGACTTGGAGATTTGATGAAACGCATATCCACTGGCGCCAGTCATATTATTAACAACAAGGGTCTTGTTTTTGAAGCTGAATTTAAGAATATGAATGTGACCGTTTTGGGGGATGAAGACAGGATAGAACAGATTGCAGATAACTTATTGTCCAATGCAGTTAAATTTACTCATATTGGTAAAGTTGCATTAATTGTTACATATAGTAACGGTAATTTGGACATGATAGTTAGAGATACCGGAATAGGGATGAGTGAGAATACCATTAAACGTATCTTTCGCCCATTCGAGCGCGCAGATAACTTAGAAAATATTGAAGGATTTGGATTAGGGCTGACCATTACAAAAGGTCTTGTTGCTTTACTTGGAGGAACGATAAGTGTTTCCAGTAAAGAAGGAGTAGGCACTGAATTTCAGGTGACTTTGCCACTTGAATTAACTGATGGTTGTGTCAATAATTCACAAATGCAAAAATCAAATCCTATGCACATGCCTCACAGTGTTTTGGTTGTTGATGATGACCCATTACAACTTGAGATTATAAAAGAAATGCTTGAACGCAATATGGTAAGTTGCACTATATGTAAAACGGCATCAGATGTTGTAAAGGAAATGCGTTCTCATGATTATGACATGATATTGTCCGATATTCAAATGCCGGGTACAGACGGCTTTGCCCTATTTGAATTGCTACGAAAATCAAACATTGGCAATTCACGGGACATCCCAATTATAGCGATGACGGCTCGAGGTGATTGTGAAACCGATGCGCTCCTTGAATATGGTTTTGCCAGCAGCATTTTCAAACCATTTTCTATGCAGGAACTGTTGGAACATATTGCAAATATTATGCCTCATAAAGCAAATGGTAAACATATTGATTTTTCAATATTGCTTTTAGAAGCAACAGATAAAATCAGTATTCTGCAAAGTTTAAAGACCAGTTGCGATAACGATATTTCTGAGCTAAGGAAAGCCACAGAAAAACATGATAAAATTAAGTTACGTGAAGTGATACATAGAATTTACCCTGTTTGGGAAATGTTATATATGGCGGATCGGTTGGAAATTTTGAGGGAAGAACTGAAAAAATCGAATACCTCTTGGGATATAATATCAAATTCCGTTAGAGAAATAACTCGTATTATCTTTGATATACGAGCCAACGCACACCGAGAGATTATTCTTTTAAAGGATGAAGAGCAGGATACTGATAGTTGAAGACAACGTAACCTTATCGCAGATGCAGAAGGACTGGCTCACACGCGAGGGATATGAAGTCACGACAGCAATAGATGCAGCCGTGGCACGCAGACTTATACGCAAAGCTGATTTTGACCTGATACTATCGGACGTACGCCTGCCAGAAGGGGACGGCCTGTCCCTGCTTGCATGGCTGAAGAAAGAGAAGCCGGGCATTCCGGTTGTCATTATGACGGAATACGCTTCGTATCCGGATGCGGTCAAAGCCATAAAGATGGGCGCGCATGACTATCTTCCCAAGCCGGTACATAGGGAGCGACTGTTCGAAGTTGTGAAGGAACTGGTGCATCCGGCTTTTACCATACAACATTCGCTTGAACGTCTTTTCAGGCGTGACAGCGTGAAGGCGCGTGAGGCGTTGCATCTGGCGGAGCTTGTCGCACCAGCCGATATATCGGTCCTGATTCTCGGTGCCAACGGAACCGGCAAGGAGTCTATCGCACGGACCATCCATTTCAACAGTCCAAGAAAAGACGAGCCGTTTGTCGCAGTGAACTGTGGCGCCATACCACCAGATCTGACAGCCTCCATGTTCTTCGGCCATGTCAAGGGAGCTTTTACGGGAGCTGATGCCGACAGGAAAGGATATTTTGACGCGGCGAAAGGCGGCACACTGTTCCTTGACGAAATCGGCACGTTGCCTTATCACACACAGTCATCATTATTGAGGGTATTGCAGGAGAATGTCTATATGCCTGTCGGTGGAAACACGGAACGCCGTGCCGATGTGCGCATAGTGGCGGCAACCAACGAGGATATGGAGAAATCCATCGCCGATGGGCGTTTCCGTGAGGACCTGTATCACCGCCTCTGCGAGTTCGAGATACACCAGCCATCCCTTGCGGAATGTCCCGAAGACATCCTCCCGCTGGCAGAATTCTTCCGCAAGAAGTTTTCGGATGAGCTCCACAAGGAAACCTCCGGATTCAGCCCGGAAGCCGAGCGGCTTATGCTGGCACACTCATGGAGCGGCAATATCCGCGAGCTTCAGAACCTGGTGCGCAGGGCAGTGCTGATTTCAAAGACTCCCGTTATCGCAGCCCCAGATTTGAATATCCGTAAATTCACAAGTGATAATGTCACAACAGTCGTTCCCGATTTGCGCCCCATAAAGGATGACGAAGCTGAAAAGCAACTGATCATCCGCACCTTGGAATCCTGCAACGGCAACAAGACCAAGGCGGCGAGAATGCTCAACATAAATCCTACGACATTATACCGTAAGATGAATAAGTACGGTATAAAGTAACATTTATGCCTTGGCATACAGCCCTTCTCGCTACTTTTTTGTAACTTTGGGGCGTGAAATAGAAAATACAGGCAGGCGTATTCCGATATGTCCGCCTTTACATACATAAGTTCGCAAGAGTCTCAGACAGAAATCTGGGGTCAGCGGATTTTTCCGGTGGGCGGGAGGGTGGTGTCAAGAGTATAGTGCTATCTTTGCACAATGAAACCAAACCAACTGCTCAGAGCCATCCTACCCGAAGTCCTGATCGACAACTTCGACATCAATCGATTTGAAAAAAGCGATACCCGCTTTGATATATGGCTTGACGAGAAGAAAGAGCAACTTCGCGAAGACAAGTATAATAAAGCGATAATCTCCTACGGTTTTGGGGATTACCGCACCATACAGGATTATCCTATAAGGGGACGTGCCACATACCTCCATGTTCGGAAGCGCAAGTGGATTGACAAGTCCACCGGCGAGATATTCAGTTATGAGTGGGATATCTCCGAGTTCGACGGCACAAGGCTTAACGCCGAGTTCGTCGCTTTTTTAAAAGAGGGAGATTGAAAGCACCCCGGTCAGCATATCCACTCTTGCCGCCCGCAACGGACTGAACGGACAGACACTGCGCAAGCAATATAAGGAAGTGATCAGTGACTATCGGTTATGGGACCAGTTTGATCATGCTGATGAATACATATTGTATCCTGAAAATTTCGGCGCGGACATGAGTCTTGACGAGACCTGTCTGAGCAATGGCGATGTCTACACCATACTGACCAACAAGGACGCGCATGGAGGCAAAGGGGCTCTTGCGGCAATGGTTCGTGGCGTAGCAAGTGACACAGTGTCGGCAATACTGCGAAAAATTCCTTTTAAACAGCGTCTTAAGGTAAAAACGGTTACTACAGACCTTTCTTCAGCCATGATGCTGACTGTCAGAAACGTGTTTCCCTGCGCATCGCTTGTCAATGACCGGTTCCATGTCCAGCAGCTCATATCCGAAGCCGTTGACCAGCAGAGGATACGACACCGTTGGGAGGTACTCGATGCCGAGAACAAGGCAATCAGGGAGCATCGTCAGAAGCGAAAGGAAGCAAAGTCAAAAGAAGAACGCGAACTGATCGGACAATGGGAACCCGAAAGGATGGAGAATGGCGAGACCATGCCTCAGATCATGGCACGTAGCCGGCATATAATACTCAAACACAAATCGAAGTGGAACGAACAGCAAAAAATACGCGCCCGGATATTGTTCACAAAGTTTCCTGATCTGGAAAAGGCATACGGTCTGTTTCTAAAGTTTGTTGACATATTCAACGAGAAAGCCTCTGCAGGAGTCGCCAGGCTGAATCTCGCAAGATGGTACAACGAGGTGGAGGCCTTTGGGAATAATGAATTCAATAAGGTCCTGGAGACCTTCGAGAACCACAACACCACAATAATCAACTATTTCGAACGACGGCTCACAAATGCCTCGGCAGAATCCTTCAATGCCAAAATCAAGGCGTTCAGAACACAGTTCCGGGGAGTCGGAGACATCAAATTCTTTATGTTCAGACTGGCCACACTATACTCTTGACATCACCTCCCCGCCCACCGGAAAAATCCGCTGACCCGAAATCTGGCAGTTGATGTTTAAGGAGAATCATTGCGTAATGCTTATGCTGTGCGTATCGCATAGCGTGGTGTTGCGTATTCTCCTTACGGTTTTGCCAGAACCGCTGTCTGAGTGCGTGGACATCGCGCTTTTTTCTTTTGCTGTATAATAGAGAAATGAAACGACATGGCAACGGTACGCATCATAACGGCAATGACTATCGACGGTTTCCTCCCGGATGCCGACAATCCCCGGATACGTTGGCTTATGACCGATGCCAAAGGCTTCCGTTTTTGGCATGACATAGGCACATACACACTCGAAGCGGATTACCCGGTCCTTGATATTGTGTGTGACAAGGACAGCACCGACAAATCCTGCATATACACTGCCGAAGTGTCGGATTCGGACGGTATGGAACTTATGACACGGCTCTTCCGTTACAATGTCATAGATGAACTGGTAATCCATATTCTGCCTGAGATTGCAGGTACAGGAACCCGCATCTTTCAAAACGGCACACCGTCGGGGTGGGTATTAAGTAAATCCACCCGGTTCAGAAACGGTATATGTCGAAACATCTACCGGCGCAAAGCGTGATAATCTCGCAATAGACTATTGCATACCGCCGAAAAGTCTTGCATTTTGCAAGGCCTCTGATTTCCATCATATTACGCTTGTACATTTTTATCACACTGATATTCTGATGAATATCGGTGTCTTGTCGTGCCTTTTGGTGCCGGTGGCACGGCATTAGCCAATATATGTAGCATAACCGATTGCGCAACACGGTGTAAAACAAACCAATTCATTTACATCAAAAAAATCAGCTATGCTATATAATGAAACAGTGCATAAGATGTTTGCCTCGCTCATGGAACGCTTTGACAAGATGGAGCGGGCATTCGAGCGGATGAACAAGCTCAAGGATTGTCTGGACGGCGACACGCTGCTCGACAACTACGACCTGTGCCGGTTGCTCGGCGTCACCAAACGAACCCTTGCAAGGTACCGCCAGAAGAAACTCATCCGCTATTACATGATAGACGGGCGTACCTACTACAAGGCATCCGAGATACAGGAATTCCTACAGATGAAAGGGAAGTCGCTACCCGCCGCCGTGAGCCGCTGAAACATATCGTAAAATCTAAAAAACCGTAACATCATGGAAATAATAAGCATGGACATCAGAACCTTCGACGCCCTGTTCGCCAGAATCAGGGAAATCGAGGAAAAATCCGAACTGCTGAGCCGTAAGCATGAGGACATCGGCCTTAAGAAATGGCTCGACAACGAGGATGTGTGCAACATCCTCGGAATCTCAAAGCGCACTTTGCAGGCCTACCGCGACAAGGGTATCCTGCCGTTCAGCCGTATCAGAAACAAACTTTTCTACCGTCCGGAGGACGTTGAGAGACTATTACAGTCGTCGTATCACCCAAACACATCACAACTATGAGCCATTATTTTATCGACAGGCAGGATCCGCGTGTGGCGGACCTGTTGCGCCGCCTCGGAAACATCGGGCAGGCGCTCGGACAAGTTGAATCGGTCGCACGCCCCATATTCAAGGGTGACAGATTCCTCACTAACGAGGAGCTGTCGCGCCTGCTGAAAGTAAGCCGGCGTACCTTGCAGGAATACCGAACCGCGCGTCTTATCCCTTACTACATTGTACAGGGGAAGGTCCTGTACCGGGAATCCGAGATACAGAGCCTTCTTGAAAAGGCGCACCGAAAATGCGTGGAGGAACAAAAGTGGTTGTAAGAGCCGATGAGTTCCGCAATATGCGCCACTATCAGACATAGGCGGGAACGGTCTGCAATCACAGACCGTTTCCCGTCTTGTTCCTGAAATTATATTTCCTTCTCTTTTCCATTGCTTTATCCATGCTTTCGTCAATCAAGGTTATTTCAGAACCGGATGCCTGCATACGCAGACGCTTCATGTCCTCATCCACCTTGCGGTCAGTCACCTGGGCATATATCTGGGTCGTGGTAATGCTCTTGTGTCCCATCATGCGGCTGACTGTCTCAATGGGAACGCCCATCGACAGAGTGATATGTGTTCCGAAATTATGCCTCGCCTTGTGGAAGGTAAGGCAGAAACCGTACTCCTTGCCGAGCTGCCGGGTAAGTTTTATCAAATAGGTTCTGCTATAAAGATTGAAAATCTTACCGTCCTGCCGCTCGTCCCTGTATTTCTCCATTATTCGCATTGGGATGTCAAGCAGGCGTATCGCCGAGCGACTGCCGGTCTTCTGCCTGTTGACATGTATCCACCAAGTTCCGTCGGGAGCCTGCGATATGTCATCCTCCGATAACTGTTTGAGATCAGCGTATGCAAGACCGGTAAATGTCGAGAAGATGAACCAGTCGCGCACCCTTTGGAGATTGGGGGCATCAATCTGTTTTTCCATAAGCAGTTTCAGATCGTCAAGCCTCATGTGGCGGCTCTTGCGCCGTGGCAACGGAGGATGGAGCCTCGCATATGGGTCACGGCGGAGCGTTCCCTGACTTACGGCACGCATCGTCATTTTCTTCAGACGGTAAAGGTGCTCGTGGACAGATTTAGGCTTTAGCCCACGGTCTGCGCCGAGAAACACCTCGAAGTCGTCATAGAAAGCTCTGTCAAGAGCGCGGAGCGGAACATCCTCCATATCCCGTTTCCCGGTTACAAATGCAGACAGATGACGGTATGAATTGAGATAACTTTCGTATGACTCTTTCGTGCGGTCAACGCCCACACGCTTATGAAACTCTTCGTTATGCTCACGGAAAAGGGCCAGAAGGGTTGACGGCTTGCGACCGATGCCCTTCATGGCGTTCTTCACAAGTTCGGCGGTGACGAAGCCAAGACTGTGCCTTATATCCTCGTAATGCTCGTTTATCTCAGCTGTCAGCGAGTCTATGGCGCGGTTCACAGTCACGGCATTGGCACTGCGCCCGTCAGCTCGCCCTTTTTCGGGATTCCATATTTCTGGATTCACAGACACTTTCGTTCCTATCTGCTCCCATTCGGCGTCTATGCTGACCTTGCACAGAAGCTGGCATGTCCCGTCCTTGCGGACTTTTGTCCGGTTGATATAGAAGAGTATGGCGAATGTACTGCGCCGTTTAGGTGTATTGTTGTCCTTATCCTTTTTCATGACTATGTGAGTTTTAGTTTATTAAATGGCGACAGTGAAGCGTGATGCTATCCGGCTGTCAAGGTTCTGTGTGTCCGTGCCGATTTTGTCATCGGTCACTTTCGCGTAGATCTGCGTCGTGGTAATCCGGTTATGGCCCAGCATACGGCTGACGGTCTCAAGCGGCACGCCGTGCGCCAGCGTGATTTCGGTGGCGTAGGTATGACGCCCGCAGTGATAGACCAGCTTGCGCTCTATGCCGCATATCTTGGCAATCCTTTTCAGATATGCGTTCAGGGTGGAGTTGCTGTACATCGGCAGGAGTTTCCCTTCAGGTGCCATTCCCCGGTATTTCTCGATAATCCTTAACGGCAGCTCAAGCAACGGTATCTCATATTCCATCTTCGTCTTTTTGCGCGAGGACCTGATCCAGACCGTACCGTCCTCGGCAGTTTCAAGATTATCCTCTGTCAGAAGACATATATCGCCGTATGGAATACCTGTATAGCAGGAAAACAGGAAGAGATCGCGGACATGGTAAAGACGGCTGTCATGGAGCGGTGTCGTCATAATCCGTTGTAGTTCCTCCGAAGTGAGGAACTTCTGCTCGCGCTGCGGCTTTTCTGCCTCATATCCGGCAAAAGGGTCGGCAGTGATGATGCCGTCGGTGATAGCCTCCGACACGATCATCTTCAGCCGTGTGGTATGGAACCCCACGGTTGATGTGGCGAGCCGACGCTGTGTACGCAGGTAGATGTCATACTTGTCTATGAAGGAACGGTCGATAGCTGTAAACGGAATGTCCGACAGCCTGTATTCCATTTCCAAAAATGCCGCCAGGCATTTGTAGGTGTAATTGTAGGATTTCAGTGTGCCATGAACCCGGTTCACACCGACACGCTTTGCGAAGTTCTCTATGAACGTTCTGAAATATCCCATCAGCGTTTCCTGTCCGAAAGCCATGCCCTGTATCTGGCACTTCACATCATCGGCGGTCACGCCCATGCGGACAGCCGACAGTTCCTGATAGACGGAAAGTGCGCTTGCCCTGATTTCGTCAAGCTGGCGGTTGATTTCCCTTGACGCGGCGCTCTTGCCAGTGGCACGGCCGAGCATCCATGCCTTAGGTGATGCCGAGAGTTTCGCGCTGAAAGCTGCCTCCGAGTATCTGCCTACGTTTATACGCCCCATCACCGGACACAGACCGTCATCCGACATCTCGCTCTTTTTAAGGTAGAACGAAACCTTTAATCCGCTCTGTTTCATAACTCTATTCTTTGTTTGCAAAATTAACTGATATAGAGCAATTTGTAGGTATGCAAAACGTAGCGGAACCATGAATAGGAATCACAGATGCCATCCCGGAGCCTATATTTCTTCGCAATGCCAGAGAAAATCGCTAAATTTGCAGTAGCAAAGATGCCTGACAAGCGGGTTCTATGACATAAGACAGGGATAATCATCCATCGGCAAAACCGTCTTCAAGACCGGATTCCGGATAGGAAAAAGGCAACGGATAGGTAGCGATTCTATCTCCTAACCCTTCCAAAAACCGAATTTTCCGCCGAAAGCACCATTCGGACGAACAACGCCGATCTCTCCTAACTCTCAACACATTACTTTATTCCCCATTTATTGCCATAGTCTCGCGAATTCTTTGTATTTTTGCAAAAAATTTTACCCATGGGGAGCGAATCGCTTGATTCGCTTCGTGTGGGCTTGAGAAAAATTTCCATGACTTTCGGAATGTTGTCATGGGAATCTTAGAGTAAACCGATTTAAACAAACTCTTAAGAACATATGCTGCCAGCTGAAACGTCGGCTAATCTTGACAGTAAAATTAATAAAGTCATGTTCAATGAATATGGCTTAAGTAAGTGTTCGGATTATGCCTATACTTGGATTGCCAATATGAGTGTCGGAATTTCGATCTGGGATGATGGCGTGATGGGGTTCCATCATAACTGAATCACGGATTGAAAATCCAGCGCTCAGATTGGATAAGACATGTATAGGAATAATCTGAACACTTACTTATTGGTTTATGCAGATATATTAACCGTCAACAATCATTATTAACTAATCAAATTCATTATCCGTCAATGGAAAAAGCAATTAGAACCCCGCTCATGACGCTGGTCATGCTGATTTTGATTGTCTTCTCTCCGGCAAGCTCATATGCCGCCTCCGATTGGACAGTCTCTCCCGCTGACTTTCGATATGACATGAGCCTCTATTTTAAGTTGTCGTCCGACGCTGTCAATCCGCCTGTCAACCAAGCGGACTACGAAATCGCGGCTTTTGTCGACGACGTATGCCGTGGCGTGGCAGAGCGGCTGCCGGGAGTTGATGACTGTCTGTATATGCGCATACGGAGCAACTCCCCGTCAGGCGAACAAATCTTGTTCAAGGCCAGAAACAAGGCTGGAGAATTGATTGAATTAAGTCATGCATCAATCATTTTTGAGGATGGAAAGGCTGTTGGCCTACCGTCAGACCCATATATTATGGAAGTAGTGGAATATTATGATGTCGAGATAACCGCTTCCGAAGGGGGATCTGTAAATTTTGAAAGCGGCAAATATGCCGGAGGTACAGAGATTTACGTCAAAGCTGTCCCCGATGAGAAATATAGATTTGTCAAATGGAGTGACGGCCCGACAGAACCCGAAAGAACCATTATTGTCAAAGAAAACACTTCATTAAAAGCCTTCTTTGAAAAAAACGTATTCACTCTCACTTATAAAATAGGCTCTGATCTCTACAAGCAGTATGACGTTGAGGTCGGAACAACTATCACTCCGGAGGAAGCTCCCGAAAAAGAGGGCCACACCTTCTCAGGATGGACTGGACTTCCCGAAACCATGCCTGCACACGATGTAGAGGTGACAGGAAGTTACTCCGTTAATTCATATACACTTACATACAAGATTGACGGTGAGGTATTCAAAGCTGTAGAACTATCCTATGGCGAGTCTGTAACTCCGGAAGAAGCTCCCGAAAAAGAGGGCTACACCTTCTCAGGATGGACTGGACTTCCCGAAACCATGCCTGCACACGATGTAGAGGCGACCGGAAGTTACTCCGTTAATTCATATATACTTACATACAAGATTGACGGTGAGGTATTCAAAGCTGTAGAACTATCCTATGGCGAGTCTGTAACTCCGGAAGAAGCTCCCGAAAAAGAAGGTCACACCTTCTCAGGATGGACTGGACTTCCCGAAACCATGCCTGCACACGATGTAGAGGTGACAGGAAGTTACTCCGTTAATTCATATATACTTACATACAAGATTGACGGTAAGGTATTCAAAGCTGTAGAACTATCCTATGGCGAGTCTGTAACTCCGGAAGAAGCTCCCGAAAAGGAGGGTCATACCTTCTCAGGATGGACTGGACTTCCCGAAACCATGCCTGCACACGATGTAGAGGTGACAGGAAGTTACTCCGTTAATTCATATACACTTACATACAAGATTGACGGTGAGGTATTCAAAGCTGTAGAACTATCCTATGGCGAGTCTGTAACTCCGGAAGAAGCTCCCGAAAAGGAGGGTCAAACCTTCTCAGGATGGACTGGACTTCCCGAAACCATGCCTGCACACGATGTAGAAGTGATCGGAAGTTACTCCGTTAATTCTTATACCTTGACCTACAAGATTGACGGTGAGGTATTCAAAGCAGTCGAACTATCCTATGGCGAGTCTGTAACCCCGGAAGAAGCTCCCGAAAAGGAGGGTCAAACCTTCTCAGGATGGACTGGACTTCCCGAAACCATGCCTGCACACGATGTAGAGGTGACAGGGAGTTACTCCGTTAATTCATATACACTTACATACAAGATTGACGGTGAGGTATTCAAAGCAGTCGAACTATCCTATGGCGAGACTGTAACTCCGGAGGAAGCTCCCGAAAAAGAGGGCCACACCTTCTCAGGATGGACTGGACTTCCAGAAACTATGCCTGCACACGATGTAGAGGTGACAGGAAGTTACTCCGTTAATTCATATATACTTACATACAAGATTGACGGTGAGGTATTCAAAGCAGTAGAACTATCCTATGGCGAGTCTGTAACTCCGGAAGAAGTTCCCGAAAAAGAGGGTCACACCTTCTCAGGATGGACTGGACTTCCCGAAACCATGCCTGCACACGATGTAGAGGTGACAGGAAGTTACTCCGTTAATTCATATACACTTACATACAAGATTGACGGTGAGGTATTCAAAGCAGTCGAACTATCCTATGGCGAGACTGTAACTCCGGAAGAAGCTCCCGAAAAGGAGGGTCATACATTCTCAGGATGGACTGGACTTCCCGAAACCATGCCAGCACACGATGTAGAGGTGACAGGAAGTTACTCCGTTAATTCATATATACTTACATACAAGATTGACGGTGAGGTATTCAAAGCAGTAGAACTATCCTATGGCGAGTCTGTAACCCCGGAGGAAGCTCCCGAAAAAGAGGGCCACACCTTCTCAGGATGGACTGGACTTCCCGAAACCATGCCTGCACACGATGTAGAGGCGACCGGAAATTACTCCGTTAATTCATATACACTTACATACAAGATTGACGGTGAGGTATTCAAAGCAGTCGAACTATCCTATGGCGAGTCTGTAACTCCGGAAGAAGCTCCCGAAAAAGAGGGTCACACCTTCTCAGGATGGACTGGACTTCCCGAAACCATGCCTGCACACGATGTAGAGGTGACAGGAAGTTACTCCGTTAATTCATATATACTTACATACAAGATTGACGGTGAGGTATTCAAAGCTGTAGAACTATCCTATGGCGAGTCTGTAACTCCGGAAGAAGCTCCCGAAAAGGAGGGCTACACCTTCTCAGGATGGACTGGACTTCCAGAAACCATGCCTGCGCACGATGTAGAGGTGACAGCTGAATATACTCCAAACCTCTACAAACTGACTGTCTATATCGACAATGAAATATACTTCGAAGCCGAGCTTGAAATGGGAGACAAAATCGAAATCCCTACACCGGAACCTCCGGCAGGCTATGTGTTTGATGGATGGATCGAGGAAATTCCCGAAACCATGCCTGCACATGACGTGGAAATACATGGCACGACTTCCGCTAATTCCGGTTTGCAAAACATATTCACAGATGAAAACGATCTTCTTACCGTCTATAGTCTCAATGGCGCACTGCTGTTGAGAAACGTCACCGTGCAGCAAGCAAAAGAAAGACTCCGCAGCGGCATATACATCATCAACGGCAAGAAGGTAAAATTATAACAATAAATAATATAACTTAATACTAAACCAACCGATTATGCTTAAAAACATCTTGCAAATGATTCTCTTGGCGGTCTGCTTGCTTTCCCCTTGTTATGCCAAAGGGGAAACTCTGACAGCTGAGGAAGCAAGAGCCGTGGCAGCCGATTTCTTCCGAAAGGGCAACAATGCCCGTTTGGCCGATGCCGGCTCGCTGTCGCTTGCCCATGTTGAGAATTTCGGGGGCTCACCCGGATACTACGTTTTCAACGCGGCCGACAGTCAAGGCTTCATCATTATCTCTGCCGGCAATCCCGCCGGCCGGGTTGTCGGATACTCCACCTCCTCGACATGGCAACCTAAAGCCGTCCCGGGAATCGTATCATCTATTCTTGAAAACGTCAGCCTGACTAATATGCCGGTCCTACGGCAGACGCGCTCCGCGGAGGCTCGCACAGGAAGGAAAATTCTCCCTACGCCACCCTGGAGCCAGGAAGCCCCGTTCAATAACATGATTCCCAACCGCAGGCTGGTAGGATGCGTAGGGACCGCTCTTGCGGAGATCCTGAGATATCATAGCCATCCCGCAGTCAGGCCTGCTGTTCTTACTAAAGAGGGTGAGCCTTCTGCCTACGACTGGCAGAATATGCGTGAAGACAACTACCGCGCCGGATACTCCGCCACAGAGGCGGACGCCGTGGCCACTCTGATGGCCGACGCTGCGAATGCAATCTCCACCGATTTCGGCATGTCGAGTTCAAGTGCTTTCGAAGTCAGAGTGCCGGCCGCACTTGTCGATATGTTCGGATATGACGCGGGAGTATCCTACAAGAAAAGCTCGGAAATGGATCTCAAGGCCTGGACGGATCTCGTATTGAATGAAATCGACGAAGGGCGCCCCGTGCTATATTGCGGTCAGGATGTCTCTGAAGGGCACGCATTCGTATGCGACGGATATGAAATCATCGGACCGACTGCTTATTTCCACATAAATTGGGGCTGGGGCGGAGCCGCCGACGGTTTCTATGCACCCGAAGCACTCAACCCCACTGTCAGCAAGCCACATGATTTCAGCAACCTGACAACAATCGTCTACAACATAAAGCCGGCTTCTTCCATCTCGAAGTTTTCTCCGATACATATTACCAGCGACGAGAGGCAGATAGGCATGACCATCGACGCGACCGACATCAAGCCCGGAAGTAGATTCAAACTAAGGGTCGGGGCTCTGAAGAATATCTCCAACGGGGATTTCTCGGGCAACGTGTCGGTGGCGCTCTTTGGGAGCGATGGCTTGATGAAAAGAGTCATCGGCGACGGAAAGAAAATCAGCATCCCCTCGCTGCAGATAATAAGGTATCTTGACATGGAGCTCACCGTGCCGTCTGACGCTACGGTCGCCGACGGCGATCTTCTGCGTCTTGTCTCGAAAGACGCACGCTCATCGGAATGGCTACCCGTGGCAAACGACCTGCTGACTCTCGGAGAGGCCTCGGCCAAGGGATATTCCATCCCTTACTTCAATATCAGTATCCCGGCATCAGTGGATGGAGCTGAGATCAGCTATGACGAGCCAAGGGTGATCAAAGGACGCGACTTCTCTTTCACAGTGGTTCCTGCGTCGCCCGACATGGTGGTGACCGTGAAGGCCAACGGCTTCATCCTGACACCGGGCCATGACAATGCTTTCAAAATCAACAACGTCATATGCGACCAAAATATCTCCGTCACGGTCCAGAATGCCGCCGACGTAGTGGCGAAACGCAACGTCTGGGTCAAGGCCGGAAAACTGTCGGAACTAATCAGCGAGGTCGATGCAGGCACGATCACCGACCTCACCCTCTACGGCACGATTGACGCTTCCGACTTCGCTTTCATGCGCGACCGCATGAAGCTGACCCGTCTCGACATCTCCGAGGCCTCCATCCTCTCTTCAGGAGCGAATCCCGCCAATGCCATCCCGGCTAAGGCTTTCTCTGGATGCAAGTCGCTGACTCATATCGTCCTGCCCAAAAACCTAAACACTTTCAAAAGCGGATGCTTCAGCTATAGCGGACTGGAGAGAGTGGAGATTCCCGCTTCCGTTGCCACCTACGAATACAACGTCTTCCTCGGCTGCGAACGTTTGCGCGAGGTCGTGGTCAGACGCGCCTCACCGGCATGGGTCAACTGGTGTGTATTCAACGGTTCTCCGAAGAGCCGTCTGGTCGTGCCGGTCGGCTCAGCACAAGCCTATCAGGCAAAGGAATACTGGAAGGATTTCCGTGAAGTGGTGGAGGAAAATCCGGTCGCGCCCACCCATTACTCCGTCATCCTTCAGGAAATGCCGGGCGTAAGGTTCAACGCCGTCACTGAGTCCGCGCAGGTGGAGGCAGGAGCTGAATATGAATTCACGGTCGAGACCACCGATTCGTATGGCGACGCCACCATGCAACTATATGCCAACAACACTCTTCTCCTCCCCGACGCGTCGGGAGTCTACAAGGCAAGGATAAATGCCAACACGCTTATCCACGCCGACTTCCGGCAGCCCCAGCCAGCCGGCGCCAATTCTCCCTGGAAAATCACCGGCGAAGCCGGTGGAGTAGGGCTCGTGACCGACGTTGTCAATGTGGTGAAAGGGAAGTCTTTTAAATTCCGTGCCAATGCGCTCGCCATCCCTTCCGACAATGCCGCTTCGTTCTATTGCGCCGCGCTGACTGACAAGGATGGAAATATCAAGGAACTTATCTCCCCCATCATCACAAATGACACTTACAATTTCGGGAATCTCCCTTCGACATTCACATGCCAGGTGAAGGATGCCGATGTCCGCGAAGGAAATCTCATCAGGGTCGTCACGTCGTTCGACCGTAAGAAATGGAGCCTCGTGAATGCCGCCGACTCCACCGTGGCCGACCGCCTCGACGCAATCGGCAACAGGGTGGTGTATCATAGTGTCACGATGCCGGCCAAAGTGGAGGGTGTGTCAATCCAGGGCGGAGCCTCGCAGGTGGTCAGGGGCATGCCTTTCTCCCTTAAAGTGACACCCGCACTGACCTCCGACAGGGTGACCGTGGCCGTGAACGGCATAAACAAGGTGGTCGACGCCGCAATCGCAAATCTTTCTATCGCCGCCGTCACGGAAGATCTCGACATCACCATTCAGGTGAACCCTGCGGGAGCGAATGCCTACACGGTGGTCAACGTCAGGGAAGGGGAGCTTGCATCCAAGCTTGAGCAATGTCCGTCGCGCCTGAAAATCACGGGAGTCATGAGATCGGAAGACTTCGAGGCCATCCGCAGGAATGCTTCGAAAATCGTAGACCTTGACCTTGCCGATGTTGTCGTGAAGGGCGTCCGCGACCTCAACAACGCTATTCCCTCGAATGCGTTCGCCGCACCTGAACCGACGACAAAGACCGCGCTTGCGAAAGTGATACTCCCGTCGAGTCTCGTCAACATCGCAGAGAATGCCTTCAATCGCTGCGTCGACCTGAAGGAAATCACTCTCCCGGCTTCCGTGGAATACGTAGGCGCGAATGCTTTTTCAACATGCGTCAACCTGAAAAAGATAATCGTTCTCGCAACGAAGCCTCCATATATCGGATCGATGAGCCCCTTCCCGGCCAATGCCTCCGGAATCACGCTGGAGATACCTAAGGGTGCGGAGGAATTCTACGCCGCAGCTAATTTCTGGAACACTTTGAAAAGTTCCGCAGCTCCCGTCAGATTCAACATCCAGATCGATCCTTCGATGATGTTCAACTACAACGACTATTTCAAGCTGACAAGCATTGAATATCCTGCAACGGAACTATCGATAAATATCGGTCTCTGCTCCTTCAAACCCACTACCTATAAGAAGAATCCCCTTTATCGTCCGGGGTCTGTGTTCAAAATGTATGACAACGGGAAGGACGTGACCTACAGGTCTTATTGCCGCCCCTCTCTTGGATACTATCTTGTCAAGTTTGACCCTACGGCCACGGATTCCACTTTGGTCAGATTCCCTTCCGATCATATCCTAAGGCTCGTGCTCCACTATCGGATAAACTTCAACCGTCCGGCCGGGGTCAATGCCGAATTCGTCGGCGTTGCTGAAGAAGACATATGGAGGGATGTAGATATGTCGTGGTTTGTCGAGGGCAGCTCTGAGACCCCCACTCTCTATCGAGAAGGACGCGACTATAAGTTCAGGCTCGACGTGGCCTCTCCCAACACCTCTCTGAAGGTTGTCGCCGTAAGCAATATCCTTGTCTCCACTGGCGAGAACCCGGTGTTTGAGAAACGCGAGCAGCAACTGTTTCCCGATGAGGAGGGAATATATACCTTGGCCGACCTTCAAGGCGACACGGAGATAAAGGTGGCCTCTTCCGTGGTCATTGAAGACGGCGCCACGGTGACCGCCGACGAGGTGAAACTCGTTGACGGCGACGACGCGCGTTTCATCACGAATATCGTGGTGAGCGGAGAGGTAGATGATGCGGCCTTCAAGGAGATTCGCGGCAAGTTTGAGTCGCTTGAATCTATCAACATGACGGATATGACCAACACCGCCATCCCGCAAGGCGCGTTCACGGGGATGGAGAAGCTTAAGAGTGTCGTTATCCCCGAAGAGGTCATTATTGTCGGAGAAAATGCCTTTGCCGGTTGCGAGAACCTTGAGTCCATAACCCTTCCGGGAGTGACCGCCATTGGCGACAACGCTTTTGCCGGATGCGTCTCCCTTACAAGCATCACTGTGCTTGGACAGGCGGCTGAGACCGAGGCCGCCCGGATGTCGGCAAAAGGCATGACAAGGGGAGACTCCGGAATCTCCGCATCCTCCTTCTCCGGGATAAACCCCAACTGCCTAATCTATCTGTCGGAAGGACATGAAGAGGCTGTCGGGAAGCTCCCTAATGTCATAATCAATAAAGAGGGGGCGCGTGTGGCCAATGGAGATATTGTCCTTAGTGAGTCACATCCTTTCAATGCGCCGGCGAGCTTCAGCCTTTCCGGCAACAGCATCTCCATGACAGTGGATATCCCCGGCGCTGTCGGCGACATCGCCGACAGATGGAAAGGTCTGGTTATTCCTTTCACGCCCGATTCCTGTATTTATGGAAAGGATTTCACGCCCAGGAGAGGCGAAGTCCTTTCTATGCTTTCGTTCGAAAATGAGGAAGCGGAGACCATGTCTCCACAGACAATGATTGTGGCCAACCGCCCCTTCATGGCAAATGTCTGCGCTCCGTTCGACTCCGTTCCCGTGACGTTTGTCGCCCGTGGCAAGTCCTCCTCCGAGGAGTTTGTCTACGACGTGGAATTCACCCCCACCCCACATGAGCTGAAGGCTTGCGGCAAAGGCATGACCCTATATGGCAGCTACGACGGGACTTTGGCAGAGGAAGAGATCCGCGTGCTCGACGCGAATGGCGCGCTATTCGTCGGTCGCGGCTCTGCCGAGGCCTCTGAAGTCGGTCCGTTCTCCACATATCTCGCAGCGGACGATGCCTCTGCCGACTCTCTGGCCGTCGGAGAGCATCCTCTCTGGGTATTCGATCCCGTTCCGTCGAAAGCGTCGGGATCAAAGCTCTACCGCTCGTCGACCGTGGCGCTTGAGTCAAAAACGTCGGGCGCGGAAATACGCTATACCCTCGACGGCTCCAATCCGCTGACCGACGGCATGGCATATTCGGAGCCCTTCTCCATCTCCGGGGAAAATGTCGAGGTCAAGGCTGTGGCCATCTACAAAGGTTATGAGTCGGAGACTGTCGGCATGGAATTCGGCCTGATGAAGACTAACCTTGACTATAATCTTGAAGAGGGTTGGAACTGGATTTCCCACAATGTGGAGACCGGAATTCCTGTCTCGAATATTATGGACGACAGCGTTCTGCGCATGCTCTCACAGACGCAGGAGGTCATACGCGACCCTGTCCACGGAATCGTGGGCACGCTTTCCACCCTCAATCCTCTGGAAGCATATAAGGTCTATGTCTCCGGCGATGGATGCCATCAGGCTGCCGGGGGCATTGCATTCGATCCCTCTGTCGCCGTGAAGCTTGCAAAGGGATGGAACTGGATAGGCTGTCCCGCAGAGGGCGACGCTCTCCCTCTCGTCGACGCATTTGCGAATCTTGCTCCCGACGAGGGCGACATGATTGTCGGACGCGAAGGCTTTGCCACAGCCGACGGAGAGGGACGCTGGATAGGCGATCTCAGTCAGCTTCTCCTCGGACGTGGCTACATGTATCTCAGCGGAAGCCCCAAGGAGTTTGTCTATAATATTGCTCCCGCAGCCGAAGAGTCGCATAAGAGTGTTGCCCGTTTCTCCAAATATTCTGCATGGACTCCGGCAAGCCGGAAGTATCCATCTGTAATGCCGGTGATTTCAAGGATTGTCCGTTCGGGAGAAGAGATTCCGGGAGGTGAATATGAGGTTGCAGCGTTCTGCGACGATGAGTGTAGAGGTGTCGGTGTTCCGGTAGACGGGTATATGATGATAAGCGTCTTCGGCCTTCCCGGGGATAAAATCAGCTTCAGGATTCATCCCGCAGATGGAGGCGGTGATTACGTCCTTCAGCAGACAGCGACGTTCGGAGAAGAACCTGTAGGCTCGCTCAAGGCTCCTTTGACTCTTGATCTCTCCTACTCCTCATCCATCGACAGCTTGCGCGACGGTGCATATGAAGTGTATGTTGAAAACGGCAGACTGGTGGTCAAGGTGGAAGACGATTCCATCCGTCTTATAGAGGTCTATGGCATCGACGGGGTCAGGGTGGCTTCGTCAACCTCGTCGATTGAGACGGAAAGGTTGCCGGCCGGCGTCTATATCGTGGTGGTCAACACCGCCAACACCCGTAAAAGCCATAAAGTGGAAGTGAGATAAAATCCATCCGGCTTTCTGAAAATCAATATCCCGGCTGATTTGAAATCAGCCGGGATATTGATTTTTCTATCTAAGAGCGTGTAGCCATCTCACAGTCTGTAACGCGTCAATTCCTCGCAATTTGCGGAAATCTCATCTATGATTTGAAGGCAACGTGTCCTCTCAATTTTGTTTTTTGCGCCTACCTCGATGAAATCCGACAGTCTCGGTTTTCCTGTTCCATTGACAGATGTGGTATGCTCCCCGTTGTACCCCTCTGCACACAATGTCAGGTCGTAGGCCGGGGCCAATTGCCATCGCCATTTCTCCGAAGAGTCTTTGTCAACAAGAAAGCAGAAATTCTTGCAGTGATCATCTTTATTATCCGTAAGATAATTGAATATCATCCGACGAAACATCTCCTCTACAGCCATAGGATCCTGAGTCAGAAAACCGGTCAGAGCAAGGAGATTGCTATAGTCAAGAATCGGCATCCCAAGCGACACGCATAGCAATCCTCCCGCAGTGGCCATGTGTATTCTCTCTCCCGAAAGGGAACGGTCAAACCTTCGGGTGGCGAAATATTTACCTTTAAAAAGTTGGAAATCCGGCACATTTATCCCACATCTTACGGCAGCTTCATTATATCGGTATTCCTGCAATCCTATATCCGAAGGATCATAAGTGTGTCGGAATTTCACCAACCAAAGCCCCTCCTGATCGGAAAACACTGCCTTTGGTCTCACTCCGCCACTGTTGCCGCTGTTAAACAACAATAACTTCGCGGAATTTTCCTCCTTCTCTTGCAAAACCTCCAGCGCCTTCTTTTGGAGCATGTCGAAATCTTCCGTTTCCTCTCCGCTGATAATTCTCGTTTCCGGATAATAAGACAAGGCTCCCATACCTGCATCGCCAACTATACTGAGACGGTCAAGCACAGTCAGATTCGAGTCGTTTATCCCTTCCCTAAGCAATGTTTTGTGGAGAAGATAGCGCCCGTATCCATCCGGCAAACTGTCTTCAAATGTGCCGAACCCTCCGGCAAACGGCATTGGTTTGGCCACAAATATACCGGGCCTCAATGGCAGTTCAAGCAGGGATATACTGAATCCTCCGGCAAGCCAACTCTTGTCATATTCAAACGTGCAGAGACGGCCGTCGGGAGTCAAAGACAGAATGCCGACCCTATCTCCGTGATATCCTACGAGAAGCTTGTCAATCTTTTTCATTTTTCTTTGGTTTTGCAGTATGAGCTTTTTTCTTGCCCATATTTCTACGGATTTGGAGAAGTTCATCCATAGTGGAATACTTCGGCGCAGAAAATACGTTCTGCAACTCAGAGAGATAGCCGAGAGCGGTCGCGAGCTTGATCAGATTGGTCAGCGAAATGAGTCCTTTCTGCTCAAAACGGGAGACATTGGCAATGGCCACGCCCGACTGCAAGGCAATGGCCTCTCTTGTCAGACCCTTTTCAATCCGTCTTTTCCTGAAATCAGCCGCCATCTTCTTGCTAACCTCATTTGGAGCCGGGGGGATAAGACTCTCCAAAAATGCTAACATATTACCCGTATCATCCAAATTTGCTTATTTTCAGCTCAAATATTATCCCTTACAAAATTAATAAAAAAACCGAATCTCCAATCCCCACTAAAAATTTAGAGCCAAAAAACTAAAGGACTAATGACTAAAGACTAATGACTAAAGACTAATGACTAAAGACTAAATGACTAATGACTAAAAAACAGCCGGCGGAAAGAGCATGTACCCCTTGCCGCCGGCGTTTTTATACATATAGAAATATCTTTACTTGTCGCGCATGAAGATGGCTATCGGAGTGCCGTGGAAATCCCACTTCTCGCGTATCTTGTTTTCCAGGAAACGTCGATAGGGTTCCTTCACCCATTGCGGCAGGTTGCAGAAAAAGACGAATGTCGGTATGACGGAGTCTTTCAGCATCGTGACGTATTTGATTTTTACGAATTTTCCCTTGTTGCTGGGAGGCGGAGTCATGGCGATTTGCTCAAGCATATACGTGTTGAGCTGCGAGGTCGGGATAACCCTGCGGCGATTCTCATATACCGCTATGGCCGTCTCCAGCACCTTGTAGATTCTCTGCTTGGTCAGCGCGGAGGTAAACAGCACGGGGAAATCCGTGAACGGCGCGAACTTGGCCCGTATCGCCTCCTCGAAATGACGCTGGGCGGCTATCGATTTGTCGGTCACCAAGTCCCACTTGTTGACGCATACCACCAGGCCCTTCCTGTTGCGTTGGATAAGGCTGAATATGTTGGCATCCTGACCCTCAATGCCCCTTGTGGCATCAATCATAAGGATGCAGACGTCGCTGGCCTCTATCGAACGAATCGAGCGAATCACGCTATAGTATTCGATATCCTCGTTGACTTTCTGCTTTTTCCTGATGCCCGCCGTGTCGACGAGATAGAAATCGAAGCCGAATTTATTGTAGCGATGGTAGATTGAGTCTCGGGTCGTGCCGGCTATGTCGGTCACTATGTGACGCTCCTCGCCGATGAAGGCGTTGATGAGCGACGACTTTCCGGCATTGGGGCGTCCCACTATTGCGAATTTCGCTATGTCGTCTTCCGGACTATCGTCTTCCTTCGGCTCCGGCATGTCGGCTATTATGAGGTCGAGCAATTCTCCCGTGCCGCTGCCGTTGGCCGACGACACCTCCACCGGGTCGCCAAGACCCAGCGAATAAAACTCCGGGATGTTAAACCGCGCGTCGCCCTTGTCCTCCTTGTTGGCCACGACAATCACCGGCTTCTTGCTGCGCCTCAGGATTGAGGCCACCTGATCGTCGAGGTCGGTCACCCCGTTGGAGGCATCGACCACGAAAAGGATCACGTCGGCCTCCTCGATGGCAATCTGCACCTGCTTGTTGATTTCCTCCTCGAAAATATCCTCCGAGTTGACGACCCAGCCGCCGGTGTCGACGATTGAAAATTCCTGGCCACACCATTCTACCATGCCATACTGGCGGTCGCGCGTGGTGCCGGCGGTGTCGTCGACTATCGCCTTTCGCGTCTGCGTCAAACGGTTGAACAGGGTGGATTTCCCCACGTTCGGCCGCCCTACTATTGCTACTAATCTGCTCATTTTTCTTTTGACTCTTGAAGTTGGTAATCTTCAAAAAATAACTTTATTTTTTTACGATTACTTGCTTATCTCAGCTTCATTCTATATATCCGAATTGTCTCAGCTTGCTCTCCTTGTTGCGCCAGTCTTTCTCCACCTTGACAAAAAGCTCCAGATAGACCTTCTTGCCGAAGAAAGTCTCTATATCCTGACGGGCCTCTATGCCGACCTTTTTGATTTTCTCTCCGCCTTTGCCGATTATGATTCCTTTTTGGGAATCGCGCTCAACGTAGATGACGGCCATGATATGGATGGCGCCCTCTTTCTCATCGAATTTCTCGACAAGCACCTCCGTGCTGTAGGGAATCTCCTTGTCGTAGTTGAGCAGGAGCTTCTCGCGGATAATCTCCGTGACGAAGAAACGGGCTGGCTTGTCAGTCAGCGCATCTTTCCCAAAGAACGGGGGCGAAAGGGGCAAAAGTTCCACGATTCTTTTCTTTAGGTTGTCGACATTGAAATGCTCCTTGGCGCTTGTCGGGAATATCTCAGCGTTTGGCAGACGGTCGTGCCAGCGGGCCACGATGGCTTCAAGCTCTCCGTCGCCTTTCAAGAGGTCGATTTTGTTGATGACGAGCAGGACTGGAATGCTCTCCTTTGCCACACGGTCGAGGAAGTCTTTGTTCTTCTCCGGATCCTCCACTACGTCGGTCACGTAAAGGAGGACGTCGGCGTCGGTCAATGCCCCCTGCGAGAAATCGAGCATCGACTCCTGAAGCTTGTATTTCGGCTTCAGCACGCCAGGAGTGTCGGAATATACAATCTGATATTCCGGGGTATTGACGATTCCCATGATACGATGGCGCGTGGTCTGTGCCTTCGAGGTTATGATTGATATGCGTTCGCCGACTAGATCATTCATCAGCGTGGATTTCCCCACGTTAGGATTCCCCACGATGTTGACGAATCCCGCACGATGGTCCGCGGGGAGGGCCGTCGGCTGCGTTTGTTTTGTTTCTTCCATAATTTAAACTGTTTTTCTATCAGGAGATACGCTGTTTAGGGAGCTCACGTAAAGCCACGCCCTTCAAGGCAAGGTCTCCTAATAGGATAAACGCATCGTGAGGAGGAATGTTTAAAAAAACGGGCCGATGGGGTTGGCCACCGGTCCGGAATACGTTTTGTCGAAGACGGTTGTCAGGAGTCAAACGCCCATATAAGATACATGGCTCCCCAGGTGAAACCGGCCCCGAAGGCGGTCATCACGATTTTGTCTCCCTTTTTCAGTTTATGCTTGAATTCGTCGAGACAGAGTGGTATTGACGCCGCCGATGTGTTGCCGTAATGCTGGATATTGACGAGCACTTTCTCCTCGTCGATTTTCGTTCTTCCGGCCACGGCCTCAATTATACGGAGGTTGGCTTGATGAGGCACCAGCCAGTCGACATCATCAATCGTCAGATTGTTTCTCTTCATGATCGAGAGCGACGACGACAGCATGTCGCGTACAGCGTTCTTATAGACCGTGCGACCCTCCTGATATATGTAATGCTCCCTGGCTTCCACCGTTTCAACCGAAGCCGGCTTTACGGAGCCTCCGGCCTTCATCAGGAGATGTGGCAGACCGGTTCCGTCGATGTGGAATTCACCGTCAATGACGCCGAGATTCTCGTCGGTTGGCTCGACAAGCACGGCAGCCGCCGCGTCACCGAAAAGCGGGCAAGTTGCCCTGTCTTCATAATCCACCATGCTCGACATCTTCTCGGCGCAAACGACCACAACCTTCTTGTAGAGTCCCGACTCAATGTAAGCCCTTGCGGACTGCATCGTGACGAGAAAACCGGCGCAAGCAGCCTGAATGTCGTAGGAATAGGCATTTGTCATCCCCGTCTCGTGGACGATGACGGAGCCTGTCGACGGGAAACGATAGTCGGGATTGGAGGTGGCGCAGAGCAGGAGGTCGATTTCCTCCGGCTTGACACCCGTAGATTGGAGCAGTTTCTCCACGGCCTTTATGCCCAGATAGCTTGAGCCCTTTCCTTCCTCCTTTAGAATACGCCTCTCCTTTATGCCGACACGGGTGGTGATCCACTCATCGTTGGTGTCGACCATCTTTGAGAGCATCTCGTTGTCTAATATGTCGTCTGGCACGTAGGAAGCGATGCCGCTGATTTTTGCGTTTGGCATAATTGATGCTTAGGGATGAATATAGTCAGAGAGCCGGCACGCCTCCGGGGCATGCCGGTCTCTTGCCTTTCTTTAGATTTGCGAAATGACCGGAATGCGTCAGATGGCAGCCTTGTCGATCACAAGCTTGCCTCTGTAGTAGCCGCATTCGCCGCATACAGTGTGATAAAGATGCCATGCGCCGCAATTCGGACAGATGGCTATTGTGGGTACCAATGCTTTGTCATGTGTGCGACGCTTCGCTGTGCGGGTATGCGATTGTCTGCGTTTAGGATGTGCCATTGTTCTATTGTTTTAATTGTTTTTTATTTCGGTTTATTCGTTGGTCTCGTCGGCTATCTCTTCGTCTACCTCGTCGAGGCTTTCGTCAAGCTCGTCGCCGCCGGGAGTGTGATGCTTGTGGAGAGCGGCGGCCATGGCCCTGTTGCATTTGCCCAGCGGATGGACGTGGCGCAAGGGTATGGTCAGCACTATCGTGTCGTAGAGCATATATGCCACGTTGAGATACGTATCGCTTTCCGGGATGATCAGCAGGTCGTCGGAGTCATCCTTGTAGTCTTCGCCGTATTTCACCGTGATATGATACGTCGTGTCCACCTCATGGTCAAGCGGGTCAAGGCAACGGTCGCACGGAATCTGCAGCGTCCCCTTGCAATGGAACGTGCAGTCGTATGCGTCGTTCTTCTTCTCCAGGTCGAGATGAACCTTCACGTCGGAAGATATGACATCGGGGTTCTCCATATTTTTGAAAAACTCCGTGCCACATTCAAAATCCTGCTCATACTTACCATCGCGAAGGGAGGCAAGCTGAACCTTATATTGCGTAAACTTTCCCACGTTTTTGAGTGTGTTAAAGAAAAGTGCAGCAAAGTCGGCACCGGCGATGCCAAATGCCAACTTCTTTGTCTCGTTTTTATTCGTACCTCCGAGGAGAATCGAACTCCTATCTAAAGTTTAGGAAACTTCTATTCTATCCGTTGAACTACAGAGGCTCCTTTTGATTTTGGCGCAAAATTAGTCAAAATTTTGTTTTCTTGCAAACACATAAGCTCAAATTTGCGTTTTTTAAGCTCTTTAGGCTTCCAATTCCTTATTTTTCCTTTTGCGGCCGAAGTCGGAGCCGCGTTCCTGACTCATCCTTGGCTTTGGGGTTGAGCTCTTTCAAGCGGTCGAGCTTCATGCCGTAGCGTTGGCTGACGGAGTGGAAGCTCTCCCCCTCCCCGATCGTGGCTGTGGCGACGTCTTGGGGAGCATCGTCGAGTTTCTCTTCGAGGTAGACCTCTTCCCATGGCTTTATGTCGCGGTCGCGCTTGACGTCGTTGAATTTCATGAGCTTCTTTTTCTTGATGTTGAATTCCTTCGCTATCGAGGAATAGGTGTCGCCGGGGGTTGCCACGACGTAATGAAGCCCTCTGGAACGTCTGACGGGATGGCTCTTGACGAGATGGTCGGCGATAAAGGCCACGGTCTCCTCCACGTTTCGTCCTTCGGTCGTGTCGAAGACGTAGAGGGAGTAGCGTTCGATGATTGTGATAAGCCGGGCGGCATAGTTGGGGTCGGTGGCATAGCCGCATTTTCGCAGGCCACGAGCCCAACCTTGATAGTCGGTCACGTCAAGGTCGAACAGCCGTTTGTATCTGTCGCGCCGAAGGAAACGGGAATGGTCGGCGAAGCTCTCCTCCACAGAGCTGTAGACACGGAAACATTCGTCGCGGGCGTCGTCGTCGCGGAGCATCGTCTTTCCTTTCCATTCTTTGTGGCATTTTATGCCGAAGTGGTTGTTGCCTTTGCTGGCGAGTCGGCTGCGCCCGGCCGCGCTCTCCAGAAGCCCTTGGGCAAGGGTTATGGAGGCAGGGATGCCGTATTCATTCTGGTGGTCGACGGCGAGGGCGGAATATCTCTCGATATACTCCTCATATGGGTTGACGGCATATCCTGTCAGGGCCATCGCCGACAAAATCAATGTAAATATAAGCGTTTTGAGGGCTTTCATTGTTGTTTCTTATGATGAAGTTGTTTAGGGACTTCAATTTGAGAGTGCAAAGTTAATGAAGATGTCGCTGATTTTCCGCAATCCGAGGACCTCAATTTTCAAGATAGCCGTTTTTTTATTAATTTTGGCTTTCGATGGCGGCCTTGCGGCGTAGCCGACAGTCCGCTCTATTATCAAATCGAAGTCACCTTAAAGATTACCGACCATGCAAGAATTTGAAATCAAGATAAAGGTCAGGGAATGCACCCTGACAGAGCTCCCGGAATCCGACCGCCTTCTCGTGGAGGCGGCGCAAGAGGCCACGCGCACTTCCTACGTGCCCTATTCCCGTTTTCATGTCGGGGCAGCCATCCTTATGGCCGACGGGGAGATAGTGGCAGGTTCCAATCAGGAGAATGCCGCCTATCCTTCCGGCACGTGTGCCGAACGCACCACGGCGTATTATGCCGCCGCCTCCCATCCGGGCATACCCATGAAGAAGATCGCCATAGCCGCCTGGACCTCCCACGACAAACCGGAGGGGCTTCCGTGGGAGGAGTATTTTCAGGCAAATCCGATAAGTCCTTGCGGGGCCTGCCGACAGGCGTTGCTTGAATATGAGGCCCGCGACGGGGCAATAGAGGTGATTCTCTACGGTCGCGACAAGACCTACATATTCCCGTCTGTGGCATCGTTGCTACCGTTCTGTTTCACGGAATTCTGACCCAAGTGAATCTTCCGGCAAGACGTAGAGCATGGCTGAATTTCCAGGAGAGCGCTCTGAACCATTTTAAGATTTTGAAGGTTTTGATATTGAAGCATCAGTCAATCATGCTTTTTATGGATTAAAAACTTCAAGATTATGAAAAGACGTTCCTTTATCTCCCTGCTTTTATGCACGGCTATCGCCTCGGGCGGTTCGCTTCTGCTTTCCGGGTGCACCAGCGACGATTATTGGCCATATTATCCTCCCTCGGGCTGGGGAGGCAACTATTTCTATGACTCCCGGCTAAACGGCGACTGGGAATTGACTTCGTCGAGCATTGGCGAGGTAGGTACGCGCGACCGCAACTACATGGAATTCTTCGGCGGAGGCCACGGACGGTATTACTATTTCAGCAACGGACGTCTGGAATCGGAAGAGATGGCATATTTCTGCCAAGAGGCGCAAGGACCGGGCAGCGGGCTTTACAAAATCAATATCCAGTATGAGGACGGTTCAGACGCGACGATGCGCTACTCCCTCTCGAACGGCAACACGTCGCTGATGATGCAATGGCGCGCCAGCGGGGAAACGATCACCTATATCTACTCCCGCATCAATACCATCCCTTGGTGACAACCAGCCTACTCAGGGATGCCATATAAAAAACAAGGGGGCTATGCGACCAGATTTTACAAGTCGCATAGCCCTCATTGTTTTTGGGTTTCTTTTATACCGCCGGCCTACCGGCGATATAGCCATCCGTGGAAGTGCCGCCTGATCGTTATGACGGCTAACAGCGTTACTTGGGGATTCGGGATTCACAATTGGACTTAGCGCGGACTCGGTTGGACGGTAGGCGCAGGCCGGAGGCTCGGAGGCCTGCTCCCCATGTCGGATGCGTTCGGACTCGGTAGGAGAGTGGGGATGGGGATTTTGGGCGGGGGAATTGGCTGGTTGGAGGGATTTTATTAATTTTGCAGTGTTTTTCCGGGATTGTCTGGGTTTGCAGGCGATGCGGGATGATTTATGTATGATATAATTCTTTAGCAATGTCTTTAAAATGCGGCATAGTGGGCCTGCCGAATGTCGGCAAATCCACCCTTTTTAATTGTCTGAGCAACGCAAAGGCGCAGTCGGCCAATTTCCCGTTCTGCACGATCGAACCTAATGTCGGGATGATTTCAGTGCCCGACGACCGTCTGACGAAGCTCGTCGAGATGTGCAATCCCAAGAGTATCGTGCCTGCCACGGTAGAAATAGTCGATATAGCGGGGCTCGTCAAGGGAGCCTCCAAGGGGGAGGGTCTTGGCAACAAGTTCCTTGCCAACATCCGTGAGACCGACGCCATCCTCCACGTGCTCCGATGCTTCGACGACGACAACATCACCCACGTAGACGGCTCCGTAGATCCCGTGCGCGATATGGAAATCATCAACTACGAGCTCCAGCTCAAAGACCTTGAAACCGTAGACACACGCTTGTCGAAGACCATCAAGGCAGCCCAGACAGGCGGCGACAAGACTGCCCGCCTTCAGGCTGACGTGCTTTCAAAATATAAGGAGGCATTGGAATCGGGCAAACCCGCCCGCAGCGTGCGATTCGAGACCAAAGACGAGCAGCGTTTTGCCCGCGACCTCTTCCTGCTGACCAACAAGCCCGTGCTCTACGTCTGCAACGTCGACGACGCCTCCGCCGTGGACGGCAACAAATATGTAGACATGGTCAGGGAAGCCCTTAAGGACGACGAATCGGGCATCATGATCGTGGCCGCAGCGACTGAAAGCGACATAGCCGAGTTGGAGACACCTGAGGAACGTGCGGAATTTCTTGAGGAGATCGGGCTTCAGGAAAGCGGCGTCAGCCGTCTGATACGCGCCGCCTATTCGCTGCTCGACCTGCAGACCTACTTCACGGCCGGCCCCGACGAGGTGCGCGCCTGGACATTCCTACGCGGCACGAAAGCCCCCCAGGCAGCGGGCATCATCCATACAGACTTTGAGAAAGGCTTCATAAGGGCCGAAGTAATCAAATACGACGACTTCGTGGCGCTGGGATCGGAGAACGCCGTCAAGGAAGCCGGCAAGATGAACGTAGAAGGGAAAGAATACGTGGTCAACGACGGCGACATCATGCACTTCCGTTTCAACGTCTGATAACTCCCACTCCACAACATCCCATCACACTCATCCCCGGCTCCTGGCCGGGGATGAGTGATTTTTTTGGAGGCAGGGTAACTTTTTTTGAAAAAAACTGTCACAAATTCCGTCTCCGTCTGTCATTATATCAGAAAGGCCATTAAGGGGCTTTCAACTATATCTATGCAGAACAACAGTTTTTTCAGATTCCAATATTTGTTTGCCGCTGCTGTGGTGGCCTGTTCGCTTGCCTTGGGAGCCCTCGTCATGGGGGCGCTTGTCGACGGGCCCCACAGGGCGGAGGCGGCAGATGCATTTCCGAAATCAAAAAAGGAGAAGAGCGGACACATCATCACGGAGCGCGTAAGCCTCCCGGAGTTTGACGCTCTGGAGGTGTCTTCAGCAATCGACATCATCCTGACCCAGGGGGATTATCCCGGATATGTGGAGGTCTCCATAGCCGAGAACATGAGGGATTATCTCAACCTTCAAGTCGAAGACGGCAAACTGACCGCAGGATATAAAAATTTCAGAGGCAACAACAAAGACAAGACCGAAATCAAGATCTCAGTTCCGGCAATATATGAAATGACCGCCACCTCGGCCTCCTCCATCAAGACCATCGGCTCATTCGCCATCGACAAGGCCCTCGCCATCACCGCCACCTCCGCCGCCGACATCAACATCGGGGAGATCACCGGCGAAAGCCTCGTCATCGAAGCCACGAGCGCCGCCGACGTATACGCGCTCGTCGTGGACGTTGACCGCCTCTACGCCACCGCCACATCCGCAGCCGACATAAAGCTGCGCGGCCTTAACGTCGGCACCGTCAGCGCCACAGCCACCTCCGCCGCCGACATCACCCTTTCAGGGCGTTGCAACCATTCGAGCGTCTACTCAAATTCTGGCGGCGACATCTCCACACGCGGACTTATCCGGGAAAAGCTCCCCATCAAAAGGGCCTACGCAACCAATTCCCCCGAATAACCCACCAAGCCCTAAAAACTAATGACAAACGAACTAATGACTAATAAACTAAATTCCGATGAATAAAATCTTAAGATACACCTTCATGGCCGGCTATGCCTTAGCCACGGCATTCATGGCATCTCCCAACGCACTCGCGGCCGACCCGATTCCCGGCAATCCCAGAACAGTCCATTTCAATTACAACGGAGGCAACAGCGGCAACGTCAACAATGGAAAAGATTCCGACGCAACGCTGAAACGGAAAGCCAAAATCGGCAGCTTCAATAAAATCGAGGCAAGCCAGGGAATCAAGATATTTTTCTCGCAAGGAAAAAACACCGGACATGCCGAAGTGCTGACCACCCCATCAGCTAAAGACTACATCAGCGTGACCGTTGAAGGCGGATGCCTAAACGCCCACTATAAGAGGGGCTTCAAGTCGATCAAAGGCCCAACCCTTATCTACGTCTCTTCGCCCGAACTTCGCGAAATCGATCTCTCATCGTCGGCAAAGGTCATCATGGAGACCAACCTAAAGCAATCGAAAAGCCTATCGATCGATCTTTCCTCCGCCTCCAAGGTGGATCTGAAAAACGTGGATTGCCCGCTTCTCGAAATCGAGACCTCAAGCTCAGCCTCCGTTAACGCCGATGTCGTCAACGCCAATCTGGAGATTGACGCGTCGAGCGCCTCCTCGGTCAAGATCCATCAGGTCAACGCCGCCAAGTCGGATATAGAGCTCAGCAGCGCCTCAAAAGCCACGATCCAAAATTTCAATTCAACCGTGGCCGATATCGAGACCTCCTCCGCCGCCGGAGTGACCGTCAACGCCATGGACTGCGGCAAGCTCAACACCTCCGCCTCATCGGGATCGAGCATCAAACTTCGCGGCAACTATAAGGATCTCAGGAAACAGACCGGCTCGGGGGGAAGCATCAACATCAACGGAAGCTCCCACTCAGGAAGAAACACCGACCGCGTGAAGTCGAAAGTGCGCGAAGAGCAACGAATGGCCCGCGAAGAGGCCAACAAAGCCCGACAGGAAGCTCGCAAAGCACGCCAAGAGGCCAGGAAAGCGCGCGAACAAGCCCGCCAAGACAAGATGAGCACAAAATCTGAAAAGAGTAAAAAATCAAACAAAAAAGACGACTCCTCAGAAAAAACCATCATACTACGCGAACCATAACAGCAAGGTTTAATCCTATTTTAACTCAGTCAGCCCCTAAAAAGCAGACATCTTGCAGATGCGCTGTTTTTTAGGGGATTTCCAAAACCTTGCATCCCACTTTTCGGTTATAATCATAGAATTCGACCTCTTTTTTGTCTTTGCATATCAAGACCGGCCTGACGGCGATGCGCTGACAATGCAGGAGGAGATTTTTTCAGAGTGTTAATTAAACTTTATTAACGAAACAGACTCAAAACTACCGGAATCTCCCTCCTCATAAAGAAAGGGCGGAGATTCTGAAATTTATCATTAAAATATATAGTTATGAAAATCCTAAAGAAATTTACAGCCTTATGTCTCGCCGTCACGATGCTTTTCGGCGTTTCCTGTAGCACTATGAACAAGACCGGCAAAGGTGCGCTAATCGGCGGCGGCGGCGGAGCAGCCGTCGGAGCGGGAATCGGAGCTCTTATCGGCGGCGGCAAGGGAGCCGGAATCGGAGCCGCTATCGGTTCGGCAGTAGGAGCCGGTGCGGGCGCACTTATCGGGCAGAAGATGGACAAGCAGCAGAAAGAGCTTGAGGCTCAGCTTGCCCAGCAGGCCAAGGTGGAACAGACCACCGACTCCAACGGCTTGCAGGCCATCAAGCTGACCTTTGACGGCGGCATACTTTTCGCCACCGGCAAATATAATCTTTCCGACCAGGCGCAAGCCGACCTCACGAAGTTCGCCGTCAATCTTCTTGAAAACCCAGGCACCGACGTCAGCATCGTAGGCTATACCGACAACACGGGATCCTATGCCGTCAATGAGAAGCTTTCGGGCCAGCGTGCCAACTCCGTTCGCAATTATCTCATCAAATGCGGAGTGCCGGCCGACCGTCTCGCCGCCAAGGGAATCGCCATGGCCGACTATGTGGCCTCAAACGACACGCCCGAAGGAAGGGCACTCAACCGCCGCGTGGAAATCACCATCTATGCCAACGAGCAGATGATCAAGGACGCGGAATCGCAGACCGCCCAAAACTGACCCTGAATGTTTTGACAGACAGTCATACGGGTCCGGATGCCAATGCCGGGGCATTGGCATCCGGACCTCTTCTTTGTTTATTCAATCCAACTCTAACTTTTTGCGCTTATGAATCTTAAAATCACTAAGGTCTTTATGGGACTTAAGAGCCTTATTGTCTGCACGGCCGCCTTCGCAGCGACATCCGCATCAGCCGAATATCGCTACGTCGGAGGCGACATCTCCTTGCTGCCTGAATATGAACAGGCCGGGGCCCAATACAAAGACCATGACGGCAAACCCATAGCCGAGCTTCTCCCATGGCTTCATGAACAGGGGATGAACGCCATGAGGGTGCGCTTGTTTGTCAATCCGGAGGACTATTCCGGAGCCGACAAGGACGCGAATGCCTGCCAGGATCTCGAATATATCGTCCCGCTATGCAAGAGCATCAAGGAGAACGGCTTCAGCCTGCTCCTCGATTTCCATTATTCCGACACGTGGGCGGACCCCGCCAAGCAATGGACTCCGAAGGCATGGGAGAACCTCACGGACGAGGAACTATACGCCAAAATCTATTCCTACACAAAAGAGTGTCTCCAGACCCTTAACGATGCCGGAGCGACGCCCGATTTCATCCAGCCGGGCAACGAGATAAGCTACGGAATGCTTTGGGGGCCCGTCGGCACGTCATCCCCCAAAAAGACGTTTATGGGCAGCGACGCCAACTGGCAGCGACTCGGCAAACTCCTTTCGCAAGCAATCAAGGCCTGCCGCGAGGAATGCCCGGAAGCAAAAATCGTGATCCACACTGAAAGGGTGGCGCAGACCGACGTGCAAGCCAACTTCTACAACAGGATGAAGGAACTCGGCGTGGACTATGACATCATAGGACTCAGCTATTATCCTTACTTCCATGGCAACATGGCGGTGCTTAAGAAAGCCCTCGATTCGCTGACGACACGATTCCCCGAAAAAAACATCATGATGGTGGAGACCGGCTACTCCTACAAATGGGAGGTGCCGGGCACGGACCAGAAGGTGGACTATCCTTACTCCGACGCAGGCCAGGACCAGTTTGCCAAGGAACTCGTGTCGCTGCTGCTAAGCTATGACAAGGTCGACGGACTGTTTTGGTGGTGGATGGAATACAACGCCTTCGGCACGTCGCTTTCGGGATGGTATAACGCTCCGCTGTTTGACAGCACTACAGGACGGGCCACATCAGCATTGACAACAATCTGCGCATTCGCAAAAGGCAATGATTCCTCGGCAGGACTTTTGCCCGACGGGGAGGGACAAAATGCTGCCAGATGGTATGACATCAACGGCCGCCCCGTAAACAATCCCAAAGGACCCGGAATCTACGTCAACGGAAAGCGCAAGGTCATCATAAAATAAGGAAACGAGAGGAGTGAAAAATTATGTAAATTTTATTGGTCGGGCATTTGGATAGCTGAGGGTTATTTCTTAACTTTGCGGAGAAGTAAAACTAACACTTTGTATGGAAAGTCTGCCCTTCGCATTCATTTGCCTGACATCATTCTTCACATTGGCCAATCCGCTTGGCACAATGCCTGTCTTTTTGTCAATGACCAAGGATCTTGACAATGCCCAACGCGCCGATATCCTCAAGCGCGCCACCTTAATCTCGTTCGTAATCCTCATAGCGTTCACCGTCTGCGGGCAGGTGCTCTTCACGCTGTTCGGAATCTCCACCAACGGCTTCCGCATAGCCGCCGGGTTCATCATCATGAAAATCGGCTTCGACATGCTCCAGGCCAAGTATTCCCACGTGAAACTTTCCGACAACGAGCTCAAGGTCTATGCCAAGGACATAGCGATCACCCCTCTTGCCATCCCCATGCTCTGCGGCCCCGGCGCCATCGCCAACGGCATCATGCTCATGGACGATGCCGACACCCTCACGCTAAAGGGAATCCTCATAGGGAGCATCGCCGCCATCTATCTTCTGACCTACCTTATCCTCCGGGCCTCGACCAGGCTGCTGAAGGTGCTCGGAGACACCGGCACCAAAGTCATGATGCGCCTTATGGGGCTGATCCTGATGGTCATCGCTGTGGAATGCTTCGTCAGCGGAGTGAAACCCATCCTCGTGGACATTATCAAAGCCGGCAACGGTCTGCTTTGATACTTGCATCATATACAACGCAACGCGGGGAGCGAAATCGCTCCCCACGTCTGTTTCATTTATCTTGCCATTAAAACCGGCGTATCAGTCAGCCATAGTGATGAAAGTGGCTTCGCCCGATTCCGGGGTCGTCATGATTGCCAATCCTTCGGCATCCATCGTCACGCTGCTGTTGCGGATGGCGTTGACACCAGCCTTGGTGGTCTGTCCGAAAGATGCGGAGAAGCTGCCACCTAAGGCATCGCCCTTCACGATAAGGACATTGTATTTACCTCCGCCGATAGGCTCGGCATAGACGGCTGCCAGTTCACGCTGGTTGTTGGCCCCCATAACCATCTTCCTCACCGGAAGGCTCTCCATCGTATAGATGAACTTTGCGCGATAATTCTCTGCGTTCTCACCGCTTACGCTCGCCTTGGAGGTCTTGATATTGCTGATGGAAGCTTTGCCGTCGACCTGCACATTGCTGACCTTCTTTTCAGTCATGCCGGAGATTCCGGAGAGTTCGCTGTAAGCCTGAGCCAGAGATGTGTCGGCGAATCCGGCTAAAGAAGTGGCGGCTATAGCGACGAGGGAAAGAAATAACTTTTTCATAATCTTTGAATTTTTAGCGTTTTGAATGTTTGATGGTCGAAGCAGCCGGTTTTGACGTAATCCAGCCGCCGGACATTAAGAGAGAGAGGGAGATAAGAATCGGGGGATTACTCCACGATTTCCATCGTCACGAGTTCAACCACGTCAACCGTCGGAGTCACGGCCATCTCAATGGAATTTCCGTCCATGTTGACTTCGCAATTGCGGATAGCCTCCAGGCCTTCGATGGATGTCTGACCATAAGCAGCTACATACGGGCCACCCTTTTCACCAATAAGGAAAAGCACATTATACGTGCCGTTGTCGGATGGTTCGGTGAATGCACATGCCATCTCCCTGTCGTTGTTTGCGCCGATCAGCTGGTTGACAACGGGAAGACTCTCATACATGTAGATGAACTGCTGAGCATATTTTCCGCTGTTGCAGGTAGCGCTCTGGAGATTGGAGATGGAGACACCGGGCGACAACTGCACACTCTCCACCTTCTGTTCCGACATGCCGGGAAGATTCACCAACTGCGTGTAGGCGTCTTCGAGAGAGATTTGAGCCATACCGGCCAAGCTTGTAGCCACGATGGCAAGTAGCGTAAGAAATAACTTTTTCATAATCTTTGATTTTTACGTTGATGTTTTTCCGTTTTTATGACATTCAAACAACTCCACGCCACATTTAGATTGACCCCGACACGATAAATTTACACTTTTATACTTTTTTTAACATGAAATCCATGTTTCAAGTTGATTGTGGTTGTTTAAGAGAAAATTCCCTCATGGCAACATGAAGCCATGAGGGAATTTTGAATTATTAGCAGCAGGACGGGGTCAGAGTGGGGTTGAAGGGTAGAGCTCTTTCCACCAGGAGGGGTCGTCTTTCAGGTAGCGGTCGAACCAAGCGAAGATGGTGTCCTGCCATTTTATGCGCTTGTCGTAGTCGGTGATGTGGTGGTCCTGGTCGGTCACGGCCACGAATGCCGTAGGACGGCCAAGAAGCTTAAGAGCCGTGAACATCTGGATGCTCTCCCCTACCGGCACATTGTTGTCCTTGTCGCCATGCAAGAAAAGAAGTGGCGTATGGATCTTGTCGGCATTGTAGAGCGGACTTTGCTTCACGTAAAGGTCGGGGTTGCTCCAGGGATAGGATTCCGCCATCGACACCTCACTGTAGGAATAGCCCCAGTAGCCCTCACCCCAATAGCTCGTATGGTCGCTTATGCCGGCATGGGAGATGGCAGCGGCGAAGATGTCGGTCACGGTCTGAAGATACTGGGTCATGAAGCCACCGTAGGAGGCACCGATACACCCTATTTTCTTATCATCCACGAAAGGATGCTCCGCGCAGAATTTTTTCGTACCCTCGATGATGTCTTGTGCGACACCCTCTCCGGCCGTGTTGACATGGCGGGAGGAGAATTCCTGTCCGAAACCTGTGGCACCGCTCGGATTGATGACATAGACCACGTAGCCATTAGCGGCATACGCATTGTGGGGATAGCGGCTCTCGAAGTTGCGGCTCGTAGGACTGCAACCGCCATAATAGTTGACAATCATCGGATACTTCTTTGCCGGGTCGAAATCCGGCGGAAGATAAAACCGACCATTAATAGTGTCACCCTTGGAGTTGACGAAATCCCATGGTTCGCATGCCCCGAGTTTCACGTCGGCAAGCATCTCCTCTTTCGGAGACTCAAGACGCGTGGACTTGAGCGTCTTGGTGTCGGCCAAATAGAGAGCCCTCGGAGAAGAGGCACTTTCGCCAAACCATATCATGCCCTTGCCCGTATCCGGAATCGAGAACCCTTTCACCACCTCTTCCTGCGTGGGAACGGCGGTTATCGCCCCCGTGGAAGGATTCAGCCTGAACAACCCTACACGGTCGCGGTCTTCGGCAGAGAGATAGACCATCCCGTCGGCGGCGCTCCATTGCGCGTCATTGACAGAGGGATTGAAATCACGCGTCAGCGGGCTGACCTTCCTCGAAGCTATGTCGATGAGGAAAAGCTGGTTGTCGGTCATGCTCGGGATTCTGCCCTCAGGCACGTTCTTGCCTATGCCTCCGAACGCCTCGGGAGTGCCCATGACGACGACGCTCTTCCCGTCGGGCGAGAACGAGGCACGGCTGATGAAGCCGTCGCGAGAGACGAGCGTATCTGTCTGCATCGTGACGGGGTCGAGCATATAGAGGGAGAAGACGGTGGTGGGACGTTTTTCAAGACGGCTCTCCGGCACCATCACGAGGATCTTGCGGGAATCGCACGAGATGTCGTTGCAATAAGCGTTGTGGTTGCCGAACGTCAGCGGGCGCACCAGTCCGCTCTCTATGTCGAGCAGCGAGAGGCTTACACGGTCGCGCCATCCGGGCTGACGGTCATCCGGTTCGAGCACCTGATATATCTTCGGATCTTCCTTCCGCCCTTGCTGATAAGAGGACAATACCATCCATCGCCCGTCGGGGGAAAGGGTGACACTTGCGTCGTCGGGGAGCGCGGAGACCACAACCCTGCGAGAACCTGTCAGGGCATCTGTGGCAACCATTTCACGTCCCTGAAGACCATTCCTGATTGTACGATATTCCGAACCGGTCGGCATCCATGAGATATATTTGTCGGTCTCTGTCACCACTTTGCCATCTGCAAGGCTCACCACCTTATACGACCATGACGTTTCCCCACCCTGCCGGGTGGAGGAATAGCCGATGATGGCATATTTTCCATCGGGGGATATGGAGGCGGAATTGATGTTGGTGCCATGTAGCACGTCGAGAAGGGTAAACCGACGTTTTCCGTCACCGCGCACGGAGAATCCAGCGTCATTGTCGGATTTGAGGGTCACTCGCAGCGAATCCGTGTCGCCGGCGGAGGTCGTGACGTATCTTATCGCCACCTGATGGGTGGCAGGACGGAGACTCAGCGTATTGCCGACGGCCTTCCGGCCGTCGAGATAGACTGTATAGTCTTCTATGCCCTTGACTTCGAGAGTTGGCTTGGAGAAAGCCTTGTTTTCGAAGTTGAAGACGAGGGTGTGAAGGGCCGGAGCGTCGCCCGACGGGGCTTTCACTCCAAAGAACTCTTCGGGAGTCCCTTTAAGCGACAGAATCCCAGGCATTGCAGCAAGATTCTTCCCGTCAAATTTCTTGCCGTTGACATCAAGCGAATCCACCATCAGAGGTTTCGTCAGCCCGATGGGTCCGTAATAGTCGAAAGAGCCTACGGTGAAGACCTCAGCACCGGCAGAGGCTGCCATAAGCGTCAATCCAAACAATATCGGTTTTCTCATTTTATGTTGATTTTTATATTTTGCATTCAATTTATTGATTCTATGAAGGCTCATGCACTTGACGAACGTGAATAACAACTTCAAAACGTGGCGTTTTGGAAGTAATTGTCGCGCAGCTCCGGTCCGTGGTCGCCCATTCTCCAGACATTCTTAAAGTCAAGACCGTCGTAGGAGGATTCCTTATATCGATTGGACTCAGACACGGATTTTGCACTCGGCCAGCTTTTGCCTGTGCCGTCGATATAATAAAGCGCACCATGCGAGAATTGAGAACCGCTCTTATGAGTTCCGATAGCGGCATTTCCATAATTGACCTTGCCATAGTTGACGCATCGGTAGATGTTGGTCAGATGGTCGACGTAGCCAACAATGCCGCCATTGTCAGAATCATGGTCGTGCTTTATTTCCCCGGAGTTCCAGCAATCGTCGACGTTGGAATCCGACCCTTCCTCCATGATGCCGAGAATGCCCGCCACATTGCCTTTCTTGTGTGGCGACTCTATGTCTCCCCGGTTGACGCATTTGTGAAGGCTCACGTTCTTATAATCGCTATAGAATGATTTGGGATCAAGTCCCAAGGCTCCGGCAATGCCGGCCACCCCATGCTGTTCGCCGGAGGCAGAGACCGTGCCAGCGTTCATGCAATATTCTACGTTAATATTGTTCTCGCCATAACCGATGATTCCCCCCGTGCCCATTCTTGAGTCGGAGCCGGAGGAGGAGACTTTGCCGAAATTAGCGCATTGGATCACTTCCAGATATATGTGGTTGTAGACTATTGCATATCCATTGGTGTATACTTGTCCCACGACGCCACCTACCCTGACGTTGCCTTCCACCATGCCGGTATTGACACAATACTTGGCGCTCATAATACTGCCGGGATTGTCGCTCTCCAGAATGCCTACGACTCCACCGGTGTCGATGCCTCCTTGGACGTGGCCATAGTTGATGCAATCCTGAAACCGGACTTTGCCGGAGGAGCCGAACGCCCCTCCGGTCACTCCGCCGACCCCGATGACTCCGGAAGCCGATACGTTGGAAGCCGACGTGACATCCTCAATAAGCGTTTCCCCTCTGTAGGATTCGACTTTACCTATCGCTCCCCCTACATATTCCCCCATCCTGTTATTTTCGTCGGCGATACCGACCACTCCACAGGCCACGGCAATATATTTCACCGCTGAATTATCGTTTTTGCCCACGAGACCTCCCACATTGGAATGACCATAGACATTTCCTCTATATTGTGGATTCCGTTCAGATGGCTTCGGAATCCAAACGTTTCCGTCGCTTTGAGCCTGATAGTTGAATCTGTCGGCTCCTTCAAGTTTCCCATTGCTCATCAATCCGATAAGCCCACCCACATTATCGCGTCCTTCAACTTTCATGGTGGAGGAGGGGAATTCAAAATGATCTGAGTAGAAGTTGGGGCGATCACATTTCCCTACAATGCCACCCACACAATCTTCCGTGCCTTTCACATTGACCACAATCCTTATCCCTTTGCCACCGGAGGGATAAAGACCGCTGTCGGTGTAGCCGAATGCACCGCCCACGCAGTTCTTCCCCTCCACTCCCGCAGCAGCTTCATCAACACCGACATAGACGTTTTTTGCCCAGTCGCCACCGAGGGTAGTGGATGAGCCGGAATTGCGCATGTAGCCTATAAGGCCTCCCACGTCGTTACCCCCCTTTGCCACCGACATGAAGCCACTGTCGTGCAACCTCAGCATATGGTCGGAGAATTCATATTTGCCGACAAGGCCTCCTACCCTGTTGCCTTCTCCTCCCACAGGGCAGCGCACGACAACGCCGGAAAACGCAGGCGGCTCAGAAGGGTTATACAGGTGTCCGACGGCTCCGCCTGTGCCCTCTCCTCCGGTGTTCATTATCGTATGCACATCCTTGTCTTCATCGCTTATTTCGTGGGTCAGCTGGATATTGCTGAGCGAAAGACAGCTTTCTGAGGATTTGCCTATCACTCCACCGACATTCTCATAACCTTGGATATAGAAATGGCTGTCGGGGGTAGAGACATTTTCCACCGTCAAGCTTCCACCTTCGCCGAGGCCTATCAGACCGCCGACATTGGTGCGGCCGTAGACGGAAGCTTTCAGTTTTATATCCTTCAAACGCAGGTAACCGTCTTTTTGACGCCCTACAACGCCTCCGATATTCACTCCGGCATCGGGAGAAGTGACGATGCCTTCAATCGTCAGATTCTCAATGACGACCGACCCGCAAGAGCTTCCCGCGAGCAAGCCCACGTCGTGGCTTACCCCTGAGATATTGGCAGCAGAGACAGTGAGATTCCTGACCTCCGCTCCGTCCATAAGCGAAGGAAAGATTCCAATACCGCTGTCGTCGGTCTCATTCGCCGAACCACGGTAATACATATTAGTCAGTACATGCCGCCCTCCGTCATAATGTCCCGCAAAGGGGAATCCGAAATATCCTCTTCCGGGTTCGGACGAGCTTTGGTCGGGCAATTTAATGTCTGCCGTCTGCTTGAAATACAGTCCTCTGCCCCCGGCATTCGACGGATCGCGCAAATCATCGAGAAACATCACGAAGTCGCGTTGGGAGGATATGACGTAGGGATTCTCCTTAGTGCCGTCGCCGCTTCTCAATGAGAACGACTGGCGCAGCTCTTCGCTTTTCACGACCCTCTCGCTCTCGACGTAGACCATAAGCGAGCCGGGAATGGACGCCCCCTCTTTATCAGTAAAGGTCAGGAGGTATTTCGCATCGGGAAGTTGCCTGCCGTCTGCCAGACGCATGCGGCAACGGTAGCGGTCGTTGTCCGTCCGTATCTCAATCGGGAGGATGAAATTGCTGTCGATGCCACTGCTGAGATTGGCTGACAGGCCTTGCATATCCTCGAAAGAGAAATGCCTTTGGGAGATGCTGAACACGCTGACTCTCGAATTCTCCTCCTCCACGACTTCCGAATCGGTCAGGATTTCGTAGTCGGGGATATCGTCCTTACTGCATGACGAGAAAGCCATGAGCGTCCACAATATTATGAGTGAGACCGTTATTGTTTTCATAAGAGATATGTTAGGATTATGTATTCATTGTTTTTTGATGATGGAGCCTGCGCAGGAAAATTCCTGATAAACTTCACTCCTCCTCGCTCTTGATCTTCATCTCAGAATGGGCGGGGACGGGATAAGGATTGTCGGAGCCTGAGGTGGTTTTCCATCGGGAATTTCCGGAATCGGAAATATCCCATGTTTTCACGTATCGCTTGTAGATGTCGGCGGAGTTCAGTTCCGACACATCGAGATAGATGACCCCGGCACTGTTGAAATATGCCTTCCTGTCTCCCTCGTCGACTCCATCGTTGCGAAACGCGTAGTTGGCTTCATAACTTCCACCGTTGGATTGAGTTTTCCAGCCTTCGGCGGCGCAGAGGCTTTGCGAAATGTAGGCAGCAGAACCAAGCGACCCCACAAACGCATTGACCTCGCCCTTGCATTTTCCGACGTTAAGACAGTCGCGCAAGATGGAATTGTCGTGCAACCGTCCTGCAAGGCCGCCGACATTTTCAGCGCCCCCCTCTATCGTTCCGGCATTCGCGCATTGCGAGATTATCACTGCGTTTTCCTCAAAATCGCCGCAAGCCTTCAGGATTGCGTTGGTGCCACCGACCACGGCGGCGGCAGATCCGGCAATAATAAATGGAGCCGCCGCTCCCCCGGAGGCCACAAGCGACCCTATAGCAGCCACCGTTCCAACCACGAAGCACACTCCGCCTATGGCCTGATGGACTATCTCCTCCTGCTTGTGGGATTTTTCCACATCCTCCATGCGTTCGGCACGGGTCACGTTGATCGCCTCATTAAACTTTTCGTCGTTGCCCTCGGCCTCATACCAGGTCTGAAGCTCCTGGAAGCGGTCCATGGCATCGGAGGAAAGGGTCTGTGCTGAAAGTCCGTGTGGATGATAGTTGCCGGTGTTTCTTCTGATCGCCTGCATTGCGTCGGCAATGCGATGGATCGACTCATCGGCCTCGGCGTTGATGCTGTTCTCTATCTCCTCAAGGGTCTCGGGGCAAGCCAGCTCGGCAACCCCTATCGACCATAAGACGGCATCCGTGGCATTTAGGGCAAGGTCGAAAGCGAATTCCGAAATCTTGATCACCATGCCGCCCATATGGCACACCGAGCCAACAACGTGCTCCGCCACGGCTATGCACGGACCGGCCACCGACATGATTATCTCGATCGACCCGACCACGCATTCGGCTATGTTCATAGCCGTCCATTTCCTCGGGTCGCCTATTTCGCCGACTATGCCGCCTATGTATTTGCCGGAAGGGTTGGAGATGTCGCCGAAATTCCCGCAATAATGTATTATGGTGTTGTTGCCTCCAAGTCCGAGTATGCCCGCCGTGTGAGAGCCGGAAGCTGAGATATTGCCATAATTATGATTCAGGGCAACGGAGCCGAATCCGGTTTTGCCGATAATTCCCGAGACATAATCCGTGCCCTCCACAGCTCCGGTGTTTATAGCATTGTGGGCCACCGCAATCGAAGTGTTGCCTGCAATGCCTGCCACGTAGCTCTTTCCTCGGATCTGGCCCTCGTTGAGAGCTCCATAGCAGCCGAACTGCGCTTCTCCCGCTATGCCTCCGACAAACAGGTCGCCGGAAACGCTGCCGGAATTCCGGCAATGGCGCATGACGGCGTTATTATATACGTATGACTCCGAAGGGCTTCCTTTGACCCTTGTGCTGCCCAATATTCCTCCGACACCCTCCGCGCCGGTCACTTCAGCGGAATTGATGCAGGCCGTGAAGAACGACGTCCCGGAGCCGCCGCAAATCCCCCCTGTCCCGACGGGGGCAAAGTCTTGTTGCTGCGACTGTCCTCCACGGATCAATCCGTAGTTCTCGCAAGAGGTGGCGTAAATTGTGTCGGCCGTGCCGATCATTCCCCCGGCACCGGAATATTCTGCCGTGATGCGTCCGCTATTGCGGCTGGAGGTGATGCTCGTAAGCGAATACATCGATGCGTTGCCCACGATTCCTCCGGCATTATACGACGCGGAAACCTCTGTATTGACATTTTCGCAACCATGGATAAGGGCCATCGCACGATAATCGATGGCTCCCAATATGCCGCCGATCGAGACGCTGCCGTCGCTTCCTTTCACGGATGAATTCTCCACCTTGCAATTGGTGATGGCCGATTTGTCGCGGGCGTCGCCGGCGGTGATGATGGCTCCCGCAAGAGCGGCGGATGCGAAATTGGCCTCGATGTCGGCGTTGGTGAGCTCCACACCATCGATTGAAGCATTCTGGAGATACCCGAAAAGACCTATTCCGGGGGATTTCGGCCTGTAGCTCCATAGATTGCTGATTCCCTTTCCTGAGTACACTCCACGGAAGGGATGGTTGGTGTCGCTCCCGATCGGTTTCCAGCCGTAGCGCATATCCACGAGGAATGAAGCCTCGTCCATGTCGATATCCGCGACTTGCTTGAAATGCGTATCTTCAGTGACCTTGCTGTTGGTGAGTTCGGAGTTTACGTAATGGGCAAGGTTGGAAAGATGGTCGCCCCAAGCAATGATGTAGGGGTTTTCGGCTGTTCCCTCTCCGTAAAGGCCAATCTGGGAGTCCCAATGGTCGAGAATATTGATCTCGCCGCCCGCCACTTCGACGCGTGCGCCAAGACCGAAATACGCCTTTTTCCATTTCTTTTTCAGGTCTTCGGCGCGTGGATGCTCATCGACAGGGAATTCCAGGTATAGTAGCCGGTACGTGCCTTCGGCGAGCCCTTGGTCGAGATTAAAGACCGAACTCGATGCTTTCCGCTGATGGCGACCCGTGCGGGATATGACGCTCCCGTCAGGAGCCGCAATTTTGAGGGTGAATGTTTTGGCTGTCAGCTCTTTTGTCTCGTCGCCTGTGGTCATGACCATAGCGTTCCCGATATATTTGTCGGGCAGTTGGGGCGAGGGATCGTCTTTCGGCTCGTCGCCACATCCGGCCATGGGCAGCATGATCGACAATGCCAACAGACAATAAATAAATTTTGAATAAATATCCCGGGGATTCATTTGACAGTATGCAGGTTAGTTTATGATTGTCAGTGTTTTGAATATATTGAAAATGATTGGATAATGATTGGATAATGATTGCATAATTCTATTTACACCATCATTACCTAACCTACAAAATTACATATTTTTTCATAATAACGCGTAACTTCGTTGATTATTTAACAATATCTTAACAACTCCGCATCCATCAACATCGAGCGCATAGTTTCTGCATGGCTTGGAGGCTATTCTTCGATAAGCATTGAGGCGGAATTCGACGTGCCATGGGCGTTAGTTGAGCTTTCGTTCACTTTCTTGCCATAAGAGACGGAATAGCTCAGGGTCAGAAGGAAGGTCGGGCCCGCGAAGCTATTGCAGAATCGCTGTTTCTGGGAAAAATGCCGGGTGTCGATATACGAAATCCCCCCTTTTTTAGAGGTATTAAGAAAATCCGAAACTTTCAGATCAAGATTCAAATTATTAATCGTATAACTGAATTTAAGCATATACCTCCACGGAGAATAGACTTTCCCTATGGCTGAGTAGGTGGTCTTTTCGGGAACTATGTTTCCGGATACATACCATGAATCGCCATACCACGTCGCTGCCAGCCAGCCACCCCATGCAGACTTGGATTTATTATAGAATCCTGTTGTCTTTAGATAGGAATATGACGCGTATCCCGTCAGCACGAGCTTGCGCGAAAAAAATCGTGCCGTGAATTTTTGCGAAATCGTAAGCCTATGGTCGGTGGAGCGGTCGGAAAGAGATGAAATCAGTCCGTCATATCCCTCTTCCACACCCCACGTCTTATAATCGGCGTGATACATCGGATGGTATCTCACTACCGACACAAGGCTATAGTTGCGACTCGGCGTCCATGTATTGCTAAAGTTGTTGCTCCATTGAAGCCTTGATCTCAAATCCGGATTCCCTCTCTTCCATAACAATTCCGTCTGTCGGATGGTCAGGCCGTTTTTCATTCCGAGAGGATACCCAATATTCTGCAGTCTGGAAGTGAACGACATGCTTGTCTTCTTGTTCCATCGATGCCTTAGATTGATTTCCATACGTGGGTAAATATGAGTATCGACATCCACCTTTCCATCATCAAGCCGCGAATGCTCCCACACGATCCCGGGATTGACACTTACTGACGTACGTGATCCGAATTTATGACTGTATTGAAAAAAATATCCCAGCGATACCTGACTGGAACGGAACAGTCTTTCATAATTGCCCATATAATCCACCTTGTTGCGTTGGTAGCTGACGAATAAAGATGTGTTTATCGAGTTTTTTGAATTGAATTTTTTTGAATATGACGGCGAAAAATAAAGGTTGTAGCCATTTTCATGACTTTTGTTGTCGATTGCCTTGTATCCATCTGCCTTATAGAATGATTCCGCGTGGCTTCTTATGCCTGAGACCGTGAAATATAGGTCGAGCATCTGATTTTTCGGCAAATCTACCTTAAAGCTTGTTTCATAAAATGGGGTGGTCACTTTATTGGAATTGTCGCGCACGGCTTCTTTTGAGTCAATGATTGCCGGAACATACAGAGTGGAGGAAACGTTATGGCTGGTAGGCATTTTGGTCATTGAAACGCCGATAGTATTGACCCAATCTATTCCGCCCTGGGCATATGCAGCCTTAAACGAACCTTCAAGACCATGTTTGTTCAGCCGCCCGTTGCTTAAGTCAGACCGCTGCTCCACTATGTCGTAATGCTTTCCCGAGAAGTCGAAATCCTTATATCCCGCAATGGAAGATGCTCCGATATGTCTGTCGGACGCATACTGGCCAGTAATAAAGGCGTCATAAGTCATCCGTTTATATGCAAAACGGGAGCTTATGTTATAATCCCCGGCTATCCCCGTCAATTGCTGTTGGGCCACAGCCTTGGTATATCCGCCGTATTCATATTTCCTTAAAACGAAGTTGACGACATTATGCTGCCCCTTGAAATTGGCGTCTGTCGGCACTGGCAGGTATTCCACACGAGCCACGTCTTTAGGGTTGAGTGCTTTCAGGTCGCGGGAGGAAGCAGAAACGCCATTTATAAAAAAGGCTGCCGGCTCGCCGGAAACAGTTTCCACATTTGAAGAACCGGGCAACACAATCAACTCCGGGAGAGCCATCCTTTCAAGCAACGAAACGGCGTCATAGGAAAACTTTTTCTCCTTTCCGGTAGGATAAAATATAACTCCATTCTCGGTCTCTTTTCTTGACACCCCCTCCACGACGATTTCCTGAAGATCTTTGGTCTTTTTTTCTTCAACAGAATCTTTTTTATTCTCCTTAGATATATCATCCACTGTATGATTAGATAGATTCAATACTCCATCCGTCGCATAAATCGCGAAAACCATTCCATGAGTAAATCCAAGACACACAACCAATAATATTTTAAGAATCAGACCTTTCATAACCGCAAACGTTTATCTATAAAATTACTATGACATTAATTACCATTTATTCTTTTCAAAAGAACTTTCTTCAGAATCTCTTGATCGTTAAGAATCTCTACACAACATAACTGATTGAATTGATCCTCAGTCTCACATTTCATTCTTTGCTTCGGACAACCTCCTCTGCATATAGGCAAAAAACTGCATTCCATGCATCGTTCCGAAGAAAAAGGAGAGCCAAGTTCCATATATCGGGAAAAAAGGATAGGATTTAACTTTTTATTATCAAAAACAGATCCTACAACCATAGTTTTATCTCCCACATCTTCCCAACATCTATATATCAAACCATCAGCGCCTATAACTAATGATGATATCGAAGATGCAGTACATCCACCAATTCTTCTTTCCGGATATTTTAGATAATCCATACCTATCTCTAACAGATTATTGTAGAATTGCTGTTTGTCTTCACTATTAAAGAAACAGGAATCACAACTTTTTCCTGTGGCTTTCAAAATTCCAGGATAAATATTTAGATTATATCTATGCTTAACATTAATCTCTCTTCTAATTTCTCGACATATTTCCACAAATTTAGGAGAAACATTCTTATCAACATTTATCCTAATTGAAACTTTTGTGTTTGGAAATGATTCACAAAATCTCTTAATGTTGTTTATAATTATTGAATAAGTTCCTTTATTCGGTGCAAAAAAGCGTTTTTTATTATGCTCTTCCTTTGTCCCATCAATTGTGAATTGAATATTATCCAAAGGATATTTCCTAAATAATCTTAGAATTTCTTCATTTATTATAGTCCCATTAGTTACAATGGATTGGGATATTATTTTTTTATTGTCAATTGAGGTTAATTTCAACAAAAGCTTTTCAATAATATCATATCTTAGTAGTGGTTCACCTCCAAACCATGTTATTGATAAGGTTTTTACACACGAACGCTCTTTGATATACCTTACATCCTGATCTATTACTTCATCGCTCATCGACATACCACTCTTTTCCGTCTCAAAACAATATGGACACCGTAGATTACATCCCTCTGTCGGCAACAGGGTAAGATTCATATGAGATGTTTGGTAGGAAGATTGCAAATAGTTTATTTTCAATATATTCCTTAAATCATCATCTTCTGTCTCAGAATTAATAATCTTTTTAGATAAAAGAAATTCAAAAGATTTACCTTCTTTGACACTCAATAGGCCATGAATATTTCCAGTTACAAGAAATTCATAAATTTCTTGCGACAATTGTAAAAGCATATTTGTCATTGAAGAATAGACGTAACAATTCCCTTTATCCATAAATAAATATGAATATCGGGATTTTCTTAAGTCCTTAACTTTTACATCTATGTTGCTATTCTTTGACATTGTCATAATTAAAAAAGTTTTTATGTTCATTAAACAAATTTTAATAAATGTTTGTTTTTAGAGTACCAAACTTTTTAATTATGATAACACCGCCACCACCACCTATTGAAGTAGTAGTCAATGAAAATTCATGGATTGACATGGGAATCCGTACTATCGTAGATGCCGAAGAGAATCATTCATTTGAGATAGCGACAATGGACTCAAGCTGTGATGCTCATCATTGCGGTACACACAATTGCACTGCCCACATTTGTCTGGAACATTCATGTAAAGAATTCGCATGCGAGGAATTTGCTGATACAGAAGAAGAGGTAGAACCGCCGGAAAACCCAAATCCTGACGAAGAACCCTAAAACCATATTGGGAAACACTAAATTGCCGTCATGGCTATGCCAAAGCATAGCCATGACGGCAATTTATGAGTCGTAATCTATTAGTTTCCGTTTAGGTTTGTAGGATTATTTTGAGTTGCGGGTTTGGGTGGTCTCTTTGACGAGACGGGCCCATTCCTTGAGGTTGTCGTCGGTCCATTGCATTCCGTCGGAGGGGGCGCCGGGCTCCAGCATGGAGCATGTCTCCACCTTGTCGGAAATGCTCCACATCAGCATCGAGAGTTTGTTGCGGTCGGCAAGGTCAACCCATGCGTTCCATGATTCATAGTCGATCGGGCCGTCGCCGGTGGCTTCCATGGAGCCGCATTCGGAGATGAAGAGCGGGAGACCCGCGTCGATGGCCTGCCGTGCGCGTTCGCGGAGATAATCCTTATGCGTCGCAGCATAGTAATGGAGTGCGTAAGTGACGTTCTTCTCCTTCAGAGGGTCGGCCGCAGCCTTGTCCACCTCCTGATCCCAGCTGGGAGTGCCAACGATTACGACCGAGTTGGGAGCGTTTTTGCGAATGACGGGTATGACCTCTGCTGCATAGTCCTTTATCTCCTGCCACTGAATCTGGAGAGGCTCGTTCCATATCTCATAGATGATATGGGGGTCGTCGCCATACTTTTTCGATATGACCTCGAAGAATTTCTTGGCATTCTCCTTGCGGTTTTCGTGGGAATGCCAGTCGCAGATGACGTACATGTCGTTGGCAATCGCGGCGTCGATTACGGCAATGGCAGAATTGACGGCATATGCGGAATCGGCCTCATAGGAATTGAGCACGTCGCCCGACGTGTGGGCTCCGATTGCGGCCCGAGTCACGTTGGCTCCCCATTTCTCCTTGATGGCCTTCACGGAACCGGGAGTATAGAATCTTCCCCAATTACCATGCCATCCGAACGACGCGCCGGTCAGCACCACCGTGTCGCCATCCGTGTTGAGCAGGGCCGTCCCCTCTACGCGGAGCGGCTTTACGAAGACGGAATCGACGGCTTCGCTTTCAGCCACCGCCGCCTTTTGTTTCGACTGTGAACAAGCCATAGAGGCAGTCAGCGCAAGAATGGCAGCTGCCATTCCAAAAAATCTTGTCTTTCTCATTCTATGATATTTTATGGTTATTTTAATTAGGTGTTCAGATTATTGATTTCTGATAAGCCATCATGTTGGATGACAGCTTTCTTACAGCGAATTGCAAATTTACGAAAAAATATGGAGAACAAGCAATGGATTAACAATAATTTGCAGGGCTGGAGCATGAAATCCCATTAATAGCCTTCAATCGGACCTAACACTGACGAATGGAACAATAAATTGCCTCCATGCGCCTACCTTCCGACGCGGATGAATCCGTGGCCGGGACGGGATGATCGTGCTTTTACTCTGATATAGGTATTGGCAGGGGCCGTTTTTACCAATTTGTGTGTATTTCGGAGGCCGGGGATCGGTTGTAATTTTGCATCGTCAAAAACATCATAGAAATGACGGCAAAACATATCAAGCTCACATCGGCCCTGACGGCCCTCCTCTCCCTCCTTACTCTGCCGGCTTCCGCACAGGAACTTGCCGACACCGCAGGATATTCCAAATTCCGGTTCGGAAGCTATGGCGAGGCCGTGGCTTCTTTTAAGGATTATGGTATCAACCGTTTCCTTAAAGATGGCTCCGTAAAGGATCATCGCAACACGATCGCAATCCCCCGGTTTACCATAGGATTCGACTATAAATTCACCCCAAAATGGATTCTCGGGGCAGAAATCGAGTTCGAGGCCGGAGGGACTGGCACAGCCGTAGAACTTGAAGGCAACGAGAACGGCGAATATGAGACGGAAATAGAGAAAGGGGGCGAGGTGGCTCTCGAACAGCTTCACATCACCCGCCTGATAACTCCCGCTTTCAACATCCGTGCCGGACACATGATAGTGCCAGTCGGCCTGACAAACGCCCATCATGAGCCGATCAACTTCTTCGGCACCATCCGCCCCGAAAGCCAGACAGCTATTATGCCCTCCACATGGCATGAGACGGGCATCGAGCTTTTCGGAACGTTCGGACGCAAAGCCGCAACGTTCGACTACCAGCTGATGGTAGTTGCCGGGCTTAACGCCAACGGGTTCGACCGCGACACGTGGATTGCCTCTGGGAAGCAGGGATTTTTTGAGTCTGACAATTTCACGTCGCCCGCCTACGTCGCCCGCCTCGACTGGCACGGAATCCCCGGTCTGCGCACGGGAGTGTCATTCTATTATTGCCGCGACGCGGGGTCTAATTCCGACAAACCCGAGACGTATGCCGGATATGGCAAAGTGCCTGTTCAGGTCCTGACTTGGGACGCCCAGTACCGCCACCGCTACCTTACCCTTCGCGCCGACCTCACCTACGGACATATCGGCAACACCCGCGCCCTCAACGAGCGCAACGGTCGTCTTCCCAACGCTTCCCCCTACAGCCGACTGACCCCCATAGCCAAAAACGCTCTCAGCTATGGAGCTGAACTTGGCCTGGACATAAAAAATATTCTAAACATCGCCGGCTGTCCCTCGCTCTTCCCATTCGGACGTTATGAATATCATAATCCTCAGAAAGTGGTGGAAAAGCCCTGGAGCCCCGACCGTCGGCTGGAGGTCAGCAAGTGGACCGCAGGTCTCAATTGGTTTGCCCTGCCAAATCTTGTGGTGAAGGCCGATTACTCCACCCGCCAGATTGGCACGTCGAAAGTGTTCGGCAAAGGCAATTACAACAGCGAAAACGAATTCTCAATCGGCATTGCCTACATCGGATGGTTCTTCCGCCGCTGACGGGCAAACGCCATTTAATCAGACATTAATTAAAACTAAAATAGATATGCTATCATTCAAAAAAATCCTTCTTCCCGGCGCAGCTTGCCTGACGGCTCTCGCCGGAGTCCTTTCACTCGGTTCTTGCAGCAGCAACGACGGTCCCGACGCACCTTCATCAAAAGACATTGAGTATTCTTCCGAGATTGCCAAAGGCTGGCACAATTACACTGTGCGTGTGGCCGAGCTTCTCGCCAAGGATTCCGAAAACCTCTACAAATCCTGGAATGAAAGCTACAATGGCGGCAAGGCGTTCAAGGACACGTTCCGTGAGCACAACAATTCCTCCTATCCAAGCGCTTTAAGCTGCATCGACGAAATTCTCGCCGGCTGCGAAACCATCGCCAACGAGGTCGGGGAGCAGAAAATCGGCAGTCCGTATCAGCAATATAAGAACGGCAACCATGAAGGAGCGCTCTATGCAGTGGAGTCATGGTATAGCTGGCATTCCCGCGACGATTATTCCAACAATATCGTCTCCATCCGCAACTCCTATTTCGGTTCGCTCGACAACAAGGTGGCCGACAACTCTATCGCCGGGCTGACCGCCGAGCTCAATCCGGAACTCGACAGCAAGGTGAAAGCTTCGATAGAGAAGACCTACAACGCAATTCTCAGCATCCCCCAGCCTTTCCGCAACAATATCGTCTGCGCTGAGTCGGAGGCAGCGATGGCCGCATGCGATGAGCTTAAGAATATCTTCGCCAATGAGCTCAGGCCCTTCTTCAGTGGTCTCGACGCAAGCCACGATGCAAAGCTCGATGCCATTGTAGCCAATTATGTCGACAACGTGGTGCTCCCCACCTATTCCCTTCTCAAAGAGCGCAACGCGCAGCTTCTGAGCGCAGTGAAGACGCTCGCCGCATCCCCATCCGACACTAATTTCAGCAAGGCATGCGACGCTTGGCTCAGCTCACGCGAACCATGGGAGGAGAGCGAGGCATTCCTCTTCGGCCCTGTTGACGCTCTTGGCCTCGATCCCAACATGGACAGCTGGCCTCTCGATCAGGACGCCATCGTCAACATCCTCAAATCAGGCAATTTCAACGACATGCTTTGGAATGATGATGAAAGCAAGGAAGAGATTGAAGCTTCACAGAATATCAGAGGTTTCCATACTCTCGAATTCCTTCTCTTCAAAGACGGGCAACCGAGAAAGGTGAAGTAATTTATAGAAGTTCTTTATATAAGATATTGATGTTGTGCATATTACTACAAATATGCACAACATCACAAATAAGATATGTTGAATTTGCACTATTGGTCAGATAGATATATGACGTTGACGAAAACACGCTTATTGCTGTTCGCACTCTCTTCGGGATTTCTTCTGCTCAGCTGTAATCATGAGGACGAATATGTACCAAAGTCAAGGATTATAAAGGTTTCGATAGAAGGAACCACCGAAAGTAAGTTCCAAGTTACCCGTATTTTGAAAAAAGATACTGTGGCTGTTTCAAAATATGAGGAAACTTATAGACTTGACGATGATAGAAGGTTCTGTATTGAGGCATTCTGTGAAGATAAGAATAATCTACTGACTGTGTCTGTATGGAAAGACGGTGTTTTAAGTCTTGTCGTTTCCGATTATTCACATGTAAAAACAGGTAGTTTGTATTAAAATAACAGAACGTGACAAACCTACATAGCATACCCTCGAATTCCTGCTCTTCAAAGACGGGAAGCCGAGAAAGGTGAAGTAAAACAGGCATAAAAAGAAAGTTGTTTAATGAGATTTAGTTATTTTTCGATGTTATTTGTCGGCGCCATCCTTTCCGCTTGTGGAGAGGATGGTCTCGACGTGCTTGATGTGGAAGTTCCGGTCGGCTATAAGTTGTCGGCCGGGACATCTTCCGTCTTTACAAGCACCTCGAAATCCTACGACTCGCCCGCCGACTGGGTGACCGGCAACTACAACTTCCGCTTCAACCTCGGTGACAAGCTCTACGACGACATGCGCACGAGCTCCAACGGAATGGGTGGAGGACTGGGCCCGGTCTATGCCGGATATTCATGCGGCAGTTGCCACAGCAACGCCGGGCGCACTAAACCGGCCGGATGGGCCGACGGTGGTTCGGGTCCCTATGGTTTCTCATCAATGCTCGTCTACGTGACCAGGAAAAACGGGGCTTTCTTCCCCGACTATGGCCGCGTGATCCACGACCAGGCAATTTATGGGGTAACTCCCGAAGGGAAAGTCAAAGTTGACTGGGACTATCAGACCTTCTCTTTCCCCGACGGGGAGAAATATGAGCTCGCACGCCCCACTTACACCGTGACCGACTGGTATAAGGGAGACATCGCTCCCGAAGACCTCTTCTGCACGGTCAGGATTCCCCTGCGCCACGTAGGCATGGGGCAGATGATGGCTCTCGACCCTCTGGAAATCGAGGCTTTGGCAAAAAAGAGCAACTATCCTGAATATGGCATCTCCGGACGCTGCAACTATATCACGGAGCGCGGCGTGAGGTCGCTAGGTCTTTCGGGCAACAAGGCGCAACACGCCGACCTGACCGTGGAACTCGGCTTCTCCTCCGACATGGGCGTGACCAACAGCCGCTATCCCGAGGAAATCTGCGAAGGGCAGCTCCAGATGTCGCAAGGATCGATGATGGGCCTGCTCTACGACAAACTCGACGTATCGACGGAGGAGATGGAGAACGTCGACCTCTACATGCAATGCCTCGGAGTCCCCGCCCGCCGGAATACGGAAGACCCCGTCGTGAAGCGCGGCGAAAAGAATTTCTATGAGGCTAAGTGCCATCTTTGCCATGTCACGACGCTCCACACTCGTCCTTCAGGCTCCACCCTGCTCAACGGCACGCGTCTTCCGTGGCTCGGAGGCCAGACAATCCATCCTTATTCCGACTTCCTTCTCCACGACATGGGCTCGGAAATCATGGGCGTTGGTCTCAACGACAACTATGTCTCCGGACTGGCTATGGGCAATGAATGGCGCACGACCCCGCTCTGGGGGATAGGTCTGCAGGAGAAGGTCAACGGACACACCTACTTCCTCCACGACGGCAGAGCCCGCAATTTCACGGAGGCCATCATGTGGCATGGCGGAGAAGGGGAGGCTTCCCGACAGCTTTTCGCCAAGATGCCCAAGGCCGACCGCGACGCTCTGATACGTTTCCTCGAATCTCTCTGACATTTTCACATCCAAAACATCATCAAGCACATGAAAAAGATATTACTGACCATCCTCTCCCTCATCCCGCTGCTGGCCTCAGCCCAATATGACGCCGACACGGAAAACGGAGTTGTCTCCTTCGCCGGACGGAAAGGTTTCGTCTGGGAATCCACCGATAAAAAATTCGAGTTCAAGCCTTATCTGATGGTGCAGACGGCCGTGGATTTCAATTACTACGACTCCGAAGGTCTCGACCCGGCCTACAATCAGGATCACGTCCACAACACCGGATTCTCCATACCCTACGCCGTGCTCGGTTTCACAGGCCGCGCCTTCGGCTTCATATCCTATAATCTCTCCATTAATGCCGCCGCTTCGGGCGGTGCGCTGCTCCAGCAGGCATGGGCCGACATGAAGGTGGCCGACGAATTCGGCGTGAGAATAGGTAAATTCAAGACTCCCTTCACCCACGCCACGCTGACCACCCTCGGCGAAACCCTCTTCCCCACCCTTCCCGTCTCGCTGACCGCCCCGGTGATTCTTCCCCATTCATTGAATGCCGTGACCCCTTCGATGATGACGGGGTTCGACCTCGGAGTGGAGTTCCACGGCATGGTCAAGGATAAGTGGGGCTATCAGGTCGGTCTCTTCAACGGCACAGGCTCCTCCACCAACAGCGCGACAAAGACCTTCAGCGACGACTGGCATATCCCCTCGCTGCTTTATGCCGGAAGACTGACGTTCCAGCCGTTCGGGGTGATGCCGGCCACACAAGGCAACCCCAACCAGCTAGATCTCAACAAACTGCTCGTCGGTGCGTCGGCCTCCATCAACGTGGAGAGCGAAAACGAGAGCACCAACGACTTCCGCGCAGGTCTCGAACTGGCCTGGATGCGCAATCGCCTATATCTCGCCGCCGAGGCGTATTATATGCACGTGGGTTTCACGAAACGCCAGAAAATCGACGATAGTTTCGATTATCTCGGAGGCTATCTTCAGGCAGGCTATTTCGTCTCCGACAGGGTGCAGCCGGCCCTGAGATACGACTTCCTCGACCGCAACGGCCTCGACAAGGGAGGATTCCTCAACATGCCGGCCGTCGGCGTGAACTATTTCTTCAAGGGGGTCAACCTGAAATTGCAGGCAATGTACCGCTACATAGGGCGCACAGGCCACAAGACTCAGCTCGACCGCGACAACGACGACCTGGGGCTTGCCCAGCATAACGGCACTATCCAAATCCAATACACCTTCTGACGATGGGAAAGTTGCTTTTATCCGTCGCTGCCTTGGCTTTAGTCCTGACGGCATGCGACGACGGGAAAATCTATGACGAGGTGTCGGTGGATGACAATTCCAGAGGCAGGTCGGTCGTCATGAACGCTACGATTTCGGGCTGCTCCGATTATGCCGGGGATTCCCGCTATTCCGTGGCATTGGCGGCTTTCCGCAAGGGTGATGGCTACGCAGTGGTCTCAAAGCCGCTGTCCGATGGGACGGAGTCGGTCGTGCTCTCCAACGTCCCCTCGGATGCCACATCCGTTGAGGTCTGCCTCATCAACCGTCTACGCGAAAGGATTTTCACGTATTCTTCGATTGCTCTCGACGAGGCAGGCTCGACGGAGGTGGAATTCAATGCCGGTGAGGTGGATGCCTCGCGATTCGCCTCGATCAGCGACAAGATTTTCTCTGAAAGCTGCATACAGTGCCACGGGGCGACGGGGCATGCCGCTGCCGGACTCGACCTTATGCCGGCAAGGGCCTATGGAATGCTTGTCGATGTGCCTTCGACAGTTATCGACGGCGCAGACCGGGTCATTCCCGACGACGCTTCCGCCTCCACTCTCTGGCAGGCCGTGGCCACGGGAATTTCTTCCGGATGGTCATTCAACCATTCGGAACTTTTGAAGTCAAATGAAATAGATTTTATTGAAAACTGGATTAATTCAGGCGCGAAATGATCACGACGAAAATCATAGAGGCTTCCGGAGGTAAACGCGAAGCCCACACCATAATCACAATCGACGACCCGACTCTGACCTACGAACAGCAGCTTGCCGGGATTCTCATGCAATACGAGGAGGTCAAGAGTTCCTTGGGGGAACGGATGCGTCCGGTCTTCCGCCGCTGGTTTCTCAGCGACGCCGTCAATCAGCAGCCTCTTCTTCCCGACGACGGGGAATGCGCCACGTCGATCGTGGAGCAACCCCCGCTGAGCCTTACGAAGGTGGCGCTATGGGTCTGGATGATTGAAGACGCAGTTGTTGCGCAGGCGGAAGATGGCCGGTTTGCCGTGGAGGCGTTCGGGCATACCCACATATTCGAGGGGGGATGCCGCCGCCCGGGGATGGACCCCTACCATGCCATGCTCTTTATGCTGACCTCCACCCAGGAAGCCCTCTCAGAGCGGGGGGGAAGTCTGCTCGACAGCTGTGTACGCACGTGGCTATTCGTGCAGAATGTAGATGTCGACTACGCCGAAGTGGTCAAGGGGCGCAACCAGGCCTTCCAGGCCCTTGGTCTCACCCCCTCTACAAGATTCATAGCAAGCACGGGAATCGGCGGTCGCCAGGCCGACCGCACGGCTCTCGTGGCGATGGACTCATATTCTGTCCTCGGATTGAAAGAGGGAAGCATGCGTCAGATAAACGCTCCCGACCATCTCAACCCCACGTATGAATATGGAGTGGCGTTCGAAAGAGCCACGAGCGTTGACTACGACGACCGCCGCCATCTCTTCATCTCCGGCACGGCGAGCATCGACAATAAGGGACAAATCGTATGGCCGGGCGACATACGTCGCCAGACGCTCCGCATGTGGGAAAACGTGGGGTCGCTTCTTGCCGCAGCCGATTGCGGCTGGGAAGACGTGGGCCAGATTCTCGTCTATCTCCGCGACCCCGCCGACTATGTCGTGGTCAAGGGGATGTTTGAGGAAAGGTTCAGCGGCATCCCCTACGTGATTCTCCAAGCCCCCGTCTGCCGCCCGGGATGGCTCGTGGAGATGGAATGTATGGCCATGAGGAAGATATGAAAGGCCGGGGAAGAATGCTGTGGAGGAATCCGGCTGCGCTGACGCTCCACTTGTCGTTCGTTCTTATCCTTGCCGGGGCGATATGCACGTGGCTCCTTCAGGAGCGCGGGGCAGTCAGACTGTCGCCCGGTGAAAAAGTGGTTGAGTTCCGGTCGTCGGGAGGGGGGCTACTCCCCCTCCCGGTGGCCCTGGAGCTCGACAGCTTCAGGGTGGAATATTATCCCGGGGGGATAGCCCCTCGCGACTACGTTTCGTATCTTAAGGTAGACGGCCGGCATTGCGTGGTCTCCATGAATAGGATTCTGACGACCGACGGCTATCGTTTCTGCCAGTCGGGTTATGACACCGACGGTTCGACGGTGCTTTCCGTCAACCACGACCCTTGGGGAATCGCGCTCGTATATAGCGGATTCGTTATGTTCACGGTGGCCGGACTTTGGGTGCTTCTTTCGCGCCGTTGCAGATGGCGGTCGCTGTTGCGGTCGCTCTCCCTGTTGGCTATCCTTGCGTCTCCCGGGTTCATGTCGGCGTCGAGCGTGAAGGGGGTTCCGGCCGAGGTGGCCGACAGTTTGCGCTCGCGCCAGGTGGTATATCAAGGAAGAGTCGTGACTTTCAACACGCTCTCCCGCGAGGTCGTGGCCAAGCTTCACGGCGCCCCGTCCTATCGCGGATTGTCTCCCGAGCAGACCCTTCTTTCTATGCGACTATATCCGGAAGCCTGGAAATCACAGCCTCTGTTGCTCGTGAAAGACAAGAATCTGCGCTCCCGTCTCGGGGTGGAAGGAAAATACGTCGCGATTGAAAATCTTTTCGACTCGGCGAGCCGATATAGGATTGTCCCCCTGCTGTCCGTCTCCGACAAGAATATGCGTAGGGCCGTGGAAGAACTCGACGAGAAGGTCGGGATAATCCTTTCGCTCTATTCCGGCGACTTGATTGTGGAGGCCGGTGAAGCCGACGGCCTGATGCCGCAATGGAGGGTAGACCTTGAGTTGCTCTACAATCGCATCCCCTTCTCCACTCTTATTTTCATCCTTCTGTTTTCTGGGGCTGCCATATCCTTTACGTCCCTGTCAGGCAGACGTCTGCTGCGTAGCCTGTCCGGCGTGACGCTTTGGGCGGCCACGGCTCTGTCTGCTGTCTGCTTCGCCTTGCAATGGATTCTGTCTAACCATATCCCGCTCTCCAACACTTATGAGACACTTCTCTTTGCCGTTCTGGCTCTTGAGATTCTTATTATCATAGCCAGGCGTCAAGGATTCCTGCTGAGGGGGCTTGCAATGACGTTTGCGGGAGCGTTGGCTTTGGTGGCGCATCTGATGGAGGTGAATCCGGTGGTGACGCCGTTGATGCCCGTGCTCCATTCCCCGTGGCTGTCGCTCCATGTCTCGCTTGTCATGACCTCCTATGCCCTTTTGGGCTTGACCTTCGTGGCAGCCGCAGCGGCCATTATCTCCCCGGCTATGGGAGAGCGGATGCGGCGCATCTCGCTTGCCGCACTTTATCCGGCGGAATGGCTTCTCGGACTCGGGATAATCACCGGGGCGGTCTGGGCCAACATCTCCTGGGGACGATATTGGTCGTGGGACCCCAAGGAAACGCTCGCGCTTGTGACGTTTATCGTCTATGCCCTGCCGCTCCACCGCAGCATCCCCCTTCTCCGTAGTCCCCGCCGCTACCACGTCTACATGCTCCTGTCGATCCTGACAGTGGCCATGACCTACTTTGGAGTCAACCTCCTACCCTCCCTCCACGCCTACAACTGACCCCCTCTCTACCCGAAAAATGCGATTTTTTTCAAAAAATCGCATTTTTCATGAACCAACCACCGCCTCAGTTTGTATTAATATCAGAAAATCGTTTCATGATGTTAGGTTAGTTTGAAAATTAATTTTGAAAACAAATGAGATAGGCCGATTCACATCGGCCTATCTTATTTGTTTTGGCTTATTAAATTTAAGAGTGCGTTTGCCTATTGTCATGGCCCTACTGATTGTTTTATCCATAATTGAAACAATGGGTCTCTCATGGAGTATTTTGTTTTTCGTTTTATGGATTTGTCTACCTTGATAACACCAGATGAGTGGAGGGTTCTGAAATATGCTGTCAGTACATTGGTGGGAAGACCGGTTTTATCTCTAAGTTCCGGTATTGTCATGGATGTATCGACAGAATCGAAAGCATTTAGTATATGCTGCGAATTTGTTGGCAGATTTTCATAGTAATGTCTGTAATTATCCGAAAACACCGACAACAGAATAGTTGTGTCTTTTTCAGGGAAATCATTAAGTTTTATGATACCATAGACAGTCTCCACGGATTTAATTGTAGGAGGTAAAAGACTCATTAATGAATGTGCCCGAACCGTATCTTGCTCATCGAATAATCGTGAAATATAGTCTGACGGGATTGGGCGGATATAAACGTTTTTCAGACCCTCGAAGAAAGGTGCCTCATATTCTGTCAATGCCGGAAGAACTTTCCTGACAGTTCCAATCATCATCGGTCCACCATCGTTATAAAGGAATTGCCTGAGCTTGAATTGTTCTTCATACGAACAGCGAGTCAGGTAGAAATCCATATCATCTATAAACACAATGGACGCGTCTGCACATGAAGCCTTTAGAGTTATGTCCTCAGAACAGAATATGGTTCGCCCGTCTATCCATACCTTGGACTTTTCTTGGCATATATCAGAGCTGTATATACTTTTCAGAAGGGTAGTTTTCCCTGCGCCAGCCTGTCCGATAATCATGACAGGCTGAGGAATAGCACTCCCTGAATTGCTGTTTATTTCAGAAATCACTACATTGAATATATCGTCATTGACCGACAATCCGGTCAGAGAGACTGATTTTTTAGGATCCGGCATCATTCAACGAATTTATAATACCACCATTTCTTCAACAATGGAGAACGGAAACGCCTTGTTCCTCCTCCCGTTCGTATTATGTAGCCGTCATGTTCAAGCATATTCAATATGAGGCTCAGCTCATTGTCGGCTTTCATGGGTATTTCACCGGTGTATTGGGCGTATATGGCAAGGAGCTGATCCCTTGACAGTCCTTTATCCGACTGGCTGAGTCTTTTGAGTATAAGTCGTGCTCCATCCTCTTGACCATTGTATTCAGAAAGCCTTTCTGACCATGTGCTTATCTCATCAGTATGTGCCAACCTGTCAATGGAATCATCTATCATCCGATAAGTTACTCCCATCCTTACATTCGGATGATTTTTGATATTGGTGAATGCCAATTGGATGAAATATGGGATATGCCATTCTAATTTTTCAAGAAGGATGGCAATCATTTCATTATTCATGGAAATATTCTCAGATTCTGCAAGGGCTTCAATCAGTCCTTTTGCTTCATGTGCCGACAAGGCATCGAAATCGAAAGACACGAGGTCATTGATTGTCATTGACAGATTCCTCATACGAGTGAAGTTGTGCAGTCCCACCGATCCACAAAACACCCATCTTATTTTACTGTCGGAGACTTGTCTTAGACTTCTAAACCAATTAAGGAAAAACTCTGCCTCACGGTGGCTGTCGGCATTCCTGTCGAGAATACTTAGAAACAATGTCAGCTCATCGATGACAACAAGTGCGTCTTTTGTATGGTCTATTACCTCGGATAGGGATGTGTACAGGTTCTCAGATGTTTCCGGGTGTGTGAAATCAAATTTGAGTGGCCCTATTCCTTTTATGCCCTCGAAAATTCGGTTCAATATTCCTCCGGCTAAACTGATTGTTTCAGTCCAGATTCCGGATTTATCAAATTTATTGATTAGAATATTCAGGAACTCATCTCGAGTCCTTACTCCTTCAAGGTCAATATAGACACAGTTCCAACCAATAGACTGTTTGTCCTCAATGAGGCGTTTAGCGAACGAGGATTTGCCAATCCGTCTTGGAGCGGACAGAACAAGGGAGTGGTTGGAGTCAAGATATTGATGGGCGCGTGACAGCTCTTCTGTCCTTCCATAGAAATCCTCTCCGGTTACAGGGGGCCCTACTTTATTTGATATAGCCATAATTGTCTTGATTTATTTTTTTACAAAGATACATAAAATTTTTTATACATAAAAAATTTTATGTATAAAAATTTTTATGTATGGTCTAAAGCCCGATTGCCCGACATTCCCCAAAAACTGGCGTATTAATACTGACTATCCTATCCAATGAAATGCCGGAGGATTGATTCGCCGTTTGAGTATGGGTAGGGCAACAGGCATACTGCGGCCAGCAAGGCAATGAATACTATTGCTATTATTGCCAAACCCCATCTCACTAAAGAAGGCGGGATCTCTCCGATGAGCTTCCGGACTTTTTCAGAGCGAAGCTCAATCTTATCTGGGATCATTTCTTAAGGTATATTGAAATCAGGAATTCGCGTCCTCGCAGACGGCTCGTGCGTTCCGCTTGCGACACCGTGCCGTAGGTGGTGTAGCCATATTCCTTCCTGTTCAGGAGGTTGGTGACGGAGGCTGATATTTCAAGACGCTTGCTTATGTTGAATGTCAGTTTCGTATCAAGCATCAGCATCTCCTTGTATCTCCCTTCCTCTATCTGGTTGCGATAGAATTCTCCTCCGGTGGTCCAGGTGACAAGGCGGCAAGGCATCAGCGTGATCCCTCCCGAATAGACGTAGGAGTCGGAACTGCGTCGCGACATGTCGGAGATTTTCAACGATGAGCGGTCCCACGTAAACCGGAGATTCCAATTCAGAAAATTCGTTATGCTGCCATTTATGAAAGGCGACAGCGTGAAGGCGTCGCTCCTGTAGTCGGTAGGGACTCCCTGGGAGAGCAGACTGTTGTCGGTCCGGCGGAAATTCCCCCTGAGGCCGATTGCCCCCCGCATGAAATCAAGGGTCTTGCTGGCGTTGAGCATGGCCATGGCATTGCGGGAATCGGAGGGCTGCGCCCTGTAGGAATGAAACACGTAGTCGCCGACTACGTTCTGCACCGTGCCGTATTCCGACCTGTTCCAGCCATAACTGCCCATCGCCATAAGGAAAATGCCGCTCTGTGCGTTGCGGAAGCTATATGAGGCTGACACCGACTGACCGGATGCCGTATAGTAGTCATCGACGCCGGAACTGAACGAACGGTAGTCGGTGAGTATCGATGAGTCATGTATCGTATGCAGGGAGGCAGGAGACCTGCGTGCGCTCCCCCGAAATGTCAGAGACATTCTCGGAGTGAGGCGGAATCTTGCGGCGAGAGACGGAGAAAAGAAGAATTCGTTCCTGTTGCGCAATCCTCCGGAAAAGAAATATGAATACAGGTTGACGGGCAGATTGAGCGTCAGTTCCAGCCTTTTGTAGTTCCACTCGAACTTGGGGGAGGCGAACACCCTGAGATAATTGGTGGTCAACTCCTCCCTGCCTTTTATGTCCTGAAGGTCGATGCCCCATAAATCGGTGTCGAGATTGCGGAAGTAGCCGGAGACTCCAGCTTCAAGCGACAGCAGCACACGGTTGAACACGAATCCGAGGGAGGCACGTTCGTCCGTGTAAAAGGAGTGTTGCTTGATCCTCTGCCCATATTCCGTACCGTCACGACTCACGGTCAGTCTTTCCGGCAGGGAGTTCCATTCGTTGCGGCTCGTGAAAGTCACGAGCTTGTTGCCTCTGAAACGTTTGATCAGTTTCAGAAGGTTGCTCACGGAATACTCCGGCATTCTGGAGGCTTGGGTGTTCGGCAATGTGCCGGCGGTGTTGAGTGTAAGGTCGTTCCAGGAGAAATCCGCCGAGAGGGTGTTGTTGAGGAAATAGGTCTTCTCGTTCGCCTCGAAGGAGAACTTACCGGTCACGGCGTTGCGGTGGGACAGCGAACTTCTGTCCTCAAGAATGACCTTGTCGCCGGTGTCAAGGAAATAAGTGGTTGTGCCTGACCCATGAGCCGTGGCGCGGTCGTGGTTGTAGTCCACCTGTGCCTTGAATTCCCCACCTTTACGCGTCTTCATCAGATGGCTCGACGACACCATCCATGAGCGGTTGAAATAGGAGCGGTTTCGCTGCAGGTTGGGGGTCGATGGGGTCGACAGGGCCACGTAGCCATCCATTCTCTCGTCTGCGCGGTCGGAAGTGAAGTCGGTGAGTTGGTCGGAGAGGTTAAGGCCGGTGTTGTTCCCTTTGAAAGTGGTGATCATCTGATATTTCCCCGTGACCATCATCGTGAAGATGTCGCCCTGCCACAGAGCCCCTTTAGGCTGTTGCGACCATCCGCCTCCGAGCGTGCCGTGGACAAGCAGGGTGGCTTTCGACCTGTTCTTCATCTTCAGGTTGATGGCTGCCTGGTCGGAGAAGCTTAGCCCGCGGAGCACTTGCATAGGCTGATGGTTTTCCATGACCTCCACGGCACCGATGTCTCCGTGGGCGATGCCGTTTGTGGCGATGCCGTACTTGCCGCCCAAGAGGTCGTTCCCCTCGATATAGAACTTGTTGATGTCCGCGCCCTGGTATTGTATCTTTCCGTTGTTTGCCACGTCGATCCTCGGCATGCGTTTGAGTACGTCGCCGATGGTGCGGTCCTGTTTCTGCGCGAAACTGCCTACGTCGTAGGTTATCGTGTCGCCGTTCTCGCGTATGCGGCTTCCCTTCACCACCACCTCCTGCAATTGTAGCGAACCCTCCTCCATAAGAATCCCGACCGGATTCCCGTCAGGTTTGATGGTTGCGGAATATGGCTTGTAGCCAAGGATAGTGGCATTGATTGTGACGCTGTCGAAGGGTTCTTTGATTTTGATCAGGAAATTGCCCTTCTCATCGGAAGAGGAGAACCCCACGAGTTTTCCCTTCGGGTCTTTCACCATCACGTTTGCCCCGGCGATAGCCTTTCCGGAGATGGCTTCCGCCACGTTGCCTTTCACCTCCGTCTGAGCCAGTCCGGAAATGCCGTTAGCGAGAATCAGTAGTATAGCGATCAGATATTTCATGACATCGTTTTTAATGGGTTTATTCCAGCTTTGTTTGAAACCACCGTCTGACCGAGGGTTTCAAACCACGGTCATCTCGGAAATTTCAAACCACGGCAACCACGAAAATAACCACGTGAACCACGTTTTTTTGTTTTATCGGTTGCATTGTCAAAAAAACTCTCGGCCTGCAGCCAAAAATCAACGTGGTTTTCGTCCTATGTTGCAAACCAAATAAATTAACATTTTTAACAACATTAGTGAAAAATATATAGGCGCATTATTGTTATAACACATAGAGAGTTGAAGCGGAAACAGGCTCTGCTGAGGAGCAACCTGTCAGGAATAGACTCTTCGCTTTACACCGTAAAGTTTCGAGGGCCGGTCAGCACCGGTCCTTTTCTTTACGGGTTAAGCCGTGATGCCTAAAAAAAACCTAACCCAATAAAGATAAAACTTGTCCGACAAACTCCTATAAGCGGACGCGATGCCGCAGATTCACGTTCAGTGATCAAGTTATGTGCCGCAAACTGGTTAAAGCGGACGCGATGCCGCAACGAAAACCTGGCGGTAAGATAGTTTGGCCGTTCGTCGGACAAGTGTTTTTTTATTTGAGAATTCCGTTCTCATATTTATTGCCGGTACGAAGTACATACCGTATTCTGTTAACAAGTTTACGCGCGATTCGGATTATCGCGTTGTTGGACTTCAGTCCGCGTTTTTTGTAGTTTGTAAAGACCATCCCCATGGCGGGATCAAGTGCGACAGCCCGCCATGCGCTCTCTATGAGCAGGCTGCGCAGCATCCTGTTGCCCCTGACGGTAATGCCCAGGGTCGTCTTTTTGTCATCCGATGCCCTCACATCTGGCACCAGCCCCACATATCCTGCCAGATGGTCGTCGGACTCGAATCTGTTTATGTCCACGACATAGGCGCAGATGGCGGCCGAGTTCAGCCTGCCGATGCCGGGGATGCTCCTTATCAGCCCGTCCATTTCCTTATAACGGGGAAGTAGTTTGGTCAGTATGTCCCTGTCCGCTTTTTTCACAAGGTCCGACACGTGGCGCAGCTCGGAAATGTTGTCCAGCATTATGTCCCCTGAGACGGGGGCAAGCCGCGGTGCCACTTCCTCCTCCATCCACCCCAGGAACGCGCGGCTCCAGTGTCTCGTGGCGGATTTGAACTCCTCGGGATAACCGATCCCGTGACGGTGCAGGCTGCTCTTCAGGCGGTTCTTCAGGCGCGTGCGCGCTGTCACGAGACGGTTTCTCTGCGACAGGAGCTCCCTGTGGCTCTCCACGGTCTCGTCGGGCACGAAGATGGCCGTCAGGCCGCCCTCCATGAGATTGCGGCATATCTTGACGCAATCGACCGCGTCGGTCTTGCGCATGCGTTCTTTCTGGGAGTCCGAGATGTCGGCTGCGTGGAACACGATGTTGTCGATGCCGTGCTTCAGCAGTTCGCGGTGGGCGGAGAAGCCGCTGAAGCCACACTCGTATGCCGAGTGGTAGGTCGCTTCAGGGAACTCCCTGTCAAGATAGGCGCGTAATGCCCCGGCGTCTGCCGGCTGTGAGAACGGTTTCTTGCTGATGTGACGGGTGCGGACGCAGATGTGCCACTGCTTGAGATGAACATCCAGTCCGATGTATACGTTTTCCCCTTTGAAGGAAAGTTTGTAACTTTGCGTATCTTCTAACTTTCGCATAGGCTTGGTTTTATATTATTGGTACTAACTATAAAACTTTTAGCCTATGGCGAAAGTTTTTTAGTTTCGTACGTTTGACGCTGCAAACATACGAACTGGTTTGAATCCACCGTCCTTCCTATAGGATGCAAATTTAGCAAAATATTTGGATTGACCAATCATTTCAGTTCTAATCTTTGGAATTTATTTGATAATCTTACCTTTATATAACATATTCGTTTGTCATTCCAGCTTCGGTTTGACGTAGTCGGTTTCCTCGAAATCATGGTTTGATCCGGGTATCTTGTCTCTCTTTTTCAATCCTTTATTGCTGAGTCCATACATCCCGGAAGTTACCATCTTATAGTGGAGGTCTTCATGTAAGCTCTTATATTTACGTTGAAGGGATTTTAAACGGCTGGTGGTAAACCTGATTCCTCCTTTGTAGTCATAATATACCACGTTGCCGATTCCTTCCGTGCGTATCGACATGGGCTCATAGATATAGTGCATCCTGGAGTCGTGTGCTCTCAAAATCATCCCCGGCAGACCGCATAATTTCCAAGGGCCATCGGAAATGGGGATATCGAAAGTGAACCATGCTTTCCATTGCCGTCCTCTGAAATTTGATTCCGCCATTACGCATTGATATCCCATAATTTCCGCGACAGAATCCGACAGGATCGTCCAGGAAGGTTTCTCCCAGTCTTCATCAATGATCCAGTCGCAAAAGTCATACCTGTCGTGAACCCGGATTTTTCCTTCGGGATAATTCTTGAAAACCTTATATTTAGGCAAACGGGCAAGGTGTCGCCTCAGCGTTCGATCCTCAATTGTTTTGAAGGTATATTCACGGTTTTTATGTCTCAAAGAATCAGAGTACTTTAATTCTGCAGAATAAAAAGCACTTGTGGATTTGCCAACCTTCAGTGTCATCCGGTTTATGCGGATATTGTTTTCAATGTCAAGGGTATCAAGAACCTTTCTGCATTCATAGACGACCTCAATCAGGGCAGGTTCGAGAGCAAACTCAATCCTTTCCCGTCCGTATGTGTTTATGGATACCGATAATGCGATGACGATAAATATGATATATCTATTCATAAGGTCTTTAGGATATAAGCAGTTGTTGTGAATAAGTTCTTGCAGATATTTGCTCAATGCGGATAGTCGGTCTGTTGTTCTTGCTTCGCCTGTCCTCCTTTAGACAAGCGCGAAGGGTTCTCGACAGAAAACGACAAACTCGATGTTTCAAATATTCGTTTGTCATTCCAACTTTGGTTTAACGTAGTCGGTCTCCTCGAAATCGTAGTTTGAGTGCGGTTTTTTGTCCCTTTTCTTGACGTTGGGATTATTAATGCCGAACATGCCTGAAGAAACAATCTTGTAATGAATGTCTGTATGGAGATGTTTGAATTTCCGTTGGAGTCCCTTCTTACGATTCTTCATGGTCAGTCTGAAGTCTACTTGATAGTCATAGTACTCCACGTCTCCTGCATTCTCCGTGCGAATAGAAATAGGCTGGTAGATATAATGTGATTTGGAGTCGCGGGCTTTCAGTATCAATCCCGGCAGTCCGCACAGTTTCCATGGCCCGTCGGATATAGGTATCTCCGGGGCGAACCATGCCTCCCACCGCCGACCTCTGAAATCTGTTGTGGCCAGAATGCATTGATATCCCATTATTTTGCACACGGAATCGGTGATATTCCATATCGGTTTTTCCCAATCCTCATCGATTGTCCATTGTGATAGATCAAACCTGTCGTGGACCCTTATTTTCCCTTCGGGATAATTCTTGAAAATCTTAGCATTAGGCAGGCGTGCGAAATATCTTTGCAACTCCTTGTTGTTGTGCCTTATAAAGAAAAACTCGCGATCCCTGACATCGATTGAGTCCATGGTCTTAAGCTCAGCGGAATAGAATGCACTGACTGTCTTTCCTGCCTTTAACGTGAAGAAATTTTTCTTGTAATCATTTTCAGGATTGAGCGTGTCGAGCACCATCCGACGCTCATATCTCACCTCTACCAAAGCCGGCTCGATAACTTGTTCAATGATATTCTTGGCGGATACATCAAAAATAGCGATCAATGCCAAAACAATGAAATATATATATCGAAATCTTTTCATATCGTGGATGGATAATTTCATATGAGGCTCTATCAAAAGTATATTGTAGGGACATGCCTTTGGCATGTTGGGCTTTACTCGTCTGTCAACCAGCAACATGCCAAAGGCATGTCCCTACAATCACTGGCATTTTCCTGTGATTTATCTATTTTGACACACCCTCATGATTCAGATGGCTGTGCCAAAACATTTCTCATAGAATTCTTCTGCCCATTTGTCCCAATCTTCATCGGTCGTATCGGGATTGCCTCCATGTCAAAAACCTCTTCCTGAAGTTTCTTGCATTCTTCAGGATTTGCTGTACCTCCGAGGATGGACAGCATTTCAAAATCAGTTAGCTTTTTCATAATAAAAAATTTTTAGAAAAATGAAATGAAAAGGTTAAGTGCCCACTCTTGTACGCTAACCGGGCTTCGCGTTCGCAGGTCGTTTCGATGCCTGCCTCTCGTAAATTGTTGTTATTATCATTATTAGTTGTCATTAAAAGTGTTGTCTGCTATCAAGTATTCAAGATCTGCAGGCTCGTATATCGGCGAGAGTTTCCTGCCGTTGAGAATTATCACAGGATATCCGGAAGTCACATTCTTAGAAACCGTCTCTTTGATAGTTTCGTAGATTTCGTTCTCAGAAGTCATATCCTCGTTGAAATGCTTTGGAGATATGAATCTTAGTTCTTTCCCTGTAGACCATCTTTTCAATTGCTTGATAAAGATATCTTTGTCAGTCAGATAGTCGTGTATCCATCTCCTTATCAATTTGTCGTCGTCGGATTTGGCATTTCCCATGACTATATTCCAGTAAAACTTGCATCCCCGTTCCTTCAACTTCAGTAGCTCAGCCACGGTTTTCCTGCAATGTCCGCATCCCGGAGATATAATGGTGGTCACGTCGTTTGAAGCGTTGGGATCTCCTATCATTATTGGCGTATCAAGAGGCTTCACTATATCGCTTTCAAGAGAGATAACCTCCTTTTTCCTCTTCAGGAGCAATAGTTGCGTCTTTCGTTTGATAGAGTCTTCCTTTCGGATTCTTATTATATCAATAGTTTGAAATACACAAAGACCCATGACAAATATTGCCGCTCAAGTCATTAAAACATGCATTCCGACTATTTGACCCGAGGAGACCCACCAAACCAAGGCTTCCGCAAAGATTGCCAGAATAACGGCAATACATAGCGGACAATACTTTCTTATCCTGACTTGCGAAAGAATTGAATATGAGGCTATTGGCAAAGCTGCGAATACAGAGACAAAATATGCATCCATTATAGCCTCTGCCGGCTTCAATCCTGAGATAATGGGAAGGATTGCCTGAGAAAGGAAATAGGCCATTGAAAGGGTGGAAAGACTGATTCCGGCAAAGTTGGCGAAGATTGACTTTGAGACCACATCGCAATCAGTCTTGACTGAGACATGACAAATGCCATTGATAAGACCCGTGTCAAATCCGAATCGGCGCACATACAAAAGCCTGGAGGCAGATAGGCCAATCAGAAGGGGTATGGACAGCAATGGCGACCCGGTTGCTACGATCAGACATGCCGCCATTATGCAGACCGCCGCGATTAGGATACAATTTCGGGCGTGGAGGTTCCTCAATCGGATCGGTAGGCGTCTTAGGTATTGTCGTTGGAACTTGAGCCGACGCAATGCCCGAAAATAGCAAACACAAATAAAAAACAAATTTTTTCATTTCGAATCAATGTTTTGAAATCTGTCGGCAAAGTTATGGCGGGTTCATTGAATCTGCAAATTTTTCGATTCACAAAAATTCACATGGTTGTATTTTAACGTTAACATTGATTCACAAAGATTCACATTGTACCGATAAATATCTGATTATCTAATAATTATAAAGAATGAATAAATTTACTATAATTGTTTATGTCGCTTTCAATTTTTCCCTCATCAGAAAGCTTTTTCAATAATCTGTTCCTCGCATTCGAAAGTGTAGATGATGAATCGTTCAAAATGTTGGAACACATTTTAAGTGAAATTCCGATCTTAGTCAGCATGGCGTCCTTTCGGTCGCGTGTCTTGAATGCGGGATTCTTCATCAATGTAATCAAACGAGGATACAATATTGAAAGGAGTGACTCCAGCTTGACAAAATCTTCATCAGTGATTTTGCATTTTACTTTTCTTCCCTCATCAATGAAATGATAAGAAATCTTCGAAAGTCTAATCTTGGCATCATCTATGATTCTGTGGGCGTTGATGTCTTCTTCCTGTTTTTTTCGGCAGACATGTTCTCTTTCTGTAATCTTATGTCCTCTATAAGTTGATTGTGAGATGACTTAAGCTCCTTCATCTCATTCTCTTTCTCATTTAGTTTTTTCTCTGCTTCAAGCTGAATTTCATTTATCATTCTGGCTCTTTCCAATTTGACTCGATTCCCATGGATTATAAACAATAGAGCCACAACTGTCACGAACAAGACGATAGCTACTATCAGAAAGGTATTCAAATCTTTTTCGTTCTTCAATCTGACAGACATTGCCTCAATTTCAGCATTATTGAACATATCCTCTACTTCAGCCAATGGAGAAGAACTTTCCATAGCCGTAATTGAATCGGAGATTTGATTATATTTGTCCATAAAATACAATGCGTCCCTGAGATTGTCTTCCTCGTAATTAGCTCGTGCCAGATTTCGAGCCGCTTGTCTTCTTATGTATATGTTCTTATTGTTGAGAAGCCTTAGCGATCTCTTTATAATATTGTCATAGTCCTGTCTATTCCAGTCAACTTTATTAGCTATGTTTAGAACAGATGGATCGACATGTTTCTCTTCCATCGGTTGCATTATCGAAATGAGTGAGTCTGCCTCCCTGATCCGCCCGTTTTCCAACATGAAAGAAACCAGTTGGGAATTGAAAACCAGATTTAAGTTGGAATCGTCTTTGACCAATGATTCCCGACTAAGTTTCCTGTAAATGAGTTCCGCACTGTCATTTTTACCAACACATCTAAAAGCGAAAGCCAATGACAATTGGGAGGAGAGAATTTGAATTGTATCCCCGCTGCCTTTTTCATATTCTACTTGCTTTTTCGTATGATTAAGCGCATGCCTGTACATACGATGTTTTGTAAAAAGGTGGGCCATTTGGGCGTGGAGCGGCTTTGGAGGTCGAGGTCGTTGTCTTTGCCAAGCGATTCAAGCGACTGTTTGAAATAACGCATGGCGTCCGACGACTTTCCGAGGTCGGAATAGATGCGTCCCGCGTAATATAGCACCCTCGGATGGAGTTCCTCGTCATTGTCTCCGTCAATGTAATATTCAAGCAGAGCCTTGATTGTGGAGTCGTATTTCGGTTGCACAAGCTTACGGTCGTTGGCCTCAATTCTCAGTAATCGGGAGCGCATACGATCGTGTTCGTCAAGTTGCGGTGTGCTGTCGAGGATGTCAAGCCGGGCTAAAGCTGCGTCAGGATTGGTCTGCATCAAGCTGTCGGCCAGCATAATTTCAGCGCAGTATTCCCTATCCCTCCATCCGCATGACCCTAAGCAGGATGAAAGGATTATAAATAAAATCGATATAACTCCAAATGATGTTCTCATAAAATCACTCCATGTATTTTGCTGTCTCCAGTTCTTCCTCATGTGCTTTATCGAAGGATGTCGCGAGAGTTTTGCTGTAGCTACTGACTGTTGAAGCTTCCATGATTCGAAAATATTGTTTTTGCAAATGTAGTCATTATTCTATTAACTGACAAATCCATGCACTTAAAAATGTGCATGAATTTGACACTACGTATCGCAAAAAGAACACAAAGCCCGTCCTCGACACAATAAAGGCCGCCTGCGCAGCGCTCAGTTCGCGCAAGCTACCATCTACCCAAAGATACATAAAGACAAAAAATCAAAACAAAAACTATGATTGTATGTCATTATGTCAATATGTATCTCAACAGTCCAACTGAGTCCGCACCACGTCCAGCATGGAGCGCAGGACGTCCCCGGCCTGCGACTACCGTCCGTGCCCGCGCCGGAGGGCAGTTCTGTGCGCGGCAATTTATTGCCGCTTCCATCCCCACGAGTCCAACCCTTCATCCTTAATACTTCCTCCTCATCACTTTGCGCAAAGCACACCCCATCCAGCATGGAGCGCAGGACGTCCCCGGCCTGCGACTACCGTCCGTGCCCGCGCCGGAGGGCAGTTCTGTGCGCGGCAATAAATTGCCGCGTCGAGTCCGCGCTCAGTCCGCTCATAAAGCCAAAACAGAACAAAAATTTCCAAAACAAAACAAAATCTTTCAAATCCGAACATTATAAATTAAAATCCGAACATTATAAATTAAAATCTGAACACTTTTATTTTTCAAAACAAAACAAAATTTTTCAAAACAAAACACTTTCGTTTTTCAAAACAAAACAAAATTCCTTCAAATCAAAACAAAATCTAAACATATCCCGCACATTCTCCAAATAACTACTTCAAGTTTCCGATATTTCAGAAACTTAAAAAGTAGTAAGTATGAAGTATGAAGTGCAATACCCGAGTGAATATATTTATGGATTGAATGGCTGTATCCCCACCTTCATACTTCATACTTCATCCTTAATACTTTTCAAGTTACGCAAGTGCGTAACTTGAATAACTACCCCGCTACATTGTTGACAGGTTTGCCACCCATAAACGCCTCAAGATTGGAAATTGCGATGGCGAGCAACCGCTTCCTTGCTTCCAGCGAGGCCCATGCAATATGAGGAGTGATATACGCCCGTGGCGACTTCAAAAGCGGATTGTCGGCGGAAGGAGGTTCCGACGACAACACATCCGCACAGAACGCCCTCAACTTTCCATCTGCAAGACTCTTCGCCACGGCATTCTCATCGACCAGCGGCCCACGTCCCGTATTAATGAGGATGGCCCCATCTTTCATTAGCGAAAGACGCCGGGAATCGACAAGCCGCTCCGTGTCAGCGGTCAGGGGACAATGAAGGCTGACGACATCGCTGACGGAAAAAAGCCCGTCCATGTCGGCTTTCTCCACTCCGTCCGGTAGATGCTCCGGCTCCTTGGAGGTAAACGCCACGACATTCATCCCCAATGCTATCGCTATACGGCTGACGGCCCGGCCGATATGACCAAGTCCAACTATCCCCATCGTCTTCCCCGCAAGTTCCGTCAGTGGAGTGTCCCAATAGCAAAAGTCGGGATTCTTGCTCCACTTCCCTTCACGGTTCTCTTCCGCATAATGCTCCACGCGGTTGGTCACGGTCAGCAAATGCGCGAACACCATCTGAGCCACCGACATTGTGCTATAGGCCGGAATATTGGTTACAACTATCCCAAGCCTCCCGGCTTCCGCCACGTCCACTACATTATACCCCGTGGCAAGCACGCCGATATACTTCAACCCGGGCAACTTCCGAAGCATTTCGCCGTTGATGACGGTCTTATTCGTCAGAATCGCTTCCGAACCCTTCGAACGCTCCAACACCTCCTCCGGTGCCGTACGGTCGTAGACGGTCAAGTCGCCGAGCAGCTCAAGTCCCGACCACGACAGGTCGCCGGGATTCATGCCATAGCCATCAAGAATCGTGATTTTCATAAAGATAAACAGTTAAGGAAATTTTTTATTCTCGCAGTTGCGCATAGCGCGTCAATGCCGCTTCGAGCACGTCCATGGCTCTCGCGAGATATTCCACGTTGTGGACATAAGCGATACGGACCTGGTTGCGCCCCTCCCCGGGAGTGGTATAAAAACCTGAGGCCGGGGCCATGAACACCGTGTCGCCCTCAAGGTCAAATTCATCGAGACACCACTTGCAGAACGCGTCGGCATCTTCCACCGGCAACGACGCCACCGTATAAAACGCACCCATCGGCATCGGACTGTAGACTCCGGGAATCTCGTTTATGCGCTTTATCAGGAAATCCCTGCGACGCAGATATTCCTCGTAGACGTATTTCATATACTCCTCTGGCGTGGAGATGGATGCCTCCGCCACAATCTGACCGAGCAACGGCGGACTGAGACGCGCCTGACAGAATTTCATTACATTAGCCCGCAATTCCTTGTGACGGGTCACTATCGCCCCGATACGTATGCCGCATTCATTGTAGCGCTTCGACACGGAGTCAATCAGCACGACATTCTCCTCTATCCCCGGCAGAGACATGGCGGAGATAAATGGCTGGTCGGTATAGCAAAATTCGCGGTAGACCTCATCGGAAAACAGGAAGAGATTGTGACGCCTGACGATATCGGCAATCTTCATCAGTTCCTCCTCGGAATATATATAGCCCGTGGGATTGTTGGGGTTGCAGATGAGTATACCCTTTGTCCGGGGCGTGATAAGGGCCTCGAAATCCTCCACGGGTGGAAGCCTGAACCCATCGTCGATACTGGAGTTGACGCTTTTTATGACGGCCCCGGCCGAGATGGCAAACGCCATATAATTGGCATAAGCCGGCTCTGGGATTATTATCTCGTCGCCCGGATCGAGGCATGCCATGAATGCAAACAGCACAGCCTCCGACCCTCCCGACGTCACGATAATCTCTTCCGGAGAAATCTCCATCCCAAACCGCGAATAGTATTCCGACATTTTGACCCTCAAGGACTCGATGCCCTCGGAAGGGGAGTATTCCAGCACGGTCCGGTCGATATGACGGAGAGCCTCGATGGCCTGGGGAGGGGTGGGCACGTCGGGCTGGCCTATGTTAAGGCGATAGACGGTCTTTCCTCTCTTTTCGGCCTCACGGGCTGCCCCCACGAGTTTACGTATCGGCGACGACGGCATCTCATAGCCGCGTTTTGATATGTCTGGCTTCATCTAAATCTTTTTTTCAAAGGTTTTTGTGCAAGTGGCTGGTTTAGCAGCACTCCTTGGCAGCAGTCAGGATTTTCAGACCTTCATCCCTTCTATTTTATGAATAAAAAAAGAAAAAAGTCATCCTGCTTCCTGTCAAGGACTGCAAAATTACTGAAAAAACGTGAGATTCCTATACAATAGCGACATAAAAAGACAATCTTCACGTTTTAACGGTCCTCTCTTAAAAAATTGTCGCTCCTACGACCCCGAAATTTTAGGAAAGTGCTCTCATAAACCTCAATACAGAAAAATCTCAGATAATCAATGTAATATCCTCTTGCACTGCAAAACGCTTGCAGTAAACCCGCTCCTCTTAAGAATAATTAAAACGCGGAACATTAATTTATTGGCTGAAAAATTATGTTTTAGACGCAATCTGTATTAACTTTGCAGTGCAAACAGAAAACGTTTGCATCGAATCTTAAACGAAAAACGAAATAACACTACTAAATATGGCAAAGAAAAAATCAGCACCCGCCCAGGCAGTGGGACGTATAAGCGACATGGACGCCAAGAAGAAAGCTCTCGAAGTGGCGATGGCTCATCTTGAGAAAGATTTCGGGACAGGCACTGTCATGAGGCTTGGCGACGACGCGGTGCAAGACGTGGAGACAATCTCCACCGGTTCTATCGGGCTTGACTTCGCACTTGGCGTGGGTGGCCTTCCCCGTGGCCGCGTATCGGAAATCTATGGGCCTGAATCTTCCGGAAAGACCACGCTGGCGATCCACGTCATTGCGGAGGCACAGAAGCAGGGAGGTATTTGTGCCATAATCGACGCCGAACATGCCTTCGACCGTTTCTATGCCGAAAAACTTGGCGTGGACGTCAATAACCTTTGGATTTCACAGCCCGACAATGGCGAGCAGGCTCTCGACATCGCTGAGCAGCTGATCAACTCCGGAGCTATCGACGTCCTGGTGATCGACTCCGTAGCTGCCCTCACCCCGAAGGCTGAAATAGAGGGGGAAATGGGCGACAAGAACGTCGGCCTCCACGCCCGACTGATGAGCCAGGCCATGAGAAAACTGACCGGATCGATCGCCCGCACTCGCACGTGCTGCATCTTCATCAACCAGATAAGGGAGAAAATCGGCCTGATGTTCGGAAATCCGGAGACCACCACCGGCGGCAACGCCCTGAAATTCTATTCCTCCGTCAGACTGGAAATCAGACCATCCTCTTTCATCAAAGACGGCGACACCACTATCGGACGCCTCGCGAAGGTAAAGGTCGTGAAAAACAAGGTGGCCCCTCCATTCATGAAGACCGAATTCGAGCTGATGTTCGGAGAAGGAATCTCAAAAGCCGGAGAAATCATCGACATGGCTGTCGATCTTGGAATCGTAAAGAAAAGCGGCGCCTGGTTCTCCTACAACGGCACGAAGCTCGGACAAGGACGCGACGCCGTGAAGCGGGTGATCAAGGAAAACGCCGAGCTGTCGGCCGAGCTTGAGAAGAAAATCAAAGACGCTCTCGAAGCGAAAAGAGAGGCATCAAGGAAAAAGACGGTCAATCCTTTCCTTCCCGGAAAAGACGCCGTGCGCACCGACAAAGAGGAAGAGACGGAGCAAACCGCCGACGTGGATGACTTCGGCTCCGACAGCGCCTCCGACAGCGACGACCTCTTTGCCGACGATTTCGACGTGGAAATCGAGGAATAAGCTAAAAACAAAAACCTCCATACATAATCGGCTATAAAAAAAGTCCTTCCTGACGGATTTGATCCGTCAGGAAGGACTTTTTTTATGCTCACCCCATTGGCTTGACTGCCAAGACATTTTAGTATCATTCCGGCTTGACAGCCAAAGTCAGACGTATGAATTCCTCCACCCCGAGGCGCTCCGGACGGAGTGCCATTATCGGATCCTTAAGGATCGGGGAATCCGCAGGTATCAATCCGCCAAGCGAGTTGCGCAGGGTCTTGCGACGCTGACCGAAGGCGGTCTTTACCACGGTCTTGAACAATCGCTCGTCGCAGCCAAGTGTCTTCCGGTCGTTGCGGGTCAGACGTATGACTCCGCTCATGACCTTCGGAGGAGGGGAAAACATCGATGGAGGAACATTAAACAGGTATTCGCAACCATACCATGCCTGCAATAGCACAGAAAGAATACCGTAGACTTTCGAACCCGGCTTAGAGCAAATCCGCTCCGCCACCTCCTTTTGAAGCATTCCGGCAATGACCGGTATATTTTCCCTGTATTCCAAAGCCTTGAAAAAGATCTGGGAGGATATATTGTAGGGATAATTGCCTATCAATGCAAACTCTCCTTTGAAAAGCTCTCTCAGATCCATTTTCAAGAAATCGCCCTCAACCACCTCAAGGTCGGGAAACACACGGTTGAGATACCCTACGCTTTCCGCATCGATCTCCACCGCTTTGACCATTCTCCCGGCCTTCATCAGGAACTGCGACAGCACTCCCATGCCCGGACCGATTTCCAGCACGGGCAGGTCTCCCCATATCTTGGCATTTTCCGGGAGCTCCGGTTTTTCTATCGTGTCGGCTATCTTCCGCGCGATCTCCAGATCGGTCAGGAAATGTTGTCCGAGAGCCTTTTTTGCTTTTACTTGCGCCATTACTCTACGTTTTCTATAATGCAGCTATCTCTTCATACGACAGCCCCGTCACCTTATGGATCATATCTGCGTCAAGACCGTAAGCCTTCATATTACGGGCATTCTTCAAATTCTGCTCAAGCTCCCCCTCAGCACGTCCTTCAGCACGTCCTTCAGCACGTCCTTCAGCACGTCCTTCAGCACGTCCTTCAGCACGTCCTTCAGCACGTCCTTCAGCTAATCCCGCAGCGCGTCCCTCAGCACGTCCATTCGTGAATTGCTGTTGATAATATTCCAGCACCCCGATCCTGTCCCGATAATTCCTTAAGGATCTTTCATAGGCCCGGTATTCCTCACTTGTCATGGAAGCAATTGAAGCTGCCTCCTCAAACTGGCGCATCTCATCGATGGCGCTTTTAAGTTGCATCGGTATTGTCTCCATATTCTCAATATTTTTTATGATGTAAATCCACTTTTCAAGATTATCCCGGCAATCCTCCAATGCCTTAGGCAAAAAAGGAAGCTGGATATAGATAAAACGCATATAGGGATTGATAGTTGCATGTTCCCCCTCATCATCACGTATACTTGAACGCGTTATAAGCTTTGCCGGATATTCCTTAAGCTTAAAGTCAAGGAATGATATCACGTATACGGGTTGCAGGCGCGTATAGATCCAATCTTTTCCTTTTTGTGTCTGCCTTACGTAGGCACTGCTGGCATATAGCAACGACCTTTGATTGAAATACGCTTGCGGTTCACATTGCATTTCGACCACTATATGCTCGCCGGTAGATGTCGTGCAATGGATGTCGAAGATGACGGTCTTGCCCTCATCCTCAATTGGCAGGATCTCCTTGTCATTATAAGTGAGATCCGAGATTATGGGCTTCCCTTTGAAAAGACAATTAAGGAATGCAATAAGAAGGCCCTTGTTCTCATCCTGTCCGAACAGCCGTTTGAATCCTACGTCAGTCAAAGGATTGATGAATCGCCTGCTTCTGGTTGTATGTGTCATATCAGCCATAAAAGTTGTTGTTGTTGACAATCGGCAATAAGCATATACTGTCTATGTCTGTTTCCTATGCAAATATAATACAATTATTTATGACTACCAAAGAAACCTCTACGAAAAAAACAGTGTAGAGTCAAGTGGCAAGTGCAAAATTAGCAAATCATTCGGAAGAACTCAATTTTCGGTGTTGAAAAACCTAATTTTTTTCTCGGTCTCTCATTGATTTGGTACTGAACTTTGTTAAGTTGATCCTGGGAGACAAGTCTGAAATCAGTGCCTTTCGGGAAATATTCTCGCAATATCTTGTTCATGTTTTCAATCGCGCCCTTTTGCCCTGAGCAATACGGGTCTGCGAAATAAACGGTACAGTCCAAGGCGTTACAGATATTCTTGTGATTCATAAACTCAACACCATTGTCTGTTGTAATGGTGTGTATAAACTGCTTGTATGGCAGTAATAATCGAATGACAGCTTCCTCAACATCGGCCGGTTTCTTAGATGGGAGCTTTGTCTGAATGAAGAAGTTCCGGCTACGTTCGATTATGGTCAGGACAGCACTTTTCTGTTCGGCTCCGACTACCAGATCCATTTCCCAGTCTCCAAATCTTTTGCCGTCGGCCTCGGCCGGACGGTCATGGATTGAAACCCTGTCTGGTATCATGGATTTTCCTGCCGTCTTGTATGGCTTGGCCTGATGTCTGCGATGTTTCATTCCATGATGCGTGTACTGGCTATACTTCTCAAGGTCTGACCTTATTTCCTGATATATACGTTCATGGGATATCTGTATGCCCTCCAGTTTGAGTTTGCCGGATATCTGTTCGGGAGACCATCTTTTCTCGACAAGCAGCTTCATGGCACGTTCCAGAACACCGGGCTTGAGCGCTGTGTTCCTAACTATACGCTCCCGTCTTTCCTTCGCCATCTCATTTGCCAGCCCGGGACTGTAGCCGCCTCTCTTGTTACGGTTGCGTTTGAGTTCGCGACAGACGGTAGACGCCGCAATCTTTTTTGCGGGAGCCGTATTTCCTTTTAATGCCGCCTCTTCTTCGCGAAGGCGGTTCAACTCGTCTGCTATGGCCTGAAGCGAAGAACCATTTTGGCGCATGGCAGAAATTGTGTATCTTTGCGCAAGGGTTAATTGATTGTACATGAGCAATACAAAATTAATTAATCTTCGGGAGACTTCGGTCTCCCTTTTTGTTTTTTTGTATTGCCACTATGGGAAAGGTTTTCTTAGCCATGGCCGCCGTCTAAAATTATGAAAACGGAGCTGCCGCAAGACAGCCCCGTCTGTTTCCACGATTTCAGCGTGGCGGATGAATCTATTGCTTGGTCGAGTTGCTCCTCTGCAGGGCTCGCCTCCTCTTCGATCCACGGGGCAAAGTTAACACTTTCCCTTGAATCTACATCATTTAGGCTCCATAACGTTGCACTTCGTTTTGGAATCTACATACGAAAAAAACAGGAATCCACATAGCGGATTCCTGTTTTTCTAAGTATGGTTATTATTCCTACTTCTTATCTTTCGAGCATTTGTGAGCCGTTTTCTTGGCCACTTCTGCGGGCACTGCTCCTTTGTTGACCATTATGCTGAGGGTCTTCTCAAGGAAATACGGCTCGGAAACGTAGAAATAGCCGTCGTAGACCTGATTCGTGTCCCAAGAATTCTTGACCTTGTAGAAACGGTTGCCCTCCTGATCCTTTGCCACCCCGACTATGACCATGCCATGGTCGTCCGTGGTCTGGAAATTGTCAAAACCCTCCTGACGCATCTCTTGCGTCACGGTCTTCTCCTTTACAGGGCCTTTTATGTCGAAGGTGGAATTCTCGCGGTCCTTATCGGAAAGCTTCACCCAGCGCGCAAGCTCCGTGCCTTCAAGATTCTCCCCGGTTTTGGGCTCCGGATTGACGGCATATCCCTTGTTCCATTTGAATCCGCCCTCTGAAACGTCGGCTGCCCAACCCACGGTATAGCCGTTGTCGATGGCATTGTCGACGATTGCCTTCAAATCCTCCATAGGGACGTTCATGCATTTGCTCCAAAGCCAGTTGTCGGGAATCTCAAGGGCGAATGCCTCATAGAAAGGATGATGGTTGTAGCTCGTGAAATTGATGAATTCTCCCGGAGTGATACCCATCTCCTGTGCGAAGGATTTGGGGGTGTATTGCTTCCCTTTATACGTGAATTTCTCAGGTTCGGGTCCGAGATATGCGTCAAGAATGGCCACGTATCCCGGGAGCCAGGCCGTCGACAGTTTCCTGTTTGGATTTTTGAGGATGGCGTTTAGATATGCGGAAAGGGCAGCCTCCATCTCATAATGGCTGTGCTTCTTTTCGCCATAGTTCAATCCGGCATAGACTTCTTCGGGCACGGCCCCGTACTTGTCGGCCACGTAAAGCACGTCGGCGAAAGAGCCTCCCTGTGCGAAATTGATATTGCCGTGGGTCTGGATATATTTCTTTGCCTTGTCGATGTAGCATTTGCGGACGGTATACATCTCTGAAAGGTCAAGCTCCGGACCGCCTTTGCGCATAACGTCCTCCTCAAGCACGGAAGTCCCGGAGAAGCTCCAGCACGTGCCTGATTTGTTCTGGTCCTTGACGGGAGTAGTCTTTATGACCTTGATGTCGGTGAATTTAAACCCGGTGGAATCAGGGTTTACAACTTCTGGAGCCGGAGCCTGCATATAGGTGCCGACAGCGAAAGCCGGCAATGCGGCAGCCATAGCTGAAGCGAGAAATAGTTTCTTCATGACTTTTAGGATTATGAGTATGGTTTGGCCGCAATATCACTGCGACAGCGCAAAAGTAAACAAAAAAAACCTAACCTCCAAATCCCCCGCCCCCAAATTTTTATAAGAGCACAGTCGTTGTTGCGTCAGGGGTGGAGAGTGGGGTTTTCGCGCCAGAGGTAGAGGCGGTCGGAGGGGCGAACCTTGGCCGGGACGGGGAGGGAGAAGCGGTCGCCTTTCTTGACGAGTTCCACGGGCTTGAGGTCGAGGCGCAATTCCTCCACTTTGAAGATGAGTGCGCCGGTGGTGGGCCCGGTGATCACTACCTCGTCGCCGGGCCGGAGTTCCCCGGCTTCCATCTGAAATTCCCCTACACCTATCTTCGGGAAATGACGGATTGCCTTGGCAGCGTAGACTTTCGTGCGCGTGGCCGACGAGCCGTATTTCGCGCTCCATTCCCCGAGCCGTTGCCCGAGGTAATATCCGTTCCAGAATCCACGGTTGAATATTTTGCCGAGACGGGCGTCCCATTCCTTCACCTTTTCCTCTGAGAATGTGCCGCTGCATATGGCTTCGAGGGCCTGCGAATAGCATTCCACGGCCTCTCGCACATATTCCGGTCCGCGGGCACGCCCCTCTATCTTGAAGACGCGCACTCCTGCATCCGCCATACGGTCGATAAATCCGATGGTCTTCAGATCCTTCGGCGACATTATAAACTTGTTGTCAATCTCCAGTTCCTCTCCCGTTTCGCGATCGCGAACGGTATATGCACGCCGGCATATCTGGTTGCACGCACCTCGGTTGGCGCTTGAGTTCATCTCGTGAAGACTCATGTAGCATTTGCCGCTGACGGCCATGCAAAGGGCCCCGTGGCAGAACATCTCAAGCCTGATTGGCTTCCCGCCCGGACCGGTGATCCCCTCCTTTAATATAGCCTCATGGATGGCCTTGACCTGATTGAGGTTGAGCTCGCGGGCAAGCACCATCACATCGGCAAATTGACTGTAGAACCTGACGGCTTCCACATTGGTCACGTTGACCTGCGTGGAGATATGCACCTCCTGCCCGATTTCCCGGGCATAAAGAATGGCCGCCATGTCGGAAGCTATGATGGCGCTTATCCCGGCATCTTTTGCCGCGCCTATAATCTCCCGCATACGACCCATGTCGGAATCATAGATTATCGTATTGACAGTCAGATAAGTTTTAACCCCATGGCTGTCGCAGGTCTCAACAATCCGGCGCATATCATCGATCGAGAAGTTTGAACTCGACCGGGAGCGCATATTGAGTCCCTCGATACCGAAATAGACGGCATCCGTCCCCGCGTCGATTGCCGCCGCGAGCGACTCCCAGCTACCTACGGGAGCCATTATCTCAAAATCTTTTCTTTCCAAATCAGTGCATATTGATGTTGTCCGCAAAATTAGAAAAAATTTCCCGAACCATCATCAATTCCCCAATCGAATCTCTAATGATTCCCGTCCGGTCAGCTTATCTTGACTCCGTCGATGCGCCGTGGTGATGTCTTTTTTGTCGACATAGACATAATTCCCTTCCCTCACCTCGGAAAAAGACTGCACTCCTACAGGATATTTCGGTTCTGCCATGCCTCCAACGTTTTTTGGTTTTCCCTGCAAATTTATATATATTCTGATATTTCTACACCGGCAGGATAAAGAATTATCACAATATTCTTGCCTTGGATTCGTGCATACGCCTGAGGGGTTACTTCGACAGGTAGTAGGTGACGGCTCCGAAGGTCAGGGATTTCCAGACCGTTTTCCTGAATCCTGCCTTGCCGAGAAGGTCGGCAAGGTCCTGTCGCTGAGGGGCGGCGGCGATGCTTTCGGGAAGATATGTATAGGCCCGGTTGTCGCCGCTGACAAGCCGTCCGATTCCGGGGATTATGTGCCGGGTATATACTTTGTAGCCAAGTCCAGCCACGGCTCCCGTGGGGCACGAGAGCTCAACTATGCAAAGCACTCCGCCGGGACGCAACACCCTCTTCATCTCTTTTAATCCCTGCTCCAGGTCCTGGAAATTGCGCACGCCGTAGGCCACGGTGATGAGGTCAAACCGTGAGTCGGGGAAAGGCAACGCCAGGCAGTCGGCCTTGCCGAAGGCCATCAGCCGGCGGTCGCGCTCAGGCAACGACTTAAGCCTCTTGCGGGCCACCTCAAGCATACCGGCCGACAGGTCGATACCTGTCACGTGGGCATGGGGCAAAAACTCATGAATGCGGAAAGCCACATCGCCCGTGCCCGTCGCCACGTCGAGAATCTCCGGCCTCGCGCATTCCGGCATAGCCTGAAGGGCTGCCTTCAAAGCCCTGTCGCGCCACCTCTTGTGAAGTCCGAACGTCATCGCCGTGTTCATGAAATCATAAGCCGGTGCGATTGAATCAAACATCTCCTCCACCTGCTCCCCCTTCTCTCTCCTGTCGTCGTAAGGATTTATCCTCTCAGCTCCTCTCTTCTCAGTCATGGTCATCGGAGGTATTTGAAGAATGAGCGGCGGCGGCGGTGCTGCCGATTGGTGAAATATTCCCATTGCCCCTGCACCTTGGCGTTGGTCTCCATCTCAGGGTTCGACTCGGCGAGCTTGTAGCCGTTCTTCTGATAGTAGGGGATAAGGTCCTGGAAGAGGAGCGCGTTGACTCCCTTGTTCTGAAACTCCGGCTTGACCGCCACAAGGAGCAGGTCCACGCGGTCGTTCTTTCCCTTAAGTCCCTTCAAAAGATGCCACCATCCGAATGGCCATAGTTTGCCTCCGCTCTTCTGCAACGCACGGCTCATCGAAGGCATCGAAATCCCGACCCCGACAAGGGCATCATCCTTGTCAACGACAAGCGTCACCAAATCGAGATTGAGCAAACCCAGATAGATGTCGATATAATAATCGATTTGCCGCTCCGTCAGGTGGGAATACTCATATAGGCCGTCGTAGGCATCGTTGATGAGATGGAAGAGAGCTTTGCCATACTCATTCTTTATCCTCTTGCGGTCGGTGTATTTCACGACCCTAAGTCCGAATTTCTTCTTGACAATCTCGGCGATACGGTTGTATTTGTCGGGAATGGCGTCAGGCACCTCCATCTGAAATTCCACCCAATCCGAATCCTTCTCATATCCAAGGCGGGAAAGGTGCTCAGGATAATAAGGATAATTGTAGATGGTGGCCATTGTGGATAGCTCCGAAAAACCCTCCACGAGCATTCCTTCGTGGTCGAGGTCGGTGAATCCGAGCGGACCGATAATACGGTCCATCCCCTTGCCACGCGCCCAGTCTTCCACGGCCTTGAAAAGGGCCTCCGACACTTCCTCATCGTCGATGAAATCCACGAAGCCGAATCGGGCCGTATGCTTGCCTTGGGTCTTGTTGACCTGGTCGTTGATGATTCCGGCAATACGCCCCACCGGCCGTCCGTCGCGGAAGGCCATGAAATAGACAGCCTCGCAGAAATCGAACGCGGGGTTCTTGCCGGGCGACAGGGTGGCCACGTCGTCGCTGATCAGAGGAGGCACATAGCAGTCGTTGCCCTTGTAGAGGTCAATCTGGAATTGAGTGAATGCCTTGAGATTTGTTTTTGTCGGTTCAATGGTTCTTATTTCAATCATTGTCGTAGGGGGTGTTGCTTAATTATGGTCTTCGGAGGGCTGCCCGGCGTCGGGTCAGCCCGCGAAAGAGAGCCAGATGAGGAGGGTTGCCATAAGAAGGATAAAGACGCAAAGGAAGACGTAGAGCTGGCTTGAATTCCTCTTCTCCATAGCGAGCTGAAGGTCGGCCACGGTGCGGTAGGGATGGTCGGGGTCCTCGCATTTTCTGGCGATTTTCCTCAGCTTTGGCAGCGACGTCGGAAGATGGTCGAGCACCTCGTTAATGACCTTTCCATAGCTCTCGATATCTGCCCTGGTGTCTTGGTCGGTAAGGGAGTCAAGCTTGGCAAACCCTACATCCGTCAGCTTAAGATTTTCATTATATTCCGTGAAGATGATTGTCTCCGGTGAGATCGGGACGTGGCGGATATGGTTCTCCTGAATATACTCCATAGCGTCGAGAAGCTGGGTCTGCAGGCGGTGGACGATTTTGGGGGTGAGGCGCTTCTCGTCGATCAGCCTTCGGAGGGAATATCCGTAGACGTCATCCGTGATGATAGCCTTTCCGACACCCGGCACAATCTCAAAGTCATTGACCATCACGATATTCGGGTGGCAAAGATTGTAGCGTGTGTCGAATTCCTCCTCAAGACGCTTCTGATATTCGGGATTGTCGGCGAATTCCTTCTTCAAGGCCTTAAGCATCACCCATTTTCCGTGCTTCTTGACGGTGTAGACGTCGCAATAGTCATCCTCCCATTCGGGAAGAATGAAAAGCTCCGACCATTTTCCGGAGGGGTCGTCGATTGGGATCTGCCTCTCTTCTTTACTGATGTAGCTCACTGTATGGGGGTCTTTATTCTCGTCTCCGGGCCGGAAAGCAGGGGGAAGGCCGAAGCTTTCCGGCCGGCGACGGGATGGTGATTAATCGATAATGTCGAAGCCGGTGTATTTACGCAGGCATTCGGGGATGACGATACCCTCGGGAGTCTGGTTGTTCTCCAGAAGGGCTGCCACTATCCTGGGGAGGGCCAGGGCGGAGCCGTTGAGCGTGTGGCAGAGTTTTATCTTCTTGTCGTCGTCGCGGTAGCGGCATTTCAGGCGGTTGGCCTGATAGGTCTCGAAATTCGATACGGAGGAGACCTCAAGCCAGCGTTGCTGAGCCGCGCTCCACACCTCGAAGTCGAACGTTATGGCCGACGTGAACGACATGTCGCCGCCGCAGAGGCGCAGTATGTGCCAGGGAAGGCCGAGCTTTTCGAGCAGACCCTGCACGTGGTCCTTCATCTCTTCTAGGGCGGCGTAGCTGTTCTCAGGCTTCTCGATGCGCACGATCTCCACCTTGTCGAACTGATGCAGGCGGTTGAGTCCGCGCACGTCCTTGCCGTAGCTTCCTGCCTCGCGGCGCCAGCAGGGGGAATAGGCGCAATTCTTCTTGGGGAGCTCGCTGACGGGGATGATCTCGTCGCGGTAGATGTTGGTGACGGGCACTTCGGCCGTCGGGATGAGGTAAAGATCGTCGAGGTTGACGTGGTACATCTGCCCCTCCTTATCGGGGAGCTGGCCCGTGCCGTAGCCGGAGGCAGCATTGACCACGAACGGAGGCTCAACCTCCGTGTATCCGGCCTTCCATGCCTCGTCGAGGAAGAACTGTATCAAGGCGCGCTGAAGGCGGGCGCCTTTCCCGACATAGAAGGGGAAACCGGCTCCGGTCACCTTCACTCCGAGCTCGAAGTCGATGATGTTGTATTTCTTCGCAAGTTCCCAGTGGGGCAAGGCGTCGGGGCCGAGTTCGGGCATCGGTCCTCCAGTCTTTTCCACGACGTTGTCGGCGGCAGTCAGACCCTCCGGCACGGCTGCGCAGGGAAGGTTGGGCACGGTCAGGAGCAGCTCGGTCATTTTCGTCTCGCATTCCTGGAGACGGTCCTGCAATCCTTTGGCCTCCCCCTTGATGGAAGCCACGCGCTCCTTGGCCTGCTCGGCGAGGTCCTTCTCGCCGGCCTTCATATGGCCGCCGATGGAGGCAGCGAGTTTTTTGAGCTCGGAGGCAGCGCTGTCGCATTTTTGCTGAAGGCGACGGCGCTCGGCGTCGATTTCAAGAATCTCGGTTATGACGGCTTTGCCGTCGAATCCTTTTATGGCAAGGCGTCGGACAACGAAGTCGGGATCCGCCTTTATAGTCTGAAGTGTAAGCATCTGAATAAGTTGTTGGCGCGACTGTGTGGTCGACGCGGTTTTTGTTTCTGTTTTGTTGTCTTATATGGATATTTCTATCCCGCATTGCCGGGGGAGGTACGGATGGGGAGAGGCAACGGGGATATGAGGGAGGCGTCATGCAAGGAGTTCCTTCACCTTTGCTGATATGAGCTTCCCTTCGGCCCGGCCGGCGAGACGCTTCGTGGCCACGCCCATCACTTTTCCCGTCTCTTTCGGGCCGGTGGCGCCGGTCTCGGCGATGATGGCTTTCAACTCCGCCTCAAGCTCCTCGGGGGAAAGTTGCTTGGGCAGGTATTCCTCTATGACGGCAGCCTCCTCAAGCTCGTTGGCGGCAAGCTCCGGACGGTTGTTCTCCTCATAAATCTTGGCGCTTTCCTTGCGCTGCTTCACCATCTTCACCATAATCTTGGTGGCGGTTTCGTCGGTCAGCTCGCCGTTGGCTCCCTTGGCCGTCTTGGCCTCCAGGAATTCCTTCTTCACGCCTCTGAGGGCTTCGAGGCGCACCTTCTCGCGGGCGAGCATCGCCTTCTTTATATCTTCGCTTATCTTGTCAAATAGGTTCATATTGCTTTATAGTTTTTAGTTGTCTACATTTTAATGGAGGTATGCCTGTCGGGAATAAAAAAACCGTCGGACACATCTACCAAACTGCAAAAATACTTCAAAAAAGCGGTTTAAGCAATTGCCGGGGCCACTTTTTCTTCAATGTAGAGTCAAGTGGCAAGTGCAAAATTAGCAAATCATTCGGAAGAACTCAATTTTCGGTGTTGAAAAACCTAATTTTTTTCTCGGTCTCTCATTGATTTGGTACTGAACTTTGTTAAGTTGATCCTGGGAGACAAGTCTGAAATCAGTGCCTTTCGGGAAATATTCTCGCAATATCTTGTTCATGTTTTCAATCGCGCCCTTTTGCCCTGAGCAATACGGGTCTGCGAAATAAACGGTACAGTCCAAGGCGTTACAGATATTCTTGTGATTCATAAACTCAACACCATTGTCCGTTGTAATGGTGTGTACAAACTGCTTGTATGGCAGTAATAATCGAATGACAGCTTCCTCAACATCGGCCGGTTTCTTAGATGGGAGCTTTGTCTGAATGAAGAAGTTCCGGCTACGTTCGATTATGGTCAGGACAGCACTTTTCTGTTCGGCTCCGACTACCAGATCCATTTCCCAGTCTCCAAATCTTTTGCCGTCGGCCTCGGCCGGACGGTCATGGATTGAAACCCTGTCTGGTATCATGGATTTTCCTGCCGTCTTGTATGGCTTGGCCTGATGTCTGCGATGTTTCATTCCATGATGCGTGTACTGGCTATACTTCTCAAGGTCTGACCTTATTTCCTGATATATACGTTCATGGGATATCTGTATGCCCTCCAGTTTGAGTTTGCCGGATATCTGTTCGGGAGACCATCTTTTCTCGACAAGCAGCTTCATGGCACGTTCCAGAACACCGGGCTTGAGCGCTGTGTTCCTAACTATACGCTCCCGTCTTTCCTTCGCCATCTCATTTGCCAGCCCGGGACTGTAGCCGCCTCTCTTGTTACGGTTGCGTTTGAGTTCGCGACAGACGGTAGACGCCGCAATCTTTTTTGCGGGAGCCGTATTTCCTTTTAATGCCGCCTCTTCTTCGCGAAGGCGGTTCAACTCGTCTGCTATGGCCTGAAGCGAAGAACCATTTTGGCGCATGGCAGAAATTGTGTATCTTTGCGCAAGGGTTAATTGATTGTACATGAGCAATACAAAATTAATTAATCTTCGGGAGACTTCGGTCTCCCTTTTTGTTTTTTTGTATTGCCACTATGGGAAAGGTTTTCTTAGCCATGGCCGCCGTCTAAAATTATGAAAACGGAGCTGCCGCAAGACAGCCCCGTCTGTTTCCACGATTTCAGCGTGGCGGATGAATCTATTGCTTGGTCGAGTTGCTCCTCTGCAGGGCTCGCCTCCTCTTCGATCCACGGGGCAAAGTTAACACTTTCCCTTGAATCTACATCATTTAGGCTCCATAACGTTGCACTTCGTTTTGGAATCTACAACTTTTTCTTCAATTCTTTGCTGATTGCGGTGCAAAGTTAGCACTTCCCCGACCGCATCCTTTGTTATTTTGAGGAAAACACACAAAAATTCCTCTCCACCCCCCCTTCAAAACACAATCTCTCCCTTTCTTACTTCCCCTCATTTTCCAAGTACTTCATTATCAATAGACATTAATTATTCTTAAAATGTTATATTCACTCACGTACGCGCGTATATAATACGTTATTAAAGGGATGAAATATACGAAAGCAAGAAAGAATCCGACCTCGTTTCTGGCACTCACCAGTGTCAGCATATCCCTTTTTGACGAAATTTTGCCATTTTTCACTGATGCGCATGACGATTTCTTCAGATGGCACGATGTAAAAGGCAAGAAACTCGCAAGGCAACGTTCTCACGTCATACAGTCCAACAGCCCTCTTCCTACGGTGGCAGACCGCCTGTTCTTCATTCTTGTTTACCTGAAGAACAATCCCACGCAGCAATATCATGGCGCATGTTTTGACATGAGTCAGCAACAGTGCGGACAGTGGGTTCACACATTGACGGAAATCCTCAGAGAGGCAGTCTCCGAAGCCGGGATGCTTCCTGCCTCCGACATTGCCTCGTTCAAAAGACTCCTTGAGGAACGGGGTGTAGACACCGTTGTCCATGACCTCATTCACGATGGCACGGAACGGGAGATTCCAAGACCTTCCGACCCTGAACTTCAGAAGGAATATTACAGCGGGAAGAAAAAGAGGCATACTGTCAAGAATGCGGTAATCACCTGTCTTGCAGGGTTTATACTCTTTGCGAGCCTTACTGTTGAAGGGAAGATGCACGACAAGAGAATCGCTGATGAAATGTACTCTTTTCCCTATGCTTGCAATCTTCAGCAGGATACCGGATATCAAGGATATAACCCGGAGAATGCAACCATTATTCAGCCGGTGAAGAAACCCAAGGGAAAGGAACTCACAGCCCAACAGTAGGCCTCCAATACCGAGATATCGCGTACCCGCATCAAAGTGGAACCTCTCGATGCGTCTGACAACCGAGCTGACGTCAGCCCGGGAAGTGAATTCCGATGCGAGTTTGAGGATGTTGACCGACCATGACACAATCATGGCCTGGAGGATTGACACGAGACATTTTTTCAGCGACAAGTTCATTCCCGTCTGACAAATCGGCTTCAGAATTGTTAATAGAGTATCCATAAGGCGTGAGATTTCCTTGATTTGACTTCACTCTATTAACAAAGGAAATCCGCGCCTTTCCTTATTATTTTGATTTATTGACAATTGGAACTGATTGTCTGATTCGGATATTTTAACGCAGTTTTGTTGCAATACCGGTATTAACGGCTATATATCAGAATATTATCTTCTCTGAACTAAAATGTCATGTCGTACATTTGTACGGTTAAATGTTTTTGAATAATTTCAACTTCAAATTTCAGGATATTCAAGCATGGAATAAGGCAGATGTCATGTTGGTTGACTCCATTAAGTACGATAGGTCCCCATGCTTTTACATCTAAAGACTGGATAGTTCGTTGGGGCGGTGAAACCGACCCCGTGTTTGCGACGAGAGTGCAAAAGATGTAGTTCCTGACAAAAGATTTGATAATATGACATACATAGGCATCGACATCAGCAAAGCGACTTTTGTAGCAGCCTTCCTTCACGGGAAAAGCTACCGTACCGAGACCTTCCCAAATGATGCTAAAGGCATCCGCAGGTTCATCTCGAAGCTTGACCCTGCCATCCACCACTGCGTGATGGAGGCGACAGGCAACTACTGTTTCCTCCTTCTTTATCTTCTTGACAAGTCGGGCATCCGGGCAAGCCTCATCAATCCGAAGAAGATTAAGAACTATGCCCGCGTGATGATGTCCGTAACCAAGACGGATTCCAAAGACGCTTGTCTCATTGCCGATTTCGGGGAGAGGTTCAAGCCTGAACCCTATAAGTTCCCATCAGAACAGATAATGATTCTGAAGCAGAAGAAAACAGTCCTGCGTCAGCTCCAGAAGCAACTGACAGCGACAAAGAATCTACTCTCATCGCTTGAACCTCTGCCGGTTAAGGACAAGAAGTGTGTCAATTCTCTTAAACAGACCATAACGTTCCTTGAGAAGCAGATCAAGTACATGCAGCAGGAAATGGAGGCGGTCGTGGCCGAGGTGTTTGACAGGCAGCTGAAACTCCTTACCTCAATAAAGGGTATCGGGGTCACACTTGCCACAGCGCTGATTATAGCCACCGGGGGCTTTACATACTTCGACAATGCCAAGCAGTTGTCCCGCTTTATCGGTATCTGTCCAACAATAGAGCAGTCCGGCACGAGCATAAACATCCGGGGACATATCAACCGTAACGGTGATGAGACTCTGCGTTCAATGCTTTATGTGGCGGCATGGTCAGCAAGTCAGCACAACAAGGCGTGCAAGGAATGCTACCAACGATTACGAGGCAATGGAAAATCCGGCAAGGTTGCCATGATTGCCGTAGCAAACAAACTCGTCAGACAGGCTTTTGCTGTTGTGACATCCAATAATTCATATATCGACGGTTTCGTCTCTACGAAACCTGATACCACCGTCTGAACACTTCCTCTCTCCTTCTGGCTAGGGGATGCCCCAGCGGCGGGGCGGCCTAAACCGCCCCCAAGAGCGGACGGAGGCATGACTATTCTCAAATAATCTAAGGTGGATGTAATTTTTTTCTCATTTTATTTGGATTTTAATATAGTTCGTACTATGACCTGCGATATAATTTCGTTAAATGTATTTCCAAAAGTTAAAAATCTCACGTCAATGAACCTCTCCTTTGGCTGAGAGGTTATAGTATCAAAGCATAAAAGTTGCATACCGGATGTCGGGAGCACGTCGCTGCCTGCAATAGGCAGATCCAAACCTTTTCAAGGAAGTCTATGACTTTCAGGAGAGTGCGCTTCATATTCCTTTTTTTGTGCTATAAAATCAAAACCATCGACAGTGTCTTCAAGGTGTCGGCACTGACAGAAAATAAAAGGAAATCACCTTTTCGTAACCTTGATGTTGCGGGGGCCTCTGAATCAGATTCAGACGTCCCCGCTTACATTTTTCCGGCTCTTCCTACAACTTTTATCCCTTCTCAACGTTTATATAATAAGTAAGGCAAGACCATCCCATGAAAATCCTCACGGGATGGTCTTGCCTTATTAAAAAACATGAGATATGAATTTTATACTTCAATGCGGAGTGCTCTTCACGTTTCTGGCACTCGGAGAATTAATCGTATGGCTCACGGGAATAGCCGTCCCGTCGAGCATCCTGGGTATGCTCCTCCTCACTCTTTCACTGAAACTGCGTATCGTCAGGCTGCGCCACGTCGACAGAATCGCTGATTTCCTGACCCATAATCTCGGATTCTTCTTCGTTCCTGCCGGAGTCGGGCTTATCGGCTGCCTTGATCTTATCGCCCGCGAATGGATTCCCATAGCGGGAGCCATGGTGGTCAGCACGGCCGTAATTCTTATCGTCACAGGCCACACCCATCAGTTCGTCAGGAAGCGTATGCGAAAAAAGGGTCAAGCCGAAAGCACGGTGCATATGTTAAATTGGGCAATTAGAAGTGTTAAATTTTTAGGCGTAGAGTTTGACAAGTCGGAAGATGAAGAAGTCTCGGTCTCGGACACCACGCATTTGTGAGCGAAAGATTTTGACTTTAGAGTTGAATGCCTCGGCGGAGGCATTGGTCGCACGACGGCGGAAGTAGTTCAGGATGGTTGGAGCGTGGTTCCTGAATGTTTTGATTACCGAGCGGAAGTTGTTGTTACCAAGAGCCATTACCTTTTCATACCACTTGTTCATCCGCCCCATGGCTTTTGTCGGTGAGATTTTAGCATTGAAAATCTTGCGCAGCTCCATCGCAAGGCTGTATGCAGCCTTCAATATTGGATAGTATTTGAACAGTATGTTGGCGCGATGGCGCTGTATGTCAGTCCATTTGTTCTGCGACATCATCAGAGTGTGTTTGCTGCGGGCCAGTATCTGGCGCATGGTCTCTCCGTTGGAGTACGTTACCGGCGGTTCGGACTTGTCGCGGTTGTTTTCCTCTGCGATAAGCTGACGGCGAATATCAATACGGATTTCGTCAACGGCCTCATTATAGACCTGTTGGACATGAAAACGGTCGTTGACCACATGGGCGTTGTAAAACACTTCCGCGGCTATGAGCATCATTGATGGCGAAAGATCGCAGGTCACTTCCTTGACCCTGCGTCTGACGGAGCGTCCCATCGCACTGACGAGGATTGATATGATCTCGTCACTCTTTGTGCCGGGAATGGCTGCCGCAAGTGTTCCCTTGCCTCCGTGGCCGTCCTTGTTGGTCAGGAACGTCCATACCTCGCCGTTGCTCAGACACGTCTCGTCAAGGCTCATGTAAGGGCCGATATTATCGGCGTTGAAATAGAACCCACAGCCAAGCTCCTGTTCGCACCAGTCGGCGTAACCGCTTATCTTATTGCGGTACAAGTCGGCAAAATGTTTGCCGTTGACGCAGTACATCTGCGCTATCTGTTTAATCGACAGGGCTGTCGTCTCCACCTTCGTCTTTTAAAAAAGCCACGAACTCGGCACTGAGTCGTGTTCCTTCATCGTTGGGAAGCTCGAGATTGTAGCTGAAGATTTCGTTGGTCTGCTTGTCCCACCACTTGTTCTTGCGCATGTGAAGAAACACAGGCCGTCCGCGCATCGGATAGTCCTGTATCGTAACGTAATCCGTATAGCCTCGCGCTACGATATTTGGATTACGATAGTCTTCATCAGACAGTTTCTTCTTTTCGTCAAGCCATATGTCATAAGACTGTTCCGTGCGCTCGAAGCGCACCATCTCAAATAGCTCGTCCAGCCCTTCAGGGAGGCACATCCATATTGCATCTGCGGTTTTCATGCCACAAATTTAACACTTTTCTCAAAATTCATGCACCGGGTTTTCGGCTTGAGCCCGAAAAAATCATCCGCACGAAAGTGGCATCTTGGAAAAACAAACCGAAATAATCGACTGACATGGAATTTCTTACCAATAAAATATTCTTGATAGCCCTGACGTTTATCGTCTACGTCATGGCCCAGTATCTCCAGCGACGCACGGGAATCAAACTTCTCAATCCAATCCTTGTCTCCATCGGAGTGCTTATCTGCTTTCTTCTTGCAGCCGACATAGATTATTCCCAATATAAGGAAAGCGGCGACTATATAGATTTCTGGCTGAAACCGGCTGTCGTGGCCTTGGGCGTACCCCTTTACCGACAGCTCGGAAATATCCGCAAGCAGATCCTGCCCTTGATTGCCTCGGAAATGGCAGGATGCGTGGCGGGAATAATTTCAGTCGTGCTTGTGGCACGCTTCCTGGGAGCCTCTCAGACGGTCATAATGTCGCTCGTCCCCAAAGCCGTGACCACGCCGATTGCCATGGAGGTCTCAGCATCCATAGGGGGAATCCCGGCACTGACGGCAGCCGTCGTGGTCTGCACCGGCATATTCGGAGGCATGGCGGGATTTAAGATAATAAAACTCGGCCACGTAAAAAGCCAGATAGCCGGCGGCCTGTCGATGGGCACAGCAGCCCACGCCATGGGGACATCGGCCGCCATGGAACGCAGCGACCGCTACGGGGCATTCTCCTCGCTCGGGCTAACTCTAAACGGCCTGCTGACAGCCATCCTCTCCCCCCTCATTCTCCAGATAATGGGATACTCTATCTGATTCTGCATTTTCAATAACTTCTCTTATAAATCTACATCGCATCCATCCCTTCCGAAGGCGTCTCGACCGGCAATCGAGGCGCCTTTTCCTTGTCTCCGGAATGTAGACAACCTGTCAATAACCTGTAGAAATGCCGTTGAAATCCCGTAGAAATGCCGTTGAAAACAGCTTTATAAGTATTTCCAATATTCCTTGCTATTTATAAAAATACGCTGAGAGAGAATGTTTTATGCATCTTTAAAATTTCCAGCATTTAGTTGTTGCAAGTTATCTTCCGCCGAATCTACAGTTTCTTCAGGGTTTTCTACAGTTTTTGACATTCTCTGTCATGAAAATTTATTAACTTTGCAGTTGTCTACACCGTGTTGATAAAGCTTGCAATCATCTGATTCTCTTTAAAGGCACCTGTAGATAACGTGACAACAAAGCCGAGGCAAACTTCAATAACCCATAAATCCAAATTTTTAGGAAGAAAGTTGTTGGGAGTTATCGACAGTCTTTATTGTTGATGTTTATTTTTTTATTAAGTTTTAAATTTTTATTAAATAAATCAAAATATGAAACCGACGGCTGACGGCATGACCGACCAATGGCTCCGCGAGGAGATCTCACGTCTTAAGAAGGAGAAGAACGCCCTTATCATGGCCCACTATTACACGCGCGACGAAATACAGGAAATAGCCGACTTCATCGGCGACTCCCTCGCCCTCGCCCGCCAGGCGGCAAAGACCGACGCCGATGTCATCGTCATGTGCGGAGTGCATTTCATGGGGGAGACTGCCAAGATCCTTTGCCCCGGCAAGACTGTGCTCATCCCCGACATGGCGGCCGGATGCTCGCTTGCCGACAGCTGCGACCCCGTGGAATTCGCCGCTTTCGTGAAAGACCACCCCGACCATACCGTCATCAGCTACGTCAACACCTCGGCCGCTGTGAAGGCCTCTACCGACATCGTCGTCACGTCGGGCAACGCCCGCAAAATCGTGGAGCAGCTTCCGGAGGATGAGAAGATAATATTCGGCCCCGACCGCAACCTCGGGGAATATATCAACAGCGTGACCGGACGGAACATGCTCCTTTGGAACGGCGCCTGCCACGTCCACGACCGTTTCTCGCTCCAAAAGATCGACGAAATGAAGAGGCAGCATCCCGGCGCGAAAGTGCTCGTGCATCCGGAATGCCGCCGTCCGCTCCAGCTCATAGCCGACAAGGTGGGCTCTACGGCCGCCCTTCTCGACTTCGCCCAAAAGGACGACGCACGGGAGTATATAGTGGTGACGGAAAGCGGCATCCTCTTCGAGATGCGTCGCAAATGCCCCGAAAAGACCTTCCTCGCAGCTCCCGCGGAGGATTCGGAATGCCAGTGCAACCAATGCGACTTTATGAAGCTCAACACCCTCCGCAAGGTCTATGAGGCCCTGCGCGACGGCAAGCCGGAGATCCGGGTTGACGCCGAGATAGCCGAGAAGGCCGTGCTGCCGATAAAGAGGATGCTTGAGATGTCGGAATAAGGCCCAAAGATGGACAGAAGGAAGAAAGACATAGTGGAGCTGACCAAATGCAGTCTCCGCCAATACAGGGAGCTTGAAAAGCTTCCGCTCGCCATTATGGCCGACAACGTCCGCTCCATGTATAATATAGGGGCGATGCTACGCACGGCCGACGCCTTTCTCGTCGGCGAGATGGTCATGGCTGGCATCTCAGGATGTCCGCCCCATCCGGAGATAACGAAGACCGCCCTCGGGGCGGAGGAGAGCGTCAGCTGGCGCCACGTCGGCGACGCCGTGGCCGAGGCGAGGAGAATGCAGGCGCAGGGATGGACGGTCTGCGTGCTTGAGCAGGCCCACGACAGCGTGCCCCTCGACAGCTTTGCCGCCGAGGCCGGCAGGCGCTACCTGCTCGTGGTGGGCAACGAGGTGGAAGGAGTCGACCAGCGCATAGTCGACCTGGCTGATATGGTGCTTGAGATTCCGCAGGCGGGGGTGAAACATTCTCTCAATGTCTCTGTCAGCGCCGGGATAGCCCTATGGCATATGTCATCGACGATAAAGGAGCTTCAATAGCCATCTCCCCCCTATATAGCTTATTATTATCCCTGCCTTGTTCTTAAGGCGCACGCGTCGGTCGAGCAGTCGGCCGGCGCGCAATTCTTTTATCTTCCCCCAGCATTCGTCGGCAATCGAGGATGCCTTTTCCCTTTCTTCCCCCTCAAGGCGCGGGATATTTGCCTCCATCAATCCCAAGATGTTGAAATTCGCGCTCATCTGGCGGTCGAGCGCCCCTTTTCGTAAGGAGGGGGATATGGCCGACATGTGGACCACAAGACGGCGTGTCACCTCAAGCACGTCGGTCCTGCGGAAAGAGAACGTGTGGAGGAAGCTTTCGCCGTGCTGGCAATAGAAATAGAGGGCGATGTCGTAGATGGCCGTGAGGCGCGAATCAAGGAGAATCCGGGGAATTATGTCAAGGTCTTCATACATAGTCCCTTCGCGAAAGCGTTTTTCCTTCCAGAGGCGGCGGCTGAAAAGCTTGCCGCAGGCGGAGCAATTGATGGTCCGTTGGTACAAGGCTTTCCGGGTGATTTCCGATCCGGCATAGCATTGGCAGCTCATCTTCTCGACGTAGCTGTCGAAGCCCAGCCTCATGGCTATGGAGGAATAGCTGTCGAAGCCGTCGGCAAATTTCTTTATTTCGCAGGCCACTATCTCTGCCTTGTAGCGCATGATTTTGTTCATCATCAGCTCCAGGAACAGGGGATGCAGGATGTCGTCGGAATCAAGAAAGGTGATATATTCCCCCCGGGCTTTGTCGAGCCCTGTGTTGCGGGCTGCCGAAAGACCGTGGTTCTTGGTATGCACGACCTTTATTCTTGAAGTGCTCCTCGTGGCAATGTCGCAGATTTGGCCCGAAGCGTCGCGGGAGCCGTCGTCGATGAGGATAAGCTCCCAGTCGGAATAAGTCTGCGCCAACACACTTTCTATGCATTGGCGCAGGTATTCCTCCGTATTATAGACGGGCACTATTATGCTAACGAGGGGCGATCGTTTGTCTGTACGGCTGCTATGGCTCATTTGCTGGTGGCAGTCAGACAGTCAGTATCTCCTTCTCTTTAAGGGAGAACACCTCGTCGATTTTTTTCATGTATTTGTCGTGGAGCTTCTGCACCTCGTTTTCGGCATCTTTCTCGGCATCCTCGCTGAGGCCCTTCTTGATCTCCTTCTTAAGGCCTTCGATAGCTTCGCGGCGGGCGTTGCGGATAGAGACCTTGGCCGTCTCCGCCTCCGCCTTGCTCTGCTTCACGAGCTGCTTGCGGCGGTCTTCCGTCAGAGGGGGTATGGAGAGGCGGATCACTTCGCCGTTGTTCTCCGGGGTCACTCCGAGTTCGGAATTGATGATGGCCTTCTCTATCTCCTTGAACATTGATTTCTCCCAAGGGGTGATGGCGATGGTACGTGCGTCGGGCACGGATATGTTTGCCACGTTGGATATCGGGGCTTGCGAACCGTAGTAGTCCACGCGAATCCCGTCGAGCAGTCGGGCGGATGCTTTACCGGCGCGGATGTGCGACAGGGTGTCGTCGAGATATTCCACGGCGAGCTCCATATTGTCTTTCGCGTTGTCGAGATATTCCTTTACTTCCATATGAATATTGTATTAAGATGATTTCAGTGTGGGGGGAGGAGGTCAGGAGTTGCTGACGAGGGTCCCGACGTTGTCGCCTTCGAGCATCTTTGCGAGGTTGCCCTCCTTGTCCATGTTGAAGACGTAGATAGGCATGTCGTTCTCCTTGCAGAGGGCCGTGGCGGTGATGTCCATGACCTTGAGGTTGCGGGAGATGACTTCGCTGTAGGTGATATGGTCGAATTTGGTGGCGGAGGGGTCTTTTTCCGGGTCGGCGGTGTAGACTCCGTCCACTCGTGTCCCCTTCAGCATTACGTCGGCCTCGATTTCGATGGCCCGGAGGGCTGAGCCGGTGTCGGTCGTGAAGTATGGCGATCCGGTGCCGCAGCTGATGATGGCGACTGTGCCGGAGGTCATGGCCTCAATCGCTTTCCATTTGGAATACGGCTCCCCTATCGGAAACATTCCGATAGCGGTCAATACTTTGGCGGGCTGTCCGATGGCCTCTAAGGCGGAGCTGAGGGCCAGGGAGTTGATGACGGTGGCGAGCATACCCATCTGGTCGCCCTTAACTCTGTCGAATCCTTTTGAAGCGCCTGAAAGGCCACGGAAAATGTTGCCGCCTCCGATGACGATGCCGATCTGCACGCCGCTTTCCACGGCCTGTTTGATCTGCCGGGCATATGAATTAAGGCGATCGGAGTCGATGCCATAGCCCTGATGTCCCATAAGCGACTCCCCTGAGAGCTTTAGAAGAATACGATTGTATTTCATTTTTTCAAATTTGAATTTTGTCGATGGTTTTTATGGTAAGGCCGCCCACGGGGCGACTTGCCTGCCGTCTTTGCGTCCTTCTGGCGGGGGCGCGGAGACGTAGGTCTTCCAAAATTAATAATAATCATCCAACCAACAAAAAAAAACATGAAAATTCGCGAAAAAACGGCAAAAAAGGGATGCGACACCGAGCGGAGCTTGGAGTTTTAGGGAATGACGATGAAGTTGTTGAAACAACTTCGGCAAAAAAAATATCAAAAAAACAGGAAAAAATTTGGTGGAGGAATAAAAAAGCATTAACTTTGCAGTCGCTAAGGCAGAAATCCCGCCCGGCAAGGAGAGGTGGGTGAGTGGCTGAAACCACCGGTTTGCTAAACCGACGATGGGAGCAATCCTATCCACGAGTTCGAATCTCGTCCTCTCCGCCATAACATTTTAACGACCTCTGTAAGTTGCTGACTTACAGAGGTCTTGTTTTTACCCGTATTGACAGGAATAGACACGAAATCGACCCTTTTCGACACTTCCGTGCAACATATATGCAACAGAGCCACTTGGTAGCATCTTCTGTTGCATGAAAAGAGTTAACTCGTTGACCTGTCTACATTTGTCTACCATTTGTCTACTCAAAGTTGTCGAGGAGACAGTATCTTTGCGAACCTATCCGCTATGGGGGTTAACTGTCGGGAAATATTAACATTTCCGACCGCTTGACCCGGATGGGAGCACCGGCCCAAGAGAGGGCTTCCCGTGCAACATTTTGGGGTCAAGCCGAAAGCACGGTGCATATGTTAAATTGGGCAATTAGAAGTGTTAAATTTTTAGGCGTAGAGTTTGACCAGTCGGAAGATGAAGAAGTCTCGGTCTCGGACACCACGCATTTGTGAGCGAAAGATTTTGACTTTAGAGTTGAATGCCTCGGCGGAGGCATTGGTCGCACGACGGCGGAAGTAGTTCAGGATGGTTGGAGCGTGGTTCCTGAATGTTTTGATTACCGAGCGGAAGTTGTTGTTACCAAGAGCCATTACCTTTTCATACCACTTGTTCATCCGCCCCATGGCTTTTGTCGGTGAGATTTTAGCATTGAAAATCTTGCGCAGCTCCATCGCAAGGCTGTATGCAGCCTTCAATATTGGATAGTATTTGAACAGTATGTTGGCGCGATGGCGCTGTATGTCAGTCCATTTGTTCTGCGACATCATCAGAGTGTGTTTGCTGCGGGCCAGTATCTGGCGCATGGTCTCTCCGTTGGAGCACGTTACCGGCGGTTCGGACTTGTCGCGGTTGTTTTCCTCTGCGATAAGCTGACGGCGAATATCAATACGGATTTCGTCAACGGCCTCATTATAGACCTGTTGGACATGAAAACGGTCGTTGACCACATGGGCGTTGTAAAACACTTCCGCGGCTATGAGCATCATTGATGGCGAAAGATCGCAGTTCACTTCCTTGACCCTGCGTCTGACGGAGCGTCCCATCGCACTGACGAGGATTGATATGATCTCGTCACTCTTTGTGCCGGGAATGGCTGCCGCAAGTGTTCCCTTGCCTCCGTGGCCGTCCTTGTTGGTCAGGAACGTCCATACCTCGCCGTTGCTCAGACACGTCTCGTCAAGGCTCATGTAAGGGCCGATATTATCGGCGTTGAAATAGAACCCACAGCCAAGCTCCTGTTCGCACCAGTCGGCGTAACCGCTTATCTTATTGCGGTACAAGTCGGCAAAATGTTTGCCGTTGACGCAGTACATCTGCGCTATCTGTTTAATCGACAGGGCTGTCGTCTCCACCTTCGTCTTTTAAAAAAGCCACGAACTCGGCACTGAGTCGTGTTCCTTCATCGTTGGGAAGCTCGAGATTGTAGCTGAAGATTTCGTTGGTCTGCTTGTCCCACCACTTGTTCTTGCGCATGTGAAGAAACACAGGCCGTCCGCGCATCGGATAGTCCTGTATCGTAACGTAATCCGTATAGCCTCGCGCTACGATATTTGGATTACGATAGTCTTCATCAGACAGTTTCTTCTTTTCGTCAAGCCATATGTCATAAGACTGTTCCGTGCGCTCGAAGCGCACCATCTCAAATAGCTCGTCCAGCCCTTCAGGGAGGCACATCCATATTGCATCTGCGGTTTTCATGCCACAAATTTAACACTTTTCTCAAAATTCATGCACCGGGTTTTCGGCTTGAGCCGATAAAACATCCACTCACCTCAATCGCACGAGTTGACACATCCAATGCCAATATTATACGCATAGCAAAAACAGGGGGTCAAGCCGAAAGCACGGTGCATATGTTAAATTGGGCAATTAGAAGTGTTAAATTTTTAGGCGTAGAGTTTGACCAGTCGGAAGATGAAGAAGTCTCGGTCTCGGACACCACGCATTTGTGAGCGAAAGATTTTGACTTTAGAGTTGAATGCCTCGGCGGAGGCATTGGTCGCACGACGGCGGAAGTAGTTCAGGATGGTTGGAGCGTGGTTCCTGAATGTTTTGATTACCGAGCGGAAGTTGTTGTTACCAAGAGCCATTACCTTTTCATACCACTTGTTCATCCGCCCCATGGCTTTTGTCGGTGAGATTTTAGCATTGAAAATCTTGCGCAGCTCCATCGCAAGGCTGTATGCAGCCTTCAATATTGGATAGTATTTGAACAGTATGTTGGCGCGATGGCGCTGTATGTCAGTCCATTTGTTCTGCGACATCATCAGAGTGTGTTTGCTGCGGGCCAGTATCTGGCGCATGGTCTCTCCGTTGGAGTACGTTACCGGCGGTTCGGACTTGTCGCGGTTGTTTTCCTCTGCGATAAGCTGACGGCGAATATCAATACGGATTTCGTCAACGGCCTCATTATAGACCTGTTGGACATGAAAACGGTCGTTGACCACATGGGCGTTGTAAAACACTTCCGCGGCTATGAGCATCATTGATGGCGAAAGATCGCAGGTCACTTCCTTGACCCTGCGTCTGACGGAGCGTCCCATCGCACTGACGAGGATTGATATGATCTCGTCACTCTTTGTGCCGGGAATGGCTGCCGCAAGTGTTCCCTTGCCTCCGTGGCCGTCCTTGTTGGTCAGGAACGTCCATACCTCGCCGTTGCTCAGACACGTCTCGTCAAGGCTCATGTAAGGGCCGATATTATCGGCGTTGAAATAGAACCCACAGCCAAGCTCCTGTTCGCACCAGTCGGCGTAACCGCTTATCTTATTGCGGTACAAGTCGGCAAAATGTTTGCCGTTGACGCAGTACATCTGCGCTATCTGTTTAATCGACAGGGCTGTCGTCTCCACCTTCGTCTTTTAAAAAAGCCACGAACTCGGCACTGAGTCGTGTTCCTTCATCGTTGGGAAGCTCGAGATTGTAGCTGAAGATTTCGTTGGTCTGCTTGTCCCACCACTTGTTCTTGCGCATGTGAAGAAACACAGGCCGTCCGCGCATCGGATAGTCCTGTATCGTAACGTAATCCGTATAGCCTCGCGCTACGATATTTGGATTACGATAGTCTTCATCAGACAGTTTCTTCTTTTCGTCAAGCCATATGTCATAAGACTGTTCCGTGCGCTCGAAGCGCACCATCTCAAATAGCTCGTCCAGCCCTTCAGGGAGGCACATCCATATTGCATCTGCGGTTTTCATGCCACAAATTTAACACTTTTCTCAAAATTCATGCACCGGGTTTTCGGCTTGAGCCAAAACAGGCAATCTTTCAAAGAAAAAGATCGTGATGTTGGGACATGCACTTCATGAATCACATTTCAAGGGCAGCGAATTAGGTGTCGGCGAATTATGCGTACACCTTGGCAACTTTTTCGGAATGAAGATTACCGCTGAATATGCCCGCAGCTGCTTTACTGATATAAGAAACGACTACAGAGACAGCAAAACCCTTTTCCTTGAGAATATCTACAAGTTGCTCGTTGAAAAAATAGAGAGAGCCATTGATTCCTCTGATAAACTCTATGACAAAAAACGCCGTACTCAAACCATATAAATAAAGCCGATGACGGCACCACTAAACATCCACAGAATTACTGCCCGACAGGTCGATGACTTGTCGGGCAGTAGTCGTAAGTGGTCTTATCTAAGACTTTAGATACCGTGACAAATTGGGGTCTTGCTTTATGCGGGCCAACTCTTCTGTAACAATACGTTTAACATCCGCCTTGATTTTGTCGTAATTGGCTTTGATTGCCTCCTCCATGCAATCGTTGCCGTTTTCATCGCAAAACTCATGGATAACAGGAATTGGCCGCATATTCTTGGATTCCTCATTAACCATATCGGCATCCACCACAATCTCGGCGTTGAATATTTTCTGCTCAATACGTTCATCGAAATTATCGCAGACGGCACCGACAAACATACCCTGCGTTAGCGTGGATATTTTGCTTGGCGGAATGATTGAATCCATCTGAGTGTTGAATGAGGTAGATACATCCTGCCGGTTGATTGAGATTGACTGACGCTTCTGGAGCACCTTGCCGAAACGCTCGGAAAGAGTCTTGGCAGTAGAACCCACAACTTGGCCCGAAAAGATATTTCCGACAGTGTTCATCACAACCGCCGCCTCCGGCTTGCCATAGTCGCGTTCCAACTGGCTGAAATCTTGAAAGCCAAGACACACGGCAACCTTGTTGCTTCGCGCCGTGGCTATAAGATTGTCCAAGCCTTTGAAGTATATCGTGGGCAGTTCGTCTATTATCACCGAAGACTTTATCATCCCCTTTTTGTTTATGAGTTTGACAATGCGCGAATTGTATAAGCCCAATGCTGCACCGTAGATATTCTGACGGTCAGGGTTATTGCCTACGCATAATATTTTCGGAGCTTTGGGATTGTTGATGTCGAGAGTGAACTCGCTGTCAGACATCACCCAGTACAACTGTGGTGAAATCATGCGCGACAGCGGAATCTTAGCCGATGCTATCTGACCTTGCAGCTGGTCTTGTGCGCCGGATTGCCAGGCATCCATGAATGGGGAAAGGTAATTCTCCAGTTCGGGATAGCTTGTAAGGATGGGAAATATATCTTCATAGCGACGGTTTAGGAACTCGATGGCATGAGGAAACGTGCAATACTTTCCGTTTTCATAGATGCGGAGATACCAGATGATACTTGCCAAAAGGATTATGGGTGACTCCACAAAGAAGTCTCCCTGCTTCTGCACCCATGTCTTGTTGAGATTCAAGAGGATAGTATAGGCCGACTCATAGGCGTCGGAGATGTCGGTCATAAACGCCGGATGAATCGGGTTGCAGCGGTGGCTGCGGCGCGGATCATCGAAATTTATGACATAGAATTTAGGTTCTATACCATATTTTTCCTTGTATTTGTCCCGATTGCAGAGCAAGCGGTTGTACGCTATGATTGACAAGTCACAGAACTTGTAATCATAGATATACATTGAGTAACATTTGTCAATCTGCTGTCGGATATAGCTGTTGACAATAGCATAGGATTTCCCGGAGCCGGGAGTGCCGAGTACAATAGTCGCCCGGAATGGATTGATAATGTTAATCCACCCTTTGTTCCATTTTTTTCGGTAGAAGAAACGTGTAGGCAGATTCACCGAATACTCGTTATCCATAAGTCTGGTTTCCTGTTGGAAAGATTCATTCTCCTCGTTGAAGCGGTCGTCCATCATGTTGTTCTTCAGCATACGGCTCATATACACCCCGCCAATCAGCATAAGGATATAACCGATGATTGTGGTGAAAATGTAGCAAAGGTGCCAGCCTATACCCGGCATCCACCAGTTGAGGAAGAACAACGCTACACCCGTTGACAGGAAAATCCAGATATGGATCCATTGGATTTTTTCGTTCTTCACTCCTTTTGTGCCTACGCACGAAAGACCGAGGAACAGGAGCGTCCACCATTTGGAACTCCACGGGCTGCTGAACAGTCCGCCACCTTCATTAAGGTTACAGAGAATCTTCATTGTCTGCGGGTCAAATTGCCAGTTGCCTATAATGTCGTGGCAAAACCAGTAGATGTTAGCCACAACTAATATGATGCTGAGCCCCCGGAGCAAGTCCATTATTTTGGCCAGTGCCCGAAGGTCGTCTTCTTGTTGACTCATAATTGTAGAATTTGTTTGAGGGGTTAATGATTATTATAGTTTTAGGCCGCGACGCTTTTTCTTCTTGCGACGCTGCATCTCTCGGTAGAAGGCTTCTTCCTCCGCATTGAAGCCGGGGCCGACATGGAACAGGTCAAGACCGGGAATGGATGGTGCATTTTCATAATCGTTGGCATTACTCTGTGGCCGTCGGTTCTGCGACTGTGAGGCAGTGGCCGAATTCGGTTGAGCGGAGTTGCCAGTGAATGGTGGCTGCCCGGCATCCGGTTGTGCGGATTGCCGCGTATTATCATGTTGCGGCTGCTGAACATCTGGCAGCAACGGCATCGGTCGCTCCTGCGGATTGTTGAACCTTCTTTCAAGGGCATTCGCTGAGAATTCCTTGCCTAATCGGGATCCGTTCAGTACCGTTTTCGTGTTGTGGTCTATGAACGTCGCCCCATAGATGCGTTCTTCTTCAGTGTAGCGCAAAACAAGGTCGATATTCTTTTCTTTTAGTCCTGCAATGAAATCCTCCTTGCTGGCTGTCGCGTTCATGACATCGGCAACCATTCTTTTTGTGGGCTCTATATCAATCTTTTCCTTTGCTTTCAGATAACGTTGCTCAATAGCCTCTCGACCGGAGAACTTACCGAGACGGGAGGCCTTGAATGGTGATGTGATGGTCTTGCCGTCATCATCCGTAGCGAAGTACACAAGTCCATGATATTCCCTGCCGTTCACACGACCGTCGGCTTCCTCACATCTTACATTGTATAATGAGAGGATGGCATTGTATTCACCGAGGGTCTGGAATTTCCAGCGCATACCAACCATCTTGACGGTGTTTGCAACCTGACGCTTGATGTCTCCGTTTGGATCAATCTTTGAAATCGGCATGTCAGGAGTTATCTTCTGACGCTCCGCTGACTTCAAGCCATATTTCTTTTCAAGCTCGCGACAAATGTCCTTGCTCTTGTAGAAATTGTTCCGGTCTGACACACAAGTTCCGTCAGTCTTCACACGCAGGGCCACAATGTGAATGTGGTGACGGGCTATGTCGGAATGTTTGTAAACCATATACGGCATATCTGCAAAGCCCATCTTTTCAAGATACTCACGGGCAATCAGTGTAAACTCGGCATCGGTAAGCACATCTTCGGGGTGCGGATTCAACGAGATATGCACCATTGGCCGCTCGGTGCGTGTGGCGGTTGGCATCCAGCCTTTGAAATCCTGATAGGCACGGTTGATGTTCACCCTCCCCGTGCCGTCATTATAGATTTTATTGGTAGCCAACAGCCGCCCGTCCTCCTTGTTTATCTTCTCCGAATTATATACCAATGCCCGGTAGAGGGAATTTCCTAACGATATTTTTGCAACCACTCCGCATCAAATTTTTCGGCCAGTTCCACAATCTTATGACTGACTCCCACCAGTTCCTTAGTATGTTTAACAAGCTCACGAATGGTGCTGGTGGCTCTCTTCTCGGTGAAATTGTCGCGCAGTGCCTTCACAGCCTGGTCGTATGCGACACCTATGGTGCGGTATTGCGCATTGAGGTCTGAAAGACGGTCGATGAAGATACGGCTGTTCTCATCCACATAGAAAACCTTGAAAGGCTTGCCGAATATTAGAAGTTTGATGAACGCCGACATTGACTCGACTTCTGATTTTTGGTGCATGGCTTCGAGCTGCACCTGCTCTGCCGCGTTGAAGTTGACGGAGCAACGGAACGCTATGGGGTCAATCTTTGGATGTCTCCCCGCTTTTGTCTGGATGTTTTTACTCATTTGTCTGGAGATTTTAGTGGGTTTGTGAAAGAGTCAGGAAACAGCCCGGCACCGCAGGTTGGATTAAGGATGCGACTTTGGAGCAATCCGTCTACGGTTGAAAACCGGCAAGGGTCGAAGTGCTGCAATTTCAATTGTTTGCAGCAGGAGACATACCTTGCAGGGTACATGTGTACCTCAGAAACAGGAGAGAAACAGGAACCAATAAATCATGTATGAATACGGCGCCGGTCTTGCCGCATTCGGCTATGTTCTCTGATGAAGATTCAACGGATTTTCACTGCCCGGACAGTTCTTAAATTCTTCCGATGCAAAATTACAGCCATTTCGTCATAATTTCACTATGGTGAAACTGTACAAACAATTACAACAACTGTATCTATGCTGACAAGAGCCTCTGAGCATTAGGATTTTACGAATTTGCGTATTTACTTTGCATCGTCAAATCACAACAGAGACCTCCAAAATGGGTCGCAAATTAGGTGAGATATTGAGTTGTCTTGAACGAGAGTGATAAGTCTGAATATAGATGGATTCCTCTCTCAATGGAGTTATCTCGGTCTCTATAGATAGATTTATCGATTCATCGACAACTCGATTTATAGATGGGAAGACAGAGAGATTAGTCAATCATCAACTCCGGATATTTATCTGCCGATGCAGAGATTTGACAATAACGAAACAGATTCACCAATAGCGTGAGTCGTAGAAAAACACTCAGGTTGAGTTTCAGCCGGTCGAACAGTGGCAACCGAGTGATTAGCCAAGCGGAAAGAAGGCCGATGGCGACTGTTGGCAGAATTGTCCCATCCCCAAACTATTTATCAACCCTTTAATTCCGTAAAGAATGGCAAAACCACTTTATGTTGCCGTGTCCACTCAGAAAGGTGGAGCCGGCAAAACGACACTTACGGCGATTCTCGCCAGCTACCTTTACTATGTGAGGAATATAGATCTCGCAGTGGTAGACTGCGACTATCCCCAGTGGAGCCTCTTCAGACTCCGCGAAAGAGACCTTGCCCTCTCGGAGAAAAGCGAGAGGATGCGCAAGGCCGTCCATGACACATGGAAAGCCCGTGGACTTTCCCCTTACATCATCGAGCAAAGCACCCCGGAAGATGCGCTGGAATATGCAACCATGCTCGGTGACACAGCACCCGCGCCGCAGATTATTTTCTTTGACCTGCCGGGAACTATCAACAACAAGCATGTCATCAACCTCATCACGCGGATGGATTACATCTTCTGTCCGATGACCACAGACCCGCTTGTGTTTGAAACCTCGGTCACATTCGCCAACAACGTGCAGAACCAGCTTATAGGCACAGGCAAAGCCGGCTCCATAAAGGGACTTTACATGCTGTGGAATCGTGTCACTTCCCGTGAGCGCAGCAAACTCCAGACACTTATGGAAGGCTTCATCGGCAAACTCGGTATCCCGGTGCTGGAGACCGCCCTCCCTGACAGCTCCAAGTTCCGCAAGGAGGGGCAGGCAGACAAACGTATGTCGGTATTCCGCTCAACAATCATGCCCCCTGACCGTCCGCTTCTGAAAGGCAGCGGCATCGACGAACTTGTCTCTGAAATATCCGGCATCATAGGAATCTGAAGACAGTATGGCAAGTGATAAGGAACTCAATGCCCAAGCGGAGGACTTTCTCAATGCGATGGCACCGCGCCCTGTGCCGCCCGCCTCCCGGAAGAAACACACAGGGATAATTGAGGAAGAGAAGCCGATAACCAATGATGAGGATGCTTTCCTAAACAGATATATCCTCAACCGCTCAAATTCCATTTGTGACAAACCGTCACGGCAGGTGCTTATAAATAACGACCTGCACCTGCGACTCCAGAGATATGTATCAAAAGTGAGCGGTGGACGCGGGGCATTGTCGAATTTTCTCAACAATATCCTCACAGAGTTTATCCAGACCCATGAGGATGTGATGTCAAAGACATTCGCAAGATACAACAATGAAAAATTCTAATCACCCACTAAAATCCAAATCTATGTTTTTCAAAAAGAAAAGAAAGCCCAAGCCGGAGGCCGTGATTCCACCGGCTGAAAATTCGGTCAAGATTCTTGAGGCAGCCAACTCCGGAACTGCAGTGAAGGACGAGCTGTTTGCGCGGAAAGTCAATTACATTGTGAGGTATCTCTCACGCAACCGCATTGATGCTCCACGCAAGGGAATCTTCGTGAACCGTGAACTGGTCCACAAACTCGCTGACTATGTGCATATCATAAGTCAAGGTGAGGCGTCAATCGGTGCATATGTGGAAGAGATTATACTTGACCACATCAACCGCAACAAGGAGATACTGGACGCTTTGTTTGAAATTAATCATCCCAACCGCCTATGAAAGTCCTGCTCTCTGTATTGATTATCCTCAATCTCATTGTCATCTGGTTCTTCATCATCAAAGGCAATGTGAGATTCTCTTTCGGCGCTGATAAAAAAAAGATACAAGCAGAGGCAATCACTCGACTCCCAACTGAATATGAGGAGATAAAGAAAGAAATCAGTGAGACAAAGGACGAAGTCGAATCGCTCGTTCCCAAGTCGGTAATCCGTGTAGATGAGCTGCGTAAAGTTGTCAGCGAGATTCTTCCTGATATGGTGAAAAAGGAAGTTGCAGAGGCACTTCATGAATCTGATGTTGAGTTTGACGACTCCCCCTACCAGCCAATCAAGAAGAAGTTCAAACCTGTGGATGATATCGACAAGGCATTTACGGATGAGCGTGTCGCAACACCGGCAACAGGGTAGCAAGCCGCCCAAGCCGAAGATGATGAGTCTGTCCCGGCGTTTGATGAACTTGACAGGAGTCTGAAAATAATCTCAGACAAAAAAGCCACACCCGAACAAAAGGCACACGCTTTGAAGGTGGCCGTGACCTTGGAGGACTCCAATATCATAGTTGCACTTCCAGAACCGCTACACAGTCAGTTGGTGGATATGTTCTCCGAGTACCATGCAAAGGAAATAGACAGCAATTTCCAGACTGAGGAGGAGGTTATTGTACCTGTCAACAATCCCAAGCCAAAGAAAACCGTCAGGACTCCACAGAAGATTCCTGACGACATCAAGGACTTCAATCCGTCGAATTATTGACAAACACTAAAATCCATACAAATCAAGTGAAACCCGTGACGGATGCTATCCCCATTCCGTCACATATACCAAGACAATTTATGATTAAAAGAAAATTTCTCACACTGCTGCTAATCGCGGCAACCGTATCAAACTCTTTCGCCGCCGGCAACGGCATGGCGGGCATCAACGAGGCTACCTCAATGGTTTCCAGCTATTTTGACCCAGGCACCAAATTGGTGTATGCCATCGGTGCGGTGGTCGGACTCATCGGCGGTATCAAGGTCTATTCCAAGTGGTCGTCTGGTGACCCCGACACCAGCAAGACCGCCGCTTCGTGGTTCGGAGCGTGCATCTTCCTCATCGTGGCTGCTACAATCCTACGCTCATTCTTCCTCTAATGGCCGAGTATTCAATCAACAAGGGCATTGGTAGAAGCGTGGAATACAAGGGATTGAAGGCTCAGTATCTGTTCATCTTCGCCGGAGGTCTGCTCGGTATGTTCGTGATTTTCGTAATCATGTACGTCATCGGCATCTCGCAGTGGGTCTGCATAGGCTTCGGCATAACAGTCACCTCAATCCTTGTGTGGCTCACCTTCTACCTCAATGCCAAGTACGGGCAATACGGACTGATGAAACTTGCGGCTGTGAAATACCATCCGCGCTATATCATCAACCGTCTTCGCCTTAACCGACTGATTAAAGGAGGAAAGAAATGAGAAACACGTTAAAAGCAACCACTTTAGAATCGAAATTGCCTTTATTGGCTGTCGAACACGGCTACCTCATCTCAAAGGACGCGGACATTACCGTGGCCTTTGAGGTGAGCCTCCCGGAACTGTTCACCGTGACATCGCAAGAGTACGAGGCGATGCACTCGGCATGGTGCAAGGCAATCAAGGTCCTCCCTCATTTTTCGGTGGTGCATAAGCAGGACTGGTTTGTCAGCGAGAATTATCGTCCTGAATTGGATAAGGATAATCTATCCTTTTTGGATAGGAGTTTTGAGCGCCACTTCAATGAGCGTCCGTATCTCGCCCACAAATGCTACCTGTTCCTGACAAAGACCACAAAGGAGCGTATGCGCCAGCAAAGCAACTTCTCGACATTATGCCGTGGACGAATCACTCCGAAGGAGCTTAATCACGAGATGATTGTCAAGTTCATGGAGTCGGTGGAACAGTTCGAGCGCATCATCAATGACACCGGCTACATCAAGCTGCGCCGATTGAACGATGATGAAATTGTAGGTACTTACAATTCATCGGGCATCATAGAAAAGTATATGGCTTTATCTATGGGTGATGTAAACTGCCTTGAAGATATAGACCTCTCGGCAAAGGAGATGCGGATTGGAGATAAGATGCTGTGCCTGCACACGCTTTCAGATACCGAGGACTTGCCCGGCAAGGTCAGTACCGACAACCGATATGAGCGGTTATCAACTGACCGAAGTGATTGCCGATTGAGCTTCGCTTCTCCGGTGGGATTGCTGTTGCCCTGCAATCATATCTACAACCAGTATGTGCTGATTGACGACCACGACGAGAATCTGGCAAAGTTCGAGAAAACGGCAAGAAATATGAACTCGCTTTCAAAGTACAGCCGTTCAAATGCCATTAACAAAGAGTGGATAGACCGCTATCTGAATGAAGCTCACTCATACGGACTTACCTCCGTCCGCTGCCACTGCAACATCATGGCTTGGAGCGATGATGCCGAGGAACTGCGCCGGATAAAGAATGATGTCGGCGGTCAGCTCGCCACTATGGGGTGTATGCCGAGGCACAACACCATCGACTGCCCGACACTGTTCTGGGCGGCGATACCCGGCAATGAGGCCGATTTTCCTGCCGAGGAAAGTTTCTACACCTTCATTGAGCCTGCGGTATGCTTCTTCACTGCGGAGACAAATTACCGTTCCTCCCTATCTCCTTTCGGGATAAAGATGGTTGACCGCCTTACGGGTAAGCCCATCCATCTGGATATATCCGATGAGCCGATGAAAAGAGGCATAACCACCAACCGCAACAAGTTCATTCTTGGCCCGTCGGGTAGCGGCAAGTCGTTTTTCACCAACCATTTGGTGCGCCAATACTACGAGCAAGGAACCCATGTGCTGCTGATTGACACCGGCAATTCCTACGAAGGACTGTGCAACCTTATCCACAACCGCACCCACGGAGAGGACGGTGTTTATTACACCTACACAGAGGATAACCCAATCTCTTTCAATCCGTTCTATACGGACGATGGCGTGTTTGATGTGGAGAAGAAGGACAGCATCAAGACGCTGCTGTTGACGCTATGGAAGTCTGAAGATGATAAAGTTACAAAGACTGAAAGCGGCGAGTTAGGCTCGGCTCTCTCGATGTTCCTTGACAAGATGGCGAAAGACCGTGACATTGTGCCGTGCTTCAATTCGTTCTATGAGTTCATGCGCGACGATTACCGGGATGAAATGGCAAACCGTCCGATACCCATCTACAAACAAGACTTTGACATTGACAACTTCCTGACAACCCTTCGGCAATATTATTACGGTGGTCGTTTCGACTTCCTGCTTAACTCAAAGGAGAATATCGACCTTTTGAACAAGCGGTTTGTAGTCTTTGAAATTGATGCCGTGAAGGACAACAAGGAACTTTTCCCGGTGGTGACGATCATCATCATGGAGGCTTTCATTAACAAGATGCGAAGGCTCAAAGGTGTACGAAAGATGCTTATATGTGAGGAGGCTTGGAAGGCTCTTTCTTCGGCTAATATGGCTGAGTATCTGAAATATATGTTCAAGACCGTCCGAAAGTATTTCGGCGAGGCGGTGGTGGTTACGCAGGAGGTTGACGACATAATATCGTCACCGATTGTCAAGGAAACCATCATCAACAACTCCGATTGCAAGATACTTCTCGACCAGCGCAAGTATATGAACAGGTTTGACCAGATTCAGGAGTTATTGGGTCTGACCGACAAGGAGAAGGCGCAGATACTCAGTATCAACATGGCGAACAATCCCAATCGCCTTTACAAAGAGGTGTGGATCGGCTTGGGCGGCACTCAATCGGCGGTCTATGCCACGGAGGTGTCGCCGGAGGAATATCTCTGCTACACCACCGAGGAAACGGAGAAGATTCAGGTGCTCAACAAGGCTGCCCAGTTAGGTGGCAATATCGAAAGTGCGATAAGGGTGCTTGCCAACGAAAAAAGAGAAGGCAATGTATGAAGGCTCTGAAACTCATAATCCGCATTGCCGCAGGTGTCGGCACTATTCTCGCGGCCCTCCTGACCGCTGCCGTCTGGCTGTTCTCAATCCTCGCAAGAATGATAACGGGCATAGCCCGCAAAATCCAATAACACAAAATCCGAAAAGAATGAAACAGATAAAATTTCTATTCCCGATAATCGCCCTTCTCCTGATGCTCGGCACAGGCAGGGCAAACGCCCAATGGACGGTGATAGATCCGTCAAACATCGCCCAGAGCATCGTCAACTCGTCGAAGTCGCTGGTGCAGGAGTCAACGACCGCGAAAAATATGGTTGCGAATTTTCAGGAGACGGTCAAGATATACCAGCAGGCGAAGAAATATTACGATGCCCTCCGCGCCGTCAACAACCTTGTCCGCGACGCACGCAAGGTGCAGCAGACCGTCCTGATGCTTGGCGACATATCCGGCTACTACGTCAACAACTACAAGAAGATGCTCACGGATCCCAACTATACCTCCGCCGAACTGTCGGCAATCGCCTCCGGCTACACGAGGATATTGCAGGATGCAACCGGGGTGCTGAACGACTTGAAGCAGGTGGTGAACATCACCACGCTGTCGATGACCGACAAAGACCGCATGGATGTGGTCGATGACTGCTACAATGAGATGAAGCGCCTGAAATCCCTGACGCATTACTACACCAACAAGAACATTTCGGTGTCCTACCTCCGTGCGAAAAAGAAGGCCGATACCCAGCGCGTGGTGTCGCTCTACGGGGATGGCTCCGAAAAATACTGGTGATGCTTATGACAAATTCAATATTATGTGCGATTGACTTTTCTAATCTGCACACAATACTCCGCTCCCTCTACGATGAGATGATGCCGCTGTGCGAGGATATGGCAGGTGTGGCACAGGGTATAGCCGGACTCGGCGCGCTGTTCTATGTGGCATACCGCATCTGGCAGGCGTTGGCACGGGCAGAGCCGATTGATGTGTTCCCGCTGCTGCGTCCTTTCGTTATCGGCTTCTGCATAATGTTCTTCCCGACCGTCGTGCTCGGAACTATCAACTCGGTGATGTCGCCGATTGTGCAGGGCACCGCCGGGATGCTGGAGGGGCAGACCCTCGACATGCAGAAGTACCGGGAGGAGAAAGATCGTCTGGAATACGAGAAGATGATGAACGACCCTTCCACCGCCTACCTTGTAGATGACGCGGAGTTTGACCGCCAGATTGATGAGTTGGGCGTGACGGAGATAGGCACAGCCGCCGGAATGTATATCGAGCGTGGAATGTATAAGGTCAAGAAGGCGATACAGAATTTCTTCCGCGAACTGCTGGAGATGCTGTTTCAGGCTGCGTCGCTCACCATAGACACGATAAGGACATTCTTTCTCATAGTCCTTGCTATACTCGGCCCGATTTCATTTGCAATCTCCGTGTGGGACGGCTTCCAGCACACCCTCGTCCAATGGATATGCCGATACATCCAGACATACCTTTGGCTTCCCGTGGCAGACTTGTTTTCGACAATCTTGGCGAAAATTCAAGTGCTGATGCTCCAGAATGACATATCGGAGCTGACAAACAACCCCAACGCTGACCTTGACGGGAGCAACACCGCGTATGTCATCTTCATGATTATCGGCATAATAGGCTACTTCACAATCCCCACCGTGGCAGGATGGATAATTCAGGCCGGAGGCATGGGAAGCTACAACCGAAACGTGAACAACGCGGCTATGCAAGGTGGCTCATGGGCCGGTAGTGTGGCCGGCGGCGTAGCCGGAAATGCCGTAGGCAGAGCCGGGAAACTACTAAAGTAAGCATATTTAAGTCATAAGTCAGAGTTATGAGTGACAAAGTGGTCGCTCCGGTTGACTACTTCATAACTCATCACTCTGACCTAATACCTAATTAAAATGGAATTCAAATCACTGAAAAATATCGGGACCTCCTTTCGGCAGATAAGGCTGTTCGGCATTGTCGTGATGTCGCTCTGCGCATTGGTCGCAATCGCCGCAGTGGTGCTGTCGCTGAACTTCGCCGAGAAGCAGCGCGAGAAGATCTATGTGCTTGACAACGGCAAGAGCCTGATGCTCGCCTTGTCGCAGGATATGGAGCAAAACCGCCCGGCGGAGGCAAGGGAGCATGTGCGGCGCTTCCATGAACTGTTCTTCACCCTCTCGCCCGACAAGTCGGCGATTGAGCACAACATCAACCGCGCCATGTCACTGGCCGACAAAAGCGCCTACAACTATTACTCGGACTATGTGGAGAAAGGCTACTACAACCGAATCATAGCCGGGAATATCACACAGGTGCTGAGGGTTGACAGCATAGTCTGTGACTTCAACGACTATCCGTATGAGGTGAGGACTTACGCGCGGCAGATGATAATCCGCCAGAGCAACGTGACGGAAAGGTCGCTGATAACCCGTTGCCGTCTGGTTAATTCCAACCGCTCGGACGACAACCCCAACGGCTTTCAGATCGAGGGACTGACGATACTTGAAAACAAGGATATAATAACCACCAAAAGAACTTTATCCCAATAAAAAAGACTCCAATGAAAGAAAAAATCAAAAACATAGTGACGCCCTTATATAATAAGGTGTGGCACTCCCCGAAGGGGAAAATCAGGGAGAGGATCAAAAAGGCGTGCGACGACCTTCCGCGCAACCAGCGGCTTATGGTCGTGACGGTGCTTCTCTCGGCCTTCATACTTACCGCCTTCTTCGTGTTCGGGAATGCCTGTTACAGAATGGGCGCCGGACACGCCCGGAAGTCAATCGAGATTGAGCATATCCGGCAACTGGACTTACCAACCGACAAAGCAGTTGAATATGAAGATGCTCGATGAACTCCGTGCCCGGCTCACGCCCAAGACTCCGGCTGAACGTGAGCGGCTGAAAAGGATAGCGGTCTATACGGTGCTGTGCCTCTCGTGCCTTGTCTGCATCTGGCTGATATTTGCTCCAAGCGGTGATGATGATGCCGTAAAGGGTAAGGCGAACACCGAACTGCCGGACGGCACAACCGACGGTATGCCGGAGACAAAGATTGAGGCATATCGGCAGGACGAGGACGCAAAGGAACGTGCCTCGCGTCAGGCAAACCTTGTCCAGATCTCGGAATCGCTCGATACAATCCAGCAGCCGCAGAATGATACTGTGCCGGATGAAATCCAGAACTCGGCTGACGCTTACCAACAGGCACAGGCATCGTTGCAGGACTTCTATATCCCTGAAACATCGGAAGCCGATTTGCAGGTGGCGGAGTTGCAGGAACGCATCGCCGAACTGGAGATGCAGCAGTCACAGCCGGACTACGGTAAGACCGCCCCTAATGAGATGGAATTGCTTGAACGCTCATACCAGCTCGCGGCGCAGTATATGGGCAACGGCAATAATGGCGGCAATCCACAACCTCCGGCACAACAAGAAGAAAAAGGCAAAAGGAATGTGCAGCCTGTGGCGCAGGTCAGCCGCAATGTCATTTCCTCACTGTCGGCAACATCTTCAAGGACTTTCAACACTTCGGTAGGTGGCAAAAACACTTCTGCCAAGAATACCATCGCCGCTGTGGTAGCATCCAACCAGAGCGTTGTTGACGGTGAGAGTGTCAAGCTCCGTACCACAGAGCCAATGTGGATTGGCTCCAGACTGATACCGCGCAACACCACAATCACCGGCTACGCCCGTATTCAGGGTGAGCGGCTTGAAATCGAAATTACTTCGGTTGAGTGCGAAGGCTCGATCTACGATGTGGAGTTGCAGGTATATGACTCCGACGGACAGGAGGGCATCAATATCCCGCAGTCAATGGAGAGTGACGCGCTGCACGAGATAGGTGCCAACATGGGCAGCACTATGGGCAGTTCCATAAACATCTCCACCAATACGGGTGCGCAAATTGCATCCGATGTGGGCAGAGGACTCATCAACGGCGTGTCGCAATACCTGACAAAAAAACTGCGGACGGTGAAAGTCCACCTCAAAGCCGGATACCGCGTAATGCTCCACCAGCCCGAAGATTTATAAAAACCACTAAACCCAAAATAAAAAACAGATGAAACTGAAAACATTTATCATTTCCGCCATTGCCGTATTAGGAATGGCTGCCAACGCCTTTGCAAAAGGCAAAGTGACCAAAAACACCGATGTCAACGTGTCGCCTGACACTGAAACCGTAACCGAACACGACCTGAACGTGTACGGATCCAACTACACCGACGGCGACAAGTTCGACGGCCTTACCCGAAAAGTCGGCTTCGACCGCATGATACCGCCTCATGCTCTGGAGGTTGCGTACAACAAGACCACTCACATCATCTTCCCCAGCGAGATTGTGTATGTCGATTTAGGCAATGAAAACCTTGTCGCCGGACTCGCCGATGGTGCGAAGAACGTGCTGCGTGTCAAATCTGCATTCAAGTCGTTCAAGACCGAGACCAATCTTTCGGTAATCACCGAAGATGGGAGCTACTACACTTTCAATGTGAAGTTTGCGAAAGAGCCTTTGCTCCTGAGCATCGAGATGACCGATTTTATCCACGATGGGGAGGCTGTCAACCGTCCGAACAACGCGCAGGAAATCTATCTGGAGCGTTTAGGCTCGGAGTCGCCGATGCTTGTCAAGCTGATTATGAAGTCAATCCACAAGCAGAACAAGCGCGAGATCGCGAGATTAAGCATATCGGGAGTAAGCGCTTCGGGGTGCAGTTCCTCCTGAAATCAATCTACACCAACAATGGATTGCTATATTTCCACACCGAAATCAAGAACACTTCCAACATCGCCTTCGACATTGATTATGTGTCGTTCAAGATTGTGGATAAGAAGGTTATCAAACGTACCGCCATGCAGGAGCAGGTATTGGAGCCGTTACGCGCCCAGAACTATGTGACGGTGGTAAGCGGCAAATCTTCTGAAAGAACAGTGTTTGCTCTGGAGAAATTCACCATTCCCGACGACAAGCAGCTTGTTATCGAGGTCGCCGAGAAAAAAGGCGGCAGACACCAGTCCTTTGTCGTGGAGAACGAGGATATTGTGAGAGCCAACGTGATTGACGAACTTTCAATTCAGTAATCCATGAGAAAAGCGATGATAATCTTCGCTGCCATGCTTGCCCTGTTCACGGGGCGGGCAATGGCCCAGCGATGCCTACCCGGAATGTCGGCGGTCGAGGTAAAGGCTAATATGGTTGACGGTTTTTATACCGGTAATTCCAGAAATTGCGGTTACTCCTTTGGAGTGTATTATTCCGTGTTCAAGGGCAATGCCAACAGTTGGAGCTTCGGATGCGAGTACCTCCAGACCTACAAACCCTACGGCGAGAAAGGGCGTATCCCGGTGGCGCAGTTCACAGGAGAGATTGGCTATAACCTCCACCTAATCAGTGACTATTCCCAAACATTTCACCTCTATGGTGGTGTGTCAGCAATCGGAGGCTATGAAACGGTGAACTGGGGCGACAAGACGCTGCCTGACGGCTCGACAATACACAACGGCGATGCCTTCATCTATGGTGGTGCGCTCATTTTGCAGGCCGATTTTTATCTCTCAGATAAGATAGCCTTAACCGCCAACGTAAAGGAGCGTTTCGTGTTCGGCAACTCAACGGGGCATTTCCATACGCAGTATGGGGTCGGAGTCAAATTCATAATCGAATGAGCCTATGGGATTGACTGTGATTGACCTCGACATAAAAAATCTTCCGCTTGAGGATTTTATGAAAGCGATGGGTTTTGAGCCGGTAAACCGTAACGGCAACTTCCTGACTTTCGAGTCGCCATATTCGACAAAGGGTGAAATTGTCGTGGACACCTCCGCTAACGGCTGGTACGACACGAAGCAACCAGACAAACTGTATGGTGGCATTTACGATCTCGCCTATGAGATAATCGGGAGCGCCAACAAATCGGAACTTAACCTTTTCATCGCATCCGAGATGAAGAAGGTGCGAGAGGTCAAGATGTATGATGTGACGGCTAATGGCAAAGAAACCGATGGAAACATTATTGTGGCTGCCCCGGTCAGGAAAGCGGATCAGCCTAAGCCCGAACAGCCGAAACGCAAACGTGGTATGCGCTTATGAAAATCGACGAAATCCGAAAAATCCCTCTGGTGGATTTTCTCAATCATTTGGGCTATCAGCCTACCGGACGCGACAGCAAAGGTTTGTGGTTCTATGCTCCATACCGCAATGAGCGTAAGCCTTCGTTCCATGTCAATCCACACAAGAATTTGTGGTTTGACTTTGGAACGGGAGCGGGTGGTGACATCTTCTCGCTTGCCGGAGAAATGTCCGGTCATTCGGACTTTTTGAGGCAAGCCGATTATATCGCCGAGAAGATGCAGCTTCCGGTCGCCACAACCTATAAACCGATGCCTTTCAAAGAAGAGCCGTCTTTCTCCAACGTGGAGATCTCCAAGCTGCAACATCCGGCATTGCTGAAATACCTTGCAGACCGTGGAATACCGAGGGAGATTGCCCAACGCTACTGTGTGCAGGTTGACTATGAGCTTCACGGCAAAAAATATTACGCCATCGGTTTTGAGAATAAAGCACACGGTTATGAATTGAGGAATCCTTTCTTCAAAGGGTCGTTTCCTCCTAAAGCTATAAGCCACCTCGCCAAAGGCAATCCCAGATGCTGCCTGTACGAAGGTTTCATAGACTTTCTTTCAGCGGAGAAATTTGGTTTCAACGACTGCAACGATGTGATTGTACTAAACTCAGTGGCCAATCTCGGCAAGGCAATACCTCTACTCAATGACTATTCGGTGATGCTCTGTTTCTTCGACAATGATGCCGCAGGACAAGCCGCATATTCCAGACTTGAAAAGGAGTTCGGCACGAAAGCCTGTGACAAATCTTCCCTCTATCCAAACCACAAGGATCTCAACGACTACCTTGTGGATAAAATCCAAAGACAACAAAATAAAAAATCAAGATTAAAACTCTGAAAGACAATGAAGACAATTCTTAATAAACTTGGCGCAATCCGTGTCACTCCGCTCCGTTTCTTCGGATTCTGGGCAACTATTTTTGCCCTCGTGTTCGCTCTCTCATCCTGCAATGACGACCTCGATGTGCAGCAGTCCTATCCCTTCACCGTCGAGGTGATGCCCTACGGTGACAAAATCACAAAAGGCCAGACCGTGGAGTTGCGCTTTGAAATCAAGCCGGAGGGCAACTATTCCAACACACTCTACACAATTCGATATTTCCAGTATGACGGTGAGGGAACGCTGAAACTCGTTGATGGCCCGGTGCTGACCAACAACGACCGTGTTCTGCTCGAAAGCAAGACTTTCCGCCTCACCTACACGGCAAAATCCTCCGATGCCCACAAATTCCTTGTGGTGATTGAGGACAACTTCGGCTCGACACCGTGGGAACAGACTTTTGAGTTCAACAGCAAAGACTCCGGCGATGATAACGGGGGCGGTGTGATTGTCAAACCCGTCAATCCCGGAATAATTACACCTGTGGACCAATGAGAAAGATAATGATGCTGTTTGTGGCGTTGCTGACCCTTGCGGCAGCAACGCCCGCCGCTCACGCTAAAAAGAGCATAATGGAGCTGCCACTCTTTGAACGTGCTGTGCTGATAATCAAGAAATTTGAAACGCTCCATAAGCCGAAGCATTGGCCGACAATAGGATTCGGTCATGTGGTACAACGTGGTGAGCCATATCGCAAGGGTATTCAACTCACCGAAAGACAGGCGGATGCCCTTCTGCGAAAAGACCTCCGTAAGTTCGTGTCGCTTTACAAACACATGGGAGAACGAAACGCAATCCTGCTCGGTACACTCGCCTATAATATCGGTCCCGGTGCGGTAAACCGCTCCACTGTCTATAAAAAACTGAAACGAGGCGACACCAACATCTACAAGGAATACACGGCACATTGCCACTACAAAGGTAAATTCCACAAACAACTGCACCAACGTCGTCAAACAGAACTGTTTTGGCTATACCATACTGTGAAGTAGTCAACTCTTTATCTAAAGGCTTTTCCACGACTGTCGTTTGATAATCGTGGGAGAGTCTTGAATTATATTGAGTTCAACCGTTCGTTAAGATTTTTCAGTTTGGTTATTAATGTCTCAAAATCTTCGTGTCCGAGACGAGAGTACATAAAATTATGTATCATTGCATCGTAATCTTCTTTATAGTCCTCGATCACATTTTGAGGTGGTATAAATTTCACAGTATGTCTGTCATGGGTAGAATAATCTACAAAATCAAGATGATTGAATATGCTCCTATGTCTGATAATATCTTCGTAAAGCTCACGATTGTTTAAAGCTTCAATACCGTATGGCGTGTCCATTATCCGTGAGATGTCATACAGATGCCGTGACATTCTCATTGTTCTTGGATTCTCTTTCTGAAATTCCTCGTGAAGAAGCATAATCTTTTCAAGAAAAGTTCTGGAGGGAAGAACTGTCTTGAATTGTGCCTTTAAATCTTCCGCATTCGGTACTGTTTCAGAGATGAATGAGCGCATCGTTTTCATTTCCACAGGTTCATCCATTGAAAGACAGCTTATCTCAATTTTAACCTGCGGTTTGAGGTATTCAGATAAGTCAGCCACAACCGAGTTATATTTCACCAGTATTACAGAAGGATGTGTGGTGGCTCTCAGTTCCACAAGTTCATTATCTTTTTCCTGATGGGTGACAGGCTCAATGGTAAAATCTGTTATTCCCATTGAGTTGAGTTCGGAAGCCAACTCCTCTGGCAACTCCCGGATAATATAATGACGTGCGGTGCGTCGTACTTTTGCTAACTGATTGTTTGAAGTTCCGGATATTGCAAATCTGTCCTCTCGTCTCAGTGCGACATCAATGTCTTCGCTGAATCGGTCAATCAGATTCCAACCCTTTGATAATGAGGTGCCTCCCTTGAACGACATAAGGTTGGCGTATCGGGTGTTTGACAGGGCCTTCAAGACCATTGTTACCCACCAGTCTTTCTCAACAGCCAACAGAGGCAACCCCTTGGCTGCACTTGTTATGTCAAGAATGTCAAGACGGTCTTCTATGTTATAAGATTGCCAATGTTTCATCTTTTGGGTCAGGGATTAGAGGTTTTAAAAATTTCTGTATCCATTGTGGAGCCAAAAGCAAATCTTCCGGGATTAAATTCCTATCCTTAGCTTGCGCGATATACGATTTTAACTGAGAGATTTCGGATTGCCCTATATTGTCTTTACCCAATTCTTTCAAGGCCTGAATTATCAATATCACAGTCTGACCCTTTGCAGCAAAATTTTTGGGTGCCGCGTGTCTGAACTTTATGCTGCGGTTGCCTATCTTTACCTCACGGGTGGATCCGGTGGTTAGGTAAGTCAGAGTCATCGGTACCTGAGTGGATAATCCTAACAGATTGATGGCCGTATAACCGGACGGGACAATCTGAACGTGGTCCCTTTCCGCTATTTTCTTAGCAATCAATTCAAGAGACGGGGGAACAACACCGAATCTGGACTTTTTTGGTTTGGCGTATATACCATGTGTCAGATGTACAAGTACACCCGACAAACGTGCCTGCAGAAATATCTTTCTTACGGACTCAATTGCTCCTTCTCCACTAAAATCAGACAGAAAAAATATGCTGTTCTCAGGACTTTCCTCTATCTGTCTCAGTATTGAGGCCTTGATGTCGCCTTTCATTGCTTAACAATATTTAATACCGATTTATCTCAAATATTTCGGTGCAAAGATAGTCAATTTATCTGAAGTGTGAAATAGTCGCCCACAAATAATATAAAAAGTTTCTAATGATGCCGTATTGGCAGTGGGGACAGCTTTATTGCCGCCTTTGGGCGGCCGAAAATATCTTATAAAACGTGGTATTCTGAATGATGGGCACTGCGGTTTCTTTTTCGCCTTTTTCTTGACCGCCTTAGCTCATGCAAGAAAAAGGCCCCGCCAACTACTCGGAGTCGGCGAAGCCTATAGAAAGACTATGGCGTGTCTTTGATTACTTGGGTATCATTTCTTCGATGACGACAATGAGGCAGTTGCCGTCATCGTCAAGCCATTCATACAGGTGCGGTAGGTCGTGTCTTAATTCACCTTCTCGGTTGGAGAAGTTGAGCATACCTTCTTCGATTTCTGCCTCCTTTGCTTTGAGTGCGTCTTGATAGTTCGCATAAAGCTGGTGGCAGTCGGTAGTCTCGTAGTCTGAGTGTTCAATCAGAACGCTCACAAGATAGAATTTCTGAGGTGTCATAGTTGTTGGGGATTTGTTGGGTTGGGGTTATGGTAGATTATATCACAGTCAATCACATTGGTGGGGAGTCCGAACAAGGGATAGTGAGTGAAATATGGATGATAATTGCCTTCCTCGTCTGTTATTGGCGAGATTATCTCCACATGCCAATCACGCATCCACTTGTCAATCATTGATATTTCTTCATCGGCAAGTCCGGTGGTATCGCCATTTATGCAGTAACCAAGTGCCCATGCCGGTATGCTTTCGGTAGTTTTCATATTCTTTTTTGGGTTTTGTGACCTCCGACATTTCTGCCGGAGGTCGGGGTTAACTTATGCTCTCGCTCTCTTGCGCTGTCTGATTAGCTTGGTGTTAGCCTTGATTATCTCGGAGATGCGGTCGGTATATTTGCATACTCCGTTGGCAAAGGCTCGGCATTGTATCACGGAATAGTCTTTCAGCGAGATTTCAATGGTGGCGATTGTCTTTCTGCCAATCTTGGCGGTGAACACCAGAGAGTCCTTTTTGAGATAGTAGCTTGATGAGCCTACGCAGATATGCTGCCTTGAGCCTTCCTCGTAATACTCGGCTACGGAGTTGAGTGTATGTATTATGATTTCTCCGTCAGTCATCACAAGTCCGAGATATTTCCCTTTGAGTTTGGCGAACTCGGCTTCATCGGCTTCCGCTCTCTTGCGGTCGGCTTCCCTCTGCTCCTTGATGCGCTGGCGTTCAACTTTCGCCACATATTCATTGTGGGCGGCTTGGAGGTCGGTGGGTGCTACCAAATTGGGGTTGTGGAGGTCTTTGCCCATTCTATCCAACATCCGGATGTAGTCAAACCACGTCTGAACATTGATGAACTTGAAACCTGCTCGCCGTGCTGCCTTGATGGAGTCCCAATACTTGTCAACCTCCTGGGGATGGTGGCAAAGGTGGCGTAGCAATTCAATCTCTCCGGCTTTCATCAGCGTCTCAGCCTTGGGGTTGGTAAGCAACTGCTGAAAGAGTGTCACGGGATTGATGCAATGGCAGTATCCGGCAAAACCGTTTCTTTTCAGTGTCTCGGTCGCCTTGATGCGTGGGTAAACCCATTCATCGGATATGCGTTGGAACGCCTCGTTGTCCCTGCGGATTTCAAAGGGGGAGCCATAAGCGAAGCAGTCAAAGTAGTAACCTCCGAAAGTGCGGCACAACCCCACGACTGTCTTTCCACCCTTTGGGTCTATCCAATATTGCCCTATTTCCAAATAGGCGGGATTTGCCTTCATCCCCTTGCGAAACTCGGCGATGAGAATGAACATCCTCACCACTTGATAACCTCCCTTTGTTGTTATCACGTTGAAGTAGGATTTCTCTTTGCAGACTCTTTGGGCAGTGGTCTTGACCTCAACCCTCCTTCCGCAGTGGGGACAGGTGGTCATACCTTCATCTGCCGTCCATTCGTGACCGCACGACATACATACGGCTTTCCCATTCTTCAAGCGATAGGCGAAGTGAGTGAAAGTGTTGTTGAACGCCCATTGCATCTGGGCGGTGGTGAGTGGGCGAAGCTGCCCACTCAGTGCCATTATCTCTTTTTGCTTTTTGGTCTTGGCTTTCATAGCGGTAAGTTTTAGAAGTCATCTCCGAAGAGATTGCCTTGTTGAACATTGATTTCTGCACCTGCTTTGGGTGCGGAGTGGGTAGCCTTCGGTTGTGATTTAGGCTGGTTTTGTCTGCGGAGTTCTCGGAGTTGTTCCTCACGATACTGCTCCTTCGCCTGTTCTCGGAGTTGAGCCTTGTCTTCATCGGAGAGTTCCGGCTTGCCAACCACGATGTTGCAGTTGACATTCCCACAATCCTCTATCTCGTTTTCATCGAAATAGTGAGTGAGTAGATTTAGTACGGTGGTGTCATCTACCACGCATAACCCGCTTTTTTGTATCTGGTTGCAGAGATAGTTCACCGCTCCCTCCATTGACTTTTGAGGATTAGCCATTTTGATGGCGAACATCGGCTCGGCGATGCAACGCTCTTGCAGCATCTGCTGCATTACCTCGATTGCAGAGGTTGATGATTTGGCTCCATATTGTTTATTTTTAATGGAGTCGCCGATTCCGTTGGAATTCATAGTAGTTGCCATAGTCTATATTTTTAGAATGTTAATATCCAAAAGATTATCAGTAGTGCGGTTATGATTGATATTACCCAACCCAAACCTCGGAATATCGGTCTGATGAACACCCAAAACACCAATCCTACGATTGAGGCGATGATGATAGCGACCACCCTTGCAACCCTTTTTATGCGGTTGAGGCTGGAGATGGATGCTTTGCCTCGTCTATCTGATATGTTGCTGTTCGTTTTCATCGTGCGACATTTTTTTTATGCGTCTATCGGCTATCGAAGTTTTGCTTGCTCGTTATACTCACCGCGCGGCTGGCGCAAAGGGATGTTCGCCCTCGGCGGAAAAAATACAAGCTGACCGCAGGGAGGTCTGGAGATTTTTTCCACCGAAAGGCAAAGAATATCCCGGTCTGCCACGTTCAACAGACCGAGCAAGCAATTACTTCCATAGTTGATCGTATCGCAATAAACAGGAGCTAAGTATCCGCGCCGGTGAAAACGAATGACAACATATTGACATGCCCCCTCCTTGAAAAATATGGCACCGAAATAAAAAGGATGGAACTGCCCAGCCCCGGAAAGGCGAGTCTATACGCGCAATAGCGAAGCATGAGCCATGAGCGGATTGTCTCGCCCCGTGGGTCGCAATCAAGCGGAGAGTGGCGTGGCCGTCGAAAAAGTCCTTACAATGCAACGTCGCCCGGAACACGGGGCATCGCCGGAAAGTCTTGCGGTATGGATGCGATAGAGAAGCGGCGCATCCCTCCACAAGGCGTTGGCTATGCCCGGTGTTCAGACGTTGCCCATAGGCGTATGCGGAGAAATGACATCAGCGTAGCCGTTGTTATTTGTCGGCATCCCGCCGCCAACCATATAGACCGCCACGTCTCTCTCCGATTATATTTATTGAAAACCATACAAATTATCATGTATTATTTTTGTGGATTTCAAAATGTTTCGTGATTTTGTTGACCAAAAGCGTAACATGTTACATTTTTAGTCAAAACAATGCGGATAAAGAGAGATACATAGGAATGATGACGGTATTCTATTTATGATTTTCTACTTGATTCCAACAGTTTCAATAAATGAAGTTGTCTAAACTAATTTGATTTGTGAAATTTTTTAAGGAAAATAACGATAAAGGCAAGGAAGTTCCAACCTTTCCAACTGGAGACGGTGGTGTCGAAGCGGTTAAGAACTGCTTTGAAACCATCCATCCATGCGTTTGTCCTCTCGATTTTCCATCTCTCCTGATACATTTCCTCATCATAGAGCCAATCCTCTTTGGAATCACCGCCATTCCTCGGATTCGGACATACATTCGGAGTGATGCCGTGGGAAATCAGGGCACTTCTGAGTTCTTTCCCGTCAAAACCTGCGTCAAGGTCACAGAAAAGTCCGTCTACGGCGATAGATGCTTCGGAGAGCTGGCCGACGATCTCTTCAACCCTTTTCTCTATTTCGTAAAGATCCGCATGATTCCCGGCCTGAGGTTCGGACATGGCGAGAGGAATTCCCTGATTGTCCGAGAAGAAAAGCGCGTTGGTCGTGCACCGCTTCTTCCTTCCTTGATATTCAGCCTTTTCGCCGCCTCTGTATACTGGCGTATGGGAACCGTCGATATGGGAGATGGACAGGTCAAGCCTGTTTTTATTTCTACTCAGAATCCTGGAATATATCTTCTGCCATTCCTCTTTTTTACACCATTTGCGGTAATGGTGGAAGACAGTCTTCCAGCTCGGACCCTCGCCGGTGAAAAGATGCCCGATCGGGAGCAGGCGCCATTGGCAGCCACTCTTGAGCTTATAGAGTATGGCGTTTACCACCTCAATAAGATCAAATTTGGAGGCATAGCCTCTTTTTGCAATCGAAAGATAGGGCATTATTTTAGATTTTATTGTATCTTTGTCGAGTACAGCGTATTCTGGCATTGGTACGGTATATTAGAGTGTGGGAACTATAATATAGTGCGTCCTTTGCGGAATGCGCTGTATTTTAATTATTTTACTGTATCATTAACATATCGAAATAAGTTTAGACAACTTCAATAGATGGACGTTCAAATCCGGTTTGGAATCGAACGGAGAGGGAGCGGACAAAAAACGCCAACAATTTTTAACACTGGGAATAGGTTCTGTAACTACTCACCTATACAAGACTGATGAATTCTGAGACTAGAGGGAGCTTATGTTTTCACCGTAGTCCGAGTGATACTTTTGATGAGATGAATTCTCTAATTTTTAATAAATTAAGTTCAAAATAGTTGCTGATTTTCTTGCGTACCTCAAAGATGTTTTGTATCTTTGTGTCAGTGAATAAGCAAGTTGACATAGAAAAGTATCTCGAGGAATTCCGCTCTGAAATCTCACGGCAACACGATACCATCAAGGATTTGACGGATGATGTTGCGCGTCTGAACCGTCGTGTCGAGTCTCAGAATGTGGAGATAAAGTCGCTCAAATCCGAGAACAAAGACTTGCGTAACCGGCTGTCAAAGTATGAGGAGCCGCAGCCGCCAAAGAACTCCGACAACAGCAGTGTGCCGCCCTCCAAAGAACGTATGGGTGACGAAATCAAGAGGCGCACATCTTCGTTGCGAGAGAAAAGCGGGAAGAACCCTGGTGGACAGCCGGGACATGAAGGCAATACCCGCATGATGTCAGCCCAGCCTGATGAGACCGAGGATATACAGCCCAATTACTGTCGCGAGTGCGGCCGCGAACTGTCAGACATTGAGGGCGTGGAGGAATATCGGGAGGAATGTGTCGGTGTCAGGATTATCCCTGTCGTAAAAAGACTTCGTTTTCTCAACAAGACCTGCACCTGCGGATGCTGCAATCGCGTGGAGTATACCAAACGGAAGAATCCGGTATATCTGTCATCTGAGATACGTGCCCTCGTAGTCTATCTCAATATCGTGATGTGCATGCCATACAACCGCATCAAAAGTTTTCTACATGAGGTGATGCACATTGATATAAGCGAAGGCTCGATACGCAACTTCATAGAGGATGCCGGAGACAAGGCAGACAAAATATGCGATCGCATCGCCTCCGAACTTGTCAAAAGCCCTGTGGCAGGCGCGGATGAATCGGGATTTTATGTCAACGGCAAACTCAACTGGGCGTGGATATTGCAGAATCCGAAACTTACGCTGACGTGGATAGCCAAAGGCCGTGGAGCCAAAGAGATGGATGACCGTTTTGGCCGGAACGCATTGGAGAATACCGTGCTGACCACCGACCGCCACAGCGCATACTTCTCGATGAATGTCAAGGGTCACCAGATATGCATCGCACATCTGCTGAGAAATCTGAACTACCTCAACGACCTTGACAAAAATCAGAACTGGTCATCGCGGCTACAGGAGCTGTTGAGAAAAGCCGTGCACTGGCGAAACACAAATCCCGAGGCCATAGCCGATACATCAACGTGGACAGAAAGCCTCGACAAACTTCTCAATGAGAATCTAGATAAGTTCAAGAAGCCGTTCCGACAAATCCGTAACAGTCTGCGAAAACTCAAAGACCACGTGTTCCACTTTCTGAAAGACCCGCGGGTGCCGTCACACAACAATGCTTCGGAAGGAGGGATAAGAATCCTGAAAGTGAAACAAAAACGGAGCGGCGGCTTCCGAAGTCAGACAGGAGCGGAGGACTTCATGGCAATCCACTCGGTTGCCGACACCGCAAAGAAAAACGATTTCTCCCGCTGGGATGCCGTTTTGGCGTTGGTCTGACAGACCGACCAAATCAGTGTGCCGTTGCTATAGGTGAGTAGTTACTAGGTTCTATTTAAGGATAAATTTATAAATTTGCAGTGACCATAGCGGATATAGAGTCAACATGGTTAGACAACAGGTTGACCTCACCAGACAAGTCTATGCAACTATCGTGCAACAGAAACGCACGATGGAGAGTTAAAATATTGGAGATTAGATATTTAGAATCAAGGTTCTAAAATCGTCCTCTCCGCAAAAATAAAGCCTGAATATTCAGGCTTTTGTTGTATATATCCCAATTTGCCATCCAAAATGGTCAAGTCGGCGGGTCAAGCCGAAATGGCGGTGCATATGTTAAATTGGGCAATTAGAAGTGTTAAATTTTTAGGCGTAGAGTTTGACCAGTCGGAAGATGAAGAAGTCTCGGTCTCGGACACCACGCATTTGTGAGCGAAAGATTTTGACTTTAGAGTTGAATGCCTCGGCGGAGGCATTGGTCGCACGACGGCGGAAGTAGTTCAGGATGGTTGGAGCGTGGTTCCTGAATGTTTTGATTACCGAGCGGAAGTTGTTGTTGCCAAGAGCCATTACCTTTTCATACCACTTGTTCATCCGCCCCATGGCTTTTGTCGGTGAGATTTTAGCGTTGAAAATCTTGCGCAGCTCCATAGCAAGGCTGTATGCAGCCTTCAATATTGGGTAGTGTTTGAACAGTATGTTGACACGATGGCGCTGTATGTCTGTCCATTTGTTCTGCGACATCATCAGAGTGTGTTTGCTGCGGGCCAGTATCTGGCGCATGGTCTCTCCGTTGGAGTACGTTACCGGCGGTTCGGACTTGTCGCGGTTGTTTTCCTCTGCGATGAGCTGTCGGCGAATGTCGATGCGGATTTCGTCAACGGCCTCATTATAGACCTGTTGGACATGAAAACGGTCGTTGACCACATGGGCGTTGTAAAACACTTCTGCGGCTATGAGCATCATTGATGGCGAAAGATCGCAGGTCACTTCCTTAACCCTGCGTCTGATTGATTTCCCCATAGCTCCGACGAGTATGGATATAATTTCGTCACTCTTTGTTCCGGGAATGGCTGCCGCAAGTGTTCCCTTGCCTCCGTGGCCGTCCTTGTTGGTCAGGAACGTCCATACCTCGCCGTTGCTCAGACACGTCTCGTCAAGGCTCATGTAAGGGCCGATATTATCGGCGTTGAAATAGAACCCACAGCCAAGCTCCTGTTCGCACCAGTCGGCGTAACCGCTTATCTTATTGCGGTACAAGTCGGCAAAATGTTTGCCGTTGACGCAGTACATCTGCGCTATATGCTTAATCGACAGGGCTGTCGTCTCCACCTTCATCTTTTAAAAAAGCCACGAACTCGGCACTGAGTCGTGTTCCTTCATCGTTGGGAAGCTCGAGATTGTAGCTGAAGATTTCGTTGGTCTGCTTGTCCCACCACTTGTTCTTGCGCATGTGAAGAAACACAGGCCGTCCGCGCATCGGATAGTCCTGTATCGTAACGTAATCCGTATAGCCTCGCGCTACGATATTTGGATTACGATAGTCTTCATCAGACAGTTTCTTCTTTTCGTCAAGCCATATGTCATAGGACTGTTCCGTGCGCTCGAAGCGCACCATCTCAAATAGCTCGTCCAGCCCTTCAGGGAGGCACATCCATATTGCATCTGCGGTTTTCATGCCACAAATTTAACACTTTTCTCAAAATTCATGCACCGGGTTTTCGGCTTGAGCCGAATCTTCAAGCCTTGCATTCGCTGATAAACCGGCTTGAGGATATAGAGAAAGCAATCATTCTCCTTTGGCTCGATGAATATTCTTATGATGAAATAGCCGACACCCTCGGACTTAAACGCAACACGGTTGCAACTAAAATCCACCGCATTAAAGATAAACTCTCAAAACAGATATAATATGCAACTCGATGAACTCAAAAAAAGCATGTCAACTCTTGAACAAGTGCTCGCCAAGGCAAACTCGGACATAAAGATAAATGTGTCTGCCTCCGAAACCGCACAGACCAAGTTACTCAAAAAATTCCGTCAGGGATCCATCTCCTGCCTCATCCTCGCCATTGTGTTCGCTGCAATGGCTATAGGCAACCTCAATCCCCACTCTTTCCCCTTGTCTCTTAAAATATACCTCGTCGTTTATCTTGCACTCGGCGCAGCATGGTACATTTTTATGTATCTCAAACTCAAAAAAATAAATATCGCAACACTTACGCCAAGCAAATTGTTCTCTAAAACAGACAATATAAAAACAATGATGCTTTCCGGTGAAGTAGTATTCGGCATGGGTATAGTTGTCTTATTCACACTGCTTCTACCGAATGCATGGGAGTTCAACCGTATCGGCTTTTGGTGCGTCATCGCAACGTTGGTTGTCGCAATAATTTACGGCATCCTTCATATTTGGCCGCAATACATAAAACTATTCCGCGACCTCAATTCCATAAAGGAATAAATCAGCCAATCCCGACACTCCATATAAGCCGTTCCAATTCCGGGACGGCTTTTCGTATCATTAGCGTTCCTTAAATTCAAGTATTCAATTCTTCTTCGACCAATCTCACTCTTGCTTGCAGTTCTTCTGCTGATGGAAGCAGGTTTGACGGAGAAACAATCTGAACATTATCGTATGAAGCCACACCCATCGGTGTTTGTATACCTTTGAAAGCCCAACGCACATCGGTTTCATCTTTATCGCTGCAAATCAACAGACCTATAGTGGGATTATCATCAGCACCTTTAAGCAGTTCATCAACAGCATTGACATAATAGTTGAGTTTCCCGGCATAAGCAGGATCAAATGGCTTTACTTTCAATTCGACTACAACATAAGCCTTTAGACGGATATGGTAGAACAGCATATCAATCCTGCGGGTACGACCTCCGACAATCAGTTCTTTTTGTCTGCCAACGAAAGCGAATCCTGTTCCGAACTCAAGCAGGAAACGGGTGATATTCTGTTCCAACGCTGCTTCAAGCTGTTGCTCCTTATAGTCTGCAGGGACAGTTACAAAACCGAAATCATAGTTGTCCTTTGTGATTTCTTGTGTCATACGGCTTTGTGCCTCCGGCAGATATTGAGAGAAATTACTGATAGCGTTTCCGTGTGTCTTGTATAGATTAGCTTTCAGAGAATTGTCCAACGTCTGACGACTCCAACCTTTCAATACACACTCTTTCAAATAGAAAGCAGCTTCCTCTACCGACTTGCATTTGGTTATGATGTTCACCTGATGACGCCATGGCACCAGAGCGAGAACCAGCGGAAAGTCAGCACCCATTTCTTCACCAAGTTGGTGCAGTTTTATAAGTCTTTGAGAATTTGCATATTGTAATTCTCCACCAACTTGGTGGAGTTTTTTTGTTGCCTCTGATGAAGAAAAGAATAAATACCATTTCTTCATAGCCCAAAGATTTGTAGTGCCAAATCCTCGCTCAAGAGGGAAAGCGTCCTGCAGATCAAAGCTAAGCTACTCCACAACTCCACTGCCCCATGTTTCTTCCGCCTTACGCATCACAAGGTCGCGCCCCACACTCCAATTGAACGCCAGCTTCTCCACATTGACCTTGACCGCCGCTTTGATTTGGGCAGAATGATAGCGCCGCTTGATTTCAGAGAGCCAAGCGGCATAGTCAGCGTCAATCCTAAAATCCTTGACTCTGACAATATGGGGTTCGTTTTTCATTATATCAGCCATAGTAATGCAAAATTACTACAAAATGCAGACATCCACAAGAGCGCGTTCCTTAAAATTTCGGGGCCGTAGGGTTAAGTGTCAAACTTCCGGCGAGCCCCATAAAAATCAATTTTGCAGACTTAGAGCGAATTTTATTTTTTACGATTGCTTATTTTTCATCTTTTTTTTATCGCCCTTTCTTAGATTTTAGTTAATTTTGGGGAGATTTCTAATTTCTTGCATTTTTATGAAGACAGCCGAACTCGCTAACTCGGTGTTTGACGCCTCCGTGGCAGACTACCACCGCAACGACGACATTGATTTCCCTTGCCCGAATCCTTTCGAGAAGGGGTCGCTTCAACATATCCTTTATGAGAAAAACTGGGTCGATGCCGTGCAATGGCATCTCGAAGACATAATCCGCGACCCGGCCATAAATCCTGACGAAGCCCTGCTGCTGAAACGCAGAATCGACAACTCAAACCAGGTCCGCACAGATATGGTGGAGGAGATCGACTCATGGTTTCTCGATAAGTTTTCTTCCGTCGTTCCCGATCCCGACGCTACGTTCAACACAGAATCCCCTGCCTGGGCCCTCGACCGCCTCTCGATCCTTGCCCTCAAGATCTGGCACATGAGGGAACAGACGGAAAGAACCGACGCATCGAAAGAACATCTTGAAAAATGCGCCGCCAAACTCGCCGTGCTTCTCCAACAACGCGCCGACCTGACCATCGCCATCGACGCGCTTCTCGACGACATCGCCGCCGGAAGGAAATATATGAAAGTCTATCGGCAGATGAAGATGTATAACGATCCGGCCACAAATCCGGTGCTTTATGGCAAGAAAGACTGAGCCGAAAAACGTGCTTATCACGCGGTTTTCCGCCCTCGGCGACGTAGCCATGACCATTCCGGTGGTCTATGGCGCATGCGCAGAGAATCCGGCGGTCAGATTCGTCATGCTGACCCGCAAGCTCCCCGCAAGCCTTTTTCTCGATCCTCCCCCGAATCTGGAGGTCGTCGCCGTTGACTTTGCCGGTTATCCCGGGGCATTGGGAATGCGCAAGCTCCTCGACGAGATGATCGACGGCTACGGGATAGACACCGTCGTGGACCTCCACGACGTATTGCGCACGAAGCTTATCCGCTTTTGGGCGGCCCTGCGCGGACTGAATACGTCTCACGTGCGCAAGGGGAGAAAGGAGAGAAAAGCACTGACCCGACGGAAAGAGAAGTCGATGATTCCTCTTAGGCCGATGCCTGAAAAATACCGCGAGGCGTTCGACAGGCTGCATATCGACGTATCGGATTCATTCCGCCATCTTTTCCCATCCGGGAAAGGCAACCCTTCTCTTTTCTCAAAGGCTTCGGCTCCCAAAAATCCCGGGGAGAGATGGCTTGCCATCGCCCCCTTCGCCGCCCATGCCGGGAAAATATATCCCCTATCCCTGATGAAGGAGGTCGTGGACCATTATGCCTCGCTCCCCGACACCAAAATCTTCATCTTCGGAGCCGGAGAGAAAGAGAAAGCGGAGATCAGCCGTCTGGCGGAGGGGAGGAGCAACGTGGTCTCAATGGCTGAAAAAGCTATCGGCATGGCCGGAGAACTCAGCCTCATGAGCCACTGCGACACGATGCTCGCCATGGATTCCGCCAATATGCACCTTGCCTCCCTCGTCGGCCTGCGCACGGTCAGCATCTGGGGTGCGACCCATCCCTACACCGGGTTCTACGGCTTCCGCCAAAGGCCGGAAGACGCCGTGCAGCTCGACATGGTGTGCCGCCCGTGTTCAATCTACGGCAACAGGCCTTGCCACCGTGGGGACTATCATTGCCTCAACGGCATATCCCCACAACTCGTGATAGCGAAAATCGACTCCAAAACCACGAAATAAGGAAATCGGGGTATGGCTGCATTCCAACATGCCCACAACAAGACAGACAATTGAAAAATGAAACATATTAACCAACACTCGCGGATGTTGCGCCGACTTTATGCCCTGGCTCTATCGGCCGGTGTGTTGTGTGCCTCCGCCTCCACCCTCTCCCGCCAGGACAGGCTCAGCCCGCTTGCGGCAGGCTACCTTGAGAGGGCGAAAATAATGCTGACCGGCGGCAACTATGCCGGAGTCATCGACCAGCTCAAGCATCTCGACACTCAGAACATCGCCCTCCAGCCCTCGGAGCGCGAGGATTGCGCCTACCTGCTGGCCCTGGCGATGTACCAAAGAGGGGATTCCGACTGCGTAGACCTGCTCAGGGAATTCGCGGAGGCATATCCCGCCTCCCCCCAGGCTCTTCCCGCACGCCTCGCGGCCGCCGACTATTTCTTCTTTTCCCATCATTTCGACAATGCACTCGCTGCATACAACGACATCGACTACGCCCGCATAAACCCCGCCGACCGTCCGCTCTACGACTATCGCAAGGCCCTTTCGATGGTGAAGACCGGCCTTTACGACGAGGCTGAACCAATATTCCGGGAATTGCGCGACACACGGGGATTCAGCACTCCGGCAGATTATTATCTGGCCTACATCGACTACGCCAACGGCAACTATGAGGAGGCCTATCGCGGTTTCAGCTCCGTGGCCGACGAAATCAACGGCCGCGACGGCCAGGGGATGGAGCCTCTCTACTACATGGCCCAGATCGACTATGCCTTCGGAGAATATGAGAAAGTCATCAAATCCGGAAAGTCACTGCTGAAAGAGGAGCGTCACGGCGACCTTCTCCCTGAGACGGAGAGAATCGTCGGAATGAGCTATTTCAAGCTCGACGATTATCAGGAGGCAAAACGCTTTCTGGATTCCTACGTGGCCCACAAGGAGACGAGCCCCTCTTCCGACGCTGTCTATGCTCTCGGCGTCATCGACTACAGCGAAGGGGAATACGACAAGGCCCAGAGAAAGTTCTCATCTCTGATCGACCTCAACAACGACCTCTCACAAAGCGCCTACCTCTATCTCGGCCAAATCGCCGTAGAGCAGGGCGACAACAATGCAGCCGCCATCTCCTTTGAGAAGGCCTCGAAAATGAATTTCGACCCCAAGGTGACGGAGGCCGCGCTCTTCAATTATATCGCCGCACGCACCCACGGAGGAAATATCCCGTTCAGTTCCTCCATACCGGTGCTCAACGGTTTTCTCCGTCAGTTTCCCGGGTCTAAGTATGCACCGGGGGTGAGGGAATATCTTGCCACTGCGTATTTCAACGAAAAGAACTACGCCGGGGCATTGGAGAGCGTCAACAAAATACCCAATCCCTCAAAAGCGGTCTTGACCGCCAAACAGAAAATCCTCTACGAACTCGGCATGGAGGCGATGGCCAACAACCGTCCGGCCGATGCACGCGACTATCTTTCAGAGGCCGTCTCGCTCCGCTGCGAGCCAAGCCTCACGGCCCAGGCCAACCTATGGCTTGGCGACGCCGATTACGCCCTCGGGAAATATGCCGGTGCTGAAAAGGCCTACCAGGCGTATCTTCGTGCCGACCGACGTGGAGAAAACAGCACCCTGGCAAAATATAATCTTGCCTACGCCCAATTGATGCAGGACAAGTATTCGGCTGCGGCCGCGAGTTTCGCCAACGCACTGAAATCTGACCCGCTGTTGCCGCGCCGGCAATATGACGACGCGTTGATAAGGATGGCCGACGCGCAATATTATGCCGGCGACTATCGTCTGGCCCTGAAAAACTATACTACGGCCATCGAAAACGGTGCGGCAGACTCAGACTATGCCATGTTCCGCAGGGCCGTCATGTATGGCCTCGGAGGAGACATAAAGACAAAAATAGCGGAGCTAAATTCTCTCCCCTCTCTGTTCCCCGGCTCAAAGTGGCTCCCCAACGCCCTTCTGGAGAAGGGGCAGACCTATGCCGGACTCGGCCAGACCGAAGAAGCCGTGAAATCGTTTGAGCAGCTTCGCTCCTCTCATAAACAGACGGCGCAGGCCCGGAAAGGGATGCTGAATCTCGCCATTGCCTACATGCAGACAAAAGACTACGACAACGCGCTCGGAGCCTACCGCGAGGTAATCTCGAAATGGCCCACAAGCGAGGAGGCATCGCTTGCCAACGACGACCTCCGCCGATATTATTCTTCCCATGGCGGCCTGCAGGAGTATGCGGAGTTTTTGAGGACCGTCCCCGAGGCTCCCCAGATAGACGCCTCCGAAATCGAGAAGCTTGCCTTCGAGGGGGCAGAGACCGTATTCGCCGACGACGTGACCGACACGGCCCTGCTTGAGAAATACGTGGAGGATTATCCCAACGGAAGGTATCTTGCCCAGGCTTTGCTCGACATCGCCACGGGCAAGATGGAGAATGGCAACCATGAGGAAGCGCTCACTATGCTGGATGCATTGCTTGAGAGGAGGGGCGACGCTCCGCAGGTGCCGGAGGCTCTGCTGATGAAGGCACAGATGCTTGAGGAGGCCGGAGCCCCCTCAAGGAAAGAGGCGGCGCTGACGTATCGTTTGCTTGAAGAGAAAGGGGGAGCCGACTATGCGGCAGACGCATACGCCGGGATAATGCGCAACACTGACGACGACAACGAACGCATGAGATATGCCGCCCTCGTGAAGGAGAGCGGAGGCCTTTCCGCCGACCAGGTGGAGGAGGCGGAATACTATGAGGCTTATTCCCGCCTTAACAATGGAGATGCAAAAGAGGCCGTGGAGACCTTGCGCAGGCTCGCGTCGAATCCCAAAAGCCTGAGCGGGGCCAAAGCCGCCGTAGTGCTCGGCCAGCATCTTCTCAACAACGGAGACGTCAACGGAGCCGACAAGGTGCTGACGGCCTTCACCGACGAGGGCAGCCCCCACGAATATTGGCTCGCCCGCGGGTTCATCGCTCTTGCCGACGTGTGCCACAAACGGGGGAAGGACTATCTCGCCGTGGAATACCTGAAGAGCCTCCGCGACAATTATCCCGGAAAGGAGCTCGACATCCACGACATGATCTCTTCCCGTCTTGAGAAATGGAAATAAATCCGTGGGGACGCAACGGAATCACGCCCTTAATCCTTCATCCACAGACACGCAATGACTAAATCATCATCTAAAATATTGCCAAGCGCGGCGGCGTTGCTTCTGGCCGCTTCGGTCTCAGCCCCCGCAGCCGCGCAGCTCCACGAATCCATCAACGTGGAGGGAAAATACGTCCCGGAGATTATCCGGATAGACCGGGTAAACACCTTTCCGAAAGCCTTCAGGCAGTCGCTCCAGTCGAGGCCGATCGGCTATGAACAAGGAGGGGTGGCAACCTCTTTCAGACCATCGCTGCTGACCATGCCCGCCACGGGATGGCGCTCCACCCGCGAAATCAGCCTGAATCCGGGTTATCTCGAACTCGGCGCAGGCTCCTGGCTGAACACCGACCTCAGCGCGGGCTACCGATTCGTGGATAATTCCACGACCCTCATAGGCGCACGCCTGCAGTTTAATTCCACTTCGCTTTGGAAGCCGGAAGTCTCCGAGCCCACCGAAGACGTGAAGCAGGAGCGATATGACGGGGCATTCGGCCTCTACGCCTCCCACGTGGTCAAAGGCTACGGCCGCCTTGACGCCTCTCTGGATTATCATGCCGGCTATTTCAACTACTACGGGTATATGGGCACCAACCGTCTGTCGCTTACAGACCAATACCTTGAGCCCGGAAGTGTAGACGCTCCGACCCAGACCATCAACGACCTGGCCATACGTCTCGACTGGAGGTCGCTCCTAAAGCCGACCCCGTCGCTGTCGTATCATGCCACGGCCCGCGTCCGCCATTTCGGCTATCGCTCGCTCCCGATCCCCTCTTATGCGGATGCCGCCACCCTCAAAGGACAGCGGGAGACTAATATCGGCCTTGCCGGAGGCTTGCGCATGCCCTGGGACGGGGGAAGTTCCATAGGAATCGACGCAGACCTCGACATGGTGTTTCTTTCGGGCGAAAAGGAGGTGGAGTCGGGCAATCCCCAGGCCTCTCCCGACGCGGGGTTCAATCCCGCCACCGGCAACTATGCCTTGCTCTCTCTGACGCCTTACTATCGCTTCACACGCGGCCTGCTCGACGTGCGTCTCGGAGCCGACCTCGACCTGGCCTTCAATGCCGGGCCGGAAGGCAACCGGTATTCCTTCCTGCATGTGGCCCCCGACGTGAAGTTTGCCATCCAGACGGGGCAGGTGGGGCTTTATCTGAACGTGCTCGGAGGCACAACCCTCAATACGCTTGCTCATCTCCACGAGCTCGATTACTATTCTATGCCGGCGACCGTCAGCACACGCCCGACTTATACTCCCATAGACGCTGCTTTCGGGGTAAACCTCGGTCCGTTCTCCGGATTCTCGATGGGATTGGAGGCGAGGTTCCGCTCTTCGAAAAACGTTCCGCTCGGCGGATGGTACCAGACATGGCTTAACTGCGGCGGCGCTGCCTTGGAAGGCATCACGCCTGAAATGCCGGCCAATTCCGACATGCTTTATTCCCTTGATTCAGAAGGACTCGACATCCACGGCCTCTCTTTCGGAGCTCGCCTGAAATATGAGCACGGGGAGACCTTCTCCATATCGGGAGAGGCGACGTATCAGCCGCAGGACGGGAAGAAGGGCTATTTCAACGGCTACGACCGTGCCAAGGTCACGGCGGCCATAAAGACCTCCTTCAAGCCGATAGACCCTCTGCGCGTAAACATCGGATTCGACTTCAGGGGGGGCAGGAACATCTACACGCGTTCGCTTGCTCCCTTGGGTTCGGACGGAGTCATAATCGACGGAAAGGGCAACACCTCCCTTCATTCGCTCTCCCTACCCGACCTGTCGATGCTCTCCCTCTCCGCATCCTGGAGCTTCACCCCCTCGTTCTCCGTATGGCTGCAGGCCGACAATATCCTCAACCGCCATCAGGAGGCACTTCCGATGATGCCTACGCAGGGCATTGTGGCACTCGCGGGTCTTAAATGGCTTTTCTGACAACTAAAGCCGCCGTTTCTTCGTTGATATTATAATAAGGACAGTCGGGCGAGACGAGCCCGGCTGTCGCAACCTGTAAACATAACGAAATCCGAATATCAGATTATGAGCCAACAGACACTCACATTGAAATATCTAAACGAGGATGACAGAGCCTACGGACTGGCGGGCATGGTCATCTCCCTGGCCAGCCTTAGGGCAATCGACCGCGTGGCAGAGGTCAGCCTTGATTCGGAGGGTCCTATGGTGGAATTCTCCCATGAGTATTATTTCCCGGGTTCGCCGACGATATCTCCCAAGGCCGTTTGGGACAATCTCGTGCAGAATTTTCATATCACGACCTCGATGGTGGTCTCCAACGTGCTTGCCCGTTCGATCGTGCGCATGAAGGAGGAGGCTCCGGAGTCGCTGCTGAAGGAGATTTATTCGGAGGTGGAGCGCGAGGGACGCGACACGTGCGCCCTTGAGGATGATGAGATAGAAAACCTCTACAACAACGCCCTGACACGTTCGAGGCGGCTATTCCGCAACCCCATGCTTCATCCGGCCATCGACGAGTTTGCCAGGATAATATCGCGCCGCCGCACGCTTTCCGGTATGGAGATCCGCGACGAGCTCCATCTGCTCCAGCTAATCTGAGAGAGCCATAAAAGCTATAAGAGGCTGCCGAATTTTCGGCAGCCTCTCTTTCATATGCTATGTCGCGGAGATGGCAAACTATCACCAGCCTGCCCGCGTGGCCTTCACGACCAGGTCGGCCACATTTCGTGCATTGAGTTTGCTGAGCAGGTGCCGGCGATGGATCTCGATCGTGTTCTCACTGACGTTAAGCCTTGAGGCCATCTCGCATGAGCTGAGTCCGCTCCGGATCAGATTGAGCACGTTGCGTTCGGTGGCGGTCAGATGAGGCAGTTTCAGCGACTTCTTGACAAGGTCTTTCACCTTGTCGTTCATTTCCGGCTCCTCGCCCGAGGCTATCGCCTGAAGGGTCTTAAGGAATATATCCATGCTTGAGGATTTGAGGACGATGGCGTCGACCGACGCCTCCACCAACCGGCGCAATATCCCGGCCTCTTCATGCATCGTGTAGATCAGAATCTTGGTGTCGGGCCAGAGATTATGGATCGACTCTATGGTCTCAAACACGTCGATGTCTTCATACCCTACGTCGAGAATCACCAAATCGTGTTCTTCCCGAAGTTCTGATTTCATTTCGGTTAGGTTCTTGGCAGTGTGGACGACATAATCCGGATACGACTCCTGGATATATCTTTTCACACCAAAAATCACGATTTCGTGGTCGTCAACGATGAGTATTTTCATATAATAATGTCAATTTGAGTGTGATAGCCTTCGGCATCACTTGTGTTAATAACTGTGCCTCCCAAAGCCGCAACGCGGTTGCGGATCGACACCATTCCAAGCTCGTGGGTGCGGGATTTCATTTCGGGCATCCCGTCGGAGTCGATTCTTATGCCGACTCCTTTTGAAGAGGAGCTGATTGAGATTTTAATTTTCTTTCCGGAGGAATGCTTCACGGCATTTGCCGTCAGCTCCTGTATGATCCTATACCGCTGTGTCGACATTTCCGGATCGATTTCCTTCTCGATCTCGATATTGAGGTTGATTTCCTTGTCCGTTCCCTTCCGGAAGCGATCTACATACCTCTCCACCATGTCGGCAAACGGCGTCTGGTCCATGACGGGAGAAGCGAGGTCATGACTGATACGCCTGACGTCTTCCCGCGTGCGCTGCAATTGCTCGATCATCTCCTGCTGCTCCTCCGGTTTCTTGGCAAGCTGGGCGAGCATCTGAACTCCGAGGAGGTCATTGCATACCCCGTCATGAAGCTCTTTCGAAAGCCTGCTGCGTTCGTTTTCAAGCCCCTCCACATATTTGTTGGCGGCCTGGGTCTCGGCCTTTCTTTTAAGCCTGCGCCTCTGGGCCACGATTGCAATCACAAGAAGAACCACGGCGGCGGCCACTATGAGCAGCCAGACGGTCAGCTGCAGGCGGTCGGCCTTGATGGTCTCGATCTCGAGAAGGTGCTCCCGGTTTTCGAATTCAGCGTTCCAGTGGGCTATGGCGTCGGCCATGTTTTTGTTGAAGAGCGAGTCGGAAGCGACATAAGCGCTGTCTTGATAGAGATAGGCTTTGTCATAGTCGCAGCAGGCGGCATAGGCTCTTGCTATTTTGTGGAGCTGCTCCTTTTCGGGCATTGTCTTTGTCCCCTGGCGCCTCACCCATAACAGGGCTTCGAGCGCATCCTTGTGGAGACCCATGCGGCGTTGACTTCCGCATGCACCTCCATGAAATTCGCCACTTCCAAGGTAGACTTGCCTATCGCCTCGGCCGCTTTCGTGCCGAGTTGCGTGTAATAACCGACGGAATCCCTATGTGTCACTGAAGTTATGCAATTTGGCTATCAGCGGCGGCGGACGAGGCGGGAGAGGACGGGTATGCGCTCGAAACGGGCCACGGTCATGACGTAGATGGCCAGAAGGATGAGCCGCATGGCGTAGGTGGCCCACATCGGGACGAAGAGTCGGGTGGTGTCGCCGACGAAGTAGAGCAGGAGCGCGAGAAGCGTATACAGGCCCATGCGCCTTATCTCATAGGGCAGGGGATAGTAGTGGCGGCCCACGAAATAGCTGACCACCATTACCGTGAAATAACTGATCAGCGCAGCCCATGCCGACCCCATATATCCGTCGGGGATGCCTATCAGCGGCACGAGCCAGAGGTTGAGGCCAAGCATCAGAGCGAAGCAAAGCAGCGAGAAGTACATCCCCCACTGTGTGCGGTCGGTCAGCTTATACCATAGCGAGAGGTTGAAGAAGACCCCGAAACAGAGCTCGGCTATCATCATGACCGGCACTACGCGCAGGCCCGACCAATAGGCCGGGGCAATGAAATGCTTCAGCACAGGAAGGAAAAACATCACTCCCAGGAATATGATAAGCCCGAAAATGACGAAATATTTCATGGCGTCGCAATAGGCTCGGCCTTTGTCTTCACCTGCCTCGCGGGCCTGGGAGAAGATGAAGGGCTCGTAGGCGTAGCGGAATGCCTGGGTGAACATCACCATCACGATGGCTATCTTCATGTTGGCCCCATAGATGCCCACCATCGAACGTGCCTCCGCCTCGTGGCCCGTAAAGAGATAGGGGATAAGGAGCTGCCCCATGTTCTGGCTCAGAATGCCGGCGACTCCGAGGATCAGCAGTGGCCAGCTATAGCCGAGCATCCTGCGCAGCAGCGGCGCGGAGAAGGCGTAGCGTCTTCCGGTCAGTTGGGGGAGGAGGCAAAGGAGCACGATGGCGGAGGATATGATGTTGGCAAGGAAGATCCATCCGATGCCGAATCCCGCCCCGCCAAGCAGGGCGTAAAACCAGCTGACCGCAGCCGGACAATGCCTCTCCAAGACGGGGCAGAGAAGGAGGAAGAAGAGGTTGAGGCCTATGTTGAGCCCGACGTTGAGGAGTTTGATTCCGGCGAAGGTCCAGGCTTTTTTCTTGTAGCGGAGATAGGCGAAGGGGAGGTTGGAGAAGGCGTCGATCGCCACAGTGACTCCGAGGAGCCAAATGAAAAGGTCGTCGCCGGGAAGGAGCATGGCTTTTGCCACGGGATTGAGGAATATGGAAATCAGCAGGATGAAGAGCGTGGAGGTGAAGCCGACGGATATGAGTGAAGTGGTGTAGACTTTCTCGGGATCTTTCTCCTTGTTGGCAAAGCGGAAGAAGCCGGTCTCCATTCCATAGTTTAGAATCACGAGAGACACGGCCGTGAAGCCATAGAGATAGCTGACCACTCCATATTCCTCGGAAGGGAAAAGATAGACATAAAGAGGGACGAGACACCAGTTTAGGAATCGTCCGACGATACTGCTCAGTCCGTAGACGGCCGTATCCTTCACCAAAGATTTTATTCCTGCCATATTCAAACATTCTTACGAAGCTGCAAAAATAACACAATCCCCCTCAAATGCAAATAAAAAAGCAGCGTCCCCATCGCGTCCTCGCTCAGCGCGGTATGGAGTGCAGGCCGTAGGCACTGCGCTCCCGAGTCCTTTTGTCGTTATGTATATCGATCTGTCAATGAGCGTCCGGCATATGGTTTTACTGATTTGAAAAAATTTTGTTTTGTTTTGTTTTGTTTTGTTTTTTAAAATAAAAGTGTTTTGTTTTGAATTTATAATGTTCGGATTTTGATTTATAATGTTCGGATTTGAAAAAATTTGTTTTGTTTTGGAAATTTTTGTTTTGATTTGAAGAATTTTGTTTTGTTTTGGCTTTATGGGCGGGCTGTGCGCGGACTCGACGCGGCAATAAATTGCCGCGCACAGAACTGCCCTCCGGCGCGAATGGACGGTAGTCGCAGGCCGGGGACGTCCTGATCTCCATGCTGGACGGGGTGCGCTTTGCGCAGGGTATTAAGGACGGTGTTAGAATGAATATTTGAGGGAGAGGAGAAGCTCCAGGGGACGCAGACGGAAGGCGTAACGATAGATGTCGGAGTCTTTGACGTATGAATAGCTGTAGGTTTTTGTGTTCGTAAGGTTGCGGGCAGACAATTGCAAGTCGAAGGAGCGGATGCTATAGCTTACATGGGCATCGAGAAACAGACTGCTTTTTGACGTTGCGTTTCCCACATCATTCATGCTGAAATATCCTTGTGTGGCAATCTCAAGATTTTTCATCGGATGCGTGTAGAGCGTATATGAAACGATGGTCTGGTTCGAATTGTCGTCTAAGCCAAACTTACTCACCTTTTGAGAGACGTGCGAGTACTTCACGTCGAGCACCATTATCAGATAATCCCCGACAGGATTGCTGTTGATTTTGAAATGACCTGTCCAGCTGTTCATGACCATTCCTATGACGTCGCCCTGACGCATCATATCCTTGCTGAATCTCTCATAACTTCCATCGAGAGCAAAGGTCGTGTCCCAGCTGTAGATTTTCTTCGATACGGAAAGATTTGCATTGAGGTTGTCGCTACGGTTGTCGACGCTCTTATACGACGTTGTGACGTCGTCATTGTCGGCTATGACAGTTCCCCCCAATCGATTGGAAGTGGCCTGCATATACATGATCGAGGCCGACGAAAACAGGCCTTCTATTGAATTGCGATAGGATAGGTTGCAGTTCGCATACCAATTGCTGCGTTCATTCAGCCTTCCCGAACCTAATACGTTGCGTTGTCGGTACGTCACGTATATGGGATTCATGACATAATCCGATATGCCTCCAAGGCGGCTTCGTCTTCCTGCCGTCAGTATGGTTTTAAGATTAAACTGCGTGGTGTAGCTGAGGCTCGTTTTGAAATCGATGTCGGCCCTGTCGGTCGGGTATTTTTTCCCGGAAGCAACGTCACGGTATCTGAGATTGCTCAGCCGCATGGGAATTGATACGTTCAGGAGCATCCCGTTGTGGAATTTATACTGGTAGAGCGGTTCGATTGCCGTGGCTATCTTATATCCTTTGATGTCGTTGCGGCCAGTCGCGCCAATAATATTGTCAGAGGATTCCAACTTATCGTACTCCAGGCTGAAAGAGGATTTAAATCCGATGTGCGACCGGGAGTTTATCATCCAGGAATAGCCGAAATCCTCCCTGTTTCTTACGTTATGGCCTTTGACATTCTGGCAAACAATCCCTATCCCGTCGGCAATGGCCGTCAGCCTGCTGACGGGAGTTGCCGACATCTGCAGGTCAGATTTGAATTGAAGCAAATGGTTGGCAATCCTGAACGTTCCGTCGAACAGATTCCGCAGGCTGTAGTCGCGGATGTTTATGCCTTGGTCGATGTTGCGGTCGTTTTCGATATGAAAGTCATTGTCGCTGAAATGGCTTGCAAACGACAGCTTGTCTGACACGTATTTATTGTCTGAATTGTTTTCGAGGTTGATCTTTAGCTTCGCTTCCTTTAAATGCGGTTCGGAGTCAACGGATTCGTTGACGCTCACGCTCTCATTGTTTCCGGTGGCATATATGATTGATTGGCTGTTGCCGTATTCATAATAATCATCGGCATAATCGGCGGTGACATTTAATGTGGAATACTTTCCAGTCCTGTATATCGCATTTGCCGATGTGGATAAGGATCGATTGTCATAGTATCTCGACGTTGATATCCTGGCATTGCCAAAGGGGCTGTCGGGATATATTTCTCCGGCTGTTGTGCGTTCCGTCATCTCGCTTTCCGTCAGCGTCCCGGTTTCGTTTTGATAGGAAACTCCCGAATTGTTGCCTTTGGCGGATAGCAGCACCTGCATTTTCGGGGAGACGGTAAGCCCGAACAATTCCCCCGTCCATAGCGCTTCCTTATCGGAGCTGATTCCGGCTCCTCCCTTAAGGTAGCCTATCGGGCGCAGCATGCTTTTGTTTTTGAGTTTCAGGTTAAGGGCCGCCTTGTCGCTGTATTCCACGTCTTTCAGCACCCTTTTTGCCTGATGGTTTTCATAGACATTGACCGAAACCACGTCGTCGGGAGAAATGTTGCGGCTTGCAAGGGCATATCTGCCTGAAAACAGGTCGAGCCCTTCGATATAGAATTTATTAATGGATTCGCCGTTGTAGTATATTCGCCCGTCGTCGGCCACTTTGATTCCCGGCAGCTTTCGGATTACGTCTTCTATCGAGCGGTCGGACGCATCGCGGAAGGTTGCCACATTATACGTCAGCGTGTCGCCGTGAGAGCTGATCGGCGCGACCTTAACGGTCACCTCCTTAAGCTCAAAGGCTTCCTCTTCAAGGATGTATTCGGAGCTGTTTTTGACGCTGGCTAATGGCAGAATGAGTTTCTTGAAACCCATGCAGGAGAAATGTATGGAGCCGGAGACCAATGATTTTGGATACGATATGGAGAATGATCCTTCGGAGTTGCTGATACAATAGGCCACGTTTTTGTTTTCTGCATTCTTGACCGTGACCATGACTCCGGGCAAGGCATCACCGTCCCTCTCTTTGATGGCCCCTTTGAGGTTGACTTCGTCGGCGGTAGCAGCCAGACTGTCGGCTACGAGAAAAGGAATCACGAAAAGGAGAGCCAGGATCAGGCTACTCTTTTTCGATTGGATTGTAGAACATCCTGTTGTTTGGAACGGTGGATTTCCCATTCTTATCAGTTGGCGCCAAGGGGGATCCCGACATGAATTTTCCGGGTTTGAGCTTATAGTAATTAAGGGTTTTATTGAATTTTTCCCTCGTAGTCTTTTGGAAATTGAATTTCTTCATGCCAAACTCGTTGTCGCTCCTTCTGATGCCTATCGCCTCAAAGATATGCTCGTGGTCGTTGTCTTCCAATTTTAGTATCAGTCCAGGGAGGTTGCCGAATTTCCATGGCCCATTGTTGACCGGCAATTGGTCGGAGTACCAGGCTGTCCAATTCCGTCCTCTGAAGGAGGCCGACGCCTGATTGCAATTATATCCACAAATTTCTTTGGTGTCAGAGCCAAGCTCCCATTTTATGTCGGGTATCGGTTCTTCATATACATAGCGGTCCATAAAGACTCGGTCGTAAAACTTAAGTGAACCTGATTTCAGATCCTTTATCAAGAACTCGGTGGATGGTTTGTAGATTTTGTCGAGGTTGAAGTATTCCTTGACGGTCACGCCATTAGGGTACTTATGCTTCACGATTGAGTCAACTCGATACATTCCATAGCTTGAGAATTTACTGAAGTCGTTGCCTATTTCAAGGATTTTGAAAGATTCCCTGTCCTCATCGCGCTCCGGGTCATGGATTTTGTATGAGTAAATGCACTCGATCAAGCTTTTGTCGAGAGGCAACGTCTCAGTGAGCCTGGCGTTATTGTTTCCGCCGGCTCCGTTGTAGGTCTGGGCCTGCAAGCAAAGGCCCATCAAAGAAAGAAATATAATACAGATAGTTCTCATAGCTAAAGAATTTTGTATTTGAAGATTGCTAACATGATTGTCATCGGATTGATCCGCTGTAAAATTACAATAAATCTCTCAAAAATGCAAGGAAATAATATCAAAAAGTACGTATTTTATTACAAGCTTCAAAAAAAACAATCTGGCAAAGTCTTGAAATAGCTCTTTACCAGATTATTTTTTATCTGTCCTAAATCCTACTTAAACGACCCCTATGATTTACTCATTGAGATGCTTTTGGGTTATGTAGTATTCAAATCAATTAGTCATCAGACATTCTATGACATTCTTATTTCTGAGATGATGTTCAATATAAGTTGGTGATGGGCATAGATATTGATACATGCATTTACGGCATTTGGGGAAGTTTCTTGTATATGTCCACTCATAAGACCCATTAAAAAAATCTGTCTTGTAGCTTTCATATAATTTAGATAATTCAATTGTTTTATGGCATAACAACGAATATAATACTTTCCCTTGAGGCAATATGTATATGTTGCCCCATAAATTGCTATTTATTAAATTGTTGATTTTAATTGTTTGATATTTATTTTTTATACTCAGAATCTCATCAACATCCAATGAAAATAAGTAATTCAGAAAAATAAATGAACATATCAGGCTCTTTTGGAGAAGTTGATAAAGTGGGATTTACCCAGCCCCGCCAGACCTCGGTTGACAGCGTAGAACAGATTGTCAGTCGAGACATAATCCGCAGGCTGTATCCACTGCCCTTTAAGCATTCTCCAAAGAGTCTCGGCAATGTTGAGATGAGGGGAATAAGGAGGCAGGAAGAAAAGGTAAAGACCCCGTTTCTCCCATATCTTTCTCATTTCCTTCATATACTTGCTTCTGTGCACCTTGGCATTGTCAAGCACGATGAATGTGTCCTTCCTTATTGTAAGGGAGAACTTGTCAAGGAAATCAGCGATGCGTTCGGATGTCATGCTTTCCGTGGAACAGAAGCCATGATACCGGCTGTTGTAGTCAATCATTCCCCAGATATTGAGCCTTGCGCCTCTGTCCGATGGAATGGTTATGCTTTCACCGGGGAACTGCCAGCCGTATGGCACATATCCTTCGGTACAAGTGAAGCTCCCGTCTCCGAAATAGAGGTCAATAAGACCTTCCCGGTACTGTTGTTCAAGCTCTTGCAGCTTCTCCTTCTTATAATCGTAGAGCTGCGGCGAGGGTGTCCCTTTGGTCGTTTTCCTTATACGTCCAAATCTTGCGCCAAGGCTGATAAAAAAGCCCTGTACGTGTCGCGACACGCCTCCTTGCCTGTTGCCTGCTGCCATCTCTCCTTGGCCTTCATGACACTGAGCCGGTCCTTCTCGATGGCATCTCTTACGGCTTCCTCGTCCGATGAGTCCATTATTGGCTTGGCTCCTTGTCCCGGTTTGTTTCGCAGACCATCGATACCCTGTTCGAGATACCGTCTGACCCAGCGGTTGACCTTGTGTTCCGAGCACGACAGCCTTTCCGCTATCTTCTTTGAGGGCAGGCCATCGGCTTTGTCCAATATTATACGGCTTCGTTTCTGCATAAACGGCCTGGAGTCGAAGTGCTCTATGTATTCCAACTCCACACGTTGTTTCTTGGTAAGTTTTACTTCTGTGATTCTCATAACTGTATCTTACCTTGGTATTATGCAAAAACCGTGCCAACATATGTACATTAATTTTTAGTAGATACTTAATGATTTAATGAACAATTGATTTTCATATGTCAGAACTGGACAGAATAATATGCTGCAATCAGATTTCAGAAGATTGTTGGCAATATCAAATTCCTGAATATTTGTAATTTTTGCATACATAGTACACTGCTTATCATTTTTGAAAGTATCATACTTATCATATGATAAATCTATCAGTAATGTATACCTTAGTTGCTTTCCCCGTATATAATTAAGCAAATCGGGATTTGATTCGAGAGTATGCACTGAGACAATAGGATTAACAGAGACATTTGGATAAATGCATAATATATAATCCAAGAGATGGAGATTAACTCCACACAAGTTCAGTTGAATATTCGGATTTATGTTTATTACTTCTTGAATATATTTGTCCAACTCAGATTTGTTCAATAGATTAGATGTTCCCGAAATCAAATTTTCAGGAATTATATCAAGTCCAGAGATGTATCTAATATAGTTAAGACAGTCTTGGTCTGCCATGTTTGACAAAATTATACAATTGGAAATATAGTTTCCGATGTTATATCTGGAATATGGTATAGTTTTTTGATAGGCATCAATCCCCGAAAGTATGTTTATCTCAGAATCAAATAGAAATGGTTGCGCTTTGGAAGTTATAATATCCCCCATAAAATTTTCTAACGATTTTTTTATTAATAGTGATTGCCTGTCTTCTTCTATAATTATAGCAGTTCTTCTTCCTGAGGACATCAGATCATGAGCGATTTCAATGGATCTCGGGTCTTTGAATGTAAATATTTTGTCAGCAAGCAGGTTCACGAGAATTAATCCATTTTCTCCCTCTTTTATATAAACATATGGTTCTAAGTAGAAATATAATACATCTTTCATGGCTATATGACAGTTGTAGTTCTGATAATATCTCTAAGAAACTGTTTAAAATTAGAATTAAAAAAATGTTATAGGGCATAACAAACCCTCAGCCAAAGTGTTGAAGGAGAAAAAACATTGTTCATATGCATAGAATCAATCTCTATCAGACACTTTTGACCGAGGGTCAATGGTCTTATATAAACAAAGTATTCTTCGAAAATGATTGTCGCAAACGTAAAAATTCACTACGGAGCCTATTCGAAGCGGTATTATACCTACTGGTCACAGGATGTCAGTGGAGGATGCTTCCGCACGATTATCCCAAGTGGCAATTGGTGTACTATTACTTCCGAAAGTGGTCCAAAGAAGGTAGAATCGAACATTTGCTCAACAAACTTGTACGAAAGGTGAGGAAGAAACGAAATCAATCAGAAAGTCCCTCTGTAGGAGCATTGGACGCCCAAAGCGTTAAATGGGGCAACCGCAAGAGTGACAATGGATTTGACGCAAACAAGAAGGTCAAGGGCATCAAACGTAACATCGTGGTAGACCGCAATGGCTTTATTCTTGCCCGGACAGTATGCAGTGCATCGGTTCATGATTCCCATCAGGCTCACCCATTGTGTAATGCAGCAGACAGAGAGTGGGAACGGCTTGAAAAGGTTCTTGTTGACCGGGGTTACCGAGGGGAGATTGCTAAAGATATTGAAAAAGATTTTGCAATCAGCCTTGAGGTTTCCAATACTCCAAACGGGACTAGGGGATTCATACCGAAACCTCTCAGATGGGTGGTCGAGAGAACTTTCTCATGGCTTGACTGGTTCCGTCGCCTTTCTCGCAATTATGAAGAATCAACCGAGGTCGCTGAAGAAATGATTGATTTGGCTGCCATAAAAATTTTATTGAATCAAATTTAAACAGTTTCTAAGAGTTTGGGACTTTTCATCAAAAAATGAGATATACTCCGAAATGTTTTTGGAGTTGATACGGTTACAAACCTCATATCCATTTATGTCTGATACAGCGCATACGGAGCAAAAATCTTTTGCTCTGCAACCCTTACAGATTTTAATATATCTTTTAAATATTTGATTGTACTGTTGTATGATTTTGTCGAAATTTATTTCAACTTTGTCGTTGTGAATTCTTCCATAATCTAATTCATTACCGATTCTTTCACAAGGATATATGTCTCCTTTTACTGAAACAAATATTTTCCGTGAGAATGGAATACAGGTTTGTGTTGGGATTATATGGTCATTGTCGCTAAGAGAATTAGTATATACTTTAGAAAGAGCGTCCGAAAGATTTATTGAATACGTTCTCATGAGCGTGTCAAATACCCATTTTTTACAACTGTGGATAAATGGAGATTGATTCTCATACTCCAATCTTTCGTCGTCAGACATTTGTGAGAAATCCTTTGTTTTTGAATGGAATATTTTTAAGAAATCTGACCGTTTTGACTTGTCTATCCCAAATACATTCAGTTCATTTGTCAGAGGATATTTTTTATATCTTGAGAAGATGAACGAATTTGTATCCTTAACTGAGTTGCGATTATGCAACACGCTGTTGAATTTAATATTTCGTTTAAAGAATGATGGATGAGATTTATATAGCTTATCTATGTTTGAAATTACCGTGTCAAAAGAATTTAGTCCATTTTTAAAGACCCTGTATGAATGATTGTCTTTGTTGCCGTCAAGACTTATTAGAATTTCAAAATCATTATTAACTAAAAAAACCATATATCTATCCAAAAGGACAGCATTTGTAGTCATTGAGAAGACTATCCTTTTATTTTTAATTGGATTTTTCTTTACATAATCTACAGCTTTCTTTATGAATTTAAAGTTGCACAATGGTTCACCCCCATAAAAAGATATTCTCAGATATGTACATCCTTGTACATTATTATTTTTCCAAAGATTGTCGAGATAGTTATATAGAGTTTTGAATACATCGAATGACATATCTTGATTTTCGCGCACATCGTGATTGTTGTAGAAATGTCCATAGCCGCAATAGTAACATTCAAGATTACATTTGTCGGTCACCTCAAAGATTATTTGATGGGTATTAATCAAGGCATCTGTAATGTCATTCTTTTCTAATAATCTATAATTATTATCGAGTTGCTCATCTAACGTTACGAGTCCAAATTGGGATAAATATTTAAATTTTTCAGCATAATATGGGGATTTACTACTATATACATCTGAACAAGGGACAAGGGATAAATACCCTGTCCTTTGTTCATATATGTAGCTATTGCCTGATGTAGATGTTATTATCTCCATATTATTTCTCCAACGGGTTGTAGAATTGCGACCATTCCTCGTTGAGGGTGTGGAATCCCTTCTCACTGTTGTCAGTGATGAGCACGCGTGCTCCTGTATTGCGGACAAATGCACCGGCGTTCTTATACATGTCTCTCTCAAAACGTTTCCAGTCCTCCTTTTTCATGTTTTTACGGTTCCAGTCGTAGCGTATTATCGGTTGAGGTTTCTGAGTCAGTCCCTCTGCTTCAAACACAAAATTGTTGTCGGAATCTTCTGCCTTAAGTATAAGCCCCTTAGCTCCGTTAAGCTTCCAGGGGCCGTAGGGCAATGGGATATCGTCAGTGTAATAGACTTTCCACTTCCTGCCTCCGAAGTTGCACTTCGCGACATTGCAGTCGTATCCCATCACCGTGGTCTTTTCCCCGGGCACGTATGTCCACGTCTGGACAGGGGTGCGTTCAACATATTCGATTACCTGCGTAGTGTATGGCACTCGATTGGTGACGATGGTCGTTGAGTCGCCGTGGTTGGAGAGCAGGTCGAAACCGACATAGTTTTCCGGAATGGTTTGAAACACCATCGTCGACTTGAGTTCTTTTGTGTTCTGAATGTCAAGGTCGCGAAGGTTGCGGCTGAAAAAGGCGTTGTAGCCCCGTCCCATTTGAAGGTCCATCAGGTCGTCATAGCTGAGGGAGTCATCCTTTTCAGATGACTTGTATTTCAATCGATAGCTCACCGTCAGATAGCAGCTGTCAAGGGTCTGCGACTTGTCGGTGTCCTCGTGGGCAAGAGTGAACGAGGGTGTGTCCATCATATAGGAGATTGAGAGCTGTGCGGAAACCTCCGCGCCCATGGCAGAAAGGACAGAAACTAATGCAATTAAAATTTTCTTCATGTTGATTTGGTTTTTGGTTGTGTTGTTGGTCTTTATGTTATCCTGAATCTGACGCCAAACATTATCGTGCGGCCACGGAGTCGGTACTCGCTTGTGTGCCGGATGATGCCGTTGTCGTTATACCTTCGGAAATATCTGCTGTCGAGCAGGTTGCTGCAATCAATCGACAATATGGTCTCGCCAAGAGTATACTCGATATTGCAGTTGAGAAATGTGTTGCTCCTTCCGCTTGACGTGTAGTCGTTGTAATAGTACATCACAGACGGCCTCACGCTCAACCTTCGAAAGGGCCATACGGTCAGCGAGCTGATGCTGGCGAAAGTATGCTTTGCCTCCCCGTTGGATATTCCGTCGGTATATGTCTTCGACAATGAGAATTCATTCGATGTGTCAAAAGTCAGCCAGCCGGTAAAAGAAGCATTGTAGGATACACTTGCGCGAAGATAATTGCTCCGCCCTCTGCGCAGTCTGTTGTCGACGTAGTATTCGCTTTTGCTCGTTCCCATGCTGAATGACTCGCTGATCTTTGAGTTCCAGCGGAAAAATCCTTTTGAGAAAGACTGGTCCGCCTGCAGGATGTTGCCTTTTGTGGCGTGGGGCAAGAGCACGTATCCCACGACATCGTCAGCTATGTCATAACCGTTGGAAAGGCTGTTGCGTATGTAGGCATGGGTCAGCGTCAGTCCGCCGAACACCATGTCGAGCACGCTTGTGTAGCCTGCATTGAGCGATGTCTTGACGGTCCTGTTGATTCTTGATTCAAGCCGGTTGGCGTTGCTGACAGTGGTGCGGTAATCCACGTACCGGCGTTCGGCCATAAGCGAAAGCGGCGTCGGCATGGATTCCTCGCATGTCGACGTCAGCATAACCGACCATCGCTCGGTGGGTTTGTACGTGACATTCATATAAGGCTTGATTGAGAGGAAGGCCTTGTCGTATTTCCATGTCCCGTCGGCCGAGCTGTAGTATTCAATTCCGACGGGGGCGTAAATCAGCCATTGGAAACGTTGGCCGTTGTGCAGCAAAAGCTTCGGGTTGACGTGGACGCCGATTTGCCATATGCGTTGATTTCCAGAATCCGAGTCCTGTCTCTCGTCAAGCAGCGTCTTGGCCTGTTGCCACCGCGCATTGAATCCGCCGTTGAGGTTGAACATAAAATGTGGGATTGCCACCGCGATAATCGACGTGGATCCGTCGGCAGAAAATTTCCGTTGTCTCACGTTTTGGCGTATCCCCTTTTCCGGAAGGCTCAGCTCCCCCTGTTTCTCGCCGTAATTCACGTGAAGCGTGGCATCTCCGATCCCTCCCTTTGCCGTCCTGTAATTGATTTTCAGCAGGTCGTCGATGTTGATCGACCGGCCAGTAAACTTCTGGTGGATAAGGTCGTTGATGGTGCCGTTGCCTCGTGGGAATGTGATGTTTGCCGCGAATGTGTTCTTAAGATAGCTCTTTTTTCCGTTATCCTTGAATACTGCGCGCACCCCTGCCGAGTGCTGACGCATACCGGCCCTGTTTGACTCGTCCACCACGTATCGGGACAGGCTGTCGGCAAGATATACGGTCTGCTCCGCGGCGTCGCGTCTTTCCTTGTCGTAGAGGTAAGTGGCGTTGAATGCCATGGTCCTGTCTGGGGCAAGCTTGAAAAGCTGATTGACGGAAAGGCTGTGGGAATCATTGCGGTAGGCATATCTGTCATCCAGCCCCGGCGGGTTCGGAAACAATATTCCTGTTCCGTATGCCGGGCTGAATGTCGGGGAGGCTCCGATGTCAGTCCGCAGGTCTTTGCCGATGTTGTTCGCCTTATAGACGGAGATGTTCTGGGCCTTGCGTCGGAAATTCATCAAAGAGGCGGAGGCGTCCCACGAGAAATCCGGTTGGCTGCCTATGGCTGCCTGAAGAGTCGATGTCCAGATGCCCAGGGCGTTTTGTTTCAGCTTTATGTTCATTGCCGGGGCGTTGCCACTCTTCACGCCCTGAAGCATTTTCACGTCCTGATGGTTTTGCAGCACCTGGACTGTGCCGATGTCGCGGGCGTCGATATTCCTGGTGGCCACTCCATAATTCCCTCCAAGCATATCGAGGCCTTCTATATAAAATTCGTTTATCCACTGCCCATTGAATGAGATTTGTCCGTCGGCCTTCACCTCAATGCCGGGCATCTTGCGCAAGAGGTCTTCGAGGGTCTTGTCATTTTTGCCCCTATAGGTGGCAGCCGAATATGAGATTGTGTCGCCGGACTGCTTGATCTTCTTCGCGGTGACCACCACCTCCTTCAATTCGAGAGAATTGATTATCGAATCAAGCCGCTCGTTTGCTTGCTGCGCCTTTATTGTCGCAGCAAGCAATACAAGTGAAAGTACGCTCAGTATCTTTAAACGAGCAGCCATTTTTACGGATTAACTTGAATACAAGTTAATTGAGAACGCGATATGCGTTATGTGCTCCACAATCAGCGCAACTCGCATCTGAAGAATCTGTTTCGTCATCATCCGGACCGGTTGGAGGAGTGGATGGAGTCGCCGTATCTAACGGACCAAAGCATATGCAACCACATTTCTTTCCTCCAGATGAGGAGCCGCCCCTAAGAAACTGTTTAAAATTAGAATTAAAAAAATGTTATAGGGCATAACAAACCCTCAGCCAAAGTGTTGAAGGAGAAAAAACATTGTTCATATGCATAGAATCAATCTCTATCAGACACTTTTGACCGAGGGTCAATGGTCTTATCTAAACAAAGTATTCTTCGAAAATGATTGTCGCAAACGTAAAAATTCACTACGGAGCCTATTCGAAGCGGTATTATACCTACTGGTCACAGGATGTCAGTGGAGGATGCTTCCGCACGATTATCCCAAGTGGCAATTGGTGTACTATTACTTCCGAAAGTGGTCCAAAGAAGGTAGAATCGAACATTTGCTCAACAAACTTGTACGAAAGGTGAGGAAGAAACGAAATCAATCAGAAAGTCCCTCTGTAGGAGCATTGGACGCCCAAAGCGTTAAATGGGGCAACCGCAAGAGTGACAATGGATTTGACGCAAACAAGAAGGTCAAGGGCATCAAACGTAACATCGTGGTAGACCGCAATGGCTTTATTCTTGCCCGGACAGTATGCAGTGCATCGGTTCATGATTCCCATCAGGCTCACCCATTGTGTAATGCAGCAGACAGAGAGTGGGAACGGCTTGAAAAGGTTCTTGTTGACCGGGGTTACCGAGGGGAGATTGCTAAAGATATTGAAAAAGATTTTGCAATCAGCCTTGAGGTTTCCAATACTCCAAACGGGACTAGGGGATTCATACCGAAACCTCTCAGATGGGTGGTCGAGAGAACTTTCTCATGGCTTGACTGGTTCCGTCGCCTTTCTCGCAATTATGAAGAATCAACCGAGGTCGCTGAAGAAATGATTGATTTGGCTGCCATAAAAATTTTATTGAATCAAATTTAAACAGTTTCTAAGAGTGGCGATTTTTTCTTTTTGTAGCATGTCTAATGCTAAAAGGAAATTCTTTTTCATTGTCTTTTCTTATTAGTTAATAAAGTTATTTAAATGTGAAACATAGTTTTTTTCAACAAGCTTGTTGTTGGTTGGATCCGATACAAAATTACAAGAAATCTTGACAGTTTGCAAAGAAAAAAGTATGGAAAAAGTACGGATTTTATTCCTTGTCATACGTATAAGACGTTAATTCTTGCAAATTCCATTAAATCAGTAATTTAATTTGGGTTGACAGTTGCCGGTACGGCAACTTGCCTTACCTTTTAGTCAAATCAGAGGAGCCGGATTATTGCATCAATGGCTTTTGTCCCTAACTTCTCGTCGAATATCTTGATGCAGAGGGCATCCCGGCGAGATACTATGGTTCCCTTTGATATGCCGAGCAGGGCAGCCATCTGCGATGGCCTGAAATGACACTTTATCAATAGGGCAGTGTGAAGCTCTGTGGATGTGATCTTGCTTAGAGTAAGGAGTTTAAGATTCTTTTTAAATTCGGGAGAGACTTGGAGCACTAACAGCTCCAAGTCTTCCCAAACGGCTGAGCCATATTTCAAAATCCGGTGATTGGAAATGTATTCCAGAAGTCTGTTATAGATATCCGACTCATATATGATTCTATTTAATGCCGCTGACTTCTCCTTCTGATACACTTCGAGCAACTCCTTCCTCAGTCTATCCCTCAGCTCCATTTCCGCTTTGCAGGTTAGAATCAATGATTTGTTGGGATCAGCAATCTTTTCCAGACGATGTGTCTCATCCCCGGCTTCGAAATGCTCCGGCTCATCATGGCCGTAGCCTGTCTGTCGGGTTTCGTCTTTCTGCTGAGGCGGAATTGCCATCGCCACCAACCTTGTTGAGCCGTCGGGGAGCTGACAGGTTGACAGCGAGAAATCGTTGGGCGCATTGCAGACCCAGTCCAGGAGAATGTGTCCACGGTCAGGGTCGATAAGAATGCTTATATCCCCTGACCTGAAGACAAAAGGCTCTTTGACGGAGTTTACCTTGAATCCCCTGATTTCTATCGATCTTAGCCTCCTGATGGATTTACTCATAATTAATGAGGTGGTTGTTTATACTTGTTGTGCAGTTGGAGATGAAAGTTATAATTCTATGTCGTTAAGAATTAAGTAAGTGTTCAGATTATTCCTATACTTGTCTTATCCAATCTAAGCGCTGGATTTCAACTCGTGATTCAGTTATGATGGAACCCCATCACGCCATCATCACAAGTCGAAATCCCGACCCTCATATTGGCAATCCATGTATAGGAATAATCTGAACACTTACTTAGTAGGGATTTAGCGACCTCCGAAACATTATAAAGGAATCATCAAACCTCAATATATCCAATAGCGTACCAGCTATCGGATTCGATGCGGATATAGAACCCGGGGTGATTGATTCAGGAATACTCAAAATAGCATATATTGAGTCTGCTGAATCAACGAGGTTTCCATGCACATCATATACAAATACTGAGGCTTCGCAATCATTTGAACTGAGAATATCTATGGTAAGATTATCGGAATCGTATACTATATCTATGGATGGGAGTTGAGCCGGAGCTCTCTCTATGCTATTCCCAATTGTCGTATTCGACTTTCGATGCACGGTGGCTTTGTCTGTTGATTTGCCGGCGAAGGCTGGCATTGTTGGTAGGGAAAACAGAATTCCCATGATGAGCAGAAGTTTTTTCATACTATGGTAGTTTTTTGAATTTATGCTGCAAAATTACCACACTAAAAGTTTGCATACAAGAATAAAAGTTTGACATTTAAAATTTTTATGTCGCTTACTATTAATATCTTATCAAATCAGTTTATGGAATTTCATATTCAAGAAAACAAAAAGTTTGACATCCTCCCCTTTTTATATGTTTTTATGTTGGTTGCAGTGCTATCCAATGGTTGCAGAATTATAACTTAGAGTGCGCTCTTACGATTTCTTCATTAGATTACGGATATGAAGTCCCAGATTCGTGTCATCCTGGTTAAGACCAAGTTTCTTACGAATATCGGTACTCATATGGTAGTGGCGTTTTATTTGTATATACGCGCCAATTTCTTTCCCTCTTAATCCGATGGCGTATAGACAGACGTAATTTTGTTCTGCTTCGTTAAGAAACTGTTTAAAATTAGAATTAAAAAAATGTTATAGGGCATAACAAACCCTCAGCCAAAGTGTTGAAGGAGAAAAAACATTGTTCATATGCATAGAATCAATCTCTATCAGACACTTTTGACCGAGGGTCAATGGTCTTATATAAACAAAGTATTCTTCGAAAATGATTGTCGCAAACGTAAAAATTCACTACGGAGCCTATTCGAAGCGGTATTATACCTACTGGTCACAGGATGTCAGTGGAGGATGCTTCCGCACGATTATCCCAAGTGGCAATTGGTGTACTATTACTTCCGAAAGTGGTCCAAAGAAGGTAGAATCGAACATTTGCTCAACAAACTTGTACGAAAGGTGAGGAAGAAACGAAATCAATCAGAAAGTCCCTCTGTAGGAGCATTGGACGCCCAAAGCGTTAAATGGGGCAACCGCAAGAGTGACAATGGATTTGACGCAAACAAGAAGGTCAAGGGCATCAAACGTAACATCGTGGTAGACCGCAATGGCTTTATTCTTGCCCGGACAGTATGCAGTGCATCGGTTCATGATTCCCATCAGGCTCACCCATTGTGTAATGCAGCAGACAGAGAGTGGGAACGGCTTGAAAAGGTTCTTGTTGACCGGGGTTACCGAGGGGAGATTGCTAAAGATATTGAAAAAGATTTTGCAATCAGCCTTGAGGTTTCCAATACTCCAAACGGGACTAGGGGATTCATACCGAAACCTCTCAGATGGGTGGTCGAGAGAACTTTCTCATGGCTTGACTGGTTCCGTCGCCTTTCTCGCAATTATGAAGAATCAACCGAGGTCGCTGAAGAAATGATTGATTTGGCTGCCATAAAAATTTTATTGAATCAAATTTAAACAGTTTCTAAGACCATGTTTTTCCAAGTATGCCATGAAATCTGGGTGGGATGCTTTAAATGCAAGACGAGTGGAATCCATAAAGCTTTTTCTGTCTTCAGTCACTTGGTTTATCCATTTATCGTAGGGTTTTGCATAAGCATCGTTATCCGTAATTTTAGCTGCTAATAATCCATTTAAAATACCGACGCGCTCCTGAATGGAATCTAAAATAGGTTTTGCCAGTTTGGATTCGGTCAATAAATTTTTTAACTGCTCTTCTTCTGTTTCAAGCCCAGAAATTTTTAATCTCATATTTTCAAGGGCATGTCTGTGGCATTCTAATTCCAGCTCAGCGTTATGTTTCTTCTCTCGGAGATTTTCATTTTCAAGTTGTAATCTTGATTGCTCATGTTCTGAAATAGAAGTTGTCTAAACTTATTTCGATATGTTAATGATACAGTAAAATAATTAAAATACAGCGCATTCCGCAAAGGACGCACTATATTATAGTTCCCACACTCTAATATACCGTACCAATGCCAGAATACGCTGTACTCGACAAAGATACAATAAAATCTAAAATAATGCCCTATCTTTCGATTGCAAAAAGAGGCTATGCCTCCAAATTTGATCTTATTGAGGTGGTAAACGCCATACTCTATAAGCTCAAGAGTGGCTGCCAATGGCGCCTGCTCCCGATCGGGCATCTTTTCACCGGCGAGGGTCCGAGCTGGAAGACTGTCTTCCACCATTACCGCAAATGGTGTAAAAAAGAGGAATGGCAGAAGATATATTCCAGGATTCTGAGTAGAAATAAAAACAGGCTTGACCTGTCCATCTCCCATATCGACGGTTCCCATACGCCAGTATACAGAGGCGGCGAAAAGGCTGAATATCAAGGAAGGAAGAAGCGGTGCACGACCAACGCGCTTTTCTTCTCGGACAATCAGGGAATTCCTCTCGCCATGTCCGAACCTCAGGCCGGGAATCATGCGGATCTTTACGAAATAGAGAAAAGGGTTGAAGAGATCGTCGGCCAGCTCTCCGAAGCATCTATCGCCGTAGACGGACTTTTCTGTGACCTTGACGCAGGTTTTGACGGGAAAGAACTCAGAAGTGCCCTGATTTCCCACGGCATCACTCCGAATGTATGTCCGAATCCGAGGAATGGCGGTGATTCCAAAGAGGATTGGCTCTATGATGAGGAAATGTATCAGGAGAGATGGAAAATCGAGAGGACAAACGCATGGATGGATGGTTTCAAAGCAGTTCTTAACCGCTTCGACACCACCGTCTCCAGTTGGAAAGGTTGGAACTTCCTTGCCTTTATCGTTATTTTCCTTAAAAAATTTCACAAATCAAATTAGTTTAGACAACTTCATAATCTGATTTTTCTTGCCCAAACGAAGTTGATAATATATGACTCCAATGATCTGAATGAGAACTAAAATCACGCATACTACCAACCAAATTATTGTATCCTTATGCTGGAGAGAATTAAGATAGTTGATCTCCAGCCTGTGGAGCTCTTGCGCCACTGCCGTTTTTTGTAGGTATATTCTTGAATTTTCTGTCTCACTTGCATTATGATACTCTCTAAAGGCTTGCAAGGCTTCAGGATATTTTTTATTTGCTTCAAGAATATCCGGTTTTATGGATAAGTACCTAATAGATTGGCCAATTTGGCTGCATGTGTCTATTAAAGAAAATATATCGTTTGCTTTTTCAGGTTCGTTTAACCTTAAATAGCCTAAAGAAATATTAAGCTTTGTCTCATCATCCAATGGGGTTAGTTTGGAGATTGAATCGATTAGGCCATTTATATGCTCTTTAGAACCAATGCCAATATCATACGTTAAATTAACTAATGTGTGCATATTTTGTGACTCAGGCACTATTGCAACCAAAGAATCTATTATCTCCATCAGACTATCGGCTTTATGCTTATCCTCCGAAGCGATACACCCATCCAAAGCCCTGATCAAACTTGATTGTTGAGAATTCAGCTTACCTAATTTGTGATATAATTTGGCAGCTCGTAGGTTATTAAGAGTATAATCTTCAATTTGATAAGATTGGAAATAAATTTTTCCTTGAGCTACGAGCATATTTGCAAATGTAATGATATCCGTACATTTGTCTTGGAGGTCCTCTGCTTTAATGAAGCATTTCATGGCGGAGTCGTTTTCTCCTTTGTTTTGGAATATGCGGCCTTGATAGTAGAGGGTGCGGAGGCGATCGTCGGGCGACCCTTCCTTCAAATAATAGTCGATTGCCTGCCGGAGCACGTCAAAGGTGGTGGTGTCGATATAGTTCTTGTCCAATGCCATCGACATCAGAAGGGCGTGGCGAGCTTTTTCCTCGTCATTGTCAAGTTTGTTCTTGTCGATAGATAGCAATACCGACATGGCCGAGTCAGGGTGCTCGCGCATAAGTTTTTACGCTTGATCCATCTTGCCATCGGTCTCTGTCAGGTGTCCGCAACAAGAGGGCAATACCGTAAACGGGATTGCCAATATCAGGGATATTAATAAAACCAATTTTCTCATGCCAAATTGCTGTATCATTGTCGGAAATCAAGGGAATTCCGGAATAACGTTGTTTCTTAGACTGCAAATTTAATGAAAAAACGCTTAAGTTGCAATGCACAGCACTCCATGCCGGACGCGTTGCGCTTTACGCAAGGTATGAAGTATGAAGGAGGAAGTCGCTCGTGTGGACTCGGTAGGCGCAGACCGGGGACGTCCTGCGCTCTCCATGCCTGACTGAAGGCGGGATCAGTCGAAGAGGGAGTCGGGCATGTTGGGACGGCGACGCTTCAGATGGGTGTAGGCAAGGTCGGTGGCTTCCCTTCCTCTCGGAGTGCGCTTCAAGAAACCCTCCTTGATAAGGAATGGCTCGTAGACCTCCTCCAGCGTGCCGGAATCCTCGCCAAGAGCCGTGGCAATAGTGGTCAGTCCCACCGGGCCACCCTTGAATTTGTCGATGATGGTCAGCAGGATGCGGTTGTCGATCTCGTCGAGGCCATAGCGGTCGATGTTAAGGGCCTCCAAGGCATGGCGGGATATGTCGATGTCGATAAACCCGTTGCCCTTCACCATCGCGAAATCTCGCACGCGTCGCAAGAGCGAATTGGATATACGCGGAGTGCCACGACTGCGCAAGGCAATCTCCTGGGCCGCCTCGTCGGAAATGCCCGTCCGTAGAAGGGCGGCTGAACGCTTCACAATCCTTTTCAGCACCTCATGGTCGTAGTATTCCAGATGGCAGTTTATGCCGAAACGGGCACGCAGCGGAGCCGTCAACAGGCCGCTTCGCGTCGTGGCCCCGATCAGAGTGAACGGCTGAAGGGTCAGCTGCACGCTCTTCGCCCCCGGGCCCTTATCGAGAAGGATGTCGATGCGGTAATCCTCCATGGCGGAATAAAGATACTCCTCCACGATGGGGTGCAGGCGATGGATCTCGTCGATGAAAAGCACGTCGTGGGCCTCCAGACTCATGAGGATGCCCGCAAGGTCGCCCGGCTTGTCGAGCACAGGGCCCGACGTCACCTTGAATCCTACCCCAAGCTCATTGGCCACGATATTCGAGAGCGTGGTCTTCCCCAGGCCCGGAGGGCCATGGAGAAGCGTATGGTCGAGAGCCTCGCCGCGCAGGCGGGCGGCCTCCACGAATACGCGCAGGTTGGATATAATCTTGTCCTGCCCGCTGAAATCGTCGAACGCCAGCGGGCGCAAGGCCTTTTCTATATCTTTCTCCGACTCGCGGGGTTGCTGAGAACGGATGTCGAAATCTTCATCTTCCATATTGCAAAGTTACAAATTTCAGCTGAAAAGATTGCACAACCTGCAATCTTTAAGTGCAATTTTGCCTCATGTCTCATTTATTTGAGCTAAATTCGCCCATAGTAATGCCAACGGCCCGCCGGGGAAGGCTTATCCGGCTTATTTATTCTCTCTTCAGGGCCAACTAAATAAAAGAGAACTATGGGAAAACCTAAATTAGTGATATCCACAGGCGCGGGAATCAGCGCCGAGAGCGGCATCTCCACGTTTCGCGACGCGGGAGGGCTCTGGGAAAACTATCCCGTGATGGAAGTGGCCTCGGCCGACGGATTCCGCAAGACCCCGGAGCTCGTCCATAAATTCTACAACGCCCGCCGGCGCGACTTGCTGACGAAAATACCCAACGCCGCCCACAAGGCCCTCGTGGACCTTGAGAAGGACTACGACGTGCGGGTCATCACGCAGAACGTCGACGACCTGCACGAAAGAGCGGGGTCGAAGAATGTGCTCCATCTTCACGGCGAGCTTATGAAGATGCGCTCCGTCAGCGACCCCGACTATATCGAGCCGCTCGACATGGAGCATCTTGAGACGACGCCCGCCACCCGAGGGAAACGTGGCGACCTCATGAGGCCGCACATCGTCTTTTTCCAGGAGCCTGTGCCCAACATAGAGCTTGCCATGGAATGGGCCTATGAGGCCGACATTTTCGTCGTCATCGGCACGTCGCTGGCCGTCTATCCCGCCGCCGGGCTCATGCAATGCGTGCGCCCCGGAGTGCCCGTCTACTACATCGACCCCAACCCGGCCGCGTCGGCCACGTCGCGGCCAGGCGTCACCGTAATAAAGGCCACGGCCACCGAGGGAATGAAGCAACTGGCCGAAATCTTGAAAAGAGATTGTTAAAAAATACAGAAAATGCCATGAAAACATGTTGAACAACATACGAGATGTTGTTCAACATGTTTTCGGTGTTTAGAAAATAGAAGTTTTTAATTACTTTTGTGAATTGGAAAACGAATGGCCTTCTTGTAATGGAAGATACACGTATTCCGCGAGATATAAACAAATTCAGATTAATCGACATGGCAAAAGTGAAAGGCGCCGTGAGCGTCAATTTAGAAAAGTGCAAGGGGTGCAACCTGTGTGTAGCCGCGTGTCCCACCTCCACTCTGTCCCTGCAGCCTAACGAGGTGAACGACCGCGGTTATCATTACGCCTACATGGTGAACCCCGACAATTGCACGGGATGTTGTTCGTGTGCATGGGTCTGCCCGGACGCATGTATAGAGGTGTATCGTGTGAGGCTGGATTGAATGCTTCGTATTAATGAATCAAAGAAGAGTAAGCAGTTATGAAAGAAGAGGTAAAACTAATGAAGGGTAACGAGGCCGTTGCACACGCCGCCATCCGGTATGGCTGCGACGGCTATTTCGGCTACCCTATCACGCCGCAATCAGAGGTGCTTGAGACCCTGGAGCTCCTGGCCCCGTGGGACACGACCGGAATGGTGGTGCTTCAGGCCGAGTCGGAGGTAGCGGCAATAAATATGGTGTATGGCGGGGCAGCCACGGGAAAGGCCGTCATGACATCGTCGTCATCTCCCGGCATAAGCCTGAAGCAAGAGGGCATCTCCTACCTGGCTGGGGCCGAATTGCCGGCGTTGATACTCAACGTCATGCGCGGAGGTCCCGGCCTTGGCACTATCCAGCCTTCGCAGGCCGACTATTTCCAGGCCACGAAGGGGGGCGGACACGGCGACTATCATCTCATCGTGTTGGCTCCGTCGACTGTGCAGGAGATGGTGGACTTCGTTGGCCTTGGATTCGACCTGTCGTTTAAATATCGCACTCCTGCCATGATTCTTGCCGACGGCATCGTCGGGCAGATGATGGAGAAGGTGGTGCTTCCCGAGCAGCGTCCACGCCGCACGGAAGAGGAGGTGCGTCGGCAATGTCCCTGGGCCGCCAACGGCCGCGAGGGGCTTAGAAAGCGCAACGTCATAACCTCCCTTGAGCTCGAATCGAGCAAGATGGAGGAGATCAACGACCGTCTGCAGGCCCGCTACGAGGAGATCCGCAAGGCGGAGCCGAGATGGGAAGAGATCGAGGTGGATGAGGCCGACTATCTGATCGTGGCTTTCGGATCGGTGGCCAGGATTTGCACGAAAGCCGCCATGATGGCCCGCGAGCAGGGTATAAAGGTGGGCATCGTGCGCCCCATCACGCTATGGCCCTTCCCGGAAGAGGCGGTCAGGAAAGCCGCAGAGGGGAAGAAAGGGATTCTTTGCGTGGAGCTTAACGCAGGGCAGATGATAGAAGACGTGCGCCTGTCGATCCACGACTCCATCCCCGTCAGGCATTTCGGAAGGCTTGGAGGCATCATTCCAAGCCCGCAGGAAGTGGTCGACGCTTTGACCAACAAACTAATCAAATGACCGATATGGATATACAAGATATAATGAGGGAGGAGAACAAGGTCTACTCCAAGCCCGAGCTCCTCGACGACGTTCATATGCACTACTGCCCCGGTTGCAGCCACGGCGTGGTGCACAAGCTTCTGGCGGAGGTCATAAGCGAACTTGGGCTGACCGAGCGCACCGTGGGCGTTTCCCCGGTGGGATGCGCGGTGTTCGCCTACAATTATGTGGACGTAGACTGGGTGGAGGCCGCCCACGGGCGTGCCCCGGCCGTGGCCACGGCAATAAGCCGTCTCTGGCCCGACAACGTGGTCTTTACGTATCAGGGCGACGGCGACATGGCAGCCATCGGCACGGCTGAGACTATCCATGCCGCCAACCGTGGGGAAAACATCGTGATGGTCTTCGTCAACAACGCCATCTATGGAATGACGGGCGGGCAGATGGCCCCGACCACCCTAATCGGGCAGAAGACGGCCACAACCCCCTACGGACGCCGGGTGGACCTCAACGGCTATCCGCTGACCATCACCAAGCTGATGGCCGAGCTCGACGGGACCTGCTACGTCACCCGTCAGGCCGTGCATACCCCCGCCGCTGTAAGGAAGACAAAAAACGCCCTGAAGGCGGCTTTCGAAAACGCCCTGGCAAAGAGGGGCACTTCGGTGGTGGAGATCGTATCGACGTGCAGCTCAGGCTGGAAGATGACTCCCCAGGCTTCCAACGAATGGATGAGCGAGCATATGTTTGAGAAATATCCGCTGGGCGACCTGAAGAACGTCTGACGGGCGGATGTTGGATTTATTTTAACGACAAGAATATCATGACACAGGAAATCATTATAGCCGGCTTCGGCGGACAGGGAGTGCTTTCCATGGGAAAGATCCTCGCATATTCCGGACTGATGGACGGCAAGGAGGTCACATGGATGCCATCCTACGGGCCCGAGCAGCGCGGAGGGACGGCCAACGTGACGGTCATCCTCTCCGACGACAGGATATCATCGCCCGTGCTCGACACCTACGACATCGTCGTGGCTCTCAACCAGCAGAGTCTCGACAAATTCTCCCCAAAGGTGAAAGCCGGGGGAATCCTCCTCTACGACACGAGCGGAATCCACAAGCATCCTACGCGCACCGACATCAAGGTGCTTCCGGTCAATGCAATGGGGGCTACGCTTGAACTTGGAAATTCGAAGGCCTACAATATGGTGGTGATGGGTGCGCTTCTTGAGGCGATGCCCCACAAGCTTCCGATGGAGAATGTGATGAAGGGATTGAAGAAATCCATCCCCGAACGCCACCACAATCTCCTTCCCCTCAACGGCGAGGCAATAGAGAAAGGCCGCTCGCTTCTCTCGCAGACCACGTGATTAACCGGACACGCTGACTACTACCGGACACGCGATTTCAAACCACGTTGATTACTGCAAGACACGCGTTTTCAAACCACGGGAACCACGAGATTAACCACGAAAACCACGTTTTTTTTGATTTATAATACACTTTAAATCAGCGTGGTTTCGTGGTTAATCTCGTGGTTTTCGTCCTATGTTGCAAACCAAATAAATTAACATTTTTAACAACATTAGTGAAAAATATATAGGCGCATTATTGTTATAACACATAGAGAGTTGAAGCGGAAACAGGCTCTGCTGAGGAGCAACCTGTCAGGAATAGACTCTTCGCTTTACACCGTAAAGTTTCGAGGGCCGGTCAGCACCGGTCCTTTTCTTTACGGGTTAAGCCGTGATGCCTAAAAAAAACCTAACCCAATAAAGATAAAACTTGTCCGACAAACTCCTATAAGCGGACGCGATGCCGCAGATTCACGTTCAGTGATCAAGTTATGTGCCGCAAACTGGTTAAAGCGGACGCGATGCCGCAACGAAAACCTGGCGGTAAGATAGTTTGGCCGTTCGTCGGACAAGTGTTTTTTTATTTGAGAATTCCGTTCTCATATTTATTGCCGGTACGAAGTACATACCGTATTCTGTTAACAAGTTTACGCGCGATTCGGATTATCGCGTTGTTGGACTTCAGTCCGCGTTTTTTGTAGTTTGTAAAGACCATCCCCATGGCGGGATCAAGTGCGACAGCCCGCCATGCGCTCTCTATGAGCAGGCTGCGCAGCATCCTGTTGCCCCTGACGGTAATGCCCAGGGTCGTCTTTTTGTCATCCGATGCCCTCACATCTGGCACCAGCCCCACATATCCTGCCAGATGGTCGTCGGACTCGAATCTGTTTATGTCCACGACATAGGCGCAGATGGCGGCCGAGTTCAGCCTGCCGATGCCGGGGATGCTCCTTATCAGCCCGTCCATTTCCTTATAACGGGGAAGTAGTTTGGTCAGTATGTCCCTGTCCGCTTTTTTCACAAGGTCCGACACGTGGCGCAGCTCGGAAATGTTGTCCAGCATTATGTCCCCTGAGACGGGGGCAAGCCGCGGTGCCACTTCCTCCTCCATCCACCCCAGGAACGCGCGGCTCCAGTGTCTCGTGGCGGATTTGAACTCCTCGGGATAACCGATCCCGTGACGGTGCAGGCTGCTCTTCAGGCGGTTCTTCAGGCGCGTGCGCGCTGTCACGAGACGGTTTCTCTGCGACAGGAGCTCCCTGTGGCTCTCCACGGTCTCGTCGGGCACGAAGATGGCCGTCAGGCCGCCCTCCATGAGATTGCGGCATATCTTGACGCAATCGACCGCGTCGGTCTTGCGCATGCGTTCTTTCTGGGAGTCCGAGATGTCGGCTGCGTGGAACACGATGTTGTCGATGCCGTGCTTCAGCAGTTCGCGGTGGGCGGAGAAGCCGCTGAAGCCACACTCGTATGCCGAGTGGTAGGTCGCTTCAGGGAACTCCCTGTCAAGATAGGCGCGTAATGCCCCGGCGTCTGCCGGCTGTGAGAACGGTTTCTTGCTGATGTGACGGGTGCGGACGCAGATATGCCACTGCTTGAGATGAACATCCAGTCCGATGTATACGTTTTCCCCTTTGAAGGAAAGTTTGTAACTTTGCGTATCTTCTAACTTTCGCATAGGCTTGGTTTTATATTATTGGTACTAACTATAAAACTTTTAGCCTATGGCGAAAGTTTTTTAGTTTCGTACGTTTGACGCTGCAAACATACGAACTGGTTTGAAAGACCGGATGGACTTGTGGTTTGAAGCTAATTTTAGGGACGGGGATGGTTTTGCTGCATAAAATCAGAGGCAGACATGCCAAACTGACGCTTAAACGATTCGGCAAACGACGAATGGGAGCTGAACCCGCACTGATAGGCTATCTCCGTTATCGGATAAAGACCTTTCTGCTGCGAATCGGCAAAGAGGGAATCGAGAGCATCAACGCCCACGCCATGTATATAGCCGACCAAAGCGAGGCATGGCCCGGAAGCTTCCAATCGAATCTTCCTAAAATCTCGAAGTGGACTCTGTTCCCGATTCCGCAGACCGTCATCGACACCAACACCGGAGCTGTCATTGAGCAGAATCCCGGATGGAATTGATAAGGTCGGGAATCCCGGCAGATTTTCCCGGCAGTGCCAGGAAATGAAAAAACGAATCCAAGGTTATGTAAGCTAACCTTTAGAAGCTCCTTTAAGGAGAAAGCCCCCGCCACGGTCGTGGCGGGGGCTTGTTTTTTTATTCGACTGCTTTAGATTCGCAGTCGGACGTTACTAACCTGTGATAAGACGTTTTTCTTTTTTTTGTCAAAGCAGTTCTATCCCTTTGGCTACGGGATAGGCCTGGGCAATGGCGCGGCCATATTTGTAGTGCATGCCCTCTTTGGCCGTGAAATGCACGTTGGACGAAGACTCAAACACCATCACGATGTCGCTTCCGCCAAACTGGAAGTAGCTTATCTCTTCGCCCTTGCGCAGCACTCGTCCCTCTTCCGCAGTCACAACTACTGAAGAAACCTGACCCATGCCCATAGGCAAAATGGCTACAAGACCGATGGCGCTTTCCATCACTATAAGGCCTCTGTTCTGCATGAACTCGTAGCCCGGATCGTCGGGAGCGTCGAAAGTGTCGACTCTCTGGCCGTCGAGAGTGTTGCGGTCGCTTCCGGCAACGGGTTTAGGCACTACCTGCAGATAGGTGACGCCCATTATATCGCGGGCTTCAAGCACACGGCCGCTGACGGGTGCATGCTGACGATGGTAGTCGTTGGGGCCGAGAAAAGCGTGCATCCACATGCCTCCTTTAAAGCGATTTTTATAAGGACTTCCTTCAAGAAGTTCTGATATTTTCCAGTGGATTCCCTTTATTTCGATGGTGTCGTCGCCACGCACCTCCCAGGCTCCGTCGAAAGTGGAGTCGGCCGGCGATGTGATGACTGAGCTGTCTTCGATGGCTGCTACGGGACGGGTGCCCGGTTTGCAATGACGGGCGAAGAACTCATTATATGTCTTCCATCCGCCACGGGGCTCCAGATATTCATCCATATTGAATTCGGGGGAGTCGTAGAACGACTTGACCGATTCGGGAGTAATCGATTCGGGGGAGTCGAGGAAGAGGCCAAGCTCCTTGATATACGATTTCATCCAGGCGGAAAGTTCCGTGAGAGGCTGCATTTTGTCGTGAGGTTCCACCGGATTCTGAAGCTCCTTTACGGGCGACTGGTCGAGGATGAAATAGAATTTGCAGATATGGTTGAACATGGCGCGTCCGAACTTGTTCTCCACCGGAATCCAGCGCAGGTTCGCGTCGAGCCAATTGTAGTAGTCTTCGAGAGAGTTTATGTCGTCCATCTCTTTGACATTGTATGATTTGGCTTTCTCAAAAGCCTGTTGGAACTTGTCCTGCCAACCATTCTTAGCGATAAGGTCGATGAGTTCCTGAGTTTTGGGCTGGTGTGTCTTGCTCATAGTGAGATTAAATATGGTTTTTATAATTGTGTTTTTCAGTAGGACGTTCGAGATAAAATCAAGCGCGTTCTTCTTTCTGTATTAACAACGCCTGCGTCGCAAAAAAGGTTCAGCAATAAAAGCCCCCAAAATCCTTAAGGATTTTGGGGGCTTTTATTGCGCATTGGGCATGTTTTAGTATTCGCTCCAGGGGGTGATGCCTACGCTGTCTTCCTTTTTGTTGATAAAGGCCTTTACGAAGGCGCTTGCGAGACGGGCGTTGGTCAGCAAGGGGATGTTGTGGTCGATGGCCCAGCGGCGGATGCGGTAGCCGTTGGTCAACTCACGCTTGGTGTGGTTCTTCGGGATGTTGATGACCAGGTCCACCTTGTGGTTGGCTATCAGGTCGAGCACGTTCTCTCCCTGCTCATCGGGCCAGCATACTGCCTGAGCCTCTATTCCATTATTGTTGAGGAAAGCGGCGGTCCCTTCAGTGGCATAAATCTTGTAGCCGTTTTCTGCGAGCAAGCGGCAGGCCTCAAGCATGTCGACTTTTCCACGCACGTCGCCCGAACTTACGAGCACGGCGTCTTTCGGGATATGATGGCCTACGGAAATCATGGCATTGAGCAGGGCCTCGTCGAAGTCCTTGCCAAGGCAGCCTACCTCACCGGTGGACGACATGTCGACACCGAGCACCGGGTCGGCCTTATGCAGCCTCGCAAAGGAGAATTGCGAGGCTTTTACTCCTATATAATCTATGTCGAACGTCGAGGTGTCGACCTTTTCCACCTTCTCGCCGAGCATAATGCGCGTGGCTGTCTCTATGAAGTTCTCTTTCAGCACCTTGCTGACAAACGGGAAGGAGCGCGAAGCGCGAAGGTTGCACTCGATGACCTTGACGTAGTTGTCTTTTGCAAGATACTGGATGTTGAACGGACCTGATATGTTGAGCTCCTTGGCAATCTTGGCGCTTATGCGCTTGATGCGTCGGGCCGTGGCCATATAGATTTTCTGGGCGGGGAAGACGAGGGTGGCGTCGCCAGAGTGCACTCCGGCAAACTCAACATGCTCGGAGATGGCATATTCCACAATCTCGCCGTTGCGTGCCACAGCGTCGAACTCTATCTCCTTGGCGTTCTGCATGAACTCCGATACCACCACGGGATATTCCTTCGACACCTTGGCGGCTTCGGTCAGGAAGCGGTGGAGATGCTCATAGTCGTAGCAGACGTTCATGGCCGCTCCAGAGAGCACGTAGCTCGGGCGGACAAGCACCGGGAAACCTACCTCGGCGATAAACTTGTCGATGTCCTCGAAGGTGGTGACCTCCTTCCAGCGTGGCTGATCGATGCCGAGCTGATCAAGCATGGCTGAGAACTTGTGGCGGTTTTCGGCGCGGTCGATGGAGATGGGAGAGGTGCCGAGCACGGGGACGTGGCGACGGTAGAGCTTCATTGCCAGATTATTGGGAATCTGACCACCCACGCTGACAATGACTCCACGGGGCGACTCAAGGTCGAGGATGTCCATGACGCGCTCGAAGCTGAGCTCGTCGAAATAGAGACGGTCGCACATGTCGTAGTCTGTCGAGACGGTCTCGGGGTTGTAGTTGATCATGATGGCCTTGTAGCCGAGCTTGCGGCACGTGGTGGCAGCGTTGACCGAACACCAGTCGAACTCCACGGAGCTGCCTATGCGATAGGCTCCGGAACCGAGCACGACGATGTTGTTGCCGGCGTTCATGTCGTAGGGGATTGAGTTCTCTTCAGCCCCGTAGGTGACGTATAGATAATTCGTAAGCTCGGGATATTCGGAAGCCACGGTATTGATGCGGCGCACGCGGGGAGTGATGTCCATGGCCTTGCGGCATTCCCTGACGCGGAGCACCTCCTGCTCCATGTTGCCCTGCGGGTTTTCCACGAAACGGGCAATCTGGAAGTCGGAGAAGCCGAGTCGCTTCGCCTCTTTCATGACGTCGGCGGGGACGGACTCTATCTTGTCGTAGCCATCAAGCACTTTCTTATAGTCGACGATATTGCCGAGGCGGGAGATAAACCATCTGTCGATTTTAGTCAGCTCCTCGATGCATTCCACGCTGTAGCCCTCTTCGAGAGCCTGGGCGATGGCGAAGATGCGTGTGTCGGTGGGGTGGGCGAGGGCAGCGTCAAGGTCGTCGAAATGGATGTCGTTGTTGCCGACGAAGCCGTGCATGCCCTGGCCGATCATTCTGAGGCCTTTCTGGATAATCTCTTCGAAGGATTTGCCGATCGACATTATCTCGCCGACAGATTTCATCGAAGAGCCGATTTCACGGTCGACGCCGACGAATTTGGAAAGGTCCCAACGCGGAATCTTCACGATCATATAGTCGACTGACGGGGCGATGTAGGCGGAGTTAGGAGTGCCCATCTCGCCGATTTGGTCGAGGGTGTAGCCGAGGGCGAGCTTAGCAGCCACGAAAGCCAAGGGATAGCCCGAAGCTTTGGAGGCAAGAGCCGAAGAGCGGCTAAGGCGTGCGTTTATTTCTATTATACGGTAGTCGTTGGTCTCGGCGTTGAAGGCATACTGGATGTTGCATTCGCCGACGATGCCGATATGGCGCACCACTTTAGTGGCGATATCCTCAAGCATCTTTATCTGCTCCTTGGAGAGCGACACAATCGGGGCCACCACGATTGATTCACCCGTATGGATTCCGAGGGGATCGAAGTTCTCCATCGGCACGACCGTGAAGCAATGGTCGTTGGCGTCGCGTATGACCTCAAATTCAATCTCCTTCCAGCCTTTGAGAGATTCCTCCACGAGAATCTGCTTGCTGTAGGCCAGCGCGCTTTCGCAGTGTTTGCGGAATTCATCATCGTTGGTGCATATTCCCGATCCAAGTCCGCCAAGGGCATATCCTGAGCGCACCATTACGGGGAAGCCAATGCGATGGGCCACTTCCACAGCGTCGTCGATATTCTCCACGGCCTGGCTGACGGGGGTCTTAATGTCGATTTCGTCGAGCTTCTTTACGAAAAGGTCCCGGTCCTCGGTGATCATAATTGCCTCTACCGAAGTGCCGAGAACCTTTACGCCGTATTTCTCGAGAGTGCCGTTGAGATACATTTCCGTTCCGCAATTAAGGGCGGTCTGGCCGCCGAAAGCGAGAAGGATGCCGTCAGGACGCTCTTTCTTTATGACCTCTTCCACGAAGAAGGGGGTGATCGGAAGGAAATAGACCTGGTCGGCCACACCTTCGGAAGTCTGGATTGTGGCAATGTTGGGATTGATAAGCACTGAGGAGATACCTTCCTCGCGGAGTGCTTTCAAGGCCTGGGAGCCCGAGTAGTCGAATTCGCCCGCCTGCCCGATTTTCAGGGCACCGGAACCGAGAAGCAAAACCTTTTTCATATTGTTTGTTCGGTATATGTGATTTTGACTGCAAAATTACAAGTTTTCCAGCACTTTCACAAGCCTCCCCAATAAAAAACCACCCCGGCTCCAAGTCCCGGCTGAGGATTATTTCTGAATCGCTTGTAGTCTTTCTTATACTGCGATGATGGTTTCAGTTTTTTCATAAACCCATTGATTTCTCCATTGCCTCGATTGACGACAAGTCAAATATACCATAATAGCAATAATTCCGATATAATACGTCAATCCAGAGTCCTACCGAGTCAACGTCTGTCCGTTCCAAGCCTAAGCGCCACAGTTCAAACATGGAGCCCATGACTGTGCGCGGACTCGATGCGGGAGGCACCTTCGACAAACCTGCTGGCGCGAAGGAACTGAGCGCGGACTCGGATAGACCTGAGCGCGTCAAGACAATCGAAGCCGAAATGATACAGTTTGAAAAATGAGCGCAAGAACCCGCCCGCGCTCTCCAGCAGAAGCACCGCCTCGAAGAAAAGCTCAACGAACTCAACTCCGAAGCCGCCAAATAACCCCGGCCAACCCCATCCCGAGCATCCCTACAAAATCCAATCCCTTATCGGGATGCTCTGTATATTTCGCTTTATTATTTGACTGCTTCAATTCTATTCGTTAACTTTGCAATTGAAAAACCTCCGGCAAAGCCCTCCAAGCCTCGCTAAGGTTTTAAAACATAGTGTCAAAGCGTTTACTTTACGCTCGTTTATGACAATCAGGAATCTCGCAAATTTCTAATCGTAGTTGTAGATAGGGCAAATGGTAGATGCCTTTAGAGTATGTATATTGTTATCTATAATTTAGATAATCTATTGAAGCACATACATATTCTGCGTGAGGCTCTGCGAGTTTGCCCATTCCGGCTACGATGGGCAATGCGAGAGCCTCTGATTGCGGAATGGGCAATGAGTTCGGTTCTCACGCTTTTTTTATTCCTAAACAGTAAGTGCTTCATTAATCTTCCCGTCAGTCGGGCCTTATGGAGAAATAGCGATAAAGAAAACCCTTGACAAGCAAAGCAATTTTCATTAGTAAAGTCTTTTTATATCTCCACGAAGCTTCATAATGATGTATCGCCACAGTGTATGGCTTCACATCAGCTTTCTTCGTGACCCAATCGATGCCTGCAAAATAACCCATCGGCAACACTTTCGGTCGTAATCCTTCCGGAAGACCGGGAAGAATTATATCCGTCAGTATCTGCGTATTAGGTTTTCTGTTGAAATGTCCGAACGGATTGATGAAATGATGATTGATATAATAATATAAAAATGACTCCGTCCATTCAGCTTTCTTTGGGGCAATCATGACGCCCGTCCCCACAAGCTCGCTCTCCATGCCGACAACCCCGGGACCATAAAGATACTCGTCGAACGATTTGCAAACCTCCACATCCGTATCCAAATATATTCCTCCCTCCATATACAATGCATATACTCTACAAACATCCGAGACAAACGCATAATTGCGCATATTATATGCCTCCCGGGAATAATCGCAATAATCCACATTGAAATTGCTCTCGTTCCATTCCTTTATCTCGTAATCCGGGAGCACACGCTTCCAGGTCTCAAGCCAGCGATAGAATGATTCAGGCTTCTCCTTCTTTCCAAACCAACAGTAATGGACAATCTTGGGTGTCATAGCTTATACGTTTTTTTGTTATTGACGTTTTGCTCATAGATTTTCGACATGAACGCTATCTGATAGAGCATGGCAAAATAGGATCTCACAAGTCCTCTTTTGCCGTCAAGAAATCCCATGTTGAAAATATAATTCCTTATAAAAAACCACATCGGGCGAAACAGCATCTTAACCGTGCCGTATCTCTTGCCGACCCTTTTCTCCACCTCATAGTCGGTATATCGGTTGATTTTGTCAATGCGTTTCGACAGTCCGGGGTCATCAAGATGTATCAGGTAAAGTTCACTACGTCCGGAAGGGACGTTTTCTATTTCTCCATCGATTATAGGACGGGAATGAATCGTAGCCGGCCAGTCGCATTTCGACTTCTCGAAGAAACGCAACTGATAATCACCCGACCCCGTGGCAAATTTTCCGAGAAACAAGTTTCTGCGTGGAATCGCAAGCGCCGAACGGAATTTGTTGTCTGAAATCCTGTCATAAAGATATTCGCGCAACTGAGGAGTGACCACCTCGTCGGCGTCCACCACCAGAACCCAGCCGTGGCTTGCTGATTGAATGGCATGGTTTCTCGCAGGCTCACATATCTTGTGGTCGCCTTTCGGAAACCTTACAATCTTGCATCCGAATTCTCTTGCAATCGACAAAGTGTCGTCGGTGCTCTCCATGTCGCATACAACTACTTCATCAAATCCGGAAAGGCTTTCCAACACTTTCCTTAGATGAAGATCGGCATTGTAGGTATTGATTACGACTGAAATCTTTCTGTCCATACTGACCACCGGTCTACTTTGATACATATCTATACCCAAAGTAGTCTTTTTTTATGCCTTCGACTCCCCAAAACGGCATATTGAAAAAAAGAAAGCATGAGAGTCTATACCATTGCCCATCCTGCAACCATAGAATCCGGCCATGACCATCACAACAATAGAACGGACAAACAGCAGAAGCCCCATGCCGAATACGTCAAAACCTCCCATGATACTCACGCACCAAAAGGAAGGACATACATACCCCATAGGCATCCACCATCTGCAACGCCTACGACTACGATTAGAAATTTGCGAGATTCCTGATTGCCATAAACGAGCGTCAAGTAAACGCTTTCAAAAATTAATATGACGGCACGCCCGCCTCAACCCCTGCACGAGGTCTCTGCGAGAGTCCACTCCGCAAAATTAGCAAATTCCACCCGATAATGCAATAGCCATCCAAACAATCAGAGCAATCTTCCTTTGGATATCAAAAACCTCCTGAATAAACATGGTCGACAAATCAGTGAATTACGCTGTAAATCGCTGATTTGCCGATTATTTTTTATAACTTTGTACTTGAAACCGCGACACCAATGAACGAAATGGATAATAACAATAGCAACTTGCAGTCTGGTAAAGAGAATGAAATCATTCTTTATCAGCCCGATTCTACCCTGTCATTGGATGTCAGAGTGGAGAATGATACCGTGTGGCTGACGCAGGCGTAGATGACAGAACTGTTCCAAACCACGAGAAACAATATTACTCTACATATACGCAACATTTTCAAGGAAGGAGAATTAGAGGAATCTTCAGTATGTAAGGAATCCTTACTAACTGCCGCCGATGGCAAACGATATAAGACAAAATTCTATTCGCTTGATGTAATAATATCAGTCGGGTATAGAGTAAAATCAATACGTGGCACTCAGTTCCGTATTTGGGCCAACAAGATTCTGAAAGATTATCTTTTACGTGGTTATAGTGTCAATGAGCGACTTCTCTATATGGAAAGCCGCATTGACCGTCGTCTGTTGGAGCATGATAGAGGGCTTGATGATTTGACTGACAAGGTTGATTTCTTTATTCGCACATCCTTACCGCCCAAAGAAGGTATATTCTTCAACGGACAGATATTTGATGCCCATGAGTTTATTTGCAGTCTTATCAAGAGAGCCAATAATCGGATTATTCTGATTGACAACTATGTTGATGAATCCGTGTTGGTTCAACTTGATAACCGAAGAGCAGGTGTGTCGGCACTTATATATACCGGAGAAATAAGCCGCACATTCCGTCAAAGCGTCAACAGGCATAACCGCCAGTACGCACCTATCGAGGTAAAAACGGCACAAGCCGAAATTTCAGTTCGTAACTACTCACCTATAGCAACGGCACACTGATTTGGTCGGTCTGTCAGACCAACGCCAAAACGACATCCCAGCGGGAGAAATCGTTTTTCTTTGCGGTGTCGGCAACCGAGTGGATTGCCATGAAGTCCTCCGCTCCTGTCTGACTTCGGAAGCCGCCGCTCCGTTTTTGTTTCACTTTCAGGATTCTTATCCCTCCTTCCGAAGCATTGTTGTGTGACGGCACCCGCGGGTCTTTCAGAAAGTGGAACACGTGGTCTTTGAGTTTTCGCAGACTGTTACGGATTTGTCGGAACGGCTTCTTGAACTTATCTAGATTCTCATTGAGAAGTTTGTCGAGGCTTTCTGTCCACGTTGATGTATCGGCTATGGCCTCGGGATTTGTGTTTCGCCAGTGCACGGCTTTTCTCAACAGCTCCTGTAGCCGCGATGACCAGTTCTGATTTTTGTCAAGGTCGTTGAGGTAGTTCAGATTTCTCAGCAGATGTGCGATGCATATCTGGTGACCCTTGACATTCATCGAGAAGTATGCGCTGTGGCGGTCGGTGGTCAGCACGGTATTCTCCAATGCGTTCCGGCCAAAACGGTCATCCATCTCTTTGGCTCCACGGCCTTTGGCTATCCACGTCAGCGTAAGTTTCGGATTCTGCAATATCCACGCCCAGTTGAGTTTGCCGTTGACATAAAATCCCGATTCATCCGCGCCTGCCACAGGGCTTTTGACAAGTTCGGAGGCGATGCGATCGCATATTTTGTCTGCCTTGTCTCCGGCATCCTCTATGAAGTTGCGTATCGAGCCTTCGCTTATATCAATGTGCATCACCTCATGTAGAAAACTTTTGATGCGGTTGTATGGCATGCACATCACGATATTGAGATAGACTACGAGGGCACGTATCTCAGATGACAGATATACCGGATTCTTCCGTTTGGTATACTCCACGCGATTGCAGCATCCGCAGGTGCAGGTCTTGTTGAGAAAACGAAGTCTTTTTACGACAGGGATAATCCTGACACCGACACATTCCTCCCGATATTCCTCCACGCCCTCAATGTCTGACAGTTCGCGGCCGCACTCGCGACAGTAATTGGGCTGTATATCCTCGGTCTCATCAGGCTGGGCTGACATCATGCGGGTATTGCCTTCATGTCCCGGCTGTCCACCAGGGTTCTTCCCGCTTTTCTCTCGCAACGAAGATGTGCGCCTCTTGATTTCGTCACCCATACGTTCTTTGGAGGGCGGCACACTGCTGTTGTCGGAGTTCTTTGGCGGCTGCGGCTCCTCATACTTTGACAGCCGGTCACGCAAGTCTTTGTTCTCGGATTTGAGCGACTTTATCTCCACATTCTGAGACTCGACACGACGGTTCAGACGCGCAACATCATCCGTCAAATCCTTGATGGTATCGTGTTGCCGTGAGATTTCAGAGCGGAATTCCTCGAGATACTTTTCTATGTCAACTTGCTTATTCACTGACACAAAGATACAAAACATCTTTGAGGTACGCAAGAAAATCAGCAACTATTTTGAACTTAATTTATTAAAAATTAGAGAATTCATCTCATCAAAAGTATCACTCGGACTACGGTGAAAACATAAGCTCCCTCTAGTCTCAGAATTCATCAGTCTTGTATAGGTGAGTAGTTACTTCAGTTCATGGATTTTTGAGAAAGTGTTAAATTTGCGTTATGAAAACCGCAGATGCAATATGGATGTGCCTTCCCGAGGGGATGGACGAGCTGTTTGAGATGGTCAGGTTCGAGCGTACAGATAAAGCATACCTTATCTTCTGTTATGCGAGTTAATTACGCATAATATCAGATAGTTATAAATTTGGTGGTGTACTGATGGTGTACTAATTAGTTGGTTAAATCGAAAATCGAAGTTCTGATTTTAGGATTTTTAAGGGTTGTTAGTTCTATTTAATGCGATTCTTTTTCTCTAAGTTCCCAAAGATTTGAGGGGCAGGATGGCAAGGCATTGAGAAAAAATCGCTAATTTTGCAGTCGAATTGACCTCGGTCAGTTCATGACATATTGATAAACCAAGAAGCGTTATGCTTATCTTGTAGTTTGAGAACGTAGGAAATTCAAAAACCGCACAAGGATAGCATAGTGGTTCTCACGCGCATAGCGTGGGCTGCTATTGTTACATCTGTGCAAATGGTTTCCTACGACCTTCAAACTACGACGTGGCATAGTTGGCTCACGTTTTCTTTGTAATAAAAAAATCAGTCTTTGAGTCAGTGACTGAAATACACACTTTTGTGTAAAACAAATATGATTTCTGCAATGTAATTTTGCACCAAGTTTCAACGACAAAAACAGTTTAAGATGAGTAAGGGAATTATATTTTCAATATTCACCGCTATTATAGCAACGACAGCAATGGCACAGTCAGCTGAGCCGGATTCGATCAAGACACAGGAGCTTAACGAAGTTGTTGTTGAAGCATCTAACCAACGGACTTCATCGAATATTTCTACCTATATTCCTATGGCTCGGCAGAAGAATGCTGCTGCCGATGCTATCTCCCTTTTGAGTCAGATGGCAATCCCTCAAATTGAGGTAGATCCGATAAGCCAGGCGATCAAAACCGCTTCGGGGCAGGGAGTGTCGATATTCATAGATTTCCTACCTGCCACCAAACAGGACCTGCAGGGCATGAGAACACAGGATGTGAAAAAAGTTGAGTATTACCTACACCCGACCGATCCCCGATTTCAAGGCGCACATTACGCAATCAACTTCATCATGCAGAAGTATGAATGGGGCGGATATACAAAGGTTACTGCCAACAAATGGTTCGGAGTTAACCGCACCGAGGGTGAGGTTTATTCCAAAATGGCTTACAAGTCGATGATTTTCGACCTTTATGCCGATGAAATATACCTTACAAACCGACATGGCGGCGTAAGCTCCACTGAAACATTCCGCTTTGATGACCTGCACGGTATGGGACCGCAGACCATCGAGCGAACTTCCGAAACCAATTCATCATTGTATCGCAACAACAGTAACGATTTTGCCCTTCGTGCGTTATATAATAGCGACAAAGCAAGAATATCCAACCGCATATCTTATAGCCTCACAAATATTCCACACAATGACGTCGTTAATTCACTGCTTTATTCCTCCGAATTGTTTTCGCCCACAACAGCAACGTCGCTGACTTCAAGCCATAACTGGGCACTTACCTATGATGGAAATTTCTACGTTAAAATTTCTCCCAAATTATCATTCGAGGCAGTTGCTACATATAAATATGGCAAGAATAAAACAAATTCATTTTACTCCACTGACGAGACGCTTTCTATTACAAATAATGCCTCGGAGGATGCACATAATTTACAGATAAATCCGCGTCTCTACTGGCGACTTAACCGAAAAAACACTTTTATATTCTATTTTGCAACAGTGCAGAATTGGAATTTTATTGATTACTATGGGAACTCTCCGTCACATCAGAAATATAATGTCGGAGGATATTCTGCTGGAGCGCATTATAATCTTAGTCTCGATAAATGGAATATCGGTGGAGAATTTGGTTGGGTCTGGGAGCGCAACCATATCAGCGATACTCGAATGAATAATGATTTCCCTCGCGCCATTGTATACGCCACTTTTTCGCCAAGTGACAACCTCAATTTGAAGTGAATTGGAGATACAGTAAAGATGTGCCGGATGCATCGCAGAAAAGTCCCAATATGCTCCAACAAGATGAACTAATGTGGTATCAGGGAACCCCAACATTATCGGACTTTTCAAATCATAATGCTGGGCTTACATATACTTGGCTACCTAATAATAGATGGCAATTTTCGGCTGATGGATATATCTATATGCTTGGCAATCGTTGTGTAACCATATATTCGCCTAATGCTCCCGAGGGAACTATGTTGCGTAAATACGTCAACGACGGAGATTATAGAAGTGGAATGGTAGGTGTTTCCGCTACTGCTAAATTCTTTGGTGGTAAACTTGTAGCTAAACTTCGACCGCAATACTGGTTGCGTAAGATTACCGGGGCATACGCAAGCACAAGAAATGAACTTACATGCACGGCTCAACTAACATATTATTTCGGTAAATTCTATCTTTGGGGATGGTACATGACACCAAGCCATTATCAGGAAGAACAAAGCGGAATTGTCGAGCGCACACCTGCCAAATACCAGATTCAGTTGGGCTGGGGCGACAAGGGGTGGAATATCCGTGCCGGAGTCTATAATTTCCTGCGCACATCATGGGAATCATCACATCAGACTCTTTCGAGCAAGTATTACAGCTTTGACCGCAAAGAATTTTCAACCGCCCAACATTGGCGCATCACATTAGCCGTTTCATACACTTTCGGCTATGGTAAGAAAGTTGATCGTTCCGATGAAGTAAGTGGAGCAGGAACCGCCGAATCGGCAATTTTGAAATAAAGTTATATTTAACACGTGAATGAGGAGCCACAAGTGATTAGCCTGTGGCTCCCTTTCTATCATCTTATTCTGAAACTGTTCTTGACAGTCTGTTTCAGTGATTGCCACTTTTCTTTGAACCATTGGAAGACTCTCTTGCCGCCGAGATGGAGACGGAAGTTGTTGTCATCGGTGGGATCTCGCTTGATTTGCACCTCGACATCTCCGACATCCACATCTTTCTTCTCATTAGGGTCATAGAGCGTATAGCCGGTTTTGAAAGACCTCGGCTTTCCATCGAGTAACGCCGTTATAAGGTTGTCGGACATCTTTACCTCTATGCAGTCTCGGATTGCAGGCAAAGCACTGATGACTCCGGGAAAGAATCTTTGGATCAGGTCTTTGGTCTCCTGATGACCTCTGACGATGCTTTCCTCTTGTTTCTTCTGCCTGTCGAGCTGCTGCTGCAAATCCCACACACGGTTGCGATGAGTCTTGTCGGTTTCCTCAGCACGGTCTTTGAGAGTTTTGATTTCCTCTCGACATTCTGCGGGTTCAGTCTCAAGCTTCTTGGTCTTGTTTCCGGTGAACCGGTTGGCGAGATTGCTGAGGACATCCTTCCGGTTGGCATCACGTTGGGCTTTTGCCTCGGCTGCTTCCTGCAAGGCGGTCTCTTTTTCTATTTTCGCCGCCTCCGCTTCCTCGGCATAGGTGGAGCGTTCCTCTATGAGTTTCGACTTGTCAGCCTCAATATCGGCAATCTCGCTGGCGACTTTCTTCTTATCGGCCTCCAACTGTTTCTTCTCGTTGGATAAGGTCGTATTGGAGGCAGCGAGAGAAGAATTTGATTCTTCAAGTTCGGTCTTACGCTTTTCAAGGTCACTGTTCTCCTTGACTATTTTCGCATTGGCGACCTTGGATTCGACGATTGTCTTTTCAATCCAGCGGTTGCCACGCTCAAGCTCGGTCTTGCGTTTCTCCAACGATTGGGTTTCTGTGTCGAGCTGCTCTTTTTCGGGGGCAAGGGTCGCCACGTCCTGCTCCAGATCCTTTTTCTTGATTTGGCATTGGCGAGAGTATTCGTGCTGGTCAACGTGACGAGCCTCGGAGCCACGGATGCCTCGTTCCAGACCGAAGCGTTCCATTGCCTCGGCATAGGTGTCTTGGAACCTGACAAGGTTCTCGCGGGTCATGATGTCGTTTGCGCTCAATCGCGGGCCGTCTTTGGGCTTGGTGCGGTAACGCTTCTTTGCATTGGACTCGCTCGCCTTCTTCTTTCTCTCGGTGGTGACTATCGGCACGACCGTGACATGAAGGTGCGGTGTTTGCTCGTCCATGTGGAGATGCGCGCCGACAACATTCTCCTCTCCGAATGTTTCCTTTGCCCATCGGACACTTGACTCCGCCCAGTCATCGAGCCGTCCTTCATCGGCAAGACGACGCAGGGCGTCGCCGTCGGACGACATCAGGACGTTGAGGGCGAGCACCTGGTTCTTGCCAATCTTCCGTGTCAGTCCGGCATGGTCAAGGCGATGCTGGATTGCCTCGCCCAGACCGTCAACTCCATCGGGATATTTGATGAAATCATCACGGTTGAGATAACGCAGTTCGACATGGGCATTGTCGGGCTGGGTGCTTCGCTCGATGTGTCGAGCGATGGCGGTGCATGAACCGCTTGCCTTCATGATGTGGAGTACGGCGTAACTCATAGGCAAGCGTGTTTGTATTGTGGAACAATCGGAGTGTACGGCTTCCCTTTAAGCCGTATCGGGGTTCTCCAAGGGGTGGCTCCCTTGGGCTCAGTAGGGATATTTTTAGCGTGGTCTTTGACCATGCGGCTTGAAAAATTCCCTAATGAGCCTAAGGAATTTCCGGATGGCGTAATTTCCGTGCCGCCACTGCACGGATGGTACTGCACTGCCATAGCAGTGGTACACCGGTATAACCATTGCAACGGAAGCAATGGATTTTGCGATGAAAAAAGGATGTTTCACGGGATTTCAGTTTTGGAGTTTACCCTTGGCATTTTCGGCATTTTGGCACAAACGGGGGGCTTCGGCATCTCCGTAAGAAATGCCAAAATGTCAATAATGCCAAGGGGTGAATGTTTATAATTTGGTGTACTTTCCGTGGGCGTCATGAGCGAATACAACGCCCTTTCTGTCCTTGACGAACCGCTTGAAGCTGCGCTCCGGCATACCGCATTTTCCGGCTATCGCCACACCTTCGGCAGTGGTGAAACTGTCGGGCAACTCCGAGAGAACGGCGAGCTGCAACTCGGTCAATGCGTCCTCGCTGATGATGCCCTGCACCTTCGATGCGGTCGAGCGGAAATACTCGGCAAGACGTATCGACCTCTCCACCGTACCCACATCAATCAGTTTCTTCTCACCGCCACACGCCCAGTCGGCGAGAGCGAGCAAAAGAGAAAATCTGATAGCGTAGATTTCGAGTTTGCTTGCTATGGAGGTCAGGGTGTCGCTCCCGTCGGCGTTGCATCGGTCGGTCTGCCCGTTCTGCCACTGATAGAGGCGGTCGAGCGCATCCAGCGAGAAAGGAACATCCTCGGGGATAATCTCACCGTTGCCGTCGGCCTTCGGAACTATCCCGATAAGCCTTGACAGGATTTCACGCCACGCGGCCGCGATGTCGAATGACGGCTGTCGGCGGGTGCGGTCCCATTTCGGTTTTGTCTGGTCGGTCGGGAACACATAGAGTATGCGCTCCATGAAACCGTTGGCGTTGCGGTTGTTCGCGGCGAGGTCGGTAAGCACCTTCGGCTGTATAGTGCCGATGACGCAAAGGAAAGGGTTGCGGATAAACACCCCGCTCTGGCTACTCTTGCGGTCTGACATGGCAACCTTGTGGTTGAACACCGACATCCAGAACTCCGATTCCGAGCCGCTGTTGTAGCGGTTGAAATTCTTGACCCATCCGGCAAGCTCGTCATACATCAGTATCAGTCCTCGGGGATTCTCCGAGAGAATACGGTGTACTGCCTCGTTGGTCACGTCCTGCATCATGAACCTGACGCGCCGGGGCTCGGCAGGGTTGAGTTCGTAACCGTTGGCTACCCTTTCTTTCGGTGGCAGTTCCATAGCCGCGTTGTAGCGTTTCAACGCCTCGGCAAACTGAGCCGCTTTCTCGGCATCGTGGTCGATGAGAGGCTGCATCAGGTAACTGAGCGGATGACTCTTGCAGACACCGGGGCATCCGACAAGGGCAACGAAAAGAATTGCATATTCTTTCCACCCCACCATAGCCTCCGCCGAATGGGTGTTGCCGATTACAGCGGCCATAGCCGTCAGCATCGAACCAGCGATGTAGTCTTTCGGAAAACCGAGAGAGGCGTTCGCCTCGTTGACAATCTCCTGCAACTTTGCAGGCAGGACGTCAATGGGGAAACCGCTGATAATCTGTGCAGTCGATTGTGTTGCAATCAGGCAGTCAGATGGCGCTGAATGAGTTGTCATCATGTCAGCCGCATGACAGACCGGCAGCTCATTCTGATGATTTGTCACTTCTGACGGAGTGACTGCGTACACATCATTTGCTATTACGGCTTTCTTCGGGGTCGCTTTTTTCTCGCTGGTCTTGGGCATAGCGGGTGCTTTAGCTGATGATGTCGTTTCCTTTCTCATCTGCGGCCTCCTTTCTTCTTCGGCCTGTCTTCGGGAACGAGCACACCCACGGCATTGCTGTCCTTGAGTCTGCTTTCAGCCCATGCCAGAAGTTCATGAGCCTTGAAATGGAGCTTGTTGCCGAACTTCTTGTATGGGATGGTCTTTTCGCTCGTCTCCTTGTATAGCTGGCCCTTTTTGATGGGATAGCCGTTGGCGTTGAGAAACTCCAGGGCTTCTTCGGCGTTAAGGCCTTCATTGTCTTTTTTCGTCGCTTTTGCAGGAATGGCGGCGATAGCTGCCGGCACTCCCGATTCGGTGAGGTAATCCTCGACCGCGCCTTTCATGAGGAGCTTCAGAACCTCGATGAAAGGAAGATTCAGGAAATCTGTAATTGTTTGCATTTTTGGGAAAAGTGGATTAGTGGGTTGAAAAATTGGTTTCTTTTCACGCATCAGTTTTCAGATGATAAGTGATATGCTGTATGCTCAACATACGGGTAGGCGGGTGTCGTCAGGTCATAGTTATTGCGTCACACCAGCCCGATGACTACACCCGGAGGATTAAAAGGCCGGCAGACACTGCAAAATAATATCGGACTTGCGTCCATGTGGTGTGCTTCAAGGCGGACATCGCTGGACTGCTTGACCTTACTGCCCTTCCGGACGGGCAATAAAAAAGCGGGGCCTTGCCGATGCGTCCTTGCGGACGTGCCTTTGGCGAGGTCTCGTAATAAGTCTTAATCCATCAATGCCGCCCTTTCGCAAGGGGGTGTGGCAGGGGCGCGACAATCGTCACCGCCCCTTGGGGGTCGGTGCTTCGCAATATCGCGAGGGGGTTAGGGCTACTGCCACCTAACCTTAGATAAATTCCTAACAAAAGAAAAAATGAAATTGTTCAGCCATGTCCGACATTAGTCTGACATTGACCGATGAGCGTCTTTCATAATCCTGCTTGATTCTTATTTCGGCGGCTAAGTTACAAAACAGTTACGAAATATCCAAATTTTTGGAGCCTCCGAGGGCGAATCTGCGTTATGGAGCTGATTTTGACGGGTCAAATATGGTGAAATTCTAAATTATATGGCGTTGATGCGGTTGCAGACTTGTTGAACATGATCAAGTCCATATAGTAAAGAATGGCTGTCGATACCCATCCATAGGAATAGTTTGTGTAAATTCTGATAAGCGTTGAGAATATATACGGTTCCGATTTGAGGCTGACGGCGAGCAAAACATATAGGCTCGTGATGAGCTATACGGTTGCGAAGAATATTGATGCCGTCAAGTTCATTGAACATATAGGTATTGTTGTATTGTATCTCTGCTGATGAACGGGGCTTGTTCGGGAATATCCGTAGAAGTATTTGCCCGGTGGCTCTGTACTGCGGATTGGCGAACATATACTTCCAGACTCCGAATTCCATTTCAGCGAGAAGCTTATAATGGGTGTATTCTCCGTTTCGGTTGAGCCGGTTATATGCCTTGGTAATTATCCTTGCACTGTCCCGACAGCTGGCAATATCGAAGATGCCGCCATTAGCTACTGAGTCACGAAGCCAATCCCCTCCAAACCGAGAAGTAAGTTCTCGGTCAATGGCGTTTCTCAAAGAGACCTCGAAACAACTGAGCAATGTAAACACCTCTTGTGACAAGTTGAGATTCAACCGATACAGCGACATGGCTTTTCGGGTATCATTGCCACAGGCCATAACGTACCTGTCAAGCCTTTCGGGGGATAATATGCGTTGGAAATCGGTGAATTTCATCTGCGTTACAATCTTTTATGAGTCAAAATTTGTTTTAATCAAAAGAAAGCACTACTTTTGCAGTGTTGATTCCCGGTAGCCCCTGACTCGTCAAGCTATCGGGTTTAGTTTTTATATTGCAAAGTTAATCATTTTCATCGGATTGGGCAACAGCGAGAAAAAGGACACCGGGTTTCCCTCCCGATGTCCAACCACTAAATCCACGTCAAAAATGAAACAAAAACATTATGACGTTGAATCTTATTGCAAAGGTAGTCATTTCTGACTGCCTGTACAACTCTATAACAAGCGAAAGTGCCAAAGTGTCGAAAATGCCACGGGGGATTATCAGCCTCAATCAACATCAAAGGCGACTTTGCCGAGTTTGTTGATGGCTTTCTGCTTGCGCTGGTCGATTACATGGAGATATTTCTCCGTCATCTTGATGCTCGCATGACCGAGAAGCGATGATACAGTCTTTATGTCAGTCCCGGCATTGAGTAGATTCACAGCGAAGCTGTGCCGGGCGCAGTGAAAAGTGATAGGCTATGCAAAGAAACACAGAGAGGTAAAGATTAAACGTAAGTCGTTTGAAATGAACGGTATTTCAGCATTCTGCCAAGTAGAGAAAATGCAAACGGCAACGGAATATTGAGGTTGTTCAGTTACCAAACCGTTAGCCAGGCAGTTACCGAAACGGGAATAGGTAACGGCAGGCAATGAAAAGAAACCCTCACCGTTTTATTTGCGCTCATACACAGTGTTTTGCATATCAAGGAATGCTTATACGGCAAGTAATTTTGCACTAAAAAATATAAGCGTATGAAAGTAGAAAAATTCAAGGTGCTGCTCTACCTCAAAAAGAGCGGACTGGACAAATCGGGTAAAGCCCCGATAATGGGAAGAATCACCGTGAACCGCACGATGGCACAGTTCGGATGCAAGCTGTCCTGCACGCCTGAATTGTGGAATCCACGTGAAAGCCGTCTGAACGGCAAGAGCAAGGAAGCGGTGGAAACCAATGCCAGGATTGAAAAACTGCTGTTGGCGGTGAACGCCGCATTCGACAGCCTTGTGTCCCGTAAGGTCGGTTTTGACGCCACCGATGTGAAAGACCTTTTTCAAGGCAGCATGGAAACACAGATGACTCTCATGAAAATGACGGATGTTGTCTGTTACGACCTCAAAGCCCGTATCGGCATAGACCGCGCGAAAGGAACTTATCCCGGCTATCACTATATGCGTCTGACCCTCGGAGAGTTCATCGAGCATCAGTACAAGGTCAAGGACCTGGCATTCGGGCAACTGACGGAACAGTTCATCCACGACTATCAAGCATTCGCTATGGAAAACAAGGGATATGCGATAGATACCGTCCGCCATCATCTTGCCATCCTGAAGAAGATATGCCGTCTGGCTTATAAGAAGGGGTATGCCGACAGGAGCCATTTCCAGCATTTTACCTTGCCGAAGAAGACTGAAACGACACCACGGGCATTAAGCCGTTAATCGTTTGAGAAAATCCGGGATGTGGAAATACCTGCTTACCGCAAATCCCACATACTGGCAAGGGATATGTTTCTCTTCGGATGCTATACCGGAGTCTCTTATGCAGATGTCGTTTCAATTACACATACCAATTTATATACGGATAAGGACGGGGCTTTGTGGCTGAAATACCGCAGAAAGAAGAACGAACTCCGTGCCAGCGTAAAACTATTGCCCGAAGCTATTGCGCTTATCAATAAGTACCATAGTGAGGACAGGGAAACCTTGTTTCCTTTACTTCGCTGGTCAAATCTCAGAAGGCACATGAAAGCGTTGGCGGCATTGTCAGGAATCAAGGATGACTTGTGCTACCATCAGGCCCGCCATAGCTTTGCCTCGTTGATAACGCTTGAAGCAGGCGTTCCGATAGAGACCATCAGCAGGATGTTGGGACACTCCGATATCTCCACCACTCAGGTCTTTTATATGGTGAATGACTTTGAATGTATTTGAATTAACCTGAATGAAAATCAGCGAATTAGAGTTCTATTCAGTTTCTTCTTTTTATAAGTTTTTGCCTCTTTTTTTTCGCAGTCAGTACATCTTTTGTACATTTCGTTTGTTAATAGATGTTGAGGGTTATTTTTACGTTTCAAGCCCTCTAATTACCTTTGCGCTCAACAAAGATAATCATTTATGGCAAAAATAGAAAGCAAGAACAAACAAAATCCAAAACTGCAACAGTCCGAGCTGAAAGACGGACGTGCGAGCCTTTATCTGGAATTCTATCTCGGCCGCTCCGAAACTCCCGTGCTTGACGAGGACGGCAACCAAGTTTTCTACTCATCGGGGGCGATGGCGGTAAAGCCGAAGTATCAGATTAAGCATATCCGCAAGCGTGAGAACCTCAATCTCTACATCTGGCTACACCCACGCAACACGCAGGAGCGTGTGCAAAACCGCAACACCCTCGCACTCGCCGAGAAAATAAGGTTTGAGCGTGAGCAGGAGTTCCTTGAAGACCGTGAGGGTTATCGGCTTAAAAAGGATCGTCAGCGTGATTTCCTGCAATACTACCGTGACTTCTTCAACGACAATCCCAATCTCTCACGGATGTTGAAATGCTCCATTCGGCAGTCATACACCAAATTCATCAACTTTCTGTGGGAGTCGCCGAGATACAGCCTATATGACACCGTACTACGAATGGAGCAACTCACATCCGACATGGTGATGGCATTTACCGACTATCTCAAAAAGCACGGCACTGGCGAGGGACCGAAAGGGATGTACGGACGGTTCAAAAAGGTCGTCACAGCCGCTTTTGACGAGGGTCTGATAAAGAAACATCCCTGCAAGGGGATAACTATCAAATGGGATAGAAACTCTTTCTCAAAGGAGATATTAAGCCCCAACGAGATAAAGAAGCTGATGGCTCCCCGATACAAGGGTGAGAACACCGAAATGCAACGTGCGTTCAGCTTCTGTCTTTTCACCGGCATCCGCTGGTGTGACGTGAAACTCTTGACATACGCCAATGTTGATCCGATGACAAAGACGCTCCGTTTCCAGCAAAATAAAGTCCGCAACATCAGCAGCCGCAGCTGGGTGACAACCCCGCTCACCGATGATATGCTTGCGTTGGTCGGCGAACCGACGACCAGTGACCGCTCCACCGAGCCGATATTCAAAATCGGCCCTTATGTGAGCTGCAACCAGCAGTTGAAGAAATGGGTTGCCGAGGCAGGGATACGGAAGAAAATCTCATGGCATTGCAGCCTACACTCGTTTGCCGTCAACCTGCTCTCCAACGGTGCGAACATCAAGACTGTCGCCGACCTCATGGGGCATTCGAGCATAACAATGACGGAGAAATACCTCCATGTAGTTGACAGCTTGAAGCAGGACGCAATCCACTCCCTCGGCTCAATCAGCTATGCGATGCCGTAGCATTTACCCCTTGGCATTCTTGACACTTTGGCATTTTGACGGACTCTCCGACCGACATCGGAGGGTTCTTCTTTTTCAGCGGTCATCATTTTCGGATTTTGGTTTGGTTCAGTGCGGGGGTGTATATATAAGGCTGCCCCAAACCAAGACTATATGGGGCGGTGAAAAGAAAAAACGATGAAATTCACTTGCATTTTCTTCATTTTCTACATTTTCGACCGCCAAAATGCAGAAAGTGCAGAAAGTGTGGCGGTGTCAGTCAACATTTTTCAGGAATTATCCCCTTGCACGCCTTGCACTCTTGCACACTTTGAAAATGCCAAAGTGTCAAGAATGCCACGGGGTAATCTTGAAATAATACGGATACCACACTCTCTTATTCCTTGATGAAGTTGACTGCCCTATTGTGCAAAAGTGCAAAGAATGCAAGGGGTATCAACGAGAAAAACATATTAATGGCAACGAGAAAAAAGGTCGGATATTCTTTGTTGGGCAAGATACCTTCCGAGTATCCCGAAAGGCGTTGTTCGCTCCCGATGGTCGGTTGATGTCATTATAGTGACCACGGTCATTGCAATGACGAAAGGCAACGAGAGAAAAAGGAGTGCAAGGATATGTTTCGGGATTCTTTTTTCTCCGAAAAGCCACAGTCGAAACCGCAGCCACTGCCGTGACCGCTCTTTGTTTTTCTCATTGCCATAAGAGGTCGTTTTTAGGGTGGAGCGAGTTTATGTTTATGTATTACCCGTAATCCCCAAACTCGCCACCCCTAACCGACTATAATCATTGCACCCGGTACAATGGTAAACCACTATACCGAGTGCAACAAAATCATCAGCTCCGAGACACCGAGGAAATTACACCGTCAGGAAATTCCTTAGCATATTAGGGAATTTTCCGAGCCGCATATCGTTCCGATACGCTGAAAATATCCCCAATATGCCAAAGGTCATCCTTTGGAATCCTTGCCATTTTAGTCTTATTACATACGGCTCTTTTCGTTTTCTCCAGCACCCGTGCCACGATACTTAGAACGAGTAGTATTGAACTTGTATCTTATGGCAAAACGAATAGAGCGGGTTTCAAACTGATTATAGGTACAAGTCATTATATCTCCGCTATACATCGTAGCCTTGTCGGGATAGTTGTTCAACAAGTCAGTCGCATACAATGTAAGGGAAAGATTATTGTTGAGAAATGATTTACGCACCAACAAATCAATCTTATTGGTTGGCTTTATGAAAGAGTTTTGACCGTTTCCGGCTGTCGTGAATTGAAAATCTGCTCCCAAAGTCCAATTCTTAGGCAATGAGAAAAGGTTTTCAAGGGTGAACGAGAAGAATGGCTTTCCGAGGGATAGTTTCTCTCCCCGGTATGTGGTGGTGTAAAATTGCTTCATCATACCGATTACAGGCTGGGGCTTCCAGCAGCCGATTGTCGGTTGTGCGCCAATGGCTACCTGAACCTGCGTGTAATGTGGCACGTTCTCAAATGACATCAGCTTTACAGCGAGGTCATCTTTATATGCGCTCGTTTCCCAAAAAATAGCGTCTGTTTCATGATTGACAGACACCTGTGCGAAAAAATATTTCCACATACCCATCAATTGGAAAAGATACATCTTTGTCGGTTGCAACTTCGGATTACCGCATTGATATGAAAAGCGATTGATATATTCAATACCTCCGTCAAGTTGTCGATATGTCGGACGTCGGGTCTTGTTAGTGAACGAGAACGAGAAGTTGACTTTATTAATTGGTGCGCTTAATGAGAACGTAGGAAAGAAATTGTTGTAGGTTTTCGATTGATCCTCTTGAAGCTGGTTACCCTCAAAATACTTGTAATTGACGTGTTCATATCTTAATCCTGCCGAAATATTTACCGCTCCGAATGCTTGCGACAAAGTGGCAAAGACAGCGACATTATCTTCGTGAATGTCAGTTAATGAATTGTCAATCGGCGCACCATTATAGGAGTTCGCATAGTCCAACCGAGAGTTTGTGTATTCCTCGCCAACTTCTATATTGCCTTTCCATATAGGATAAGAAAGGATTAACTTTTCTGCTAACAAACGGCTTTTCTTCAAGCCCTCCGATACGATATGACGGTCATCATCTGGATTATTGGCATTGCTTTCAAATTGGTCATCGCTTCTATTGCCTCTTGATTGCGTGAAGTCAGCATTAAAATCCACATCAAGTTTCCCGAAAGAACCATTGTAGTATAGGTTTGCTTCCTGCACCGGTCTTCCATCTCCCTTATTAAGCCAATCAAATGATATTTCATCGGAGGAAGTCAATTCCGAGTGGGTGTAAAGATTTACATTGGATAGACCCATAGCATGTGTGTCACTTTTTTCTTGCCCGATACGGTAATAGGCACCGATTGAATGATTGCCCAAAAACTGATAACTAAAGCCGAGTTTGCCATACATGTAATTAAACTTTCCGATTGCTTTGGAAGAAATGAATTGGTGCATGGTGTTGTCGCCATATGTAACCATTTCAGCCTTGTCACGATTTAACTTTTTACCTACGTAGAAGTACCCATTACCAAAGATTTCCAATCCGTTATGTCGGTAATTAAGAGTTATGTCGGTCGTATTACGGAAAAAATGCGAGGCTCGTATCTGGTCATAAAGATTTGCACCGAACCCCTCTCCTTTGGGTGGAATGGTCTTGATTTTTATTACAGATTGAACTTCCGATGAGTATTGCGCACCGGGATTGGTGACGACCTCAACGGAACGGATATTCTCAGAACTTAGCTGCGACAATTCAGTTGGATTTCTTACGAGTTTGCCGTTGATGTATATCAGCGGTGTTCCTTTTCCGAAGACGGTAAACGAGCCGTCTGATTCGCTTACCAACGGAAGATGCGACAAGACATCATTCGCTGTTCCCAATTTGGACAGCACACTATTTTCCACACTTGTTACCATAGCGTTCCCTTTGAGGCGTGTTGTCGGAAGATTGGCTTTGACAACTACCTCGTCGAGCATTACGGAAGATTCATTCAGCATTATCGTGCCAAAATCGCCTGTCGGTGCCATCGGCGCAAGATAATCCTCGTAACCCACCATAGCGATTTTTATCCTGTTGGCAGACGTAGAAGGATGTTCAAAGACAAACCTACCGCTGTCATCGGTGACAACGCCACTGACAAATGTACTGTCTTTGAGGAGAACCACGTTGGCAAACGGGAGAGGTTCTTTATCCGCTCCTACGACTATGCCCGTTAACACTTGTGCTGATACAGACAGCGACATCAAGAAAAGAAGAATGACTGTGATTGATTTACGCATATTGTGATGTACTATTTTGAATGCAAAAACGTGAGCCAACTATGCCACGTCGTAATTGGAGGTCGTAGGAAACCTGTCGTGCAGATGTAACAATAGTGACCCACGCATATGCGTGAGAACCACTATGCTATCATTGCACGCTTGAAAAGTTCCTACGTTCCCAATTACAAGATAAGCATATTGCTTCTTATTTTACCAAAATGTCCGGACTGACCATTGCCAATCCGTCTGCAAAGTTACGAATTTTAATCGAGATGCCATAATATCAACTGCATAAGTTTGGTTTGGTTCAGTCTTAGATATATACATCTAAACTGAACCAAACCTATAAATATATGCTGGGCAAAAGAGAAATGTCCTCATCAATTTTTCTTTTCACCAGCCCATATATTCACCTCCATACCGACCACCGAAAGAAGAAAACCGAGGCAAAAGAATAGAACTAAAAATAACTAACGCCTGCAAATTAATCTTAAATAATTGCTTTTAATTCTACTTATAAGCCCTATTTAGTACATTATTAGTACAAGCAATATTGAATATGATATTAATTATCAAGTAGTTATATTGGTATAAAATAAACCACTCAGGTATATGCCCGTGTAAGCCCGAAAAAACTATTTGAGGACATGGACAAGTTCATTAAAGCGACCGAAGATTTCAAACTCACTCTTTAATACTTAAAAAATAATATGCGAAGTACATTTTCATTATTACCCTACATCAACCGCAGCAAGGTAAAGGCTGACGGTACGACCGCCGTATTGTGTCGTATAACCATTGACGGCAAACAGACCGTCATCAGTCCCGGAATTTATTGCAGACCGGAAGACTGGAACGGCAGGAAGAACGAGATAAAGTCCGCAAAGGAGAACAACCGTTTACGGGAATACCTGCGCCTGATGGAAGAAGCCTATAATGAGATATTGAAATCGCAAGGTGTGGTCAGTGCGGAGATGCTGAAGAACCATATCACCTTGAACAACATCCATCCGACGACCCTCCTGCAAATGGGGGAATGGGAAAGGGAGCGTTTGAAGAAACATTCCGAGGAAATAGACTCAACTTCTTCCTATCGGAGTTCAATGTATTGCCAGAAGTACCTGACAAATTATCTCATGTCTTTGGGTAAGAAAGACATAGGCCTTGAAGAAGTCACGGAAGACTTCGGCAAAGCCTACAAAGCGTTTTTGAAGAGATGCAAGAATTTCGGGGCTTCCCAAACCAACCATTGCCTGCGTTGGTTGAACCGCCTGCTGTATCTTGCAGTCGATAAGGAGATTATCCGTGTGAATCCCTGTGAGGACTTGGAGTATGAGACAAAGCCGGGAGCAAGACATAGGTACATCAGCCGTGAGGAGTTCAAGAAGATACTTTCCACCCCGATGTATGACAAGCGGATGGAACTGGCAAGACGGGCTTTCATCTTTTCGACCCTTACCGGACCGGCGTATGTGGATATAATGCTCCTGCATCCACATCATATCGGGACGAATGCGGACGGTAGGCGGTACATCCGCATCAACCGCAAGAAGACAAAGATGGAGGCGTTCATTCCACTGCATCCCATAGCGGAGCGGATATTGTCGCTGTATAACACGACTGACGATGAACATCCCGTGTTCCCGCTTCCCAATCGGGATGCCCTGTGGTTTGAGATTCATGAGCTGGGCGTAATCATAGGGAAAGAAGACAACTTGTCCTATCATCAAAGTCGGCATAGCTTCGGTACGTTCCTGATTTCATCGGATATACCTATCGAGAGCATCGCTAAAATGATGGGACATTCCAATATCAGGACGACACAGGGGTATGCACGGATAACCGATGATAAAATCTCCAGAGATATGGACAAGCTGATGGAGCGAAGAAAGGAAATATCAGCTGGCGAAAAGAAAGAGGACAGAGAATAAACACCAAATAATAAACGCATTATGAGCAGAGGAATAATAACAATCAGTGAAACGGGTGTAGTCATTATGCCGACAGCACCTATATGGATGACACAATTCGAGATAGCCGACCTGTTCGGGATGTTCTCATGCGATGTCCGCAAGGCGATCCGTTCCATCTACAAGAACAAGGAACTGAACGAACTTGGCACGATGAAGGATCTCAAGCAACCGGATGGCATCAGTTACGATGTCTATAACATTGAAGTGATTATAGCCGTTGCATTTAGGATATGCAGTAAAGAGAGTGTCTTGTTCAGACGGTTTATAATAAATGAAATTAGCACCATTAAGAAAGCTACACCGATTACACTATTTGTTGCCAGCGTCAGAGGTAATAATCGATGGTATAGTTGAGGTTCATTCCGTCAGCCACTCGTTCCCGATACACGGATGCAAAGGTAGCGTATGGCTTGATGGCGGCGGCAAGGTCGGGCGGCAAGCCGTTTCGGGCAGAATCTTCCTCCTGCGGAGCGTATTCAACCCGAAAACCTTGCCACTGCCTGCCACACGCTTGAAGAGCATCCGGCAACGGAAACAAGCGACTGGCGGGAAATCAGAAGAAAGAAGAGAGGAACGGCTTACAGACGAAGCGGGATTTTGACGCTCCATCCGTAAGCCGTTCCTTTTTCTTTTTGCCGAAAGTCCATTGCTCCGCAATCAAGGGCAGACGGCAAACTGCGCTCCTTCAAGAAAATCATGTGCCTGTCAACCGATAGGCGGCGTGGTAGCTGTCAGCAAGCATCCTTTCGATGTCGGATTCACGGTAGAGGATTTTACCGCCCAACTGGATATAGGCTATGCACCCTTCGTTCCGGTAGTCCTGAAGTGTCCGGCGGCTCACTTTCAGCCGTGCCGCGACCTCCTTGTCTGTGAAGAAATGCTCGCCGTTCAGTTTCGGGCGGTAATTGGCGGTCAGATGCTCGAAGCTGTCCAAAAGACGGTCGAGGCTGCCCATGAAGTGGATTATCCACTCGCTGTCCTTGTTAATCAGTTCATTCATGCTACTTTGGATTTAGTGTAATTACTTTGTTTACTATATGCAGGTGATTAAATCGTCCTGCCCTTGAACTTTGCTTCCTTGCGCCTGTCCTCCACAACAGAAACAATGCGCTGTACGTCTTCGGGACGGTAGTAGGTCTTGTGGTTTATCTGCGAATAAGCCAGCGTCCCGTTGTCCTGAAGCGTCTGCAATGTGCGTGGGCTGATGTTGAGCATCCGGCAAACGTCCTGATTGTCCATCCACTCGCTCATCTTCTTCTCTCCGTGCCGCCGACAGATGGCATCCATGCGACTGACGAAACGGTCGAACTTGGCGACCATTGCCTCAAAGGTCTTTCTTTCAATTGATACGATTTCCATATACATACTTTTTATTGTTACTGTTTCTTTTGCCGCAAAGGAATACATAATCTGTTATCCGGCAATGGATTTCCCGGAAGTGGAAGCATGTGGCACAGGTTGGTAGAGGTTGGCACAGATTTGGTGTATATTCTTAATTCCGGAAATCAGGAATGTGTCAAGATTGAAAACAAGGGCTTAATTCAAACTTGACTGTAATTGCACCTTTGTTCTTCCGGCTATTCACGTCCGGCAAATCTGTGAAGTCCTCACCGATGTTTCTGTCACCATAAAGCAAAATCGCACAAAATTGCCCAATCGGCTCCAAACGATTGACTGACTGCACTAAAGTATCTTACTTTACTTGCGATAATCGGTCGAGGTACAGACCAAGACCACAGTAATAACTTAATCAATCTGTTTTATGACAATGAAAAGAGAACCAAGTATCAGTGAGCAGCAGGCTCGTGAGATCGTGGAAAGAATGGGACGCAGGGAATCCCGTAGTGAGAAGTCTATGGACGACTTCTACAAGAACATCGGTCTGGATTCGGGACAGCTGGCACAACCCGGCAAGACCGTCACGAAAAAAGCGGAAACACCTACGGTGGATGAACCGTCAGGCGGAACGCCCGAAGAAGTGGCAGTGCCGCAGAAGCGTGTCAGCAGCAAACAACGCAGGCTGTCGCTGGACGAGTACCGTACCGCTTACCTGCAAGTTCCTAAGATAACCGACCGCAAACCCGTGTTCGTCAGCGGTGAAGTGTGTGACCGGCTGGATGGGATTGTCCGCCGTCTCGGCGGGCGTGGCATGAGTGTGTCGGGACTCGTTGAGAATCTCGCCCGCCTGCACCTTGAAACCTATCGGGAGGATATCGAGCAGTGGCGCAAACTCTGAGCGGATTACAGTAGAACCAATCAAGTCGGTGGATATGCTCCATCGGCTTGACCGATATTCCAAATGAGTTATTATACTCACAGACCAATCCGACAGGCGGAGGATTCTTGTGTCCTCAAAGACACAGCAAGATATATTTTCAGTTACCCGAATAATTCTAAGTAACTGAAAACACCTTCACCGCCGTGGGCAGAATTATCCTCCGCAGTCGGATAATTTCGGGATTCCTTAATCAAAGATTAAACAATGGACAAGCCATAAAATTAAAAGAATAAGAAGAATGAAAAAGAAGAGCAAGTATGGGAGAAATCCCAAATTGAATCCGAAGACGCACTGCGTAATGGTGCGCTTCGACGATGTGGAATGGAACAGGTTCCTGACGATGTACGAGGAATCGAACGTGTATGCGAAAGCCGTCTTTCTCAAGGCGCATTTCTTCGGACAGAAGTTCAAGGTGCTGAAGGTGGACAAGACGCTGGTGGACTACTACACCAAATTGTCGGACTTCCACGCCCAGTTCCGTGCCATCGGTACGAACTACAATCAGGTCGTTAAAGAGTTGCGCATCCACTTTTCGGAGAAGAAGGCGATGGCGTTGCTCTACAAGTTGGAGAAACATACCATCGACCTTGTGAAACTGAGCCGGGAGATCGTGGAACTTTCAAGGGAGATGTATGCTAAGTGGGAACAACAGAAGGAATAATTCTGTTACATACCCAAGATACACATTACAGATACGTAATTCAGTAAATGAACGCATTTTTACAGACAATTTCATTGTCAATCATGTTGTAATCGTGCATTCGGAACTTTAGGACAAAGATAAGTATCACTTGACAAACTTGAAAACTAAATTCTTATAATTGAAACGACTGTATCATTTATGATGGTGCAGTCGTTTTATATTCAAGAGGATAAATAGTTGCAACTGTTCACTTAGCTATCAATATGAAATTACTATCTTTGTAAAATGATTCAAAAGGAGTTCAAATTTTACAAGCCATGTAAGCTATTGCAACCTTACGTGAGATATTATTGGGTATTCAAAAGTAACCAGTTTTTGAATACCCTGACTTTTCCTATCGGTTGCCCTCAAATCATCTTCCATAAGCAAGCACCACTATATATTCCCGAATTAAATGCTGCACAAGACAAGCTTACCATCAGCGGACAAGTTAATTTCTCATCCCATTTGTATGCTGACGGCAATACAGAAATGATAGTGGTTGTATTCCACCCTCACGCTATGAGTATGTTTCTGAACATGCCGACATCGCTCTTTTACAATCAAGAAGTGTCCGGTTACAGCCTTGAAAACAAAAGTTTGAATGAACTGGCTGCACGAATATTCGACTGTGAGAATAATTCTATTTGCATAAGCTATATAGAAAAATGGCTGGTGTCACAAATTGCCGATAATTTAGCTAATACCACATACAGAATTAAAAGAATAGATGCCGCCATACAGCGAATATATATCACTCCGCAAATCTCTGTAAACGAATTATCTTCTATTGCCTGCCTAAGTAAAAAACAGTTTGAGCGGTTGTTTCATTCATTTGTAGGCATCAATCCCAAAGAATATACCCGTATCGTCCGCTTCCAAAAGGCTTTGGCGCAGATGCAGCATCAAGCGGGCAAAGAAATCAATCAGGCACAAATAGCATACGCCAGCGGTTATGCCGACCAGTCGCACTTTATCCGGGAGTTCAAGAAGTTCTGCGGATATACGCCCATGTCTTTGCTGAAAGTATCAAATCCATATTCCGATTTGTTCACCAATCCCGTATAAATGTCCCGTTTGTTCTATCCGGCTTCAAGTGCTTCTCCTACTTTTGCCGCCTGATTCATTAAATGAAAATAGCATTAAGTATGAAAGAAGTAAATCCCCAAGAAACTGGTCGGGCATACGCCTTTGAAATGTGGATGAACGCACCTATGCCGATGGTGACGTTCTTTAAGACCCTCAATGTGTCACGCCTTGTGAAAATCAGCCGGAAATCGGGCATGAAGTTTAATATGTTGATGTGCTGGTGCATCGGCAAAGCCGCAAGGGACGTGAAAGAATTTTATATGCTGCCCGTTGGCGGTAAACTGATGCAGTACGATACCATTGCAGTAAACACCATTGTCGCCAACAGAAAGGGCGAGGTAAGTTCGTGTGATGTTCCTTTCTGCGATGATTTGTCTCTGTTCAATCAACACTATCTGCAACTTACCAAACAAGTGGCTGAAAGTTGCGTTAATCACGACTTGACGGAAAGCATGGTTATCGGAACTTCCGCATTGGCACAATATGAAATAGACGGTGCTGTCGGGATGTATAGCGGCATTTTTAATAATCCGTTTCTTATTTGGGGCAAATACAAACGCTGCCTGCTGAAAACGACACTCACCGTTTCTTTCCAGTTCCACCACACGCAAATGGACGGGGCGCACGCTTCCCGCTTTTTAGATGGGGTTCAGAAAGAAATTGATAAATTGAGAATATAAGTTCAGGGAAAAACGCTATCTTTGCAGAACTAACAGAAAAATAAATAGTTGTTCAACAATATGAAATGGCAGTTGTGCATATAGCTACGCTCAACGAATAGCACTTCCAATTATTGCTATTCAGCAATAGACAGGCTTATGTTTTAAGTTTGCCTGTCATTGTTTTGTCATTATCCCTTATTATAAATCTATAAGATTGTCGTGCTACTTAAAGCGGCAGGATATATTGTATCATATTGGTTTGAACAAATGAATTATACCTATAAGAAAATCTGGCTCATCGCTTTTCCTGTAATGATGAGCATCCTTATCGAACAGCTGATAAATATTACCGATGCTTTGTTTTTAGGGCATGTGGGTGATGTGGAATTGGGCGCATCTGCCCTTGCCGGAATATGGTTCTTGGCAATTTATATGCTCGGCTTCGGATTCAGCTTGGGGTTGCAAGTGATAATTGCCCGCCGAAACGGAGAACAGCGGTATGCAGAAACGGGAAAAACGTTCTTTCAGGGATTGTTTTTCTTGCTGATACTGGCGGTACTCCTCTGTCTGCTATCCAAGATATTTTCTCCCGTTCTGTTGAAACATCTGATAATTTCGGATGATGTCTATAATGCGGTTATCCGCTATTTGGATTGGCGTATTTGGGGATTGTTGTTCTCTTTCCCGTTCCTTGCCTTACGCTCGTTTTTGGTAGGCATTACACAGGCAAAATCCCTGAACATGGCGGCTTTCACAGCCGTACTGGTGAACATTCCGCTGAACTGGCTCCTGATATTCGGCTTCGATATGGGTATATCGGGAGCGGCTATCGCTTCTTCATCTGCCGAAATGTGTTCGCTGGCTGTATTGGCTGCATATATGTTTCGGCACATTGATAAAAAAGCGTATGGCTTATACTGGCGTATTGATATAACGGTATTGAAAGAGGTATTTTCTATCTCGGTATGGAGTATGCTCCAGTTCTTTACAAGTGTAGCCATTTGGTTCCTGTTCTTCGTGGCTATCGAACGTTTGGGAGAAACGAAATTGGCTGTATCGAACATTGTAAGAAGTGTTTCCGCCCTGTTTTCCGTTATCGTCAATGCGTTGGCAGGTGTCACCGGTTCTTTGGTGAGTAACCTGATTGGAGCAGGTGAAAAGAAAAAAGTATTTCCGCTTTGCCATAAGATTATCCGTTTAGGATATGCGACAGGCATTCCACTGATTGCTTTTGCGTTGTTCTTTCACCAGCACATTATAGGGGCTTATACGGAAAATCCCGCTATCATACAGCTTGCATGGCCGCCTTTTCTTGTCATGCTATTGAATTACTTCTTTGCACTACCCGGTTACGTCTATCTGAATGCTGTCACCGGAACGGGAGCGACACGGATGGTATTCATTTTTCAGGTGATAACTACTATTGCTTATCTGTTCTGCTTATGGGGATTAGGTTATTGTAATGTCCCGTTAGCGGCATATTGGGCAGTGGAATACTTATATGTAATGCTGCTTGGTACACAATCCGTCATTTATCTTAAATATAAACAATACTAAGATCTGAAAGTTATGATGAACAAGATATATCCCCGTAAAGGTGACACGCAAACCGTTTATTTGAATGCTGTCGTAAAAGACCCGTCTATCGAAATAGGCGACTATACCATTTACAATGATTTTGTTTCAGACCCGTGTCTGTTTGAGCAAAACAATGTGTTGTATCACTATCCCATTAACCATGAACGGCTGATAATTGGAAAGTTCTGTTCTATTGCTTGCGGTGCAAAATTTCTGTTCAACTGCGCCAATCATACCCTGAAATCATTATCGACTTACACGTTCCCGCTGTTTTATGAAGATTGGGAATTGGATAAGGCAAATGTGGCTTCCGCTTGGGACAACAAAGGCGACATCGTAATAGGCAATGATGTATGGATAGGCTATGAAGCCGTTATTATGGCTGGTGTCCATATCGGTGACGGTGCTATTGTTGGTACAAGGGCGGTTGTGACGAAAGATGTTCCGCCCTATACCATTGTAGGTGGTATCCCCGCAAAGGAGATACGAAAGCGGTTCAGTCCTGATATAATAGAACAGATGCAGACTTTGAAATGGTGGGACTGGTCGGTAGATAAGATACGGGAGTTTTTGCCTTATCTGAAAGATGGACGTTGGGATAAATTACAGGCAGTATGAAATCAATCAAGAATCTAATTTCACTCGGATATTTGCTGATGGCATTATTGGTTATCGGCATAATGTATATTTGGTATAAAGAATGGTGCGATTTAGAGAAATTGGAAGTTCAAAATCGTCATATAGATACTTTTCGCCAAGAATCGCACAAAATATTTGTTTTTCTTATTGAGCTATCTTTATCGGGCGAGACAGTATTGGAGTGGAAAGATGCAGATTTGGAACATTACCATATCCGGCGTATGGCAATCGACAGTATGCTATGCCGTTTCAAAGCTACCTATCCGGCAGAGCGCATAGACAGTGTACGCCATCTTCTCGAAGATAAGGAACGACATATGCGTCAAATCGTGCAGGTATTTGAGCAGCAACAAGCCATCAATGATAAGATCACTCGTCAAATACCCATAATCGTACAGAAAAGTGTGCAGGAACAACCGCAAAAACCGAAGCGGAAAGGATTTCTCGGCATATTCGGCAAGAAAGAAAAGCCAAAGCCAACCGTGACCACAACAATGCTCCGTTCCCTCGACCGGGACATGATAGCCGAGCAACGGGCGCAAAGCCGCCGTCTGTCGGAATATACCGACAGCCTTGCGGCACGAAACGCGGAACTTAACCGGCAACAGCACGGATTTATACGCCAGATGGATAAAAAGGTGCAAGCCGATCTGCAAAAACGGGAAGCCGAGATAACCGCCATGCGTGAAAAATCGTTTATTCAGATAGGTGGCTTGACAGGATTCGTCCTCCTTCTGTTAATCATTTCATATATCATAATTCACCGGAATACTAACCGTATCAAGCGGTACAAACGGGAAACGACAAATTTAATCAAACAGCTACAACAAGCGGTAGAGAAAAACGAGGCACTGATAAATTCTCGCAAGAAAGCCGTGCATACTATCACGCATGAACTGCGCACACCTTTAACCGCAATAATCGGTTATACCGCGTTGATGGAAAAAGGGAATGATGCGGATAAAAAAGAGCAATATGTCCGTAATATCCGGCAATCCTCCGACCGTATGCGCGAAATGCTCAACACCCTGCTGAGTTTCTTCCGTCTGGACAACGGCAAGGAGCAGCCGAACATTTCTCCTTGCCGGATTTCGGCAATCACGCACATTCTTGAAACGGAGTTTACGCCCATCGCCATGAACAAGGGGCTGGCTATGACCATAACCAATCAAACGGATACTATTGTCCTGACCGATAAGGAACGTATCCTGCAAATCGGCAACAACCTGCTGTCAAACGCCATCAAGTTCACTGAGAACGGTGGCGTTTCTCTGACAACGGACTACGATAACGGCGTCCTGAAACTTATCGTCGAAGATACGGGCACAGGAATGACCGAAAAGGAACAGCAGCGGGTGTTCGGTGCGTTTGAGCGTCTGTCAAACGCCGCCGCAAAAGACGGCTTCGGACTGGGACTGTCCATCGTTCAGCGTATCGTGACAATGCTCGGCGGCACGATACGGTTGGAGAGCGAGAAAGGCAAAGGCAGCCGTTTCACAGTGGAAATACCCATGCAGACAGCCGGGGAACTGCCGGAAAGGATAAATCAGACAAGGATTCATCATGACCGTGCATTCCATGATGTGATTGCCATCGACAATGACGAGGTACTTCTCCTGATGCTTAAAGAAATGTATGCACAGGAAGGTGTACACTGCGAAACTTGCACTGATGCTGCGGAGCTGATGGAAATGATAAGGAAAAAGGAATACAGTCTATTGCTTACCGATCTGAACATGCCGGAAATCAACGGCTTCGAGCTGCTGGAACTGCTGCGCACCTCCAACGTTGGCAATTCAAAGACTATCCCGGTAGTCGTGACAACCGCTTCGGGCAGTTGCAGCAAGGAGGAACTTATGGAACGTGGATTCGCCGGATGCCTGTTCAAACCGTTCTCCATATCGGAACTGATGAAGGTTTCAGACAAATGCGCCATGAAAGGCAACCGGAATGAAAAGCCGGGTTTTACCTCCCTGCTGTCCTACGGTAATGAAGCCGTCATGCTGGATAAATTGATAACGGAAACAGAAAAGGAAATGCAGGCAATCAGGGAAGCGGGTCTAAAGAAAGACCTTCAGGAACTGGACGCCCTGACACACCACCTGCGAAGTTCATGGGAGATACTCCGTGCCGACCAGCCGTTAAGGGAACTTTATAAACTGCTTCATTGCGATGGCACGCCTGACGATAAAACAATTGGCAATGCTGTAAAAGCTGTGCTGGATAAGGGTTCGGAGATCATCCGGCTGGCAAAAGAAGAAAGGAGAAAATACGAAAATGGATAAGACAAAAATCATCGTGGTGGAGGACAACATCGTGTATTGCGAGTTCGTCTGCAACCTGCTGGCACGCGAGGGATTCCGCACCGTGCAGGCTTTCCACCTCTCGACCGCGAAGAAATATCTGCAACAGGCCGCAGACGGGGACATTGTGGTTTCCGACCTGCGCCTGCCCGACGGCAACGGTATCGACCTGCTGCGCTGGATGCGCAAGGAAGGTATGATGCAGCCGTTCATTATCATGACCGACTATGCCGAAGTGCATACGGCGGTTGAAAGCATGAAACTCGGTTCGCTGGACTACATACCCAAACAACTCGTGGAGGACAAGCTCGTACCTCTGCTCTGTACTATATTGAAAGAACGGAATATCGGACGAAGCCGTATGCCCCTGTTCTCGCGTGACGGCTCGGCGTTCCAAGTCATCATGAAGCGGATAAGGCTGGTAGCCCCCACCGACATGAGCGTGCTGATATTCGGGGAGAACGGCACGGGCAAGGAGCATATCGCCCACCTGCTGCACGATAAGGGCAAGCGGGCAGGAAAGCCGTTTGTGGCTGTGGACTGCGGTTCGCTTACCAAAGAACTTGCGCCGTCGGCTTTCTTCGGACACGTCAGAGGGGCGTTCACGGGTGCGGACAGCACCAAGAAAGGTTATTTCCACGAGGCGGAAGGCGGTACGCTGTTCTTAGACGAGGTGGGCAACCTCGCACCGGAAACCCAGCAGATGCTTCTGCGAGCCATACAGGAACGGCGGTTCCGTCCCGTTGGCGACAAGTCTGACCGGAGTTTCAATGTCCGCATCATCGCCGCCACCAACGAGGATCTGGAGAAGGCGGTCAATGAAAAGCGTTTCCGGCAGGACCTATTATATCGTCTGCACGACTTCGAGATAACCGTCCCGCCGTTGCGCGACTGTCAGGAGGACGTCATGCCGCTGGCTGAGTTCTTTCGCGAAATTGCGAATCAGGAACTGGAATGCGATGTCATCGGTTTTGACGGAGAAGCCCGCAAGACATTGCTGACCCATACGTGGCCGGGCAATGTCCGCGAGCTTCGTCAGAAAATCATGGGCGCGGTGTTGCAGGCACAGACGGGTCTTGTCACGAAAGAGCATCTGGAACTTGCCGTGACAAAACCTAACTCACCTGTCAGTTTCGCCCTGCGCAGCGATGCGGAAGACAAGGAGCGTGTCTTACGCGCGTTGAAGCAGGCGAACGGGAACCGCAAGGTTGCCGCCGAACTGCTCGGAATAGGACGTACGACACTGTACAACAAACTGGAAGAATATGGATTGAAGTATAAATTTGAGCAACCATAGCCCGCAATTTGCTGGATTTGTATGATTTTGATGTAGATTCCAAAACGAAGTGCAACGTTATGGAGCCTAAATGATGTAGATTCAAGGGAAAGTGTTAACTTTGCCCCGTGGATCGAAGAGGAGGCGAGCCCTGCAGAGGAGCAACTCGACCAAGCAATAGATTCATCCGCCACGCTGAAATCGTGGAAACAGACGGGGCTGTCTTGCGGCAGCTCCGTTTTCATAATTTTAGACGGCGGCCATGGCTAAGAAAACCTTTCCCATAGTGGCAATACAAAAAAACAAAAAGGGAGACCGAAGTCTCCCGAAGATTAATTAATTTTGTATTGCTCATGTACAATCAATTAACCCTTGCGCAAAGATACACAATTTCTGCCATGCGCCAAAATGGTTCTTCGCTTCAGGCCATAGCAGACGAGTTGAACCGCCTTCGCGAAGAAGAGGCGGCATTAAAAGGAAATACGGCTCCCGCAAAAAAGATTGCGGCGTCTACCGTCTGTCGCGAACTCAAACGCAACCGTAACAAGAGAGGCGGCTACAGTCCCGGGCTGGCAAATGAGATGGCGAAGGAAAGACGGGAGCGTATAGTTAGGAACACAGCGCTCAAGCCCGGTGTTCTGGAACGTGCCATGAAGCTGCTTGTCGAGAAAAGATGGTCTCCCGAACAGATATCCGGCAAACTCAAACTGGAGGGCATACAGATATCCCATGAACGTATATATCAGGAAATAAGGTCAGACCTTGAGAAGTATAGCCAGTACACGCATCATGGAATGAAACATCGCAGACATCAGGCCAAGCCATACAAGACGGCAGGAAAATCCATGATACCAGACAGGGTTTCAATCCATGACCGTCCGGCCGAGGCCGACGGCAAAAGATTTGGAGACTGGGAAATGGATCTGGTAGTCGGAGCCGAACAGAAAAGTGCTGTCCTGACCATAATCGAACGTAGCCGGAACTTCTTCATTCAGACAAAGCTCCCATCTAAGAAACCGGCCGATGTTGAGGAAGCTGTCATTCGATTATTACTGCCATACAAGCAGTTTATACACACCATTACAACAGACAATGGTGTTGAGTTTATGAATCACAAGAATATCTGTAACGCCTTGGACTGTACCGTTTATTTCGCAGACCCGTATTGCTCAGGGCAAAAGGGCGCGATTGAAAACATGAACAAGATATTGCGAGAATATTTCCCGAAAGGCACTGATTTCAGACTTGTCTCCCAGGATCAACTTAACAAAGTTCAGTACCAAATCAATGAGAGACCGAGGAAAAAATTAGGTTTTTCAACACCGAAAATTGAGTTCTTCCGAATGATTTGCTAATTTTGCACTTGCCACTTGACTCTACATGTATGATTTTGATTATCAGAATTTGGTTAATTCTCAAAATAATATTATCTTCGCATTGAGCTATTTGAAATGATTGAGAATCATGCAAAATGATGAAGACAGGGGCTCAAGCCGAAAACCCGGTGCATGAATTTTGAGAAAAGTGTTAAATTTGTGGCATGAAAACCGCAGATGCAATATGGATGTGCCTCCCTGAAGGGCTGGACGAGCTATTTGAGATGGTGCGCTTCGAGCGCACGGAACAGTCTTATGACATATGGCTTGACGAAAAGAAGAAACTGTCTGATGAAGACTATCGTAATCCAAATATCGTAGCGCGAGGCTATACGGATTACGTTACGATACAGGACTATCCGATGCGCGGACGGCCTGTGTTTCTTCACATGCGCAAGAACAAGTGGTGGGACAAGCAGACCAACGAAATCTTCAGCTACAATCTCGAGCTTCCCAACGATGAAGGAACACGACTCAGTGCCGAGTTCGTGGCTTTTTTAAAAGACGAAGGTGGAGACGACAGCCCTGTCGATTAAACAGATAGCGCAGATGTACTGCGTCAACGGCAAACATTTTGCCGACTTGTACCGCAATAAGATAAGCGGTTACGCCGACTGGTGCGAACAGGAGCTTGGCTGTGGGTTCTATTTCAACGCCGCTAATATCGGCCCTTACATGAGCCTTGACGAGACGTGTCTGAGCAACGGCGAGGTATGGACGTTCCTGACCAACAAGGACGGCCACGGAGGCAAGGGAACACTTGCGGCAGCCATTCCCGGCACAAAGAGTGACGAGATCATATCAATCCTCGTCAGTGCGATGGGACGCTCCGTCAGACGCAGGGTCAAGGAAGTGACCTGCGATCTTTCGCCATCAATGATGCTCATAGCCGCGGAAGTGTTTTACAACGCCCATGTGGTCAACGACCGTTTTCATGTCCAACAGGTCTATAATGAGGCCGTTGACGAAATCCGTATTGATATTCGCCGTCAGCTTATCGCAGAGGAAAACAACCGCGACAAGTCCGAACCGCCGGTAACGTACTCCAACGGAGAGACCATGCGCCAGATACTGGCCCGCAGCAAACACACTCTGATGATGTCGCAGAACAAATGGACTGACATACAGCGCCATCGCGCCAACATACTGTTCAAACACTATCCAATATTGAAGGCTGCATACAGCCTTGCGATGGAGCTGCGCAAGATTTTCAATGCTAAAATCTCACCGACAAAAGCCATGGGGCGGATGAACAAGTGGTATGAAAAGGTAATGGCTCTTGGTAACAACAACTTCCGCTCGGTAATCAAAACATTCAGGAACCACGCTCCAACCATCCTGAACTACTTCCGCCGTCGTGCGACCAATGCCTCCGCCGAGGCATTCAACTCTAAAGTCAAAATCTTTCGCTCACAAATGCGTGGTGTCCGAGACCGAGACTTCTTCATCTTCCGACTTGTCAAACTCTACGCCTAAAAATTTAACACTTCTAATTGCCCAATTTAACATATGCACCGTGCTTTCGGCTTGACCCCATTCGGCTCAAGCCGAAAACCCGGTGCATGAATTTTGAGAAAAGTGTTAAATTTGTGGCATGAAAACCGCAGATGCAATATGGATGTGCCTCCCTGAAGGGCTGGACGAGCTATTTGAGATGGTGCGCTTCGAGCGCACGGAACAGTCTTATGACATATGGCTTGACGAAAAGAAGAAACTGTCTGATGAAGACTATCGTAATCCAAATATCGTAGCGCGAGGCTATACGGATTACGTTACGATACAGGACTATCCGATGCGCGGACGGCCTGTGTTTCTTCACATGCGCAAGAACAAGTGGTGGGACAAGCAGACCAACGAAATCTTCAGCTACAATCTCGAGCTTCCCAACGATGAAGGAACACGACTCAGTGCCGAGTTCGTGGCTTTTTTAAAAGACGAAGGTGGAGACGACAGCCCTGTCGATTAAACAGATAGCGCAGATGTACTGCGTCAACGGCAAACATTTTGCCGACTTGTACCGCAATAAGATAAGCGGTTACGCCGACTGGTGCGAACAGGAGCTTGGCTGTGGGTTCTATTTCAACGCCGATAATATCGGCCCTTACATGAGCCTTGACGAGACGTGTCTGAGCAACGGCGAGGTATGGACGTTCCTGACCAACAAGGACGGCCACGGAGGCAAGGGAACACTTGCGGCAGCCATTCCCGGCACAAAGAGTGACGAGATCATATCAATCCTCGTCAGTGCGATGGGACGCTCCGTCAGACGCAGGGTCAAGGAAGTGACCTGCGATCTTTCGCCATCAATGATGCTCATAGCCGCAGAAGTGTTTTACAACGCCCATGTGGTCAACGACCGTTTTCATGTCCAACAGGTCTATAATGAGGCCGTTGACGAAATCCGCATCGACATTCGCCGACAGCTCATCGCAGAGGAAAACAACCGCGACAAGTCCGAACCGCCGGTAACGTGCTCCAACGGAGAGACCATGCGCCAGATACTGGCCCGCAGCAAACACACTCTGATGATGTCGCAGAACAAATGGACTGACATACAGCGCCATCGCGCCAACATACTGTTCAAACACTACCCAATATTGAAGGCTGCATACAGCCTTGCGATGGAGCTGCGCAAGATTTTCAATGCTAAAATCTCACCGACAAAAGCCATGGGGCGGATGAACAAGTGGTATGAAAAGGTAATGGCTCTTGGTAACAACAACTTCCGCTCGGTAATCAAAACATTCAGGAACCACGCTCCAACCATCCTGAACTACTTCCGCCGTCGTGCGACCAATGCCTCCGCCGAGGCATTCAACTCTAAAGTCAAAATCTTTCGCTCACAAATGCGTGGTGTCCGAGACCGAGACTTCTTCATCTTCCGACTGGTCAAACTCTACGCCTAAAAATTTAACACTTCTAATTGCCCAATTTAACATATGCACCGCCATTTCGGCTTGACCCGATTTTTACACCAGCAGGATAAAGAATTTATTTTTCTTTAGAGGAAATGTAGTCGTGTCAGCGGACTATAAAAAGATGAGGTCGGCTCTGTCTTCCGACAGAAACCGACCTCTGGGGATAGGATGGATTTAGGGAGGTAGCCCATAGCAGAGTCGAACTGCTCTTTAGAGAATGAAAATCTCTCGTCCTAACCGATAGACGAATGGGCCAACACAATCCTCGGCGGGCTGCACGTCAAGGAAATCAGATGCACATGCCCCGGGATATATTTTCAATCATTGCTCGCCGGCGATAACCCCCGGCAGCTGCCATCAAAGCTTGTTGATGTAGTTGGAAAGACCGCTGCAGAGGTTTGAAGCCTTGTTCTTGGAGATGATGTTCTTGCGGCCAAGACGCTGAAGGAGCGCGCTGACTTTGTTGTAGGCTTCTGTTGCCTCGGCTTTGTCCGTCATCTTGCGGACACGGCGAACGGCGTTGCGGGCGGTCTTCGCCCAATAGCGGTTTTCGAGTCTCCTCTTCTCCGCCTGGCGAATTCTTTTTAATGATGATTTATGGTTTGCCATCTTAAAAACTATGCTTTGTCTTGATGTTGTTAATAATGGTAGCCCATAGCAGAGTCGAACTGCTCTTTAGAGAATGAAAATCTCTCGTCCTAACCGATAGACGAATGGGCCACAAATCGCAACTGCCCTGTCTTCGGGGCATTTTGCGACTGCAAAGTTACGATTAATTCCGAACACTTGCAAATTTTTCCACCTAAAAACTCTATTTTTCTGTGAATTTCCTCCAATTGCAGCTCTCTGCAACGCGAAATAATGAGGTATTTGCTAATTTCCCTCGCCTATTTGCAATCCGATATTGGCAAAAAATACCATTTACGACTGTCGCGACGTTATTAATGAGTGAGAGTTGCGTCGGATATATTTCCCAAATACAAGCCGGGTTGGCTGTCGCGGTCCGTGTGGATTGCGACGGCTCTGTTGCTGCTCCTGATTGCCGCTGGATGCGGCACCAAGAAAAACACTCCCCTCTCTCGCAATTGGCAGGCTTTCACAACTCGCTACAACGTCTACTTCAACGGCTCTGAACATTATAAAGAGCAACTGAAGGCAATGGAGGACGGATATGACGACGACTTTACCCGCACTTTGCTCATACATCCCGCTGAGGCAAGGGCCGACACAAAGCTCTCCCAGCCCACCGGCAATTTCAAGCGCACCATTGAAAAAATGCAGAAGGCGATCCAACTCCATTCCATCACCAAGAAGCCCCGCAAGCGCACGAGCAATGCCAAAGAAAAGGCTTTCAGGGCTAGGGATGAGTTCAACCCGTTTCTCCACAATGCATGGCTCATGATGGGGCGAGCACAGTATCTTGACGGCGATTTCCTCGGGGCCGCCACTACTTTCCTCTACATTTCCAAGCATTTCAAGTGGCTCCCGCAGGTCGTGACAGAGGCTCGCCTGTGGCAGGCGAGCTCATATTGTGCACTCGATTGGAACTATGAGGCGGAGAATGTGCTCCATCTCGTCAAGGAGAAGGATCTGACAAATAAAAACCTGCGCCATCTTTACGACCTTGTTAAGGCCGACTATCTTATCCGCACAGATCAATACGAGCAGGCTACCGGTTTTCTGGAAAAAGCCGCCAAAAGCGCCTCCGGACAGCAGAAAAACCGCCTGTGGTTTCTTTTGGGACAACTGTATTCCAACCTCGGAAAGAAAACGCTCGCTTATGAGGCGTTCGGAAAGGCCGGCTCGGGATTTTCCACCCCTTACCGTATGAAGTTCAATGCCCGGATAAAGCAGAGCGAGGTCTATTCCGGGAAAAACCTTAACAAGGAGGTCGGTTCGCTTCGGGCGATGACCCGATACGAGCGCAATAAGGAATATCTCGACCAAATATATTATGCCATCGGCAATCTCTATCTTTCACGTCGCGACACGACACAGGCCAAGAAAAACTATAGCCTTGCCGTGGAGAAATCCACGCGAGCCGGCATCGACAAGGCGCTTGCCCAGCTTGCGTTGGGAAATATCCTGTTCAACCAGCGGGATTATGTGAAGGCCCAGGCCTGCTATTCGGAGGCAGTGCCGCTCCTGCCTGATAATTACCCGGGTTATAAGGATTTGCGTCGACGCAGCGATGTGCTCGACGAGCTTGCCGTCTATGCGGGCAACGTGCATCTTCAGGATTCTCTGCTTAAGCTCGCGTCCATGTCGCCGGAGCAGCAGAGGGCGGCTTGCCAAAAAATAGTCGACGACCTGATAAAAAGGGAAAAGGAGGAGGCCGAAAAAGCCCTTAAGGAGGAATATCTTGCCAAGCAGGAGGGGCAGGTAAAGCCGATGGACAAGACTGCCCCGGCAGCCCCGGCTCTTGGCATGAACACAGATAAGTCGTGGTATTTCTACAATACGATGACAAAAAATGCCGGAAAGACCGAATTCCAAAGAAGGTGGGGCGCAAGAAAACTCGAAGACGACTGGCGGCGCCGAAATAAGTCGACATTCTCCCTCGAAGAACCTGAAGATGACGACCGGCAGGAAGATGGCAATCCTCAAGACGAAGGGAAGGAAACCGACGAAGGGAATAAAGCGCACGAAGACAAGGGAAACACCAATGCCAATGATCCTCACAACGTGGAATATTATCTCAAGCAGATACCCTCTACGCCCGAAGAGATCAAGACCGCCAACGACATAATCCAGGAGGGTCTTTACAACATGGGCCTTATCCTGAAAGACAAACTTGAGGACTATGGGTCGGCAAGAAGGCAGTTTTCCGAGCTTGACACCCGCTATCCCGACAACATCTACCGCCTCGACGTCTACTACAATATGTATCTGATGGCTGTCCGTGAGAACGACGACGTGCTTGCGGAAGTATGGAGAAAGAGGATTCTTGAGGATTTCCCCGACAGTCCTTATGGCCAGGCTATGAAAGACCCGCAGTATTTCGACAATCTCCGGCGCATGCATGATGTGCAGGAGGAGATGTACGCGGATGCCTATGCGGCCTATCTGGACGATGACAACGCCACGGTGCACGTTCTGACAAAAAAGATGGAGCAAGACTTTCCTCTCTCCCCCATTCTCCCCAAATTTGTCTTCATAGACGCTCTATCCTGCTTGACAGAGGGCGACAACGACCTTTTCAAGGACCGTCTGACCGAACTGCTGCAGAAGTGGCCCGACACCGACATGACCGACATGGCGGCCGGAATACTGAAAGGATTGCGCCAAGGGCGTGTACCTCACGCCGGCCTGTCGAATTCAAGGGGGATGATATGGGACGTAAGGCTGACGGCATCCGATTCCATCGAAGACGGCATGGATTCGCCTTTGAAATTCCAGCTTGATCCGGACTCTCCCCAGTATCTGGTGCTTGCGTTCCCGACAGATTCGGTCAACCCCAACAAGGTGCTCTACGACGTGGCGAGGTTCAACTTCTCCTCCTTTATGGTGAAGGATTTCGACCTGGAGCCAATGTCTTTCTCCAACGTCGGGTTGTTGGTGGTCAAAGGATTCGGCAATCTTCGTGAGGCGGAACACTATCTTACGGTTATGGGGAAATCCGACATCGGTCTTCCCCGGGAGGTGCGTCCGATAATAATAAGCAAAGCCGATTTTGAAACTCTTCTCCGGGAGGGACGCTCCTTTGAGGATTATTTCCGGTATAAGGAGGAAAAAAGCTTGGAGGAGACGGAGAAATCCGTGCTTGAAGATGTTTCCGCAGAAGAGCCCGACAACCCTCCGTCGCAGGAAAACCCTGACAGCCGAGAAAACGTTGAATTGGAAGAATGACTAAGGAAGAACCTTAATACCATCTATTGAATGCAAATGGAAAAAATACTCTGGGCTGACGATGAGATAGACCTTCTAAAGCCCCATATAATGTTTCTGCAGGCCAAAGGCTACGAAGTGGCCACCGTCTCCAACGGGCGCGACGCGCTCGATGCGCTCGACCGCGAGAGGTTTCATCTCATCTTGCTCGATGAAAACATGCCCGGTCTTTCCGGCCTGGAGACTCTTTCAGCGATAAATCTGCGCCACCCCGACGTGCCGGTCATAATGATTACGAAGTCGGAGGAGGAAAATCTTATGAATCAAGCCATAGGCAATCAGATAGCCGACTATCTCATCAAGCCTGTCAACCCCAACCAGATTCTGCTCTCGATAAAGAAAAACCTTCATAGCGGGGAGCTGGTGGCCCGTCAGGCCTCTTCCGACTATCAGCAGGAATTCATGCGCCTTTCTTCGCTGATCAATTCTGCCGGATGCATGGACGACTGGATGGAGGTCTATCGAAGGCTCGTCTATTGGGAGCTCAAACTTAGCGACACCGACAATTCCCTCGGAGAGATGCTGCTGATGCAAAAACGCGACGCCAACAGCAATTTCTGTAAATTCGTAAAGAGGGAATACGAGGGATGGCTCAAGAGCCCCGACCATCCCATGATGAGTCATGAGATATTCAAAAACAGGGTGTTTCCATTGCTTGATGGCGGGGAGAAGATATGTGTCGTTCTCATCGACAATTTCCGTCTCGACCAATGGAAGGTCATTCAGCCGCTGCTTTCAGAATGGTTTGACTTTGAGGAGGAGCTTTACACCACGATACTCCCTACCTCCACACAATATGCGAGAAACGCCATCTTCGCCGGCCTAATGCCTCTCCAGATTGCCACGATGTATCCCGATCTATGGGTGGAGGAGGATGAAAACGAAGGGCTGAATATCCACGAGCGGGCTCTGATAAAGACCCAGCTCGACCGTTACCGCAGGAAGGAGCAGTTCTCCTATAATAAGCTTAACGATTCCGCCGCGGGAGAAAGGTTTTTGCAAAAAATCAATCAGCTGAAGGAGATTCCCCTCAATGTCATAGTCATGAATTTTATCGACATGCTCTCTCATGCGGGGACGGAATCGAAGATGATCCGGGAGCTTGCCGGGTCGGATGCCGCCTATCGTTCGCTGACGGAATCCTGGTTTCGTCATTCCTCCTCTCTCGACATCCTCCGGAGGCTTGCGGAATTGGGATTCACGGTGGTCTTGACCACCGACCACGGCACAATCCGCGTCGATAATCCGATAAAGGTGGTCGGCGACAGGAATACGAACACCAATCTTCGCTATAAGGTCGGGAAGAATCTCAACTACAATCCCCGTCAGGTCTATGAAATGAAAAGCCCCAAGAAGTTTGGATTGCCGGCCCCGAATATTTCGAGCACATTCATCTATGCCTGTAATGAGGATTTCTTCTCTTATCCAAACAATTATAATTATTACGTGCAATACTATACCGGCACATTCCAACATGGAGGTATCTCCCTTCAGGAAATGCTCGTGCCATTGGTGACTTTGTCGCCCAAGTAATAGGAGGTTCCAAGGAATTTATGCGTCTTGCAATCTGTCTTATAATAGCAATCTTTGCCTCTTTGGGGCTTGTGGCGTCGTCCGACGCCGCAAGGGGGCGTCGGGACCTCAGGGAATTGTCGGAACGTGCAAAGGCAGGCGATGCCAAGGCCATTTATCGTCTTGCCATGGTCTATGATGTCGGCTATGACTCAATTCCTATTGATTCCGCCAAGTCTACGGCACTGTATCGGCTGGCAGCTGAAAAAGGCTACGCTCCGGCGCAGAACTATCTTGGATTCCGTTACTACCGGGGCGAATATGTGAAGCGGGATGTGGATTCCGCCCTTTATTGGCTTGCCAAGGCGGCCGGGGGTGGAGACGCGAAAGCCGCCAACAATCTGGGGTTTCTGCTGATGGAGGGAAAAGACGTGAAGCGCGATTATCATCAGGCATTGAAATGGCTGACGATGGCTGCCGAGTCAGGTCTGCCGACCGGACAAAGCCAACTTGCCGATATGCATCGCCGTGGGCTTGCCACGGTCCCCGACACTTTGCGGGCCATTGAGCTCTACACTAAGGCATTGGAGCAAGGCCTGGCCGATGCCGAGATTAAGCTGCTCAACATGATGGGAAGAAAATGGGAGTCGCTGCCTACGGATTCATTGCTGGCTCTGGGTCGCCGGTATTACACCCACCGCGCACCAATGATCGGGGCTTCGATGTTTAAGACAGCCGCAGGAAGAGGCAGTGCAGAAGCATTCACTCTCCTCGGCGACGCTTATTCCCGAGGCAACGGAGTGGATTATGACCACGACCGCTCCGTGGCTTGCTATCTTGAAGGAGCAATGAGGGGAAATCCGTCGGCACAGTTCGTCGTGGCGGAATTGCTGGAGATTTTTCCAGATGCTTTGTCGGGAGACGGCATTAGCGGCATACTGCATGATTATTATGGGAAAGCAGGGCTTCCCAGGGATATCGACAAGGCCGCCTACTGGTATGAAAAAGCGGCGGCGCAGGGCGTCGCTGACGCAGCCGAAGCCACCCGCCGGCTTTTCCCCTGACCTATCCATGCAATCCTTACGTCTGCCTACTCGCTTAGCCAATCCGTGATTCTTCGTTGTTTTGTGGAGAAGTTTACTCCGATCTTGACGACTTTCCGGCCATCGGTAGAGAAAGGAAGGTCGTATGCTTTTTGGGTAATCTGGCGTAGAGCCTCTTCTGCCGACCTATACAAAAGCTTAAAACCGTTTTTTTCATAAAAATGTAATGTCTTGGTATTGTTGTAGGCATCTACAACAATGAAGCGGCAACCTGTCTTGTTGTCTTCCGAGCGAAACCATCCTTTTATATAATCGAGAATTTGGCTGCCTATATTCATCCCTTTTCCACGGTATTTCGAAGAGACACCAAGACGACCGATAAGCACGGCAGGATAGTTTATGCCTCTTTGGGCATTGGATATGCTGCGTTGGAGACGATTCCGCGCGGATTTTGTTATCAGCTTAGTTTTAATGCTGTCATTGGCAAGAGTGACCAATGCTATGATATTTATTGGTTCAGCCAAATCAATCCATGCGTAGGTTCTTCCAAGAAGTTCAGAATCATAATATAGGGCATCTTTTGCGAAAAAGTCATCAAGATCATTGTCATCACACGTAAATGGAGAGCAATAGTCTGCTATTTCCTCCGTATATGGTTTTATAACAGTGTCCCTTTCAAGAACGAATCCGTTGTCCTGAACCATAAAATTATTTTTTTGGAGGAAATATGAATTCACGACATTTTTTGTCGTATTCGCGCAGCTGACGCTCTCGTTCCGGCGAAAGTCGAGGAGTTTGCAACTTGCCGTTGCGCTCAGCCTCCTCAAAAAATATCCTTGCAGATTCTCCTGTCAATACGGGAGAGGAATTGATAGCCATTGCCATAGGTCTTTCATTTTGAGATGGATAAATATTAGAATAAACTGAACACTTACTTATGCAAAGTTACGATATTTTTCTCATAGATTCAGGTCTCATCACAAAATTAACATTTATTGTGTTAGGAACGCGCTTAGTCTGTCTCAGTCGAGGCGGCGGGCGTTGAAGCTGTTGCGGGTGAAGAGATAGAATATAAGCGTCCCGGCAAGCTGCATGACGGCCGCTCCCCAGAATGCTGCTGAATATGAAATGTATTCAAGCAGAAAACCGCCCGCGATTATTCCGAGACCCATACCGACATCCCAGGAGGTAAGGATTGAGGAATTGGCCGTGCCCCGCTGGTCATTGCGTGCCATCTTTATAAACATGTTGAGGAAGGCGGGAAACATGTGTCCGTTGCCGAGGCCGATCAATGCCGCCGACAGATAGTAGGCCCAATCCTCCTTCACGGCCGCGAAGAGAGTGAACCCTACTAGCGACAGAAGGACGCCCTCTGCGGCGTTCTGAACGATTCTCCCTTTTGCCAAGGCTTTCGACCCCTGCAGACGGGAGGCAAACAACCCCAGCGACAGAATCATGAAGAAAACCCCTGTTCCCCCGGTGATGCCAAGCTCTTCCGAACCGTAGATGGCCACATAATTCGACATAATTCCCCAGCACATTCCGAAGCATAGGATGTTGGCTGCCAAAATCCATGCCCTGGTCAGGAAAAAACGGTCGAGACTCATCGGCTTCTTCTCTTTGGCAGGCTCGCGTTTTCTGATTTTTATGGAGGAGACCGTCAGGAACCCCACCAACGCCACGACAAGGGCTATCCAGAAAAGCAGCTCGAAGTTTCCCGTAGCCTGATATATCCATATCCCGACCGACGGCGCGAAAGCCATCGCCAGATTGTTGCTCAGTCCGTAGAATCCTATCCCCTCGTTGCGTCGTGAAGATGGCAGAACGTCGATTGCCACCGTGGAATTTGCTACCGTCACGGCTCCGAACGGCAGTCCGTGGAGGGTGCGCACGATAGCGAAAAGTAAAAGTGTGCCGGCTCCGATGTAGCCCGTGAAAAGCACGAAAAACAGGAAGAAACATATCGACAGCACTTTCTTGCGGTCGAACGTGTCGACTATGAAGCCGCTGAATGGCCTGACCACCAATGCCGCCACCACATAACCCGACAAGACGAGTCCCATCACGTCTTTGTCGGCGGCAAACTGGGCGTCGAGATATATCGGGAGCAGCGGGGTCAAGATGTAGAATGAGAAGAACAGCATGAAATTGCCGATCATGGCCTTGCAATAATTCCTGTTCCAAAGCTTGTCTCTAAGGATTTTTGCGTCCTCTTCAAGATTATTCATTGTCTCCATGTCGCAACGGTTTTATTTAGAGTTCGCTCTTACTGTTCCACTGTCAGACGATCGCCGAGCATACGGTCCATGTAGCTTTGCACGATGGCTTTCACTTCCATCTCCATCTTTTTCTCCACGTCGGTCTTCCCGAGAAGATTGTTGGCCATAAGGTGGTCGTCGATTGAATAGACGCCGATGGTGCGTGTCCCGTCGAATTGCAGCACGTGGCCGTATTTCACGTATTGATAGACGTTGTTGATGTCGTTGACCGCCCACGTCTCTTCGGCGGGGGTGTTCAGCAAGTCGATGCCATATGCCACGTAGGGTTTGTCGTATCCAAGATAGTTGACCATCGTCGGGAGGATGTCTGTCTGCTGGGCCACGGCGTTTCTCTCTCCCGGAGCAATCTCTCCCGATGGATCGAAAATGATGACCGGGCCGTAGAAGCTGCCGATGTCGCTGCGGTATTCATCGAAGCCGCGCATGTTGGTATGGTCGTTGGTGATGACAAAGATGGTGTTTTCATACCAGGGCTGCTTCTTTGCCACTGCAAAAAACTCTTTCAGGGCGTTGTCGGTGTAGCCCACGGTCTTGTGTATCTGCATGCTTCCCTCCGGGAATTTCCCTTCATACTCTTGCGGAATCCGGAAGGGATGATGGTTGGAGGCCGTGAATATGGCGGTCATGAATGGCTGGCGCATATCCGTCATTTTGAGGGCAAACCATTCCATGAAGGGTTCGTCCCAGATGGCCCAATATCCATCGAAATCCTTGTCTCCGGCCGTGCGGCTGTCGGCGGAGAAATCTTCCCTGCCGTAGTAGTTTTTGAACCCTATCGATCGGGCGAAGCCGTCGAATCCCATTGAGCCTGTTCTTGCTCCGTGGAAGAAGGCTGAGTCATATCCCTTCTCTCCAAGCAGGGCGGGAATCCCTTTCAGCTTGTTGACGGCCTGGGGAGTCACGATGAAGGGGCGCACGAATTTCGGGATGGAGGCAAGGATGCTCGGCATCCCGTCGATGCTTTTCTGTCCGTTGTCGTAGGAATAACGCCACCATGCGCTGTGCCGGAGCAAGGAGTCGGTGAAGGGGGTATATCCCTTGTAGTCGTCGGGAAGGATTCCTTTGTTCATGGCTCCGATATATTCACGTCCGAAGCTCTCGATTATGATGACGCAAAGGTTTTTCTTCCGGGTTGTTATAGAATCTCCAGGAATGTGAACCGGGGAATATATTTCGTCAAGCTCCTGCTTGTCGTCGAAGTAATGGGGGTCGGAGAAAGGGACGTTTCCGATTGAGCGAATCATCGAGAAGGGGGTGTTGAGCACGAGGGCTGTCTCGATAGGCCGGGAAGTATAGGCATTGGCGTTGGAGATGGCTATGGGGCGGATGTCGCGGTGGCGCCATCCCCCGATGGGAGCCGTGGCGATAAGTACTAATGCAGCGATTGCACAAGCCCAGCCGGCTCCTGTGCGGAGTCTTGTCTTCGCTCTCCCGCGAAGCAGTCGCCAGCTTATGTAGGCGAAGGGGAATGCCGCGATGTAGTTATACCAATGATTGAAAAGTCCGCCACGTATGCCGGCCACTACGGTCACGCCGGCCACAGCGAGGCTCAGCACCGACAGAATGTAGTAGCGCACGAGATTCTGTCGGCGGATATCGAGGGCGGGGTTGACATAAAGTTTCCACATCCCCCATATCAACGCGGCTGCAAGCACCACGAGATACCAATGGCTGAGCAGTTCCACGCCCGCCACCTTCCCGAGGTTGGTTTCGTTGCCGAATTCTCCGAAAACGCTCCATGACGTGCGCCTAAGCGTGTAGCTGAAATAGACGGAGTCGGCAAGATTGACGATGACCATGATGGAATTGACCACTATGAACAGCCATTTGCACATTCTGCGCCATCCCGCGCGTTCTTTATAATGCAACGGCAAGAGCATCAGCAGCACGTAGAGGGCATTCGTATAGAATATTCCCGGCGTGTCAAACCGCAATCCGGCCATAAGGAGTCCCCAAAGGCGTCCTTCGCCGACGCTTTGAGAAAAATAGCTCCAGTTCTCGAAAAGGTATTCCAGTCGGCATATGGAATACACGATAAAAACCAATATTATGTTGGCGGCCACGGCCATCAACGGAGAGAGCACCGATTTCGAAGGAAACAAGCATTTCATACAGCAAAATTACAAAAATCCCTCAATCCCTCCAAAACCAATTGCATAGGTAGGTGTTCAGATTATTCCGATTAGCTATTTTTTGTGGACGGAATCTTCTGTTTTTGGTGCTGTTTCGATTGCGATGGTGGATTTGTCCACTATTTTGTTTTTTTTGTCCACTTGCGGAAACGTTTATATTTATTAACTTTGCATTCGGAACAGGAGTGCCTCTCCACTTTAGACTCTTTTCCGCTTTTCTTAAAAACCAGGAAACTTCCACTCTTCTCACAAACCAGGAAACTCAAAACCAATTCATATCATCATGAAGACAAAGATCATCACCGCGCTTCTTGCGTTAGGATGTGCGGTCGGAGCTTCGGCGGCGACCAACCGTCTCGTCATCGAGCCGAATGCAAAGGGGGCCAGAATCTCCCCTACAATGTATGGACTCTTCTTTGAGGACATTAACTATGCCGCCGACGGCGGCCTCTATGCCGAAAAAATCAAAAACCGTTCGTTTGATTTCCCCCAGCCTCTTATGGGATGGAACGCTTTCGGAAAGTGGGAGCTGAAAAACGATGGCCCTTTTGAGAACAATCCAAACTATGTGCGCCTTCTCCCTGCAGGCCATCGTGAGAAACACACAGGCCTCGACAACGAGGGCTTCTTCGGAGTGAGCTTCGAAAAAGGAAAGGATTATGATTTCTCCGTGTGGGCACGCGTGCCCGACGGAGGCACCGGCAAAATCCGTGTTGAGCTCGAAAACCCCGCCTCGATGAGCGAAGGCCAGGACATGGCCGCAAAAGAGATTGAAATCTCCGGAAAGGAATGGAAGAAATACACGGCTGTCCTCAATCCCAAAGAGACTGTCGTCAAAGGGAAGCTCCGCATTTTCCTCTGCAAGCCTGAGAACGCCGTGGACGTCGAACACGTCTCCCTCTTCCCGGCTGATACACGCAACGGACTGCGCCCCGACCTCGTGCAGAAGCTCGCCGACCTTAAGCCCGGAGTATTCCGTTTCCCCGGCGGCTGCATCGTGGAGGGCACCGACCTTGCGACACGCTATCAATGGAAAAACAGCGTCGGCCCGGTGGAAAACCGAAAAGGGAACGAAAACCGCTGGGAGAACACCTTCCGCCATCGCCATTTCCCCGACTATCGCCAGAGCTACGGGCTCGGATTCTATGAGTTCTTCAATCTCTGCGAGGAGATCGGAGCCGAGCCACTTCCCGTCATCAGCGTCGGTCTGGCCTGCCAGTTCCAGAACGGCAAGGACGCCCACGCCCCTCTCGACAGCCTCCAGCCCTACATCGACGACGTGCTCGACCTTATAGAGTTTGCCAATGGCCCCGCCGACTCCAAATGGGGCAAAGTGCGTGCCGACATGGGTCATCCCGCTCCCTTCAACCTGAAATTTGTCGGCATCGGCAACGAGCAGTGGGGTCCGGAATATCCCGAGCACCTTGAGCCGTTCCTCAAGCAGGTACGTGCGAAATATCCCGACATCAAGATAGTAGGTTCCTCCGGCCCAAATTCGGAAGGGAAGGAATTCGATTATCTTTGGCCCGAGATGAAGCGTCTGAAAGCCGACCTTGTCGACGAGCATTTCTATCGTCCTGAAAGCTGGTTCCTCGCCCAGGGCAACCGTTATGACAACTACGACCGCAAGGGTCCGAAAGTGTTTGCCGGAGAATATGCCTGCCATGGCAAGGGGAAGAAATACAACCATTTCAACGCAGCCCTTTTTGAGGGAGCCTTCATGACCGGCCTTGAACGTAACGCCGACATCGTGGAGATGGCCACGTATGCCCCGCTCTTCGCCCACGTGGAGGGATGGCAGTGGCGTCCCGACATGATATGGTTCGACAATCTGCGCTCCATGCCTACGGCAAGCTATTATATCCAGCAGCTCTATGCCGTCAACAAGGGCGACCAGGTGGTGCCCCTGAAGATGGATGGCAAACCCGTTGCCGGGAATGAAGACCAGAACGGACTCTTCGCATCAGCCGTGAAGGAAGACGGCGGCGACCTCATCGTGAAGGTGGCCAATGTCGGCGACAAGCCCCAGGACCTGGAGATGGATTTCAAGGGCCTGAAGAAAAACCAGGGCTACACGAGCGTAGTGGTGACCACGCTCCATGCCGACGGCGACGCCGAGAACACCCTCGACAACCAGAATATCGTCAAGCCGACCGAACAGACTTTCAGCCTCGACAATTCCAAGGACTGGAACGTGGCTATCCCGGCAAAGACATTTGCAGTATATCGATTCAAAAAATAAGAGATTTCAATGAAAAAACTATTAAGCAGCATCGCTCTCTCAGCCCTTTGCGCAATTCCGGCCTTCTCGGCAAATGAGGCTATGGTCTCATTGCTCCCGGCCAAGGAGAGCCCCATAATCCAGAAAGAGATCTACGGACAGTTTGCCGAACATCTCGGCACGTGTATCTACGGCGGCCTTTGGGTCGGCCCGGAATCCGACATACCCAACCAGAACGGCTACCGTCTGGACGTGCTCAATGCCCTTAAGGAGCTTCACGTGCCCGTGCTTCGCTGGCCGGGAGGATGCTTCGCGGATGAATACCACTGGATGGACGGCATCGGCCCCAAGTCGGAGCGTCCGCGTATGGTCAACAACAACTGGGGAGGCACCGTGGAAGACAATTCCTTCGGCACCCATGATTTCTTCGACCTTTGCGAGCTTCTCGGCTGCGAGCCATACCTCAGCGGCAACGTCGGCTCCGGCACGGTGGAGGAGCTTGCCAAATGGGTGGAGTATATCACGGCTGAAGACGGCCCCATGGCCACGCTTCGCAAGAAGAACGGCCGCGAGAAGCCCTGGAAGCTCAAATATCTCGGTGTAGGCAACGAGAGCTGGGGATGCGGAGGAAACTTCACCCCCGAATTCTATGCCGACGTCTATCGCCGCTATCAGACGTATTGCCGCAACTTCAACGGCAACCGTCTTTACAAGATAGCTTCCGGAGCCAGCGATTATGACTACAGATGGACCGAGGTGCTGATGAAGAACGCCGGACAACACATGGACGGACTCTCGCTCCACTATTACACCGTGCTCGGATGGAGCGGCAGCAAGGGCTCTGCCATCAACTTCAATGAGGAGGATTGGTACTGGTGTCTTGGCAAGTGTCTTGAGGTGGGCGACGTGGTGCGCCGCCATTGCGAGATCATGGACAAGTATGACCCCAAAAAGCGCGTGGGCCTGCTCGTTGACGAATGGGGCACATGGTTTGACCAGGAGCCCGGTTCGATTCCCGGACACCTCTATCAGCAGAACTCTCTTCGCGACGCCATGGTGGCTGCTTTGAGCCTCAATACGTTCCATACGTTCACCGACCGCGTCAAGATGACCAACATCGCCCAGATTGCCAACGTGCTTCAGTCGATGGTGCTGACCAAAGGCCCTCAGATGGTGCTGACCCCGACCTACTACGTCTTCAAGATGTATGTCCCCCATCAGGACGCACAGTTGATTCCGGCCCAGGTGGCATGCCCGGTCAAGAAAGCCCGCGACGGCAGGGACGTGCCTGTTGTCAGCGCTACGGCATCAGCCAAGAACGGGGTGACCACCCTTTCCCTCGTCAACACCGACCTTAAGGAAGACGTCACAATCACAGTCATGCTCAACGGAATCCCCAGCAAGAAAATCTCCGGAGAGATTCTGACTGCAGCCAACATGAACGACTACAACGACTTCGGACAGCCAGAGAAAGTCTCCACCAAGCCCTTCTCATCGAAGTCGTGGAAAGCTTCGGCCGACAGACTGACTGTGACGCTCCCCGCAAAGAGCATCGTGACCCTGTCGCTTTCAATGTGACCTTACGGCCTCTGAGCAGACGGACGTTCCGTCTGAGAAAATAGCAGACACCCCCGGCAAATTCGATTTGCCGGGGGTGTCTGCTGTTTTTATCTTATAGGGCCGGTCAGACCGTGACGAGGGTATATTGGCGGGTGCCTATGCCTATCTTCTCGGCATGTTCGAGACCCGACTGCCAGTCGGTGTCGGGATGGAGGAGATGGAATTTGTCGGCTCCTTCAAGGTTCTCATGCTCGTGGTGGTCGTGGAGCTCATTGTCGGTCAGCAGCACAGGGGCTTTTATGACTAGATCGGCGCAAGCCTGGTCGAGGGCCACGGGGTCGGTGGAGGCGAGGATTCCGAGATCGGGCACGACGGCAGCGTCGTTGTGGTTCCAGCAGTCGCATTCAGGACTGACGTTCATGATGAAACTGATGTGGAAATTGGGTTTGTCCTTCAGCACGGCCTTCGTATATTCGGCTATTTTATAGTTGAGACGTTGCGACGTGTCCCAATCGGCGAGCACGGCTCCGTCGTGCTGGCAAAGGGCCACGCATTGTCCGCAGCCTACGCATTTCGTATAGTCGATGACGGCCTTGTGCTCAGCGTCGAGATGGAGAGCTCCATGGGCGCAATGTCTTACGCATACTCCGCACCCGATGCAATGGTCGCGGTCGATTTTCGGTTGCGACGCTCCATGCAGCTCAAGTTTCCCTGGCACGCTGGCGCATCCCATGCCGAGATTCTTCAGTGTGCCTCCGAATCCGGCCTGCTCATGTCCCTTAAAGTGGGTCATGCTTATGATGATGTCGGCATCGGCTATGGCCGCTCCGATTTTCGGGGCCTTGCAATATTCTCCGTCGATGGGTATTTCCCTTTGGTCGGTGCCTTTAAGTCCGTCGGCGATCATCACCTGGCATTTGGCTGAGATCGGGTTGTAGCCGTTCTCCATGGCGCTCTCCAGATGGTCTACGGCATTGGCGCGACGTCCGGAATAGAGAGTGTTGCAATCGGTCAGGAAGGGTTTCCCGCCGAGCTTGCGCAGCAGATCGGCTATTCTGGCCGCGAAATTGGGGCGAAGGTATGCCACGTTGCCGGGTTCGCCGAAATGGATCTTGATGGCGATGAAACTGTCTTTCAGAGGAAGAGTGTTGATTCCTGCTCTCAGGCACAGGCGTTCCACCTTGTCGAGAAGATTTGAGTTGGGGTTGGTCCTTAGATTTGTGAAATAGACCGTTGATGCTTGCATATTGTGGAAGATTTATGTTTCTACTTTACAATAGTTCGTTAAAAATTTGAATTAGAAATTCATGCTGTAAAACATATCCATATTATTGATTTCCAACAAAATAAGTGTCAATAAAATTTGGTCAGGTGCCAAATTTTTCGTAACTTTATAGTTGCAGATCAATGAGTTATGAATAAATTTCAGCCACTTGACCAAGTAAGGTCGATTATCGCAACCGCGCTCAACCGGACTGCTAAAGTACGAAAAAATTTTGAAAGTTTCTTCATCGAGACAATGATTTTGATATTGACAATATACGGAAGACTGAATTTCCTGTCGATGGCCCGGCATGGAGGTTCCTGTGAGAGCCGCTTCAGGCAGAATTTCAAAAAGAAGTTCGACTGGTGCGCCTTCAACAGCAACATGCTCCTTGCCGACAACGTCCACAGGATCGCCATAGCCCTTGACCACAGCTTTCTCCGCAAATCCGGAAAGAAGACTCCCGGACTTGGCAGGTATTGGTCGGGATGTGCCGGCATGACAAAACGGGGGCTTGAGATTCTTGGTTTCGCCCAGGTGGCCGCCGGTGTCAGCGATGCGAGATTCCTTTTCGCGGTACAGACAACTCCGCTCTCCACGAAAGGCCGTACACCGTTCTATCTTGAACACATGAAGGAGAACCGCGACAATCAGACAGCAAAGTGTCTCAGGGCAATATCCGATCATAAGGAACAACTTCTCAATATCTCTGACATTCTCGTAGGGGACTGCCTGTTCGCGAGTTATAACTTTGTCGCAGGAGCGGTCAGGCTTGGATTCAATGTCGTGAGCAGGTTGCGTGATGATGCCGTGCTGCAATATATCTACACCGGTCCGCGGAAGAACGGCCCCGGTCGTCCCAAAGAACAGGAAGGAACCGTAGACATTCATAATCTCCGGGAGGATGTGTTCGTCAGGGATACCGTTGAAATCGATGGAGAGGAGGTGACCCTTTTCAGCGCCACGGTCAAAGGGAAGTCCCTCAAACGGAAGATCAAGGTCGTGATAGCGGAACTCAAATGCAGAGACAAGGTCATAAGGAAGATTTTTTTCAGTACGGACCTTGATATGAAGGCGGACGAGATCCCCCCTAACTTATTGTTCTTCGGCGTCAGAGACTCCGCCTGATTCATTCAAAAATTAACGAACTATTGAAAAAATAAAAGTGTTCGGATTTTGATTTTTCATTCATCATTCTGAAGTTGTCTAAACTTATTTCGATATGTTAATGATACAGTAAAATAATTAAAATACAGCGCATTCCGCAAAGGACGCACTATATTATAGTTCCCACACTCTAATATACCGTACCAATGCCAGAATACGCTGTACTCGACAAAGATACAATAAAATCTAAAATAATGCCCTATCTTTCGATTGCAAAAAGAGGCTATGCCTCCAAATTTGATCTTATTGAGGTGGTAAACGCCATACTCTATAAGCTCAAGAGTGGCTGCCAATGGCGCCTGCTCCCGATCGGGCATCTTTTCACCGGCGAGGGTCCGAGCTGGAAGACTGTCTTCCACCATTACCGCAAATGGTGTAAAAAAGAGGAATGGCAGAAGATATATTCCAGGATTCTGAGTAGAAATAAAAACAGGCTTGACCTGTCCATCTCCCATATCGACGGTTCCCATACGCCAGTATACAGAGGCGGCGAAAAGGCTGAATATCAAGGAAGGAAGAAGCGGTGCACGACCAACGCGCTTTTCTTCTCGGACAATCAGGGAATTCCTCTCGCCATGTCCGAACCTCAGGCCGGGAATCATGCGGATCTTTACGAAATAGAGAAAAGGGTTGAAGAGATCGTCGGCCAGCTCTCCGAAGCATCTATCGCCGTAGACGGACTTTTCTGTGACCTTGACGCAGGTTTTGACGGGAAAGAACTCAGAAGTGCCCTGATTTCCCACGGCATCACTCCGAATGTATGTCCGAATCCGAGGAATGGCGGTGATTCCAAAGAGGATTGGCTCTATGATGAGGAAATGTATCAGGAGAGATGGAAAATCGAGAGGACAAACGCATGGATGGATGGTTTCAAAGCAGTTCTTAACCGCTTCGACACCACCGTCTCCAGTTGGAAAGGTTGGAACTTCCTTGCCTTTATCGTTATTTTCCTTAAAAAATTTCACAAATCAAATTAGTTTAGACAACTTCTCTTAATACTTTTCAAGTTTCGCACTTGCGAAACTTGAATTACATATATGACGAAATCGGCGGGCCCGGAATGGCCCGCCGACTTTGCAGCCTCGTTAGAGGTGGTTGTTAATTGTAGCCCTTGTTCTGAACGTAGAGGCCCGGGACGTAGAAGAGCTGGTTGTAGGGGATCGGATAGAACTCGTTCTTGCCGGCCGTGTAGTGGGCGTCTTTGTAGTATTGCCCGTATTGGATGCCGTCGTAGCTTGCATGCTGCTCTGTGGCAAAATATGCGTTGAGCACCTTCGAGGCTATGCCCCAGCGACGAAGGTCGAAGTAGCGGCTGCTCTCCATAGCCATCTCCAGGCGACGTTCCCAGCGCAGGCATTCCCTTGCCGTCTCCTTCGTGGAGAAATAAGAGTCGGGATAAAGAGCGATCTCGCAGAAATCCTTAGCATAGGATATGTGCTTGTCGATAGAATTGGCGGCACGTCGGCGGATATCGTTGATGATTTCGCCAGCCTCAGGTAGTCTGCCGAGCTCGATCAAAGCCTCGGCACGCATGAGCATCACGTCTGTGAAGCGGAACACGTAGTCGTTCATCGCGAATGCCTGCCAGGACCCTTCAAAGGTCTCCCCTCCGCTCCGTTGAGGCACGTCCTTGAGCGACGTGTAGTAGCCATACGTGTTGGGCGTGCGGGAATTTCCCTTGGTCATCATATACTCAGCCTCATACTTGTAGGGGAACGTCGGCATACCGACCGTGTGGAAAAGGCGCGGATCCCATTTCTGAGAATTGACCTCGCCGCTGACGGGATATGCGTTGCTCTCGTTGTAGTCGTCGAACATCGGCAGGCCGTTCTCAGTCTTGTAGGCGTTGACAAGGTTTTGCGAAGGCTTGTGAAAATCCCAGCCGCACGACCACATTCCCCAGCAGCCGTTGAGGGTGTTCGACCAGTTGGCCCTTCCGAAGCGTGTGTTGTCTTCAGTGTATTGCGAGGTCTGCACGGCGAAGACCGATTCCTTGCTGTTTTTGTATTCGGGAAGGAAAATGTCGCCGAAATCCTCAAGATAGCCATAGCGCGACTTGGTCACGACATCGGTGTATTCCACCACCTTCTCCATATATTCCGGCTTGATGAAGCCGAGACCATTGCTCTCCTCGTAGCCGTCGCCCCAGGCGATTGTGAGATAGCACTTTGCGAGATAAGCGGCAGCTGCCACCTTGTTGGCCCTGCCTCCGCCGTCGGTGACCTCCATGGGAAGGGCCTCGTAGGCAAGCTCAAACTCATTGATGACCTTCCCGAACAGCTCCTCATACGTAAACTCGTTGTTGCGCACCTGCTCATGGGTGCTGTTTTCAAACACGGCCTTGTCGATCCAGGGAATCTGGCGGAACATCGTCAGAAGCTTGAAATAGCTGTGACCCCTCAGGAAATGCACCTCCCCTACGCGCTGCGCCGCAATCTCCTTACCGAGCTTTTCCTCGCCATACTGCTCAAGGGCGGTCAGGGCGCGGTTGCAACGCGAGATGTTGCAGTAGAGGCGATACCAAAGCTGGTCGAGTTCGCCGGGAGTGGAGGTCAGGGTCGACCATATCTCCATCGGGTGGTAGCCGGTGTCGGTGGTGCCGCCGCCCCCTTTCAGGCAGTCGTCCGACCCGAGGTCGCCGTAAGGCCAGAGGTTGAAAGGATATTCAAACCAGCAGTCGCCAAGCGAGGCATAGGCAGCGTTGACCATCTTGTCGGGTTGGGAATAGGCGAGTTCGCCGTCGATTACCCCCGTCGGGGGCACGTCGATAAAATCGTTGCAGGAAGCCATTGCGAAGGCCATGCCCGCGATTATATATTTATGTAGTTTTTTCATGTCGGTGAGTGGTGAAAGGGTTTAGAAATCAAGTTGGAATCCAAAGGAGAAGGATGTCGGGATAGGATATGCCCAGTTTGCGTTCTCGGGGTCGGAGCATGTCAGGGAGCTGCTCTTCAGGGTCAGGAGGTTCTGGCCGGAGAGGTAGACGCGGGCTTTGGTCATGCGTAGCTTCGAGAGAATCTTTTCCGGAAGGTTGTAGCCGATCTGGAGGGTGCGCAGCTTGGCGTAGGAGCCGTTTTCAACGAAATAGGAGGAGGCCCTTCCCTCGTCGCCCTTGTTGTTGGTGGTCAGCATGGGGATTTTGGAGGAGGTGTTGACGTTGGGGAGCCAAGCGTCGAGCACACGGTCGCCCTTGTTGCTTCCGGCGTCGGTCACGCTCCAGAAGTCGGTCTGGAATTTCTGGTCGTTGTAGACGTCCTGCCCGAGCACACCCTGCCAGAACATCTGGAAATCGAAGTTCTTGTAGGCAAGCTCCACGTTGAGTCCGAACGAAAGGTCGGGCACGGGATTGTAGATCCAGGTCTGGTCGGCGGGAGTGATTTTCTTGTCGCCGTCGAGGTCGGCATACTTCATGCCTCCGACGCGGGCGTTGTCTTGCCCGTAGGCATCCACCTCAGCCTGGTTCTGGAAGAGTCCGTCGAAGACGTATCCCACCCTTGAGCCGTAGGGCTGGCGCGACTGTACGAGATTCTCGGTCGTGGTGTGGGCGTAGGAGCCGGTGGTGGTGTTGGGAAGGTAGGTCACCTTGTTGCGGAAGAAGTCGAAGTTGAGAGAGGCACGGTAGGTCAGCCCGCAGGCGAGTTCGTCGCGCCATCCGGCGATGAATTCCATACCGACGTTGCGCAGCGACGGCCCGTTGAGCCAGGAAGCGCCGCCCTCACCCATCGCCCCGAGGTAGGCCGGGGTTATGAGCATATCCTTCACGTCTTTGATATATCCGTCGATCGAGCCGTAGAGACGGTCGTTGAGGAAGCTGTAGTCTACGCCGGCGTTATATTGTATGGTGGTTTCCCATTTCAGGTTGTCGTTGGCGGTCTGGCTGGCGATGTAGCCCGAGGGGAAGATTCCGCTCTGCTGGAGGAGAAGGTCGTAGGCGGTGGAGGTGACGCGGTCGTTGCCATAGTCGGCGACGTAGAGGGCGTAGCGGGCCGTGTTGGAGATGGCCTGGTTGCCGGTCTTGCCCCAGGAGAGGCGCAGTTTCAGGTCGTTGAGCCAGGATTTGTTGATATGCTCTGAGATACGGTAGCCGAGAGTGGCTGCTGGGAACGTTCCGTAGCGGTTGTTGCGTCCGAAGCGGGATGAACCGTCGCGGCGGATCGTGAAGGATGCGAGAAGGCGGTCCTTCCAGTTGTAGTCTACCTTGCCGAAGAAGGATATGAGCGAATAGGCCGATTTGTTGCCCGTAGACTTCTCTACGCCCGTAGAGGCATCGGGATACATATAGTCTGGCGTTTCGATGTCGTAGTCCTCATTATATCCGGAGAAATCTATGCGGCTTTGGCGGAACATCTCCATGCCGGCGAGGATGGTGAAATTGTGGGCGTCGTTGAGAGTGAAGTTGTAGTTGGCGGTGTTGCTCCAGGTCCATTTGCTGTCGTTGGCCTGGGAGAGGGTCGTGGCGTTGGTGTCGTTGTTGACGATGTCGCTATGGAAGGTATAGCGATAGGAATGGATGAACGCGGCGTCGTAGTCAAGGCCGAAATTGCTTCGCAGGAGAAGACCGTTGACGGGCTTTATGTCGATATATGCGTTTCCGAAGAGGCGCCACACGTTGAGCGCGTTGTCTTTGTTGAAGGCGAGTTCGCGGAGAGGGTTCTGGCGGTCGGCCATGCTGCCGACGGGGCCGGCGTAGGTCGTGCCGTCGGTCTCGAAGACTGGAATGATCGTAGGCATCTTCAGGGCGTTCTCCATTGGCTGGCAATCCACCTGCTTCGTGTAGGTCAGGGTGAAGTTCTCCCCTACCGATACGACCCTGCTGATGTTGAACGAAGAGTTCATGCGGGCTGAGATGTTTTCGAAGTCGGTATATTTGAGTATGCCTGTGTTGTTGCGGTAGCCGAGTGAGAACATCATGCTTCCGCGGTCGTTGGCGGAGGAGACGGAGGCGTCGTAGCTTTGAGAGAACCCGGTCCGGGAGATTTCGTCGAGCCAGTCGGTATCCGACATTCTCATGGTCTTCTTCGCGTTGATGAATCCGTCGTAGCGTCCGTCGACGGTGTAGTCCACGTATTTTCCGTTGGCGATGTCGTAGACCTTGATGGGATATCCGTTGGGGGCGTTGAGGTTAAGACCGTAGCTTGAGGCGTAGGCAACGGGGTCGATTCCGTCGTTCATGGCTGCCTGAGCCATGGCCGTGGCATATCCGGGGGTGTTGAGTAGCTTCATCGTGGCTTGGGAGGAATAGAACTGGGCTGTCAGGTTGGCCGAGAGGCTGACGTTGATTTTGCCGCCTTGCGAAGCTTTCCCTTTCTTTGTGGTGATGATGATGACACCGTTGGCCGCGCGCGAACCATATATAGAGGCGGAGGCTGCGTCTTTCAGCACCTGCATGCTTTCAATGTCGTTGGGGTTGAGCGAATTGAGGGTAGCCGTCGTGGGGACTCCGTCAATCACGAAAAGGGGATCCTGCGAGGCGTTGAAAGAGCCGATACCGCGAATCCTGACGGAGCCTGTGCCGCTCGGTGAGCCGTTGCCGGTCACGGTCATGCCCGGCACTCTTCCTTGGAGCGCGCGCATGGGGTCGGTGTCGGCCGAGGTCTCAAGGGCTTTTGTGGAGACCACCGATACGGCGCCCGTAAGATCGGCCTTGCGGACGGTCTGGTAGCCCACGACGACCACTTCGTCGAGAAGCTCTGAGTTTTCTGCGAGATAGACCGTCAGTTGTGGGGCAGCCTTCACCTCCTGGGTAAGGTAGCCCACATAAGAGATTTTAAGGGTGGCGCCCTCGGGCACGGAGATTTCGAAATTGCCGTCGATGTCGGTGGCGGCTCCGGCCTTGTTCTCAGGGCAGAGCACGGATGCTCCTATCAGGGGCTCGTTGTCTGTCTTGGAAAGCACCGTTCCATGCACAGTGATGTTCTGTGCCTGCGTCGCTATTGCGGAGAGGAATAGCATCAATGCTGTCAGGATTGATTTTTTCATGTGTTTGTTGTTATTGGTTTCTGTTTAGTTTTCTTGGTCTGTATGTGGAGCGAATGCCAATGGGCATCGTTTTCTGTCGCAAAATTAGCTGCGGGATGCCTGACTGCATATAAATGATGTTGGGGAGACTATCAAAAATCACGCAACACACGATTTTTTATAGTATATGCACGGATTTTATCATAAAACCGCCTTATATATATCTATAAAAGCATGGCCGGCCCCGTTTTTCCAGGAGTCGGCCATGTCGCCATGCGCTTTTTTTGATATTTATTTCATGATTTTGCTTCTCGCTTCGGTGGGGGTTTCTCCATATGCCTCGCGGTAGCATTTGGAGAAATACGCCGGAGTGGAGAAGCCTATCTCATATGCAATCTCGCTCACTGATTTTTCTGTCGAGGTCAGGAGAGTGCGCGCCTTTTTGAGCCGCAGACGACGTATAAGCTCCACGGGAGAATAATTCGTAAGGGCCTTTATCTTGCGGTAGAATTGCGAACGCTCAAGTCCCATCATGGTGGAAATCTTGTCAACGTTTAGATCCGGATTTCCTATATCTGCATTAAGGATGTCAAGGAAACGGTTGTAGAACTCGTTGTCGATATCCGATTTCGGTAATGCCTTGCGGTCTGGCTTGTCTTCTTTCTCCTTAATTCCGCCAGCTGTCTTCGTCTGCCATAGCTCCTTTATGCGTTTGCGGTTGGCGATAAGGCTCTCGCAGCGCGCCTTCAGCACGGCCGTGTTGAATGGCTTCGAGAGATAGCCGTCGGCCCCGCTGTCATAGCCCTGGATGCGTTGCTCGTCGAGCGAACAGGCCGTCAGCATCAGCACCGGGATGTGGGAGGTGGAGAGTTCTGTCTTTATCCTCCTGCAGCATTCCAACCCGTCCATGACGGGCATCATCACGTCGCAGACAATGAGGTCGGGCACGTATTTGACCGCCATCCTGACCCCCTCTTTCCCGTTGGAGGCCGTGATTACGTTGTAGCCCGAGCCAAGCAGCTCGCGGATAAGCTTTTGGATGTCGCTGTTGTCGTCAACTACGAGGAGCACGGGCTTCCCATCGTCGAAAACGGCCTCAGTCTCAATCGGGTTGAGCTCAGCCTCCACTTCGCTCTCGCTGATTCTTTTTTCGCTCTCAGTGGCTGTTTCCTCTACGTGCCTTATGGGCAGTCTGACGGTGAAGGTAGAGCCCTTCCCTTCCGTGCTCTCCACGGAGATTGAGCCGCCGTGAAGCTCCACGAATGCCTTGGCGAGCGACAGACCTATTCCCGAGCCGTTGGGGTTGACGCGGTCCACCTGATAGAAACGATCGAAGATATTTCCGAGGTCGCGGCTGCTTATGCCATCCCCCGTATCGCTGATTTTCAGGATAATGTCGCTGCCATCCTGCCGGCACGCCACGGATATCGCTCCGTTGTCGGGGGTATGCTTGAAGGCGTTGGAGACGATGTTGAAAAAGACGCGCTCAATCTTCTCCGGGTCGATGGCCAGTTTCAGTTGGCCGTCCTGGGGCGCGTCGAGAGTCAGCCGGATGTCTCTTTTGCGGGCCAGGGAGTGGAATGATTCCATCCAGTCGTGGAGAGAGCCGATTATGTCTGTCTCGGTCAGCCGCAAGTCGAGCTTGCCGTTCTCGTATTTCCGGAAATCGAGAATCTGGTTGATGAGCCGGCGAAGAATCTTGACGTTCTTGTCTGCTATCTTTATGAGGGTGTGTTGCTGAGGGTGAGATTGTCGGCTGTGGCAAGCTGCTCCACGGGTTCGGAAATCAGAGTCAGCGGGGTGCGCAGGTCGTGGGAGACGTTGGTGAAGAATACGAGCTTCGACTGCGTGGCCTCGCGGAGTTTCTCGTTGAGCTGCTTTTCAGTGTCTCGCTGCTCTTCGAGAAGCTTGTTTTGTTCGAGCAAAGCCTTTTGATGGCGGCTGTGCTGCCAGTAGGCGCGGAGCAAAAGAAAAGCCACCCCGAAAAGAAGGATGATGATGGCGATGCTGGCATAGAAAAGGGAGGTCTGGGAGGAATGTTGAGCCCAATAGTCGTCGATTCTTGTCTTTAGTTCCTTCATCTTGTCAGTCTCCTGAAGAAGGGTTTCGTTCTGGAGAAGAAGGATGTCGGCGTTGGTAAGGTCCACTGCCGATGATGCCGGAAGCTGCACGTTTTTCTTGTAGGGTTCCCCCTTTAGAATCGCGAGGGCAGTCTTGATCAGGCGGTGGCCCTCCGTTGGATAAAGGAATGTGGCGTCGATCACGCTGTCGGCCACGGCCCTGATTCCGATATTGGGAGCTGCGTCGATGCCAATTATCTTGATTTTGTCGCGCAAACCGTGCCGTTTCGCCACTTCCGAGGCTCCGATGGCCATGCGGTCGTTGTGGGCATAAATAAGGTCGATGTCGGGATATATATTAAGGAGAGAATCTACCAATGGCTCCGCGTCCTCCTGTCTCCAATTGCCCGGAACGCTGGCGAGCACGCTTCCGCCGTGGGACGTGAATTCTTCGGTGAAGCCTTTGTGGCGGTCTTCGGCGGGGGTGGAGCCGGGCAGCCCGAATATTTCGATAGCCTTGGCATCGTCGCCGAGAAGATGGATGGCATAGTGGGCGGCGGCCTGCCCTATCCCTTCGTCGTCAACGCCGATACGCGCCGTATAGCTGTCGCCGTTGATGTTGCGGTCGAATATCATGACGGGGATACCCCTGTCGTGTATCTCCTTTATCACGGGGGTCAGGCGTGCGGCCTCGTTGGGGGAGACGATGATGATATCAAACCTGTTGTCAGCGAAATAACGGATGTCTTCTATCTGCTTTTCGCTACTGTCGTCGGCCGAGCGCACCTCCACGACGGCATCCTCGTGGGAGATTATCTCACGGTCGATTTCATCGTTCATCTTCTTGCGCCAGTCGTCTTGGCTGCATTGGGATACACCTATCTTATATACCTTATCCTTCGTGCATCCGGCTGCAAGCGACATCACGAAGACACATATGACAATATTTAAAATCTGTTTCATGGTCAAGGTCATGGTAAAAATTCCGTCAGAGGTCTTATAGTTGCAAAATTAGATAAAAATCGCGATAATCCTACGTCGGCAGGACAAAAAATACACGGCTGACGCATCTTAATTTTTTACAAAATCAAAACTTTTTAAGGCATAAAGTAGATAGTCGTTGTCCCATCCGGCTCTCTTCCTATGGCCTTTTACCCCCATCGAGGATACCTTTGCGTTCTTGATTATATTCAATCCAATGCGGTTAAGCAGAGAAAAATTCTGAGCGGCATTATCCTTTTGTTTACGCGAGGCATCATCGCCGAAAGCGACATCCAATGTCCAGTGCAGTTGATTCTCAACGCTCCAGTGTGTCCTTATCGAATGATTAATATATTGAGCGTCAGCTTCAAGGCTCGACAGGTAATATCTGGTCTCCTTATGGATCTGCCCTGACTTCACATCGCGTGTCCGGGATTCTATTTTCACGATGCTTTTAAGACCTGCCCATTTGTCTTTGTCGATAATGTTGTCGAGGTTTGTTATGACCGAACAGGTTCTTGTCTCCTCCCGTCCATGAGCCTTGCCCTCCATGGTGTGATCCGATGAAGGCTTAATATATGTGAAAGAACCGCTGACACGGTCGAGCATTTCAGGCTGATTCCCCTTCAAAGCGAGGATATAATCGGCTCCGCGCTCTATTATTGTCCTGGCAATCTCCGTCTGGCAGCCCATGGCATCGATCGTGACTATGCAGTTCTTTAGCTCAAGGATGCGCAGCAGCCTGGGTATGGCTGTAATCTCGTTGCTCTTTCCGGCGACCTTTTCCTGCGCGAGCAACAGGTTGTTGGCCGATGCCCACGCGCTTACAAGGTGGGTGTATGTGCCGGTGCCGTCATCGCTGCTCCCGCGCATACATTTGCCGTCTATGGCAACCACTTCGCCGTCCGTCAATTCTGCTATGCTCCTGGTCCATGCGACAAAGGAACCGTTCAATTCCTTGGGATCCAACATGCTGATTACCCGGTTGAAAGTGTCGTGCGACGGTATCCCGTTAGGCAGGTGGAGGAATTTCTCAAGCCAGTCAATCTTGGCGTTGCCGTAGTCCTCTATCTCATTCCAGCCTTCAGCTCCGCAGATGACTGCGCAAAGCGATATAAACAGGATGGATTCAAGACTGTGTTTTTGCGTCCGAAGGACTCTGGGATCTGTCACTGAAGAGAAGAATGCTATTGGGGTATTGGTGTTCGTCATATCTCAACAACGGATATAGACCGATTTAAATTGGACAATAGCCGTTAAGTTTATTTAAGATGCGTCTGCCCTGACAAAAAATAAGAGTTTGTGTCGTGATTTGTCATCTCCACTATGCCATTTTGAAAAATTTTTTCAGCGACCCATGTCCTCAAGCGAGAGGGCAGCATATTCGATGTGCCATCCCTTGCGCTTGGATATGATATGCTGCGACTTCTGCTCCAGTCTATGAAGATCTATACGACGTGGCATCTATACGCCGCAAAGTCTCGGTCTCTATTTCTCTATCGTAGAACTTCATTTGTGTAAAACAACTTCTATGGCAACGGCTGTTACTGTAACCGCTGTGGCAAAGATAACTATTTTCCCCGTAAAAATCGTGCTTTACGTATTAAAAATTGTGTGTTGCAACAAAATTCATAGCCATCACACGTTTTTTTATAACACCCAAGGCCATATTTATTGTAGTTTTGCAGTGCCGATTCGGAAGAGCGGGTCAAGCATCCTCCCTTCCCGGCAATCGGTTAGGTTGATTAATACTTGTGATGGTAAGACGACAGAAAATCTTTGAGCGGGTTGGACACAATATCGCTCATAAAGGTAAAAAAGATTGTTTTTATTAATTCAATAGTTCGTTAATTTTTGAATGAATCATGCGGAGTCTCTGACGCCGAAGAACAATAAGTTAGGCGGAATCTCGTCCGCCATGACAAAATTATTTTTCTGATTGTCGGATTTCTGACCCTCAATAAATTTCTTAATATGTTGATACAGCGAGGCATTATGAAGTACTCTTCTGACGGAAGCGACGGAAAGTCTGCGTCCTGTCGCCTCGTGTATCCTGTCAGACATTTCCCTGGCCACATTTACTGCGGAAAGGGATGCGTTGTAGCCAAAGGAGAGTCTGTCGGCATCAGTGGACTGCCAATGTTCAAGCCCTGTGTTTTGCTTCGCATCGCGATAGATGAACTCAATCTGGAATCTGGAGTGGTAAAGGAGAAATATCTCGGACGCCTTCATATCAAGATCCGTACTGAAAAAAATCTTCCTTATGACCTTGTCTCCGCATTTGAGTTCCGCTATCACGACCTTGATCTTCCGTTTGAGGGACTTCCCTTTGACCGTGGCGCTGAAAAGGGTCACCTCCTCTCCATCGATTTCAACGGTATCCCTGACGAACACATCCTCCCGGAGATTATGAATGTCTACGGTTCCTTCCTGTTCTTTGGGACGACCGGGGCCGTTCTTCCGCGGACCGGTGTAGATATATTGCAGCACGGCATCATCACGCAACCTGCTCACGACATTGAATCCAAGCCTGACCGCTCCTGCGACAAAGTTATAACTCGCGAACAGACAGTCCCCTACGAGAATGTCAGAGATATTGAGAAGTTGTTCCTTATGATCGGATATTGCCCTGAGACACTTTGCTGTCTGATTGTCGCGGTTCTCCTTCATGTGTTCAAGATAGAACGGTGTACGGCCTTTCGTGGAGAGCGGAGTTGTCTGTACCGCGAAAAGGAATCTCGCATCGCTGACACCGGCGGCCACCTGGGCGAAACCAAGAATCTCAAGCCCCCGTTTTGTCATGCCGGCACATCCCGACCAATACCTGCCAAGTCCGGGAGTCTTCTTTCCGGATTTGCGGAGAAAGCTGTGGTCAAGGGCTATGGCGATCCTGTGGACGTTGTCGGCAAGGAGCATGTTGCTGTTGAAGGCGCACCAGTCGAACTTCTTTTTGAAATTCTGCCTGAAGCGGCTCTCACAGGAACCTCCATGCCGGGCCATCGACAGGAAATTCAGTCTTCCGTATATTGTCAATATCAAAATCATTGTCTCGATGAAGAAACTTTCAAAATTTTTTCGTACTTTAGCAGTCCGGTTGAGCGCGGTTGCGACAATCGACCTTACTTGGTCAAGTGGCTGAAATTTATTCATAACTCATTGATTTGCAACTATAAAGTTACGAAAAATTTGGCACTTGACCAAATTTTATTGACACTTATTTTGTTGGAAATCAATAATATGGATATGTTTTACAGCATAAATTTCTAATTCAGATTTTTAACGAACTATTGTTAATTTTCAAATTCAAAAAAAACTCAACGATATGACAAAACTGACCTCAGGCCTGATAGCCATGATGATTTCCGGAGCGACTTTCGCGGCTCCGGAGGCCCTTGCCGAAGACGGGGGCGTAAAAGTAGAGCACCTCGGCGTCAATAATACGCTCGTGCGCGTCACGGGCGACGGGAAATATCTCGTCATGCCGGTGCAAGACAACATCGACGATGCCAAAGTTGACATCCTCGTCGACGGAAAGCTCGACAAGACAATTTACGTGAGGCTTGCAAAATCGAAAGTAGACTACTCCGTGCCGTTCGATCTCAGCCAATATAAAGGCCACGACGTGGCTCTCAATATAGTGACCTCGCAAGGCCGTTCCTCCGTGCGCGAGGCAAAGGAGGATGCCTGCTGGAAAAATTTCTCCGTGTCTGACACGTTCGACACTACAAACCGTGAGAAATTCCGTCCCGCTTTCCATCATGCACCCCTCTACGGATGGATGAACGACCCGAACGGTATGTTCTATAAGGATGGCCGCTGGCACCTCTATTATCAGTATAATCCCTACGGCTCGAAATGGCAGAATATGACCTGGGGACATTCCTCCTCCTCCGACCTCGTGAACTGGGAGCATCATCCCATCGCTATCGAGCCCGACGGACTCGGCTCCATTTTCAGCGGAAGCTGCGTCGTAGACAAGGAGGGGACGGCCGGATTCGGAAAGGATGCCGTGGTGGCTCTCTACACCTCTGCCGCGACAAGCCAGATGCAAAGCATGGCCCACAGCAATGACAATGGCGAGACTTTCGAGAAATATCCCGGAAATCCCATCATCACCCTTGAAAGCGAGGCCCGCGACCCCAACATGTTCTGGAATGAGAAGACGGGGGAATGGAATCTGTCCCTCGCCCACGCCCTCGACCATGAGATGCTCTTCTTCACCTCCCCCGACCTGAAAAACTGGACTCTCCAAAGCGCTTTCGGCAAGGGCCTCGGAGCTCAGGACGGGGTCTGGGAATGCCCCGATCTTTTCAAGCTGCCGGTCAGCGGCACTGACACCGAAAAATGGATGCTCATATGCAACATCAATCCCGGAGGTCCTTTCGGTGGCAGCGCCACGCAGTATTTTATCGGCGATTTCGACGGAAAGACGTTCACGCCCGACCTCGACAAGGATGGGAAAGTGCCTACAAAATGGATGGACTACGGCAAAGACCATTACGCCACCGTCAGCTTCAGCGACACCCCCGACAATCGCCGCACCGTAATCGGCTGGATGAGCAACTGGCAATATGCCACTGAAGTGCCCACAATGCAATTCCGAAGCGCCAACACCCTCCCGCGTGAGGTGGGTCTCTTCAAGGCTTCCGACGGACAGATTTACGCCTCATCCGCCCCTTCGCCGGAAGTCGACGCGCTGCGCGACGGCGTCTTCAAGAAGGCTTCGAAGATTGGAGTCGGCAAGAATGCCAAATCATTCGCGATTCCCGGGCTCAGCGAGATAGATTTTGAAATTGATCCCAAGAAAGCCCAAAAAGTCACGGTCGTATTGAGCAACGGACAGGGAGAGAAAGTGGAACTGACCTATGATGTCGATGCCAAGACCGTGTCGTTCGACCGTCGCGAAAGCGGAGTGACCGATTTCAGCCAGGATTTCCCCGCCGTCACCACCACCCCGACTTTCTCCGACAACGGCAAGATTTCGCTCCGACTCTTCATCGACCGCTCCTCAATCGAACTCTTCGGCGACAACGGCCGGTTTGTCATGACAAACCTCGTTTTCCCCGGCTCCCCCTACGACAAGATCTCGTTCTCCACAGCCGGAGGAAATGCCGACATAAGAAACCTGACCGTCTATAATCTGAAGCCCACCACACTCTAACCTCTTAATGACAATGGAAGCGACACAAACTCTCGTGACAAATAAGAAATCGTTCCTGCTCCAGATAATCCCGGTGATGCTATGCTTCTTCGCGATGGGATTTGTCGACCTCGTGGGGACTGCCTCCAACTACGTTCAGAAAGACCTCGGCCTCACGGATTCGCAGGCCAACCTTTTCCCTTCGCTCGTATTCTTCTGGTTCCTGATTTTCTCTGTGCCGACAGGCATGCTGATGAACAAAATAGGACGTAAGAACACCGTTCTTATAAGTCTCGTGGTGACCGCCGTCTCACTGGCGATCCCCGTCTTCGGCGACAACTATTGGGTGATGCTCGTCTCGTTCTCATTGCTGGGAATAGGCAATGCCATCATGCAAACCTCGCTCAATCCGCTCGTGACGAATCTTATCAGCAGCGACAAGCTGGCATCGACGCTGACCTTTGGCCAGTTTGTGAAAGCAATAGCCTCCTTCCTTGCCCCCATCATAGCTGCATGGGGGGCCACCACCGTCTTCCCCACGTTTGGGTTGGGGTGGAGAGCGCTGTTCGTAATCTACGCCGTGGTCAGCTTCCTTTCAATCTCATTGCTGGCCGCCACCCCCATTGAGGAGGAGCGTCCCGACAAGGCCTCCGGAGTCGGCGAATGCCTGCGCCTGCTTGGCCGCCCGTTCATCCTGCTCTGTTTCCTCGGCATAATGTGCCACGTGGGAATCGACGTCGGCACCAACACCACCGCCCCGAAAATCATCATGGAGCGTCTTGGCCTTCCCCTTGAGGAGGCAGGATTCGCCACCGGAGTCTATTTCATCTTCCGTACGCTCGGATGCTTCCTCGGAGCTTTCATCCTCCGTGCGGTTTCACCGAAACTTTTCTTCCTCGTCAGCGTAGTGATGATGCTCGCGGGAATGGCCATTCTCCTTGTCTGCAACACCCTGACTCCCCTCTACGTCGGAATCGCCCTGATCGGCTTCGGCAATTCCAATATTTTCTCCGTCATCTTCTCTCAGGCCCTTCTTTCATCTCCGAATGAAAAAAACGAGGTGTCGGGACTGATGATAATGGGTCTGTTCGGAGGGACGGTGTTCCCCTTGGCTATGGGTTTCGCCGCCGACACGTTCGGACAATCCGGAGCCGTGGCGGTCATGACGATAGGAGTGGCATATCTTCTTTATTATACATTAAAAATTAAATCAACAAAATAAGATAAAGACATGAAAGACTTTGTAGTAGGTATGGGAGAGGCCCTTTGGGACGTTCTCCCCGAAGGAAAGAAAATAGGCGGTGCGCCTGCGAATTTCGCTTACCATGTATCCCAGTTCGGTCTTCCGAGCTGCGTGGTCAGCGCGGTGGGCGACGATGCCCTCGGCAATGAAATCCTTGAGAATTTCTCAGCCAAAGCACTCAACCAGAGAATAGAGAAGGTGCCCTACCCTACGGGCACGGTTCAGGTGGAGATCGACCAGGCAGGTATCCCCCAGTATGACATTAAGGAGAATGTGGCGTGGGACAATATCCCCTTTACGGCAGAGCTTGAATGCCTTGCCAGGAAGACGAAGGCCGTGTGCTTCGGTTCGCTTGCCCAGCGCAACGTCGTCTCACGCGAGACCATCAACCGGTTCCTCGACTCGATGCCCTCAGACAACGACAGTCTTGTCGTCTTCGACGTCAACCTGCGTCAAGGCTTCTACAACAAGGAGATTCTCTGCAATTCAATGAAACGCTGCAACATCCTCAAGATAAACGACGAGGAACTGGTGACGGTCAGCCGCATGTTCGGCTATCCCGGCATCGACCTTCAGGACAAATGCTGGATATTGCTTGGCAAATACAATCTGAAGATGTTGATCCTGACGTGTGGCATAAATGGCAGCTACGTCTTCACTCCAGGCAACGTGTCGTATCAGCCGACACCGAGGGTTGAGGTAGCCGACACGGTTGGCGCGGGCGACAGCTTCACGGCCGCCTTCATATCCGGAATTTTGAAAGGGAAGAGTGTAGCCGAAGCCCACTCGCTTGCCGTGCGCACCTCCGCCTTCGTCTGCACCCAGCAAGGAGCCATGCCCCTCCTCCCCCAGGAGCTCATCAACGCCTGAAAACTGCGCCTTTGCGTGAGACAACGTCGATGTGTCTCACGCAAAGTCGCAGAGTATCGCAAAGAATTTATAGATTGTTGATGACGCGTCTCAAGCCATCCCGACCCCCAAAAAACTCCGCGCACCTCTGCGCCTCTGCGTGAGACAAAGTCGATGAATCTCACGCAAAGTCGCAAAGTTACGCAAAGAATTTATAGATTGTTTACCATGCGCCTAAAGCCATCCCAATCCATAAAAACCTTTGCGCACCTCTGCGCCTCTGCGTGAGACAAAGTCGATGAATCTCATGCAAAGGCGCAGAGTATCGCAAAGAATTTATAGATTATTGACCACGCGCTTCAAGCCATCAATTAGCCGTTCGCGATTGAAGTTTATGAGCAAACCAAGCCTTTTATCATAAATCCGTAAATATGTGAGGAGTTGTTTGCCAAACAAAGGATTATCATTCTCAGTAGCTTTTAATTCAAGAATAATCTCATTCTCCACTATAATATCAGCCCTATATGCAGTATCAAGTTTAATTCCCTTATACACAAAAGGGAATTAAACTTCCGATTCAGCTTTGATACCTCTCAACCTCAGCTCACACATCAACGCCGCTTGATATGTATGCTCAAGCAACCCCGGACCGAGGTTACGATGCACCTCAATCGCGGCTCCAATAACCTCTTGACTCAAAGCATTTATCTGATCCTCATTCATAACGCAAAATTAACAAAAAATTCCGACCTAAAAAACCTTTGCGTACCTCTGCGCCTTTGCGTGAGACAATGTCGATGAATCTCACGCAAAGGCGCAGAGCATCTCAACGAAATTGTCGGTAAATTTCCTCAAGATTCGTGAAGCGTGTTTCCTGATAGTAGCCATGCTCTTCGTTGTAGGCAATCTCACTGAGTTGCTCGTCATAATCACCATAGACACGCTGGTCAACCAATCCCTTGTCGTGCATCTCTTTGATCAGGGGAAGATCGGCTTTCATATTAAGTCCGACCATGACGGCCGACAATGTGCCCATAAAATAATCATTCAGAAGAGGAAGTTCCGCCGTGTCGTCGTGCATGACAAGCTCTGCCATATCGTGGAGCGCTTTCTCCACACGCCCGCGCATACCCCGAATCCATCCGGCAATGCATTCAAGAGAATAGAGCATCATGACTCTTGAATAAACTGAATATCCCTGAGCGAGCGTCATTTCCGCCAATTGCTCCGGATTATCCCCGAATGCGCCGGCCAATACGCTATGACTCAGCTCAAGGCCATAGTCGCCTAAATATGCGTCAAACATATGATATGACTGCTGCATGACCGACCGGACGATGTCGGCGGTATCCGGCCCACCGATTTCAGCGAGAATGGCCCAAATATGGTAGAGCACATTAAATTCTCCGGAATTATACTCTCCGTAGTCGGCAATCTCAGTCTCTGTCTGCCCGAGTTCATATCCGACTATCACCCGGAGATCTGTCACAAGCTCTTCGCGCGGTATAGCGCGGATCGTGGCAATCTGCGAGGCATCCAAAGAATCGCCCAATTCCCCCTCCTCAGGGTAGAATATATCGAGAAGCTCATCATGGCGCACCTCCTCCAGATTTTCCGGATATGGATCGTGGGGGAAAGGATGGAAATCGAAATTGAAACTGTCGGGATCGGTGTTCCCGGTTGTGGGTTCGTAAAAGAAATCCTCATCGGGATTCTCATCATAATAGCGATCGGAGTAACCCGTCACTATGAATTCTCCGGGCACATTCCGTTCAAGCGTCGGAATGAATTTCATCTCCCTATAGTCGGGACCGACCACCAACTCACGAACCCCGTGGTGGCCGAAATCGAACTCCTGAAGCGGTATGGCGTCGTCATCCGGTTCGAGAATGTATTCCGTGACTTTGAACCCGGGATTCGGATCGATACCGGCCTCTTCCGCATACTCCAAAGCGCCGTATATCAGGTTGTGGACCTCGGCATATTCCGTTTCCTCAAACTCCATGCCCATGTCGGAAATCCGTTCTTCCATATCCTCCGGCTCCATCGAGAAAAGAAAGAACGTATCTTTCACACCCAGACAATACGTATCGATGAGGTATATTCCTGCCGTCAGCCTTCCGCCGGCGTGCTGTCTCGTCACGATAGCTACGTAAGTGCCCTGGGAAGCTGCCTTACGGCATATATATGTCTTGCCGAGGGGCAGAAGACGCGCCTTCCCTGCGATATATTTTTCCAGAGAAATCTTCTGCATGAAATTTCCCTGCCTTTTTTTATTCTTTGCCATATCGTTTTGTATCGTTATATTTATAAGGTTGAAGTTGTCCAAACTTATTTCAAGATGTTAAAGATATAGTAAAATAATTAAAATACAGCACATTCCGCAAAGGACGTACTATATTATAGTTACCACACTTTAACACACTGTGCCAATGCCAGAATACTCTTCACTCGACAAAGATACAAAAAAACTGAAATAATGCCATGCCCTTCGATTGCAAAAGAGGATAATCCTCCAAATTTGATCTTATTGAGGTATAGTAAACGCCAGACTCTATGGATCGGAGCATAACCACCCAAAAAGGCGATTTTACCACCAACAAAACCAGACAACGTCCGATTCCGGAGTATCTACATCCTCGTTCCTTGTATGAATTATAAGTTACTATTCCCGGAATATGATTTTCGAATAAGCTCTTTATAGCTTTTCAATAGGTTCTTAGGAACAGTAAGCTGATACGCATGCTTCCCTCTATCTGATAATATCAACTTTTGCTTCAATATGTTGATCTGGCTAAGATAGCGGTTGTTGATAATCACGCTTCGGCCGAGACGGACAAAAGTATTCGCGGATTGACTTTTTGAGGCAGCATCCTTGATTATGGCTTCAAATTGAGAAAGTCCGACCGACACCATAATCTTGTTTCCGTCCATATACATAACATTGCTGTAATTGCCATTCGCGTTTATGCAAGCCACAAAATCCAAATCAATCAGATTCAGCTCATCCCTTGTGTTTATACATATTTTATTCATAAATTATGTTTTGTGAACTTTTTCATTGATAATCAAATGTTGTTGTGCCGAACCTGTCAATCAAGCCCCATTTTCCTTTTCTTATGATTAGCCCAAAGCCATCTGCAAATGGTCTTGTAGTCCAACTCATTAAATGGGAGTCATCAAATTTATCGGGTAATTTGAATGTTGAATTTTTCAAAGTTTTCCCGGATTTGTCAATATACCTATACTTGTCACCAGTTTTAATAAGCATATAATTCTCTATAAAGCCACTCTTGGAACAGAGAGATTCTTCAAGTAATGAAAAGACAATATCTCCTGATAGGTTATAACAATCCTTCCCATTAAATACTAAATTTTTATCTATTACTTCTACAACCTTATTGGTAGGAATGGGAATCCATTTGCCAGTTGTAAAATTAGATATTCCATATTCTCTTATCTCAGATCGGTTACATAAAATGTGAACAGAATCAATTGGCCTAGCGCTATATGCCTCAATTGTATATGTTCCAACACCATACTGATAAATATCAAATGTTGAGACATCGACCCCATCATTATGGATTAGTATATAATCGTCGGTTACATGCCAAATATAGCCTTTATGATCTAAAATCTTATAAATGTCATTTTTGTCAATTTTTTTATCATAATAAATACTAAACGTAGGACATACGTATATGTGCTTTTTGTTGGATAGTATTATTTTATCTTTTAATACACATATATATCTTCAAATTTATTTGTAGGAGCAAGTATAATGTTACCATATCTGTCTAAGAGTCCATTATTTTTGCCGTTATTACTGTTGTAAAACACTGAATATCCATTCGAAAATTGGAGAAACTTACGATCGGGATTCTTAAATATTTTATTAGATCCTGCAATACTTGCTGGAAAAGGCGCGTGAGTTTGACCCCTTCGGGCACGCGGGACTGACCCCTTCGGGCATAATAAGATTGACCCCTTCGGGCAAAATAAAAATGACCCCTGTCGATGATACGGCAGGGGAATTTTTTTGTAGTTTTGAGAGTCCTTGTCCTGGCACGGCGGGGTTCAATGTCAAATACTACAAAATATGATTGCAAAATTAAAAAACATCCTGAGATGTTACGCAGTCGGAATGGGAATAAAAGAGACGGCCAATACGTTTCACATTTCCCGCAACACAGTGCGCAAGTACGTCCGGCTGTTCATTTCAAGCGGCAAGCCTACAGATCAGCTGCTTGAACTTACGGAGGAGCAACTCCGTGACATGTTCGGATGCACGGAGTTCCGTCATCGCGAGCCTTCGCAGCGTCAGCTCGAACTTGATGCGCTGATACCGGATTATGTCGCCCGTCTTTCACGCAAGGGAATGACCGTGCGCAAGCTCTTCAATGAGTATCGGGAAAGTCATCCCGATGGCTTTCAGGAATCTGTGTTCAGACGCACCGTCAGACAATACAGATTCCATACCACTGTCGTCGGTCATGTCGAGCACTACGCCGCCGACCAGATGTACATCGACTTCGCGGGCGACAGACTCGCGGTTGTCGACGAGATGACGGGCGAGGTCAAGAAGGCCGAAGTGTTCGTGGCCATACTTCCGTTCAGTCATTATACTTACTGCGAGGCCGTATGGTCCCAGCGCAAGGAAGACCTGATCAAGGCCTGTCAGAACGCCTTTCAGTACTTCGAGGGTGTTGTGGCGGCCATCGTTCCCGACAATCTCAAGGCGGCGGTGAAGACCAGCGACCGTAACGAACCGGTAATCAACGAGGAGTTTGCCGCCTTTGCCGAACATTATGGATGTGCCGTATACCCGGCGCGTGTACGCCATCCAAAGGACAAGGCACTTGTCGAGAACGCGGTCAAGCTCCTGTACCGTTCAGTCTATCTTGATATCGAGGGAATGGTTTTCAACTCTCTGGATGAGCTGAACACGGCGATACACATATCGCTGCTAGACTTCAACGAGAAGCCGATGGCCGGCCGTGAACTGTCGCGCCGTGACATCTTCCTTCGCGGGGAGAAGGACTTTCTCCGCCCCCTGCCCGAGAAACTGTTTGTCATGAAGGAACGCAAACTGATGACAGTCGGCAAGAACTGCTACGTATCCCTGTTCAAGCACCACTACAGCGTTCCTCGCGAACATGTGGGCAAGCGTGTTGTCATCCTCTACGATGCCGACACAGTGGAGATATATTGCGGTCTGAACCTCGTGGCGACGCACGACAGATGCGACATCCCTTACACATACTCGTGGAAGAAGGAGCACAACCTGCCCGGTCATTACGGCCCTTACGACAAGGATCTCGAGGAACTCTTCCAACGTGCGGCGGAGATTGACAATATCGTTCTGGATTACCTACGAGAAGTAGACAGACGGATGCAGTACCCGCCAAAATCCTTCAGCAGCTGTCGGGGGATACTGTCGCTCGAGAAGAAATATGGAACAGACCGGCTCATAGCGGCATGTGTATGCGCCTCGCAGAAATCTGAATACGGATATCAGGCGCTGCGTGAGGTCCTTGAACAGGGCGATGACGCCGACTTCCTTCCCGACGAGGATGGAACAGTCCATACCCCGGCGCAATCATCCCCCGCGCCTGTGCACAAAAACATCCGGGGGCGCGAATACTACAGCATCAACAACAAAGAAAACGTAAACAACAATGACAACAAATGACAAGACAGCGCCGGTGAGCCAGCAGCCGGACCAGAACGCAATATCGCTGGATCTGATGAACCGCATGAAAATGCACGGAATGGCCGAGGCCTTCCGTGAGAGTCTGGCAGGAACCACTGCCCAGGCAATGACCCCGGACTCCTTCCTGTCCATGCTGCTCAGCCGCGAGTGGGACTACCGCGCGCAGGCAGCGGTGACAAGACTGACAAAAAACGCATCGTTCCGTTACAAGGCATACCTCGAGGAAATCGACTATACGGTCAGCCGCGGTCTTGACCGCAACCAGATGGAACGTCTGGCTACCCTTGACTTCATCCGCAACGGACAGAATCTCTTCATAACAGGATCTGCCGGCACGGGCAAAAGCTTCCTCGCCTGTGCCCTGGGGCACGAGGCCTGCAAAAGAGGAATACGCACACTCTACGCCAACGCAGCCAAGCTTCTCGGACTGCTCAAGGTGGCCAAGGTCAAGAACTGTCTTGAGGCTGAACTCAAGAAAATCGAACGATGCCAGCTTCTGATACTCGACGACCTGTTCCTTGTCCAGCTCGACGCCAAGGAGCGTCCGATCCTGCTCGACATCATCGAGGACCGTCACGAGCGCAAATCCATCATAATAACCTCGCAGTATCCCTCATCCAGCTGGTATGACATGGTGGGAGACCCGACGGTAGCCGACGCAATCCTCGACCGGATAGTCCACTCAGCCCACTCCATCGAGCTGACGGGCGAAAGTATGCGCAAACTCAAGGCAAAAAAAGGACTGAAACAGCAACTGAGGTAAAATAAAATTGACCCCCGCCGCCAGGACTTTTAAGGGGTCAATCTTATTATGCCCGTGGGGTCAAATCCCGCGTGCCCGAAGGGGTCAAACTCACGCGCCTTTTCCAATGGTGTTCCGACGGACAAAACCGCTTTTACGGAAAAACTTATATGTGAGGATAAAAAATCAGGAGATTTATTTCTAAATCTCCCGTTTAATTTCTATTTTTGCATACGAAGAGTTCTTTGAAGGCTACGCAACGCGCAGAAGGATGATGCAGTAGATAACTAACTAATTCGTAACCTATTACTATCATGAGCAATTAACCTACGCTCATTTCCAATAAATTACACTCTTTTCGTAACTTCATATCGCAAAGTTAACACCTTGAGGAATAGAGGCCAAGCATTTTGGTACATACCATTTGAATCCACGTGATTAGATGATGAAACCATTGGCCAAAGATGACGAGACCCTTTTTCGATACATGATCTTAATTCCAATCTACAACAACGGCATCTGCGACAGCCCTGACTCCAATGAGTTGTGGATGCTGTGATTCTTCCATATTGGCCGTTGTATGCTGGACATCGTTATATACATAATTGAACAATTCCTTCACGGTAATCTTTTTATCTTTATTCGCATCCGCTTTGCCTCTTAAACCTTTAAGGAGAGCCTGCGTGAAAAATCCATGTCCCACCCATGGATGCTCCATCGAGTATTCATCGGCTCAAGCCGAAAACCCGGTGCATGAATTTTGAGAAAAGTGTTAAATTTGTGGCATGAAAACCGCAGATGCAATATGGATGTGCCTCCCTGAAGGGCTGGACGAGCTATTTGAGATGGTGCGCTTCGAGCGCACGGAACAGTCTTATGACATATGGCTTGACGAAAAGAAGAAACTGTCTGATGAAGACTATCGTAATCCAAATATCGTAGCGCGAGGCTATACGGATTACGTTACGATACAGGACTATCCGATGCGCGGACGGCCTGTGTTTCTTCACATGCGCAAGAACAAGTGGTGGGACAAGCAGACCAACGAAATCTTCAGCTACAATCTCGAGCTTCCCAACGATGAAGGAACACGACTCAGTGCCGAGTTCGTGGCTTTTTTAAAAGACGAAGGTGGAGACGACAGCCCTGTCGATTAAACAGATAGCGCAGATGTACTGCGTCAACGGCAAACATTTTGCCGACTTGTACCGCAATAAGATAAGCGGTTACGCCGACTGGTGCGAACAGGAGCTTGGCTGTGGGTTCTATTTCAACGCCGATAATATCGGCCCTTACATGAGCCTTGACGAGACGTGTCTGAGCAACGGCGAGGTATGGACGTTCCTGACCAACAAGGACGGCCACGGAGGCAAGGGAACACTTGCGGCAGCCATTCCCGGCACAAAGAGTGACGAGATCATATCAATCCTCGTCAGTGCGATGGGACGCTCCGTCAGACGCAGGGTCAAGGAAGTGACCTGCGATCTTTCGCCATCAATGATGCTCATAGCCGCGGAAGCGTTTTACAACGCTCATGTGGTCAACGACCGTTTTCATGTCCAACAGGTCTATAATGAGGCCGTTGACGAAATCCGTATTGATATTCGCCGTCAGCTTATCGCAGAGGAAAACAACCGCGACAAGTCCGAACCGCCGGTAACGTACTCCAACGGCGAGACCATGCGCCAGATACTGGCCCGCAGCAAACACACTCTGATGATGTCGCAGAACAAATGGACTGACATACAGCGCCATCGCGCCAACATACTGTTCAAACACTACCCAATATTGAAGGCTGCATACAGCCTTGCGATGGAGCTGCGCAAGATTTTCAATGCTAAAATCTCACCGACAAAAGCCATGGGGCGGATGAACAAGTGGTATGAAAAGGTAATGGCTCTTGGTAACAACAACTTCCGCTCGGTAATCAAAACATTCAGGAACCACGCTCCAACCATCCTGAACTACTTCCGCCGTCGTGCGACCAATGCCTCCGCCGAGGCATTCAACTCTAAAGTCAAAATCTTTCGCTCACAAATGCGTGGTGTCCGAGACCGAGACTTCTTCATCTTCCGACTGGTCAAACTCTACGCCTAAAAATTTAACACTTCTAATTGCCCAATTTAACATATGCACCGTGCTTTCGGCTTGACCCTATTCATCGGCACGACTCGACATCATGTAGATTATGTTGCCGGAGGTAGGAGCCTTGTATGCACGAGAATTATCTCTCACGCCACTTACACTTCCTGCGTGACAAGCATCCACAAAACATATCTTTGCAGACGCTGCGGACCTGGATAAAATATCATTTACGTCTTGATAAGTCAGTGTTTTGTCGTAAGCCACAATACCTCCCGGATAGCCATGACCACTGAAGAAAAGAATTATCTTGTCTCCTTTCTGGGCACGGTTGCTGATGGCTCGCAATTTCTCAAGTATATTATCCTTATTGGCATACTTGCTTGTCAATATCGTTATATCTTTTGTATGATTCTCCATCACAGCTTTGAATTGTTTTGCGTCTTTGGTGGTCTGTGACAGATTGTTATTACTGTTTTGGTAATTCGACACCCCTACACACATCACGAAAGTACGGGCATCTATACTGATTACCATCAAGAAAGCCATCAAAAACATTGTCATCATTCGTTTCATAATTCATTACTTTTATGTTGTTTTGCATGATTAACCAACTGGTATAAGTCGACCCATATTAACGGGCCTGACAAAAAAGATGCTCTCTGTTAAGAATATCATCTTTGCTTAAAGCCCTGCGACATTTCGGACATATTAGTTTTAGCGCAAGTCTTTTTACTCTCTTCTCTAATTTCAGCAAAAGAGCGTCTTGGATAAATGGAGCAACTATTCCCGGGAATGCAATCATTAGCCGAACCGCATATCCATTGTCGACAATTCCAGGAAGGAACGTCAAGAGAGTGCAACAGATGACCATAATAGGAGAACTGTATTTTGCAAATCTTCGATGACTATCAAGTCGTTTACTTGCATTCTCAAATTCCTGGTAGATCTCAAATAGTTTTGCGAAATCCTCTCTATAATCGTTAGGCTTCAAAAGCCTGCGCGCCTTAAAATAATATCCTCTATGGCCATCTTCGCCCAGACGAATCCATGTGTCGGGGGTAATAGTGGCTCAAGCCGAAAACCCGGTGCATGAATTTTGAGAAAAGTGTTAAATTTGTGGCATGAAAACCGCAGATGCAATATGGATGTGCCTCCCTGAAGGGCTGGACGAGCTATTTGAGATGGTGCGCTTCGAGCGCACGGAACAGTCTTATGACATATGGCTTGACGAAAAGAAGAAACTGTCTGATGAAGACTATCGTAATCCAAATATCGTAGCGCGAGGCTATACGGATTACGTTACGATACAGGACTATCCGATGCGCGGACGGCCTGTGTTTCTTCACATGCGCAAGAACAAGTGGTGGGACAAGCAGACCAACGAAATCTTCAGTTACAATCTCGAACTACCCAATGAGGAAGGGACACGACTCAGCGCCGAGTTCGTGGCTTTTTTAAATATGAAGGTGGAGACGACAGCCCTGTCGATTAAACACATAGCGCAGATGCACTGCGTCAACGGCAAATATTTCGCTGACCTGTACCGCAATAAGCTTAGTGGATACGCAGAGTGGTGCAAGAACGAACTCTGCTGCGGGTTTTACTTCAACGGCGCGAACATCGGCCCGTACATGAGCCTCGACGAGACCTGTCTTAGCAACGGCGAGGTATGGACATTCCTCACAAACAAAGACGGTCACGGAGGTCGCGGGACGCTGGCAGCCGCCATACCGGGGACGAAAAGCGACGAGATAATATCGATACTAGTCGGCGCGATGGGCAAATCATTGAGACGCAGGGTCAGGGAAGTGACCTGCGACCTGTCGCCATCGATGATGCTGATAGCCGCCGAGGTATTCTACAACGCCCATGTTGTCAACGATCGCTTCCATGTGCAGCAGGTATACAACGAGGCCGTTGACGAGATACGTGTCGACATCCGGCGCAAGCTCATAGCTGAAGACAACAGCCGTGACAAATCAGAGCCTCCGGTTACATATTCCAACGGCGAAACCATGCGCCAGATACTCGCCCGCAGCAAGCACACCCTGATGATGGCACAGAACAAATGGACTGACACACAGCGTCATCGCGCCAACATCCTGTTCAAATACTATCCAATATTGAAGGCTGCATACAGCCTTGCGATGGAGCTGCGCAAGATTTTCAATGCTAAAATCTCACCGACAAAAGCCATGGGGCGGATGAACAAGTGGTATGAAAAGGTAATGGCTCTTGGTAACAACAACTTCCGCTCGGTAATCAAAACATTCAGGAACCACGCTCCAACCATCCTGAACTACTTCCGCCGTCGTGCGACCAATGCCTCCGCCGAGGCATTCAACTCTAAAGTCAAAATCTTTCGCTCACAAATGCGTGGTGTCCGAGACCGAGACTTCTTCATCTTCCGACTGGTCAAACTCTACGCCTAAAAATTTAACACTTCTAATTGCCCAATTTAACATATGCACCGTGCTTTCGGCTTGACCCGTAATAGTCATGTTTCTGACACGACGGAATACACCATCTTCTTCTATATAGGTGCCATTTGTAGAATCATTGTCAGAAAGCACCCACTTGTCGCCATCTACAGTAATTGTAGCATGATTATGACTCACTGACGCATGTTTGTCTTTTATTTCAATTGGTTCTACAAAATCTCGTCCTAAATGGTAGCTTGTCATATATTCTGTATTTAAATTTGCTTCTGATTTTAAGACAATTATAGTTACTATACGTTCTGGTTTATCCTGTTGCCAAGCAATATATTCTCTGAAAGGGATATGAACTTTCAAGTATCTTGAAACGGATTATATTTTAGGCATACGACACCCGTATATTGTTAGCCCTGAAAATGGATGATTTACCCCTCCTATTTTGAAAAGGAATGAATATTGGAATAAATTGTTTTTCTGATGCAAATCGATTCATAGCGATGAGATTGGGCAAGGTCAACTCTCGGAACCATAGCCATTAAAAAAAGAAGCGTGAGAGCCGTACTGTTGCTCGTCCCACATCTTGAGGCTCTGGAATTGCCCGGTATAGTAGAACGAGCAAACTTGCAGAAGCCTCACGCAGAATATGATATATCTATATCGATGATGTCGTTCGCACGCTATCATCGAATAATATACATATCCACAAGGCATCTACTGTTTGCTGCATTCTTGACTATACCAAAAGAAATTTTCCAGATTTCAAGATGTCAAGAAAGAGCGTCGAGTAAACGCTTTTTGTTATGTCTGCCGACCCTCCCGCTTGACCCTGACCGGGCTTCTGCGGGGCGGTCTGCATCGGCAAAGATATATATTCTTTTACGTTTTTACAAATTTTCAAGAAAAAAATTTGAATTTTAGTTTTTTGAACCACCTATTGGGGTCATTTATGGGAATTGAGAAGAAAGAGAACGGATAGTCTGGCATGTATTGGCAATTCTTTGCCGGCGTTGGATTTGGGTAATTTAGAGAAATGAGCTAATTTGGGGTTGGAAAACCTATGTGGATTAGATTCTGCGTAGAAGTTGTTTGAGTTTTTTCTTTTTCAAGATTTCGTCAGATATTCGAGCTGATTTTGAATCGTGAAGAGGGAATTTAGCGGGCTGAAGGATGAATGGATTTTTACATTGATTGTACTGGCTAATTTGGATTGGAGTGAGTCAGACGGTGATTGAGGTGGTCGGGTATATGGCCGACCAGGAGAAGAGGGGAAGCAGACCTTGGGCTGAGATGGGGAAAGGCTGTGGAAGTAGCCCGGCATAATATGCTAATTGTCCGATTATTTGCGAGGGGGTGTAGTCCCGGCGAAGTGCTTCCATGCTCAAAGAGCTGTCGCGTTTCGACAGGCGTTGGCCCGATTCATTGCAGAGAAGCGGGAAATGGGCGAATTGTGGCGGCTGGCGGTCCAAAAGCCGGTAGAGATAGATTTGCTGCGCCGACGAAAGCAGGAGGTCGCAACCGCGAACCACTTCCGTGACTCCCATCAGGGCATCGTCGACCACCACAGCCAACTGGTAGGCCCAGGCTCCGTCAGCCCTCCTCACCACGAAATCCCCGCAATGCCGGGCGAGATTGACTTCCTGCCGACCATAGACACGGTCGGCAAACAGGATCTCCTCGTCGGGCACAAACAGACGGGTGGCTCTCGGCGCTTTCCCGCAATCCGGATTCTCGAATCTGCCTCCGAGCCGGGGCGGACGACACGTGGACGCATAGACCACCCTTCCGTCGCTCTCGTGGGGAGCCTGGGTGGCCATGATGTCGGAGCGTGTGCAATAGCAAGGATACGTCAGCCCCGATTCCTCAAGCCGGCGCAACGCCTCTTCATAGAAATCTCCCCGCAAACTCTGGCAATACGGGCCATGAGGCCCGGTGGCGTCGGTGCCACCCTCGTCCCAGTCGAGCCCGAGCCAGTGCAGGTCGTCTTCAATCCGGAGGGCATATTCCCGGCGTGAACGCTGCGGGTCGAGGTCTTCGATACGTAAAATCCATTTGCCGCCCTGCTTCCTGGCCGAGAGCCAGGAAACGAGGGCGGCAAAAATATTTCCGAGGTGCATTCTCCCCGTCGGGGAGGGGGCAAATCGCCCCACAGTCTTCATATTCGCGTCCATACCGCAAAATTATGCAATTTCCGCGAATCCCCGAAATAAAACCGACTTGGATGTCGAATGTTTCACTTCGTTATGGAGAATATATATGATGAATTCATTCCATCTTTCTGTACCAGTCTTCGAGGCTCATGGAGTCTTCGGCGATGCCTGTCTCCCCTCCGTAGACTTCATCGTGCTGCGAGCGGTCGAGGCCGATCTCCTCGTTGCGGCGGGAGACGCGCATCGGGATGATTCTGTCGGTGATCCAATAGAGGAAGTAGCTCATGATAAAGGTGTAGGCAAAGACCATCAGGAGCACAAGGATATGATTGAAGAAGAACGTGGAATGGGAGACCATGTCGGGGTTGCCTTTGGCGAAGAAGTCGTAGGCGAAGATTCCCGTCAGGACGGTTCCGATTATGCCTCCGAGTCCGTGGGTAGGGAATACGTCGAGCGCATCGTCGAGCATATGTCCGTAGCCCTTCCAGCTGCAGGCAAGGTTGCAGCAGATGGTGATGATGAAGGAGATGCAGACGCTCTGTCCGACGGTGACCCATCCGGCGCAAGGGGTTATGGCAACGAGTCCCACCACGGCACCGATGGCTGCGCCCATGGCTGAAGGCTTATGCCCACGAAGTCCGTCCATTGCCACCCATACCACCATGGCCGTTGCGGCGGCGGTGTTGGTGTTGAGAAACGCGAGGATGGCTATCCCGTCGGCTGCCAGCGACGAGCCTCCGTTGAAGCCGAACCAGCCAAGCCAAAGCAGCGCGGCCCCGAGCAGCACGAACGGGACGTTGGCCGGGCGGGAATGAGTCTTTTCCGTGCGTTTGCCGAGATAGAGGGCGCCCGCAAGGGCGGCAATACCCGAGGCGGCGTGCACCACGATGCCTCCGGCGTAGTCGTGCACGTGCATCATGCCGAACAATCCTTCAGGATGCCAGGTGCAGTGGGCCAGCGGACAATATACCACTACCGTCCACAACACCATAAAGAGGAGATAGCCGGCAAAATGGACGCGCTCGGCAAACGATCCCGTGATGAGCGAGGGGGTGATGATGGCGAATTTCATCTGAAAGAGTGCGAACAGGGCCAAAGGAATCGTGGTAGTGGCGATGCCTATCTGCGAGGAAACGTTTTCCGGGTCGGTCACGTTGGAGACGCCGACGTTGTCAAACATGAAGAAGTCTGCGGGATTGCCTATGACGTGCCAGATGTCGTCGCCGAAAGCGAGGCTGAACCCGAAGACCACCCATATGACGCTGACCACGCCCATTACGATAAAGCTCTGAAGCATTGTCGAAATCACGTTCTTGACCCTGACCATGCCGCCATAGAAGAACGACAGGCCCGGAGTCATCATCAGCACGAATATCGTGGCAGTGATCATCCATGCCACATTGGCGAAGAGATGATTGTTGGCCATGTCGAATATCCCCTCACGAGGACTCATGAAGCAGCCGACAATGCTCAACCCAAGCATGACCACGAACACAAGCAGCCATGCGAAATTAATCTTTTTTACCTGTAAGAAACTCATAACTTAACCTGTTTAGCTGCCATCCAAGAAATTCACATATTGCGATACATTGAATAATATTGATGGCAAATATTTATAGTTTTAGTGAAACCTAAAGATTTTTACCATTATTTTGCGCAAAGTTAATACTCTTATTTGGATGTGGATTCAATATGCGCGTTAATAATTGTTAACAAAAAGCCGGAAGATTGTCTATGTGACAATCTTCCGGCCTGTTATCTCGTTAGAGTGCGTTATGAAAAGAGCTTATTCATAGAGCACTTTGCCTGTCTTCCTCTCCCTGATGCGAATGGCCTTTGTCAGGCCCATATTGCCGCACGTCCAGATAAGGACGTCTAAAATCAGCAGCAAAGTAGGGTTGACATACGGAGAGAGGAGGACGTTTATGCCGATGAAAGCCACCGACGCGCCAAGGATAAGCATCAGTGCTGCCGCCTGGTTGAAGCCGAGCGCGAGAAGCTTGTGATGGATGTGGCATTTATCGGGGAGGAAAGGATTGCGATGGTGGCGCACACGATGGAAATAGACCCTGAAGACATCGAAGCAGGGGATGATGAGCGGCGAAAGCGCCACCATTGCCGGGTTGTAGTCTACATTGAGGAAGTCGGGACGCGCCGACATGACAGCGATGGCGCAGAAGACAAGCACCATGCCTGTTGTCAGTGCTCCGGTGTCGCCCATGAATATCTTTTTTTGCTTGTTGGGATCGCCGAAGACGTTGTAGTAGAAGAACGGGAAAAGCGTGCCGGCAGTGGCGGCGGCTACGAGCGAGAAGATATATTCCCCACCCTGGAAGAATACTATCGAGTAGAAGACGAGGGCTATCGTGCTCAGGCCGGATGCAAGGCCGTCGATGCCGTCGATAAGATTGATGGCGTTGACCACGTAGACCACAATAAAGGCCGTGAACAGGCATGAAAGCCAGATGGGTATCTCGTTAATCCACAGGATTCCATAGAGATTGGCCACATACATGCCCGAGCAGACAAGAAGAACGGCGGAAATGATTTGAACAACGAATTTGGCCATGTAGCGCACCCCTATCAGGTCGTCGGCGATTCCGACGAGGTAGAGAAGGATGATGGCGCATATCTCAAATGACAGGGGAACTATCTTCGAGGCAAGGGCGACGTTCATCAACCCCGAGCCTATCCTGAGGTTGATGGCGATGACAAGGAAAAGGGCAAACAGCATCGCCGGGAAGAATGCTATGCCTCCAAGACGGGGCACAACGCCGCGATGCACTTTCCGCTCATTGACCTCGTCGAAGAGGTTTTTGCGGAACGCTATAAGCAGGATCTTGGGAATGATGATTCCTGCGAGTAATGCTGAGATGGCAAACGAGAGCAAGTCGTTTTCAAGCCAGAATAATGTTGAGTTGTCGTGCAAAATCATAGGCACTGATTGTATTATGAGGGGATAATCTGTGCAAAATTACGCAAAAATTGTGGCATATTCAAAAATTTTAACATTGAAGTTGCCTTAATCCGCTTTTTTTTCGCCGAAATCCGTTCCCTCTGCAAGCAGCGGCCTGATATGGAAGAGGGGGAAGCCGAGGCCTCTGCCTCGGCTTCCCCCTCGGAAGTTCTGACAATTCCCGCTTATCTATCGATAACCGGATTGTTTTTCTTAGCCATTGTATTTCTTCATGATGGCGATGAGGTCGAGCACCTTGTTGGAGTAGCCGATCTCGTTGTCATACCAGGAGATAACCTTCACGAAATTGTCGGTCAGATATACGCCGGCATTTGCGTCGAAGATTGAGGTCAGCGGGCAGCCGAGGAAGTCGGAGCTTACGACAGCGTCCTCAGTGTAGCCGAGCACTCCTTTGAGTTCGCCCTCAGCAGCCTCCTTCATGGCAGCGCAGATAGCCTCTTTAGTAGCGGGCTTCTCGAGGTTGCAGGTCAGGTCGACTACAGACACGTCGAGAGTCGGGACACGCATTGAGATACCTGTCAGCTTGCCGTTGAGCTCGGGGATAACTTTGCCTACAGCCTTGGCAGCGCCAGTGGATGAAGGGATGATGTTGCCGGAAGCGGCACGGCCACCACGCCAGTCTTTCATTGAAGGACCGTCTACGGTCTTCTGGGTGGCTGTTGTGGAGTGAACGGTGGTCATGAGGCCTTCCTTGATGCCGAATTTGTCGTTGAGGACCTTTGCGATAGGAGCAAGGCAGTTGGTCGTGCAGGAAGCGTTGGAAACGAACTGCTGGCCGGCATATGTCTGGGCGTTAACGCCGCATACGAACATCGGGGTGTCGTCTTTTGAAGGAGCCGACATTACGACATACTTTGCGCCAGCCTCGATGTGAGCCTGAGCCTTCTCCTTTGTCAGGAACAGACCGGTGGACTCTACTACGTATTCTGCGCCTACTGCGCCCCATGCGATCTCAGCGGGGTTCTTGCATGCTGTCACACGGATTTCTTTGCCATTGACAATAAGGAGGCTCTTCTCCATATCGTAGTCAACAGTGCCCTCGAAGCGGCCATGCATTGTGTCATACTTGAGCATGTAGGCCATGTAGTCAACCGGAAGGAGGTCGTTGATTGCCACTACCTCGATGTCATCTCTCTTTGTTGATGCACGGAACACGAAACGTCCGATACGGCCAAAGCCGTTGATACCAATTTTTGTCATTGCTTTAATAGTGTTTGGGTTGCTATATTTTTTCAATAAAAATACTCTTTTTCATTCCTGTAGCCCGAATCGCGGCAGGCTTCCGGCCTGTCGGGAGGCTTCCGGGAAGGCCTCCTCGGGGAAGGCGGGATATATACCCCGACATGCCCCGCTCTTTCAACGATGCAAAATTATAAAAAAAAATTCGGATAACAACCTGTTTTGAACGATTTTTAACCGTGAAGCGTTTTTCTCCATGAAAAATTATGTTTTTTAGCAATTTTTCAGTAGTTTCGCACATAAAATCATTAATTATTTTTTTCAACATGGGAAAATTCATCGAAGATTTCAAGGCTTTTGCCCTTAAGGGGAACGTAGTGGATATGGCAGTCGGCGTGATTGTCGGCGGTGCGTTTGGAAAGATTGTCTCCTCGCTCGTCAACGACATCATCATGCCGGTAATCTCGCTCGTCACCGGCGGCAGCGGATATGAGAACCTTAAATATGTCATCAAAGAGGGTGTCCCCGCAGGCGAGGACGGTGTGGCGGCCGTAGAGGAGGTAGCGATCAATTATGGCACCTTCATCATGAACATCGTAGATTTCTTCATCATAGCCTTCTCGATTTTCGTGGCCATCCGCGTGATGATGAAATTCAAGAAGAAAGTGGAAGAAGAGCCCGCGCCTGCCCCCGCCCCGTCGAAGGAGGAGCAGCTCCTGACGGAAATCCGCGACATCCTTAAGCAGAAATCGGAAAAATAACTCCCGGCACGACGAAGTTTTCACAACCAAACCTTATTAATCATGAAAATATCCAAGATTTATGCGGCCGCTTTCGTAGCCCTGGCATCGGCAGTCATTATGCCTGCAGCCGCCCAGACCCGGCGCGACGCCTGCACGAGTATTATGGTCGGCAAACAGGCTTCGACCGACGGCTCGGTCATGACAAGCCATACGTGCGATTCATGGTATCGCACGTGGATGCAGCCTGTCGCTCCTAAAGATTATCCCAACGACACGGTCATGACCGTCTATGAGGGAAGAATGCACACCGAATATCCCTCCAGCACCGACGGCATGAAGGAGAAAGGGCAGATTCCTCAGGCCCGCCATACGTATCGCTTCCTCGACACAGCCTACCCCTGCCTGAATGAGAAGCAGCTGGCCATAGGGGAAACGACCTATACGGGTCGCGACACGATGCAGAACGAGAAAGGGATGTTTATGATTGAAGAGCTTGCAAGGGTGGCTTTGGAGCGTTGTTCCACGGCCCGTGAGGCTATCACCCTGATGGGCAAGCTGATCAAGGATTACGGCTACGGCGACAGCGGCGAATGCCTGACGATCGCCGACCCGAAGGAGGTATGGATTTTTGAGGTCCAGGGGGAAGGCCCCGACAAGGTAGGCGGCGTTTGGGCCGCACAAAGGATTCCCGACGATCATATCGCCGTCTCGGCCAACGTCAGCAGGATCGGGAAGATCGACTTCAACGACAAAGATAATTTCATGGCCTCCGACAATGTGAGAAGCGTGGCCAAGAAGATGGGGCTCTGGGACGGCAAGGAGGAATTTTCCTTCTGGAAGGCCTATAGCGGAGGCAACTACATGAAGGAGCCGAAAAACTATAGCGTCAGGGAGCTTTTCATCATGCAGGAGCTCGCTCCCAATGCCGGCCTCAACGACAAGATGGAGGAGCTTCCCGTCAGCATAAAACCGGAGAAGAAGGTCTCTGTGGAGGATGTGGCCCGTCTGCTTGGCTCCTATTATGAAGGGACGCCGATGAATCTCAGCGGCAAGCTGAAGGTGAAGAATCCTAAAAAGAAGAAAGACGACGGCGCCGACGTGCCCGACAGCATTGTCAGCCCTGTGGCGAATCCCTGGATGCAGCCCGATGAGATCGCCGTCTATGAGGCGTTGGGCGATTCCACGATGCGCAACATCCGCACGGTCAGCGTTCCATGGTGTGCATACTCCACCGTCCTGCAATGCCGCGACTGGCTTCCCGACGGAGTCGGAGGCGTGGCTTGGGTCTCGCTCGACAATCCCGGCCAGTCGCCACGGTTCCCGATTTTCGCCGGCACCACCGACGTGCCCGAAATGCTTAAGGTGTGCGGACAGCATCGCGAACGCGACGACGCGGCCCTTTGGCACTATCGCAAGCCCAACAAGCTCGCGACCGTAAGATGGGGAGACGCTCGCAAGACCATGGAGCCCGCCCGCGACCATTTCCTGAAGAAGGGACAATTTGAGCTTCCCATGATTGAGAAGGAGTATGCCCGTCTGCTCAATGAGGGCAAAGATGAAGAGGCCGCCCAATTGCTGACCGACTATACCCGCGACTTCTTCGGCGCGACCATATCGCGCTGGGACGAGCTTGGAGCGAAATACTGGAGAGCACGTTGGAAAGGATTCTGAAATTACGCGGGAGCGCTCTTCCGCAGAATGCTAAATTTCTATAAAACAATATCGCCTCCGTCAACCGACGGGGGCGATTCCTTATTATATTGTAAACAGACGCCGCAGAATCAGTCTGCCATGGATTGAGCTCTTCGGATCTTTTCGGGGAAATCATCGGCGTGCATCGCTGCTGCCGGTGTATTTGATATACTCACTATTAAAAACAAATGATTATGAAAAGCACTGATTTTAACAAAAACGCGGAAGCGGAATTCAGGAAGGATTTCGTAAGAGGCGTCAGAAGGATGAACGAAAGGAAGGAGATACCCGACTATAGCGCACGCGAATTGGAAGAGGTCGAGATGGAGGAGACCGTGGCCGATTCGATAGAAAATAATGAGAAGCGCAGCACGAAAGGTCTGGGCTGGCTTATAGGCATCGCCGCCGTCTTTGCCATCTGCATAATGGTGGTGGGTCTTCTTAGCCACGATGGTTCGCCACTGGCGTCGCGCAATGGCGACAGGCTCGCTTCCGTCGCTCCCGCCCGAGAGCAGGGCGAGACGGTAAAGCTATATTACGTCAGTGAAGGCGCGGAAACCGTCGACGCCGCAACTCAGCAGACCGCTCCTGCAGCCAAACAGAGAATGGCGTCGGCAACCACTACAGCGGCACAGGCTTCCGCCTCCGCTGCTTCCGGTAGCGCCTACGACGACCGTATCGAGCGCGAGGCTCGCGAAGTGATACACGGAGACTTCGGCAACAACCCCGACCGCAAAGCCGCCCTCGGCGCCGACTATGCTGCCGTGCAGGAGCGCGTCAACGAGATTCTCCACGAGTAACCCACCATATAATCCTAATCCTGTAAGAGGGGCAGGCTTGGAAGCCTGTCCCTCAATTACTATGCGCACGTCCGGCATGGAGCGCATGGCCTGAGGCCAGCGCCTACCGGATCCGCCCACGTACAATCCGTCATGGATTAGCCCTTGTTCCGATTTATTTTACTTTTGTTCTTTTTTTTAAAATTCCGTTTTGTTTTAGAAAATGAAAGTGTTACGTTTTGAAGAATTTTGTCCCGATTTGAGAATTTTTGTTCTGATTTGGATTGGGGCTGGTCTTCATTAGGGACGTGGTCGGACGGTAGGCGCAGGCCGGAGGCCGTGCGCTCCATGCCGGACTTGATCGGACAGGGGGTCGCAGGCTCGGGAACCTGGGGCTCTATGTCGGGCTCGGGAGCGTTGATGAGTTTGTTGACTTTTGTCGAGGAGATGCATAGGATTTTGGCAATTTCGCGTTGAGTGAGTCCTTGAGAGGAGAGGGATTGGATTTGCGACTTCAGGCGTTGCAATTCTTGAGATTTTGTTTCGAGGTGATGGTTTGATTCAAGATCGAAGCCCACGGTGTCGAAATGTAGCCAGTTGCCGGAGCCGTTCATTTCCATAAGCATGACGTTGTCGGCACCATAGCTGATTTTATCGGCGCGTGCTTTTAGTTGCTTGAGGTAGACAATCGACGAATCTCGGATGCTGCGGGCGAGTGCGAAACAGGAATCGGAGAAATTGAATAGCTTTTTGTTGGCGGCGAGGTCGTTTTGAGATATTGGTTTTCTGAGATTACGTTTGGAAGCGTGGGCAATCACAAGGATTGAGAGGCCGTATTTCTGACTCAGCTGTTTAAGCTTGTACATCAAGACAGATGCGGAGAGGGAACTTGAGGCATTCGTCAATATATACGTCAGATTGTCAATGATAATGACCTTGGCGTTTTGATTTGCGACAATCTTCTCAATATCAGAGAAGATCAAGTTCTCTACATCGGGAAGAAGGAATACACTTCTATCGGGCTCGCAACGGAAGAAATTATCAGGGACAGGGGATGGACATTCGGGCGTACCGGCATAGCGTGCCGCGAATTCTGTTGAGTCGAGTTCGTAGTCAAAATAGATTACGGGTCGGGATTTTGCGATTTCGAAAGCCATCTGGCAAGCGAATACACTTTTACCGACGTTGGAATCGGCAAAAAGGAGACAAATTTCATTTTCGCGCCATAGGTTGGGCCATAGATATTCTTTTGCAGGGGAATTGTGGGAACATTGAATCCAATCCATTCCCGATTTCAGGGAATGGACTTCCTCCGGGATGATTTGGGAGACCTTGTCGCTTTTCCCTTTTGTCAGCGAGGAGACTTGGCACTCAGATTCCGCATTCTGAATTTGCTTAATCTCGCGGAGCTTGTCAGCGATAATACGTCCGATCTTTATGTAATTCTGGTCAGGCAGACTGTGGCCTGCCTGTTCTTTAAAATCGCTGATTAGTTTGGTCATCAGCAGGATTTCGTTGAGGGGGCGTGCTGCCTCTTGGATTTCGCAGTCATTGGCATCGTGGAGGTAAAGGATTCCATCGACGATTGACACGGGGCAATCGTCGGAGTCTACCCAATCATGGTTGGCAGTCGCTACGAGTTCGGCGAAATAGTATTGCCAGTCCTTGAGGAAGAAGGAGCCGGAAGAGAGGTCGATGTAGATGATTTCTTTGGTATTCATAATTAGAAGTCGTTTTGAGACTGCAAAGATAGGCACGGGAATTTGGGGATTATTGTTATTTTGAGGAAAACGCTCCGAAACGACTTCAATTTGTTATGTTTTTGCAGTTAAGTAAGCGTAAAAAATAAGTTGGTAAAAAATTTATGAAGGATTTTTATTAATCTCACGCGGAGGCGCAGAGTTTCGCGGAGGTTTTTTGGTTATCTCACGCGAAGGCGCAGAGTTTCGCGGAGGTTTTTTGGTTATCTCACGCGGAGGCGCAGAGTTTCGCGGAGGTTTTTAGTTATCTCACGCAGAGGCGCAGAGTTTCGCGGAGGTTTTTTATTAATCTCACGCGGAGGCGCAGAGGTACACGGAGTTTTTTTGTTATCTCACGCGAAGGCGCAGAGTTTCGCGGAGTTTTTTTGGTTATCTCACGCGGAGGCGCAGAGTTTCGCGGAGTTTTTTTGGTTATCTCACGCGGAGGCGCAGAGTTTCGCGGAGTTTTTTTGTTATCTCACGCGAAGGCGCAGAGTTTCGCGGAGTTTTTTGGGTTATCTCACGCGGAGGCGCAGAGTTACGCAGAGGTTTTTTGGTTATCTCACGCAGAGGCGCAGAGGGTAAACGTCCCATATGGCGCATGACTTTCTTAAGTACCCGAAGTTTCGGACACTTTAATTTTTCATGTCATTAAAAAAATCTTACTGACGAAGTGATTTTAACATTTTGCGGTGTAATGGTTGGGAAGCAACCCGCGCAGGTCGTCTGAAGACAGGGTCGACCTTGCATGTCTGAACAGACTCGTGAAGTAGTCGGCTATGTTGACCGAGCACAACCGGCTGCTCTCGGCAAGAGAATGCATGAAGGCATGTTTTTTTGCCGCTTCCTCACTCCCGATGTTCAGGCAGTTCTTAAGCGAGAGCTTTATCGGCTTGACCCGCTGTTCGGACAGGTTGTTGGATATCTCAGGGACACCGGACTTCAGGATATTGGACAGGTGGTCCCATTGATTACGGAGGTACCCCACTGCCTTTTTGAGCAGTCCGACCGCCATAAGCCCGGGATCGTTCCACATCCTGTCGGCGGCGGCCTTTATCGTGTCGAGGAGGGGCTTTGTGTTCTTTTTGCGATAAGCCAGCCTGTTGTCTTCGGTAAAGCCCAGTTCCGCACATACCGCCTCGTTTTCGAAGAGACCTCCTGTCATGGAGATCATCTCCCCGCACGTCTTGCGGCATGAGGGAAGCGCATCGATGAAGTTCCGGCGCTCATGTGTCCAGCATCCGACGACGGTCACCCCGGGGTACTCATCGGAGTCGAAGAGCCGGTAGGCGTTGTATCCGTCGCATGATATCAGCATTTCCAATGTCTGTGGATCAGAGTCAAAGAATGACCTTGCGTACTTCCTGGCTCTTGCAAGCTTTCCGGACGCCAACGCATCGCCGAGCTGCGAGGCCAGTCCCGCGTTGGCCTCGGCCATACGGTCGAGCCTTCTCTCAAACGACAGCCGCATCTTTTCCATCTCTTCGGCATGTGATTTCCTGAGGTTCTCCATGTCCTCGCTATGTGACTGACGCAGACGCTCCATGTCTTCGCTATGTGACTGACGCAGACGCTCCATGTCTTCGCTATGTGACTGACGCAGACGCTCCATGTCTTCGCTATGGATGCGTGATGGTCATACTTGAAGTCGATATTGTCAATGCCGATAGATCTTTCTGAGGCGAATAATTTAGACTTGTTTTCAATTGTCTCCTCGTTCTTTCCCTCATGAATCTCATTTATTCGTTCAAGAGATATTTTCACATCCTGAAGTGAATAAATAAATGACATGAATTGTTCTACGGGAGAGTTGAGTTGTCCGATGATATACTGCACAGCCAGCATTGCACCAAGTGTCATTTGTCCATTGATCACGGCAGTTGCCGCAAGCACAGTTATGATGATGTTCTTTATTTCGTTTATGAATATAGATCCTGCTTCTTGTGACTGTTGAAGTTTCAGGGATTTCATTTGTACAGTGAACAAGTCTGCTTGTGTATCTTCCCATTCCCAACGGCGGCGACATTCACAGTCTTGAAGTTTAATTTCTTGCATCGAGGTAATCATTTGATATGTTTTGTTCTGGTTTATCGCCTGCTGTTCGAACAGCTCATAATCGAGTACCTTCCGCTTTTTTAGGAACGAGGCTATCCAAAGTCCGTAACATACGCTGCCCACCGCGAATATACAGAATATTAAAGGATTGTAGATAAAGAGGACAATGCCGAATATAATAAAACTGAGGAAAGTGAACACGATGTTCAGGACTTGTCCTGTCAGAAAATTCTGTACACGTGTATGGTCTCCTATACGTTGCAGAAGGTCTCCCATCAACTTGGTATCGAAGAAAGACATCGGAAGTTTCAGTAACTTTATGAAAAAATCACTGACAAGAGTGATATTGATGCGCATGGAGATGTGAAGCAGCAGCCATCTCCGTATAAAGTCGGTGGCTGTGCGTCCGATGACAATAATCAGTTCTCCGAGCAGTACAAGCCATATAAATCCTACGTCATGATGCTTTATACCTATATCGACAATCCACTGTGTCAGGAATGGCATGATTAGTTGTAAGACACAGCCCAGTAAAAGTCCTATTATAATTTGTGAAAAATATTTTTTATATTGAAAAAAATATTTACGTATAATTATAAATGGACTGTTATTGGATTTGTTGTATTCAAATTGATTTACAATTTTTTCAGATGGTTCTACTACCATAGCAATCCCCTTATCAATATTGTCAGATGGACATGAGATCCAATGCTTTTTGAAATCTTCGAGTTTCATTTTATACTTTCCTTTTCCAGGATCAGCTAACCAGAAGATATTCTTTAACGAATCTATGGCATATAAAATGACGAAATGGTTCTGATTCCAATGTAAAATACAGGGTAATGGTAAATTTTTTAAATTGATTATAGACGATTTGACAGCCAATGAATCAAATCCTAGTTTACTAAACGCATGCGAGATAGACACCAATGAAACCCCGTCAATACCAGTATGACACAATTTAGACACATATTCAGATGGTACGTGCAAGCCGTAATGCCTACATATCATTGTAACGCATGCCGCTCCACATTCCATAGAATCCTTCTGAAGAATGACACTAAATTTTTTCATATCATTATATTAATAAGGCAAGCACCAGAATAATAATTATATGAATCTGATGCTTGCCCGTTCCACATTAGATACTGGGAACAGATTTTGTCAGTCGGAAAGAGTTTAGTTTTAATTTCCCTTTCCCACTGCATTTCCCGGGCTACATGAAACTGCAGGTCCAGGTTCGCATCGAATGACGATATCGTCATTGGTTTCCGTTGTGGCTGTGAGATTACTCAAGCCACCTTTCACTTGCATCATCTCTTCCAATGAGATGGAGTCAGGAAGAACAATAAAATGTTTATCCATACAAAATAAAATTAAATTGATTAATCCGAGGTGCCGATTTTCGGCACTGGCCATTTTTACAGTTATGGTCTGTATGAGTGATTAAAAACGTCTTGACTCAGAAGAAGAATATCCTCCCTGATAGGAGTGTTTATGTTTTGTCTTATTCAGATTATATGAGCAGCTAATTGTTATGATGGGTCCATAAGGTTTGTTATTCTGTATGTAGCATACGCCATTTGATGACAATGTATATTCAAGTTTCCATGTATTGAAAATGTTGTCAAGAGAGAGATTGAGATTAAATGAGCCGATGCTTTTTGAGAGAGCCATATCAAGACGGAACCGATTATGGACATAATACAGATTGGTGTGACCCGAAGATTCCCAAGTGAGATTTGCATAGGCATATACATCCAGTGGCAATTTCAACATATTTTTCCATTGAAGCCTCAAATACGGTTTATTGAAAGACTCATTGATGGTCCCAAAGTGCAAATCCTGCAATAACAGGATACCGACAATAGAAGGATGCCAATTTCGGATATCCGCACGTTGCTGAATCATAAAGGCCCAGCTGCTTATCTTAGGAACAGAGACAGGATACATGATGGAACATTCTTCCCGGGGATCGTAAGACAAACCGTAGTCGCATCTGTTACGGCCATATCCATAGCTGAGATACGCGTAGGTTTTTTTCCAAGTTATTGAAAGATCAAAATTATGTTCCCTATCTATTTCTAGAGATGGATTGCCTGTCTTCCATAAGGTAGGTGACAAAAAAGTATATCCTGATGTCAGAAAGAAATAAAATGGACGATACAGATTGGCGGAATATGTGAAATTGAACTTCAAATCCTTTGGAGCGTATGTTACACCCACTTTTGGGGTCCAATATAGATTCGATTCTGAATTGTCGGAAAATATGTTTGACGATGTGTATTTGTTTGATGTCAACTCTCCTCTGATTCCAGCATTGAACCTTAACTTGTCTGTGGGCCGGTAGTTGGCTGAAACAAAAGCCGCATAAAGATTCTGATATTGGTTGTTGAATGATGGAGCATCGACAGGAGTGTTCTCCCCGGACAACTTTTGTTTGGTTGAGGTAAACGAATATTCAATGCCACTCTCCAAAGTGAACTTATTAAAAACATAATCTACGACGGCTTTGGCTTCTACAAGAGAATAGTCCATCTCATGAATTGACAGTTTGACAGATGATCCTGTCTCAGCCTTGCAGTCGCTGTAGTCCGTATCAGTATTTCCTCCAATATAAGCATTGAAGTTTATATTGAAGGATAAACTTGGGGAAAAGGAATTATTGTAAAAGGCATTTACCAGATGTTTATAACTGTTGGATTTTACCTGACTGTCCAGAAGTCCGTCAATGGATCTGTCTACCGAAAAAACCGTGGAATAACTTCCTGTGGTATTGGAAGTGGCATGTGGTTCACGGTTAAAGGAATACTTGATGCCGTATGAGGTGTTCTTCATATCCCTGAAGACTGAAATTTGTGAGGCATAGCTCTCGCTCTCATATTTATTCCTTGCATTTATGATTGTCGAGTACACATTTTTTACAAAATCGGAGTCGGCACGTGTTCCCTTATTGCCATATCTTGAGGCTGCAAGATACATCTCGACAGTCCAGTTGTTATGGAATGTATAACTAGCCTTTCCGTTACCCAAGACACTATTAAATCCTCGTTGGTTTATATAGTCACAGTTCAAAGTCAGGTTTAGACCTTGATTTTTCCTTTTCGGATGAATTATGATGACAGCATCCACATCCCGGCCATATTTCAGCCCGGGTTCCGTAACAATCTCCACCGCCTCTATATCCTCAGGCGAATATGAGCGAATCTCTGACTCTTCGGATACTTTCCTATTCCCAATATATAAAGCTGTTTTCCTTTTGCCAATAACAGACAGTTTGTCATTGGTTGCATCGACAAATGGGAGCTGCTGTATCATTCTGATTACGGTAGCAAGCTTTGATACAGGATTATTGGATATTCTTATATAAAAGCCGTTCTCTGAAGCCTTTATGAATTCGCGTTGGCCTGATACGACTACTTCAGTCAGAATATTTTGATCTGGAGTCAGATATACAGTGTCAGGAAATGACATGATAAACTTCTTTTCAGAATAAAAGCCAGCAGACACTGTGTATTCAGTTTTCAGCCCCGTTCCCTGACCTGTATATTCGATACGACCGTCCGAATCCGCATGATACGATTTGATGGAATCCTCAGCCATGACAGTCAGAAGTGCAAAAGATATTGGATCCTTGCTTATTGAATCCAGCACAATCACATTTCTCGCCATAGCCACAGGCAGAGAGGATAAGAAGCTTATGAATATAAGAATTTTCAAACTCATTTTATATGTATATTTTTTGATTAAAGGGTGGTGCATACCGACATCTGGGATCAGGGTAATCATATTTATCTTTCCCATATGCCCTAATTGTTTTGACAGGACATCTGTTTCTCATGTCTGTACACTCCGAGAACTTGGAACATACGGAACAATGACCTGAATATGATTCTTTATCCGGATATAGAAGAGCTAAGGTTTCTTTTGATTGCCATACTTCGGATATGCTTCTATGTGCCAAATCGCCAATAAGATAGTGAGGATGCCAATATAACTCCTCGCACGCAGTAACCTTACCGTCGGGTAATATTACCATTCGATCTTGCAGCATTCCGCATATTCCACCGTCAATATTTCTACACCCCATGCTTAGGCTTCTTCTTGGTAGAGACAATGCTTTATCACTTAGCAATAGTCTGACATCAGAAGATGTGGCAATGTTTTGTATTATATAATCAAAAGTATCCTTTAATTCATTTATGCCAGGCTTTATTTCATTCCATTCTTCGTTAGGATATAGGGAATCATTAGCTATTCTAATTTCCCAGTATTCCAAATTCCTTATAGTTCGTACAAAAGAGTATATGGCATCCATTTCTTCGGGATTACAGTTCAAGGATGTCAGCATGGTGTTCACTTGAATTCTATAATTTAATTTATCAAGCATACGAACTCCGGCTATAACCTCATCCACATAATTTGGCCAGGCTTTTATTGTTTTTGCAAGTATATCCGAGGATAGAGTATCTAATGACAATTGTACAACTCCATTATATCCTGTTTCTGAAAGCCGGGCTAAAATGCGTGAATTTATAGGAGTTTTGGTAGAAATATAAGAAGGAGACATATTCATATCCACCAGTTTTTTAACAATTTTATCCCAAGCCGGATGACTGAATATTTCGCCTCCGACCATATCTATGTATGATACACCCAATCTGAATGCTTCTTCGATTAATTCAAAAATACGTTCAATCTGTAATGGCTCGTATGTTGTTTGCTTGTCACAATAACAATAAGCGCAATGGACAGGGCATTTTGTTGTTAGAACAAATAATATATTATCAGGAGCTTTTCGGAATCTATCAAATGTGAGATCTATCTTATGTATGTCTCCATCATATAAATCTATTTGAGGACGTGATATATCTGAATAAACTTCTCCATTTTTTATTTTCACAAGAATATTTTTCGGGAACTGCACTTTATTCCCGTGGTATTCAGTATAAAAACCTTCGTTATTCTCGACAAATGGTGTTAGCATCGAAATCATGCTGTTCTTAGAGATGCCCAATTGGGTACAAAGTTGTTCACATACTTTACCAAATGGCAACTGAGTGTCAAACGAGCTAAACAATGCACCGAAAAATGGATGAATTGTGCTCCTCCATTTTAATGAATATGAATATGACGAAACGGTTGAATTCCCAACAGCATAAAGAATTTGTCTACTCACATCATTTTTAATCCTATAATTTGGATTAAAAATTACTATTTCATGATTTTCTATATTCATATATTAAAAATTGATATTTGGTCAGGTCATTAAGACCTGACCAAAATTTTTACATGCTTGACTAGCCAACTGCATTCCCAGGATTGCACGAAACGGCCGGACCTGGCTTACATTCGATGGTAATTTTATCATCGGATTCGGTAGTGGTGCTCAAAGAGCTTATTCCACCTCTGACAGACAGCATCTCTTCAATTGAGACTGCGTCCGGTAAAAGAATAGATATTTTCTTCATCGCATTCTGTATTTGTGAGGAATCCTACTCGTATCGCTTTCCGGATTACGCGCCTGTTATACAGTCTGGTCTGTGGGATTATTGTCGACTTTAATCTTTTTCAGTATCATGTTTATATATCCACTCACTATATTCAATTCCGGGGTTTAACACGGGATCTTTAATCGAGGCTCGAACTTTTAGAGTTGAATCTGTCAAGTCCATAATTTGCCAAAACTCTTCTCCAGTTTCTTGACGAAGGATATATATTACAGCCATGGATTCTGTGGTAAAGGACCATTGGAAATAGAAAGTTTCGTCAAAAACTTTTATATTATCCTCAAAACGTTCTATTCTGTTGGAACCTTTACCATTTTTCTCGAATTTCCATGAATTAAGCACTTCCACTTTATTTGCTCCATCAATGCTCTGCCGTAGCCAAATGCCATTAGTGAGCAGGTCTATTATCTTATCTTGTTCTGGCGTGATATATCCGGTTGATGGCTCGCAACTTACAAATAAGATTAGCATAGCCAGCAGACAGTGCAGGTGTTTCATATCAATCCATGAATTTAGCCGTTATTTGACATTGTCCTATCGAGGTCGGATTATAAAGCCTACCCTTGAAAGACCAATTAACATTACCTGCCTGACCGGTAACGGTCCATATGAACTGATAGTATTCGTTGGAGCCTGTTCCAGACATTATTATTGCCTTGGGATTTGTTCCTCCACCGGCAGGGTAATCTCCATTGGGATCTTTTGACGCGCCATTTGTATAGCATCCTACTTCAAAGAAATAGTATTTATAACCGAACATGTTAATATTAATATCACATGTCAGACGATTCGGTGCGGTAAAATTAGCCTGTTGAACAAGGTTCGGAGTGAGTTCCATTGTCCAATAAAGTGATCTTGATGCACGTGACTGCGGAACTTGTACAGCTTCCAACAACACTTCAGGATTTGGATTGATATTTCGAATCCAAACATTGCCATCACCAGTCATATAGACTATCTGTTCCACATCTGTTCGTTTTGCCATGATGTCAAGCTGGGCATTAAGCTGCTTCAACTCGTTCTCAAAGCGTTGACGATTAACAGGGTTTACTTTGTTCAGCTCATCAAGAGAACTGTTTATTACATAGTCCGAAGGATAGACCTTCTTTGTCTCGTTGATGAAGTAGGCTCCTCTTGATTTGTCTATATCGACAAACTGTGACAATACTTCGGCATCTTTTTCGTAGGAACGAGTTGATGCAACTTCCGGGGTCGGCAAATCGTCCGAACAGGCCGGCAACAGCAGGCAGCATATGACCGCCAAACAGAGAAGGGTTAGAAACTTTTTCATTTTTCTTACTGTTAAAATGGTGAAATATGATTATCTTTTTTATTATCGCTCTATTTTTGCAGTTCCATACCATGACTCAGCTTCAATTATCACACTATAGGGACCATAGCTCGAAGATGGCATGAAAAGGGTATCCTTGATATCTGACATTGCAACTATATTCCCCGCAGCATCATATACTGTCACCTCTGCATCACATTCACATGAACATATAACATTAATCGAGTTGTTATCTGTGTCATACACTAATTCTACTGTGGGTAATACCATAGGAGCTCTGTGGACTTTAGAACCAATCGCATAGTTGGAACGTTCCACATAAACTTGATGTTTTGTTTGCTCTGCCTTAACGTGCATTGCAAAGAAGGGAATCATAATCCCGATGATGAGCAAAAATTTCTTCATTCCATTTATTGTTTTTAGGTTTGTGTCGCAAAATTACACCAGATAAAGTTTGCATACAAGAGAAAAAGTTTGACGGTCAAACTTTTTATTTCGCTGATTATTAGATATATACAAAATGGGGGGGGTGATTTTTAATATTAGCAAAAACGAAAAGTTTGACACCTCCGTCCTTTTCGCCTCCTATCGTCATGACATAACTCCATACCGATAATAGATGTGTCAGCTAAAATATCGTTTTAGACATGCTGTAAGATAGATATCGCAGAGAATAAAAATAAGCGACCTCTTGAATAGAAGAAGCCGCTTACACTTGAGTATGCCTATAGTAACAAAGATCTATAATTTCTTCATAAGATTGCGGATATAAAGACCTAAATTTGTGTCATCTCCATTTAACCCCAGTTTCTTTCGAATATCGGTACTCGTATGGTAGTGTCGTTTTATCTGTATGTATTCACCAATTTCTTTACCCCTTAATCCAATAGCATACAAACATACATAGTTCAATTCTGATTCAGTCAGACCGTGGTCATCCAGATATTTCATGAATGCCGGATGGGAGGCTCTGAATGCAAGGCGAGTGGAGTCCATGAAGCTTTTCCGGTCTTCTACAATCTGATTTATCCATTTATCGAAAGGCTTTGAATAAGTGTCATTATCCGAAATTTTAGCAGCCAACAATCCGTTCAGTATTCCTATACGTTCCTGTATAGAGTCTAAAATTGGTTTTGACAATTCCGCAGCTGAAAGCAATTCTTTCAAATGCTCTCCCTCAGACTCAAGTTGTGAAATTTTTAAGCGCATATTTTCTTCAGCAAGGTTCTTCTTGTCGAGTTCCAACTGCGCGTTATGTTTCTCAAGTTCAAGAACAGAGTTCTGCTTTTGTAAATTCTCATTCTCGAGTCGAAGCCTAGATTGCTCTTGCTCCGAAATAATATTGTTTTTCTTTCCTAAACGAAGTTGATAATAGATAATGCCAATAACAATTATAAGAGCCAAAACGACGCATAGCCCCAACCCAATCTGCTTATCCTTTTGCTGAAGTGTATAAATCTGACAAACCTTTAGTTCATGAAGATCTTGGGCCACTGTGGTTTTCTGATAATATATCTTGGAATTTTCTCTTTCTATTGCATTGAAATATGTTTTGTATGCAGCCAATGCCTCTTTGTATTTACCATTGGCTTCTAATATTTCCGGTCTAAGTTGAAGATACCTATGGGATCTTCCGACCTCACTACACGAGTCAATCAATTGCAATATGTCATCAGCTTTCTTGAATTGATTTAATTTCAGACATCCAATAGCGATATTAAGTTTTGACTCATCATTCATTATTGAATAATCCGAAACTGAATCTAAAAGAGCTTTTATTATATCTTCGGGTTCAAATGTAATCAAATAAGTTTGTCGAACCAATTTTCTTTCCTCCTGAAATTCCGGCACATATCCCGCAAGAGAATCAACTATTGTTAGTATGCTGTCAGACAATTGTCGATTGCCTAATACAATACTCCCATCCAATGCTTTTATGAGACTTGACTGTCTATATATATCATTATTTAGTTTATCATATAAATCGGCAGCAATCAAGTTGTTGTCCACATAATCTTCCATCTGATACGAGAAGAAATTCAATATACTTTGAGCTACAAGCATATTGGCATATGTAAGCGTATCTCTACATTCTTTTTTGCAATCATTTGCCATCAGGAATGACTGCATTGCCATATCAAAGTCTGATTTGTTCATAAAGATACGACCTTGATAATAGAGGGTACGCAACCGTTCATCTGCAGATCCATTTTCAAGATAATAGTCAATGGCAGGCTGAAGAACCTCGAAAGAAGTTGTGTCTATATAATTCTTATCCAAAGCCATTGATTTAAGGAGGGCATATCGGGCAGCTTCCTCCTCTCCCTTAATGACGGATGTATCAATGCGCTCAATTATCGTCAGGGCGGAATCAGGCTTTGTCCCCATAAGCTGTTCGGCCTGATTCAATTCATTCCATGCTTCGCTGTGCCTGCCACAGCTGATTAATGTCATCAAAACATATGACAACATCATTAATACAGTCAATCTTGAGATGCGTTTGATCATAAGGATTGTGTCATTCTAATTCTTAGACGAATATTGGCTTATAATTTCTTCATCGTAAAGGTCTGTTACCTCCAAATCAAGTAAATGTGCAATTTTCAACAATGTAAGGATATCCGGCTGAGAGGAATTAGTACACCATTTAGATACAGTTGTAGGATCAACATCCAACTGCGCCGCAAGCCACTTGCTTGTTATACCTTTCTCGTTCAGAATAGACTTTATCTTGTTGATTTTCGTCATACGGATGGTTTGAAAGCGTAAAACTAATGAAAATTTTTCATTCCACAATAGAATGGTTCCATTATTTCACGGCTGACGCATCTTAATTTTTTACAAAATCAAAACTTTTTAAGGCATAAAGTAGATAGTCGTTGTCCCATCCGGCTCTCTTCCTATGGCCTTTTACCCCCATCGAGGATACCTTTGCGTTCTTGATTATATTCAATCCAATGCGGTTAAGCAGAGAAAAATTCTGAGCGGCATTATCCTTTTGTTTACGCGAGGCATCATCGCCGAAAGCGACATCCAATGTCCAGTGCAGTTGATTCTCAACGCTCCAGTGTGTCCTTATCGAATGATTAATATATTGAGCGTCAGCTTCAAGGCTCGACAGGTAATATCTGGTCTCCTTATGGATCTGCCCTGACTTCACATCGCGTGTCCGGGATTCTATTTTCACGATGCTTTTAAGACCTGCCCATTTGTCTTTGTCGATAATGTTGTCGAGGTTTGTTATGACCGAACAGGTTCTTGTCTCCTCCCGTCCATGAGCCTTGCCCTCCATGGTGTGATCCGATGAAGGCTTAATATATGTGAAAGAACCGCTGACACGGTCGAGCATTTCAGGCTGATTCCCCTTCAAAGCGAGGATATAATCGGCTCCGCGCTCTATTATTGTCCTGGCAATCTCCGTCTGGCAGCCCATGGCATCGATCGTGACTATGCAGTTCTTTAGCTCAAGGATGCGCAGCAGCCTGGGTATGGCTGTAATCTCGTTGCTCTTTCCGGCGACCTTTTCCTGCGCGAGCAACAGGTTGTTGGCCGATGCCCACGCGCTTACAAGGTGGGTGTATGTGCCGGTGCCGTCATCGCTGCTCCCGCGCATACATTTGCCGTCTATGGCAACCACTTCGCCGTCCGTCAATTCTGCTATGCTCCTGGTCCATGCGACAAAGGAACCGTTCAATTCCTTGGGATCCAACATGCTGATTACCCGGTTGAAAGTGTCGTGCGACGGTATCCCGTTAGGCAGGTGGAGGAATTTCTCAAGCCAGTCAATCTTGGCGTTGCCGTAGTCCTCTATCTCATTCCAGCCTTCAGCTCCGCAGATGACTGCGCAAAGCGATATAAACAGGATGGATTCAAGACTGTGTTTTTGCGTCCGAAGGACTCTGGGATCTGTCACTGAAGAGAAGAATGCTATTGGGGTATTGGTGTTCGTCATATCTCAACAACGGATATAGACCGATTTAAATTGGACAATAGCCGTTAAGTTTATTTAAGATGCGTCTGCCCTGTCCATTATTTATAGCATTCTTGCCATTTATGGCTGAAATATTAAATACAAAATTCTTACCACATATCGTTCTCTTTCTTGGACATGGCGGCGATTTCGTGCGATTTCATCGGCAATCTCCTCGGAGGAGAGTTTGATGTAGTCCATGAAGGTCTTTTGGGTCTTGTGACCGCTGACGTGCATCATCTCAGGTTACGCACTTGAGAAACTTGAATTGCTTATGGTTGATTTGGAGTTTGGTCGGGAGGGGGACCACGGCCCTTGGCCGTGGCACAGTAATGCCATCCGGCGGTGGGTTTTAGGTTGGGTAGTTTTGCTCCGGAGCATCCAAAAGAGGAATATGCGTCAATCCGGATTGAGAGGAAAGATAAGGAGAGTCTGGCGTGTCTTGGCAATTATTTGCTGTCTTTGGATTTGGGAAATTGAGGGAAATGAGCTAACTTTGGGTTGGAAAACCAATGTGGGTTGAATCCGGTTGCCATTAAGGTGTGTCTGGATTCAGGCGCGTTATAAGATATTAATTGCTATGGCAAAAGATCAGACAGTATTGTTTCATTCCACGATTTTCGGGCCCATTCATAGCCGCAGGCTCGGAGTCTCGCTTGGAGTGAACCTCAGTCCGGACGACGGAAAAGTGTGTTCGTTCGACTGTATTTATTGCGAAGCGGGCTACAATGCCCAGGGTCCGGGCAAATCCGGGCTCCCTTTGCGCCGTAAGGTCGGCACTGACCTGGAAAAGAAGCTCTTGCAGATGAAGGAGAACGGCGAACGCCTCGACGTCATCACTTTCTCCGGCAACGGCGAACCGACACTCAATCCCGATTTTCCCAAAATCATCGACGACGTAATCTCGCTTCGCGACAAGTATTACCCCGACGCCAAGGTGTCGGTGCTGACCAATTCCACCCGTATCTTCTCCCCCGACGTGGCGGAGGCACTGAAAAAGGTAGACAACAATATCCTGAAGCTCGATTCCGCCATAGAGAAGACCATGCGCATTATCGACCAACCTACGTCGAAGCAGTTCACGGTGGAAAGCGTGGTGGATGCCCTCCGTCAGTTCAAGGGCACCGGGATAATCCAGACCATGATGCTTCGGGGAGAGCACGACGGCATTCGCATCGACAACACTACACCCGAAGAGGTGGAGGCCCTCATTGAGGCTTACCGAAAAATACAGCCAAGGGAAATCATGCTCTACAGCCTCGACCGCTCAACTCCCGAGGAGAAGCTGATTAAGGTGGGAAAGCCTGAACTTGAGGAGATTGGAAGGCGAATTGAAAATGCTGCCGGAGTGCCGGTAAAAGTGAATTGACCATGATATTCCCCTGCCCTCTTAAGGACGGCGACCGGATCGCCATCATCTCCCCCGCCACGACCGTCATGCCGGAATACGTCCACAGTGCTGCCGAGCTGCTCCGCGCCGAAGGATTCGATCCCGTCATTATGCACTCCGCCCTCGGCCCGGCGTGCGGAAGTTTCGCTGCCGGTGAGAGCGACCGTCTTGCCGATCTCAAATCAGCCATCCACGACAAAACGGTCAAAGGAATACTCTGTGCACGAGGGGGCTACGGCTGTGCCGAACTGCTCCCCTATCTATCCCCTGAAGAAGTCAGGGAGAACCCTAAATGGCTTATCGGATTCTCCGACATCTCAGCCCTCCACGCGCTTTGGCAACGGGCGGGAGTTGCCTCGATCCATGGACCCATGGCAAAGCACATGACCCTTCTCGGAGCCGGCGACCCCTGCACACGTGCCCTTCTCTCCATACTTAGAGGCGACACGAAGATGGACTATTCAGCAGCTCCATCCGGATACAACATCGAGGGATGCGCTGAGGGAAGGCTTATCGGGGGCAACCTTGCCGTGCTTAACGGTCTTGCCGCCACCCCCTACGACCTATTGTCGGCTGAGGCGACCGACTGTGCGATTCTCTTCCTCGAAGACATCGCCGAGCCAATCTACAAGGTGGAGCGTGTGCTTCACCGGCTTTTCATGTCGGGCACTTTGCAGAAGCTTAACGGATTGATAATAGGACAATTCACGGAATACAAACCTGACAAGAATTTCTCAAGTATGGAGGAGATGATCGCCGGCATGTTGCGCAAGTTCGGGATTTCTGACATCCCCGTGCTGTTTGATTTCCCCACAGGACATGTTGACTACAACCTTCCGCTGATAGAGGGCGCGAGGGTCAGGCTCAATGTAGACGCAGCCGGAGGACGGCTCACGTCGTGCGCCGATTCGTCATGTGGGCAAGAAGTTGTGGTCGGCTCCGGGATGTCGTTGAAGGAGGTTCAGAGGCTGGTAGACGAATGGATTCGCATGGTCGGAGGTCGCTATTTCTCGGAACTGACCAACATGGCATTGCTGACTGAGGAGACGGGCGAGCTTGCGAGGGTGATAGCCAGGCTCTACGGCGACCAGGTGGCGAAGGCAGGCGATCTCAGGAAAGGTCTTGAAGAGGAGGTGGCCGACGTGTTGTGGGTGCTGACTTGTATCGCCAACCAGACCGGCGTGGATATGACGGAAGCATTCCTGAAAAGCATCGAGAAAAAGACCTCGCGCGACCGTGACAGGTTCCGCTCACTTCGGAAACAATAATAGGCACAAGCATCATGAACGAAGACCCTATGACTCCATATTCTGCCGCCGGACGGCAAAAAGAAAGATCCGCAGACTATTATTCTGCCGCCAAGCGGCGGAATGCCATACCGCGACTTGCGGTGGTGGTGCCGTGTCTGAATGAGGAGGAGGCGTTGCCGATTCTTAACGAGAAGCTGACCGGAGTATTGAACCGTTTGACGGTAGAGGGCAATATCGCTTCGGGAAGCCGTATAATCTACGTTGACGACGGAAGCACCGACCGGACGTGGCAGGTCATAACGGATCTTGCCGGTCAGATGGCAGGCGGAATACGTTTGAGCCGCAATTGCGGCCACCAGGAGGCCCTGATGGCAGGGATGGAGACCGCCCTACCCGACTTCGATGCCGTAGTGACCATCGATGCCGACATGCAGGACGATGCCGAGGCCATAGCGGAGATGGTCAGGATGTATTCAGAAGGGGCAGACGTGGTCTATGGCATACGGCGTGACCGGAGCAGCGATTCCTGGTTCAAAAGGATGTCGGCCAAGGAGTTCTACCGCATGATGCGCAGGCTTGGAGTGGAATGCGTGGGGAATCACGCTGATTTCCGGCTCCTGAGTCGGAGAGCCGTGGCCGACCTTATGGATTATTCGGAGCGCAACCTTTTTCTCAGGGGCATCATCCCGCTTTTAGGGGGCAGGCAAGAGAACGTCTACTACGAGCGCGGACGGCGTGCGGCGGGGAAGACCAAATATCCTTTCCTCAAGATGATAGATTTCGCCGTCGACGGCATCACGTCTTTCTCCGTGCGCCCCGTCAGGATGCTCTTCTTCATCGGCTTGGCATTCATGCTGACGGCCCTCGGAATCTTCATCTATGTCATGGTGCGCCACTTCAGCGGGGAGACCATCGAGGGATGGACCTCACTGATGCTCTCCATATGGTTTTGCACGGGGATCCTCTTGATGGGCCTTGGAATCATAGGCGAATACATTGGCAAGATCTACATAGAAGTGAAGCGTCGCCCCCGCTTCCGCATCTCCGACAAAATCTGAGTGTGCCTGTCATTACAGAAAATAGTGCGACTCACTGATATATTCGTAGAACCATATCCTTTGGTAATCCTACCAAGCAAAAAACCGAGTGCTCATTTATAATTTATCACGGCTGACGCATCTTAATTTTTTACAAAATCAAAACTTTTTAAGGCATAAAGTAGATAGTCGTTGTCCCATCCGGCTCTCTTCCTATGGCCTTTTACCCCCATCGAGGATACCTTTGCGTTCTTGATTATATTCAATCCAATGCGGTTAAGCAGAGAAAAATTCTGAGCGGCATTATCCTTTTGTTTACGCGAGGCATCATCGCCGAAAGCGACATCCAATGTCCAGTGCAGTTGATTCTCAACGCTCCAGTGTGTCCTTATCGAATGATTAATATATTGAGCGTCAGCTTCAAGGCTCGACAGGTAATATCTGGTCTCCTTATGGATCTGCCCTGACTTCACATCGCGTGTCCGGGATTCTATTTTCACGATGCTTTTAAGACCTGCCCATTTGTCTTTGTCGATAATGTTGTCGAGGTTTGTTATGACCGAACAGGTTCTTGTCTCCTCCCGTCCATGAGCCTTGCCCTCCATGGTGTGATCCGATGAAGGCTTAATATATGTGAAAGAACCGCTGACACGGTCGAGCATTTCAGGCTGATTCCCCTTCAAAGCGAGGATATAATCGGCTCCGCGCTCTATTATTGTCCTGGCAATCTCCGTCTGGCAGCCCATGGCATCGATCGTGACTATGCAGTTCTTTAGCTCAAGGATGCGCAGCAGCCTGGGTATGGCTGTAATCTCGTTGCTCTTTCCGGCGACCTTTTCCTGCGCGAGCAACAGGTTGTTGGCCGATGCCCACGCGCTTACAAGGTGGGTGTATGTGCCGGTGCCGTCATCGCTGCTCCCGCGCATACATTTGCCGTCTATGGCAACCACTTCGCCGTCCGTCAATTCTGCTATGCTCCTGGTCCATGCGACAAAGGAACCGTTCAATTCCTTGGGATCCAACATGCTGATTACCCGGTTGAAAGTGTCGTGCGACGGTATCCCGTTAGGCAGGTGGAGGAATTTCTCAAGCCAGTCAATCTTGGCGTTGCCGTAGTCCTCTATCTCATTCCAGCCTTCAGCTCCGCAGATGACTGCGCAAAGCGATATAAACAGGATGGATTCAAGACTGTGTTTTTGCGTCCGAAGGACTCTGGGATCTGTCACTGAAGAGAAGAATGCTATTGGGGTATTGGTGTTCGTCATATCTCAACAACGGATATAGACCGATTTAAATTGGACAATAGCCGTTAAGTTTATTTAAGATGCGTCTGCCCTGTATAATTTATTGATAATTAAGGCTCTTGCATGGATTTCGCACAATTTTCGCACAGATTTCGCACAGTTTTCGAGCAAATTTCTTTTGTCAAGAGATTAAGTATTGCTACTTTTGTGCAAATATGACATTCGAGTTTATAGTGACTCGACAATAATTTTTAATAACTAAATTATTCATGAGAAAAAAACAATGATTTTTGGGGTCAAGCCGAAAGCACGGTGCATATGTTAAATTGGGCAATTAGAAGTGTTAAATTTTTAGGCGTAGAGTTTGACAAGTCGGAAGATGAAGAAGTCTCGGTCTCGGACACCACGCATTTGTGAGCGAAAGATTTTGACTTTAGAGTTGAATGCCTCGGCGGAGGCATTGGTCGCACGACGGCGGAAGTAGTTCAGGATGGTTGGAGCGTGGTTCCTGAATGTTTTGATTACCGAGCGGAAGTTGTTGTTACCAAGAGCCATTACCTTTTCATACCACTTGTTCATCCGCCCCATGGCTTTTGTCGGTGAGATTTTAGCATTGAAAATCTTGCGCAGCTCCATCGCAAGGCTGTATGCAGCCTTCAATATTGGATAGTATTTGAACAGTATGTTGGCGCGATGGCGCTGTATGTCAGTCCATTTGTTCTGCGACATCATCAGAGTGTGTTTGCTGCGGGCCAGTATCTGGCGCATGGTCTCTCCGTTGGAGTACGTTACCGGCGGTTCGGACTTGTCGCGGTTGTTTTCCTCTGCGATAAGCTGACGGCGAATATCAATACGGATTTCGTCAACGGCCTCATTATAGACCTGTTGGACATGAAAACGGTCGTTGACCACATGGGCGTTGTAAAACACTTCCGCGGCTATGAGCATCATTGATGGCGAAAGATCGCAGGTCACTTCCTTGACCCTGCGTCTGACGGAGCGTCCCATCGCACTGACGAGGATTGATATGATCTCGTCACTCTTTGTGCCGGGAATGGCTGCCGCAAGTGTTCCCTTGCCTCCGTGGCCGTCCTTGTTGGTCAGGAACGTCCATACCTCGCCGTTGCTCAGACACGTCTCGTCAAGGCTCATGTAAGGGCCGATATTATCGGCGTTGAAATAGAACCCACAGCCAAGCTCCTGTTCGCACCAGTCGGCGTAACCGCTTATCTTATTGCGGTACAAGTCGGCAAAATGTTTGCCGTTGACGCAGTACATCTGCGCTATCTGTTTAATCGACAGGGCTGTCGTCTCCACCTTCGTCTTTTAAAAAAGCCACGAACTCGGCACTGAGTCGTGTTCCTTCATCGTTGGGAAGCTCGAGATTGTAGCTGAAGATTTCGTTGGTCTGCTTGTCCCACCACTTGTTCTTGCGCATGTGAAGAAACACAGGCCGTCCGCGCATCGGATAGTCCTGTATCGTAACGTAATCCGTATAGCCTCGCGCTACGATATTTGGATTACGATAGTCTTCATCAGACAGTTTCTTCTTTTCGTCAAGCCATATGTCATAAGACTGTTCCGTGCGCTCGAAGCGCACCATCTCAAATAGCTCGTCCAGCCCTTCAGGGAGGCACATCCATATTGCATCTGCGGTTTTCATGCCACAAATTTAACACTTTTCTCAAAATTCATGCACCGGGTTTTCGGCTTGAGCCGATTTTTGGGATTGCTCTCCTTGCCTGCATTGGTTGCTGGGCGACGATCTCAAGAGAAAAAACGGGCAATTCTCACAAATCAGAATTTGTGATTGCCACAGTAGAGGCTCTTTCAAGAGATGAAAATAGTGGATCTAATAATACTGGTCCACGTGAAAAAGAGAAATGCTATAAAGGAAAAAGAGAAATGCTATAAAGGAGGACATCGAATGGTTTGCCTTTGCGTAAACAAAGAGCCATGTACGGACTCGGATTGCTTTTAAAACCCTTGTTCACAAATAATGCGAATATTAGCAGACAATGTATTGTTTACTAATATTATGACTCGAAATCTTAAAATCAATCACTTGACTATATGTTTTTATTTATTGCCAGACAGTTGTTTTTGTCTGGCAATAAATAAAGATAATATGCAATAACTTAGATAATTATGCATTTAATAAAATATATTAATTCCGGATATAATATTTTCTCGTCGGCATTGATTGCAACAGTGCTTTGGTCGTGTGGAGGAAATGGAAAACCGGGGAGAGAAGTAGAAAATACGGACGGGGTTCAATTCACAAGAATTGATATGAATCTTGCCCCGGATTTCTATGACTCTGTCATCAATCTTCTTCCAGAGCCAGAATTAGTTGTTCTTAAGGAGAATGATTCAACAATGTATGCGGATCTCGACAAATTGATAGTGAGAAATGGCAAGTATTTCGTATTGGACTCGTTCGGAGCAAGGACGGTGGTTTCATTCACGAAAAACGGAGACCCGCTGGGCAAATATGGTAACGTGGGACAGGGCCCCGGCGAATATGTCTTGCCCATGGATATGGATGTGGATAGTTCGGGAGTATATATCCTCGATGCGAGAGCTAAAAAACTACTGAAATATAAGGAGACGGGAGAGTTTATCGGAGAAAAGACTATCCCGGTTATTGCTGAATCTTTCCGGTTGCTCGGCAACGGTGACATAATGTTCAGCATCATGCCCGATGGCAATGGTGGACCGAGACTTTGCATCACAGACTCATTGATGGAAGTTAAAAAAAGATTTTTACCATCGGAAGTCGGGTATGTGGGCGGATGGAGAACTAATGATATTTTCCGGGCTTGTAATGGATCAACAATATATTATAAAGCACCACTCGACACCATGTATCTTTTCAATCGTGATGGGAAGGCAAAGAATGGTATGGTTTTCGACTTCGGATCAAGGAGTGTTCCAGAAGAGGCAAAACGAGATTTCATCTCCGCAAGCGAAGAGGAGAGTTTCAAAGGTACAAGGATGCTTGCCAACAGTCCGATCCCCCTAGCCAATGGACTGATGGTAGGGATTGTGGTGGAAGACGACAGCCAATACGTCGTCTTATTTGATCCGACAAGGAATAGATGTGGCGGAAAGAAGTGTGATGAATCCGGGGCAATCTTCGATATAATCGAGCCGATAGCGTCCGATGAAAATGGGGATTTGATTAGCTATATAAGTCAGGAATATGCAGCAACCCTTGAGGGTTACCAATATTTACCTGATACTATAAAATCAGGTCTTGAAATGGCCAATCGCATGCTTTTGATATACTCATTTTCCTCACTCAAAAATCATGAATGACAGGACAATAGCAAGGATTCTCCAGATTGTATTTATTTTGTTTTTTATTCAGTTGAATTCCTGTATTAATAATAAATTACAAGAAGATGTTGAGCGTCTAATGGATACAAAATTATGGTTTCCTACCAATAGCTATAATGATAATATTGAGTTTGTAATACTAAGATATATTAAGCCGACATCGTGTACTTCCTGTGAATTGGAGATGGGTAGATGGAGAGTCTTCAGACGGCAAGTTGAAAACAAGTATGGAGGGAAAGTTGGAATTAGGTTCATCATTGAAAGTAAAAATACAGTAGAAATCAAAAGAATTGTTTCAATATACAATTTTACAGATAATACGTACGTGGATTCATTGGGAGAATTCGCAAGGAATAATGTAGAAATTAATCCTTTTGGTAAAGATGTCGTCATGTTGCTTGATGAAAAGAAGTCGGTTGTTGCAATTGGGAATCCATGTAAGGAAAATAGGTCTAACGCATTGTACGATAGAATAATCAATTCACATCAGACTGATAATGAGAATCAACCTAATAATTCATTAGGATTATAATATAAATGTAGTTGTAAAAACAATGATGGGGAGAGCTTTAATTCTTGCTCATTCAGTCAAGAAAATTATACCGTGTGATGTTCAAAATGTTTGTGGGCTAATATGGACCTTTGACATGACAATTCCGAGAATCTAAACTACGGAATAATATTCATTTGGTCTTATTGGATAAATATATTATTTTTGCGCTACAATAATAGATTCCGATGAGGGAAGACTTGTCGGTGTGTCGTTTTTCAAAATATTAATAATTTATCTTCAATTTACAATAGTTCGTTAAAAATCTGAATTAGAAATTTATGCTGTAAAACATATCCATATTATTGATTTCCAACAAAATAAGTGTCAATAAAATTTGGTCAAGTGCCAAATTTTTCGTAACTTTATAGTTGCAAATCAATGAGTTATGAATAAATTTCAGCCACTTGACCAAGTAAGGTCGATTGTCGCAACCGCGCTCAACCGGACTGCTAAAGTACGAAAAAATTTTGAAAGTTTCTTCATCGAGACAATGATTTTGATATTGACAATATACGGAAGACTGAATTTCCTGTCGATGGCCCGGCATGGAGGTTCCTGTGAGAGCCGCTTCAGGCAGAATTTCAAAAAGAAGTTCGACTGGTGCGCCTTCAACAGCAACATGCTCCTTGCCGACAACGTCCACAGGATCGCCATAGCCCTTGACCACAGCTTTCTCCGCAAATCCGGAAAGAAGACTCCCGGACTTGGCAGGTATTGGTCGGGATGTGCCGGCATGACAAAACGGGGGCTTGAGATTCTTGGTTTCGCCCAGGTGGCCGCCGGTGTCAGCGATGCGAGATTCCTTTTCGCGGTACAGACAACTCCGCTCTCCACGAAAGGCCGTACACCGTTCTATCTTGAACACATGAAGGAGAACCGCGACAATCAGACAGCAAAGTGTCTCAGGGCAATATCCGATCATAAGGAACAACTTCTCAATATCTCTGACATTCTCGTAGGGGACTGTCTGTTCGCGAGTTATAACTTTGTCGCAGGAGCGGTCAGGCTTGGATTCAATGTCGTGAGCAGGTTGCGTGATGATGCCGTGCTGCAATATATCTACACCGGTCCGCGGAAGAACGGCCCCGGTCGTCCCAAAGAACAGGAAGGAACCGTAGACATTCATAATCTCCGGGAGGATGTGTTCGTCAGGGATACCGTTGAAATCGATGGAGAGGAGGTGACCCTTTTCAGCGCCACGGTCAAAGGGAAGTCCCTCAAACGGAAGATCAAGGTCGTGATAGCGGAACTCAAATGCGGAGACAAGGTCATAAGGAAGATTTTTTTCAGTACGGATCTTGATATGAAGGCGTCCGAGATATTTCTCCTTTACCACTCCAGATTCCAGATTGAGTTCATCTATCGCGATGCGAAGCAAAACACAGGGCTTGAACATTGGCAGTCCACTGATGCCGACAGACTCTCCTTTGGCTACAACGCATCCCTTTCCGCAGTAAATGTGGCCAGGGAAATGTCTGACAGGATACACGAGGCGACAGGACGCAGACTTTCCGTCGCTTCCGTCAGAAGAGTACTTCATAATGCCTCGCTGTATCAACATATTAAGAAATTTATTGAGGGTCAGAAATCCGACAATCAGAAAAATAATTTTGTCATGGCGGACGAGATTCCGCCTAACTTATTGTTCTTCGGCGTCAGAGACTCCGCATGATTCATTCAAAAATTAACGAACTATTGAATTTAATTCGAATACAATATTATGAATTATAGGTTTGCTGTAAATATTGTACTTTACGCCGTATTATCAGTCATTTTTTTTGGTTGTGGTTCTGTAACGGTAGATGAAAAGCTCAGGGCTATTTCAATGCAAATTGAGGAAAATCCGCGCAAGGCAATAATAGAGCTTGAGAAACTGTCACCACAGACTTTGTCAGAATCAGACAGATATTTTCGGAATTTATTGATAATCAAGAGTAAAGATAAGGCTTATGTTACTCATTCATCAGATAGTCTTGTGCTTGATGTCATAGAGTATTATAAGAAGTCTACAGACAAATCCCTGTATCCTGAGGCCTTATATTATGGTGGCAGGGTATATTCTGATATGTGCGACTATCGCACTGCATTGGCCTATTTTAATGAGGCCTTGAAACTTTTGCCCATAGATACTGATAATATAGAATTGAGAGCCTGTATAATAAGTCAAACCGGCCGGCTTCTCCATACAATGAGAATGTATAGTCAGGCCATGCCTTATTTGGAGGAATCGTTGAGAATAGACATTCGTTCGGGTATACCTTTTAACATTGCGTACAGTCATCAATTGTTAGGAATCAATTTTCTTGATTCTAAAAACTACGAAAAAGCCTAATATCATTTTAAAGAAGGCTTATGCTATGCCAAACAACTAAATAGAGAAGATGAAGATGGCATGAGAATGTATCTTGCCAGAGCGAAGCTCCTAAAAGGCAAAATGGATTCCGCGTTGCTTTTGATAAGGGGGGTGCCGGAACGCATAGACTCATTATGCCTTAATACAGCATTGTCCATTGCATCGGATAAGTAATTCAGAAAAATAAATGAACATATCAGGCTCTTTTGGAGAAGTTGATAAAGTGGGATTTACCCAGCCCCGCCAGACCTCGGTTGACAGCGTAGAACAGATTGTCAGTCGAGACATAATCCGCAGGCTGTATCCACTGCCCTTTAAGCATTCTCCAAAGAGTCTCGGCAATGTTGAGATGAGGGGAATAAGGAGGCAGGAAGAAAAGGTAAAGACCCCGTTTCTCCCATATCTTTCTCATTTCCTTCATATACTTGCTTCTGTGCACCTTGGCATTGTCAAGCACGATGAATGTGTCCTTCCTTATTGTAAGGGAGAACTTGTCAAGGAAATCAGCGATGCGTTCGGATGTCATGCTTTCCGTGGAACAGAAGCCATGATACCGGCTGTTGTAGTCAATCATTCCCCAGATATTGAGCCTTGCGCCTCTGTCCGATGGAATGGTTATGCTTTCACCGGGGAACTGCCAGCCGTATGGCACATATCCTTCGGTACAAGTGAAGCTCCCGTCTCCGAAATAGAGGTCAATAAGACCTTCCCGGTACTGTTGTTCAAGCTCTTGCAGCTTCTCCTTCTTATAATCGTAGAGCTGCGGCGAGGGTGTCCCTTTGGTCGTTTTCCTTATACGTCCAAATCTTGCGCCAAGGCTGATAAAAAAGCCCTGTACGTGTCGCGACACGCCTCCTTGCCTGTTGCCTGCTGCCATCTCTCCTTGGCCTTCATGACACTGAGCCGGTCCTTCTCGATGGCATCTCTTACGGCTTCCTCGTCCGATGAGTCCATTATTGGCTTGGCTCCTTGTCCCGGTTTGTTTCGCAGACCATCGATACCCTGTTCGAGATACCGTCTGACCCAGCGGTTGACCTTGTGTTCCGAGCACGACAGCCTTTCCGCTATCTTCTTTGAGGGCAGGCCATCGGCTTTGTCCAATATTATACGGCTTCGTTTCTGCATAAACGGCCTGGAGTCGAAGTGCTCTATGTATTCCAACTCCACACGTTGTTTCTTGGTAAGTTTTACTTCTGTGATTCTCATAACTGTATCTTACCTTGGTATTATGCAAAAACCGTGCCAACATATGTACATTAATTTTTAGTAGATACTTATTTATTTAAAGGCTGGTATACAAGATACTGCATACATGTATGCACACCGCCTCGCTTTTGGGAAAGATGATCTTAACCGAAAAATCGGTTTTGCCAATATGCTCATGCCTTCTTTGAGAAAATTCATACCACAGGATTCTTTGGAATTGTTCATCAAGTATTATAATAATGCCGTAGAATATCATCTTAATCAATATGAAGCCGATGGCATAGCAGCACAACATGCAGCCGATATTTATGAAGCACATCTTCAAAATAAAGAGAATACTGGAAATTTTCGCAGCAAGCTAATTAATTTGGAGACGGGATTTATTCTGATAGTGATTTTTTCAGCATTTGTGGTCTGGTTGCTGACAAGAAAAGGATCTCTAGAAATAATTTTTGACAAAATTTTCTCTTCAAAAGGAAAATCCAGGTTAAGCGAACTTCCTGGGAATCCTATTAATGAAGAAGATATTGATAATAATTATGACGAGCATAGAGAACTTGACAATTGCATTAAGCTTCCTAACATTAACGAATGTGTGCGAGCGTGGCAGGATGGAGAGGGGGAGTTATTGTTAAAAGAAAGGAAAAGACAGGAAGCATATGAAGCATTTCGTGGGGCAATTATCAAAAGGTTGAACGATGAAAATTTTAACTATGTATTGCCTGAGGAAATAACGAATTCAGAGGTATATGGCAGACTGCAAAGAATCATAGAAAAACAAGGTATAATACGAGATGACGACGAAATCTGGGCTGAGATTTTAGCAGTGGTGTTGCAAGTCTCGCCAAAATTTGTTGAACGCCTTAAACTTCTTATGGGTTCTTATGACCAACGGGATTTTCATCTTGCGCTTCTAATCAAATGTGGGATACGATCTAGAGATATGGAGTATTTGTATTCAAAAGCAAAAGGCACTGTATCATATTATCGCAGCTTGCTTTGTAGCAAGCTAATGGGAAGAAAAAGGATGACGGTATATCTGGATAGGATTATTTCATTGTTGTAAAGGAATTTATTACTGTAATAGAGCAGCGCGAATAATATTTTCGCACAATTTTCGCACAATTTTCGCACAATTTTCGCACAGATTTGCTTTAATATAGTGCCATTGCAGAGTAACTTTGCAGAAATAACCATTTATGACCGTATATGAAAGCATTTCTTATTTTATTGGTTTCATTCCTTACAATCTTTGAGATCCACTCTTCGGATAAAGAGGATGGCAGCATCATGATATATGTAAGTGAATCTACTGAAGAAGGATCAGATTCTATGGAATCTGATTCCTCAGATGAAAATCATATATATAATCCTTCAAAAGGACGACGTATGCCTCCTCGACCTCATATTTGTGAAGTAAGCAGGGAACACGGAGTGACAATTAATGGTAGATTAATCTCAGCAAACGATATCTATTTTGATGTGATTAATGTTGAAGATGGAGGGAATTGTATTGCTTGGAATTTGGATGTTGACTCATTCCTGAATCATATCATTATTCTTTCTGGTCAGTTCAAGATAAATATACATACCGAGTATATGTTACTTACAGGATATGTTTCATTGCCGTTATTACATTGAGGTAGGAGTGTAATTCGATTTTAATGCATAGATGTTTTAACATTATAATCCGGTCAATCAGACCCAGTGGAGAAATCTCACTCCAAGGTTGAGATATACGTATATCAAAAAAATGATCATCAATTCAATTAAAAAAAATAGTAATCCATTTCCCAAATTATTGAGTGTGTGAATCTTGTTTTGGTTTGGCATAGGTTTTGCCATGTGCCGAACCAAACAAGAAGTATACTCACAGTATTAACAATTTAAATTTCAAGCTCATGAAAACTTTTTCAGAAATGATGCCCTTTGAGGTGCTCAAAATGGAGGAGGTTGCTGAAATCAGAGGAGGAGGAGCCGATAATTCCGGATGTAAATCGTATGCTTGTCCGGCATCCTCTGCAACTTTTAGTGCATGTGCAAGCCGTACCACATGTGATTCGTTGGCAGTGCTGCCTTCAACGCCGCCAATCCCTGACCCAGTGGATCCAATTCCGAATCCGGAGTAATGTTCCTCATCCCCCAACTCAATCTGGGAAGGCATGTTTAACATGCCTTCCCTTCCACTAACACTTCTGTCTTATGATACGTCTGAATTCTTCATATTATTTCAGGAATGATATACATCGCACGATTATATATGATAAAAAGGCTCGCTCTTCAGATCCATGTATTGAAGGATGGGTTTCACGTGTGCATCCTGTCTACGCAATGCTCTTAGCTCATTTTTGCAAACCAATCGAAATTGAGAATGCCTATCAAATATGCAAAGATTTCTTACAAACTGATTATGAGCATGCCAAAATCCTAGTCGATTCATTCTTGAATGAGGAGCAACCTTTCTCAACCACCGTAAACGGAGCAACAAGCAACTTCCCTCCAAAATTGCTTGTTGAAGTAAATGATGTTGAAGATATTGGTGATATTGCGACATATAAGGCGGAAGATTTCAGATGTAAACCTCCAATAGATACGAAATCAAGACGCATTTTCGCAGCTCCTATAGGTTTGGTATGGGTGGTCACAGATCGCTGTGTTACTGATTGTGTCTATTGTTATGCACAGAAGAATCATTGTGATAGATGGCTTGACATTGAGCAGATAGAGCGTTTCATAAATGATGCGAAGAATACTGGAATCAGAGATATATTCCTTTCAGGAGGTGAATTCTTTCTTCATCCCGAATGGAAAGAGATTCTTCGGTTGCTGCTGGCTTATGACTTATGGCCATCCATGATCTCCACAAAGATGCCTATCACGGAAGACATAATGGAAACGCTAAACAGATATCCACCTATTATGATTCAAGTCTCACTTGATACGCTTGATCCATGCATATTGAATGAAACATTAAAAGTCAAGGAAGCATACTTGGGTCGAATAAAACAGAGAATTAAGTTGATAGACCAAAGCAGATTACGTCTACAAATTGCCACTGTCCTAACTAAGAAGACTGCTACAATTGAAAATCTTGAAAGTATGAGAGAATATATTTCATCTTTGGAAACAGTGGAGAGATGGACAATAAGAATCGGATTCCCATCACTTTATTCTTTAAAATCATACAATGAATGGAAGGTGGACAGTGGGATTATTAAACAAATTGATGAATGGTATGATAAGCATGTATCTTCCAATAAATTCGTGATTAGCTTTGACAAGGGCAAAGCTGAACAATATTGCACAACTTCCACCGGATCTCCTGACTTCCCCGGTGCGCTTTGTTCTGCTAATGTCACCCATCTTATTGTACTCCCAGACGGAGATGTCACCATATGTGAGCAATTATATTGGAACCCACGTTTTCTTGTTGGCAATATCAAGAAAAATTCTCTCAAAGAGATTTGGCAAGGTGAAAAAGCCTCTAATCTTGCATTGTTCCCAAAGGAAATGGTGCAACCTCAAAGCCCTTGTTCTTCTTGTATCATATACGACAAATGTCGGAAATTTCCAAATAAATGCTTCCCGGATGTATTGAAAGCATATGGGGAAGAGAATTGGGATTTCCCAGATTTAAGATGTTCATTGGCTCCAAAGCATATTTACGACATTGTATAACCTCCAATACGGCTTAATTGTTAAATTAGCTTTATTTTTTTACAAATTGAGTTATATTGATGTTAAATTGTATTAAATATTTAAATTATGTTATCAAAAATTAAAAACTAAATTTACTTTAAAATTAATAATCAATCTAAACCCTGTGCATCATGAAAAAGACATTGATATTGATTTTTGTCCTGTTGGCGTTGCCTTATTCCTGCATATGGGCCATTCCTGCTTTTGACGGCGATTCTATCACTGCCGAGCAACAGAAAACCACCGCCCTTGATGAGGTGACTGTGACCGCCGGAACCATAAAGATGACCTCCCCGGGTTCTTACCGATTGACGCCATTGCCAAAGCAGAAAAAGCTCGCTTCTAATATTATCGAGGTGATTTCCAACATGAATGTCTCTATGCTGAACGTCAACGAGGAGAATCTGACTGTGACGATGGCAAATGGCTCGAATTGCGCATTGTTTATCAACGGCATTGCGGCGACCTCAGAGGAAATCAAGGGGTTGCTGCCATCGATGATAAGATACGTGGATCTTATCGACCATCCATCAGACCCAATATTTCAGGGGAGTGCGTATGTCTTGAATTTCGTGTTGCATAAAGGGGGCGGATTCTCCAAGATTTCGGTCAATGACAAATTCCTCAACTGCAACTACAATGAGGGGGGCATCTTCAACTATCTTTCCATGGGAAGATTGACGTATTCTGTCTATGCCGGCATGACTAACCAGAACCTTAAGCATGGCGGGTCATCCACTGTGGAGACATTGCGACGCGGAAATCCGGTCAGCTCGGTCGCCCCGCCTTACGAGGAACGTAGAATAACGGAAACAGAGACGTATGACTACAGGAAATGGAGCGTGCCCGTCTCGGCCAAACTGACATATTCGGGACGACGCTTCATAATGTACCAGACCCTCGGATATGCCTACGACCGCGTTCCGCGCACGCGGATGGGGGGAAGCGTAATGAATCCAGTCTCATCAGAGATTCCGGCCACATTCTTTTCCGACTATACAAAAAGATCCGGCAACGTCAACTGGACGGCGATGTATTATATCTATCTCCCCAAAAGCTTCTCATTGAATTTTATGACTTTCTTTGACTACAGCCACAACAATACACTGCAATCCTACTCCACCGCGGACCTGGCCATCAGCAACCGTGCGAGAGAGGATATATTCAAGACTGTCGTGACGGGAATCGTGAATAAAAAGTTCAGCAGGAGCCACACAATGTCGGCCATGCTGACATATATTGATGTCGCAAGCAACGTCGACTATTTCCAGGGCACTGGAAAGACTCGCTATCATTCTCCCGGAGGAATGGCCACGTTGAGATACTATCTTACGAAATCGTTCGTCAACCTTTATGCCGAGGCCGGAACGGAGATCAGCAATTTCAAGACGAGATCAGGCGATGGGGTGGAAGAGAGCCATACGGAGGCTATGCCCATGCTGGAACTCAGCGCAAGCTTCAACTTAGGGAAAAGCAATCTCACGACATTTCTCGCCTACAGAATGGGGGGATCTTCGTTTGGAGAATTCACTCCCGTGGTTCTCCGACGCGACGAATGGATATATGCGGCAGGAAATCCCGACCTTAAAAATGAGAAAAGGATAAGCGCGGGCGTGTCATGGAACTGGATGCCTAACCAAAAAATCTCGTTATCGCCCTATGTCAATCTCACAAGATGGTTTGACCGTGCGCTCCAGACCTACACTCCATATGAGGAGGGTGTGCTCAAGAAAAGCAAGACGATGGGGATGATCCAGTCGGTCGACGCCCGGATGGTGGCCGCCATGAATTTATTCGACGGCAAGCTCGCACTCAGAGGGAGCGCGGGGATATGGAGCCAGTTCTCCACACGCACCCACTATCGCCATCTCAACGCGTTCAGAGGTTCTCTGTCGGCAGTCGCTATGTTGGGTAGCTTCAGGATAAGGGGAGAGTATTCTACGCCGTCGGAGCAACTCACTTCCTACTCCGATTGCAAAGTGAAGACGCCTTCGGCCTACTCGGTCGGTGCCTCCTGGCACAAGGGCCAATGGTCTCTGGGGCTCAACGTCAACAACTTTTTCCGCACTTCCTGGAAGGCGGGAAGCATGAATCTCGTCTCCGAATGGTATGACAAGGAATCAACCACGTGGGGAACAGGCTATCACGCGAGCGTATCCGTCAACGCCTCTTTCAATTTCGGCTACGGCAAGAAGATTCGGCCCAACCAAGAGCTTGGCCGATCGGCCTACGGCAATTCCGCCATACTTGAATGACCTTCTTTCGGAGAAACCGGCATCATAGGATAGATCGGCATGTCTCCTGCTGTTGAGGGAATGGGGACATTGTGGGCGTTGCGGCGGAGGCCTTCGAGTTTGGCGCGTTTTATGGGGGAGCCTTTGAAGGTGGAGCTGAATTCTTTCTGGTCCATTTCGATTACGTCGGACGCTGTCAGAGTCAGGATTCTTTCGCGGGGATGGAATTCTTCGATGTCAGTGGGTTTGATGTCAATGTTGTGGGGGCATACGTTTTGGCAAATATCGCAGCCGAAGAGGGTGGCTCTCCCCTCTTTCGTCTGCATGGCCTCAAGCATCTCCCCTTCCCAGTCGCCGCGATGCTCTATCGAAAGATAGTTCAGGCAACGCCGGCTGTCGATGAGTCCGTCTTTGCCTAAGGCCCCTGTCGGACATGCTCTGACACATGCGCCACACTCCAGGCAAACCGCCGATGAGGGCTCGTCGGGAGCCACGGAATGCGATGTCAACACTTCCGCAAGGAAACACATGCTACCGCAATTCTTGACGATTATAGAGCCGTTTTTGCCCCTCTTCCCTATCCCTGCCGCCATTGCCCAATATCTTTCGGCAATCGGAGCTGAGTCCACGCATATTCTCCAGCTTCCCCCAAAACGGCTTTTCATCGTCTCTACAGCCTCCCCGAGGCGGCGACGGATTACGTCGTGATAGTCCTCTCCATAAGCGTAGCACGCCACGACAGGAAGACCCGGATCGCGCCTCCTCGTCGGAACATAGCTGAAGGCCACGCTGACCACCGTTGCTGCATCCTCAAGAAGGGCCCGGGGATCGATGCACAATTCTGCATGACGTCGGAGATAATCCATTCCCGCATGGCGGCCCTCCCCTATCCATGACTCATACTGCTGAGCCACGGCATCGGGAATCCGGGATGCTTTTGCAAACCCTACGGCCTCGGCTCCTGCCGACATAATGGCCTCCCTGATCGCCTCCTTTATATCCATCCTTAATAGAATAATTTTAATAAAACATGGGGATTCCCGGCTGCTATTTCCGGCCGAAATCAGCGGGAATTTCCCCCCAATGCTCCGTCTGCCATTTCATTACCTTGCAGGGGAATTGATGACTGTTGAGCCACGCCACGGCGCGGGCCATCAGTTCAAATACCTTCGCGTTGCGGGGCGTTGGTTTCAGCTGCGTTTTGATTTTACGAGTGCGCACCCACGCCATGCCGGAGACGGAATCAGAATAAATATTATGAAACTTTCCCTGCTGCGTCATAAGGGCCATGGCATGCACTATCGCCAGGAATTCCCCGATATTGTTCGTGGCGTCTTCGAAGGGACCTATCCGAAAGAGTGTGCGCCCCGTCATCAGTTCCACGCCTTGATATTCCATCTTTCCAGGGTTGCCGAGACATGAGGCATCCACGGCCCATGCATCGAGGTCGACCTCCGGATTCGTGAAATAGTCGGGCTGGCCGGGACGGGGAAGCATCCTGTCGCTTGCCTGGGATAGAAACCGTCCGAGGTCGCCTCCTGTTTCGCCGCTGGCCTTCCGAAAAGCGTCGGCAGCCTCAGCCGCAGAGCCATAGCCCTTATAGCGTGCGCCGTCATATCCCGTTATCTGTTCAAGAGCGTCGCCCCAGTCGTCGTAGACACCGGGATTCTTACCTTTGAACACCACATAAAATTTCTTGCCTTTTGCCATGTCGGAACGTCAGTTTTTGAAAATGAATGGTTCGTGGCGATACGCGTAATCGCTTCTCAATTTCTCGAAATCGGAAGGGTTGTCGCGAAGCTTACGGTCGTCGGAGAATGGGTCGTAGGAAGCCGTTATCTCAGAGGCGGAATCCGCGTCGAGATCATGGGGAGACAGATAATCGCCGCAAAGTCCCTCTTTCGGAATCTTCAGGCCAAGGCATTCCTCAAGCGCTTCGAGAGCCATTCTGGTGGCGCGTTGTTTCCCCTCGAATGAATATCCCGCGATATGGGGGGTTGCTACGGACGAAAGCGACAGCAACCTTCGGTTGATCTCCGGTTCGCCTTCCCATACGTCCACTACCGCCTTGCCTTTGCCATTGGCAAGCCATTCCGCCCAGGCTTCATTATCCACCACCGGGCCTCTTGAGGAATTGACCAATACCGCCCCTTGCCTCATCATCCCAAGCTCTGTCTCCCCTATCATATGGAATGTCGGGAAATGTCCGTCGCGTGTCAGGGGGGTATGCAGCGTCACTGCATCGCAGTTTTCCAGAATGTCCCTTAGCGGACGATAATCGTTGTCCGTCATGCCTTCAATCTCCCTTGGAGGGTCGCATACGAGCACTTCCGCGCCCATCCGTCTTCCCCATTCCGCTACAATCGAACCAACATGCCCGTAGCCCACGAGCCCGAGACGATGGCCTGAAATGTCGAAGCCGAGACGCAAAAGCGACGACCAGACGTATTGCGCCACGCCCGGGGCGTTGCATCCTGCGGCGTTTCTTACCTCTATCCCGTTGGCGGCACACCAGGGGAGGTCGATATGGTCGGTGCCGATCGTGGCTGTGACGACAAGCTTCACGCCGGATTCTTCGAGGAGCCGACTGTCGCACGTCGTGCGCGTCCGCACTACCAGGGCATCGGCATCCTTGACGAGCTCACGGCTGAATACAGCGGGGTCGGCATATACCACTTCGGTTTTCTCCTCTCCGCCGGAACTGCTGCAAGCCTCCATGCGCTCACGGATAAAGGGAATCTTATTATCTATGACGATTTTCATAAAAATAATCTTTTAAACATTCTTTGCGGTAAAACCGGCAACGTGTGCTATCTACGACAGCAGAAGAATCACGAAGAAGACGATATATATGACTCCGGGAATGAAAGTAAGCAACCATTCCCTTTTGAAATGCCACAACGCGCCGAGATTCGCCACCTGCACGGCCACCGTCAGATAGAGCGTCGTCAGGTAGGCCATCATATTGGAGAAATCAATGATTATACAGATTATACTGACTACTCCGACAAGGCTGATCGTCAGGTTCATCGAATTGACCCTTGAATTTCCGGCATATAGCTTGATGCTGTTGTTTAATCCAAGAATAAGACCGAGGAAAATGGCCACCACCGCGCTCAAAAGCAGAGTGAAGATATCCGAGGCATGGGCGAAGCCATTAAAAAGATTGGTGATTTCAGGCATACTGAAGGAATCGAGCCGAACGAGTCCTAATCCGATGCCGACCCAATACGGAGCTATAAGCCCCATTCCCATGGCAAGGAATTCCTTTATCCTGAACGCCTTCATCTGGATGGCCGACGCGACGTAGGCCAGGATGTAGGGGATGAAAGCATATTGAAACATCGACCCGACGGAAATCAGCGTAGCCACTACGAAGAGCTGCTGAGTGGCATTGCAAAGCCTGAAACAGCTGAACATTATCGAAATGGCAAGCAGATTGACCGCACAGACTATCGTCGAAGAGGATAGATAAGACGTGGCCCACGGGTTGGAAGCCGCGAGCACGACAAACAGGGCGGGCAGGACAGGCTGCGTGGAGCGGATGAAATTATAGTGGCGGTTGAGCAACGCGGCCCCGACGGCTATGGTAGCCGTCAGGGCGGTGTTGATTATCCACGACCATAGGGGCGGGATTTCCCAAAGGTTGGGGGAGGGCAGACATATGCCGAGCCCACCTTGCAGCCTTGAGCCCGTCGCCATGAAGAAGGAAAGCGCGCACATGGCGGCAGCCGCCATTGCGGCGAGCACCATGCCCGACTTTTCGATGCCTCGATATCTTGTCATGCCGGGTTATTGTCAGTCTTCGTCGTTCTCCTTTTTCCATCCTTTGCGCGAGCGCATATGGACGGGGTTGATTACCGTGCCGGAAGATTCAGGCAATCTCGGTCCGCGGGAGTTGGCCGGATTATATTTAGGGCCTCTTTCCTCTCTTGGGCGATATTCGCGGTCAGATGGCTTACGGTCGCGGTCAAACGGTTTGCGGTCGCGGTCAAACGGTTTGCGGTCGCGATCATAGGGCTTACGGTCACGATCATAGGGCTTACGGTCACGATCATAGGGCTTACGGTCACGATCATAGGGCTTGCGTTCGCGGTCATAGGGTTTGCGGTCGCGGTCGAACGACTTACGTTCAAACGAGCGGCCTTCCATTTCGTCGTCATCGTCTTGAAAATCATTTCGGGGAGCTACATTATACGTGCGCTTCTTGTCGTCCCTGACGAAATTCTTTTTCTTCTTGTTGTCTTTGTCGGCAAACCCTTTTCCGCTGTTGAATTTACGAGCCTGACGATCCCAGTCGTCATCAGAAATATGGCGCACTTTCTTCGGACCCTGTTCCTTTTTCGAGTCATTGTCCCTTACGCTGCCTCCGTCGGCACGGAAATCAGAATAAGAGCCGTCGAAGAGGACGTATTCCCTCAGGCTGCATTCCAAAGATCCATTGTGGAGAGGAATCTTCACGGATGGCTTAAGCCCTATCTCTGCAAGTTGCTCATCACGATAGCCAATGATCCATGCGTGCCAACCCTTGAAGCACTGTTTCAGGGTGGTCCCGATGCTTCGGTAGAGCATGTTGAGGTTTTCGGGACGCAATCTCTCTCCATAAGGAGGATTCGTCACCAATACGCCCTCCGGAGCATTGTCGGTCCATTCAGTGACGGATTTGCATTGCAGCTCCACCATATCGTCGACGCGGGCATTCTTAATGTTTTTTCTGGCGATTGCCACGGCCTCGGGGTTGATGTCGCCGCCATATATCTTATAGGCGAATTCCTTTTCGGCGGAATCATCGTTGTAGATATCTTCGAAAAGCTCCTGGTCGAAATCCGGCCATTTCTCAAAAGCGAAGCTCTCCCGATAGATGCCGGGATTGATGTTCGCGGCAATCAGGGCAGCCTCAATCAGGAACGTGCCGGAGCCGCACATCGGGTCGACGAAATCGGAATCCCCGCGCCACCCGGTCTTAAGGATAATTCCTGCGGCAAGCGCCTCGTTGATGGGGGCTTCGGTAGCGTCGGCGCGGTATCCGCGTTTGGAGAGCGGTTCGCCGCTGGAGTCGAGAGAGATAGTGACTCGGTTGTCGGAGATATGGACGTTGAGCTGGAGGTCGGCTCCGGAGAGGCGAATAGAGGGTCGGCGTCCATACTTGTCGTTGAAATGGTCGGCTATGCCGTCCTTCACTCTATAGGTCACGAACTTGGAGTGGGTGAAATCCGAGCTGTTGACGGTGGAGTCGATCGCGAAGGTGGAATCAACCGTCATGAACTGTTCCCAGTCAAGATCGCGCACGTAGTCGTAAAGCTCGTCGGTGGAGTCAGCTGTGAATTTTACAATCGGCTTAAGAATCCTCAGAGCCGTTCGGCAGCAGAGGTTTGCGCGATACATAATTTCGTTGTCGCCTTCGAATGTGACCATACGCGTGCCGGTCTCCACGTTTTCGGCGCCCAGCTCGATGAGCTCGTCGCAGAGCACGTCTTCAAGGCCCTGGAAGGTTTTGGCAACCATCTGGAATTTAGTTTCCATCTTTTTGATTGATTTTGCGGGGTTGTTCACCCTTGTCGCGTTAAATAGGTTTTTGTATGTTTATGAAATGGGGTTTTCCTTTGTTTTTGTCTGTTGTGTCTCAGGGCATATAGTTGAAGTCCCCGAAGGTTATAGTCTCTTCTCCGGGTTTCTGTTTCCCGTCGGCGTGGCTGTCGCGTCCTGCCGTCTTTTTCGAGAGGTCGTTGAGCGTCTCGTTGAACCGGGGCTCGCGGTTGTAGGTCGGCACGCTCTCTATGAGGGCTATGACCTCGTGGTCGTCAAACTGGTCGGGCTTCAGCACCGCATATTTCATCTTCGCGGCGTTTCTTCGCTGCTTGATGACCTTGTCGGCGCCGTAGACTTCCGCGATTCTTTCCGTCGACTCCTCCTTGCGTTGAAGCTCCTCCTCTTTGTCTTTCTTGCTTTCGAAGATGATGGGACCCTCTTTCCCGTCGGGTTTTCCGTCGGGCTTTCTGTCGACGAGGGTCACGTCGAATCCGGAGGCAAGGACCGTGATTTTCACTCTGTCGCCCATCTCGGGATTGTCGCCGATGCCCCATTTCACGTCGATGCTCGAAGGCAATTTGGTGGTGAATTGGGTTATCTCTGCAATCTCCTCGGCTCTCAGGGGATTCTTGCTGTCTTTCCAGCAAGTGAACTTGAAGAGCAGGCGTTTGGATGTGTTGATGTCGTGCGCCTTGAGGAGAGGGGAGTGGAGCGCATTGTGGATGGCGTTGGAGATTCTGTGTTCCCCCTCGCCGTAAGCCGTCGAAATGATGGCGGTGCCGCTGTCTTTCAGGGTGGTCTTCACGTCCTGGAAGTCGACATTGATGTAGCATTTTTCCGAGATGATGTCGGAGATGCTTCGTGCGGCGTTCGCGAGCGTATCGTCGGCTTTCTCAAAGGCATTGAAGAAATTGACGTCCTTATATAGCTCGATGAGGTTTTCGTTGTTGATGACAAGCAGGGCGTCGACATGCTCTCTCATCTCGTTGGCGCCGTCGAGGGCCTTGAGAATCTTTTTCTCCCCCTCGAACATGAAAGGGACGGTCACGATTCCGATGGTCAGCATCTGGGCCTCTTTCGCGAGGCGCGCCACCACCGGGGCGGCCCCGGTGCCGGTGCCTCCGCCCATGCCGGCCGTGATGAACACCATTTCGGTGCCGTCTTCAAACAGTTTCCTGATTTCGTCTGCGCTCTCTTCCGCACACTCTCTTCCGACTTCCGGATTGTTGCCTGCGCCACGGCCGTGGGTTACGTTCCATCCAAGAAGGAGTTTTGTCGGCACGGGCGACATGTCGAGATGCTGTTTATCGGTGTTGCACACCACGAAATTCACGTTCGGGATGTCCTGACGATACATATAGTTGACCGCGTTGCCGCCACCGCCTCCGACTCCAATCACCTTGATGATTGAAGCATTGGGGTCTTCGAGGAAATTTGAATCGTCGTCTATGTTGTATATTTTGGTGTCGTCGTCCATAACGGATAGGGGTAAATTATGAGGATGAGGGGTTGCACAATACAGTTGGTGGCGTCAGTCGATCAGCTCGGAATTGTCGGTGGGGCCGCTGAAGATATTGGCTATCCTCCTGGCCATTCCCTGCATGAATTTGTTTTCTTTCTTCTGTTTTGGTTTTATCTCTTCTTGCTTCACGATCTTGGGTTGCCCTGTGGCGGGGAGCTCCTGCTTCTCAGGCTCTTCGAGACATTTCCGGTTGCTGAGTGTAGCCCCGGCATACAAGACGCTTGCCACCTGCTCGCATTCATAGCTTGAGCTCTTTGTCTCGTCGATGGTGACGTAGGGGGGGAGTTTCCCTCTGCGCACGGGGAGATTGCTTTGCTGAGAAAGCAGGTCCATCATCCCCTGGAGCCTTGCTCCGCCTCCGATGCAGATGATTCCTCCGGGGAGGTCGGCCTCTTTAAGCCCGGCGTATTCCATCTGCTCTACGATATTGGCCACGATCTCTTCCGACCGGGCCACGATAAGATTGCTGACTTCGGAAAGCTTCACTCCGTTGAGATTGAGCGATGAGGCCGTGTCGCGGGGGATAGCGTTTCCGGAGGTGATTTTGATGTCTTCGGCATTCTCCTCAAGGACGTTGAGCGAAGTGATGTCGCGGGTGATGTTTCTGCCTCCGAAGGGGAGGGTGGCGAAATAGCGGAGGCATCCTTTGCGATAGATGGTGACGGTGGTTGTCTCCGCGCCCATGTCGACGAGCATGCATCCGAGCCGCTTCTCGTCGGGCGTCAATATCAGATGTCCGGTGGCGAGGGCCGTCACGACAAAACCCTCTATCCTGATTCCGAGTTTGTCGGGAATCGTGCGGGTAAGGTTTCGTTTCAACTCCGGGCGACATGCTATGAGGTCGTAGGTGGCCTGAATGAAATTGCCTACCGCGCCCTTGGGGGAATGGGTCTCTGCCTTTCCGACTTTGAAGATGCGGGGGACGGTATCGATGACTTCGAGGGTGTTGTCGATTGCGGAGCGCATAGCGTCGTTCTTAAGACGCTCAAGGATGTCGTCGGTGATTTCCGTGTCGTCGGGCAGGGAAAGCGACACCTCTGTCGTGATGCTTCTCAGGGAGCGCCCTGAAAGCCCTACGAACACGCCTTTGATTAGGCGTGGGGCCACGCCCGTGCGGCGTTCGATGCGGTCGATTATCCTCGCAACCCTTACGGAGGTCTCCTCAAGGTTCTGGATCACCCCGTATCTGACTGCGTCGACCTCCTTCTCCTGCTCAAGGGCAACGACCTCAAGCTGCCCGTCGTCGCTCGTGCGACCTACGGCAGCGATTATCTTGCAGCTGCTGATTTCTATGGCTGCTATATATCTTGCCTCACTCATTTCTGTTGTCTGATTCTTAGTTATAACGACAAATCCTGCCGTTGGTTTTAAGGCGTTGCCGCGTTGGCGGGGTGATTGTTGGCTGATTCTGTAGGCAAGGTTGCCTCTTCCATGTCGATATCATCTTCAAAGACAGGGGAATGCAGCGTTTTGTCCTTAATTCTTCGCGTCGCTACGACCTGCCCCTTGAATTTGACGGAAATCGTGTCGTATTCCTCCCATCCCTTGTAGGGAATCACCTTTCTGTAGAACGTCAGCAAGGCCCTTCTCTTCTCCCGCATACGGGAGGTGTCGCCGAAATTGACGACGTGTCCCTGAATCCTGGGCACGAGTATGATATTGTCTTTGTCGCGGGCTTCAACCATCGCGATGAGGTCTTTGAGCACTTCATCGGATTGGACGAAGCGGGTGACGGGGAATATGTCGGAGGGGGAGAACGATGCGGAAAAATTGCCGCTGACCACGGGCACGTCGACAAAGAAATTGGCTTTCGATTCAATTCTTTTCCCATCTTTGTTGATGTAGAAGCTGCCTGTGGAGTCGAACACACGGATTTCGGGAATCATCGGGACGATGTTGACGTTGAGCATCCGGTCGGTCGAGAGGTTGCATTCCACTTTCTCGAAATTTGAGAACCGCGAAAGATAGTTTTCGATGTCGAGCGTGTTGATTGCCGACAATTTCATCCCCTCTATTTTGCGCGGATAGTTCATCAGCTCTTTCCTGACGCCCTGAATCGTGACGGTGTCGACGCTTGTAGCGGATTCAATCGTCACGTTGATTCCCCGGCACTCATGACGTTCCGCCTCCCCGTGTGCCCAAATTGTCACGGTTGCGACATAGGCGAACAAGAAGGTGAGCAACAACCATTTCAACAGAGTCTTACTCATTTTTCCACACGTTGGCGTTCTTCCAAAATTCCATTGATTTCAGGGAGCAGCCTGTCGATGTCGGCGGCCCCTAAAGTCATTAGGATGTCAAAGTTACTATTTTTTATCAGATTTAGCAAATTTTTTCTCTCACAAAAACGTTTGTTTTCGCTCTTTACGTCTTTGAGTATCAGATTTGAGTCCACTCCGGGAATGGGAAGCTCCCGGGCGGGATAGATTTCGGGCATTATCACTTGGTCGGCCTCCGACAAAGCGCGGGCGAAGTCTGCGGCGAAATCGCGGGTGCGGGTATAGAGATGGGGCTGGAATACGACCGTGAGTTTCCTTCCGGGATAAAGCTTCTTTACCGACCGGATTGAGGCTTTGACCTCGTTGGGGCTATGGCCGTAGTCGTCGATGAGCACGGTGGAGCCGTCTTTGCCGTCGCGCCACACCTCAAACCTCCTTTTGGCTCCCTTGAACGACTTCAGGCCGCGTCTGACATCGTCGGCAGTGGCTCCTGCAAGAAGGGAGGCTGCGGCTGCGGCCACGGCGTTGTCGATATTTATCTCCACGGGCACCCCGAGTTCTATCCGCTCTATCCTTACGGATGGTCCGGCCAGCGTGAACGATAGGGTCCCGTTTCCGTAGCAGATCTCTTCCGCGTGCCAGTCTCCATCCGGGTCTCCGCTGTAGGTCATTGTCCTGACCCCTTCTGCAGTGCGTGGCTTCAGTTTAAGACCTGTATGCAGAAGAAGATAGCCCCCTTCGCGGATAAGCGACGTGAAATGCGCGAAACCTTCAAGATATCCCTCCTCATCTCCGTAGATGTCGAGATGGTCGGGGTCTGTGGAGGTGACGACGGCTATGGCGGGGGAGAGCTGATGGAAAGAGCGGTCGTATTCGTCGGCCTCTATGACCGACCATGGTGAAGACTCGCTCAAGACGAGGTTGCTGCCCGTGTTGCGCAGGATTCCTCCGAGGAAAGCGTTGCAACCAACGCTTGATTCGCGAAGGATGTTCGCGGTCATTGAGCAGGTCGTGGTCTTGCCGTGGGAGCCTGATATGCATATAGCTGACGTGGAGCGCGTGATTTTTCCAAGCAGAGCGGCACGTTTCACCACCTCGAATCCATTCTTCCAGAACCATGAAAGGATAGGGCAGTCGGCCGGCACGGCGGGAGTGTAGACCACGAGCGTGTCGGCAGGATTGCGGAATGCCTCCGGGATTTCTTCGGGGTCGTCGTTGAATGTAATCTCCACGCCCTCTTTTTCAAGCTCTGAGGTGAGGGTGGAGGGGGAGCGGTCGTAGCCTGCCACTTTGTGGCCTTTGCTTATGAAATAGCGTTCGAGATTTGCCATTCCGATTCCTCCGGCCCCGACGAAATAGAGATTGCGGAAGGGGGAATCTGATGGATGAATGTTTTCTTGTCGGTTCATTTTTCGGAGATATTGATGATTTTGCAGACCTCGTCGGCAATTCTGTGGGCGCTGTCTGTGATACCCATTTTCCGGATGTTGGCTGCCATAGATTGTAGTCGGGGTTTGTCGGCAATCAGAGATATGGCTTCGCCGACGAGCTTTTGCCTCGCCTCGGCGTCGATGATGAGCACGGCCGCGCCGACGTCTGCAAGTGCGCGGGCATTATGGGTCTGATGGTCTTCCGCCACGTTGGGGGAGGGGACGAGTATCGCCGGTTTGCCGAGAGCTTGAAGCTCGGATATTGAGCCGGCTCCGGCACGGCCCACGACAAGGTCGGCCGCCTTATATGCCGCCGCCATGTCGGATATGAACGGGGTGACCACCACTCCGTTTATCCCTTTGGCGGCTGCCGGGCCACGGTCGCCGAAACTCTTGCCCGTCTGCCAGATGACCTGGATTCCATTGTTGGCCAGTAGCTTCACTCCTGCCTCCATGCTCTCGTTGATTGTCAACGCCCCGAGGCTTCCCCCGACCACGAGGAGCGTTGGCTTGTCGGGGTAGAGCCCGAAAGATTCCCTTGCTTCGTTGGCTGACTTCCCTGAATCGAGAAGGGCCTTCCGGATTGGGTTTCCGGTCTTTATTATCTTGTCGGCGGGGAAAAAGCGGTCCATTCCGTCGTAGGCCACACAAATCCTGTCGGCTTTTTCCCCGAGCAGTTTGTTGGTCACTCCGGCATAAGAATTCTGCTCCTGAATGAGAGTGGGAATCCCGGCTCTTTGGGCGGCTTTAAGGGTCGGCCCCGAGGCATATCCCCCGACTCCGATCGCAATGTCGGGCTTGAAGTCGCGGATGATTTTGCGCGACAGCCTCAGACTCTTGAAAAGCTTGATAATGACGGAGAAATTCCGCCACAGCCGTTTGCGGTCGAATCCTGCCACGGGAAGACCAATTATTTTGTAGCCCGCGTCAGGCACACGGGTCATTTCCATTCTATTGTCGGCTCCTACGAAAAGGATGTCGGCGTCGAGACGCTCCTTCAGGGCGTCGGCTATCGATAGGGCAGGGAAGATGTGTCCGCCCGTTCCGCCTCCGCTGACCACGATTCTCGGACGGTGAATGCCGTCGGTGGCCGACGGCTTGTTGTCGATATTTTCAGTCATTTATTTATTTGCCTGTGTTGAATAGTTGGCGGCCTGCATGTCTTCGGGAAGTTCCTTGAGTTCGGCCTTTATCTGTTTCTTATTGCCATTTATGACGGCAAACCTGCTGACCGACAGCATAATTCCAATAGCCATCGACATGACCACCACCGACGTGCCTCCTTTTGAAATAAGGGGCAACGGTTGCCCGCTGACAGGGAACAATCCCGTCACGATGGCCATATGGACCAATGCCTGGAACACTATCAGCACCGCGCACCCCATAATCAGGAATGCGGGGAATGCCCTCGAACAATAATATGCGATTCTTCCCGCCCTCGCAAGTAGGAAGAGATAGAGCATGAGGAGGAATACGCCGCCCACGAGTCCGGTGTCTTCCACGATGATGGAATAGATATAGTCGGAGAAGGCAAGCGGAAGGCGAGCGCTTTCGCGTGAATTGCCGGGACCTTGTCCGAAGACGCCGCCATTTGCCTGCGCGATTTTAGCGAAAATCACCTGGCGGTTTTCGTCGTTGATGGGGTCTTCGGGATTCACGCCCTCAAGGAAACGCTGAATCCTCCCCTTATGGGTTCCGACGCGGTTGACTCCGTCATCGGCCGCCATGGCAAGCTCTGTCTTGCCTAAGTCGTTGATGTCAGGCCCGCTGTCCGACGTATATTTCATCATATACAGCATGCCGCCACATATCCCGTAGACGGCAAGCACCATAAAGAATTTCTTCCATTTCATCCCGCCGATAAGAAACATCGAAAGGCTGACTCCGAAGAGCAGGATGGTGTTGGTCAGACCGTTTTTCCATAGAAACGCTCCGAACACAATGACCACGAGCGCGGCCTCCACCACTCCTCTGTTGGAGACTCCCCTTGGTTCTTGGTTGCGTCCAAGAATCGTGGCGAGCAGCACGACGACAGTGAGCTTCACAATCTCGGGTGGTTGGATGGTGAATCCGGCTATCCGTATGGCCCTTTGCGCACCGTTGATTTCCACTCCGAAGAAATTCGACAGAATCAGCAGTCCGAGTGAAAGGAGCGCGAAAAACCAGGCAAACTGGCTGAAATAGCCATAGTGGACGTTCTGAAGGGCGAAGACGAGTCCGAGTCCGATGATAAGGAAAATGCCATGCCTTATCAAGGGCATATAGACGTTGGAGCCCGAGACCTCGGAACTTGAAGCCGAGAAAAGCTCTATGACCGACACCATGAGGAGCATTATGTAGATTCCCCAGATATAGGGGTCGGGCTTAGGCCGGGCTGCGTCCTGACGCGCTTTGCGAGCACGTGGGGCGGCGGTCTCGATGGTCTCGACGGCAACGCCGTCGATGGTCTCTTTGATTGTCACGCCTTGAGGGGGCGTTTCGGTTTCATTTTGCATGGATGTTGTGGATTGAGGTTGGAAGAGATAAATTTTTTCAGCTCATAGCTTTGACTGCTGCCTTGAATTGGTCGCCACGGTCTTCATAGCTTTTGAAGAGGTCGAAGCTGGCGCAGCAGGGGGAGAGGAGCACGGTGTCGCCATCGGTGGCAATTCTCCGGCAGGCTGCGACGGCATCGTTGAGATTGTCGGTGCTGACTATTTCCGCTACTTTCCCGGAGAAGAAATCGAGCAGCTTTTCGTTGTGAAGACCCATGCAGACGATGGCTTTGACCTTCTCCCTGACGAGGGGCTCTATTTCGGAGTAGTCGTTGCCTTTGTCTTTCCCGCCGAGGATAAGCACGGTGGGGGTGGTCATGCTTTCGAGGGCATACCAAGTGGAATTGACGTTGGTGGCCTTTGAGTCGTTGACGTAGCGCACTCCGTCGACAGTGGCGACGTATTCGAGACGATGTTCCACGGCTTCGAAATCCTCAAGGGCCTCGCGGATTGTATCGTTTTTTATATGAAGCGCTGAGGCGGAAATGCCGGCTGCCATGGAATTGTAGAGATTATGAAGTCCAGGAAGGGAAATCTTGTCGCATGGTATTTCCCATACATCCCCGGGGGTGGAGAAACGCACGACTCCATTGTCGACCCATGCCGCGCTCTCCTCCTCTTTGTTGAAGCCGAAGGGGAGACGCAGCGCCTCGCTCTGCACGTGTCTGATTTGCTCGCGGATGATTGGGTCGTCTTGCCAATAGACGAAGAAATCTTCCTTTGTCTGATTCTGCAGAATCCTGAATTTTGCGGCTGCGTAATTCTCCATCTTGTGGTCGTAGCGGTCGAGATGGTCGGGGGTTATGTTGAGAATCACGGCTATATTGGCCTTGAACTGATACATGTTCTCAAGCTGGAAGCTTGAGAGCTCGATGACGTAGTTTTCGTGGGGTTCGAGCGCCACCTGTAGGGCAAGGCTTTTGCCGACGTTTCCGGCCAGGCCCACGTCGAGGCCCGCCTTGCGAAGGATGTGATACGTCAGCAGGGTAGTGGTGGTCTTTCCGTTTGAGCCGGTGATGCAGACCATTCGGGAGTCGGTGAATCCGGCGGCGAATTCGATTTCTGAAAGCACAGGTATCCCCTTTCCTGCAATCTTTTCCACCATCGGTGCATAAGGGGGTATGCCCGGACTTTTCACGACTACCGTAGCGTTAAGGATTTTCTCTTCGGTGTGCTGCCCCTCCTCAAACGGGATTGAATGGTTGCGGAGCATCTCCTTGTATTTTTCCGGGATTTTGCCCATGTCTGACAGGAACACGTCCATCCCCTTGACTTTGCCAAGCACCGCGGCACCCGTGCCGCTTTCTCCCCCTCCGAGCACGACAAGGCGGCCGGAAAGGTCTATGTTTTGTTTGTTGATTTCCATTATGTATTTCCGACTTTAAAAGTCTCTGTTTTTATCTGATTTTCAATGTGACGAAGGTCAATGCAGCAAGAAGAATCCCAACAATCCAGAATCTTACGACTATCTTCGACTCCGGAATCGGGGCCTTGGGATAATTAAGCAGGCATTTCACGGAACCGTCGCCGGCCTTCTGGAAATGATGGTGGAGCGGCGTCATCTTGAATATCCGTCGGCCTTCACCATGTTTCTTTTTCGTGAATTTGAAATATCCCACCTGAAGAATCACGGAAAGGTCTTCTATGAAGAATATAAGGCACAACAGCGGGATAAGCAGCTCCTTGCGGATAAGGATGGCGAAGACGGCGAGGATACCCCCGAGCGTGAGGCTGCCGGTGTCGCCCATGAACACCTGAGCAGGAAACGCGTTGTACCACAGGAAGCCCACCAGCGCGCCGATGAACGCGGCCGCGTAGACCACCAGTTCCTCTGAGCCGGGGATATACATGATGTTGAGATAACCGGAATATATCACGTTGCCGCCAAGATAGGCCATGATGGCGAGCGCGACCCCGATTATGGCCGAGGTTCCTGCGCAAAGTCCGTCGAGTCCGTCCGTAAGGTTTGCCCCGTTGCTGACCGCTGCCACCACTATGATTACGACAAGCACAAACACGAGCCAGCCGAGAATGTCGGCAGTGTAGGGATTGTCGATCCAGCCTGTCAGCCATTCGTAGTTGAAGTTGTTGTTCTTCACGAATGGGATGGTGGTCTGCGGGGATTTCACCGTGTTGACAGAATGGACGATTTCCGTCTCATGGCTGACGGCGTTTTCCACCTCCATGTTCTCGCTCATGACGATGTCGGGGGAGAGCCACATAGTCAGGCCGACGATAAGCCCGAGTCCCACCTGTCCGATCACCTTGTATTTCCCTTTCAGACCGTCCTTGTTGTGGTATTTAAGCTTGCGGTAGTCATCGAGGAATCCGATGGAGCCCATCCAGACCGTGGCGACAAGCATCAGTATCATGTAGATATTTGAGAGATTGCCGAGAAGAAGGCAAGGCACGAGGATGGAAAGGATGATTATGACTCCTCCCATCGTGGGGGTGCCGGTCTTGCTCATCTGCCCTTCGAGGCCAAGATTGCGCACCACCTCTCCCACCTGCATTTTTTGCAGGCGTCGGATTATGTCGCGTCCGAAAATCAGGGCTATCACCATGGCCAGGGCAAACGACATGCCTGCCCTGAAGGTGATGTAGCTCATAAGGTGGATTCCCGGGAAATCCGTATCCTTTAGATAATTGAATAGAGCGTATATCATCTGAGTGAAAATGCGTTTTTGACCTCTTCGCGGTCGTCGAAATGATGACGGACGCCGCATACCTCCTGATAAGTCTCATGTCCCTTCCCTGCCACGAGCACGACAGAGCCCGGTTTTGCACGTCTTACGGCCTCGCAGATGGCTGTGCGACGGTCGGTGATGCATTCCGTGCGTCGCAATTCCTCCGAATTCAGTCCTTCCCTCATCTCTGCGATGATTTCCTCCGGATTCTCGTTGCGGGGGTTGTCGCTCGTCAGGATAAGGAAATCGCTGCGGCAGGCAGCCTCCTGGGCCATCATCGGACGCTTGCCGTGGTCGCGGTTGCCTCCGGCTCCGACAACGGTGATGATTTCTCCGTCAGGCCCGACTATTTCGCGGATTGTGTCGAGCACGTTGACAAGGGCGTCGGGGGTGTGGGCATAGTCTACTATCGCTGCCACGCCGTCGGACGAAAGGAATGGCTGGAAGCGCCCGGCCACCGGCACGAGTAGGCTCATGTTGACGATGACCTCCTCCGGGTCGAACCCTGAGAGTATCGACGCGCCGTAGACGTCGGTCAGGTTGTAGGCATTGAAGCGTCCCGTGAACCTCACCTCCACCTCGCGCCCGTTGAGCAGCATCAATGTGCCGTCGAGGCGTGTCTCCAGCACTTTACCCCTGAAATCGGCGTCAGCCCGCAGGGAATAAGTATAGACCTTTGCCTTCGTGTTCTGCACCATATACATGCCGCATTTGTCGTCGGCGTTGGTCAGTGCGAAGGCAGATGTCGGGAGCATGTCGAAGAAAGCCTTCTTCGCGTTCATATAGTTTTCCACCGTGCCGTGATAGTCGAGGTGGTCGCGTGTCAGGTTGGTGAATATGCCTCCGGCGAATTGCAAGCCGGCCACGCGGCGTTGAGCCGTGGAATGCGACGACACTTCCATAAAGGCGTATTCACATCCCTCCTCCACCATCTCCGCCAATAGCTGGTTGAGGGTCAGAGGGTCGGGAGTGGTGTGCATGGTCGGGACGGCGCGGTCGCAGACATAGTTGCAGACCGTTGACAACAATCCGGCTTTGTACCCTTCAAGTTTTGCCATCTCATAAAGGAGGGTTGCCGTGGTGGTCTTCCCGTTTGTGCCTGTGACCCCTACGAGTTTCAGGCTGCGCGACGGATGGCCATACCAGGCCGAGGCGAGCCTGCCGAGGGCTTCGGCGGAATCGGCCACGCGGACATACGTTATGCCCTTCTCCACCTTCGCGGGCATCTCCTCGCAAACAATGGCCCCCACATGGGCGCTTGCCACCACCGGGATATATTTATGTCCGTCGGTAGTCACTCCCTTCACGGCCACGAACAATCCGTCTTTCTCCACCTTGCGGGAGTCGCTTTCGAGGGAAGTTATATTCTTGTCGGTTTCGCCTATAATCTCCAGAACGTCGATGTCTTGGAGAAGGCTGGATAATTTGGATGTCATATCTTGAATTGGTTGTTTTTTATATCTTGAGACTTAGCACGATTTTATCGCCCGGCCTGATCGGGGAGCCTTTGGGCAGCGATTGCGAGACTACCCTTCCTCCCCCTTTTATTATCACGTTGAGACCTTTGCACTCAAGAATCTTCAAGGCGGTCGGAGCGTCGTAGCCCGTCACGTCGGGGACGGAATTGGCGGCTGCGGTATGTGCGTCGGCTTTCACCTTCTTCGCTTTCGCGATTCCGAGATGCGAGACGACCTTTGTCGGGTGGCTGCCGTCTGACGCGGCGAAGATAGGCGTGGATTCTTTTCTGGAGGACGTGAACGTCGAGGAATTGTTGAGCATCCCTCGTGCATACATTTTGACGGCCATGTTCTTCACGACCTGTCCTGACGTGCGGTTGGCGCTTGTGCCGGCAGGCCCGAGCACGAGAGCCATACAAGAGTAGAGGGGCTGTTCATAGGGGAAGAACCCCGCGAAAGCATAGCGGCGTTTGGAGGTGTTGTAGGCTCCCTTCTCCACGGGATAGGCCGTGCCGGTCTTGCCGACCACCTCCACGCGGTCGTCGCGCACCATGCGGGCCGTGCCATGGTCGCCCCAGACCACTTCCCGGATGCAGCTCTTCACTTTCTCGGCGGTCTCCGGCGAGCAAATGCGGTCGCGGATGTAGCTTATGGGCAAGACGGAGTCTCTCCCCTCCTCGTCGATCAGCGATTGCACGAGGTGGGGCCTGACGTATCTCCCTCCGTTGGCGATGGCGTTGTAGATGGAGAGCGTGTAGAGCGGGGGAATCTCCGTGTTGTAGCCGTAGGCCTGACGGGCAAGGTCGAGATGGCGTGCGGTCATGGTTATGTTGTTGCCTCTTGAGTCTTTGGGAAGCAGCTTGCGTATTCTCGGGACGCATTCCCCGGCTATGCCGGTGTGCATGGGCTCGAAGAATCCGATGGAGGTCAGGCGGTCGTGGAATTTGGATGGGTCGTCGGCATACCCACGGAAAATCACGCGGGCTATGCCCGTGTTCGACGACATCTCAATCACCTGCTTCATCGTCTTCACGTTGGGGGCGTGGGGGTCGCTCGTGCGCTGGAACGGGCTGCAGTCTACGGTCTCGTTGACGCTTCTGATCAATCCGTCTTCAAAGGCTATCATCATGGATATCGGCTTCATGACCGATCCCGGCTCGAATGCCTGCACAGCCCTGTTGAGGGCCTCTCCATACGTGCCGTTGTCGAGGAGCTCAATGTTGGAAATGGCCTTTATCTCCCCTGTAGCCACCTCCATGAGAAGGGCGGTGCCCCACTCGGCCTTTGATTCCTGGCAGATATTGAGGAGCTCCTGTTCGAGCATGTCCTGCATGTCTATGTCAATCGTGGTCAGAATGTCGAAGCCTCTGACAGGGGCTTGCGAAAGCCAGTTGGTGATGCCGGAGGTCAGCGCCACTTTCTTTGCTTTCCCCGGCTTTCCATAGAGAAGGGTGTCGAGGTCCTTCTCCAATCCGGAATAGCCATGGAATTCCCCGGTCTCGAAACTCTCGTTCACTCTTCCGATGCTTCGGTAGGCCATCCTTCCATAAGGGTAAATGCGGATGTTCTTCTCCTCCTTGTAGACGGGGATGCGGAATCCTTTCCCCTTGAAATCCTTAAGGTAAGGGAAATTGCGGATTCTCTGGAAATCCTCAAGCGTCATTTTGGCGGCAAGCCGCAGGGCACGGTTGCGCCGCTCCGGGGCTTTGTCGAATTCCTTTTTCAGGCGGGTGTGCCAGGAGTATTTCTTTGCGGTGTCGGGATGTTGCGCGAGATTGCGTATGCGTGGGTAATAATAGTCGAGGGAGTCGGCGAGACTGTCGATTTTTGCCCATGGAATGACGTTTTGCTTCATCACCTTGTTGTGGCGCAGGTCGAGCTTGATGTCATACACCTTCAGGTTGCAGGCGAGGATATTTCCGTTGGAGGCAAGTATGTTGCCTCGTTCCGGAGGGATGACCGTCACTTGCGACAGCTCCCTGTGGGCACGCTCGTTCCATGCCGGAGCGTTGACGACGGTGGTCTCAATAAGCTTCACCACCACCCCGATTGCGAATACCAGGAATGCCAGCGTGATTATTCCGTATCTGAAAAGTATGTGTGTCTTGTTGTTCTGTTTCATTTTATGGCAGCGTGAGGGGAATCCGTAGTTCAGTTTTTGTCGAGTTCAAGCTCAAATGGGGGTTGCTCTTGAAAAATGAGGCCGAGCCCTTTCTCCTCCACGAGCCTCTTCATCTCTGTCTCCCTGATTAGCGACATATAGGCGGCTTTCTCTTGGAGCTTGGAGCTTTCGGCGAGCTGGAGCTCCGTGGTCAGCCGTTTGATTTCCTCCATGCGTGTCTTGGTCTTGTAGCGTAGTCCCATCAGCGACAGCATGGCGATTATAAGTATCATCAGCAGCCATGCGTTATGTTTGAAAAATTCTACGGATAGGGAGCGTCCGTATCTGACGTCGGAGACCCACGTCGGGGTCGTGCGTTTGGCCTCAGGCTTTTTGTTTTTGTCGGGATTGTTTGCCATGATTCGGAGAGCGAATGAATAATGAGTTGTATTGGGATTAATGTCTTGTTCTGAAAGTCTTGATTTGTAGGATTATTTGTCGGGAGGTGCCTCCGGGTAAAGAAGCTCCGCCACTCGAAGCTTTGCGCTTCTCGACCGCGGGTTGGCCTCGATCTCTTCCGCCGATGGCTCTATCGGTTTGCGGGTGATGAGCCGCCAGGGGGTGGTCAGCTTCCCGAAGAAATCCTTGTCTTCTTTGCCGTCGATGTTTCCGGTTTTCATGAAGTTTTTGACCATCCTGTCTTCCACGGAATGATACGTCAGCATGGCGAGTCGGCCGCCGGGACTAAGCACGCGTAGCGAGGCCTGAAGGAAGTGTCGGAGGTCGCCCATCTCGTCGTTGGTCTCGATTCTTATGGCTTGGAACACCTGGGCGAGTTCTTTCTTCTCCTGCCGGGGGTCGAGAGCGGGTCTCACCGCGTCGGCAAGCTGGAAGGTGGTTGTGATGGGGGAAGCTTCCCTTGTTTTGATGATGGCCTTTGCCACGAGTCCGGCTTTTTTGAGGTCGGCATAGGCGTTGAAGATGGCCCGTAGGCGCGATTCGTCGTATCCGGCTATGATGTCGGCGGCAGAGGTGGTGGCGTTGCGGTTCATGCGCATGTCGAGGGGAGCGTCGGAGCGGAAAGAGAATCCCCTTTCCGAAGAATCGAAATGATGGAAGCTGACTCCAAGATCGGCGAGAATGCCGTCGGCCTTTCCGGCGTCGTGGTAGCGCATGAAGTTTTCAATAAATCTGAAATTTGAATGCACGAACGTAAACCGAGGGTCGTCTATACGGTTGGCAAATGCGTCCATGTCTCGGTCGAAGGAATAAAGATGGCCATTGGGGCCTAACGCTTCGATAATGGCACGTGAATGACCGCCGCCGCCGAAAGTGGCGTCGATATACGTGCCGTCGGGCTTGATGTTCAGCAAGTTGATAGCCTCCGGCAGAAGCGCGGGTATATGATAGACATCCTCTGGCATGATGCGATTTCTTTCAGATTCTGTTTTTGAAGTGTAAAGTTAGTTAAAAAACAGAAACAATTTACCAACGTCGGCCAAGGAAAATAAAGAAAAATGCAAAAAAACTTATCTACACCCCCCTTTTTCACACTCTTAGAGGGCGCCTTGCTCGATGAGGGTGGCTATGCGGTCGATGATGGCGTCTTCTTCGTTCTTGGAGGGGTTGAAACCGTTCTTCATGTTCATTCCGAAGAAGCGGCCGATGGCTTGATAGAAACTTGCCCTGAGCGAACCGAGGAACGCCTTGACGATGTGATAGGAGTTCTGGTCGGTCTCACGGGTAATGAGCTTGAGAAGGATTTTGCCCTGGCGTTTCGTCATGCGTTTCACGACGGGTTTATATTGCTCCACGATGTCTTTCTCAAGACGCTTGAGGTGCTTTTCCCGGGTTTTCTTGTCGGGCAAGGTCTGGATATATTCGTAGGTCTCTGTAAGGGCGGAAAACGCAAGCTTGGCGTAGGGGAGAGTCTTGCGCACGTCTCTCACTGTTCGCCAATAAAATTCCTCCTGCTTCTTGTTCTTGAATTTCAGGGGAGGATAGACAATGAAATCGTTGAACACCGTCATCCTGACCGTGTCGCCATATTCATCCACGAATCGATAGAACCCCTTGAAGACCTTCACCTTCAACTCAGGTACGGTCTGAAGCGACACCCCCTTTGGCACGTCAGCCCACGAGGAAACCGCCCCACACGCAAACATGAGGAGCGTAAAAACTATCGAATATAGCATCCTTGCCCTTATCATCAAATGAATCTCACTGAGAATGTTCAACATATAAATAATGGCACGGGCAATCCCGTGACTTTCTCAATGTCATGCCGATTGCCGACATGCCCATACATTAATAACGCTCAGAGCTCCCTAAAATTTTAAGACGCGTCGCGACGACTACATTTTCCCGGCCCGACAAAGTAAGGCAAGAAGCGTTTCCTTGCCGAATCTCATCAGAGGATCGATGATGCTCAGCTCCGGATTGATGTCGGCTGCGATTTCATTCCCCCTCTCCCGTGCTTCGGGAGTCAGGGTGGCGACGACTCCCAGGAAGGTGGCGATGTCGTCGTGAATCGACAGATTCAGTTCCCGCAGCGATTTTGGCGGGTTGCCTATGGCGTCGCGCAGCTTCGGGATGAGATGCTGATAGTAGGGGGCTCTGCCGCAGATTGCCTCAAGTGCGCCCAGATGGGCGTGAGGCCAGTTGCCATGTCCGGAAAGCTCTGCCCGCAGCTCGCTCCCCCTTCGCAAAAGGGAATGGGAGCCGCCGACCACGGCCACGCTCAGCAACGTGTCGCCATCCCTGCCTCGCAGTCGGCATCTTGCGAACCCTTTTCCGCTGATTCCCTGCTGCCTGTTGGCCTCGGCTATGGCGTCGTCTGGATTCATGCCTTCGGATAAGGCATGAATCCATGCCGCATACCAACCGAAACTTGCCGCATACGGGGGGATCACCATTTGTCGTCGGGATTAGCGTCGCGCAGGATACGGTTCCAGCGGATTTTCCCGTCAAACCATCCGCGTTCCTCGTCGAACGAGGCGATTACGAACATCGGCGAGCCCACGATATGGTCCTCCGGCACGAATCCCCAGTAGCGGGAATCCGCCGAACGGTCGCGGTTGTCGCCCATCATCCAATAATAGTCGAGCTTAAACGTATAGTAGTCGGTCTGCTTGTCATTGATATAGATTTTCCCGTCGCGCACCTGCAGGTCGTTGCCTTCATAGACGCGTATGGCCCTCTCATAGATAGGGAGGTTGGAAAGGGTCAGATGAATCGTGCCCCCGCGCTCGGGAATCCAGAATTCCCCCATGTCGGGACGCGTCCAGCCATAGTCGGCTCCCAAGGGGAACATCCCGTAGAGGTCGAACAACCTCGTGGCGCTCTCTTTTCGCAGCGGACCCGTCACCTCCGGCCAGGTCTCAACCTTGGCCTTCATCTCCTTCGTCAGAGGGACGTCGTAGAACTGGAAGCCCGTTATTTCGGCGGAAGCAGGGTTGGAGCCATGGTCGTCGGCGCGCACTCCGATTTCAAGCCATTTCTCGTCGGGGATACGTCCGCTGACAGGGATTATGTAGTTGTATTGTACGTTGTCGGGGTCGGCGATTGCCTTGCCGTCGATGTAGATGGTGTCGCCGCTGATTTTCAGTCGGTCGCCCGGCAGGCCGATGGCCCGCTTCACGTAATTCTCCCTTCGGTCTACCGGACGCCATACGATGTCGCCAAACATCGCCTTGTTGCGCTCCATGTATTCACGCGGGTTTTCTATGCCGTTGCGGCGCAGGTCGTGGGTTATCTGATAGTAGTCGGGATTCTGTATCTTCAGGGCCACGGTGTCGCCCTGGGGATAGTTGAAGACCACAATGTCGCCGCGTTGGATCTTACGGATGCCGGGGAGGCGATGGTAGTCGAGCTGGGGATTGTCGAGATAGCTTTTCGTGTTGACGATGGGGAGAGTGTGCTGGGCAAGAGGAAAGTGGAGGGGAGTCTGCGGCACTCTTGGTCCGTAAAGCGTCTTGTTGACCCAAAGATAGTCTCCCACGAGCAGCGACTTCTCAAGGCTTGATGATGGAATCTTATAATTCTGGCCGATGAAGGCGAATATGAAATAGACCAGCACCAGGGCATATATGATGGCGTCGACCCATCCCATGACGGTGCGGGTCGGGCCTTTTGTCTTCTTCCACCAGGTCCAGGGTATATATGCCGTGATATAGATGTCGAGAAGCAGCAGCCATAGCAGCGAGAGCCATGGGTTGCCCATCCAGATGACCCAGAGGAAAAATATGACGGAGACAATGCCGAAGCGCACCCAGCGGGTGGTCTTCGTCTCCTTTATGCGTTGGCGCAGGCTTTTTATCCCCTTCTCTGTGGGGTCGGCCTTCGGCAGGTCGAGCGGTTGGTTGTTGTCCATCTCCTTTTCGTGATTGCTGGTTTATTCAAAAAGTCCGGTGGTGTGGGTGACGTCGGAAAGCATGTCGGCCACGGTGAAGTAGCCCTTTTTCCCTTTTATCCATTCAGCAGCCTTCACGGCCCCGAGGGCAAACCCGCGACGGCTTTTCGCCTCATGGCTGATAGTGATCGTGTCGACGGGAGAATCCCACGTGATGATATGCGTGCCGGGCACTTCTCCTTGACGCATATGATCCACCGGCAGGGCCTTGCTGTCGATGGTCTTGCCCGGTTCAGGCTCCTGCCAGGTCTTGATTCTGTCTACGACCGTGACCAGGTCTTCGGCAAGCGTGATAGCCGTGCCCGAAGGATGGTCGAGCTTGTGGATATGATGAATCTCCATCATGGAGGGGGTGTATTCGGGGAAATCGTTCATCACCCTTGCCAGATAGCGGTTGACGGCCATGAAGACGTTGACCCCGATTGAGAAGTTGGAGCCGTAGAGAAGCGTACCTTTCCCTTTGTTGCACATGTCTTTGAGGTCGGGGAGGGCGTCGAGCCAGCCGGTGGTGCCACTGACCACGGGTACGCCTGCCGCAAACGAAGCGAGAATGTTGTTGACCGCCGTGGTGGGCGTGGAGAACTCAATGGCTGCGTCGGCGCTGCGGAATGCTTCCGAGTTGAAATCTTCAGTATTGTCGGCGTCAATGGCGCAGACCACCTTGTGGCCGCGTTCCTCGGCGATTTCCTGAATCAGATGGCCCATGCGGCCATATCCTATGATAGCTATTTTCATCTTTGTTGGTGTTTTTATATGCTGTGTCGGTCGGGCTGGCGGGGCTTCCCGCGTTCCGGCCCTTCCTATTATAACGTTGTCAAGGTTGCGTTTATGATTGGAGAGCCTATTTTTATGTCGCTTAATCGCCGCCGACCCGGCTGAGAAAACGTAGCGAGTTGACGAGGATGGTCTCTGTCAGGTCTTCTCCGCGCGCATCGGAGAGGGAGGAAATCACTTCGGAAATCAGGATTGGAGAATCATCCGTCTCCGCGAGCATCATGGTGGGATCTGTCTCCGCCACGGTCAAGGGATTGAAGCGGCTTCCGAAGGAGAGCCATATCCCGGCGTCGGTCAGCATCTTTCCGACCGATGGTTTGCCCCTGAATCCATGCACGACCCAGTTCTGCATGGGCTTGATTTCCTTCTTCATCCCTATAATCACGTCGTGGGCTTTCACGCAATGGATAATCAGCGGTTTGCGCAATTTCTCCGAGATCTCTATTTGCCGCTTGAACACCTGCATTTGCATGAAAAGCGGGCCACCCTTCAGCATGTCGATGCCGCATTCCCCGACTGCCACGACTTCCGGGTATGCACAATAGTCAGCAAGCCTTCGCCAGGTCTGCTCTTCAATGTTGCCTGAGGCGGTGTCCCAGGGATGTATGCCGATTGAATAGTATTGGCCGTCGAGGGGACTGAATCCCTCTTTCGGACCCTGTACCACGGCTTCAGGCTGCGGGGCGGGTTTATGGGTATGGATGTCTGATATTTGCATAGGCGGCATCTTTGTCGGATTTATTCAAGCGTGGAGTCGATGGTGTCATGGCACCGGGTCGTAGCCGCTTCCTCCCCAGGGGTGGCAGCGGGCTATCCTTTTGATGGCAAGCCAACCCCCTTTCAGCGGGCCGTGCTTGCGGATGGCCTCCACGGCATACTGGCTGCACGTAGGCTGATAGCGGCAGGCGGCCGGGAACATCGGCGATATGGCTCCTTGATAAAAACGGATTGCCAGTATCATTAGTTTAGAGAGAATGTTGCCCATTATTCACCCTCCTCTCTTTTTACCTGCTTTTCATTATCACTTCCTTTGGTATTGTCAGCGGCCTTAGCCTCCGGCAGGTCTTTGCGCCGGCCTTCAATCTTGGCTGAAAGTTTCCGGAAGAGAGTCTTCATTTTGCTCTCTATCGTGGAGTAAGGCAAGTTGTCGTTGTGGAGATATATGAGGGCGATGCCGAGAGTCCGAATGTCGGGATTGCTCTGAATCATGGCTTTCAATCCATTGCGGTTCAATCGATAGGCCTCTCGGATCCTTCGGCGCATCAAGACGCGGTCCACGGCATGGCGGCGTTTCTTTTTAGGCACTGTGATGAGCATCTGCAGGGAGTCGATTCCAGCCGGTACGTGGTCGCGGAAGGTGGCTTCAAGTTCATCCTCCGTCAGCTTGCGCCACGACAGGCGCAAGGGGTATTCATAAATATTCCCACCTTCGCGAAAAATAGCGTCCACCAGCGAACGGTGGCGCAACTTCTCCCCCTTTTTCAGCGTCAGCCTCTCCTTGCAGGTAGAGTCGGGGCTCTCCGGTATTTTGTCGTCAGTCATGTTCATAACTTTAGCTCCCATGTTATCCATTTCTGAAAACAAAGGTAGTCACTTTTTTTCTCTCCGACAAAATGAAGTTGTTTAAACTTTTTTTCTTTTTCAAGATTTCGTCATATTTTCGGGCTGATTTTGAATCGAGAAGAGTGGGTTTAGTAATCGCAAAAATATAAATCGGCAGAATTTTAAGAACAATAGTTCGTTAATTTTTGAAAGAATCAGGCGGAGTCTCTGACCCCGAAGAACAATAAGTTAGGGGGGATCTCGTCCGCCATGACAAAATTATTTTTCTGATTGTCGGATTTCTGACCCTCAATAAATTTCTTAATATGTTGATACAGCGAGGCATTATGAAGTACTCTTCTGACGGAAGCGACGGAAAGTCTGCGTCCTGTCGCCTCGTGTATCCTGTCAGACATTTCCCTGGCCACATTTACTGCGGAAAGGGATGCGTTGTAGCCAAAGGAGAGTCTGTCGGCATCAGTGGACTGCCAATGTTCAAGCCCTGTGTTTTGCTTCGCATCGCGATAGATGAACTCAATCTGGAATCTGGAGTGGTAAAGGAGAAATATCTCGGACGCCTTCATATCAAGATCCGTACTGAAAAAAACTTCCTTATGACCTTGTCTCTGCATTTGAGTTCCGCTATCACGACCTTGATCTTCCGTTTGAGGGACTTCCCTTTGACCGTGGCGCTGAAAAGGGTCACCTCCTCTCCATCGATTTCAACGGTATCCCTGACGAACACATCCTCCCGGAGATTATGAATGTCTACGGTTCCTTCCTGTTCTTTGGGACGACCGGGGCCGTTCTTCCGCGGACCGGTGTAGATATATTGCAGCACGGCATCATCACGCAACCTGCTCACGACATTGAATCCAAGCCTGACCGCTCCTGCGACAAAGTTATAACTCGCGAACAGGCAGTCCCCTACGAGAATGTCAGAGATATTGAGAAGTTGTTCCTTATGATCGGATATTGCCCTGAGACACTTTGCTGTCTGATTGTCGCGGTTCTCCTTCATGTGTTCAAGATAGAACGGTGTACGGCCTTTCGTGGAGAGCGGAGTTGTCTGTACCGCGAAAAGGAATCTCGCATCGCTGACACCGGCGGCCACCTGGGCGAAACCAAGAATCTCAAGCCCCCGTTTTGTCATGCCGGCACATCCCGACCAATACCTGCCAAGTCCGGGAGTCTTCTTTCCGGATTTGCGGAGAAAGCTGTGGTCAAGGGCTATGGCGATCCTGTGGACGTTGTCGGCAAGGAGCATGTTGCTGTTGAAGGCGCACCAGTCGAACTTCTTTTTGAAATTCTGCCTGAAGCGGCTCTCACAGGAACCTCCATGCCGGGCCATCGACAGGAAATTCAGTCTTCCGTATATTGTCAATATCAAAAACATGTAGATTCCAAAACGAAGTGCAACGTTATGGAGCCTAAATGATGTAGATTCAAGGGAAAGTGTTAACTTTGCCCCGTGGATCGAAGAGGAGGCGAGCCCTGCAGAGGAGCAACTCGACCAAGCAATAGATTCATCCGCCACGCTGAAATCGTGGAAACAGACGGGGCTGTCTTGCGGCAGCTCCGTTTTCATAATTTTAGACGGCGGCCATGGCTAAGAAAACCTTTCCCATAGTGGCAATACAAAAAAACAAAAAGGGAGACCGAAGTCTCCCGAAGATTAATTAATTTTGTATTGCTCATGTACAATCAATTAACCCTTGCGCAAAGATACACAATTTCTGCCATGCGCCAAAATGGTTCTTCGCTTCAGGCCATAGCAGACGAGTTGAACCGCCTTCGCGAAGAAGAGGCGGCATTAAAAGGAAATACGGCTCCCGCAAAAAAGATTGCGGCGTCTACCGTCTGTCGCGAACTCAAACGCAACCGTAACAAGAGAGGCGGCTACAGTCCCGGGCTGGCAAATGAGATGGCGAAGGAAAGACGGGAGCGTATAGTTAGGAACACAGCGCTCAAGCCCGGTGTTCTGGAACGTGCCATGAAGCTGCTTGTCGAGAAAAGATGGTCTCCCGAACAGATATCCGGCAAACTCAAACTGGAGGGCATACAGATATCCCATGAACGTATATATCAGGAAATAAGGTCAGACCTTGAGAAGTATAGCCAGTACACGCATCATGGAATGAAACATCGCAGACATCAGGCCAAGCCATACAAGACGGCAGGAAAATCCATGATACCAGACAGGGTTTCAATCCATGACCGTCCGGCCGAGGCCGACGGCAAAAGATTTGGAGACTGGGAAATGGATCTGGTAGTCGGAGCCGAACAGAAAAGTGCTGTCCTGACCATAATCGAACGTAGCCGGAACTTCTTCATTCAGACAAAGCTCCCATCTAAAAAACCGGCCGATGTTGAGGAAGCTGTCATTCGATTATTACTGCCATACAAGCAGTTTGTATACACCATTACAACAGACAATGGTGTTGAGTTTATGAATCACAAGAATATCTGTAACGCCTTGGACTGTACCGTTTATTTCGCAGACCCGTATTGCTCAGGGCAAAAGGGCGCGATTGAAAACATGAACAAGATATTGCGAGAATATTTCCCGAAAGGCACTGATTTCAGACTTGTCTCCCAGGATCAACTTAACAAAGTTCAGTACCAAATCAATGAGAGACCGAGGAAAAAATTAGGTTTTTCAACACCGAAAATTGAGTTCTTCCGAATGATTTGCTAATTTTGCACTTGCCACTTGACTCTACAAATATCAAAAACATTGTCTCGATGAAGAAACTTTCAAAATTTTTTCGTACTTTAGCAGTCCGGTTGAGCGCAGTTGCGACAATCGACCTTACTTGGTCAAGTGACTGAAATTTATTCATAACTCATTGATTTGCAACTATAAAGTTACGAAAATTTGGCACTTGACCAAATTTTATTGACACTTATTTTATTGGAAATCAATAACATGGATATATTTTGCAGCATAAATTTCTAATTCAAATTTTTAACGAACTATTGTCAATACAAATTGGACAGTGTTGAGAGTTGATCATTTCCGATGTCATATTCGGAATAAGTTTTTATCAAAGCAATGGGTAGCTTGCCATCGCGATTTATCTTCTTAAGTGAGGAAGCAAATTTGGCATTGAAAATGGACGTATAATTTGAGAGGCTGGTACAAAACTTTCGATTATTCGCTTGGAAAAGTGTGGAAACTTACGATTATTCGCTTGGAAAAGTGTAGGAGCATGCGATTATTCGCCTGTAAAAGTGTGGGAATCCCTTGTTTATTCACTTGTAAAAGTGTATATTTGTAGGTCTAAATCAAATGGGATTATGCTTAAAAGAAAGATAGAGACATATTTATCCGAGTGGAAACGGTCTGACGATAGAAAGCCGTTGGTGATAAAAGGTGTGCGCCAATGCGGTAAGACATATATAGTCCGGAAATTCGCAAGAGATAACTACGACGAGGTGGTCTATATGAATTTTATCCTTGAGCCGGACAAGAAGTCAGCTTTTTCAGGAAATCTGGATGTGGAGACCATCATTCTCAATCTCTCGGCGCTTATTCCCGGATCTCGTTTCGTCAGCGGAAAAACCTGTATCATCCTTGACGAGATTCAGGAATGCAAAGAGGCGAGGACAGCGCTGAAGTCTTTTCAGATAGACGGTCGTTTTGATGTGATAGCCACAGGCTCGCTTTTAGGAGTGAAGGGCTATGGCAGAAGCGAGAAGAAAAATAAGGGTGAAACCGGGGAGGATTCTATTCCTGTTGGGTATGAGACGATAGTTGACATGTATCCGTTGGACTTTGAGGAGTTTTTATGGGCGAACGGAGTAGGAGATAAGGTGATTGATACCATTAAATCATGTTTTGAGAATGAAAGTGTGGTTCCCGAAGGCATCCATAGGGCTATGATGGATTTACTGTACCGGTACATTATTGTCGGAGGATTGCCCGAAGTCGTGAACTGCTTCCTTGAGACAAAGAATATCGAATTGATTTACAATAAACAGCAGACTCTCATAGATGAATATGAGGAGGACATGGTCAAATATACTGATGATTCCGACAAGCCTCATATTAGAGAATGTTTTGAGTCAATCCCTAAGCAATTGGCTAAGGAGAACAAGAAATTCCAATATTCCGTAGTCAAGAAGGGAGGGAGAGCGTCACAATACATGGGTAGCATACAATGGCTGGAGGATGCGGGAATAGCAGAACGATGCTACAACACGACGATTCCGGAACTTCCATTAAATGGCAATTCCAATGCCGACTGCTTTAAGGTCTACACCACTGATATAGGCATCCTTATGGGAATGCTTGATTATGGCACTCAGGCAGACATTTTACAAGGAAATCTCTTCGGATACAAGGGCGCCATCTTTGAGAACCTTATGGCAGATTTCTTATGCAAGTCCGGACAGAAACTTTATTACTTTCAGAAGGAGAGCGGACTTGAAATCGACTTTTTGGTGAGGTATAAGGGTGAATGTGTGCTGCTTGAAGTCAAGGCAAAGACCGGCAAGGCGAAAAGCGTTGCCACGGTTCTTAAGAACAAAAACATTTACCATGTTAACAATGCAATCAAGTTAGGCCAATACAACGTGGGGAGGTCAGGAGAGGTGCTGACTATACCATTATATATGGGTTTCCTTATCCATGACAGGCTTGCGGAGTTGATTATCCCTGATGTTGATTTGAATTCATTGGTGGATTAGATGTTCGTTGCTATAATTGAACAGGTAGGCCGGATCGCTGTTCAAGTGCAAGCGTAGCAACTTATGAGGTGTTGGGCGAGGAATGGAAAAGAGAGGCGCATTTTCACAAAGGCGTCTCTCTCTATAACCAAAATTCAAGTATTAATTCTGTGAAACTTATTCCCTCCTCAAGGATTGACCCTTCGTCGGGAACGGCCGCCCGGCTTTCCCAAGCTTCGCGACGCTGTTTCTGAAAAAGCAATTTTTCGATAGTTTCTCAACTAATATAATGACGTAATCGCTTTTATAAGCAGTTATCAACTTGTATTTGTAGGTACCTAAGAACATACCTGAACCTTGGAATACGCCGGCAGCTTGCATCTACCGGTGTATTTTCTGCAAAATTAGCAATAAAAAATCCATTTTTTGACACATAAAATGTTAAAGGGGTCAAGCCGAAAGCACGGTGCATATGTTAAATTGGGCAATTAGAAGTGTTAAATTTTTAGGCGTAGAGTTTGACCAGTCGGAAGATGAAGAAGTCTCGGTCTCGGACACCACGCATTTGTGAGCGAAAGATTTTGACTTTAGAGTTGAATGCCTCGGCGGAGGCATTGGTCGCACGACGGCGGAAGTAGTTCAGGATGGTTGGAGCGTGGTTCCTGAATGTTTTGATTACCGAGCGGAAGTTGTTGTTACCAAGAGCCATTACCTTTTCATACCACTTGTTCATCCGCCCCATGGCTTTTGTCGGTGAGATTTTAGCATTGAAAATCTTGCGCAGCTCCATCGCAAGGCTGTATGCAGCCTTCAATATTGGATAGTATTTGAACAGTATGTTGGCGCGATGGCGCTGTATGTCAGTCCATTTGTTCTGCGACATCATCAGAGTGTGTTTGCTGCGGGCCAGTATCTGGCGCATGGTCTCTCCGTTGGAGCACGTTACCGGCGGTTCGGACTTGTCGCGGTTGTTTTCCTCTGCGATAAGCTGACGGCGAATATCAATACGGATTTCGTCAACGGCCTCATTATAGACCTGTTGGACATGAAAACGGTCGTTGACCACATGGGCGTTGTAAAACACTTCCGCGGCTATGAGCATCATTGATGGCGAAAGATCGCAGGTCACTTCCTTGACCCTGCGTCTGACGGAGCGTCCCATCGCACTGACGAGGATTGATATGATCTCGTCACTCTTTGTGCCGGGAATGGCTGCCGCAAGTGTTCCCTTGCCTCCGTGGCCGTCCTTGTTGGTCAGGAACGTCCATACCTCGCCGTTGCTCAGACACGTCTCGTCAAGGCTCATGTAAGGGCCGATATTATCGGCGTTGAAATAGAACCCACAGCCAAGCTCCTGTTCGCACCAGTCGGCGTAACCGCTTATCTTATTGCGGTACAAGTCGGCAAAATGTTTGCCGTTGACGCAGTACATCTGCGCTATCTGTTTAATCGACAGGGCTGTCGTCTCCACCTTCGTCTTTTAAAAAAGCCACGAACTCGGCACTGAGTCGTGTTCCTTCATCGTTGGGAAGCTCGAGATTGTAGCTGAAGATTTCGTTGGTCTGCTTGTCCCACCACTTGTTCTTGCGCATGTGAAGAAACACAGGCCGTCCGCGCATCGGATAGTCCTGTATCGTAACGTAATCCGTATAGCCTCGCGCTACGATATTTGGATTACGATAGTCTTCATCAGACAGTTTCTTCTTTTCGTCAAGCCATATGTCATAAGACTGTTCCGTGCGCTCGAAGCGCACCATCTCAAATAGCTCGTCCAGCCCTTCAGGGAGGCACATCCATATTGCATCTGCGGTTTTCATGCCACAAATTTAACACTTTTCTCAAAATTCATGCACCGGGTTTTCGGCTTGAGCCTGTTAAAGTCAAACGTTTGAAATGTTAAAATGCTTAATTATTGCATTTTTAATTTTTCGATGATGATTCAGCATCTCAGAATAAAGCTGCCGGCTCTCATCCGGCATCTGACATTGATTGGCGTATAAATCAATCTGATATGGATAAAGGCTCTTGTGGCAACCCTGGAAAGGGTTGTCGCAAGAGCCTTCGATACGATGTGCACAGATTGAGCCGGCTGAATTCAGTCTTGATTTAGTGCCTGGAAATAGCAATTGGCTATGACCATCCATTCCTCAAGACTGCCCTGGGTAGTGTAGCCTTTCACTGCCTCCGGGTCGCCCAGATCTTTCCCGGCGATGTCGGGCGAAAGGGTGACTACTGTCGGGGCTGCTTCCGTGTCGCGGTCCCAGAAATCGTCGAATTTCACGGGTGCACGGTCCTCTTCTATTTCATAGAGCTTGCCGTCGAAGACGTAAAGACCCATTATGCGGGCCACGCGTGTCTTCCCGGGTTCTTTCGAGGAGTGATGCACGATTTCAGGAATCTCGTGGAATCCGGCGGTTGAATTGTCCCAGATTATTGCGCCGATTTCCCGGCTTTCCATGTCGGCGATGATGTCTCTTTTTACCTGGGCAAGCAGAGGCTCTACGATCTTGTCGTTGTTTCCCATAGTCATAATATGCTTTAAATTGTTGATTTATTCATCTTTTAGGCAGGATTCATTTTCCTTCCCAATATTTCTTTAGCTTCGACCATTCCACCACCTTTTTTCCCTCCATCTCAATCCATTTCCCGTTGAGCCTGAGGGCGGTGAATAGCCTTCCCTCCTTATCCTCAAGACATACCATCATCAGGTTGGCTCCCAACGGAGCGATTTGCCAATCTTTCCATTCCTTGGCCACGTCCTGAGGATTGAGAAGAGGCGCGTAGCAGCCCGGAAGCCTCATCAATGAGAAGAGGGGGATGACGGTCTCGGCATGTCCGAAATAAAACCGTCCTTTCCTCGTGTTGGGATTATGGATCGGTTCGCCGGTGGTCTCCGCTATGCGTTCGTTCTTGCGGGCGGAGAAGAGACTGTCGGTCTCGTTGATGATCGCTTCGAGAAGCGGACGGGCACATTTGGCGGGGAGGTTGGAGAAGGAGCTTGCGGAGCGTTGGTAGTAGTGCTTCAGGTTGTCCACCTCCCAGCAGCTTCGGTAGTCGGCCTCGGAAAACCATTGTGAGGCGTCTGCCCGGATTTCCGACGCACGCAGCGATTGAAGCACGCCGTAGGCGTCCATGGTCAGCTTCTGAAGCCGATGGCTGTCGGCCACGCCCTTGATTAAAGACGCGGCAGGAGCCGTCGGCACGTTCTCCCGATAGAAATTGGAGAACGAGAAGAGCCATGGCCCGCTGTCGAGGTAGTGCATATAATTTGCATCTGTCTTGAAAAACCGTAGCAGAGGATTGAATTGTCGTCCCTCCGACGTGGATATTTCCAGACCGGAAGAATAGCGGGCAAGCTCATGGCAAAGCTCATACATAGTCATCACTACGCGGGGCACGTAGGTGGCTGAGGCCTCGATCTTCCCCTCCTTCAGAAGTTCGGGACAGATGGCGGCCATCTCCTTGCCGAGACGTTTCTCTTCCATTATGCCGATGTGGTTGAGCGCGCCCCAATTCCCGTCGGTCTTCTCTACCACCTCATTAAGGAGCTTAAGGAATGCGCTCCCTTTCCGGGTGATGGTCCCGTCGGCTTTGGCCTTGTCGAGGGCTTTCAGCAGAGTAGACACCTTTTTCTCCGACGACAGATAGCGCGCCCCGTGTCGGGCTACATAATTAATGAAGACAGGAGTATAGGAGTCGTCCCAGGGCACGACGGAATCGCAGTCTGCGAAGTCGTAGGGCATCATGGTGCCGTCGAGGCGCGGATTGAATGCCTGAATGTCGAGGCATGTCAGCAGCATGACGAGCGCAAGCGGGATATAATTTAGGCGTAATCGCATAGTGTGGAGTTTTAATTTTATGTTAAAACGCCTCCGCTGCAACTAATGTTTTTATGTCTTGATTGAATTTTTTGAGATTTTAGGTTTAACAACTTTTGGGAATTGACATTGAACTTAGCCGTGTTATTATAGATCGTATAAGATATTGCAACATAAAATATTATATTTATGGAAATTTTTTAATATTTTAAATTTGGATGTGAAAACCAACTGCATCCCTTTCATGTTTATGATTCCGTGACGCCATTCCGGCTTGCCGATGGCTCAGATTATTCAATTTATTCACTATGAAGCTGTCCGGGTTTCCCGGAAGGAAATCTGTCGGGCTTGCTTCGATTAAAAATCAGTTATTATGGAAAACAAGGCAAAAAAGGATGTGTCTTCGAAGAAAGAGGATACGAAGTCGAAGGCTAACGACAAGCAGAGTGATGACAACGACGCCAAGGCTGCCGCCAAAGAGGTGAAAGACGCAAAGAAGGATGATCCCAAGAAGGAGGATACGAAGAAGGAGGATGCCAAGAAGGCCGATCCTAAATCCAAGGAGCAAAAGGGAGGAAAGGAGTTCCGCGAATTTTTCGTCGACGAACTGAAAGATATCCTCTGGGCTGAGAAAGCGCTTCTGAAGGCGCTCCCAAAGATGGCAAAGGCCGCTACGGGCAAGGAGCTGGCAGCTTCGTTTGATGAGCACCTGAAGGAGACCGAGGCGCAGATTGCCGCTGTCGAGAAGGTGTTTGAGATGATGGGTAAAAAGCCGTCGACCAAGAAGTGCGACGCGATGGAGGGTCTCATATCGGAAGCCGAAAGTATCATTTCTGACACCGATAAGGGCACCGCAATCCGCGACGCCGGACTGATTCTGGCGGCACAGAAAGTGGAGCACTATGAGATCGCCACCTACGGCACCCTCGCGGCATTGGCCGACGCCATGGACGAGGCCGACGTGGCAAAAGAGTTGAGGTCGATTCTCAGGGATGAGAAGAAGTCGGACAAGAAGCTGACTGTCCTTGCGCTCGAATCTGTCAACGAGGACGCTGCTGAGGAGTAGCCATCAGAATTTGTCATTTAAAAGGTCTTTAATGATTTGGGGGCAGACTTAATGGTCTGCCCCCTTGTCTTTCGATTTTTACGTGTGCTCGGTCAGCTTGCGAAACCTATCAGTCGATGAGTCGGCTTGGCCGGCGAGGTCGAGGCCGGGATGTCGGAGGGTAGTATCTCCGTCAGATATTCTGAGCCGCCTTCGAGGCCTATCCCTCAGAGGGTTGTGGATTTGATACGGAATTGTCGGTCGGTTCGTCCAAAAGCTTCGAGAAAGTGTCGAAATCGCGAGGCTCCTGCTGACATGCTTCCCACTTGCCGTAGATGCTAAACAAGACTTCGTAAAGCATATGAAAATTTGAGGCGTTGTCGGTGACGTCAAGTTTATAGGCGTGTCCAATCTGCAGGTCAGTATCTTTCAAGTCGAAATAGCAGAATGTTTCCGTCCGGGCGGTTCCCTTTGGGATATTGACTCTCAAATCCTGGGTTGCCAATTCATATCGTGAATTGATGTCCATGAGTGAGAAAGAGATTTCGCGGTCCACGCCGCGTTTCTTGTGTTTGTTTTCGATTACGAGTCTCACTGCAATGCCGGAAAAGAATTTGTCGACGGAAAGGTCCTTACGGTCGTCGAAAGGAAACACGCAAACATATTCCAGGTCCTCATGTTCATCGCAGTCGTATGCATAGAATTGCACACATTTTACTTTCAGGGGAGATTTTTTAATCATGTTCATACAATTTTAGAGGGAAGGCCACGAGGCCTTCCGGGGTTAATATTCATTTTTCCAAGGGTGTCATGCGTAATGCTGACGCCCTTATTTCTATCGGGAGGCCTACCTCCCGATATGCTCATATGTCAATGTGCTCCTGCACCAGCAGGCCTGGATATGTATGCGACAAGACGCGCCACGGGCTGCTGGGGCATTTCTGCGGTTGAAAAATGTTGGTGGAAAAAATTATGCGCACCTCATCTCTGCACCACCCGGAGGGGCGCCGCCGCCGAACTTGCTGTTGTCATTGAGATGCAGATGCTTCATAATTGAAAAATGAAGTAATAAAATTGTATGAACGGAAAGCGGCATAAATGGTGCTCACTTCCCATTAATGCCGAAAAATTAGCATTAAAAGATCGATTCTGCAAATTTTTTTCGTTTTCTGTTTTTCCGTTGTATGTTTTGTTTTGTTTTGTTTTGTTCTGTTTTGTTCCGAATTAAAAAATAAAAGTGTTCGGATTTTGATTTTTCTGTTCGGATTTTGAAAGTTGGAACGCTTTACGGAGCCGGTCCGCAGATTCGGCACTTCCGTGATGATAGTCGGGGTCGCCATTATGGTGATTGCCCTGATCGGACTTATCGGCTATACGGCCGACGAGGTGCAGCGCAGGGCGAAGGAGATAGCGATAAGGAAGGTGACCGGCACTCCGGCCTCGAAGATAGTCAGGATGTTCTGTGCCGACATTTTGAAAGTGGCTTTGCCGTCGCTCATAGCCGGGGGAGCTTTGGCGATGATCGTAGGGAGGAGGTGGCTTTCGCAATTCTCCGACCAGGTTGCGCTGTCGCCGGCCATCATGATGGCATTTCTTTTGGCATTGCTTGCCTTGCTCCTCTCGGTCGTCGCGTTCAACAGCCTTGGCGTGGCCCGCAGCAACCCCGTGGACCATCTACGTGACCAGTAGACAAGCCAGCTTCTTCTCGACTTTAAGTTTATATAAAGGGCGAACAAAGAAACGCAGGCCTCCGAGGCCTGCGTTTCTTTGTTTTCGCTGGTTGAATTATCTTGTTGCGGGGCTATTTGCCGGTCAGGAGGCCTTGGAGGTCGTCGAGGATGTTGAGGGCCTGGATGGGGGTGAGGTTGTTGATGTTGACGTCGAGCAGGCGGTCGCGGATTTGCGAAAGGAGAGGGTCGTCGAGCTGGAAGAAACTCATCTGATAGCCGTCGCGGTTCGTGCCGAGGTTGCCCACGGTTCCTTTCCCTACCGTGTCTTTCCCTGCGTTGACTGCGTTTGAACTCTCCTCAAGCTGCTTCAATACTTGGTTGGCCCGCTTTACTATCGACGGGGGCATACCAGCCAGCTTCGCAACATGAATGCCGAAACTATGCTCCGAACCTCCACGCTCCAGCTTACGGAGAAACACCACCTTTCCGCCTATCTCCTTCACCGAGACATTGAAATTAGCGATGCGCTTGAAATTCTTCTCCATCTCGTTGAGCTCATGATAATGGGTGGCAAACAGCGTCTTCGGACGGCAACGCCCGTTCTCGTGAATATGCTCCACGATCGACCATGCTATCGAGATTCCGTCGTAGGTCGACGTGCCCCGTCCGAGCTCATCGAAAAGGATAAGCGAGCGTTCGCTCATGTTGTTGAGAATGGCCGCCGCCTCGTTCATTTCCACCATGAAGGTCGATTCTCCCGAGGAGATATTGTCGCTTGCTCCCACGCGGGTGAAAATCTTGTCGACAATACCCATGCTGACCTCCTTTGCAGGCACGAAACTGCCTGTCTGGGCCATAAGCACAATCAGGGCCGTCTGGCGAAGAAGCGCCGATTTTCCGCTCATGTTGGGCCCGGTGATCATCATTATCTGGCGTGTGTCGCAGTCGAGCGAGACGGAGTTGGCGACGTAAGACTCTCCCGGGGGCATTGTCCTCTCGATGACGGGATGGCGGCCATCAGTGATGGCGAGGCTTTTCGAATCGTCGATTTTCGGACGTACATAGCCATAACCCACGGCACATTCAGCGAAGGAGAGAAGGCAATCCGCCGTGGCCACGGCGGATGCGGCGGCGTGAAGGTCGCGAAAGCGGGTGTTGATCTTGGCAAGCAAATCCTTATAGATACGCTCCTCTATCATCGCTATGCGCTCCTCCGCCCCGGCGATTTTCTCCTCATACTCCTTAAGCTCGGGCGTGATGTAGCGTTCGGCATTGACAAGAGTCTGTTTCCTTATCCATGACTCGGGCACCTTCTCCTTGTGGGTGTTGCGCACCTCAAGATAGTATCCGAAAACATTGTTGAAATGGACCTTTAGCGACGAGATGCCCGTGTTTTCAATCTCGCGGGCCTGAATGGCGAGCAGGGCGTCGCGGCTGTTGGCATGAAGCCGGCGAAGCTCATCGAGCTCAGGGTCAACTCCCGTCGCCACAACGGGCGACTTCCCGAATCCCGACGGCGCGTCGGGATTGATTGTCGTGGAGATCCATCCGGCAATGTCTGAAATGTCGGGCATGGAGGCGGCAAGACTGGCCAGGGCCGCGCATTCGGAATTTTCAATCAGCCTCTTCAGCGACATCGCCCCTTTCACTCCGTCGGAGAGCTGCACCATCTCGCGGGGGGAGATTTTACCCGAAGCTGCACGGCTTCCGAGACGCTCTATGTCGCCCGTCTGCCGGGCTGCCTCGCGTGCACGCTCACGCAGGTCGGAGTCGCCGCAAAAAGCCTCCACGGCGTCGAGCCTGCGGTTGATGGCCTCGGCGTCGAGCAGGGGGAGCATTATCCATCTGCGCAGTTTTCGGGCACCCATGGGGCAGACAGTCTTGTCTACGACTTGCAGCAGGCTCTTCCCGTCGGCCGACATCGGGTCGGCCACCTCCAGATTGCGCACCGTGAAGCGGTCGAGGTGCATGTATCGGCGGTTGTCTATGCGCGAGAGGGATGTGATATGGGATATCTCCGTATGGTTGGTCAGGTCGAGATAATACAATATGCTTCCGGCCGCCACCACGGCTGCTTTCATCCCCTCCACGCCGAAACCCTTCAACGTAGCCGTGTCAAACTGCTTGAGCAGCCTCTCTTCGGCGGCATCGGTGGTATACACCCAGTCGTCGAGCTCGAACACACTTCCCCTGTACGACAGATGCTGGCTGCAAAACTCCCTCGTCCCCTTCATGCGCAGCAGCTCTTTGGGCTGGAATCCTGAAAGCATCTTGTCGGCCTCGTCGACCGCGGCTTCGCCACACAGAAACTCCCCCGTGGAGATGTCGAGCAGCGCTACTCCGACCGATTTCTTGTCGACGTGGATAGCCGCGAGGAAATTGTTCTCCTTCGCCTGCAATGCCCCGGTGGCGTTGTTGACTCCCGGCGTGACGAGTTCCGTGATTCCCCTTTTGACGAGTTTTTTTGTAAGCTTTGGGTCTTCAAGCTGCTCGCAGATGGCCACACGCCTCCCAGCCCTGACAAGCTTTGGCAGATACGAGTCGAGGGCATGGTGGGGAAATCCCGCAAGCTCCACGCTCTGTGCTTTCCCGTTGGCCCTTCGGGTCAGCGTGATACCGAGAATCTCGCTGGCCGCGATGGCGTCGTCGGAGAAAGTCTCGTAGAAATCGCCTACCCTGAAGAGCAGGATGGCGTCGGGATGTTTCTTTTTCATCTCCAGATACTGGAGCATAAGGGGAGTTTCAGCTATTTTGGCCATTGAAGTTGACTATGGGTGAATCTGATATACTGTTGGGGAGGAAGAGTGGGGCAGCGTTCGTCAAGCGAAGAGCGAAAGGAGCCATGTGGCAACGCCGACGTAGATAATGAGGCCTACGACGTCGTTGGTGATCTGAATGAATGGGCCCGTGGCGAGAGCCGGGTTGATTTTCATCCTCTCCAGCGTCAGGGGGACGAGAGCCCCGAAGACCGTGGCGAAAATGACCACGGCGAAGAGCGACAATGCCACGGCTAAGGATATCGTGAACCGCAGCCCTCCCGGCTGGGTGAAAAAAACATAGATAAAGACCACGGCCGATATGATGACGGCGTTCAGCGTAGAGACAAGAAACTCCCTGCCGATCTGCCCCCAGGCGTTCTTTATATCGAGACGCCCATTGGCAAGACCCTGCACGACAATCGCGGAGGCCTGGACCCCGACGTTTCCGCCCGTGCCCATGATGAGGGGGATGAATATGGCGAGGGCCGTGACGGCAGCGATCTGTGCCTCGAAACCCACGAGAATCAGCGAGCTGACGATTCCTCCGGCTATCCCTATAAGCAGCCAGGGGATTCTCGCCTTCGTCTGCTCCCAGACGGAGTCTTGCGCGTCGACGTCAGAGGAGATACCGGAAGCGAGCTGATAGTCGCGTTCGCTTTGCTCGCGCACCTCGTCCATGACGTCGTCCACCGTGATCTGGCCCACGAGCCTGTCGATGCTGTCTACCACGGGCATGGCCACAAGGTCGTATTTCTCAAAATTTATGGCCACCTCGTCGATGGGCGTATCGGTCCTGACGGCGATCGGATCTGCCTCCATGACGTGCTTTATTTTCGAGACGGAGGGATGGGTGATCATCTTTTTCAGGGGAAGGATGCCCCGGAGCTTGCCGTCGTTGTCAGTGACGTAGACGTAGTAGATGTCGTCGAGTTCCTCGGCCTGCCGGCGCATCTCCTTCAGGCAGTCGGGCATAGAGAGGTTTTCGTTGACCACAATCATCTCCGTGCCCATCATGCCGCCGGCGGTGTCTTCGTCATATTGGAGAAGGTCGACGATGTCGCCTGCCTGCTCGACGTCTTCGATGTTCTGGATCACCTCGTCGCGGTCCTCCTCGTCAAGTTCCTGGATGAGGTCTACGGCATCGTCCGTGTCGAGCAGGTCGATGAAATGGCCGATTTGCTCAGGGTCCATCCCTTCGAGGAGCTTTTTGCGGTCTTCCTCGTCGAGCTCCATCAGCACGTCGGCCTTCTTCTCCTTGTCGTCGATGAGATTAAACAGCCATTCCGCCTGCCGCAGGTTGAGCGACTGGAAAAGCTCTGCTATGTCGGCGGGATGGAGCTCCGCCACCTCCGTGCGTGCGGCCTCACTGTCCTGGGCGTCGATGATCGACTCCACGCGCTCTATGTCAGTTTCCGAAAAATCCTTCATTAGCATAACCGCCCGATGGGGGCGTAGTGCAAATTTACGAATTTTTATCGGAATACAACGTAGCTGTTGTCAAAAAAAAGTCGGCTTAAGGCAACATGCCGGCTGTGTCAATAGCGGAAGGAGGAGCCGCCGAGGAATTCGCGGAGCAGCGACGTCGTGGGAATCTGGTCGGCGGGGATAGGCTCGAAATAGCTCAGGAAACGCATCAGCCTGTAGGCCTCGGCATATTGCTCCACGTCGCGGGGGACGTCGCGCAGGATCGGCTCAGCATATTGCTTCATCACCCCCAGCTCGAATATGAGTGAGGAATTGAAAGTTGCGTCGGCGTTCTCGCTGAAGGGGAATATCCATTTCTCCTCCCCCCGGCGCACGCTTGGCCAGCGTTTGATGGTGTCGAGGGCGGAGGTGTGGCGGTATTTGTAGTCCCTGACGATACGGCGGAGCAGACGGTTGTCGCTGGTGGAGATCCAGTTGTGGTTGTCGATTTTCAGGGTGGTGAGTGCGGAGACGTAGATTTTGAATATGTTGTCGGGGTTGATGGCCCCTGTGAGCTCAGGGTTCAGTCCGTGGATTCCCTCGATGAGGAGCACGTCGTTGCTGTCAAGGCGCAGCGGGCGGTGGCGCTCTATGCGTCTTCCGAGATCGAACGAGTAGGTCGGGAGGTTTATCTCCTCTCCGGCGAGAAGTCGACGGAGGTCGGAGTTGAGCAGTTCGAGGTCAAGGGCGTGGAGGCTTTCGTAGTCGTAGTCGCCGGTCTCGTCGAGGGGGGTATGCTCGCGGTCGACGAAATAGTCGTCGAGCGAGATCATCTTGGGGACGATGAGATTGGTCATCAGCTGAATGGCGAGACGTTTGGTGGAGGTGGTCTTGCCCGATGACGACGGACCGGCAATCAGCACGATTCCCGCGCCTCCCTCTTTCCGTCGGGCGGCGATACGGTCGCTGATTCTTCCGAGCAGCTTGTCGTGCATGGCTTCGGCCACGTTGATAAGCTCAGCCGTCCGGCGGTTTTTTACGGCCATGTTGAGTTCGCCGACATTTTTCACCTGAATCACGCGGTTGAACATCAGCTGGTCGGTGAAAGCTTTATACATTTTCTCCTGCGGTGGATTTTTCTCCAGTATTTTTTCGGTCTCCTCATGGCTGGCCGCGAAGAGGAGGAATCCGTCTTTATAGGGGCGGATGTCGAAATTGCCGATGAAGCCTGTGCTTGGGGCGAGCGGTCCGTAGTATGTGTCGGAGATGTCTCCGAGGCGGTAGTAGGTAGTGTAGAGTTCGTGGAGGGTTTCGAGCAGGGTCACTTTCTCGTCGAGCCCTTGGCGGCGGAACATTGAGATCACGTCTTTTGTCAGATGCTCTTTCCGGCGGTAGGGGATGTTGGTTTCGTGGAGCTTCTTCATGTGGCTGAGCAGCTCGTCGGCCACGGTTTGGTCCACCTCCATCGGTTTGCCGTCGCGGATTAGCCGGCAGAAGTAGCCCGACGACATCGAATGCTCTATGCAGAGCGTGGCGTCGGGATAGATCTCCTTTACGGCCTTATAGAGCATCATGCAGAGCGAGCGGACGTAGACGCGATGTCCGGAAGGGGTACATGCCGAGAGGAATTCCACCTGTTTCGGGGAGTATAGGGGGAAGCAAAGGTCTTCTGTCTTATTGTTGACGCGGGCGCAGATAGGGGAGAATGGCAACTCGCTGCGCAAACGGGGAATAAGGTCAATCACTTTCTCGCCTCCGATTACGGAGACGTAGTTTTCGGTATTTTTGCAGTAGATTTTCATATCAGCTACGGTTGGAATGTGGAACGTAACGTTTTGGCTGAGGGCGAAAGTCCCTCGGGGCCTCCGGGGAATCAGCCGAAGTGCTCTTTTCTATATTAACGGAATAAATACCCAAATAGTTAAGAATGATGACCGGTATTTTCAAACCACAGCGACCACGGTTTCAAACCACGGGGAACACGAGATTATCCACGGCGACCACGTTTTTTTTTTTTATGATATTGAAGAAATAAAAAGCGTGGTCAACGTGGATAATCTCGTGGTTTTTTCGTGGTTTGAAATCGCGGGTTGGACGCGGGTTGGACGGTAGTAGGCCGCAGGCCGAGGACGTCCTGCGCTCCATGCTGGACGGGGGTCGCAGGCCGGGGACGTCCTGCGCTCCATGTCGGACGGGGATTTGATGAGGCCCCGTCTGAAATGGTTGGATTTCAGACGGGGCCGGAATCAATGATTCGCCATCAAAGTCTGGATTTTTCGCAGTTGCCGGATGCGGATGTTATTATCTCCATACTATTTCTCCAACGGGTTGTAGAATTGCGACCATTCCTCGTTGAGCTTATGGAACCCCTTTTCGCTGTTGTCCGTGATAAGCACTCGTGCGCCGGTATTGCGGACAAAAGCGCCGGCGTTCTTATAAATGTCTTGCTCAAAACGTTTCCAGTCATCTTTTTTCATGACCTTACGTTTCCAGTCGTAGCGGATTATCGGTTGCGGCTTCTGCGTCAGGCCCTCGGCCTCAAACACAAAGTTGTTGCCGGCGTCCTCCGCCTTTAGAATAAGCCCCTTAGCCCCGTTAAGCTTCCACGGGCCATAGGGCAGGGGGATAGCGTCGGTATAATAAAATTTCCATTCCCGGCCTCCGAAATTGCCTTTCGCGACATTGCAGTCATAACCCATTACCGTTGCCTTTTCTCCGGGAAGATATGTCCATGCCTGTACCGGTGTGTTTTCGGTGTATTCTATCACCTGGGTAGTGTAGGGAACCCGGTTGGTCACGATGGTCGTTGAGTCGTCGTGGTTTACGAGGAGGTCGAAGCCCACGTAGTTTTCGGGAATGGTCTGGAACATCATCGTCGACTTGAGCTCTTTTGTGTTCTTGATGTCGAGGTCGCGGAGATTGCGGCTGAAAAACGCGTTGTAGCCCCGTCCGAGCTGAAGGTCCATGAGGTCGTCATAGCTCAGGGAGTCGTCCTTCTCCGACGACTTGTATTTCAGTCGATAGGTCACGGTAAGATAGCAGGTGTCGAGGGTCTGCGACTTGTCGGTATCCTCGTGGGCAAGCGTGAACGAGGGGGTGTCCATCATATAGGATACCGATAGCTGTGCGGACACTTCCGCACTCACGAAAGCCAGGAGAGATACGAATGTCATTAAAATTTTATGCATACTGATGTCGTTTTGTGGTTTATATTATGTTAAAGTTTTATGTTATCCTAAATCTGACTCCGAACATTATAGTGCGGCCCCGGAGACGATACCGGCTAGTGTGGCGGATGATCCCGTTGTCGATCGACTGCACTGTGTCGCCGAGCGTATATTCGATGTTGCAGTTGAGGAATGTGTTGCTCCTGTTGCTTGTCGTGTAGTCGTTGTAATAATACATGACCGACGGCTTAAGGCTCAACCGCTTGCATGGCCATACCGTGAATGAGGTGATGCTCGTGAACGTGTGCTTCGCCTCTCCGTTTGATATTCCGTTTGTAAATGTCTTCGACAGCGAGAATTCATTCGTGGTGTCGAATGTTATCCATCGGGTAAACGAGGCGTTATACGAAATCCTCGCACGCAGGTAATTGCTCCGGCCCCTTTGCAGGTCGTCGTCCACGTAGTATTCGCTTTGGCTCGTCCCTATGCTGAAAGACTCGCTTATTTTGGAGTTCCAGCGGAAAAAACCTTTTGAAAAGGTCTGGTCGCCCTGCCAGATATTGCTGTTTGTGGCGTATGGCAACAGTTCGTATTCCACGACGCCGTCGGCTATGTCATACCCCTTTGAGAGGGGGTTGCGGACGTAGGCATGTGTCAGGGTCAGGCCTCCGAACAGCATGTCGAGCACGCTCGTGTAGCCTGCGTTGAGAGATGTCTTCACGGTTCTGCCGACTTTTGATTCAAGACGGCGGGGATTGGAGATGGCGGTGCGATAATCAATGAACCGGCGTGCTGCCATGAGGGAGAGTGGGGCCGGGGTGGATTCCTCGCATGTCGAGGTCAGCATAATTGACACGCGTTCAGACGGTTTGAACGTGACGTTCATGTAAGGCTTGATCGAGAGGAAGGTCTTGTCATATTTCCAAGTTCCGTCGGCCGATGTATAGTATTCGAGGCCGACGGGCACGTATATCATCCACTGGAAACGCTGTCCGTAATGCAGGAAGAACTTGGGATTGAGGTGTGCTCCGATTTGCCATGTGCGTTGATTCCCCGAATCCGGGTCCTGCGACAGATCCAATGCGGTCCTGGCCTGTTGCCATCGTGCGTTGAATCCCCCGTTAAGGTTGAACATAAAATGAGGTATGGCCACAGCGATTATTGAGGAGGATCCGTCGGCAGTGAATTTCCGTTGCCTCACCGTCTGGCACATCTCTTTCTCAGGCAGACGCAGCTCCCCGTGTTTCTCGTTGTAGTTTATATGCAGCGTGGCGTCTCCGATTCCCCCATGCGCCGTCTGGTAATTGATTTTCAGCATATCGTCGACGTTGACCGAACTGCCTGAAAACTTTTGATGAATGAGATCGTTGATTGTTCCGTTGCCATGAGGGAACGAGACGTTCGCGGCGAATGTGTTCTTCAGATAGCGTTTTTTGCCGTTATGCTTGAATACGGCATGCGCCCCTGCCGAATGCTGGCGCATGCCGACCCTGTTGGATTCATCCACGACATACCGGGATATGCTGTCGGCGAGATATACGGTCTGCTCCGTTGCGTCGCGCCTCTCCTTGTCATAAAGGTAGTTAAGGTTGAACGACATGGTCCGGTCCTCGTCAAGCTTGAAAAGCTGGTTGACCGACAGGCTGTGTGAATCATTGCGGTAGGCATACCTGTTGTCCAGAGCCGGTTGGTTTGGAAACAATATGCCCGTCCCGTATGCCGGATTTAATGTCCGGGGGGCTCCGACATCTGCCCGAAGGTCATTGCCGGTGTTGTTTGTCTTATAGACCGAGATGTTCTGCGCCTTTCGCCTGAAATTCATCAGGGAGGCGGAGGCGTCCCACGACAAGTCGGGCTGGCTGCCGAATGCCGCCTGAAGCGTGGATGTCCAGATGCCGAGAGCATTTTGTTTCAGCTTGATGTTCATTGCCGGAGCGTTGCCGCTCTTCACTCCCCGGAGCAATTTGACGTCCTGATGGTTTTGCAGGACTTGGACTGTACCGATGTCGCGGGCATCGATGTTCCTTGTCGCCACTCCGTAATTGCCGCCGAGCATATCGAGCCCTTCGATATAAAACTCGTTTATCCACTGTCCGTTGAATGTGATTTGCCCGTCGGCCTTCACTTCGATTCCCGGCATCTTGCGCAAGAGGTCTTCCAGAGTCTTGTCATTCTTGCCCCGGTATGTCGCGGCCGAGTATGAGATTGTGTCGCCGGATTGCCTGATCTTTTTCGCTGTTACGACCACCTCCTTCAATTCAAGGGAATTGATGATGGAGTCAAGCCGCTCGTTTGCATGCTGCGCCATGATTGACGCGGCATGCAATACAAGTGCCAATACACTTAGTATCTTTAAACGAGCGGCCATGTTTTGTTACAGAATCACTTGAATACGAGTCAATTTAGAACGCGATACGCATTTTGTGCTCCACAATCGGCGCAACTCGAATCGGAGGAGTCTGTTTCGCCTCCGTCTCCTCCATCAGGATCTGGAGGGGGAGTGGAGGGGGTAGTCTCTTCTATGGGGCCGAAGCATACACAACCACATTTTTTACCCCCGGCTGAGGAACCACCTCTAAGAGAGGCGATTTTTTCTTTCTGTAGCATGTCTAATGCCAAAAATGATAATTTTTTCATTGATCTGTTTTTTAGTTACTCAAGGGATTTTTGAGTGTTAAACATTGAGTTTATTTCAACAAGCTTGTTGTTAGTGGATCCGCATCAAAATTATAATAAAATTTGTCAATATGCAACAAAATCAGTACGGAAAAAGTACGGATTTTTAAACCATGTCACATGTATAAGACATTATTGCTTGTAAATTTCATTAAATCAATAATATAATTTGGATAAAAATACTTGGGTACGGCAATTTGCCTTACTTTGTTGACGGGTCAGAGAAGCCGGATTATTGCATCGGTGGCTTTTGTTCCTAATTTCTCATCGAAAATCTTGGTGCATAATGTTTCCCGTCGCGATACTATCGTTCCTTTTGATATCCCAAGCAAAGCAGCCATTTGGGATGGTTTGAGATGACACCTTATCAAGATCGCGGTGTGAAACTCAATTGATGAAATCTTGTTTAGCGTCAGAATTTGAAGATTCTTTTTGAATTCAGGAGAAGCCCGGAGCACTATGCGCTCCAAGTCCTCCCAAAGGGGTGAATCATACTTTAAAATCTGGTTATTCGCAATGTGTTCCAGAAGCCGGTTATAGATCTTGGATTCAGAAATGACTTTATCCAGTGTCGTAGACGCATCTTGCTTATACGCGTCCATCAACTCTATGCGAAGTCTCTTCCTCCGCTCTTTTTCGGCATTGGAGGTGATGACTAATGTTTTGATAGAATCAGTTGTTGTCGCGGACTGATGGATAGTGTCCGGTTGGCCAGGAGAAGCAGGTATAACAATCAATCTTGTGGTTCCATCGGGAAGATGACGTGTTGACAGCGAGTGGTCGTTGTATGTGTTGCCATCCCATTCCAGGATAATGTTGCCATGTTTTGGGTCAATGGATATGCTTATATCCCCCAAGTGAAAGAAAAGCTTCTTTGACTTGGGGTTTTCTTTGAATCCATGGATTTCTACCGACCGTAGTTTTTTGATAGGCTCCTTCATGAGTAACCGGTGATTGTCTAAGGGAGTGTTTGAATTCAAACACTCCCTTAGTTAATAAAAAGTTGATTGATCTTGATATAGAATTGTATCTATATATTCTTTTTATGATTGGTCAATCCTTTGCGAAATGACCTTGCCAGCGGACTCCGTTGATTGTAAGGACCAGCGAGTATTCTTTAGTCGATTCAAGGGCCGGCAATTGTGTTGCCAGGTCATGGTCGAGGATGGTTGAGAATATCAATTCTCCGGCGCAGTAGAGTTCCACCTCTATATAAGAGGAGTTCCCAACGTTTGTAACGGTCAGAAGATTGCCCTCGGTTATGACCACTTTCGGACACAATGCCACGCTACGCATGGGAGGAGGGATTTCGGTAGGTCTGTATATCCACTGGGAGTCATCTCTATTGTCTGGTCTTCTGCCGTGCCTCGACAACAACTTCTTTTCAGCTTTAGCAACCGTGTCTGCGTGAGAGAATGATTATATGGTCTCAATGACATTGCCTCTGAATAATGTGTGTATTAGATATGACAGTACATTGTCATAGATTTCATTTTTATTGAAATATTTGATTAGTCCTGTTGACATAACCTCGACGATTTCGTTCCCTGTCCTTGGCTCATTCAATGTTGTCAGAATGCGTCCCCATCCTGACAGGATTTTTTTTGAGGTTGGGGTTTCAAAATAAGTAATGCCATTAGATTTGTGTATATGAGCCCCGGGGCAAAGCCTAAATCTAACGGTGTTCATAATAGTGCCAGACTCATTGAAGGAAGAAAGTACGGAATAGGCTTTTTCGAATATATGATAGTCATCATTCTTGGTGTCAAATTGAATGCTGGATTTTTTACAATACCGTATGATTCTATCATAGTAGTCGGGATGATGGTATCTAAGACGATATTCAATTTGTTTGGATATAGCAATGTCTTTTTTGATACTACCAAGACAATGCACGAACTTTGTCTTTATAGGAGCTGAGTAAATATCGATAATATTGTTGACCAATTCATCAAAATCACTGATATGTTTTAAAAATTCGATACGCATATTTTTCTTTTGAGATAAAATGCCAAAACAAAGCTGTTCAAGAACAATGTTCATTAAGCCAACGTGTTCTCCTATGTGTGATATTTCATTTCGACATTCGAGACATCCTCGGATAACAGTGTTAAAATATTCATTTATAAAGCCGAGGTCATTACCTCCCAAAATACCTGCATTTATTGAATAACATGCGTTATTGTCAAGACATGATTGACTCAATTCACGAAATATCCCTTTTTGAGATAGTCCTGAATCCTTTATAAGGGAAAGTCCTTCCAAATAATCGGATGATAAACTTTCAATATTCTGACAGCATAAGTCGGCTTTTTCAATGGCATCAGGAAATTTGTCCCAAATGAATATGTCGTTGTCGACATGGATGAATGGATCTGTTTGTTTGCTGTAGGCGAAAACCTTCGCCAAAGCCCATAGATTGGGATCTGCGTCAAAATCATTCAAATATAGCTTCACTTCAGAGTAGGGTAGCCCTAATCTGTCAATCAATAATTCACAGCCCGCATCATCGGTCACGAGTTGAATCTCCTGATAGAAATTTTTCAGTGTCAAACAGCTGTATGCCATTGCACATAGGGCGTATTTCATGGATGGCCAACCTCCTTGAATTCGGTTGTAAGTTTCTCCTGATTTTTGGAATATGGGTTTAGTCCAATAAGTCTGTACGATTCTCATAATTCACATTCTCACTTGTTTTTCAACCAATAAATAATAAAGTCCTTTTTTCGCCAATAGGTCTTGGTGGGTACCTGATTCATATATTTTGCCGTCTTTCATCAAAACAATATTATCGGCATTCTTGATGGTGCACAATCTATGGGCAATTATAATTACAGTCCGTCCTTTGAATTCCTCTCCCAATTTATCTGATATCAAGGATTCATTTTCAGCGTCCAAAGAGTTGGTGGCTTCATCCATAAAAAGGAATGCCGGTTTTTTATATAATGCACGGGCAATCAACAGTCGTTGTTTCTGACCACAGCTTAGTCCTTTCCCATCGTTGCCAATTATCGTCTCATAGCCCAGAGGCAGACTTTCTATAAACTCATGAATATTTGCCATCATGCAAACTTCATGAAGCCTTTCATGGTCTACGTTCTCACGTCCTATGGAAATGTTGTTTGCAACAGTGTCTGAAAAGATATAACCATCTTGCATTACAATGCCGCAGCTTTTGCGCCAACTACGCTTGTTTATTCCTTCTAAATTATTATCTCCGATTTTAATTTGTCCCGAATCGGGGTTATAGAATCCAAGTAGAAGTTTCAGTAGAGTGGTTTTGCCACTTCCACTCAAGCCAACTATTGCCGTTGTTTTTCCATAGGGAATTTTGAGAGATAGATTGTCAATGATATTAATGTCGTCAAATTTGTCATATTTGAACGACACGCTGTCAACTGTTATATCGCAGTTGGAAAAGTCATCAATAATCCTGTCAGTGGAGTTCTTGTCTTCAGGACTGTAGTAATAAACATCCGACAATCTGTCGATACTCAGCCGGGCGTCTTGAAACTGTCTGATAGAGCCGGCTAATTGAGAAATAGGAGAATTGAGGGAGCCGATTATATATTGAATGGACAACATGACACCCAGCGACAATTGTTGCTCGATCACAAGGCATGCTGCCAAAGCCGTTATAAACGCATTTGTCATTTGGTTGATAAGAATTCCTCCAGATTGTTGGAATTGAGCTATTTTGAGCCGCTTGAGCGACCATTCCTTTATATTAGACTGAATGCTCACCCATTCACTTAATTTTTTAGTTTCGCAGGTATTTAGTTTAATCTCTTGCATCCCATGAATCAGCTGCATAAGATTGTTTTGATTTAATGAATTATATGAAAACATTCTATGGTCGATGCGTTCACGCTTTTTCAGAAACACCGAAATCCAACAAAAATACAATATGCTACCGCAAGAGAAGACAAATGCAATATTTGCACTATAATGGATTAGTAAAAATCCAAAGATGATGATTGTTAAAATAGAGAATAGAGTGTCGATGAAATTGTCCGTTAAAAAATATTGGATTCTGTAATGGTCGTTTATCCTTTGTATGATATCTCCTGCAAATTTTGTGTCAAAGAAGGCTATAGGTAAAGACATAAGTTTTGAGAGATAATCAGATAAAAGACGAATGTTCATGTCAACTCCGACTTTCAGGAGAATCCAGCTTCTGAGGAATCCGCAAATGGTCTGTCCTGCCATTAAAAAAAGCTGACCAAATAATATAATTAAGACAAAGCTGATGTCTTTTGCGTTTATACCTTTGTCAACAATATACTGAGAAGTGAACGGAAAAACAAGCTGAATGGCTGATGCCAAGGCGACAATAAGGGAAACACGGAAAAGGCTTTTCCAATGTCGTTTGAGATATCCTATGATTCTCCGTTTTACAATAACATTATCGTGAGTGGCACAAGTCATCTGTATTTCTGAAGAATCGCCTTTGGGAGAAATTAGCAATGCGCATCCTTGGAGTGTAGGGTCAGCCTTGCCACACCATCCTAAAAGGAAGTCCTCTTCGTTCAATGTTGTCAATACTCCAAATGCTGAGTTGCCAATCTTGAAGTAATACTTTCCCTTTTTTGAAACTATCTTATACAGAACGACAAAGTGATTGTTGTTCCAGTGCAATATACAAGGAGAGTCCAGATTTTTGATTAACCCGGAAACGTTAGATGTGACTCCTCTGGCATTAAACCCTAATTTATCAATAGCTGAGGCCATCCCAAACATTGAGATGCCTTCTCGCGATGGGGTGCAGAGATTACGCAAAAATTCCGTATCAGCGGTTTTGCCATAAAAAGTCAGGATCATCTTCAGACAACAAAGGCCACAATCCATTGCGCTAAGTTGCTTAAAGACGGGATATTTTAGTCGTAGATTCATGTTTTTTATTTTCCCGAGAAATGTTGTCAGATTTCTATCGTTAAAGATTATTCCTTGTTGTAACGAGATTTGTCGGAATTGCTTTCAATCCTTGGCTGACGGAATCTTTTCCCGGAGTTGAAACTGTAGCTTGCCGATAACCGGAATGCCATGTAGCGTTTTGTATAGGCAATACGTTCATACCCGGATGAGGATGTGCGTGTCTTGTTTGTGCGTTGAAGCATATTCTCAATACCAAACGAGACAGTCCAGTCCTTTCCAAATTTCTTTTGCAAGGTCGGATTAACATTCAGCAGTGGGTGGACATATATGTTCCCTATCCTCATTCTGGAATTATAAAAACAATTACATGTAAAATTGAAGGAGAAAGGTAGCCTGAATGTTGAACTTGCAACCAATTGAATATATCCGAATGATTCTCTATCCTGCATCAAATCGGAGTGTTGTGATACGAATGAATATGTTGCGCTCGAATACAGACTCCACCATCTTGTCAGGGTTATGGATCCATCGGCATGGATGAACCTCCTTTTTTCGGAGCCCACGTTTCCCCAGGTCAGATAGATTCTTTCGGGATGCTGAATGTCTGCTCTGAACATCTGGCGAATTGGATCTTTTGTCCTGGATAGACCTACAGCTATTGTAAATCTTCTTGCAAGCATGGCACTTAAGTTTAACGCATCCGTGTAACTTGGTTTTAAATCCGGATTCCCGGCGGTGTAGGTGTAATCCGAAACCTGCCTAACCACAGGGTCAAGTGATTGGAAAGAGGGACGGCGAATGTTTCGGGAATATCCTGCACTTATTGTGTAGTCGCCTTTCTCACGGAGATTATAAGTTACGGTTGCATTCGGAAACCAATCGAGAAGGTTGTAACCTGCCTTCTGTCCGTGGGTTTTGAAATATTCAGCCCTTAGTCCTGCTCTTAATTTCAATTTACCCAGATTACCGTTCAGAGTAGCATATGGCGCGCCAATGTGTTCGTAGTAATCTCCTTCATAGTCATGAACAATGTCTGGCCTCCAGATGTCTTTATCTAGATAACTGTGTTTTGATCCATATCCAACTTTATTAAAGGTGTATTTAAAGCCTGCTCCAATGGCCCATGATTTGTGGATAATCTTGTTTATTGAAACCTCGGAAACGAACACATTATATCGATTTTTATTATTGGCAGTATAGATGGAATCAAGAGGCTTCATGGTCCACGACATACGATTATTCTCTTCTAAGGTTGATGAGCGATGGTTATAGTTGGAGATCCATTTCAATGTTTCTCCATTCCCACCTAATGAATGTATCCAATTGAGGGAGATGTTAATATTCCGATAGTTATCCTTATTGTTATATTGGCCTGTTGTTATATCATCTGTCTTGACGTTGTTTGATATGGCGATAGTTTTTGAATTAGTGGAGGTAATTGTCCGGTCTGCGTTTACATCAAATTGCAGACCGATCCTGTCCTTATGTGATAGGTCATAAAGTGTACTTAACATCATATTGCCTTGAAGAGCCTTTGTCTTATGTTTGGAAAAACCTTTAAGATTGTCCCTTCCCTGAGGATATATAGTTTCTACGGTGGAAGAGAAATGATCGGATGGACTTCCATTGACACTTGCCGCAAGATTGACGGTCAGCTTATTCTTGTGGACGCTGAGATTGATTGAAGGATTCAACCATTGCTTATATTCCCCCGTGGTTATGCCAAATCCGGCAGAGCCGATAAGTCCATCTATCCTGTTTCTTTTGAGGATAATCCTGACAATCCCTCCCTTGGATTCAGCGTTGTATTCTGCTCCAGCTACTGGTATTATCTCTATTGAAGCAATTGATGAGGATTTTATACTCTTGAGATAGGCAATAAGCCTTTCGCCTGACATATTTACCTTATTGTCATCAATATATACGGTAGTTCCTGCTTGTCCATATATCGAAAGGGAGTTGTCGGATACCCATACGCCCGGCGCTGTTTGGAGTAGTTCCTGTGCATCTTTGTTGGCGGCGAGAGGGTTGGCCGATATATTAAGGACTATTCGGTCTGCCTCTCTCAATATCAAGGGAGCCTTTACCATCAGTTCTTCAAGCGTGGTTGATGATTTACGCATGACGATTCTGCCAAGGTGCGATCCTTTGGAGTAAATTGTTGTATCGAAATAACCGATAGAGGATAATAAAATCTTGTCGTAGCCACGTCTGGTAATTATCCGGAATGAACCATCAGCAATTGTCGTTCCACCTCCGGACACAGAATCGTTGGCAAATACTGTCACGTTGACAAATTCTATTGGCGAGCCATTTTCGGATACAACAGTTCCGGAGACCTCTGGATTGTCCTCTCTTATGGAGAGAGCATCGAAAGAATCCAGCAATATACATGCCATCAGAATTAAAAATTTTGCCATCTTTCCCCCCTTTTTTTCTTTTGTCCTATGCTGTAGTTTTCAAAAGATACCTTTCGATGCCAGTCAATCCAGTTGGAGAATGCCTCAAGATGTTCCACTTTATCAAGGCTGGCCCATACTGAACTGACCTTGCCGTCGGGAAATCTTTTCATGAACGGTTTGGTTCTGGTCTGTATGATTTGTATTCGGGCAATAGGGAGATCCCCGTAATTAAATCTATCAGCTATTGTCAGCATCTTTTTGCCTTTATCATAGTAAAGATTCGTATACATCTGATCCTCTTTTCTTTCCCATTTCTCTACGTCGTCATCTCTGACCCATCCCGTCCAAGGTTTGGAATCAAGCATATTGGCACTTTGGGAATTCGGTTTGGGTTCCACATAACCGGAGGGCAATTTGACGAACATCACCCCCATCTTGGGGGCATAAAGAAGCACTTCGGCATTTTCAAGGCGAGATAGTCGCAGTATTTCCTGCGCATATTTGTATAATTCCGGGTTTCTTCTGAGGGAATCTTCACTGCCGATCAACGGAGTGTCCTTGTCGACCAGGGTATTGTGCCAGAATGAGAAACAGAAAGTGGAGTCTTTGTCGATAGCTTGTCCATAATAATTTGAAATTGACCATTCTTTTCCACTCATGGCCACGGGCTTCAGACCGGAGCAGCTTAATGTAAAGAGCGCAAGTAGCGACATTGCCAGATAAGTTATTGTTTTGATGGTTGTTCGATGTGTCATGTCTGTCGGTATTTGTTATTGTTTTTGAATATAATGACATTTCTTTGGTTTTGAATAAGGATTGTTTCTGTCTGTGGTGTATGCGCGGCAGTCTTGACACATGTGGCGTAGTTCACAATCCTTGCATCCCTCTATGTCGTCTTTCCTTATTGTCCATACTTTACGGAAGGTCTTGTCGTTCACTATTTCTCGAAGAGGGACTTTTCCGGCTTTCCCATACCCGTTCCCAAAGGAAGGGCAATTCTTTATAATGCCATTTTTGTCAATTCCCAATTTTCTGTTCAAACAAGTGTTATAAGATTGAGACTCAATATAAAGTTCTGTTTTGGGCAACATATACCATTGATTGACAACGCCACAGTGTGATTCATCGGTTATAAGTTCGGATGTATAGATTATGCATATTTCCTCATGAAGCATAATAGATTCGATGTCGTCAGGCGAACCGTGAAATGTTATTTTTCTGAGTCTTGGAAACTTTGTGGATAGTTTGATTATGTATTCTATTTCATAGCATGGATCATAGGGCACCAGAATCTCAACTCCCCTGAAGCTGGAATGGTCAAACTTGAGCAGAGTGTCTTCAAGTTTTTGTGGAGCAATTGGGCTATAGTATCTTAATTCAATAAATTCACACCTGAGACCGTCTAACTCTTTTATGATATCTGATAGGTTATATGAGGTGCTTTCATTAAAATCCAGTATGGCATTCGTTATTTCTGAATAGGTATTGAAGCTAGTATCCAATTCTTTGAATCCATCTATCTTTGCCCCCAAAATGGCTAATTCTTTGTTCAGCAGTAAATCAAGATATGATTGTAGTGTATTCCCTTCATCTTTATATCGTTTTTTCAGTTGTTGCCAGGGAATATCGGATGATTCTTCTAATATTCTGGTCAAGGAATGAGGTATAAGATAATAGTCCTCACGTTGGAGGTCATAAATCGCGTCTTTGTCTTTGCCTTTTACTATCTTACAACAAGGATAAAGCTGGATATAATCAGTAAGGTTCATAAATGTATAATTGGTATTTTCTCTATGTTAGATAGATAATGGCTGATATGTTTGTAAAAAATCATTGGAAGATAGTCTGAATTACGGTTGCGCAGGCTATGTTGCTTGGATTGGAGGCTCTTCAGATCCAATGATACTCGCCCATACGTTATCTTTTGAGCTAAAAGGAAGTTCAGACTTAATAATCTTCGATCCTCTTCCGGTATGAAATTGTAAAGTTTATCAATCATTTAGAATCCATTTTAATCAATTGTTCTGCTACAATCTTGTGTAGATTATAATTGCACGGGAAGTCTACCATGCCAAATTGCCCGGTTGAGTTTACCTCAAGAAAATAAAATTTGTCATTGATATCTACTATGAAATCTAATGAGCCGCAGTTCAAGCCGATTTTGTCCATTAGATTCTTTACTTTAGATTCTTCGGTCGTTGGCAGTTGATATGGCAGGCAACGGTTTGGCTTTTCCCAATTATAACATCGGAAATCTGTTTCTGTCATTTCATCGGCCTGAGACATGATTGCCATGCTGTAGCATTGGCCTTCAATAAAAAAAGTTCAGACTTCATATCGCTTATGAATCAACTCCTGCACCATTGAGGGGATAAATGAATCCGGCAGATTATCAATATCGTCATCGGTGATGGATGTTGTATACATCATGCATCGGTTTGCTTTTCCCCAGGATGTAATCGTAGGGTTGTAAACAGATTTACTTATGAATTCCTTTTCGTTGGATATGAAGAAATCTTTTTGGTTCACAATATAAGTATCAGGAACTGAAAAACCGGATTCTTGGGCGAATCTCAGAATTTTGATTTTGTTAAGATTGGCATAGGTTGGATTGGTCAGCCATTTACAGTCCTGCGAAGCAGTTTCTTCCCTGTCTCGAACCATACTCTTAGTCATCATGGATGTCATCTTCTGCGGCTGTGCCGTCATCCTTGACATCCCCTCCGGTAGCATAAACTGTTACTGAGTTCCCAGTGTATCCGCCTTTGATACGCTTCATTTTTTCGATTTCCAGATGTGAGAAAACCACATCATCGAGTGGAGTTAATTCTTTCTTCATAAAATGAAAAATTTATTGGTTAAAAAAATATTAGAGTTTGGAATGGCCTCAATGATGTTTGGCCATACCAATTTCTGTTGTTAAATGGGCTTTGTTGGCGGCAATATCATTATTCCTTTATGAAATGACCTTGCCAGCGGGTGCCGTTGATCGTAAGGACCAGCGAGTGTTCTTTAGCCGGCTCGAGGTGCGGCAATTGCGCAGTCAGGTCATGGTCGAGGATACGGAATGCCTACCTGTTTATATAGTGTTGCCAGGTATTTCAGCTTCTCCGCACCATCCGTCTCCATATATGTATACGTAATGTATGCCGGGAGAAGAGATGCTGAAAGAGGAATTCAGTGTTGGAGAATAACCTTCTACTTGCCCGGCAGAATCGCAGACATAAACCTCGGCTTCGATTGATTCCTCACCGGTTACCTTGATAATGCCTGATGCAGGGTCGTAATCCACCGTTATAGGCAAATGCATTGAGGCTCTGTCAATCTCTCGGTTTGATCCGTTTCCTATTCTGTGGAAACGTGTCAGTACTCCTTCTGCCATTGATGAAATTGATATGGCAGATGCGAGAATGATCAGGAAGAAAAATCTTTTCATCTTCATTCGTTTTTGTGTTTGTGATGGTGCAAATTTACGACGAAAAAAGTTTTCAACCAAAATAAAAGTTTAACGGACGTTTTTTGTAAAGGTTTGGTTTACAGATGTGTTTGAAAATAAATTTACAGAAAGTCTGGCAGGTGCTCAAAAAGTTTGACGTAGCTGGTCGGTTATGCATCTTTTTGGTCGGAATGCTATTTGCTGAATCAATAGGATCAGACATTTCCATTCAGAAGGCGGCGTATGTATATCCCCAGATTTGTGTCATGATCTCCCATTCCAAGCTTTTTACGTATGGCGCTGCTCATGTTGTAGTGGCGTTTCATTTGAATATACTCTCCGATTTCTTTCCCGCGCAGACCGAGGGCATAGAGGCACACGTAGTTTACTTCCTCCTCCGAAAGTCCGCGTTCTTCAAGCTGTACTATAAAAACGGGATTGGAAGCCTTGAAGGCGAGGCGTGTGGAGTCCATGAATCCTTTCCTGTCGTCATGGATAGACTTGATCAATTTTTGATATGGCAATGCATATGCCTTATTGGATGAAATTTCGCTTGCAAGGAGACCGTTGAGCAGTTCAAGTCTTTTCAAAACCACGTCATTAAGCTGGGTCGAAAGGTTGTTGGACTTGTCCACCAATTCCGCCAGCGAATCCCTCTCCATTGCGATGCGGTCAAGCTCATTCCTTAGATTGTTGGCTTCCAGCTCGGCTTTTTCACTTTTCTCCTTGCCAAGCCTATACTGATATATGGCAATAACAGCGATAACGAGCATCACTAACGCAATAATGCCACATGTCAATACATACTTGTCTTTCTCCCGAAGCTCCATTAATTTCTCCATCTCCATTTCATGCTCCCGTTCTGATAGCAGCAATTGTCCGTTGAGTAATTGGTTGTTAAATTTCTCCAGGGATTGGTGATAATCCTTGTATTGTTTCAATGCCATTTTGTATTCTCCCAAGCTTTCCAATATATAAGTCTTGGCTGACATCCATTTAAGTGAGTCCTGGATGCTGCAGGCAATGCCAGTGTTGTCAATCAGATCAAGAGCTTTCTTCCCCTCTCCAATTTTGGCATATCCGTAGGCAATGTCTGTTTTCAGTTGGTCGCTGACACCGTTGTCAATAAGGCTGTCAATCATTGTTTTGATTTCAATGTCGGAACCATATTCAATGACATGGGATAAGAATGGTGCTGTCAAAAAGATTTGCCCTTCCGGGTAGTCTTTTACAAGAGTGGAGCATATATTGTAAATGCTGTCAGCCTTTGTTTTGTCGGCAAGTATCAAGACTCCGGACAATGCCTTTGCGTAGCATATTATCTCGTTTTTTGATTTGCCGATACATCCGTAAATAAACGCTGCCTCGAGATTGCAGTCCACGAACTCTCTTGTCTTGTATTGGTCATAATATAGAGAACCGAGTGCTACAAGAAGGCGGGCATAAGTCAGAGATTCTCGTGTCGCACCATTAAGCGCCTTAGCATCGAGTAAGGATTTCATTGCCAAGTCTTCCCTCCCTTGGTTTTGGAGAATTCTTCCTTGATAGAAATAAGTCCTGGCCATTTCATCCGTGGTCCCATTCTCCAAGTAATGATCAATGGCGGGTTGGAGGGTTTCAATGGTTGCCGTATCAATCATGTTCTTGTCAAGGGCAATTGTTTTGAGGAGGGCGTAGCGAGCTTTCTTCTTGGATGTAAGGCTCTGTTTGTCAATACTGTTGATAATGGTCAACGAGGAGTCGGGACGAGATTCCATGAGACTGTCGGCAAGATCCATTTTTCTCGAAGCATTGGAATCCCCTTTGCCGCATGAGGCGGATAGTGCCAGTACAGTTGACAAAAGAACTGATATTAAAGAGAACTGATATTTCCTTGTCCGAATAAATTTGTTCATTGGTATATCAACTTCATATTGTGATTTAGATGCAAAAATACAAAGAATATCTGATATGAACAATTTGTCTTGCTTTTCATGATGGACTGAGCGCGGACTCGGCGGGTTTCAAACCACGGGGTCGGATTCGGGGCTTGCAAACTGAAAAAAAGGCCGGCTCCACTGGGAAGCCGGCCGGGGATATTAAGATAAGAGGATAATTTGTGTTTGCGGTTTGTAGGCGAAGGATCAGAGCACGCCCTGGGCCATCATGGCGCGGGCCACTTTCATGAAGCCTGCCACGTTGGCGCCCTTCACGTAGTTGACGTAGTCGGAACCATCCTCCTTGCCATACTTTACGCATTGCTCGTGGATGTTCTTCATGATGCTTTTCAGCTTGTCGTCGACCTCCTCCGCGCTCCAGGAGAGACGCTCGGAGTTCTGGCTCATCTCCAGGCCCGAGACTGCCACGCCTCCGGCGTTGGCTGCCTTTCCGGGGGCATAGAGAATCTTGTTGTCAAGAAACTTCTTGATTGCTTCCGGAGTGGAGGGCATGTTGGCGCCTTCGCTGACTGCAAACGTGCCGCCATCGAGAAGGGCCTGCGCGTCGTCGCCGTCGATCTCGTTCTGAGTAGCCGAAGGCATAGCGATGTCGCACTTCACGTGCTTCCAGGGACGCTCACCGGGGATGAACTGTACGTCGGGATATTTCTCAGCCACTTCACGGATGCGTCCGCGATAGTAGTTCTTGAGCTCGAAGATATATTCGAGCTGCTCAACGGAGAAACCATCCTGCTTGATGATGGAGCCGTCGGAATCGCTCATGGAGACCACGATGGCGCCAAGCTCGGTCAGCTTGCGCGTCGTATAAGTAGCCACGTTGCCCGATCCGGAGACAGCCACTTTCTTCCCTCTGATGTCGATGCCCTTGGTGGCCAGCATGTTGAGAAGGAAATAGCAGTTGCCGTAGCCCGTAGCTTCAGGACGTATCAGCGAGCCGCCGAAATCGAGACCCTTGCCGGTGAACGTGCCGGAGAACTCGCGGGCCATCTTCTTGTAGTAGCCGAACATATAGCCTACCTCGCGGCCGCCAACGCCTATGTCGCCGGCAGGCACGTCGGTGTCAGGGCCGATCTGGCGCCAAAGCTCAGCGATGAAAGCCTGGCAGAAACGCATGATCTCCATGTCGCTCTTCCCGCGTGGGGAGAAGTCGGAGCCGCCCTTGCCGCCGCCCATCGGGAGAGTGGTCAGCGAGTTTTTGAAAGTCTGCTCGAATGCGAGGAACTTCAGGATCGACTGGTTGACGGAGGAGTGGAAACGGATGCCACCCTTGTAGGGGCCTATGGCGTTGCAATGCTGGATGCGGTAGCCCATGTTGTTGTGCACCTTGCCTTTGTCGTCGACCCAGCTGACGCGGAAGGAGAAGATGCGGTCGGGGATGCAAAGACGCTCGATGAGGTTTTCGGCCTCAAACTGAGGGTATTCGTTATAGACGTCCTCGATGGTGCTAATGACCTCTTCCACGGCCTGGAGATACTCCGGCTCGTTGGGGAATCGACGGCGCAGGTCGGCCATCACTTCAGTTGCTTTCATATATTTTCAGAATGTTAATAAAAAGTTCTTACCTATAGAAATCCGCGATTAGAAAACTGCCTTAATGTCTCATCCTGCCTTTGAATGGCGAAGAAAGAAAGGAAGCTTAAATCGCGAAAACGGTGCAAAGTAACAAATAATTCTTCAATTCTGCAACAATATGCAATAAAAAATTAGTGATTCGCCTCAAAAAAGTTAAAAATTCGATATCTGGGAGTGTGGCAACGATGCCGCCGGAGGTTTCGACGACGTGTGTTGGGTATTGAAAGTTTTTTATTAATTTTGCGACATGCAATGGATTTCTGACATATTCATGAGGCATTCCCCCTTGCAGGCCGTGATAGTGCTGTCGATAATCATAGCCTTTGGTCTGGCGTTAGGGAAATTGCGCGTCAAGGGGGTCTCCCTTGGCGTTACGTTCGTGTTTTTCGCCGGCATCTTCGCCGGGCATTTGGGCCTCTCGATCGACCCCGTAATTCTTCACTATACGGAGAACCTCGGACTCGTATTGTTTGTCTACGAGCTCGGACTTAAGGTCGGCCCCGGCTTCTTCAGCTCCTTCCGCAAGGGAGGGCTGGAACTCAACCTGCTGGGGCTTGGCGTCATATTCATAGGGACTGTCATGACCGTGCTGATATCCCTGCTTTTCGGCATCCCCATAGGCGACGCCGTCGGCGTCATGTGTGGCGCCACCACCAACACCCCCGCCCTCGGAGCCGCGCAGCAGGCTTTGGCCCAGTTTGGAATCTCCGCCAACGGGGCGGCCCTTAGTTGCGCCGTCACGTATCCATTGGGCGTTGTCGGGGTCATTCTTGCAATAATAATTATACGAAAATGCCTTATCCCGGCCGGAATGCCTCTGACTGCTGCCCGGCAAGAGGAGGACACGACATTCATTGCGGAGTTCAGAATCTGCAATCCCGCCGTCTATGGCATGACCGTCAAGGAGATTTCAGCGTTGTGCAAGACGCGTTTCGTCATATCAAGACTCTGGCACAACGACGACGTCTCGATGCCCGACTCAAAGACCGTCCTGGAGAAGGACGACCGTCTCCTGGTCATAACCACCCCGGAGGACTGCGACAAACTGAAAGTGCTTTTCGGGGCGAAAGAGGACCGCGACTGGAACAAGAAGGGGATAGACTGGAACAGGATAGACCACCGTGTCGTGTCGCGCAACATAATCGTCAGTCGCCCGTCGATCAACGGCAAGCGTCTCGGCTCGCTCCGTCTGCGCAACCAATTCCATATCAACATCAGCCGTGTCTCCAGGAGCGGATTGCATCTTCTTGCCACGCCGGAGCTTGTGCTTCAGCTCGGCGACACACTGACGGTGGTGGGCAACGACGAGGAGATCGACAAGGTGGCAAAGATACTTGGCAACACGGCCGGGAAGCTCAACGACCCTAATCTCGGGGCGATCTTCGTCGGAATCGTGCTTGGCCTGGTGGTGGGCTCCATCCCCATCATGTTGCCGGGCATTTCAGCCCCTGTAAAGCTCGGCCTCGCCGGCGGCCCCATAATAATCGGGATACTCATAGGCAGGTTCGGCCCGATGTTCCGTCTCGTGACGTATACCACCCACAGCGCCAATCTCATGCTCCGGGGAATCGGACTGTCGCTCTATCTTGCCTGCCTCGGTCTTGACGCCGGGGCACAATTCCTCGACACCATCATGCGTTCGGAGGGTCTGCTGTGGATACTGACAGGCTTCCTCCTGACCGTCATCCCCGTCCTCATCATGGGATTCGTGGCAATGAAATTCCTTCGCCTTGACTTCGGCCTGACGTGCGGGATGCTATGCGGGAGCATGGCCAATCCCATGGCCCTCAACTACGCCAACGACATCGTTCCCGGCGACTATGCCACCGTCAGCTACGCCACCGTCTATCCCTTCTCCATGTTCTGCCGCGTCATCATCGCCCAGCTTCTCATAATCTGCATGGTTTAGAGGGCTGTTTGTAAATTGCATTTAGTGTAATTTTGACAATATAAGGTGATATTTGGTTGGCATATATCCATTATTCAGGCCAAATCTTTGACAAATGCGCAACAATTTATTGGTTTAACTATTATTAACAATCATTTGTTGCAATCCCCATTGGTTTACTAATCAGTAAATTACATATTAGCATTGTAATTTTGGCCTTGCCCTTGACATAGCTTTGTGAAATAAACTGATATGTTTCTAAGTTATACAGATATATCTAACTAACGAATAATACATGAGTGAAATTACAAACATATCAAAAGCGATTGCCAATAGGTTTATCCATACGGGGAATCTACTTTCATATTTCTTGACCGCCATTTGCCTTGCATCTTGCAATGGATTGAGTGGACGGGGTTATCACGAAAACATTGTCGTAAGGATTATCATCATGCCCGATGAAATGAAGATTGTCGGAAGCGACAGTACTTATGCAAATAGCAAAAGCATGAAAATAATCGCATATGTAGATTCTTCAGGATGCACCTCCTGCAATATGAAGTTGCAAGAATGGGGGTATTTCATGAAGCGACTTGAGTCTTCGGTCTCAACAAAAGAAGTAGATCTTTGTATTATCTCTAATTCCACTAATGAGCACAAGCTTGAAGCGCTTAGAAGAAGATCCGGCTTTGGATACCGGATTCTTATAGACAAGAGTAATTCGTTCGTGAAAAGGAATATAATGGAAGAATGTGACGGAAATCCCGTGTTCCTGCTTGATTCCATCAACAGGGTTGTCATAGCAGGTCATCCATTGAACGACAGCAACATTATGAGTGCGTATCTTCGATTTTTCAATTCCAATATACAATAACATTTAATTTTTTTTTGATTATGAAAAAGAGAATCATTTCAATCATTTCCGTGACAGCCATCCTGTTCGCCGGGTTGTCCATCACCGACACCCAGCCTCAGGCCAACGCGCAGCAGCGTCCGCCTGGAGGAGACTCAATCCCCGCTCCACCGCCATCCTATCCCGGGACTCCGGATCCCAATAATCCATTAAATGGAGTAGAAGTGCAATGTGCTTTTGATTATAATTACAGTTGCGGAGTATATTGCACAAAATGTCGTGTTAAATATCATGGAACTTCTTCACTATATGAAGTTGTCTAAACTAATTTGATTTGTGAAATTTTTTAAGGAAAATAACGATAAAGGCAAGGAAGTTCCAACCTTTCCAACTGGAGACGGTGGTGTCGAAGCGGTTAAGAACTGCTTTGAAACCATCCATCCATGCGTTTGTCCTCTCGATTTTCCATCTCTCCTGATACATTTCCTCATCATAGAGCCAATCCTCTTTGGAATCACCGCCATTCCTCGGATTCGGACATACATTCGGAGTGATGCCGTGGGAAATCAGGGCACTTCTGAGTTCTTTCCCGTCAAAACCTGCGTCAAGGTCACAGAAAAGTCCGTCTACGGCGATAGATGCTTCGGAGAGCTGGCCGACGATCTCTTCAACCCTTTTCTCTATTTCGTAAAGATCCGCATGATTCCCGGCCTGAGGTTCGGACATGGCGAGAGGAATTCCCTGATTGTCCGAGAAGAAAAGCGCGTTGGTCGTGCACCGCTTCTTCGTTCCTTGATATTCAGCCTTTTCGCCGCCTCTGTATACTGGCGTATGGGAACCGTCGATATGGGAGATGGACAGGTCAAGCCTGTTTTTATTTCTACTCAGAATCCTGGAATATATCTTCTGCCATTCCTCTTTTTTACACCATTTGCGGTAATGGTGGAAGACAGTCTTCCAGCTCGGACCCTCGCCGGTGAAAAGATGCCCGATCGGGAGCAGGCGCCATTGGCAGCCACTCTTGAGCTTATAGAGTATGGCGTTTACCACCTCAATAAGATCAAATTTGGAGGCATAGCCTCTTTTTGCAATCGAAAGATAGGGCATTATTTTAGATTTTATTGTATCTTTGTCGAGTACAGCGTATTCTGGCATTGGTACGGTATATTAGAGTGTGGGAACTATAATATAGTGCGTCCTTTGCGGAATGCGCTGTATTTTAATTATTTTACTGTATCATTAACATATCGAAATAAGTTTAGACAACTTCTATGGAAGAGTAACCTCCTATCGTGGAATTTGTAAGTTTTGCAAAGGTTATCATTTTGCTCAGTTGCCAACTTGGATGTAGAAAATATTAGTAAACAATGTCAAAAAAAATAACTTGGTAAAATTTATTCGAATTTTCTGCGATTTATCTTTCATAGATTGAAGTTGTTTAAACTTTTTACGCTAATGAAGTTGATTAAGGCTTTTTTCCTTTTTGGGGAGCTCTTTCCCAATCTTTTATCATCTTTTCGGCTGTTTTTTTTTGAATCGCTCATCGGTCGTTTAGCCCGCTAAACTCCCTCTTCGCTTTTCAAAACCATCTCGATAATCTGACGAAATCTTGAAAAAGAAAAAGTTTAAACAATTTCATTTTTTATCGGCTTATTTCTACGATTACTTTGTTGTAAGAATTTTTATGATAATGAAGTTGTCTAAACTAATTTGATTTGTGAAATTTTTTAAGGAAAATAACGATAAAGGCAAGGAAGTTCCAACCTTTCCAACTGGAGACGGTGGTGTCGAAGCGGTTAAGAACTGCTTTGAAACCATCCATCCATGCGTTTGTCCTCTCGATTTTCCATCTCTCCTGATACATTTCCTCATCATAGAGCCAATCCTCTTTGGAATCACCGCCATTCCTCGGATTCGGACATACATTCGGAGTGATGCCGTGGGAAATCAGGGCACTTCTGAGTTCTTTCCCGTCAAAACCTGCGTCAAGGTCACAGAAAAGTCCGTCTACGGCGATAGATGCTTCGGAGAGCTGGCCGACGATCTCTTCAACCCTTTTCTCTATTTCGTAAAGATCCGCATGATTCCCGGCCTGAGGTTCGGACATGGCGAGAGGAATTCCCTGATTGTCCGAGAAGAAAAGCGCGTTGGTCGTGCACCGCTTCTTCGTTCCTTGATATTCAGCCTTTTCGCCGCCTCTGTATACTGGCGTATGGGAACCGTCGATATGGGAGATGGACAGGTCAAGCCTGTTTTTATTTCTACTCAGAATCCTGGAATATATCTTCTGCCATTCCTCTTTTTTACACCATTTGCGGTAATGGTGGAAGACAGTCTTCCAGCTCGGACCCTCGCCGGTGAAAAGATGCCCGATCGGGAGCAGGCGCCATTGGCAGCCACTCTTGAGCTTATAGAGTATGGCGTTTACCACCTCAATAAGATCAAATTTGGAGGCATAGCCTCTTTTTGCAATCGAAAGATAGGGCATTATTTTAGATTTTATTGTATCTTTGTCGAGTACAGCGTATTCTGGCATTGGTACGGTATATTAGAGTGTGGGAACTATAATATAGTGCGTCCTTTGCGGAATGCGCTGTATTTTAATTATTTTACTGTATCATTAACATATCGAAATAAGTTTAGACAACTTCAATATAAAATTAAGAAATTTTTTTCGACTACAATATGAATATGAAATTTATTGGTGTCGTGGCCATGTCTTTGATATTTGTCGGCTGCTCCACCACTCAAAAATTCACTGCCCCGATATTCCCCGCTAAACTGGATGCCAAGGTCGCAACTTTGAGCACAGCGGATGATATTTTACCTGTCAGCCGTAAAATCGAAGCCGTTGACTCAGTGATACTAATAGCCGGTGAACTTGACGGAAAGCTGATGCATGTCTATGATATCCGGACAGGCAAATTTAAGGGTAGCCATATTAATAAAGGACAGGGACCTGACGATATGGTGTATGTTGGTAATTTTATTACGGACAGTATCGGAGTTACTGCCTTGGACCTTTTTACATCTGCTGAAAAGCGTTTTGACAAAGATTGGAAATGTATCTCGGTGAGTCGGAGTTATACACAAGGGATGGAAACGTATGCGCCAAGGGTTATTCATCTTATGCCGGATGGGAAGAGGCTGATGCAGGTGTTTGTCCAAGAACATGCTCCTCTCGGTCTTATGATGCTAAAGGATGGCAAGCATGGCGACGTATATACAGAATCTCCTTTGGATAACGATCCTGAATCAGAGAAAGCCAGCACTTATAATAGGGTGAATTTCACTTTTTCTCCCGACGCGACTAAGGTGGCGTTCGCATCGAGGGAGGGGCTTATAATGGAAATTTTCGATGTGGCGGATCTCAATATAAAACCAATAGCCATAAAACTGTTTCATCCCTATGACATCAATACAAAGAAGATGGGGGAAAATGTCCTTGTCGAATATAAAGAGGACAATATAAAAGGTATTATGGCAATGACGGCTACTGACAAACGTATAGTGGCGGCTTATAATGGCAGCACATCTCATGAGTCGAACACCGATATTGCAGTTTGGGACTGGAATGGCAAACCTCTGCGAAGATATGGATTTATCGGTAGAATAATGGCATTATGTTTATCCCCTCTTGCCTCTGATGATATATATGCTTTGGTACATAAGTCTGATTATGACATATCTCTTGTCAAGATAAACTGTCCCGGACTCCTTGATTGAGATGACGGTGAGGATAAATACTTCTGTATCAATGTGATAAGAAACAAGTAATTAAAATATTATGAAAAAGAGAATCATTTCAATCATTTCCGTGACAGCCATCCTGTTCGCCGGGTTGGCTGTCACCGACATCCAGCCTCAGGCCAACGCACAGCAGCGTCCGCCGGGAGGAGACTCAATCCCCGCACCGCAGCCATCAGTGGATCCCGGTCCTGATTACAGTGTTTTAGTGCAATACAATGGATCTATGATGGATCAATGTATTGCCATTTGCCAGAAATGCTTTAGAAAGTATCAGGCTCCTGGAATTTACGGCAGCTGTACGGATGCCATCGGAAGATGCAAATGTGGCAGTACGCACTTCAGACCTAAATACCTAAATAGATGAAGGCTTCGAAAATAAATATATTCGTTTTTATTATCAGCTTTTTGATTATTTCATGCGATAGCAAAAAGAAAGTTTCTATCCCCGAGTTTCCGGTGAATGAAAGGGCGAAAATGATTACACTCGGAGGTGATGACCTTATTCTTCCCCGTATTGAGAGTCTTGTCCTGACCGACACTGCAATCGTCGCTCTTGGCCATCTTGATAATAAATGGATACATTTGTATGACAGGAAAAACGGCAATCCGTTGGGTAGCTATATTGATCGGGGAGAGGGTCCGGCGGATATCGTTAGTGCAGAGAGAATAACCAGGCGTGATGGTAAATGGGTCATTTATGATGCCATGGTCGGCAAAATAAAAGCCTATGCTGAAAATTTCAAATTCCTTTCAGATGAAACACCGAGTAATAATCTTCCATATCCCGTCATCTCAAGAAAATTCTTTCCCTCCGGGAAAGACCTTATATTGACGCTTGTCGGAGAAGACGAGACCTGCAGAAGATGGGCTTTCTTGCTTGCCGATAGTTTGGGACATGGGCAACCTTATGTGGCGACGCCTGTTGACGATAATCCGGATTTGGCAGAAAACTATTCCCGGTCGTGGATTGAAAGCTCTCCTGATGGTCGGATGCTTGTGGCAACAACCTGGAGAGGATGTTATATGGAGATTTTTGATGTGTCGGGATATGAGCCAAAGTTAAGACGTTCCCAATGCTTTGCCCCTTTGAAGCTAAGGAATGAAGGCCGGTTCCCACAGCTCGCTGATTCCTGTGTCAGGGGATTTTCAGCTTTGGAGGCGACTGATTCAAGAATCATTGCGTGCCTAAACGGCAAGCCAGACGAATTCGGATCAACTGACATAACCGTCTGGGATTGGGATGGCACCCCCCTTAAACGGTATGCTACGGGAGTGACAATCAGCAATATGAAATTGTCGCCCGACAATCCTGATGAGATTTTTGCTCAGGTATACGACAAGGAAGGAAATTTTTACCTTGTTAAATTCATTTGTCGCGGATTGTTGGACTGAAAAATTCAATCCCCGCTCCACCGCCATCCTATCCTGACAGAGGTGTAGCCTATTTGAATTGTCAACCATCGGTGTTGATCAACTGTCGGGCAAGTTGTGTGGTATGTTTCCGTGTGTATGACGCAGGCAACAAGGGAATGTGTATGTCTGCAATGGGTAAATGTGTTTGTGGTTATACTGCGTTTGAAAATAATCCAAGTTATTGATTATGAATATTTATTGTATGGGATTGGCATGGCGTTCCCTTGCGCAGATATAAGTGCGATCTTGGCATAATTGCCATGGAACTATCTCCTGACAATCCTGATGAACTCTTCGTGATTACCACAGACAATGATATGAATTATAATCTCGCTAAAATAGCATGTCCCGGGTTGCTTGATTGAGGTGAAACTGTATGCAAAGTGCTAAAAAAGACGCGTCCTACCGTAGGACGCGTCTTTTTTTTTGTAGTGAATTTTATCTTGCGGGGATGTCTACCGGAGTTTCGCGGCCACGGAGGAAGTAGTCGGAGAAATAGTCTACGAGTCGCCAGTAGAAATATTCGTCCATGTGGCCGAAGGAATGGCGCTGAGTCGGGAGCACCATCATGTCGAAACGCTTGTTGGCGTTGATGAGCGCGTTGGCCACGCGGATGGTGTTGCCGGGATGGACGTTGTTGTCGATGTCGCCATGCACGAGCATCAGATGTCCCTTTAGATTGTGGGCAATCTCAGGATTCGTACGAATTTCATAGACGAAAGTCGTGTCGCCCTTTTCCGTCACCTTCTCCTTGACGCCATGATGGGTTTCGCTCCACCAGCGGTTGTAGATACGGTTGTCGTGGTTGCCGGCACACGACACCGCCACCTTGAAGAAGTCGGGATACTTGAGCATTGCTGCGGTCGACATGAATCCCCCGCCCGAATGGCCGTGGATGCCGACACGGTTCACGTCGATATACTTATGACGTGCCGCAAGCTGCTCGATGGCCGCCTTCTGGTCGGCGAGGCCATAGTCGCGGAGATTGCCGTAGCCATAATTATGATACCATTTCGAGCGGTCGGGGTGTCCGCCACGGTTGCCGACGGTGATCACCACGAATCCGGCCTGTGCGAGACGGTCGGTGCGCACCGACATACGGGTGAAGGGATAGTTAGTGGCCTCCACTTGCGGACCGGGATAGACATAATCGATTATGGGATATGATTTCTCCGGATCGAAATCGAAAGGCTTGTACATCACGCCGTAGAGGTCGGTCACTCCGTCGGCCGCCTTCACCGTGAAGGTCTCCGGGAACTTATAGCCGTTGGCGAAGAGCTGAGAGAAGTCGGAGCGTTCGAGATTCATGACCTTCCGGCCGTTGATGTCGAACAGGGCTGTCTCCGGGACTGTGTCCACTCGGGAATAATTGTTGACGAAGAAACGGGCGTCGTCGTCTACGACCGGCATGTGGAAATAATTATCCCCCTTGTCAAGCCTTTTCACGGGGCCTCCGTCGAGGCTGACGCCGTAGAGGTGCTGGTAGTAGGGGTTTTCATCCTTTTCGCGCCCCATGGCCGTAAAATAGACCATACGGCGAGGCTCGTCTACTTTCAGGATGTGGTGGACGTGCCAAGGACCGTCGGTCAGCTTGCGTTTGAGGTTGCCTTTGTCGTCGTAGAGATAGAGATGGGCCCAGCCGTCGCGCTCGCTCCATTGCACGAGTTCCTTGCCGTTGGCGATGGCCGAAAGCGGACGCACCTCCTGATACGTGTTCATCCTCTCCTCGATGATGGGGACGATGGAATCCTGCCCGACGGTGTAGGAGCAGATGTCGATTCGATGTAGGTCGCGGCTTGAGCGGGTCACGAAGAAACGGGAATCGTCGCCGAGCCATACGGCCGGCACGTCATACATATGCCGCTGGCGATGCTGGCGCGGACGGTAGGCAAGGGATAGCGACTGGTTTTTGAAGCGGTCGGTCTTTATCTCCTTGCGCGAATTGTCGGCCATGTCGAAGAGATAGAGATGTTCTTCAGGGGCTTCCATCTCCCCGGGCATTTGGTATTTATATGTTTCGAGGGTCGGGCGCGGCTCTGCGACGGAATTGATTACCCAAAGCTCCTTCACCTTGCGGTCGTCGGAGAGAAGCGTGGCGAAATGGCGTGAGTCGGGCGACCAGAGTCCCCATACGGCTTTACGCTTGCCGTTGCAGAGCGTGTCGGTATTGAGCAGGCTGTAGGGCTGTCCGTAGCCGAAATCCTTGACTCCGTCGGTCGTGATCTGTATCTCCGTGATGGTAGAGTCTTTCTCGTTCTTCTTGAGCTTTTCGTAGTCTTCACGGCTCATTCGGTAGAGGTTGAGATCCTTGGCATAGACCACTGTCTTGCCGTCGGGGGAAACGGAGGCCCAGTCGAGTTCCTTAGTCTCCTTGCGTTTGTCTTTGAGATGGGTGAGCCGGCCGTTGTTCATGTCGTAGGAGAAATAGAAAATCTCCTTTTCCCCCTTCTCCGGCTTCACTTCCTTCCCCTTATCGTCGGTATAAGGTTTGGCGTCTTGCGATGATTTCACTTCAAACGTGAACGTATGTCCGTCGTCGGCCACCTCAAGCTTTGAGATTGGCAAAGAGGCCGCGATGAAGGGGTCTTTTACGATTTCCGTCAGCTGTGAGGCCATTCGGTCGTGGTCGAAGAGGGTTTTTTTCGTTCCTGCGGAGGGATCCACGACATACCAGCGCGTGCCCTGGCCGGTCTTGTAGGAATACCAGAACTTGTTTCCCGACTTAAACCAATGGGGGTCGACGGTGGTGGAGAACAGCATGTTGGAAAGCTTGGATCCGGCGAACCGCTGTGCCATCTCATAAGGATTGTGCACCTTCTTGTCGGTAGTCGCGACATCACTTGCCATAGCCTTGCCGCCGGGCATCGTCAGCGAGGCTAAGCCGACCACTGCTGAGAGTAGGATGGTGTGTTTCATGTTGTCAATTGGTTAATATTTATAAACAACTTCAATTCGTCGAGGTCGGAGGATTCACAAAATTAATGAATCACGGCGTCATATGCAAGTAAGTAATCTTCAAAAAATAACTTGGTAAAAATTTATTCGTCTTTCCGGTGATTTATATTTTATCTTTTAGTTACATACCCCGGTATGCGCCAGCAAGATGAATTATAAATCCCACGAAAATCCTTCATAAATTTTTTATCAACTTATTTTTTTACGATTACTAAATGACCGACAATGTCACCCATGCCGAAGATTATATTGCTGAAAAGGGAAGAAAAAATATTTATAAATGTTAACACACAGACATTTAATGTTTTTGTAATATTTTTGGCATGAATATGTAATATCCTGTCTGTAATTTTGTAAAAACAAAACATAGTATAGATATGGACATCAGCGTATTTTCAATTTTGACAATAATAATGATTTTAGTAGCCACTTTCCTATTCAAAAGAAAGAGGAAGGCTCCAATCCATCTCAAAGAGGGAATCCCTGCGGAGGATGCTTTCACCCTGAAGACCGTGGAATCATGCGGACTTGTAATAGACAAGGCCCTGGAATGCCTCTCCACCGGCGACGAGATTGCCGTCTGCCGCAACCATCGTCTCGGTCGGGAGTATTTCGACGGTCTTGAGCGAGAGTCGCGCCGGCATGATGAAAAAACATGCAATCCCGACGGAAAAGACGCCGCCTATCGAAGCTACATGGTCAGTGCTGCTGACAAAATAGCGGAGACCTCGCGGCGTATCGTGACAGGAAGCGGAAATGGGTTGTCTTTGGCAGCCCGATGTGAGATAGACAGCATCCGGGAAAGCCTCGGACGCCTGCTTGCCGAATCCGACAAGGCCATGACAGGGGAGAGTTGCCATATACTCCTCGGACAAAATATCAGCAAAGACAAGGATTTTATTGAGCATACCATAGCCGAGCATACAAGGACTATGACAAAAGAGGATTATGCCGAAGGATCGCAATCCTACAGCTATCTGCAGCTGCTGCATTATCTTCATTCTTTCGTCAATTCCCTTTCCGGCTCAGTCAAAGCTGTGGCCGACCGTCGTCTTGCCCCGGTAGCGGTCTGCCCGGCATAGGAACTCGCTCCAAAAATTTGGTCAGGCTGTATCAGGAAACGCTACGGAGAAGCGGGTTATTCCGTCGGGATCCGTACGCAAGGAGAAATCGCAGCCATGTTTGCCAAGCACGTCTCCCACGAGAAGCAGCCCCAGGCCTCTGCCATCCTCCTTGGTTGAGAAGAAGGGGGTGAAGAGATTTTGTTGCGTTCCCGGGGAAATGCCCCTTCCGTTGTCTGCAACGATGAATCCCTTCGGCAGCCCGGTCACGGATATCTCGATTTCTCCATCCCCGCCGATGCTCTCGACGGAGTTTTTCACCATGTTGATAAGCACTTGCTCCATCAGCACCTGATCAAGCATCACCTCCACAGGACGATCGGCGGGAACGAACCTCAGCCGCACCCCGAAAGGAATGCAGAGCGACTCCAGAATGCTGACCGACTCGCCGACAAACCGATTGAGGCAGACGGAAGTCAACTTAGCGTCAGGGATTTTCACGATATCGGCATATGCCGTGATAAACGTGCTCATGGCACGGCAGCGCGACAGGCATACGTCGAGCGCTTCGGCTGTGTCGCGGTCGGTGGCGGCACGCCTTAGAGAATCGAGGATGGAGGAGACTCCTCCCATTGAATTGTTGACTTCATGCGACATCATCCGTATCACCTTGCCGTAGGCCCTCTTCTCGGCATTGACCACCTCCTGCGTCAGATGGTCGATAAGCAGGAAGGGATGGGCCAGTCCCTTATCCATGAAATGCATCCGGGAGCAGTGGTAGATTCTCGCATCTCCAAGCCTCACCGTCTCTTCGACGCCATCCGGCAGAGCAGAGAGGGCTTCGGCAAGAGGCCCTCCCAAATCCCCGATTCTACAGCCAACCATGTTTCTCCCCGGAGGCGTTCCCAAAAATTTTACGGCGGCCTTGTTGGCCCGCCGTATTCTTCCGTCGTGGCCCAGAATCACTATCCCCATAGGGGAGGAGTCTACCAGGAGGTCGAGGAAATGATTCTGCTCGCGAAGCCGCAGTTCCTCGTCCTTCAGTCTGGCCATCATGTCGTTGAACATAAAAAGGATTCTGTCGGCCTCATGATGGCCGACAGGCCTAAGACTGCTGCTCAGGTCGTCGGCATAGATGAGGTCTATCCCTCTTGCTATGGAATTGAGCGGCCTGACAAGACGGACGTAGAACAGATAAAGAAGCAACAGGCAGAGAGCCACGATTCCTTCGGCAATATAAAACGCCGGCCCATGTATGCTTTCCGTGAGGCATACCAATGCCACGGAGGCCGTCAGCAGCCAGACGGAGATGCTGATGAATAGCCAATAGCGTCTCATATCCCTATCCCGTATTTTTTCATCCGCCGGTAGAGCGCCTGTCTCGATATGCCCAGGCAGGCCGCCGCCATTGAGACATTTCCCTCGAATCTACTCAGGGCTGCCTTTATGGCAGTGACCTCGATTTCCCCCAGACTTGCGTCGGAGGGCAGCTGTGGCATATTGGCCGTGGATAGCGAGGCCGCATTTGAGAAGTCGCATTCGTCGAGCGTATCGCCATTGCCTAAAAGCAAAGCCCGCTCCACGAGATTGCGTAGCTCACGAATGTTGCCAGGATAGGGGAGGCGCGCCAGATATGAGAGCGCCCCGCGTGATATGCGCGGAACGCGCATACCGTTTTCCTTACAGAACCCGGCGGCGAAATGATGCACAAGAGCGGGTATGTCGGCCGGACGGTCGTGAAGCGGAGGGAGAGTGACCGTGATGAGGTTTATCCTATAGAAAAGGTCCTCACGAAACGTGCCCTCCGCCACCATTTCCCCGAGGTCGGCATTCGTGGCGCAGACCACACGGATGTCGACTCTTTTGGGACGACTATCTCCCAGCACCTCAAACGTATGCTCCTGAAGCACGCGAAGCAGTTTCACTTGGGAATTAAGGTCGAGCTCGCCGATTTCGTCAAGGAAGATCGTGCCCTTGTCGGCCAGGGAGAAGCGGCCTTCGCGGTCGGCCATGGCTCCGGTGAAAGCCCCTTTTTTATGTCCGAACATTTCGCTTTCGAACAAGGAGCGGGAAATCCCGCCGAGATTCACCTTCACGAAAGGATGGTCGCAGCGGCGGCTGTTGATGTGGATTGCCTCCGCCACGAGCTCCTTACCCGTGCCGTTCTCACCCATGATCAACACCGGCGCATTTGTCGGGGCAATCCTCTCCACCGTGTCGAGCACATTCCTAATGGCCGGACTGTCGCCGATTATGCGGGAACGATCGAATCCCTTGGCATCGCCACGGCCGCAGCCTGAAAGAGTCATGACTGTCTCCACCCTTTGGGAGAGGAGGCGATTGTCCCAGGGTTTGGTTATGAAGTCGGTGGCCCCCGCTTTTATCCCCTCTACGGCCAAAGGTATGCTGCCCCATGCCGTCATGAGAATGACGGGCGTCTCGGGCTGAAACACCTTTATCTGCCTGAGAAGCGTCAGCCCTTCGTCGCCCGACGTGGAATGGGAGAAATTCATGTCAAGGAGCACGAGCTCAGGCTTCACGCCACGCACCACGGCGACAGCCTCTGCCGGAGAGGCCGCCGTTTTCACCTCATATCCCTCGCTGCGAAGAAGCATTGAGAGCGACACCCTTATCGCGTTATCGTCGTCTACTACCAATATCATGACCCAAAGTTAATCAAAAACTTTCAACAATACACAATCGTTGCCATATAAGCCATACGAGCTATCGCCGCTTTTCAAGCCATCCACGCTATCGCCGCTATTCATCGCGAAGAGCAAAGGCGGGATCTGTCTTCATAGCCCTCCAAGCAGGAATGGATATGCCCAAGGATATCATCAGCGCCATCAGCACGTAGGTTATTCCTGCGCAAAGGAGCAGCCGTCCCCATCGAAGATATTCGCCATGATAATATTGGCTCAGCTCCGCGTGGGAAAGGTTTATGTCGACGACGACGGCCAATGGAGTTGCGACGGTCAGCAGGGCGAGACCCTCTCCGATCAGCAGCATGAAGATGTCGGAGGAGGTGGCCCCGTTGACTTTTCGTATGGCAATGTCGCCCGTGCGGCGTCGTGTGCGGAACCAGAATGTGCCGAGGAGTCCGAGAAAAATATTCACCAAAAGGAATCCCATTATAAAAATCATATTTCGAGTGGTAGATCTCTGGCTATGCTGGTGGGCGTCACGGATGTCGGCAAACGACTCTACGTTTGTGATGAATATATTCCCGGCACGCAGCTGCCTGTCGGCATCCGACAGAATCCCGTTGATGAAATCCTTGTCCATGTTCTCCCTTACCCTGACGGAAAATTCTGCGCCGACATTGAAATAATCGCGGGGAATCCCCCTGACCACAGTACGGTTTATCTGTCCCTGGGAATAATCATTATATCTCACCGGCATAATCGAAGCCCCGACGATGACGGGATTGGCCGTGTCGCCGTCGAGCACGATGCTGCGGCCCACGTAATCTGTCATGGGGCGTGGATTTTCAGTGCTGAAATGGAGGAGATTGTCGCTGACGAGCACGTGGCCCTCATTAAGAATTTCAGCGAGTCTGGCGGAGGTTTCCCCTTTAGCCCCTTTCCATCTGAACACTTTCGGGAAATCCGGCGACACGCGACGGCAAATGACGTAGCCCTGCGACCATATGGAATCGACCAGATACTGAGTGCCTGAATTGTTGCCGTTGTAGGGAGTGGCGTTCATCGAGAGGGCGGCGGCCTCAACCTCCGGCCTCATCGCTATCCTTCGCCTGAGTTCCTCATAATCATTGTAGACGTCGCGTGGCTTACGGTCGCGGATGAAATCGGGATGCTGTTTGGAGAGCTGCCCGACAGAGATGCGATAGCAATGGGAGATGTCGAATCCACGAGGCTCATTATAGACTGAGGTGGTCACGTAAAGATAGTCAACGACATACCAAAGCACAACGCTTATCACTGTCAGCTCCACTACAAGCCATACGTTGGAACGCCATTCGTTTCTTATCTGTTTTATTAGTTTCTGATTCATTTTGTAGAAGCTTATTATAATTGTAGAAGCTTATTTGAAGGAGTTATTGCTGATGGCCTTTCAGGGCATTGACCACGTTCGTGCGCGAAGCCCGGAAGGAGGGGATGCCGGTGCTGAGAAGATTGAGCACGAAGCAGAAAAGCAGAGCCCAAAGGAATGTAGAGACGTTGAGCAACACGGATATGTCGATTGTAGGACTCGCTGAATACATGGGGCTTGAAAAGATAAACGAGCTGCACATATAGGCGAACACCACGCTCAGCAGCCATCCGATCACGCCCGCCGCCACCGTCACTACAAGATTCTCCCAAAGCAATTGCAGGAACAGTTGCCGACGGCTGCATCCGAATGCCCTGCGCACACCGATTTCCTCCACTCTTTGACGCAGACGGCTCTCGGTCATGCCATTCATGTTCATTGCCGGCACGATGAGCAGGATTAGATAGACAATCCAGCGCTGCCGACGGTCGGCGTCCTCGTCGGGCTCGATATTCGCCGACTTAAGGATTGAGTCTTTTGCCTGGGTATAGGGGCGATTGCGAGTGATGAATTTCCAGCCTTCAGAGCGCATTGACTTGTTCATCTCTTCCACGCGTTTCTCATATTCGGAACGTATCTTGTCGAAATCAGAGGCATCCTTGGCGAGAATCGTGACGGCACAGCGTCCCATCCAGCCATTCATCCAGGTGTCGATGAAGTCGGAGGTAGTGGTCATCGGCAGCCACATAGCCGCATAGGCATGGTCGGCAAGCGTGGAAACATCTTTCACTACCCCTGAAACGCGATACGGAAGATGGTTGACCTCAAACGATTGCCCCGCGACATCGGCAGAGCCGAATATGCGACGCGCAGCCGATTCGCTCAGCACGGCGAGGGGTGAGGCGGCCTCAAAATCGGCCTGGGTGAAAGGTTTGCCTAAGATGAAGGTGAAGTCGAATACTTTCCAGAAATTGCCGTCGGTGGCACGTGTCTCGATACCTGTGGAGGGGCGGCCGGGCAGCGACGCTACATAGCTCGACACGGATGTGCTGTAGATAGTGACGGCCTCGGGGGTCTTGAGTTTGCCAAACTGCTCCATGGCTGTCTGATAGCTGATTGAGCCGTTGCTTTCGTAGAGATTGTCGGAAACCGGAAGGTCGTCGAGGTTGGTTGTGATGCTTCCCGCGTTGGCATGCAGGAAACGGTCGCGGCGACTCTCGGGGGAAAAGGAGGCAGTCTTGACGTCTTGAATCATCACCACCACCATTATCAGGAAAATCGACAGGGCAGTTCCTGAGATGGCAATAGAGGCGAGCATTCGCTGGGAGTGGAGTTGCGAGAATGTCTGCCGGGTTATTTCTAAAATCATACGTAAGATATTTTTTATAGGGGGGGTGAGAGATTTTATCAGATGACCTGTCGGCCGTCGAAAAAGCGTATCACGCGGTCGGTCATGCTTGCCTGTTCCTCATTGTGGGTCACCATTACGATTGTATGGCCTTCCTCTTTGTTGAGGCGATGGAGGAGCGTCATTACTTCGGCTCCCATCTTGGAATCGAGGTTGCCGGTGGGTTCGTCGGCCAGGATAATTTCCGGATTGCCTGCAATTGCCCTGGCAATTGCGACGCGCTGGCACTGTCCTCCGGATAGCTGGGAGGGCATATGATGGAGGCGATGGTGGAGACCGACCTTTTCGAGCACTTCCTTTGCCATGCGTCGCCGTTCGGCAGCCTTCATTTTGCGATATAGCAGAGGCAGCTCCACATTGTCGAGAACGTCGAGAGAGGAGATGAGGTGGAAGCTTTGGAAGACGAATCCCAGTTTTTCGTTGCGGAATCTTGAGAGCGAGTGGTCGGTGAATGTGGAGGCTTCGGTGCCATCTATTTTAACAGTGCCGGAGGTGGGTTCGTCGAGCAGTCCGATTATGTTGAGGAGTGTTGATTTTCCGCATCCGGATGGACCCATGATGCTGACAAACTCACCTTTTTCGATTGATATGTTGACGTTTTCGAGGGCCATGGTCTCGATTTTGTCGGTGCGGTATATCTTATTGACGCCGCTTAGTTGGATGATTGCCATATTGCAGTTTGGTTTTTTAAGATTAGTTTCCTGCATTTGCCATCGGCGGAAAGACAATGGCGAAGCAGTCGCAGCAGATACTGACATAAGTCGCGCCAAATATGCAACTCATTGATATGTAGGGATAACTAGCGACAGCGGATGTCCGTTAACGGACATCCGCTGTACGCTTATAAGCTATTTCGGGTTTTATCTCACGCGGAGGCGCAGAGTTTCGCGGAGGTTATTGTCTCACGCAGAGGCGCAGAGGTACGCAGAGGTTTTTGCTGGTTGGGAGTGCAAAGATAGCTATGTGATGGCAGTGTTGAATTTTATTTTTTGGGATTTTTGGGGAGTGGGCGGAAAAATACATGGCTAAAGAAAGAATAAAGCAAATCCGGATGAATCGGGTTGGCGATTCATCCGGATTTTCGGTATCGGGAGATTTCACTCGCGACTGAGGTCGCGGATCATTACTGCATCTCGGTGTAGGGGACTTTGTCCATGTCGGTGTAGTCGAGGTTTTCGCCTCCCATGCCCCAGATGAACATGTAGTTGCTCGTTCCGGCGGCGCAGTGGATGCTCCATTCGGGAGAGATCACGGCCTGCTCGTTGTTCATCCAGATCAGGCGGTTCTCCTTGGGCTCGCCCATGATGTGGCAGATGCGGTTGCCTTCGGGCACATTGAAGTAGAAATAAGCCTCTACGCGGCGATCGTGGGTGTGAGCCGGCATAGTGTTCCATACGGAGCCTGTCTTGAGCTCTGTGAGGCCCATCTGGAGCTCACAGGGACCCTCTTCAAGCACGTTGTTGACGATGAGCTGGTTGATGACGCGGTCGTTGCTCTCGGCAAGCGATCCGGCGGCGAAGCTGTTGGCCTTGATAGTGCCCTTTCGTCCGTCGATGGAGATCAGCTGGGTCTTGTAGTGCTTGTGGGCGCGGGTGGAATTGATGTAGAACTTGGCAGGGTTCCGGGCGTCCTTGCTGCGGAAGGTCACCTTCTTGTTGCCTTGGCCTACATAAAGAGCGTCCTTGAAATGAAGCTCATAGTCCTTGCCGTCGACATTGACGATGCCGTCGCCACCAACGTTGATGACTCCAAGCTCGCGGCGGGCAAGGAAATACTCAGCCTTCAGGGGGTCGATCGTCTCAAGCTCCAAAGTCTTCGAGACGGGCATGACGCCGCCATATACGAGACGGTCGTACATCGTGTAGGTCATATTGATTTTGTCGGCCTCCATCACCTTGTTCATAAGGAAATGGGAGCGCAGTTGCTCGTTGTCATAGTGTTTCACGTCGTCGGGATGGCAGGCGTGGAGCACCTGATAGCTCGTCTGCGCCTGCATCGCTAAGCAGGCACCGAGCATAAGGATAGATGCAAAGATCTTTTTCATTGTTGTTATTCTGTTTTTTGAAGTTCGTCGGAATTTTTGGCGATCATGGCCTTTTGGTTGCGAATGATGAGAATGCGGTTCCAGATGGTCATGACAAGGGTGATGGCAATCAGGATACCTGCGCCAACCCATTTCAGATTGCATGAGCACTGATAGATGACCCAAGCGAGCGGACTTGAGGCGAAATCGAGCGCACCGCCTTCGAAGCCGGCGGGAATTGCCACGGCGGCATCGCCTGTGGCCTCAAAGACATCGTGGGCAGCCAGAGTGAACGCCGGCGCGATGTTCGTCACCAAATAAAGGCCGATGGTCAGCACAACGAGCCCCACGATAAAGGTCTTGACTACATTTCCCTTCGTATAAGGAAGAACGAGGGGGAACAGATAGAACATACCGGCGAGAGAGGCCAGGGGAAGGAACTGGTTGCCGGGAAGCACCACGGCAAGCAGAAGCGTCACCGGGATAAGGAGAATCGAAGCCACGAGAGTGGCGGGATGGCCGATTACAAGAGCCGGGCTCATGCCGATGCTCAGGCCGTCGGCCCCCTTAAACTTGCGGGCAATCAGGCTGCGGGTAGCGTCGGAGATCGGTTTCAGACCTTCGATGAAGAGCACCGTGACGCGCGGAATCAATTCCATGACGGCTCCCATCTTGATGCCAAGGCCGAGGATATAGGGAATCTTGTCGACAATCTCGCCCCAGGACTTACACGTCAGGCAGCCAATGCCGACCCCGACTATGACTCCAAGGAACAGGGGCTCGCCGAGCACACCGAATTTCTTTTTCAACCCCTCAGCATCGATTTCAAGTTTGTTCATGCCCGGGATTCTGTCAAGCACCCAGTTCACGCCAATAGCGAACGGCACGAATCCGGCGCAGAAAGGCTGCGGGATTGATATGCCGTCCATGCCCTTGTAGAAAGTCTGGAACTTTCGGGCAGTCATGTCGGCGATGACAAGGGTCACGATGTAGCAGATGATGGCTGCGAAGAATCCCCAGGCCAGAGAGTCGCTGGCGAAGAAGACCACGGCTCCGATGAAAGCGAAATGCCAATAGTTCCAAAGGTCGATATTGACGGTGCGGGTTGTCTTGGTCAGGAGCATCAGGAGATTGACGCCGAGGCAGACGGGAATAATGAAGGCTCCGACGGCAGTGTTGTAGGCCACGGAGGCAGCGGCAGGCCAGCCCATGTCGAATACCTTCAGCTGAAGGTCGTAGATTTCCACGACAGTGTTAAGGGCCGGGCCGAGGGCGGAGGTCAGCAGGGCGGTGACAATCGAAAGTCCGATGAAGCCGACGCCCACTTTAAGGCCGGATTTCAGAGCGTCGCCAAACTTAATGCCGATGCAAAGGCCAAGTATGGTGAATATGACCGGCATCATGACGGCGGCTCCAAGACCTATTATGTATTTAAAAACTTCTTCCACTTTAAATTAGTTTGATAAATGTTGGTTAGCTTTTGTAGCCAGGAATTTTTTTAACGTCCCTTGACTTTCACTTGGAGAGGATTGCGGATGCAATCTTTCTTATGGGTAAGGGCCTTTTGCCATTCTTCCAAGGAAGGCATCCCGCCCTTGCTCCATCCGGATCCCCAGAAATAAGAAAAAGGTTTGCCATTCTCGACTTTCCCTTTGAGCACGGCATGACCCACGGCATCGCCTATCGGCTCTGCCAGAGGGATATAGACGGGCTCGGCATCGGAGACAGCCACAGTTCCCACGAAGATGGTGCCGTTGCCGGCCTCTGCATTCTCAGTCAGGTCGGCATAAGCGGTGGTGGCGTTCTCCTTGTCGAGGACATATCCTGCGGGATTCTGCTTATGGACCACCTGTCCCGCCACGATTTCACGTGGAGTCGTGAGCCCGTAATAAGTGATGTCGGAGCGGTTGAACCAGTCGCCGGCATCAAGGGTTATAATCCTTTCTTCAGCAGCCGGGATACCTTTTTCGGCAGTCACGGGGGGATAGGTCAAGCGTATCTGAAAACGCAAGGGACCCTGCTCCAGAATTTCGAACTCGGAGAAGCACCAGGGATAGATGATTTCTCCATCGGCATCGAGGAGCGCGTTGGTTCCTCCGCCGAGAGTCGGCCCTACCGTATACACGTCCATTCCGTCGCCATGGTCGCGATGGAACGAGATGTTCTTACGGTTGTTGAGCAGGTAGCGTTTCTCGAGAACAAGATCGGGCACGGATTTTGTCCAGATGTCGTAGCCGAACGCTCGCTCGCCGCGTTTCTGAAGCGTAGGCCCATAGGCACGGAAAGCTCCCCGATCGTTTTCCCAAGTCATGTCGTCGGCGCGTTCGCGGAAAAGCCGGCCATATACGAGCGGCTTGACTGGAGCAGGGTCGCCTGATTCCGCTACGTATATGGCGGAATCTCCCGGCAACACGTCGGCTTGGAAAATGATTTTCCCGTTGTGGGTCTTTTGCCAGGGAATTTCCTTTCCGTCGGGATTCCGGAGGATGAAAGAGGGGGAACCGAGATGATTCTTGACCGCACTCTCATCGACCTCCACCATTTCCGCCGTGCGCGGGAAAGAGGCGGGGTTAAAAACTGAAATCTCCACAGATTCCGCGTGAGCCGCAATGGCGCACGCGAAAGCTGTGGAAAGTATTAAATTAGTCTTCATGCGATAGATAGGGAAGCTTCTTACTGTGGCTGCTTGCCGATGTAGGCGAGAATGCCGCCGTCGACGTAGAGCACGTGGCCGTTGACGAAGTTGGAAGCGTCGGAAGCGAGGAAGACGGCGGGCCCCATGAGGTCTTCGGGCGTGCCCCAGCGTCCTGCGGGAGTCTTGGCGATGATGAACTGGTCAAAAGGATGGCGGCTGCCGTCGGGCTGACGCTCACGCAGCGGGGCAGTCTGGGGAGTGGCGATATAGCCGGGGCCGATGCCGTTGCACTGGATGTTGGCCTCGCCGTATTCGGAGCAGATGTTGCGTGTCAGCATCTTAAGGCCGCCTTTGGCAGCTGCATAAGCAGATACGGTCTCACGTCCGAGCTCACTCATCATGGAGCAGATGTTGATGATTTTGCCATGGCCCTTCTTGATCATGCCGGGAAGCACGGCCTTGGCCATGATGAATGGAGCCACGAGGTCGATGTCAACGACAAGACGGAAGTCTTTGACGTCCATCTCCGTCATTGGGGTGCGGCGGATAATTCCGGCGTTGTTGACGAGGATGTCGATGGTGCCATAGTTTTTCTCGATGTCAGCGACCATCGCCTTTACGCCCTCTTCATCCGTCACGTCGCAGAAATATCCCTTGGCGTCGATGCCGGCTGCCTTATAATTGTCGGCGCCCATTTCGAGAGCACTCTCAGTGTTGGCGTTATAGATGATTTTTGCTCCGGCTGCGGCAAAAGCCTTTGCGATAGCGAAACCGATTCCATAGACCGCACCTGTGACCAGTGCGACTTTCCCTTCGAGGGAGAACATTTTTTCCATTGTCTTAGTTTTTTAGATTTTGACATTGGCGGCAACCTTTAATCAAGATGCCGCTATATTATGATACGTTTACATTGCAAATGTACTCAGTCTTGTCCAAATGTCGGGTAAGAAAAAGTAAAAAATAGGGTAAAATTCGATAATATTACCCTATTTTGGTCAGTTTTCGGCATGAATGATTCAGAAAAGGTCGCGGATTCGTCCGTTGGAGTCTCCCCAGTGGTGGTCTTTTGGGAATGGCTTCCCGCTCCACGCCTTCTTGCTCGTCCAGTCTTGTGGGGCGTCTGTCCAGAATGGATGCGTCGTCGGGAGGCCAAGAGGCATGAATGCGAGCGAGGTCATATAGAGCGATCCGTTGTTGGTGTACCAGTCAGCCACGTTGGGTTGCCGTCCTACGAATCCGATTGTAAGGAAATCTTTCTCGTTGAAGTTTTCCTTACCGTCGAACATGTTGTGCATGACGGCTGTCAAGGCTGCGCGCACCTGACCGGGTGTCAGCCCTGCGGGGAGCTTGTCATACCATGCCATAAGGGCAAGCGGCTGCATGGTGGCCATGCGGTAGGGGATAGAGCGGCCGAACACCGGGAAAGTGCCTTCCGGAGATATGAGCCTTTCGAGCACGATGGCATATTTCTGGGTGCGCTTCAAGGCACGGTCGTAGTATTTGGGGTAATGAATGCGCGTGTAGGATTTCGCGTCCTTCATGTTCTGGAGAGTCTCAAGATACATGGGATGGAAAACGTAGCTGCTGTAGTAGTCGAAAGCGAAATCAGGGCCGTCGGCATACCATCCGTCGCCCGTATACCATTCCTCCGTCTTGCGAATGGCTGAGTTTATGCGATATTCGTCGTGTGGAGCGCCGGCCTTTGCAAGAAAACTCTCGATTGTGGAGGAGAAGAGCAGCCAGTTGGTGTAGGGGGGGTCTACGCGGCGCAGTCCCGTGAATTCCTTGATGTAGCGTTGCTTAGTCTTCTCGTCGAGCGGCATCCAGAGGGCATCGTAGGCACGGATGAAGCTTTCCGCAACATAAGCTGCATCGACCAGAGCCTGGCCCTCGCCGCTCCAGGCGAGATAGTCGGGGCTATCGGGATCGACAGCATGGGCATAAGCCTTAAGGGCCATTTCCCGAAGCTGCTTACGCATATTTCCCTCCTCCGTGTCGTCGTCGGGCAAAGCAAGCCATGGGGCAATGCCGGCCATAAGACGGCCGAACGCCTCCATATAGGTCACTTTCTTGTTTCTCCCGTCCCAATTGGGGCTTACCTCCACAAGCATGTTCTTCTGAAGGTTGCCTTCCGCCATGTTGCTGAGCACGGGATATGCAATCTTATAGGCGAGGTCTGACCAATATTTGCGGTCGGCATTCTGTTCTTTCTCCAGGAAACGGACGTATTCACAAGCTGCGAGCAGGAAAGCCCCGACTCCAAAGTCGGCGGTGGATTTCTTGTCGACCACCTGGCCGGGAATCGCTTTCTCCCCGATAGGCTGCACATAACCGACGCTTCCATCCTTCTGCAAGGCAGTGTGGCGCAGATAATTCCAACCCTTCATGGCCGCGTCGAGATACTTCTCCCCTTTGAGGTAGCCATTGTTGATGCCCCAGAGCAGGCCATAGGTGAAGAAAGCCGTTCCGCTTGTCTCAGGGCCGGGAGCGTGTTCAGGATCGAGCATAGAGCGGGTCCAGTAGCCTTCGGGCTGCTGACATGCCACTACGGCATCGGCCATCTTGACGAATTTCTTCTCAAAGAAATCGCGATGCTTATAGTTGGCCGGCACGTCGGCAAGCACCTTGGCAAGGCCTGCGAGCACCCAACCGTCGCCACGAGCCCAGAAATCCTTTTTCCCGTTGGCGCTCTTGTGCTTGGGATAGACGTATTTGCCGTCGCGGAAATAAAGTCCCGTGTCTTCGTCGAGCATTATGCTGTCGCTGACGAGCACATAGTCGTAAAGTTTGTTGAGATACTGTTCGTTGCCTGTGATTTTGTAAAGCTTTGTCATCACGGGCATGACCATGTAAAGACCGTCGGCCCACCACCAATAGTCGTTCTGCGGGGTAGACATCTCGTATTCCATCACCTCGCGTGCCCGACGTATGCGTTTGTCGTCGGGCAGGATATTGTAGAGGTCGGCATACGTCTGGAAGCAGATTTGCCAGTCGCCGAAGAGCACGTGGTCGTCGGTCTCGCCGTAATTGTATTTCCACTTCGAGCGGTCGTTACCCTTTGCGCCCTTCCAGTCGTTGTGGTCGGCCCAAGCTATCGAATAATCAAGGTAGTCGGGATTTCCGGTCAGTTTGTAGGCCTCCATGTTGCCCGTGTGGTAGGCGGCAACGTGCCAGAACGACCAGTCTTCCGGAGAATGGGTTTTCTGCCAATGGGTGTTCACCTTGTCGATGATGCCCCTGACCTCGGCGGCCTCCTTTGCATTCTTGTCGGGAGCGGCCGTTGCTGTTGTCGCGAGGGAAACGAGTCCGCAGGCAACGAGGAACTTGGAAATTGAGTTCATGATTGGTATTGTTCTTTATTATATGTGTATAACGGAGTTTTTATGTCAATATTTCATGCCGGCCATCAATCCCCCAGGGGGGACAAGACGGAATCCCGACATCACAATTCGGATGGCGACCATTCAGCTTTCCATTCAACATAGGGGACGCCGTCTTCTCCCCATTCCACGGGAAGCCAAAGATAGCGTGAATTTTTGAGGCTCTTGGGGTCCCACTTGTCGAACATGGCGATATATGAGTCTTTTTTACCGGGCACTTTCAGGATATAGTTGCTTTGCCCGAGGAAAGTCTTGTCGGCGTTTTCTCCGCGACAGGGGTTGGGGAGTTGTTTCCATTCGCCCAACATGCTGTCGGCTGTCATAAGCCGGGCCTCGTTGGGAGCCCATCCCGTGCAGCCGGAGGCAATCATCCAATACTTACCGTCTTTCTTCATTACTGCTGGGGCCTCGTTGTGTCCGCCCGGGAATATGCGTATGTATCGTCCCGTATGGTCGAGATAGTCGTCGGTCAGTTCGGCTATGTGTAGGGTCAGGTTGTCTTCCGAGGAATAGATATGATATGCTTTGCCGTTGTCGTCGACGAAGAGGGTCATGTCGCGGCTCATCTGTCCGCCGGGGAGGTCGCGAAGAGTGAACATTCCGTTTCCTATCTCCGAACGCCATTCGGGCGTCCACCATTCCATCTTTTCGCCGGCACGTTTGGATGCTTTGTCGTAGGCGAGATTAGTCGGCATCAATGTCGGGTTGACACGTCCTGACTTAAGGAACTTGAATGGCCCGGTCGGAGCGTCGCTCACGGCCACGGCATATCTTGCCGGACCATACCCCTTCCCTTTGAGCTCAAGATGGAAGTACATGACGTATTTCCCGGTCTTTTTATTGTAGATTACCTTTGGACGCTCGAAGATGCAGCCGCGTTCGATGTCATGGCCGGGTTGATCGGAAGCTTTCAGAGCGAGGCCCTCATAGGTCCAGTCGGTCAGGTTGGGGGAGGAGTAAACGTTGACGCCCTCCTGAGGATTAGGTCTGACTGATGCACGGTGCTCGCCATACCAGTAATACTTGCCGTCGGCGAAAATGACGCCGCCGCCATGGGCGTTGATCGTGTCGCCTGCCGCGTCTTTCCATATCTCGCCCGGACGGATTGTCGGGTTGGCGGCCGTCGCTTCGGAAGGATGCGAGAAAGCGGCCGCGGCAATGGAGCAGGAGAGCAAAAATGTTCTGATGATTTGTCTGGAGGTCATTTGTTATAGAGTTTTATGGAATTGTAATCTGATTTGATGAAGAGGCCGGATTGTTTGGGAGCAGGCGGCATCATAAAGGGAACGTAGAAAAAGCAGGCTACGACACGTTCATATCGTTCAAAAAACGGTCAGTTTATTCCATTAACCGGGAATATGAACGAAACGGAGGACAATTGACTAATCCGGACATGTCGGGATAAAAGGCATCAAAGATTGCAGGGGTGATTCCAAGAGCGGGACTCTAATTTGCAAAATTGAAAAATATTCCATCAATATGGTTGAAAAAGATTGGATTGCCGAATAAAATTCGTAAATTTGCCGTTTGATAAGAGCCGCCGTTCTCCCCGACGGCCTGATTCAAAAGAATAAATATGAACAACGTCAGTATATAAACTACAGCAATATGGTCTACAGATATGATTATCTCGTGATAGGGTCCGGCATCGCCGGGATGAGCTTTGCCCTCAAAGCCGCCAAGACGGGAAGAGTGGCTCTTATTTGCAAAACCACCCTTGAGGAGGCTAACACGTATTTTGCACAGGGCGGCGTGGCAAGTGTCACCAACCTTGAGCTGGATGATTTTGAAAAGCATATCAACGACACAATGGTGGCGGGCGATTGGCTTTCCGAGCAGGAGGCAGTGGAAAAAGTTGTCAGGAATGCCCCGTCGCAAATTAAAGAGCTGATAGGATGGGGAGTGAATTTCGACAAGAAAGACGACGGCACATTCGACCTTCATCGCGAAGGCGGACACTCGGAATTCCGCATCCTGCATCATGCCGACAACACCGGCGCGGAGATACAGACCAGCCTGGTGGAAGCCGTGAAATCCAATCCCCAAATTGACGTCTATGAGAATCATTTCGCCCTTGAGGTCATCACGCAGCATCATCTCGGAAAGATCGTGACCCGCAGGACCCCCGACATCACCTGCTACGGGGCTTACGTCCTTGATCAGGAGACCGGCCGGACCGACACATTCCTCGCCAAAGTCACAGTGATGGCAACGGGGGGCGTCGGGGCAGTCTACACCACCACTACCAATCCATTGATAGCCACAGGCGACGGCATAGCGATGGTCTATCGCGCGAAAGGGACGGTGAAAGACATGGAATTCATCCAATTTCATCCCACGGCCCTTTATCATCCCGGCGACCGTCCGTCGTTCCTCATCACAGAGGCTATGCGCGGCTATGGGGCAGTGCTTCGCAACATCGACGGGGAGGAGTTCATGCAGAAATACGATCCCCGCCTGTCGCTTGCCCCACGCGACATCGTGGCCAGGGCGATAGACTCCGAGATGAAACTCCATGGCACCGACCACGTCTACCTCGATGTAACCCACAAAGATCCGGAGGAGACGCGCCGCCATTTCCCCAACATCTATGAGAAGTGTCTGTCGCTTGGCATAGACATCACCAAGGATATGATTCCCGTGGCTCCCGCCGCCCATTATCTATGCGGGGGAATAAAGGTGGATCTCAACGGGGAATCTTCGATTAAGAGGCTTTATGCCGTCGGGGAATGCAGTTGCACCGGTCTGCACGGGGGCAACCGCCTTGCCAGCAACTCGCTTATAGAGGCGGTGGTCTATGCCGACGCCGCCGCCCGCCATGCCACGGAGGCCATTAAAGGTTATGACTTCCGCAACGACGTGCCGGAATGGAACGACGAGGGGACGGCACATCCCGAGGAGATGGTGCTCATCACGCAGAGCGAAAAGGAGGTGAACCAGATTATGGGTTATTACGTCGGCATCGTGCGTTCTGACCTGCGTCTTGACAGGGCCTGGAACCGTCTGGACATCCTTTATGAGGAGACCGAGAAGCTTTTCAAGGTCAGCAAGCCGAGCCGGGAGCTTTGCGAGCTGCGCAACATCATCAACGTGGCATATCTCATAATGCGTCAGGCAAGGGAGAGAAAAGAAAGCCGGGGACTCCATTTCACGGTTGACTATCCTCCAGTTTCTAAACCTAAGGGGGAATGCAAATGTTAATAACAGAAAAAACATGACCAAAATAAAGACCATCATAGCGGGAGTAGGGCTTGCCGTCTCAGCAGCGACCACTTCAGTGGCCGTGGAGCCTTCGAAAAGCCATGACGCTTCCGTGGCGCGAAATCTGACAACGTTCAACGCCATCGTCAAGGAACTGGAGATGAACTACGTCGACACAATACGCCCCAATGAGGCTTTCAATGCAGCCATCGGAGCGTTGTTGTCGACAATCGACCCATATACGGAATATTATGATCCCGACAAGCGTGCCGACCTTACTAAGCTGACCACCGGGGAATACGATTATGCCGGAATCGGGTCGTATATAATGCAGAAAGACAGTTCGTCATACATATCTTATCCTATGGCGGGAAATCCCGCCGCCAAGGCCGGGCTTCGCAGCGGAGACAAGATTATCAGGGTGGATTCCGTCGATACTTCCAACATGGGGTCGGAAGCCGTGACAAAGCTGCTTCGGGGAGAGGCGGGAACCCCGCTAAAAGTGACCGTGCTGCGTCCTTACGTTGCGGATTCGATACTGACTTTTGAAATGGTCAGAAGTAAGCTGATCGAACCCTCCGTGCCATATTGGGACGTTGTCAACGGCAACACCGGTTACATCAGAGTCACCCAATTCATCGACAAGACGGGAAGGGACGTCCACGAGGCTCTTGAGAGCTTCAAGAAAAATCCCAAAGTAAAGCAAATCGTGCTCGACCTTCGCGGAAACGGGGGAGGATTGCTTGAGCAGGCCGTGGATATCGTAGGCAATTTTGTGCCGAAAGGGACGGAGGTGCTTCGCACGAAGGGAAGGACAGCCGCCACGGAGAAAATCTACAAGACCACCCGCACCCCGCTTTTCCCCGATATCCCTCTTGCCGTCTTGATCGACGGCGGATCGGCTTCCTCATCGGAGATAACCGCTGGGTCTCTCCAGGATCTCGACAGGGCAGTCTTGATCGGGACGAGGAGCTTCGGCAAGGGATTGGTGCAAAGCACTATGCAATTGCCCTACGACGGATTGTTGAAAGTGACAACGGCGAAATACTACATTCCCTCCGGCCGCCTTATCCAGGCGCTCGATTATTCCCACAGGAATCCCGACGGCAGCGTGGCGCGCACGCCGGATTCGCTGACCAACGTCTACAAGACGCTGCACGGCAGGGAAGTGCGCGACGGAGGTGGACTCAAGCCCGACATAGAGATTGACTGGGGCAAAGTCAGCCGGCTCACCTACAACCTCGTGCGCGACAATTGGCTTTACGACTATGCCAACAAATTTGGCAACACCCATCCTTCGATTCCCGCCGCGTGGGACTTTGAGGTGACCGATGAAATCTACGAGGATTTCAAGAAGAGTATCGACCCGACGAAACTGAAATACGACAAGGTGCTCGACGAGATGCTGAAAGAGTTGCGCAAGACCGCCGAAGAGGAGGGCTACCTCAACGCTCAGACCACAGCCATGCTTGATTCCTTGTCGCCCATGCTGACCCATAATCTCAGCCATGACCTCGACAACCATCGCAAGGAGGTCAGTGAATATCTCGGAGCTGAAATCGCCCAACGTTATTATTTCGATCAGGGAAAGATGATTCAGGATTTAAAATACGATCCCGCGCTAAAGAAAGCTGAGGAGATTCTCTCCAATCCCACAGAACTAAATAAAATTCTCGGTAAGTGAAACTTCAGGAAGCTGACAGGCTCTTTGCGACTCCGGCACGCGTCAAGGCTCTCGAAGCCTTGCTCGACGACAAGGCCTCACGCCGCATAGCATTGAAAGGATTGCGCGGCAGTGCCGCAGCCCTTCTCTTTGCAGCCTTGAAACCAAGGAAAAATCCATATCTCATAATAGCCGACGACATCGATGCCGCCGGCTATATATATCACGACCTTTGTCAGGCTGCGGGCGAGGCAAACGTGGCTATTTTCACGAGTGGCTACCGCCGCGACATAAAATACGGGCAGATTGACCCTCCCTCCCAGATCCTGAGAATGGAGACCCTCGATGCGTGGGGGAGAAAGAGCCATCCTACGTGGGTGGTCACGTATCCGGAAGCATTGGCCGAGAGAGTGCCGTCGCGCAAGAAATTGAGCGACGACACCCTTGTTCTGACGGCGGGGAAGAGAGCCGACATGGGTGATTTGAGAATCCGGCTGAGGGAGCTTGGTTTCAAGGAGGTGGACTATGTCTATGAGCCGGGCCAGTTTGCAGTCAGAGGTTCGATTCTGGATGTCTATTCCTTCTCCTGCGAGTTGCCCTACCGTCTGGATTTTTTCGACGACGAGATAGACTCCATACGCAGCTTCAATGTGGAGACGCAGCTTTCCGAGCGCAAGCTGGAGTCCGTCTCCATCGTGCCGGCGGAATCCGGAGACAGCGAGGAGAAGGGCGTGTCGCTGCTGGAGTTTGCCGATGCGTCCACCATCCTGCTTTGCCAGTCGGAGGCCTGGCTGAGGAGCCGGATAGAGGCCGTCTGCTGCGAGACATTGTCGGAGGCAGTGGCTGTGACGGGAGAGGGAGACGCGAAAGCAATGGAAAAGGTGGTGGACGCGGCTGCATTTTTCTCATGCCTCGACAAAATGAAGCTCATTGAATTCGGCACTCCAGCAGAGGGCTCCACAGGCGTAAAGGCCGACGCGACAATGACCTTCGACTGCTCCTTGCAGACAATCTATCACAAAAATTTCAATCTCATAGCCGATTCCTTCACCGGATTCCTCGAAAAGGGCTACAAAATCCTTATCCTTAGCGACACTCCGTTTCAGAACGACCGGCTGAAGACCATATTCGAGGACCGGGGCGACAAAATCACGTTTACTCCGGTGGACCGCACGATCCATGAAGGATTCGTGGATCATGAGGGGAAGATATGCTTCTTCACCGACCATCAGATTTTCGACCGCTATCACAAATACAATCTGAAGAGCGACCGCGCAAGGGGAGGGAAACTGGCCCTGAGCCTGAAGGAGCTGCAGCAGATAGAGGCGGGCGACTATATCGTGCATATCGACCATGGAATAGCGAAATTCGGAGGGTTGATAAAGACAGATGTCAACGGTAGGCCGCAGGAGATGATAAAGCTCCTTTTCCAGAACGACGACATCGTGCTGGTCAGCATCCATGCCCTTCACAAGCTTTCAAAATATCGTGGGAAGGAGGGCGTGCCCCCGAAGATAAGCAAACTTGGCTCAGGAGCCTGGAACAGGCTCAAGGAGAAGACCAAGAGCAAGATGAAGGAGATCGCCCGCGACCTTATCCGTCTCTACGCCGCCCGGCGGCAGGAGAAGGGATTTCAATTCTCTCCAGATTCCTATCTCCAGCATGAGCTGGAGGCGAGCTTCATCTATGAGGATACCCCCGACCAGCTAAAAGCCACGCACGACGTGAAGGCCGACATGGAATCGGCCCGCCCGATGGACCGCCTGATATGCGGCGACGTCGGTTTCGGAAAGACGGAAATCGCGATACGCGCCGCCTTCAAGGCGGCCGCCGACTCGAAGCAGACTGCTGTGCTTGTCCCGACCACGGTGCTCGCCATGCAGCACTACCACACATTCTCCGAGCGTCTTAAGGACTTGCCCGTCAGGGTGGAATTTATCTCCAGGGCCAAGAAACCCAAGGAAGTGAAACAGATACTCTCCGACCTTGCCGAGGGGAAGGTAGACATTCTCATCGGCACGCATAAACTCATCGGAAAGGGGGTGAAATTTAAGGATCTTGGCTTGCTTATCGTCGACGAGGAGCAGAAATTCGGCGTCGCCGTAAAAGAGAAGCTCAAGCAGCTTAAAGTCAACGTCGACACGCTGACCATGAGCGCCACCCCGATTCCGCGTACGTTGCAGTTCTCCCTGATGGGAGCGCGCGATCTTTCCTCGCTTAATACTCCCCCCTCCAATCGCCAGCCGATCATGACCAATGTCTCTACGTTCGACGACGAAGTGATAAAGGAGGCAGTGAATTTCGAGTTGAGTCGCAACGGCCAGATTTTCTTTATCTCCAACCGTATAGAGAATCTCGACACAATTGAGAATACGCTTCTCCGGCTCGTGCCGGGAATAAGGATCGTGAAGGCCCATGGGCAGATGCCTCCGGAGAAGTTGGAGAAAGCGATACTCGATTTCGCTGCTCATGATTATGACGTGCTGCTATCGACGACTATCGTGGAAAACGGCATAGACATGCCCAACGTCAACACAATCCTCATCAACAATTCGCAGAATTTCGGCCTCAGTGAACTCCACCAGCTTCGTGGCCGGGTCGGAAGAAACAACAAGAAGGCGTTTTGCTATCTGCTTGTCCCTCCCGGCAATCCTCTGACTCCCGTGGCCCGTCGCAGGCTGCAGGCGATAGAGAATTTCAGCGGTCTTGGGAGCGGAATCCATATAGCGATGCAGGATCTCGACATCAGGGGCGCAGGGAATCTTCTCGGAGCTGAGCAGAGCGGGTTCATAGCCGACCTTGGATATGAGGCCTATCAGAAGATATTGAAGGAATCTGTGCTCGAACTGAAGACGGAGGAGTTTGCCGATTCGTTCGACGACCTTGCAGGGGGCAAGGAGGAGGAATACGTGGCGGATTGCACGATAGAGAGCGACTTGGAACTTCGTCTTCCGCCTGATTATGTTCCCCAGGAGAGCGAACGTATCAGCCTCTATCAGCAGCTCGACAACATGGAGCGGCCGGAGCAGATCGAACAGTTCCGCAATCATCTCCGCGACCGTTTCGGACCGATTCCCCGGATTTCGGAGGAGTTGATAAAGGTAGTGCCCCTCAGGCAGGCAGCCCGCCGTCTTGGCATCGAGCGCCTTGCCCTGAAAGGGGGGAAGCTGAGGGCTTATTTCGTTGGCGATGACAACAAGGCATATTATCAAAGTCCGGCATTCGGAAGAGTCTTGACATACTTGCAGCGCGACCCCTTGAGATGTGATATCAGAGAGGTGAACGGAGTTCGCCGGATGCTGATTTCGGGAGTGGACACAGTCACGGAAGCTCTCGAAATCCTCACCTTAATGGAGCAAAGCGATCCCGTCTGAGCAATTTCCAACTCTATAAGCAAACGCCTTATTTCTTCCCATGTGAAATCGTTAGGAAGCTGTGAGAATCGGGCTATTTTGATCCCGTGTCGAAGCCGATGCGCTTGCGCGGAGGAGTCTTCTTTTTCTCCGATTGCAAGTCGGCAAGGGCGGTGTTGATGGCTTCCAATTGAGCACGTGTGTCCTCGTTGATGTCGTTGTAGTCGGGGAAATTTCCTCAAGGTCTTGCTTCAGCTCCTCGAAGTTCTTTTCAAGCGTCGAAGGCCGCAGTGCAAGAGGATTGCCGTGACCATCTTCCTTATGGCACAAAAGCACGAGTGACGGCAATATTGACCTGAATGGCAGTCTCACTCATTAATACATTTGCTCCCACAACAAAAAAAGGACAGCTGTCAAAGCTATCCTTTTTCAGTGACCCCGGAGATTTCGGGGTTATTTCATCTGTTAGCACTGGCTATCAAAGAGTAGCGAGCAAGAGTATAGTGCCGACTCACTAATGGCTCACTTCTCTGCTTCAATGTTCTTCACCGTTATGACGATACGGTAATGCAAAGTTAATACTTTATTCCCAATCATCAAAGAGCCAAAGCGTTAAAAAACACGGCTGACGCATCTTAATTTTTTACAAAATCAAAACTTTTTAAGGCATAAAGTAGATAGTCGTTGTCCCATCCGGCTCTCTTCCTATGGCCTTTTACCCCCATCGAGGATACCTTTGCGTTCTTGATTATATTCAATCCAATGCGGTTAAGCAGAGAAAAATTCTGAGCGGCATTATCCTTTTGTTTACGCGAGGCATCATCGCCGAAAGCGACATCCAATGTCCAGTGCAGTTGATTCTCAACGCTCCAGTGTGTCCTTATCGAATGATTAATATATTGAGCGTCAGCTTCAAGGCTCGACAGGTAATATCTGGTCTCCTTATGGATCTGCCCTGACTTCACATCGCGTGTCCGGGATTCTATTTTCACGATGCTTTTAAGACCTGCCCATTTGTCTTTGTCGATAATGTTGTCGAGGTTTGTTATGACCGAACAGGTTCTTGTCTCCTCCCGTCCATGAGCCTTGCCCTCCATGGTGTGATCCGATGAAGGCTTAATATATGTGAAAGAACCGCTGACACGGTCGAGCATTTCAGGCTGATTCCCCTTCAAAGCGAGGATATAATCGGCTCCGCGCTCTATTATTGTCCTGGCAATCTCCGTCTGGCAGCCCATGGCATCGATCGTGACTATGCAGTTCTTTAGCTCAAGGATGCGCAGCAGCCTGGGTATGGCTGTAATCTCGTTGCTCTTTCCGGCGACCTTTTCCTGCGCGAGCAACAGGTTGTTGGCCGATGCCCACGCGCTTACAAGGTGGGTGTATGTGCCGGTGCCGTCATCGCTGCTCCCGCGCATACATTTGCCGTCTATGGCAACCACTTCGCCGTCCGTCAATTCTGCTATGCTCCTGGTCCATGCGACAAAGGAACCGTTCAATTCCTTGGGATCCAACATGCTGATTACCCGGTTGAAAGTGTCGTGCGACGGTATCCCGTTAGGCAGGTGGAGGAATTTCTCAAGCCAGTCAATCTTGGCGTTGCCGTAGTCCTCTATCTCATTCCAGCCTTCAGCTCCGCAGATGACTGCGCAAAGCGATATAAACAGGATGGATTCAAGACTGTGTTTTTGCGTCCGAAGGACTCTGGGATCTGTCACTGAAGAGAAGAATGCTATTGGGGTATTGGTGTTCGTCATATCTCAACAACGGATATAGACCGATTTAAATTGGACAATAGCCGTTAAGTTTATTTAAGATGCGTCTGCCCTGCGTTAAAAAACCTTCGGACTCACGGGTATAGAAATTTTCCGGCTCACGGTTCAAAATGCCAAATCCATGTATTCCATAAGAGAATGGCTTTTGCCTACTCACGGTTGATTTGGCGTGCTGTTTTCTGCCGAAAACGCTTCCTGCGACTATCTTTTGACAGCGGTTATCTCATCAGTTAGCAGGTGGATTGTCGATGACGGATTGGTGTATGCCTCTTTGGATTTTGCTCGTTTGGCGGCATCTTCAATAGCGTCTATCAAGACCTTTTTCATTGCCGTGGAGAATACGCCTTTCTGATAATCCGCGTCTATGCCTTTCAGCATGGCAAGACACTTGGCAGATGACAGCTCCTTTTTGGTGTCCTTATAATGCAGCACAAACCAGTATTCGATACAGGGATTGGAGAGCAGTAGCACGGCGTCTTTTATCTTTCGCAAATGCTCCAGCATACCCGGCACATCAAGGTCGAACATCAAAAATGTCTTATCCTCCGATGTTGTAAACCTGTCGCGCTTACACCTGTCAATGTATGGCTGTGAGATATTGGAGTCGCTTACCCTCGCTATGATTTCCACCGGCACGCGGAAACTGCGACGCAGCAAGTCAACGTATGCCGCCTCCGTCTTTCCCTCGCAGAACACGAAGAATGCCGGGTTCATCTTCTTGCCTCTCGGTTGCTTCGCTTTTCGTGCCATAGTCAGATGTTCTAAAATTCGTTGATATACGGCACGGCATCGAAACGCCCCTGAAGGTAGGCTTTCTCCAGATCCATTTTCTCCCGGAAATCCTTGTAGTCAAACAATGAATACAGGTCGGACGAACCGTCGTCACGCTTGTTGACGAAGAAAATCTGATCCTTGCGGAAGCGTGTCATGTCAAGCAGGTGTGTGTTGTGGGTCGTGAATACCAGCTGCGCCGATTTGCTTGAATGGAACAGGCCAATAAGATACCCCACCAAGCGGGTGTGCAGGCTTGTTTCAACCTCATCAAGAAACATCACCTTGTTACCCCGCACCACATCCATGACCGTGAGCATGATTTTGAACAGGATTTTAGTACCCTCCGACTCTTCAGTGTTGAAGTCAAAGGGCAATGCCGGGTTACGGCGGTGGAATGTGGTCAGTTCACCGTCTTTATATGTAAACTCGACGATATCGCTGTCGGCGGCTTTCAGCACTCGGAGAACAGTATCCTTGTTGTCGCCGAGGAAACGGTCAATGGCAACCGAAGTCTTGCCACGATAACTAAACACCAACTGCTCATTGAACCACCGATATACCTCTTTCGCCTTTTCCCTGTCCATCTGGCTTGCACGGGATATGAACAGCGTCTTGCGCGACGTATTGGACGCCACATCCATCGGGCGGCGGATAACATTGGTAAATTCATACTTCTCTTTCTTGCTTCCGGCAATCCGCTCGTCACGCGAGAAAATCAGCGCACGTCTGCCCTTCGGATAATAATACAGGCTTTCAGTTATTATCTCATCACGGGTGCAATTGAATGAATACTCATGTTCTATACCATCAATGATGAAACGTATGTAGAACTCACTGGGAGCATTTTTTTCTCCGAACTTATACGGTTTGAAACCGAAACTGTCGCCCTCATTGTAGTTGTGGGAGTCGAGTATCATATCCACAGCCGCCTTGACAGCCTTGATTATATTACTCTTGCCGGAAGCGTTTGCACCATAGATGGCAACCGTTTTCAGCAATCTTTCGTTACCGACCGCAAATGTATTGTCGGCAAGGGCGCGGGCCTCCTTTGTCTGGATGTTGGCGGCCTGCAAATCCAGAGTTATTTTCTCGTTTATCGAGAAAAAGTTGGTGAGAGCTATTTCTAATACCATTTCAAGTGCTGTATTTGGAATTATTTTGCAAATATAGTATTTTAATTTGGATTATAGGCAATTTCGGCACGGTTTTATTATTTTGCATTGTTGGAGCCGTATAGTCGGAAGTAGTTCTTTTCAAGTGTCGAAAGCCGCAAGGCAAGAGGATTGGCCGTGACCATCTTCCTTATCGCACAAAAGCATGAGTGACAGCAATATTGACCTGTCTCACTCATTAATACATTTGGGCGCATAGTAATAAACCTGTGTTTAGGCGTAAAGATTACATAGTCTGAAAATGAAAAATTTAGTGTCGTTCACGCCGTGCAGTTTAGCTCGGAATGCTTTAATTTTAGAGTTCATGGCTTCGGCAGCAGCATTTGTGGATCGATTTTCAAAGAAGTTTATTATCTCATCGGAGTGTTCGTAAAAAGTAGCTGCAATTGTGTTGAATGACTTGAAGCCGGAGTCGGCAACACGATTGTACCATCGGGCAAGGTTGAGTCTTGCAGTATCAGCCGTTGAGTTTTTGTTGGAAAATATGGCACTGAGATGCTGCGACAGCGAATAAGCCTCTTTGAGATCCGGATAGAGCGCGAACATCAGGTCAATACGTTCTCTTTGTGTGGCAGTCCACTTCTCGGGCGACCTGAACAGGGCATAGCGTCCGCGGGCAAGTAGCTCCTTGAGAGTGTCTCCGTTAGAGAGGCGCTCTGGCAGATACTTCTTCCCTGACAACTTTGCCTGTTCACGTGCCTCGGTGTCGGCATTTATAGCATCCCAGCGATGATTTATCCGTATCTCCTGGACGGCTTCAAGTGCCAGCTTCTGAACATGGAAACGGTCGATGACACGCTTCGCACGCGGGAAAGCGTAGCGGCATATGCGGTGCATGCTGTCTGCCAGATCAAGCGTTATCTCTGTCACTCTATTGCGCAGACGGCTGTCAATCTGCCTTAATGCATGCAATACCGTATCTGAATCTGTCCCAAGCACCAGGGCTACGATAGAGCGCTTACGACCGTGTGCATCCTTGTTAGTGACTATCGTGTACAGCTCCCCATTACTCAGCGAAGTCTCGTCAATACTCAGACGGCTGCCTATATTCTCAGGGAAGACGCGCCATTGTTCTGCATGAAGCCCCTCTGCGCTGTCTTTCCACTGCCAATAACCGCTCAGATGGCGTTTGTACTGACGCTCAAACAGATCGCCGTCTATATCGAAGAACCATTCAAGAGAGCGGCCCGTAATCGGGTATCTGTCCAAGCATACCTTTTAAAAAAGCCGCAAACTCTTTCGAGAAGCGGGTGCCTTCGGCTACAATATCCCAGCGCTTTGACACGCTTTTGCCGGTCTCTGCTTCCACCCAACGGCGTCGCTTTACATGGAATGTCATCTTTCGTCCCCTGACCGGATAGTCCCTGACTGTGCTTTCTTCATAAAAGCCATTGGGACGGAGCTGCTCCGGAGCATATCCCTCCACTCCTTTATCACGCTCTTCCAATGTCACGTCAAGCGTCTCTTTGGTTTTCTCTACCTTGACAACTTCAAAGTATTCAATCATTTCTTCCGGAAGTAGACATTCCGCCAACTCTATATATGGGTTCTTTTCCATTGCAGTTTCATTTTCTGCAAAGGTAAAACTTTTTATTATTCTAACACAGGTTTATTACTATGCGCCCAAAAAAGGACAGCTGTCAAAGCTATCCTTTTCAGTGACCCCGGTGGGGCTGGGGCCCACGACCCAATGCCATCAAACAGAGAGGTGAGGCATTTGCACCAACAACAAAAAAAGGACAGCTGTCAAAGCTATCCTTTTTCAGTGACCCCGGAGAGATTTATCTCGGCAGGGGTTAAGTCTTTTGTCTATCAATACTTTAGAATTCTTGAAAATCATGGATGTTCCCTTTTTGCACACCCGGAAATTTCAATGTTCTTCGTATATCTACAACGCAAAGATAGTCATAATATTCTGACCGACAGCAATTATTGATGTTAAAAATCCCTTTTGATATCCGTTATTGAATGTCTTTTATAAGCACCCAGTGTCCGGTCTTGGGATGACCGAGCCATGCAATATTCCATTCTTTCAAACGCCTCTTTATGGTGCTTTCGGAACATTCGGCAATAGCGGCCAGCTCTGCACGACTGATTCTATTATTATTCTTTATTGCACCGACAACAGCATCTTTTTGAGGGTCATTTTGAGAGCCATTTTGAGGGTCAATCTGCACTATTTGAGGGTCATTTTGAATGCTGTCACGGTGTTCATAATATAGAGCTTTGCCTTTCACGGTCAAGCCGTATCTTTGATTTGGAGCATTGGGCTTATCTTGATTTTCAAGTGTCAGCAGACCATGCTCTATTGCGGGTTTGATATAATTTCTAATAAAGGAACTTTTTGAAGATAAGCCTATTACCTCGCACAAAGTATTGGCTGAAAACCAGTCTTCACCGATAGTTTGAATAAGAATCATGATTGATTTATGTATCGGCTCATTATTCAGTAATTTTGAACTGTGTCCTGCTGTATCTTCGCTATGTCTTACTGTGTCCTTTTGTATCCTTTCTTTGGCCTGAGGTCTGATAAAGGTTATCTTTACAAAGGAACCTGTGCAGAAGAATGTTGGTGCCGGCAAACCGACCCGTTCGCATTCTCTCGCCATCATTGACAGACCGCGTCCCCAGTGTTCAATTAGACCGCCCAGATACATGACATTGGCTATGACCGGATTTGGTGGGAGTGAAGTGTTTTCCATCTCTATCTCCTCGTTCCGCATCATAGCGTCCGGAGATATACGAGCCGGGAACCGGCCGGCATTCTCAATCTCAATCCTGTCATCATAGATTGCAAGTCCGACAGTGGCAACCTCATATCCCCAATTCATGTGACAGTATGCGTTGACAATGCTCTCGCGCAGCGCATCGTATGGAATTTCAAGCTCATCTTCCCGGTAAAGTCGATTGTGCGTCGTCCCTGACAGGTTAAGGTGCTTGAAAAAGAAGGACATTGCCGCGTCAACTAACTGAAAGATGTTCCCCTCCTCTTGCTGATTGTCGATGAAATCCCGTTTGGTTGTACCCTTAAAGCGGGCAAGACGCAACCTGCACTGCGGATAATCAGTGAAATCTTTTCCAAACAACACCGCAGCCGAATTACATATATTTCCGTCTTTGATAAGATTAAGCCGCTTCAAAGCTGTCGGAACACTGTCATTAAGTGCGGCGCTCGATAAGCGTCCTCGCCTTACAGCACTCTGGATTACATTTTGAATAAGCTGTCCGTCAAGATCATCGATGGTCATCTGTTGATTCTCCATAGACTCCCATCTGTATTTCAACCCGTGCTGATGCTCATGTAGCCGAATAAATTTTTCACGAGGCATGACACTGGTTACACTATCATGCCTGTGATACGGTTTGCCGTCCCACATATACGGTTTGTCCGTCTCTAAACCATCCGTCTGAAAAGCAATGATATACTTATCGGAATTGCCCAGTCTTGCATACATAGGCTGTATGTCAACTGCCGGATCAAATTTATTGATAGCCTCTCCGATTTCACGGGTGGTTTTGTCGCCAATTTCCTGTCCGATGATTTTACCTTTATTCGATACCCCGAACACAACGATGCCTCCGGAACCGTTGATCATACCACATAATGTTTCCATACCACGGTTAAGCTGCCCGGTAGTCTCCTTGAACTCAACGTCAACGCCTTCATGGTTTTTAGCCAAATGTCTTATGTAATCTAAATCAATTGCCATAAATTCAGTGGTATTACAGATGCAAAGGTACAAAATTTTATTGGAATTCAGGCTATTCTGAGTCGTTGCTCTTTTACTCATTGCCGAAATATCTATATTAGCGCAACGGCATGACGGTTTTCGGGCTATGCCGTCGGCGGCGTTTTGGAGCGAGTCCGGCACTGCCGCAGACCGCATCGCCACGGATTAGAGCGGGCTAAACACCGAGTTACGGATCGCCAGCGCAGGTTGCGCCACGAGTGTCGCTACACCTGCCCAGTCTTCTCCGTCACCCCGTGTTCCTTACGCCCGCTCCAGCATTGTCTTTTTACAGGTTGCGCCACATCCGCTGATTACGGCAACACACGTCACGGGTTACCGTAATCAGAATCATTACACACTCATTTTCTTACGGACTAACATTCCGTTATGCCGGTTATCCTGTGTCACCATAAAGGCACTCGCGGCTCTATGTTTCTCCCCGACAATCGCATATATCACAGCACGGAGTATATTCGCTCGGTATGGATAACGTGCCGGGACGGGCTATTCTATTGCCGACAACTGAAAAATCTCCAGACCTCGCTCCCTGCTGTCGCTCAGCTTGTATTTTTCAGCCGCCGGCGAACAGCCCTTTGCTCCCGTCACGCTGTGGTGTTATCGAGCGAACATACTTCATACTGCGAAATAGACGCATTGAGGTTAAAAAAAATATCGCCTTATGACACAGGATAACCGACATAATAGAAAATCGAGCTTCACACCTTCACCAGCTCATACCGCATTAAGACGGACTGCAAGGGTGATGGCTGTTATCATCGGAGCGGTGGTCGGGCTGGTGCTTATGGTTATACTCAAACCGATATGCAGAGGTGTCGGGTGGGTTATCTCCCTAATCTCCGCAGTGGTGATAATCTTTTGGCTGATAACAAAGTTCTAAACATTTACGACTATGGCACAGAACTCAATGAAAGGAACTATGGCGTTCCAAGACACAATCAGAACTTATCTTGACAATATGGCAAAGAGTGACGTATTGTTCGCCGTCAAGTATGCCAATCCCTCAAAGTCAATGGATGACTGCGTTACATATATCCTTAACCAAGTGCAGAAAAGCGGTTGCAACGGGTTCGAGGACGATGAAATCTTCGGAATGGCAGTCCATTTTTGGGAAGAAAACGAGATAGAGGTTGGAAAGCCTGTCAACTGCCAAGTGGTGGTCAACCACACGGTAGAACTCACCGAGGAGGAAATGGAGCAGGCACGGCAGGACGCCATCGCAAAACTCCGTGACGAGGAAGCGTCCAAAATGCGCAGACCCTCGCAATCCAAGAAAGCGACAGAGAACAGACCCCAAGTTGAACAACGCAGTCTTTTTGACTTCTAAAACATTACGACTATGAAACCCAAGACAATGATACAGAAAGAGGTCGCACGACTTTCAGCAACCCTGCGACCAATATCCCCCAAGCAGACCGAATGGGCATACACCAACTGCGTTGAACATATCGCATACCGAACCAAAAGCGGTATGCTTACCTGCCCCGACTGCGGACACACATGGAAAAGCGGTGACGGCACGCTGTGTGACACACTTGAAGGTTGCATCTGCCCTCACTGCGGAGCGGAACTGAAAGTGCAGGACACACGCAGACGCACTCAGAAGGGTGTACGATATTTCTGCATACTAACCACCTGCCGGGGGTATCAGGTAATCAGGGTGGCGCAGGCTCACTATTCAAGCAAAAAGGGAGAGCCGATGAAATTCCACTGCACCGAGGTGGTACAGCGTTGGATTTCACCCGACGGCAAAGTGACCGATATGGCATTGCTCCGCACATTTCCTTCCTACTACTGCGACCAGTGGTCGTTATACAGCGACATGGAGGTGCGCCCTTACAACAGCCTTTATGATGATGTCTGCAAATGGAGCGAAGTCTATCCGCTGATACGCACAATCCCTCAGCTCAGACGCAATGGGTTCAAGGGCGATTTCTACGGCATCTCACCCGTGCTGCTTTTCAAGAGGCTGCTTTCCGACACACGGATTGAAACGCTGATGAAATCCGGAGAGATTGAGGATATGAAATACTTTATCCTCAATCCCCGAAACGCAGAGATGCTCTGGGCATCATACCTCATCGCCAGACGCCACTACTACAAAATCAATAGCCTTGAACTGTGGTGTGACTATCTGCAAATGCTGAACAATCTGGGGCAGGACATACGCAACCCGAAGAACATCTGCCCCGCAGATTTCATAGACGCACACGACAGGGCGATGCGCAGAATAGAAGCCAAGCGAATGAAGGAGCGCACTGAGAATGAACGCCGTTGGGAAGCTGAAAGGCGTGACCGTGAACAGCGTAAACTGCTGGAGGAGAAACAGCGTGAGGACGATTTCAAGGCTATGAAGTCCAAATTCTTCGGGTTGGTAATCTCCGACAACGAGATAACAGTCAAGGTTCTTGAAAGCATCGAGGAATACTATGAGGAAGGCAAAGCGCAGAATATATGCGTGTTCGGGGCTGGATACTACTCAAAAGCCGAGTCACTTGTGCTGTCTGCAAGGATTGGTGACAGAATTATAGAAACCGTGGAGGTTGATTTGCAGACCCTCAGAGTGGTGCAGTGTCACGGTGGAAAAGGCGCGTGAGTTTGACCCCTTCGGGCACGCGGGACTGACCCCTTCGGGCATAATAAGACTGACCCCTTCGGGCAAAATAAAAATGCCCCCTGTCGATGATACGGCAGGGGAATTTTTTTGTAGTTTTGAGAGTCCTTGTCCTGGCACGGCGGGGTTCAATGTCAAATACTACAAAATATGATTGCAAAATTAAAAAACATCCTGAGATGTTACGCAGTCGGAATGGGAATAAAAGAGACGGCCAATACGTTTCACATTTCCCGCAACACAGTGCGCAAGTACGTCCGGCTGTTCATTTCAAGCGGCAAGCCTACAGATCAGCTGCTTGAACTTACGGAGGAGCAACTCCGTGACATGTTCGGATGCACGGAGTTCCGTCATCGCGAGCCTTCGCAGCGTCAGCTCGAACTTGATGCGCTGATACCGGATTATGTCGCCCGTCTTTCACGCAAGGGAATGACCGTGCGCAAGCTCTTCAATGAGTATCGGGAAAGTCATCCCGATGGCTTTCAGGAATCTGTGTTCAGACGCACCGTCAGACAATACAGATTCCATACCACTGTCGTCGGTCATGTCGAGCACTACGCCGCCGACCAGATGTACATCGACTTCGCGGGCGACAGACTCGCGGTTGTCGACGAGATGACGGGCGAGGTCAAGAAGGCCGAAGTGTTCGTGGCCATACTTCCGTTCAGTCATTATACTTACTGCGAGGCCGTATGGTCCCAGCGCAAGGAAGACCTGATCAAGGCCTGTCAGAACGCCTTTCAGTACTTCGAGGGTGTTGTGGCGGCCATCGTTCCCGACAATCTCAAGGCGGCGGTGAAGACCAGCGACCGTAACGAACCGGTAATCAACGAGGAGTTTGCCGCCTTTGCCGAACATTATGGATGTGCCGTATACCCGGCGCGTGTACGCCATCCAAAGGACAAGGCACTTGTCGAGAACGCGGTCAAGCTCCTGTACCGTTCAGTCTATCTTGATATCGAGGGAATGGTTTTCAACTCTCTGGATGAGCTGAACACGGCGATACACATATCGCTGCTAGACTTCAACGAGAAGCCGATGGCCGGCCGTGAACTGTCGCGCCGTGACATCTTCCTTCGCGGGGAGAAGGACTTTCTCCGCCCCCTGCCCGAGAAACTGTTTGTCATGAAGGAACGCAAACTGATGACAGTCGGCAAGAACTGCTACGTATCCCTGTTCAAGCACCACTACAGCGTTCCTCGCGAACATGTGGGCAAGCGTGTTGTCATCCTCTACGATGCCGACACAGTGGAGATATATTGCGGTCTGAACCTCGTGGCGACGCACGACAGATGCGACATCCCTTACACATACTCGTGGAAGAAGGAGCACAACCTGCCCGGTCATTACGGCCCTTACGACAAGGATCTCGAGGAACTCTTCCAACGTGCGGCGGAGATTGACAATATCGTTCTGGATTACCTACGAGAAGTAGACAGACGGATGCAGTACCCGCCAAAATCCTTCAGCAGCTGTCGGGGGATACTGTCGCTCGAGAAGAAATATGGAACAGACCGGCTCATAGCGGCATGTGTATGCGCCTCGCAGAAATCTGAATACGGATATCAGGCGCTGCGTGAGGTCCTTGAACAGGGCGATGACGCCGACTTCCTTCCCGACGAGGATGGAACAGTCCATACCCCGGCGCAATCATCCCCCGCGCCTGTGCACAAAAACATCCGGGGGCGCGAATACTACAGCATCAACAACAAAGAAAACGTAAACAACAATGACAACAAATGACAAGACAGCGCCGGTGAGCCAGCAGCCGGACCAGAACGCAATATCGCTGGATCTGATGAACCGCATGAAAATGCACGGAATGGCCGAGGCCTTCCGTGAGAGTCTGGCAGGAACCACTGCCCAGGCAATGACCCCGGACTCCTTCCTGTCCATGCTGCTCAGCCGCGAGTGGGACTACCGCGCGCAGGCAGCGGTGACAAGACTGACAAAAAACGCATCGTTCCGTTACAAGGCATACCTCGAGGAAATCGACTATACGGTCAGCCGCGGTCTTGACCGCAACCAGATGGAACGTCTGGCTACCCTTGACTTCATCCGCAACGGACAGAATCTCTTCATAACAGGATCTGCCGGCACGGGCAAAAGCTTCCTCGCCTGTGCCCTGGGGCACGAGGCCTGCAAAAGAGGAATACGCACACTCTACGCCAACGCAGCCAAGCTTCTCGGACTGCTCAAGGTGGCCAAGGTCAAGAACTGTCTTGAGGCTGAACTCAAGAAAATCGAACGATGCCAGCTTCTGATACTCGACGACCTGTTCCTTGTCCAGCTCGACGCCAAGGAGCGTCCGATCCTGCTCGACATCATCGAGGACCGTCACGAGCGCAAATCCATCATAATAACCTCGCAGTATCCCTCATCCAGCTGGTATGACATGGTGGGAGACCCGACGGTAGCCGACGCAATCCTCGACCGGATAGTCCACTCAGCCCACTCCATCGAGCTGACGGGCGAAAGTATGCGCAAACTCAAGGCAAAAAAAGGACTGAAACAGCAACTGAGGTAAAATAAAATTGACCCCCGCCGCCAGGACTTTTAAGGGGTCAATCTTATTATGCCCGTGGGGTCAAATCCCGCGTGCCCGAAGGGGTCAAACTCACGCGCCTTTTCCAATGATCCTGTCATATCACTACACTCTACTGTGAATTGTCACTCACAGCAAATAATGCTGAAATACGCAGAAATCGATGTTGAGGGTTGTATTTGCGGATGAAACTACGTTAATAAATCTTCCAAGAGTTAAAGTATATTTAGAAAACTCCTAAATTGCGACCCAAACCGGGTCAGAGGTTCGTTCCCACGCTCAAAATCCCACTTTGCGAACGGGTATATGATGGTAACATCGTGTGTTCCAGTCAGCTCACAGTCGGAATTATCGGCTCAAGCCGAAAACCCGGTGCATGAATTTTGAGAAAAGTGTTAAATTTGTGGCATGAAAACCGCAGATGCAATATGGATGTGCCTCCCTGAAGGGCTGGACGAGCTATTTGAGATGGTGCGCTTCGAGCGCACGGAACAGTCTTATGACATATGGCTTGACGAAAAGAAGAAACTGTCTGATGAAGACTATCGTAATCCAAATATCGTAGCGCGAGGCTATACGGATTACGTTACGATACAGGACTATCCGATGCGCGGACGGCCTGTGTTTCTTCACATGCGCAAGAACAAGTGGTGGGACAAGCAGACCAACGAAATCTTCAGCTACAATCTCGAGCTTCCCAACGATGAAGGAACACGACTCAGTGCCGAGTTCGTGGCTTTTTTAAAAGACGAAGGTGGAGACGACAGCCCTGTCGATTAAACAGATAGCGCAGATGTACTGCGTCAACGGCAAACATTTTGCCGACTTGTACCGCAATAAGATAAGCGGTTACGCCGACTGGTGCGAACAGGAGCTTGGCTGTGGGTTCTATTTCAACGCCGCTAATATCGGCCCTTGCATGAGCCTTGACGAGACGTGTCTGAGCAACGGCGAGGTATGGACGTTCCTGACCAACAAGGACGGCCACGGAGGCAAGGGAACACTTGCGGCAGCCATTCCCGGCACAAAGAGTGACGAGATCATATCAATCCTCGTCAGTGCGATGGGACGCTCCGTCAGACGCAGGGTCAAGGAAGTGACCTGCGATCTTTCGCCATCAATGATGCTCATAGCCGCGGAAGTGTTTTACAACGCCCATGTGGTCAACGACCGTTTTCATGTCCAACAGGTCTATAATGAGGCCGTTGACGAAATCCGTATTGATATTCGCCGTCAGCTTATCGCAGAGGAAAACAACCGCGACAAGTCCGAACCGCCGGTAACGTACTCCAACGGCGAGACCATGCGCCAGATACTGGCCCGCAGCAAACACACTCTGATGATGTCGCAGAACAAATGGACTGACATACAGCGCCATCGCGCCAACATACTGTTCAAACACTATCCAATATTGAAGGCTGCATACAGCCTTGCGATGGAGCTGCGCAAGATTTTCAATGCTAAAATCTCACCGACAAAAGCCATGGGGCGGATGAACAAGTGGTATGAAAAGGTAATGGCTCTTGGTAACAACAACTTCCGCTCGGTAATCAAAACATTCAGGAACCACGCTCCAACCATCCTGAACTACTTCCGCCGTCGTGCGACCAATGCCTCCGCCGAGGCATTCAACTCTAAAGTCAAAATCTTTCGCTCACAAATGCGTGGTGTCCGAGACCGAGACTTCTTCATCTTCCGACTTGTCAAACTCTACGCCTAAAAATTTAACACTTCTAATTGCCCAATTTAACATATGCACCGTGCTTTCGGCTTGACCCGAATTATCAACTGTGAGTGAAATCGCTCACAATTGTGACCACTCACACATCACTCACAGCCGACCGTAATATTTTTCAGTGTTCTTCGATTTTGGCAAAAAGAAAAAGCACTGAAAATCAACTGATTTCAGTGCTTTGCGGCGATTTGCCATTTTGTCTTGTGACCCCGGTGGGGCTCGAACCCACGACCCAATGATTAAGAGTCATTTGCTCTACCAACTGAGCCACGGAGTCATTATTTGTCTTTGCTTGCGGGACGTTGGTGTTGTTCCCGTTTTGCGAGTGCAAAGTTAGATGTTTTTTTTTCATCCCTGCAAATTTTTCGAGGATTTTTTTAGTTTTTTTTACAAATTTGCCCTATTTCATGCGATTTTCTCTCCTATATAGCGCGTTTCTTCATTTTTTTAGTTAACTTTACACCAAATTTGGGACGCCCGCACGCCCGCGTGCCGCTTCCCGAATGTCTCTTCCGTGGCTGAGTTATGAATTTTTATAGATTTAACCCTTAATATCAATCACAAGTTATGAACAGCAAAGTTCTTTATCTTGCTCTCGGTGTTGCCCTTCTCGGGACTACAAGCTGCTCCAAGAAGCTCGGCGAATTCCAGAGCAACTATTTCAACACTACCCCGACTCCCCTTGAGACGGTGGGCCAGAACGTACCGGCTACCATCACCGGCAACATCCCGGCCAAATTTATGGTAAAGAATGCCAAAGTGACCGCTACTCCCGTGCTTGAATACGCCGGAGGCTCCACACAGGGGACTCCCGTGACCATCCAGGGCGAGAATGTCCGTGCGAACGGCCAGGTGGTCAGCTACAACAACGGCGGCACAGTGCAGATTCCTTTCAATACGGCCTACAAACCTGAAATGGCAGAATCTAACCTCTACCTCGATTTCCAGGTGGACCAGAAAGGCAAAATCTATGCGCTTCCCCGCGTGAAGGTGGGCGACGGCATCATCGCTACGTCTACTCTCGCTTCCGCTGCCACTGTCACTCCGGCCATCGCCAAAGACAAGTTCCAGCGCGTCATCAACGAGAAATATACCGCCGACATCCGCTTCCTCATCAACCAGGCCAAGATCCGCAACAACCAGATCACAGCCGCCGACTACGTTGACCTCAACCAGCAGTTGCTCAACGCCAATGAGGCTGCCAACAAAGAGATTGCAGGAGTCAACATCGCTTCCTACGCTTCTCCCGACGGTACGCTCGCTTTCAACACTGAATTGGCTGAAAAGCGTGAGAAAGTGACCACCAAGTTCATGGAAAACCAGCTCAAGAAGGACAAGATCACCGAATTCGGCGAACTGACTTCCTCCTTCACTCCCGAGGACTGGGAGGGCTTCCAGGAGCTCGTTTCCAAGAGCAACATCCAGGACAAAGACCTTATCCTCGGCGTGCTCTCCATGTATAAGGATCCCGAGCAGAGGGAAAAAGAGATCCGCAACCTGTCGAGCGTATTCAACGAACTCGCCGACCAGATCCTTCCCCAGCTCCGCTACTCCAAGATCCAGGCTTCTATCAACGTGATCGGCAAGAGTGACGAGGAGATGATCAAGCTCTTCAACACCGACCCCTCCAAGCTGACGGAAGACGAGATCCTCTACGTGGCTACCCTGACCAACGACAACACACGCAAGATGGAGGTCTACAACAAGGCTTCCCAGATTTATCCCAAGAGCTATCGCGCCATCAACAACCTCGGCGTGACGAAGTATGTGGCCGGCGACTATGCAGCAGCCAAGGCCGACTTCGAGAAGGCTAAGCGTCTCGACCCTTCTTCCAAGGAGGTTGACATGAACCTCGGCCTTATCCAGCTCCTGAATGGCAACTACAGCAAGGCCAACGAGCTTCTCGGCGCTGCTGCAGGCGTGCCTGAGGCAGGCGACGCTCTCGGCGTCTACTATCTGACCCAGGGTGAGGTTGCCAAGGCCAACAACGCTTTCGGCAATGCCAAGACCAACAATGCCGCTCTCGGCAAGATCCTTGCTAAGGATTACTCCGCTGCTCAGTCGATCCTCTCGTCAGTGGCTACGCCCAACGCGATGACCTACTATCTCGCAGCTATCATCGGCGCACGCACCAACAACGAGAGCGCCGTGCTCAGCAACCTCCGCAAGTCTATCAGCATGGACAGCAACATGCTCCAGATGGCTAAGAAGAACCTTGAGTTCGCTCAGTTCAACCTCAACAGCCTCTAAGCAGCGACATTCTGACATAATAGAATAAAAAGAAAAAATCCCCCGGGAAACGCTCTGTTTTCCGGGGGATTTTTTTCACTAATGTATTTGCTGGTTTTATCCTGGTTTTTTAATCGATATGTTGATGTTTTTGGGGGTTTGGGGTGATAGGAATGAGAGGAATGTTATGTAGTAGAAATGTGATGTAAAAGATACATCTATTTATAAGAGAGGTATCGTTGGCGCAAAATTAATATTTTTTATTTCCTCTCACAAATTTTTCTTACAAAAAATTTCTTTTTTAACAATTGGCTTATTATGTGGCGATAACGAGGCTGTTGATTTCGACCGTTAGGTCAATATTTTGTAGAATGCTTGTTTTTGCCCGATAAATCTTCAAAAAATTAGGCCATGGAGTCCGAGCATTATAAATCGTTTTGTAAATTTAAAAATTTGAAATTATGCTAATTGTATCTATCTGTATCACATAAATATATAAGCATAAAATTTTATAACGTCAAAAATCTGACTCTTATAAAGAGATGTATCGCAATTTAGTATATGGCTTAGATATTTCAAAATAATTAGCAACTTAATAATCAGCGAAATAAAAATTCAGTCATTCCATTCATCGCTAAATTTTAGCGCCCGGAGTAAAGAATTTGAAAATTTGATTTCTTGCCTTTTGGCCTTCTTGACGGCCTTGAAGAAGATGACTTGACCTATAAAAAAACACCAAACCTATGAGACGAACTGTTTGTATCTGGTTTCTGCTCTTGGCCGCCTCCTGCTTCCTCTCGAAGGCGCAGGCCCAGAACGTGGCTTTGAAGACCAATCTCATATCCGACGCAGCTCTAAGCCCCAATCTCGGAGTTGAGGTAGGACTCGCCCCGAAATGGAGCCTCGACATCTCCGGCCAGATGAACCTTTGGACCATCAACAACCACAAATGGAAACACTGGCTTGTGCAGCCCGAAGCACGCTACTGGTTCTGCCGCCGCTTCGCCGGCCATTTCCTCGGCATCGAGGCACACGGCGGCCAATACAACGCAGGTAACATAAACCTCGACCTCAACATGCTCGGCACAGATTTCCGCAAATTGCGCCACCAACGGGTGCAAGGCTGGTTCGCCGGAGGTGGAATCACCTACGGCTACGCCTGGCCCGTACATCCCCACTGGAACATCGAGGCCGAAATCGGCATCGGCTACTCCTACACGCGCTACGATTCCTATCCCTGCAACTCCTGCGGCACAAAAATCGACAACGACAGGGTGCACAACTATGTAGGCCCCACGAAGGCCGCCATAAACATCGTCTATCTCTTTTAAACACGCCATCGACATGAAAAGATACATTCTCCCACTCGTGCTCCTCGCCCCGATTCCGGCCCTGGCTGGGGTCAATACCGAACGCCTGGGCATCTCCGACATGGCCGTGTTCCGTTCCGCCGACCTGCTGACGGTCAATTTCCGAATAAATCCGCGCGACTACAAGCTCCGCTCGTCCGACCGCGTCGTGCTGACCCCCGCCATTGTGTCGGGCGGCGATACAGTGCGCCTCGCCCCTGTCGTGGTTGCCGGACGCCGCGCATGGTACTACCAGACCCGCAAAGGCAATGACGACGGCGCCCTGCTGCGCGCCGGTAACGACGTGCAGCCGTCGTATGCCGAATCCACCCCCTATCAGCCCTGGATGGAGAACTCTACCGTCGCTATGCTCGCCGACACCATCTCCGAATGCGATTGCGACGACGCCGTGAAGGGGAGTGGCGTGATAGACCTCGCCCGTCTCGACTATCGTGAGCGCGTGGCCGCTCTGTCGTTGCGCTACGTGGTGCCGACCGACACGCTCGACAAGAATTTCTCCCTCTCCGGCCGCGCCAACGTCCGCTTCATGGTTAACCGCGACGCCATCGACTGGAGCTATGCCGGCAACCGTGCCGAACTCGACTCCATCCTTGCCTCCGTCAACGCCGTGAAGGACGATCCCGACGCCACAGTCAAGGAGATTCATATCCGTGGCTACGCCTCCCCGGAGGGCCCGTATGCCAACAACGTCCGCCTCGCCCGAGGCCGTACGGAGGCCGTCAAGGAATACGTGCGTCAGCACGCGTCGTTCCCGGCCGACGTCTACCGCACCTCATTCGTGGCCGAGGATTGGCAGGGGCTGAAGGCCTGGCTGACGGAGCATTCCTATCCCGGCTGGCAGGAGATGGTGGCCTTCATCGACGATTCGTCGGTGCCCGTGGAGACCAAAAACGACATCTTCCGCAAGCGGTTCCCCCGCGAATATCCCGACCTTCTCCGCACTGCTTATCCCACCCTGCGCCACACCGACTACAAGATCTCCTACAACGTGCGCAAATACTTCGACGTTAGCGAGATCCGAGAGGTGATGCAGAAAAACCCGCGCAGGCTTAGCCAGAATGAGCTCTACCTTCTTGCGAAGAGTTATCCGCAGGGGAGCAAGGAATATGCCGAGGTGTTTGCTATGGCTGCAAGTCTCTTCCCCGACGACGCCACGGCCAATCTCAACGCAGCCAGTGCGGCGATCAACATGGGAGACCTTGCCGGAGCTGCCCGTTTCCTTGAGCGCGCCGGCGACAGCTCCGAGGCCGACTACGCCCGGGGCGTACTCGCCGCCATGAACCGCGACTACGAACAGGCGCAGACCCTTCTCCGAAGGGCTTCCGCAGCCGGCATCGCGGACGCCGACGCCGCCCTCGCCGAGATCGAAGCCATCCTAAAATCCGCAAAAGACGGCAACGTCACAATCCTCTGACCCCGTCCAACGCCGCGTCCGACATGGAGAGCAGGCCTCCGAGTCTGCGGCCTACTACCGTCCAAGCCGCGTCGTCTAACATGGAGCGCATGGCCTCCGACCTGCGCACACACCGCGTCCGATGCGATTAGAGACAAAAGCCATAAGCATAAGAACGAGATAAAAAACTGAATAACCAATAAAAACAACTTAACATTTTAATTATCGCATTATGAGATTAAAGTATTTATTTGGAGCAGGCCTGATGCTTGCATCAGGCGTAGCTGTAACAAGCTGCAGCTCCGACAACAATCCGGATGGACCTGACAAAATCATGGAGGCAGGATCCAAATTCTATGTGAGAGTTGCACTTGCCAATGCAGACTCCGAAGGTACCCGTGGATCGGAAGATAACACGGATGAGAACAACTATGTTTCCGGTGATAAGGGTGAAAACGAGGTAAAAAAGATTCTCTTCGTTTTCTACAACGCGGATGGTGGTTATGTGGCATTTTCGGAAAAAGAAATTACAGAGACAGATCACAATAATAGCGGGAACATAGAATCTATAGTGGATATAGTTGTGCCGGTGACAGTTCAGACAGACTCTAAAGTTCCTGCCTATGTTGTAGCATATGTCAATCCAACGACAGAGGCGAACGGAAATAAGACGGGAAATCTTCAAGATATCCAAGCCAAATATCGCACACTGGCACAGGTACTCCCTTCGGCAAATGGCGGTAACAATCCCAACGGATTCCTGATGACGAATTCTGTATATTATGAACAGAATTCCAATGCTCCTGTTGTGTCAGCACACGTCCCTGCCGATGTGCTTTATGAAGATCCAGACGAGGCGAATAAGGAAGGTGCCAAGGGCATAACAATTTATGTTGAGCGCACTATGGCAAAGGTGTCGGTTCATCAGAATCTTACTAATGGCAAACAGGGAACGATTACTGACAACATGCCGGAGGTTGTTTCTCCCGATGGACAGACTGCATATAAACTTGATTTCCAAGAGCTTGCATGGGGTCTCAACAACGAGGAAAGAAATGTATTTGTACTTAAAAACTTCCGTAAAGGAGAATTGAATAATCCCACGTCTGATGTTGTAAATATGGACTGGGCCGGTGCCAGCAGTGCGATGTCTTCTCTTACAGCTCCGTCTTGGAACTATCCAGCTCAAACTGACGTTTACAAAGGTCGCCGCTCTTTCTGGGCATATTCTGCCAACTATTTCAATGTAAGTATTTATCCGGAATTCTCCGATGAGATAACGGATGACAATGCAAGCTCATTCCCGTTAGTACAGACAAAATTCAGCGAGATATATGACTTTGCAAATGATGTCCCAGGTCCTAAGGGTCATAAGTTTGGAGAAGCTGCCTACACTCTTGAGAATACCATGACAGACAATGTTCTTAGAGATGCCAAAGCCGGAGTTAGGGCAGTTACGTCAGCATTGATTGTCGGAAAGTATAGGGTTCTTGATAATAACAACGAAGAGGTAGCGTATGACAATCTGTATATCCGACGTGGTGAGACTTCAAACGTCATATACATCAATAAAGTCTTTATGATGCAGAAATTCCTCGAGACCCAGACGGAATCTGATGGAGTTCTTTACACATATAACGGACCTAATGCCAAGCCTGAATATTCTCCTGTTTCGTGGTCGGATGCAAATAAGGCTACAATCGAGGCTGATTTCGAGATTATCCATCCCAAGAAAGACGTGACAGGCGTGTTGACCGCCAGCCGATACGTAACCATGATTCTTAAAGAAACTGCCACACTCACCAAAACTGAGGGAGAAGGAGAAGACGTCAAAACCGTTCCCGTATACTACTTCAGGAATTCCAATGGTTTGATGGCTGCAGTTACTGCTGATAATCGGACTCAGGTCAATGGTTATCTTTATGATTTTTTCAATGCCAAACTTGGTGCAGTGGAAGAATTCGATGAAGGTCGTGCTTACTTTAAAGTACCAATCCGACACCTTTGGGGCAGAGACAAGATAGGATTTGGCGATACCGACGCTACTGGCTCGACTGAAGTTGATAAAGGCTTTGTATTGGGACAGTATGGTGTGGTCCGCAATCACACGTACAATATCAATGTTCAGGCAATCGGGGGTATCGGTACGGGTATTAGTGACCCTGACGCTCCAATCGTATTCCCGGTTGACAGTAAGCAATATCACGTTAAAACGCAAATCCGTGTTCAGAAATGGCGTATCGTTCCTCAGCAGAATGTGACGCTCAAACCATAAAACTCTGACGATCTAATTCTGGCTTTCGGGGTCGCGACCCCGAAAGCCTCCCTTCAGGGGGAAGGGAGGTGAAACTCCCTTCCCTCACCAATCAAAAAAACAGAGCATCAACATGAAACATAACTGTTATCTCTATGCCGGATTCTGCTGCGTGGCCTCACTCTTCTCCGCCTCGCTCGCTTCCTGCGACTCTATCTACGACGACCTCCCCGAATGCCGCACGGAGCATCGACTGTCGTTCGAATATGACTACAACATGAAGTTTGCCGACGCCTTCCCGGCTGAGGTCAACTCTATATCCGTCTGGGCTTTCGACAAGCAAGGAAAGCCCGTATGGAAGACCCGGCAAAGCGGCGACGCCCTCCGCGAAAAGGGTTTCTTCGTCGATCTCCCGCTTCAGCCGGGCGTCTACGATTTCGTGGCGTGGGGCGGTCTGAAGGAGACTCCGGCATTCAGTCTGCCGACCGAATCCCCCTCGGCCATGACCGACCTTTCGCTGTCGCTCAAGCTAAAGGGCGCGACGAAGGCCGGCGACGCCCCGTCGCTCTTCAGCAATGAGAAGTTCGAGGGCGTCTACCATGCCCTCCTCCGCGACGTGGAGATAACCTACAATCCGAACGCCGACGAGGTGCAGGACGTCAGGCTCGACCTCATGAAGGATACGAAATACGTGAAGGTGCTCCTCCAGAACCTCGATGGCACGGAGATGCGCAAGGAGGATTTATCCGTCTACATCACCGCCGACAATTCCGAACTCGCCTACGACAATGCCGTCGTGGTCGGCACTCCGGAGTTCCGCTACGAGCCGTGGATGGTCACGGAGGGCGTGACCCAGGCCCCCGGCGACGAGAGCGCCGACGTCACGTCGGTCAGCTCCATACTCTCCGAGCTCTCCACCTCCCGCCTGATGGCCGGGTCGAAGTCCGTGCTCAATGTCGTGCGCAATTCCGACGGCCATAAGATCATCAGCATCCCCTTCATCGACTATCTCCTTCTCGTAAAGGGCAACTACCGCCCGATGTCGAATCAGGAATACCTCGACCGCCAGGACGAATATTCCCTTACCTTCTTCATCGACAAGAACTACAACTGGTATTCGCAGATAGGCATCTACATCAATTCGTGGCACGTCGTGCCTAAGCAGGACACTCCCTTACACTGATACCCTCTAAAAGGACCTCAACGTGATGAAAACAATCGCTAAACATATACTTCGGCTGCGCCACGCCTGTCTCCGCGCCTTGCCGCTGCTCCTGTTCCCTCTCGGGGCATGTGTGGCGGAAGAGGGGGAGTGCCCCGTCGACACGCACGAGGATGACATAGCCGTCAGTCTCGTCATAAAGGGCAATCTCCCGGCCGCCGGGTCCCGGGCCGCCTTGTCGGATCTTGACGGCACGCTCGCCGAATCCTACATCAATATCAACGACCTCTACATCCTTGCCTTCGAGATAGACCCGACGAAAGGGGTTGCCGACGGAGAATCGAAGCTAAAAGACATCATATGGTCGCCCCAACAGGCTGAGAGGCTTCCTGAGTCGTCGATAAGCTCCAATGGTACGGTTGTGCTTCTCCGCACGTTCCTCAGCAGCGAGAAGTATAAGGAGGACGAACCCTTTGCCCTTGTGGCTGTCTCCAACATCAGCAATTGGGGCGGAGAAAGCTATACCCTTTCAACAGAAAAGGATAAAGAGACTACCCTTGCCGACCTTCAGAAAACGCTGACCTACCCCATAGTTATGGATTCACGATGGGTGCCCGACAACGCTAAGAGTGACGGAATCCCCCTCTTCGGCATTAAGAGATGCAGCCTCAGCGGCTACAATCCGCAGTATAACAACAGTGCCAACCCCTACAACCTCGGCACGACATGGCTTCTCCGCACCCTCGCCAAGATCGAGCTGTTTACGGCTGCCGACTCCAAACTCGAAATAGCGTCGGCGCAGGTCGTTGCCCAAGGCTGGAACAACAATGTCCAGCTCATCCCGTTCATGAAGCCGACAGGCAGCACGACTCTGATCCTCAACCGTATGGAGGGATACAACACTGACGGCAGCGATACCTACGGAAGCACCTCGCAGGTGAATCTCTCCCCCGATTTCACCACTTCCGGCTTCACCCCGACTGCCTCCAGCTATACCCTCAACTTCTCCAAGGCGACAGTGAAGAAGGAAGACGGCACCACCGCCGAGGGCTTCGTGGCCTACCTCCCCGAATACCAGCTCGCCTCTACTGATGGCACCCCTCGCAACCAAATCGTCAAAATAAGTTTTGAAGGGAAAACTCAGGAATATACCCTGACCGTGGCCCCCTATGACAACTACTCCCAATCGGACACCAATCCGACAGACATCTATTGGCAATACCTCCTCCGCAACTATCTTTACAGATTCCAGATTCAGGGAATCCAAGAAGACGCCACCCTTTCCCTCAAATACACCGTCTGCCCGATGCAGAAATATACAACCGATATCCCTGATTTTAACTGACTATATACTTATAAGATTTTTCATTTTCATGATAAAGAATCCTCTACATATAATCCCATTCTCATGGCATATGGTCAAGATATTGCCCTGCCTGCTGTTGTTTGCTATTTCGGCATGCACCGACAATATAGATTATCCGGACAATATTAACGTGCCCGAAGGAAAACCTGCTACCATCTCCATAGGAGTAGATGTGGAAGGTATGACTAAATTGACGCGGGCTGAAGGAGTTGCTGATTATAATCGTGTTGCGTCATTATGGGTCGGTATCTTCAATTCCAACTCCGGAGAAATGACGGGTGGAGGTATGATGACGGAAAAAGACAACGGCTTTAAAGTCGGCAATGACCATCAGAAATACACTCTCTCAAATATCAATACGAAATCGGGAAAGAGTTACATAGTAGGAGTTGCCAATCCCGAAAATTATAATGCTATAACGGTGGGTAATACCACTCCCCGCAATCTCAAAGGTATTCTGGAGAAGGAGGTGACGGATTGGAACTCGTATAAATCCATCGTCATAACAGAAACGAGAGTACAAGGCAATGCCGTGGATATACAAACCCCCAGTGTCGACAATGATTACGGACTTGTCATGAGTGGTATCTATGCAACCGATGATGCTTCCCATCCGATTAACGAGGAAAAGCCAGTCGCAATTAACGCCGACGCCAACAATCTTACGGGAGCCATCCATCTACGGCTTATGCAAAGCCATATCAAGTTTAATTTGCAGGCTAAAGGCAACGTTGTGGAACTTACCCCGCAAAGTTATCAGGTTCACAACATTCCCTCCTCGAGCTGGCTACATGAGCATGTCAACTCTGGAGAAATCCTCAACTCCGGCGACGCTTTGCTTGGCAACAAGTTTGACAAGGACAAGAACCCGGATTACTACGGGTCTTCCTTGCGTTTCACCTCAACATCTTTCACCAAGGAAGAGGTGAAGAATGAAGCCGGTGAGAACGTGACTTCCTATACGTTTGATTTCTGGCAAATGGAGAATAAGCGCACGGGTCTTGAGTCTTGCCAGGGATACCAATACAGAGAGAAGGAATATGGGAAAAACGGGGAATATGAGCCGACCGGAGAAACCGCAGCCTATGAACCATCCGGACTGTTCATGTCGCTTACCCCGTTTGATAACCCCACGCTCAACAACATGGCCACATATGTCGACATTCCCTGCGTAGTGAAGTACCGGGAAAAAACAACGGAAGGAAATGCCAAACCCGGACAAATAACATCCGACCCCGACAATCTTCTCGATCCAGGAGCGACACGCACAGCAAACATCACTTACCGCATACATTTAGGATACGTAACCCCTGACAAAAATCCCAGGGACTTCAATACATACCGTAATTCCGACTATACATACAACGTGACCGTCTCAGACCTTCACAATGTGATAGTGGAGGCATTCCGTGTTGACGAATCCCAACCCGGTGGATTCGGTGACGTGACCGACGTTTCCGATAAATTTTTCACACTCGATGCACATTATGGAGTTTTTAACATCAAGCTGTCAGAAGAAGACCTTGAGAAATTCTCATTCCGGATAGTGAGCTATGATGACAATGCCCCCCATGAAATCATTATGGGTGCTCCTAACAAGACTGACACCGAAATCACAGACGACAACCGGAAATATTACAATTGGATAACCCTCCTGCCTACAAATTCTGAGGATATGAGTGTATTGGCCAAATATCCCGAAGATAAGAGTACACTTCTTCACCTCAAAGATTTTCTTCCAATAACTAATGAAAATGGGGAAAAAGAAGCATCACGAACGGCAGGCATATATACTGTCTTCGTAAATGAATATGTCTATGAAGACGGTCCTGACGAGACAGGAGGGAATTGGAAAAGGTATGTAAACCAACCCGACCGCATGCTCTGGATAAACGTGGCACAAAAGACCTCAGCGGATGGCGAGAGCGTGTTCTACAAGGCGAAATATGCCGTGGCTCAACGCTCTATACAGACGTATTATAATACCACATCTTCTACAAGTCAAAACGCTATCGGAGTGGAGCATGAGAATGAAAATCTCGGGATGAACCTACGTTGGACAATTGGAACGGATCAATTAAATCCTAACAATGGTCGCTGGAACGTGTGGAGTAAATTAAATAACAAATCTTGGAATCAGTATGTTGACCCAACTAAATGGCAAAATGTAAATAGGATTAACAATCCCAATATCCCACTTAGTTATACTACTGAGCAAACAGGAGGAGGTTACAGAAATGTAACAATGATGGAAACAATTAATCCATCACAACTTACCAATACACTTGGAAATCATCCCGACTATAATTATGCCGCTTCGGCAAGTGCCTCTATCTATGACCCTCAAAACTATGACCCTAAAGACAATAATGCTCCTGCTTCACAATTCATCCAGGCAATGTACGCTTGCATGAATAGGAATAGAGATGAGAATGGGAATGGCATAATAGAACCATCCGAGCTGAAATGGTATCTTCCTGCCTCTGGAAAATATTTGAGAGTAATCATTGGCCGAAACTCTTTATCCACGCCAATCATGAATTACATAAATAATGAGAACCTACCTTATACAACAAAAGCACAAAACGCCTTTTTCCTTTTAGCTTCGAGCGATAATAAAGTTATCTGGGCTGTCGAAGGTATGTCTTCAAGTTCATTTAGTGGAACTTCTTATTGTGCGCCACCTTGGCAAGTCAGATGTATCAGAAACCTTGGTACAAATCTTGCAAATGAGATTCAAAATTCCAACGATGACGGAGTCACACCTGCCTATAGTGAAACAATAAATGGAACAGGTGCGATTATTAAAGTTTCATCTTATTACGGAACTTCGCTTCGTGATCCTCGGACAACACCTTTGCCGGTACATAAAACAAGCAGTGAGTATAATCGTCTGTCAAGATATGGTTTTGAAGTTGCATATGTTGGAAATTCAATCACCGATGGATCAGAATCTGAAGAAGAAATACCCGGTGAAGCAAAATATACATCTACAAATTTCAAAAAATATCTTGAAGGTACTTTAACAGTTGCAAATCCAGATAATGGTTTAACCGAAACTATTGCTCCATGCAAAGATCTCAACAGTGGAGATAAAAAAGGATGGAGGGTGCCAAATCAAAAAGAATTAGCCATCATTTTAAGACTTGAAAATTATAATTTCCTTAGATTTCAATTTTTAAGTTATTGTACCAGTTGCACTGTCGAGCATTGGGATGATGAGGGTAAATCTCCTGCTGATATTGATCTTGGCAAATTTAGAATGTGTGACGCATATGCAACTTGGGCAGACCAATGGACAATATCAGGTCATTCAATGGGAGCAAACTCCTTCGGAGAAATGTCATTTATTCGCTGTGTTCGCGACCTTCAACAGGGAGAATATCCCGAACTAAATAAATGATATGATGAGATGTCTTCTTCGAAATATATTGGTTTCCCTGATATTATTTTCCATTATATGCTCCTGCGACAATAGCCGGAAACAGGATCGTCTGGAAACAGTGTCAGTAGACTCCATAACCGAGCTTCCTCTCCCTTCCGTCCCTTCGGGTATTACAACCACGGAGGATAGGGCGGCGTTTGTGGCGCGGCATTTCTGGGACGCTCTGGACTTCCGGTCCGATCCGCTTGCTGTCGATACGGCCTTCATGGAGCAGAATTTCGCGAATTTCATCAGTGTGCTGGCAGTGACTCCCCAAGACAGGACCGGCGAGGCCGTACAGGGCCTCTGTAAGATGGCTCTCGGGAATCCCGATGCTTTCTCCCTTCTGGAGAGCGTCGCTGAAAAATATCTCGACGACCCCAACTCTCCTATGCGCAACGAAGATTTGTTCATACTGTTTCTCCAGGATTGGGAGTCGTCCGATTCAGTAGGGGAGGCCACCCGGGAGCGTGCGAAGTTCCGGCTGGCCCGGGCAATGAAGAACCGTCGCGGCACCCTCGCCGCCGATTTCCGTTTCGTCGACCGTCAAGGCCGCGAGACGACGCTCTTCAAGTCATTGGGGACCGCTGCCACACTCCTGATGTTCTACGACCCCGACTGCCCCCAATGCGAGGAGACCAAGAAGGCCATCGCCGCCTCTCAGGAGGCGGAAGGCGTCAGGGTAGTGGCAATCGACATAGCCGGCGATCGCCGGCTGTGGGACGAGACAAAAGCCGCGATGCCGCCGGCCTGGACTGTAGGCTACGCCCTCGACCCCCTCGAAGAGGAAGAGACCTACGTCTTCCCGGCCCTCCCGACCCTTTACCTCCTCGACCCCACAGGACGGGTTCTCCTCAAAGACCCGCCCCTCAACCTCCTCCTCAACCCCAATCCCGTGGATTGAAAGCGCCGAGTCCCGTGGTTTGAGATCGCCGAGTCCATCGTCGAGGAAAGATATTTTTTATAAGTGTACGTTAAAAGGGAAGCAAGGCGTCGGGAGACGCCACTTCCGCTACTCTCAGGAGTAGTAATTTTCTAATTTAAGCATTAAATTCTGATGGCAGCCTCCGCAAGGAGGCTGCCTTATTTTCGGTCAGGGGCGGGAGTCGCGGTGGTCGCGGATGGCCTGAACGTAAGTGGTCAGAAGCGAGGTGGCCATGTTGCCATTGTTGAAGCGCGACGCGTGGGCCTTCCCTTTGGCTATCATCTGTGCCACAGGCGCCGAACCGTCGAGGATGGCGTTAAGCGCATCCTTCATCCCTTGCACGTCGTCGGGAGCCACGTAGAGCGCGGCGTCGCCCCCGGCCTCCTCAAGACACGACCCCGTGGCAGCCACCACCGGCCTGCAGCTCTCAAGAGCCTCAAGCACCGGAATGCCGAACCCCTCATACCGCGAAGGATAGACAATAGCCTCGGCCAACTGATTGACGGCCGGAAGGTCGGAAAACGGCACGTCGGAACGGAAAACAATCCTCTCCCTGACGCCCAATTCTCCGGCAATCTTCTCCACCCTCTGCTGATAGCCCTTACGGTTGCGTCCCACGGCCAGCAGCTTAACGTCCGGCGGAAGATAGGGGAGCGCACGCACGGTCAGCTCCAGGTTCTTGCGGCTCTCGATCGTGCCTACCTGCAGCACGTATCTCTCCGGAAGGGAAAGACGCGTAGCCGCCTCCCTCCGCTCCTCCTCAGTCAGCGTCCGCCGAAACTGCCTGTCGCAGCCCTGGTAGATCACGTCGATCTTGTCAGGGTCGATGCCATACAGCTCCACCACGTCGCGCTTCGTGCGCTCGCTGACGGCAATCACCCGCGTAGCGTTGCGGCACGAACGACCATACTTGAAATCGTAGATGAGCCGGTCGATGGGGGAGTAGCATTCCGGCATACGGCGATAGATCACGTCGTGGATCGTGACCACCGAAGGCAGCCCCGCCATGCGGATATTGAGTGGCAACTCGTTGCTGAGACCGTGGTAGACGTCCACGCGGTCGGCGCGGAGATGGTTGGTGATGCCGAACGAACGCCATAGCGAGCCCGTCAGACCCATCTCCGGAGGCAACCGGAACTCTGTATTGAAAAAGCTGTCGATTGCGCTCAGACGCGGCGACATCTTCAATTTGGGGGTATATATGAGGTGGGAGTTGCCCGGATATTCCAGGGCCAACTGCTCAATGACGAGGCGCGAATAATTGCCAAGTCCCGTCATGTTGCTTACGGCTCTTTTGCCGTCGAATCCTATTCTCATCTATCAAAATAAAAAAACGTGGTTCCTGTGGTTAATCTCGTGGTTCCCGTGGTTTGAAACCGCCGAGTCCGTATCCATGTCTGTCTGCTACTTCTCGAACTGAAGACTCAGCACGGTGCATACCGACTTCCCCTTCTCCGGAGAGGAGAACGTCAGATAGAGCGGATGCTTCCCTTTCAGCTTGCCGGCCGCGCTTACGTCGGCAATCATCTTCGTGGCTTCCCGGGGTGCGCTCCCGCTGATGGCGATTTCCCCTACCGGCTTGGGATTCCCCTTCCATGGGGCAGACGTATATATCTTGATCGTGCCGTCGATCCCTTCCGGGATTAAATCAAGGGCGAGCTTAAGTGGGGCCGCACCCGTAGTCGCGTCGAGGTTAAAATACTTATAGCCGAGGATTGAGCCGTCGGTATTGTTTACGACCGGGTTAATGTTGACCGACTCGTCGTAGGGTCGCGCCGTGGCGTGATCGTCGATATACGTAGGCTTGACGTACGATCCCGAATAGTTCATGTTGGGGTAGGTCTGGAATGCCGGGGTCGGTCCGGTATAGTGGGAGGCGATGGCGGCGGGATATTTCTTCAGCGGGTCGAGGCCGTCGGTGTCGAATCCCTCCGACGTATATTCAGCCTCAGAGATGACGACCTTGCCTCCGGGCTCCGGGTCTACGCTGACCTCAATCGGGGCCACCATGGCCTGGCGCGAAAACTCGTCGGTGCCGGTCTGTCGGTGGAAAAAGACCCACCATTTACCGTTGATTTCAGCGATGCTTCCATGGGTATTGCCGTGGGGCGTGGCCGTGGCAATGGGTTTTCCTTCGGCGTCGGTGTCGCGTCCGCGGGCGTCGATTATGGTGCCTCCGTAGGTGAAGGGTCCGAGAGGATTGTCGCTGTAGGCATAGGCGAGGGTGTAGTTGGTGCCCGGCAGACCAAACTCCCCGTCGGGCGTCCAGCGACTGAAGATGAAGACGTACTTGCCATCGATTTTCCTCATCGAGGATGCTTCATAGAACCGGAACGGCCCCTCCTGCTTGAATCCGCTGACGATGTCGGAGACAATCTCCGTGCCCGGTTTGACCGTGGCCATCGTCTTTGGGTCGAGTTCGGCGGCCATGGCGTTGCCGAATCCCCAGTAGCCGTAGACGCGGCCGTCGTCGTCGATAAATACGGCGGGGTCGAAGCGCAGCACTCCGTCGGTCTCGCGGGGGTTGTCAGTGCTCCAGTTTATGACCTCAAAGGGCCCGTCGGGACGGTCGGATCGCGCCACCATGCCGTTTCTGCCCCCCTCCTGGTTGTTGGGATAGAGGAAATACTCCTTGCGTCCGTCGGGCAGGGTTCGCTCCGCCACGTCGGGCGCGTAGAGCACGTCGCCGCGTCCGTTCTCATGAAGGAGGCGGCCGTCGCGGTCTTTCGTGACCTCCAGGATTTTCCCGTCATGCCGCCAGCGGTCGAGTGAATCCACTGGAGCCGACCATACGACCAGGTCCGTGCCGCAATAAGCGGTCTTGAGCATATCGTGGGAGCCGTAGATATAGACCCTCTTCTTCCCAGGATTGTCGGGATCGGAGAATACGTATGGTTCGCCATCGGGAATATGTTCCCAAAGCGGAAGATAAGGGTTAACTGCCATTGCCGGCAACCATGACATGCCTGCTGCCAGCAGCAGCTTGGAAGTAGACTTAAGGATATTCAATCGCATAAACAGGTGGTTAAAAAAGCCCGGGGATACCGCGCCTTTACATATAATCCAACAAAGATAGGCAATTCCCTTATAATATCAAAATAATACGCCGCGTAATCGCAGTGTAGAGTCAAGTGGCAAGTGCAAAATTAGCAAATCATTCGGAAGAACTCAATTTTCGGTGTTGAAAAACCTAATTTTTTCCTCGGTCTCTCATTGATTTGGTACTGAACTTTGTTAAGTTGATCCTGGGAGACAAGTCTGAAATCAGTGCCTTTCGGGAAATATTCTCGCAATATCTTGTTCATGTTTTCAATCGCGCCCTTTTGCCCTGAGCAATACGGGTCTGCGAAATAAACGGTACAGTCCAAGGCGTTACAGATATTCTTGTGATTCATAAACTCAACACCATTGTCTGTTGTAATGGTGTGTATAAACTGCTTGTATGGCAGTAATAATCGAATGACAGCTTCCTCAACATCGGCCGGTTTCTTAGATGGGAGCTTTGTCTGAATGAAGAAGTTCCGGCTACGTTCGATTATGGTCAGGACAGCACTTTTCTGTTCGGCTCCGACTACCAGATCCATTTCCCAGTCTCCAAATCTTTTGCCGTCGGCCTCGGCCGGACGGTCATGGATTGAAACCCTGTCTGGTATCATGGATTTTCCTGCCGTCTTGTATGGCTTGGCCTGATGTCTGCGATGTTTCATTCCATGATGCGTGTACTGGCTATACTTCTCAAGGTCTGACCTTATTTCCTGATATATACGTTCATGGGATATCTGTATGCCCTCCAGTTTGAGTTTGCCGGATATCTGTTCGGGAGACCATCTTTTCTCGACAAGCAGCTTCATGGCACGTTCCAGAACACCGGGCTTGAGCGCTGTGTTCCTAACTATACGCTCCCGTCTTTCCTTCGCCATCTCATTTGCCAGCCCGGGACTGTAGCCGCCTCTCTTGTTACGGTTGCGTTTGAGTTCGCGACAGACGGTAGACGCCGCAATCTTTTTTGCGGGAGCCGTATTTCCTTTTAATGCCGCCTCTTCTTCGCGAAGGCGGTTCAACTCGTCTGCTATGGCCTGAAGCGAAGAACCATTTTGGCGCATGGCAGAAATTGTGTATCTTTGCGCAAGGGTTAATTGATTGTACATGAGCAATACAAAATTAATTAATCTTCGGGAGACTTCGGTCTCCCTTTTTGTTTTTTTGTATTGCCACTATGGGAAAGGTTTTCTTAGCCATGGCCGCCGTCTAAAATTATGAAAACGGAGCTGCCGCAAGACAGCCCCGTCTGTTTCCACGATTTCAGCGTGGCGGATGAATCTATTGCTTGGTCGAGTTGCTCCTCTGCAGGGCTCGCCTCCTCTTCGATCCACGGGGCAAAGTTAACACTTTCCCTTGAATCTACATCATTTAGGCTCCATAACGTTGCACTTCGTTTTGGAATCTACACCGCGTAATCGCAGTTTATACAGCTTTCCCCGACAGAAGCACAAAGGAATTCGGGGGATCACATAATTTTTTTACATTGGAAGCTTCACAAATTTGTGAAGATGAGAAACTTTTTGTAACTTTGTCTTGTAATACAAATATATGATAGTCGAGTTTGCAGAGGAATACCTTAGGAATCTTTACATCAAGGGTGAGAGTAACGATAAAAAATATCGTTATCAGCCTAATGTGGTTAAGCGTTATAAGCGTGCCGTGGACTATCTTAAATGGGTATCTCGCAAGGAGGATCTATTTAGGATAAATTCTCTGCATTTTGAAGCTTTAAAAGGAAACAAGACCGGACGTTTCTCTATCAGGGTCAATGATCAATACCGTATAGAGTTTACAATGACGGAGAATGCTGATGAGCCGATAATGACTATCTGTAATATTGTTGAACTCTCAAATCATTACGACTGATATGATCACACTTAAAGGAATAGCTCCTGACATGATAGCAAACAATCTTACTCCCTACGAGCCAACTCATCCCGGAGAACTCATCAAGGACGAACTGGAGGCGCTAAATCTTACTCAGGCATGTCTTGCAAAGAGTATCGGAGTAAGCCCTTCGTTGCTCAACGAAGTTATAAACGGAAAACGTGCTGTTAATACCGAATTGGCTTTACTGATAGAGGCAGCTATGGATCTTCCGTCTGATTTGCTGCTCAAGCTTCAGAGCGATTACAATATGCAAATGGCAAAGTCCGACACATCGTTTATGAAGCGACTTGCCTCAATACGTGGCATAGCTGCGGCGTTATAATCCATAGGAATTTAATAAAAATGTCTCCGCCCTAAGCGGAGACATAGGTGAAGGTATTAGATGTTCTTTAATTTTGCAGTTTGTCGGCGAGGTCGGAGGCCTTTTCGGCTCCGGCATTCAGAAGGTCGGCTGTCTTCTCCTTGATTTTGTCGAAGATGCCTGAGGCCTTCTCCTTGGCAGTGTCGGCTGCGTCCGAGGCCTTGTCCTTAAGGTCCGACAGTTTGTCGGCCGCCTGGTCCTTGAGATCGCCGAATTTGTCGGCCGCCTGGTCCTTGAGATCGCCGAATTTGTCGGCTGCCTGGTCCTTGAGATCGCTGAATTTGTCGGCTGCCTGGTCCTTGAGATCATTATATTTGTCAGTGACCTTGTCGTTGAGGTCCATGACTTTTTCCGTGGCCTTGTCGCTGATTTCAGCGGCCTTTGCATGGGCGGCGTCAGAGAGGTTGGCCGATTCCTGTTTTACGGCCTCCTTGGCAATCTCGGAATCGATTTTCGCTTTTGTAGCGGCCTCCATGCTTTTCTGTTGGAGGTCGTTGATTTGATCTGATGTATTCATAATTCTTTTGTTTTAAGTACGTAAAACAGCAACAACATTTCCCTTCTAAATGTTCCCCTCATTCCGAAATTTTAACAACTCCGGCACATTACTAAGCCATCCAGTCTCATATTTCAAATAAACAATGAAATTATTTTTTGCAAAATTAGAAATAATGATTAACTTTGTTCAAGTTAAAACATTTGGATATGACAAGTGAAAAAATTGTATATTGGCTTGAAATGTCGGACTATGATCTGGATACTGCAATGGCTATGTTTGAGACCAGAAGGTATCTGTATGTTGGATTTATGTGTCATTAGGTAATAGAAAAAGCTTTAAAAGCATATTGGAGTAGCGTATTGGAAGAACCTCCGTTGAAAATACACACGCTTTCCAGACTGGCGTCAAAGACAGGTCTTGACAAAGAGATGAGCGAATTGCAGCTCGATTTCATCGATGTCTTAGAACCTCTGAACATAGAGGCACGTTATCCATCATATAAAGAGAGGTTGTTTAAGAGCCTTACACAAGACTATTGTTCAAAACTGATTAGTTCTACAAAGGAGATGCAAACATGGATAAAGAGCAAGCTATAGCATTGGCAAAGAAATATAAGGAGGTCGTTGGCGAGAGATTGCCATTGAAGGCCATGTATCTCTACGGATCATATTCAAAAGGAACGCATACGGAGGATAGCGATATCGATATTGCGGTAGTGGTGGATAAACTCAGCGACGATTTCTTTGAAGATACGCCACTGTTGTGGAAACTGCGTAGAAAAATCAGCACCTTAATCGAACCCGTACTGCTTACCGAAGATGACAGCGATCCTCTGTATTATGACATTCTGCGCACAGGAACCATAATATAATCTAAAAATCCCTGTCAGAGGGACGAAAATGAAGATTTCGTCCCTCTGACAGGGATTTTTAGTCCCTCTTATAGGGATTTTACCAATTTTTTTACGTAACTTTGTGGAAAACCATAGAAACAGACAGATATGCTACCGGAATCCTTATTGAGATATATGAACGAGATGCTGAGGCAGACCCCTCGCAGCTTCAAGCGTTATCTGTATGCCGATTTCCCATGGCAGAGTCAGCTCGCAGGGCTTGTGGGACCGCGCGGTGTAGGGAAATCCACCATGCTCCGCCAATATATTCTTGACAACAGCGGATCTGGGAAATTCCTTTACGTTTCGGCCGATCATACCTATTTCTCCGACCATACGATAGCATCGCTTGCCGATGACTTCGTTGTTGAAGGTGGCACGCATTTGATCGTGGACGAAATTCATAAATATGCCGGATGGTCGAGAGAATTGAAGCAGATCTATGACATATATCCCGACCTCAAGGTCACGTTTTCCGGTTCTTCCGTACTCGACATACTTAAAGGAGAGGCCGACCTCAGCAGGCGCGCTGTGGTGAAAGCGATGCAAGGGCTCTCATTCCGGGAATACCTTGAGTTGGACCATGGCATTTCGCTCCCCGTCATCGGGCTTGCAGACATACTGTCGCATTCCTTTATTGGAGCGCCGGATTTCCATCCCATGCCACTTTTCAGGGATTATCTCGCATTCGGCTACTATCCATTCCACAACATCGATAATTTCGACGTCAGGCTGCAGCAAGTCGTGGCGCAAACGACTGAGACCGATATCCCTCTCTTTGCGGGAATGAATGCTGCGACCGGAAGGAAATTGAAGCAGATGCTCTACGTCATTTCACGGATGGCCCCGTATAAGCCCAATTTCGATAATCTCGCTTCGGAAATCGGTGTCAGCAAGAACAACGTCCCGGAGTATCTGGCGTATCTTGAGAAAGGGGGGATGATCGGCATGTTGCGCGACGACACGAAGGGGATGCGCGGATTGGGAAAAGTGGAGAAGGTCTACATCGATAATCCCTCGCTGATGACTGTCCTCGCCGACAACAACCCTTACATAGGCAACCTTCGCGAGACGTTCTTCTACAACCAGACCCGTGTAGTGGCGCCCGTTTCAGCCAGCAGGGAGTCTGACTTCCGGATCGGGGAGCATACTTTTGAGGTGGGCGGACGTGGCAAAGGGTTGCGGCAAGTAGCCTCCCTGCCCGGAGGAATAGTGGTCAGAGACAACATAGAATACGGCTTCGACCGCTTTACCCCTCTCTGGCAATACGGACTGCTCTACTGACCTCTTACAACCCCAACATAGCCGCCGGAGCAATTCCAAGCACAATGCATATGGCGCGAGCTATACGCAAAGTCGGTTCTGCTCGCCCTGAGATGTAATCGTTGACCCGCGATGGACTTATCCCAAGTTCCCGTGCAAGCTGCTTTTGGGTCATTCCCTTCTCTTCGATTGAGAGGCTTATAAGTTCTCCGATAGTAGGTCTCTCGATAGGGTAGTGGAGTTTTTCATACTCCTCCACAACGTCAGATACGATTGCAAGCTCTACTGCATTCCTGTCGTCGGCAGGAGTCTCGTCTGTCACGAGCGGCAGTAATTCTTCAATCCTGTTGAGAGAGTACTCATATTGCTGTTTGCTAATTTCCATACCATCGTTGCAATGCAATTCTTGAATCTTCTCGTCCGGGAGTTTAATAAAAATCCCTTAGCTTCTTATGCGATATTACGGGCATGTAGTTAATTTATCCGCAAATTTAGTTGAAAATTTTGAAATCCAAAAGAATTGCTCAAAATAATTTTATCTCATAAGTTTCTTAGCAATCCTAGTCGAGTTCGCGCTCAGTCCGACATGGAGCGCAGTGCTTCCAGCCTGCGCCTCGCCAAGTCTGCGCTGCAATAGCCTTAATAGCTCCAATAACTCTAATAGCTATTATGACTATTCAAGCTATTCAAGCTATTCAAGCTATATTCGCTATCGAAGCCTAAGCCCGGATGGATTCAAAAGCTTGAAATTTCCGATTGGATGGTCATTCGGATCGAAATCTCGCAATCTCAACGCCCTTAAATTTGTGCATAGTATTGATAATATGCAAATATACAATATCTTGCGAGCTTTATTGACAATTTGTAAAAATTTTCGAAATAGACGCGAATATATGGCCGAATGGGCTAATTCCCAATTTTTTTCTCTTTTCTTATTGCACGCAAAGGATTTGTCGATTTTTTTTGTATTTTTGCATTGGAGTTTACAATAGAATCAGGAGACAGTTTTGACTCCTCTAAATATATTGTATACGTTTTAAATATACAGATACTTGTAAATAGTATGATAGAATTTGAGACAAAAAATGTGGAGCTGCCCATGCTCGACTTCGGAAAGATTGACCGATGGCTTGGTCTTGTGGCCGCCTCCCACGGAAAGACAATCGGAAACGTCAATTACCTTTTTTGTGATGACGAAGAGATTCTGCGAGTAAACCGCGAATTTCTCCGCCACGATTATTTCACCGACATTATCACCTTCGACTATACCCATAAGGATAGGATAGGGGGCGACATATTCATTTCGCTGGACACTGTCGGCAGCAATGCCGCCGACCTTGGAGAGGATTCCCTTACGGAATTGCTTCGCGTCATAGCCCACGGAGTGCTGCATCTTTGCGGCATCGACGACAAGGGTCCCGGAGAACGCGAGAAGATGGAAGAGGCGGAAAACGCCGCGCTCTCATTATGGAAGACGGCATGATGTCGCGCTAATTAACGAATATAAAACCTATGGAATTTTCATATGATGTGATTGTGGTGGGGGCGGGACATGCCGGATGTGAGGCGGCCGTGGCCTCAGCGAGGCTTGGAGCGAAAACGCTTCTGATTACGGCCGACCTCAACAAGGTGGCGCAGATGTCGTGCAACCCCGCCATCGGCGGAATAGCAAAGGGGCAGATTGTCAGGGAAATCGACGCTTTGGGCGGGCAGATGGGCATTATTGCCGACTCCACGGCAATACAGTTCCGTATGCTCAACCGTTCGAAGGGTCCTGCCGTATGGTCGCCACGCGTGCAGACCGACCGCGCATGCTACATCGAGGCCTGGCGCAACGTGCTTGAGACCACCGACGGACTATATCTTTTCCAGGATATGGTCAAGGCGTTGCTATTTAAGCAAGCCGACGGAAAGAAATCCGTGGAGGGGGTGGAAACTGCCTTGGGATTCGTTTTCAACGCCCGGAAGGTCATCCTGACGGCCGGAACTTTCCTCAACGGTCTGATGCATTTCGGAGCCACCAAGATAGCGGGCGGACGAATCTCTGAGTCGGCTTCTACAGGCATTTCCGAGCAGCTCGAAGGGGAGGGTTTCAAGGTGCTGAGAATGAAAACCGGCACGCCTGCGCGAATCGACGCCCGTTCGATAGATTTCTCGCTTGCGGAGCGTCAGGATGGCGACGACGAAGTGGAGGTGGATGCTTCCGTCCGTCAAAGTTCGGGAGAAACAGTGGTCAGGCTCGTCAAGAGGGATTTCCATAAATTCTCGTTCCTACCGGAGGTGGGCAGGGTGCTTAAGCCGCGCAGTTGCTACATAGTCCACACCAATCCGGAGGTGCATCAAATCCTTAATGACAACCTTGCCGACTCTCCGCTCTACAATGGCCAGATCCAGAGTATCGGGCCGCGATATTGCCCCAGCATCGAGACGAAGATTGTGACCTTTGCCGACAAGGAGGGCCATCAGCTTTTCCTCGAACCGGAAGGGGAGACCACCAATGAATTCTACATAAACGGCTTCTCCAGTTCGTTGCCCTGGATGGTGCAGCTGGAGGCTTTGCAAAAGGTGCCGGCTTTGGGCGACGTGCATTTCTATCGGCCCGGCTACGCCATTGAATATGATTACTTCGATCCGACCCAACTCACCCACGACCTTCAGACCAAACTCATCGAAGGCCTCTATTTCGCCGGGCAGGTCAACGGCACGACAGGATATGAGGAGGCCGCGGCCCAAGGTCTTTTGGCAGGCATAAACGCAGCCCGTGCGGTCAAAGACAAATCGCCTCTGATCCTCGGCCGAGACCAGGCATATATCGGCGTACTGATTGACGACCTTGTCACCAAGGGTGTCGACGAACCATACAGGATGTTCACATCCCGTGCCGAATACCGCATACTCCTCCGGCAGGATGACGCCGACATGCGCCTGACTCCAATCGGAGCGGAGATCGGTCTTGCTTCCGTGGAGCGGTTGCTCGCCATGACGGAAAAGAGGCGTGAGCGTGATTCCCTCATGGAATGGTGCGCCTCCTTCACGGTCAAGATGGGGGAGAAGATCAATTCATTTTTGGAAAGCGTAGGCACGGCTCCTCTCTCGGCCTCTGTCAAACTCATCGACCTTCTTAAACGGCCGCAGCTTAACTTCAACGTGCTTGCCCCGGCTATCTCCAAACTTCGCAAGCGACTCGATGAAATAGAAGCCGACCGACGCGAGGAGATTGTGGAGGCCGCCGAGATCCTGATCAAGTATGGTGGCTACATCGACAGGGAAAGAGAACTCGCCGACAAGGCCCGTCGTCTTGAATACGTCAAGCTCCCGGCCGACATCGACTATTCCACCTTGACCTCGCTCTCCACTGAATCGCGTCAGAAGCTCTCCCTCATCCGCCCCTCTACAATAGGGCAGGCCTCCCGAATCCCGGGTGTCTCTCCCGCCGACATCAACATTCTGCTCGTGCTCCTCCATAGATAGCCGACAGGTCCATGCCAAGGATAATCTATCATGTCGTGGCACGGCGATGCGGATTAAGCAAAGCGACAACTGACGCTTCTCTAATTATAGATAAATAAACAAGATAACCAATAATTGTTTCACGTGGAACATCGTGAGTCGATTTTAAACAATGAAAATTATGCAACTCGAAAATCTCAAATCCTTAATCAGGGATGTGTATGATTTCCCAACGAAGGGAATCATATTCCGCGACCTCACGACCCTGCTCAAAAACGGAGAGGCCCTTCAGACGGTGAACCATAACTTGGCCGATCTCTACCGCGACAAGGGGGTCACTAAAGTCGTCGGGATTGAATCAAGGGGATTCATATGCGGGAGCATTCTCGCATATGAGCTCGGGTGTGGATTCGTCCCGGCAAGAAAACCCGGGAAACTCCCTGCCGTCACGATCAAGAAGTCTTATGCCAAGGAATATGGCGTGGATATGATCGAACTTCACAGCGACGCTATTTGTTCTGATGATGTGGTGGTGATCCACGATGACTTGCTCGCTACGGGTGGAACTATGCTGGCGTGCTACGAACTCGTGAAAAGCATGAATCCGAAAAAGATTTATTTCAACTTTGTCGTGGAGCTGACAGGTCTGAAGGGTAGGGATGTGCTTCCCGCGGATTGTGAGGTCACTTCCCTGTTGAAGTATTGATCGGTCAAGGCGATTAATCTGACTTAAGGATAAGACCACCGATGAATGCGGAAAAATTCCCCATTCCATCGAATTGAATATTGAATGTGAGAGGCGCGGCGAGATCTGTTGTGGCCTCTCACGAATTTTAAAACAGAATATGGATAAGCCTTCCCAACCTCAAATCTCGAGCTCAGTCCCTCCATCCTCGGCTCCTCCAATCCAGATCCCGGCTCCAAAATCCGACTCCGCCGCCGGATGGCATTACTGTGACGCGGCCGATGGCCGTGTGCTCCCCGTCGCCCGTGCCCAGTCCGATGGCTGTGTCCTTCCGGATGCCTGTGCCCTCCCTCCCGAAGACATCAGGATGGCGATTGAAGACCTTCTCTCGGATACGGCAAGAAATATCGATGAAACGGGGAAATTTGATATTGAAATTGTCCCTGACAGGACGCGTGAGGATATCCGGGAGAATCGCCCGGGAACCAACCTTCGGGAGAAGATCCTGAATCTTCCGGAGGCTCCGGGGGTCTATATGTATATCGACAAACGGGGCCATGTCATCTATGTGGGGAAGGCAAAGCGATTGAAGAGACGGGTTTCTTCCTATTTCAATCGCCGCCACGATTCGATAAAAACGAATCTTCTCGTGCGGAATATAGTCGACATGCGGTTCATCGTCGTGGCCACCGAGGAGGATGCGCTCCATCTTGAAAGCGCGATGATCAAGGCCTACCAGCCCCACTACAATGTCTTGCTGAAGGATGATAAGTCGTATCCCTGGATCGTGGTGACGAAGGAGCTTTTCCCACGGGTCTTCATGACCCGCGAGAAGGGGATAGCCGGAAAATACTACGGCCCCTATGCCAATCCGCAGGCGGCGAAACTCGTGCTCCAGCTGATCCGCGATGTCTATCCTTTGCGAAGCTGCTCCCATGCCCTTGATGAGAAAAGCATAGCAAGGGGAAAGTATCGGCTCTGCCTCGACTATCATATCAAGAAATGCAACGGCGCGTGCAAAGGCCTCGTTTCTCCCGATGAATACGGAAAATTTGTTGCCCAGGTAAGGCAGATTCTTAATGGGGAGACGGTGGTGTTGGAGAAGTATCTGAAGGATGAGATGACGCGCCTTTCCGAGGAATGGAAATTCGAGGAGGCGCAACAGGTGAAGGAGAAATATGAGATTCTGAGAAGATACAACGCCAAGTCGGTGATAGGCCTGACCGACGACGCCGAGACCGATATGTTTGCCTACGATGAAAACGGCGATTCCGCCTACGTCAACTTCATGCATCTCCGGCATGGAGCAGTGGTGCAGAGCCTGAACATGGAGTTCCGGCGCAAACTTGCCGAGACTCCTGCGGAGATCCTTTCCCTTGCTATGGCGGAGGTGGGGCGTAGGTTTGAGAGGGTTTTCTCGACGGTGATCGTGCCGTTCCTTCCTGATGTCGAGTTCGAGGACACGGAATTTGTCGTGCCGAAGAGGGGCGACAAGAAGAAGATCCTCGATGTCGGGATGAAGAACGTCAGGCAATATATGCACGACAAGGAGAAGCTCGCCGAGCACCTCGATCCGGAGCGTGGGGTGGAGAAACTGATGGAGCAGATGAAAAGTGATTTCCGGCTCAACGTCCTCCCGAGGCATATAGAGTGTTTCGACAACTCGAACATCCAGGGCACGAATCCCGTGGCAAGCTGCGTAGTGTTCCGCAACGGCAAACCTTCTAAGAAAGACTATCGCCATTTCTGCATAAAGACTGTGGTCGGGGCCGACGATTTCGCTTCGATGAAGGAGGTGCTCCACAGGCGTTATTCCCGCATGGTGGCGGAGGGAGAGGAGTTGCCCCAGCTTGTGGTGGTCGACGGCGGCAAGGGCCAGCTGAGTGCGGCGGTGGAGGCGTTCGATGAAATGGGGATAAGGGGGAAGGTGGCTCTCGTGGGCATCGCCAAGCGTCTTGAGGAGATCTATTTCCCGGGCGACCAGTTGCCGCTCTATATCGACAAGAAGAGCCGGAGTCTGCAGGTCGTGCAGCATTTGCGCGACGAGGCCCACCGCTTCGGCATCACCCACCATCGCGACCGTCGCTCCAAGGGTCAGATTCGGAGTGAGCTCGACGGAATCAAGGGGATCGGCGAGGCGACGGCGAAAAAGCTCATGCAGGAGTTCAAGAGCGTAAAGAGGGTGAAGGAGGCGTCGGAGGATGCTCTGGCGGAGGTAGTGGGCAAAGCCAAGGCGAGGGTCATAACCGAATGGTTTCATCCCGCGCCGCCTGAATAATAAGGGAAGCTTCTTGGGGGCGTCTCTCCCTCCCCGGGGCTTGGAAAAGGCATTCGCGAGAATCGCGTAAATGCGGGCGGGAGTAAGAAAAAACAAGAATATTCGATTCTCGTTGACTTAAAAGGTGGTTCGGCGCGTTATCATTATAGAGGCATATTCTTAAATCTTAGCGTCCATGCGGGGCTAAGAGGGGGGATGTAGCCGACATCAGGTCACGATAAAAAAGCAACACGCATATGAAGAAAAAAGATATGACGGAGGCCACGGCCCCGAGGATGAAGAAAAAAGAACTTCAGGAAAAGGTGATGAATTTTATGGAGAGGGAGAGCCGGCAGGCTTTCAATTATAAGCAGATCGCGTATGCGGTCGGCGCGACCCATCCTGCCAACAGGATGGACCTTATCAACCTGCTCGACGAGTTGGTGGCTCTCGACCTGATTCAGGAAGTGAGCCTCGGCCGTTATAAGGCGATTGCCAACAGGGGAACGGAGAACGTCGGCCTTTTCGTGCGCCGGAGCAACGGCCGCAACGGCGTGATGATCGACGACGAACTCATCCTCGTGGCGGAGCGCAATTCCATGCATGCTCTCAACGGCGACAAGGTGAAGGTGGAGATTTCGGCCCGAAGGAAGGGGCAGGAACCGGAGGCGAAGGTGATAGAGATAATCGAGCCGAAGGACCAGGTCTTCATCGGCACGCTCAACGTGGAGCGCGATTATGCCGCACTCGTGACCGACTCCAAGTTCCTCGCCGCCGACATCATCATCCCGCGCTCCAAGCTCAAGGGTGGAAAGAGCGGCGACAAGGCCATCGCCCGCATCGTGCAATGGCGCGACGAGGAGATGAACCCAAGGGGAGAGGTGGTCGACATTCTCGGACGAAAAGGGGAGAACACCGCCGAAATGCATGCCATTCTCGCCGAGTTCGGGTTGCCCTATAAGTATCCCGACAATGTGGAGAAAGCGGCCGACAAGATCGACGCGGGCATCACCCCCGAAGAGGTGGCGAAGAGGGAGGATTTCCGTGGCGTCACGACCTTCACCATCGACCCCCGCGACGCGAAGGATTTCGACGACGCCCTTTCCATCCGTCAGCTTGCCAACGGCAACTGGGAGGTCGGCGTGCATATCGCCGACGTGACCCACTACGTGCAGCCCAACACTGTCATCGACCGCGAGGCGCAGAGCCGCGCCACGAGTGTCTATCTCGTTGACCGCACCATCCCCATGCTTCCGGAGCGCCTTTCCAACGGCATCTGCTCCCTGCGTCCCGACGAGGAGAAGCTGACGTTCTCCGCCATTTTCGAGCTCGACGCAAAAGCCAACGTGATCAATTATCGCATAGGCCGGACCGTCATCTGTTCCAACCGTCGCTTCACGTATGAGGAGGCCCAGGCCATCATAGAGACCGGCGAGGGGGATTTCTGCAAGGAGGTGCTGACTCTCGACAAGCTCGCCAAGGAGCTTCGCCGGCGCCGCTACGACAACGGTGCCCTGGAGTTCGACCGTGCGGAGGTGCGTTTCGAGATTGACAAGGATGGCCATCCGATCGATGTCTACTTTAAGGAGTCGAAAGACGCCAACAAACTCATCGAGGAGTTCATGCTCCTCGCCAACCTGACCGTTGCGGAGAGCATAGGGAAGGTGCCGAAGGGGAAGAAGGCGAAGTCGTTTGTCTATCGGGTGCACGACAATCCCGACCCGGAGAAGATCAACAATTTCTCGCTTATCGCTCTCCGGTTTGGCCATAAGGTGAAGACCGAGGGTTCTGTCAAGGAGGTCAACAAGAGTCTCAACCGTCTGCTGCGCGACGTGAAGGGACGCGGGGAGGAGAACATGCTGGCGATGCTCGCCATCCGAAGCATGGCCAAGGCTGTCTACACCACCGACAACGTCGGCCACTATGGCCTGGCCTTGCCTTTCTATACCCACTTTACGTCGCCCATTCGCCGTTATCCCGACATGATGGTTCATCGTCTTCTCGCCAAGTATGCCGAGGGGGCAAGGAGTGTCGACAAGCTGAAATTGGAGGACCAGTGCAAGCATTCCTCCGACATGGAGCAGCTCGCCGCCAATGCGGAGAGGGCTTCGATCCGATATAAGCAGGTGGAATATATGCGCGACCGTCTCGGGGAGATTTATGAGGGTGTCATCTCGGGCGTGACGGAATGGGGATTCTATGTCGAACTCAACGACAGCAAGTGCGAGGGTCTTGTGCCCGTGCGCGATCTTGCCGACGACTACTACGACTACGACGAGAAAAACTATTGCCTGACGGGAAGGAAATACCACAACAAATACACTCTCGGCGACATCGTCAAAGTGCAGGTGGCGCGTGCCGACCTCGACCATAAGCAGCTCGATTTCGCCCTTATCAATGATGAAGGCAACCCCAATCGCCCGCTCCGGGTCGGAAAGGAAAGCAAGAATCCCCGCCATAATCCCCGCGACCGGAAAAAGAGTCGCAGTCGTGGGGGAAACAGCCGCCGGAGAGGTGGCGACAAACGTTAAAATGTCTTTAAGAAGCCGAAATGGGATGCAATGCGCAAGTTGGTGAAATTCATGATCAAACCCATTTCGGCTTCGGAAGATAGCAGAGTAGGATATGTGAAAAAGTGTAAAAATTAACTGACATATTTTGCCAGTTCGGAAATAATATCTAATTTTGCACCGGGTGAGTCCTTCACGACTTGCTCCCCGTAAATCCCCCAGGTCTTGACCGAAGCAAGGGTAGCGGGTTGAGCTGTGCGATGTAGGTCGCTCGCCCCTTTTGCCTCTTTAGCTCAGTTGGCCAGAGCACGTGATTTGTAATCTCGGGGTCGTTGGTTCGAATCCGACAAGAGGCTCGAAAGAAGTGCTGCTTGCAGCATAGCGTTGAATGTTTTTCATAATTTTGTTTTGGCGGCGTGTTTGTGAAAGCATGCCGTTTTTTTTTGTCCCGACCGGTCTGACCCGTCCTACCGGTCCCTACCTCATTCTAATGATTAAAGAAATGGAAAAATTCATAGTTAATGCCACCTTTGTGATGGCCCCCGACTGCGAGGGCTCTTTCCTCGATTGGATGAAGACCGAGGCTTTCCCTTCCCTCTTTGCCAGGTCGTCTCTCGCGGAAAATCCGCGCTTGCAGACGGTCATTGAGATTGGCGGCGAAAAGCCCGGTCCCGACCATGGGCTGAGCATTGCTCTCCAGGCGGATTTCCCCTCCTTGCAGTCGGCCCATGAATGGAACGACAACGTCCTCCCCGACCTCTTGGCGGAGTTTCATAAGAAATTCGGCCCTCACGCGCTTTTCTTCGTGACCATACTCAAATCCACGACCCTTGACTGATATGAGCAACCACGACCCTGAAAATGGCTCTGGAGGTATCTCCTCGCCCGGCAATGGCATCTCCCGGAATCCCGACCTCGACTTCGAGCGGATAATAATGGGAATCGACCCCGGCACCAACGTCATGGGCTATGGCGTGCTCGGCGTCAACGGCAAGCAGCTTTCGGTGGTGGTCATGGGTGTCATCCAGCTGAGCAAGTTTGAGAGCCACTACAAGAGGCTGGCGAGGATATTTGAGCGCGTGACGAGTCTGGTGGAGCAATACCTCCCCGACGAACTTGCCATCGAGGCGCCCTTCTTCGGGAAGAACGTGCAATCCATGCTCAAGCTTGGAAGGTCCCAGGGGGTGGCGATGGCGGCGGCCCTGTCGCGCGACATCCCGATCACGGAATATCCCCCGCTCTCGATAAAGCAGGCCGTCACGGGCAACGGCCAGGCCTCGAAGGAGCAGGTGGCCAACATGCTTCGCTACATTCTGAAGATTCCGCCGGAGAGGATGCCCAATCTTCTCGACGCCACTGATGCCCTCGCCGCCGCGCTGACCCATTACTATGAGACGGGGAAGCCGAAGGTGGAGAAAGGGGCGAAATCCTGGGAGCAGTTTCTGAAGCAGAACCCCGACCGCATCGCCCCGCGCCGGAAATGACCGTATCTACGGGTGCGGCTTTGGCGCGGCGTTGATGAAAATCGTCGTTCTGCGAAGAAATTCCAAGGCTTTAAAGAATATTTGCATCCGTGGGATGTTATCCTTATAGAGGCCCCTCGGCTTGAGGGCCGGATTAAAAATTTTAAAAACAAGAAAATATTAGAAAAATATGGACAGATATCATAAGGCCTTGGCTTCGAGCCAAGTCATCACGGATGATTCCCTCGTGGCCGGGGAGGTTGCCAAAATAGTGGAAGAGGCTTCAAAGTATGCCACTCCGGAGGTCTACAAATTCCTTCTCGGCTCGATCGACCTCACGACCCTGAGCACGGAAGACAGCGAAAGCAGCGTGGCGGAATTCACGAGGCGCGTCAATGCCTTCGACGAGGAATATCCCCAGCTCCCCAACGTGGCTGCCATTTGCGTCTACAGCAATTTCTCGGAGGTGGTCAGCACGGAGCTTGACGTGACAGGCGTAGACGTGGCCGTAGTGGCCGGAGGGTTCCCTTCGAGCCAGACCTTCACGGCCGTGAAGGTGGCCGACGTGGCCCTTGCCGTGGCGGGCGGCGCCAATGAGGTCGACGTGGTCATGAATCTCGGATATTTCCGCGATGGCAACTATGAGGACCTTTGCGACGAACTTATCGAACTTAAGCATACCGCCAAGGATGCACGCCTGAAAGTGATTCTGGAGACAGGGGCGCTGAAGACTGCGGAGAATATCAAAAAAGCCTCGATTCTGGCGATGTTTAGCGACGCCGACTTCATTAAGACCTCGACGGGGAAAATATATCCGGGAGCCTCGCTGGAGGCTGCCTATGTGATGTGCAGCTGCATTAAGGAGTATTATGCCCAGACGGGAAGGAAGGTGGGATTCAAGGCTGCAGGAGGTATCCGCACGGCTGAGGATGCCGTGAAGTATTATGCGGTGGTGAAGGAGGTGCTTGGCGACGAGTGGCTGAGTCCCGACTTTTTCCGTATCGGCGCGAGCGGCCTTGCCAACGCTCTTCTTTCCGCCATCGTCGGCGAGGAAACCAAATTCTTCTGATCCGGGAGCCTTCCGGAGGCCCTGCTGAAGGCGATATCATCCGCCTGACTCTTGCGGGATAGAGAAGATTTCACTAATTTTGCCCTGCGGCGCGATTTCGCGCCGCAGGGCAAAATCATTTTATTAACTTTTCATACCGACCTCATTATGCGCCGATCAGCTTTAGCAATATCCATGGCCATCTGTTCCCTGTCTCAGGGGTGGGCCGATTTCAAAGAAAACTACTACGACCTCATGGACGGCAAAAGCCGCGAGGCTCTCAAGGAGGCCGCCGGGGAATGCGTCTCCGAGCATCTGCGTCTCGAATATAAGAAGCTCCCCAACAGTTGGGTCAACACGGATGTCTACCCCGACCTTTACGAGAATTTCCGTGGGGAGATGTGCAAGCGGTTCTGGGAAATGTATTCCGACAGCATCTATCTGATATTCCCAGGTCAAGCCGGCACGGCAGCTTTCTCAATCAATAAGATGCAGCGCGAGCATGTCGTGCCGAAATCATGGTGGAAAGATTATTCAAAGACAGATCCGACAAATAAGGAATATAACATAGAATATACGCCAGCTTATTCCGACCTCTGGAATCTCCTCCCCTCCGACGGGAAGGCCAACAATGCCAAATCCAATTGGCCGCTTGGGGAGACGATGGAAAATCCGAAGTTCAACAATGAAGTGACGAAGGTGGGTGTCCCGAAGGAGGGGCTTGGCGATGGCGTGGGTTTCGTTTTCGAACCGGCCGATGAGTATAAGGGCGACTTTGCGAGAATCTATTTCTATGTCGCGACCGTTTACGCCGACCTCCCTTGGACCGATGACCGCAACACCATGTATGAGCGCACTGCGTGGCCCACCTTGCGCCCGTGGGCGGTGGAGATGCTTCTCGATTGGTCGCGGCGCGACCCTGTCAGCGAGAAGGAGAGGAATCGCAACGATGCCGTGGAGGTTGAGCAGGGCAACCGCAATCCGTATGTCGATTTCCCGGAACTTGCGGAGTTCATTTGGGGAGTGCGTTCGGAGCAGACGTTCTATGTAGCCGAGCAACCCGGTCTTGAGCCTACCGGACCCGGCGACACGTCGGTGGATTTCATTGAATCCGACATCAAGGCATTCGCCGGACCGACCGACGACGGATTCAGCATACTGACCGACGTGGTAGGGCTCCGCGTCGTAGACATCTCCGGCAAGACCGTGCTCTTCGAGAGCGAGGCCCGCCCCGGCGACAGCTTCCTTCTTCCCCCCGGCCTCTACATCATCACCGCCTCTTCCCATCCCGCTCCCGTCAAACTCATCATCCGCTAATCATAAAGATCGGAATTTTAAGAGTCTGTGTCAAAATAGATAAATCACAGGAAAATACCGGAGGTTGTAGGGACATGCCTTTGGCATGTTGCTGGTTGACAGACGAGTAAAGTCCAACATGCCAAAGGCATGTCCCTACAATATTCTTTTGATACAGCCTCTTAAAGATGCCCGTTTTTAGGGCGCCTTATTCGTATTTTCCTATTTCCATCAGATAGTCATCCACAAGATAAAGATCGCTGTATAGATACATCCCTGTGGCGCGATTATGAAATTTCTCACAAGTCTTGCTGCGATAGAAATCCTTAAGCGCCTGCAAGGGGGTTATGCCGAGCCTCTCTGATATTCGGCATGCAATCATCCCCATCCTTCCCCATCTGAGTATGTCGGTCAATGTTTTGTCGTAGTAGTCCATTAGTTGTAGAATTGTTAAGGAAGACGTTCTAAACAATCAATAAATTTAAGATGCTTGTTAAGCAGGTCTTGATTTAAAAGACAAATCTGGTTGTTCGGACGAAGGTATTGCAAATTTTTCAATGCCCTGTCGCGGGATATGAATCCCTGGGCGTATAGATTGACGGTATCGATTACCCGGTCGTCGGCAACGCCCCATTCGATATAGTCATATTCTTTCCATATTTCAGTGCCTGTGCGACATGCCACAATAAAATCAAGCCATTCAACATTATAGTTCTCGAAAATCCGGAATCTGGCTTCATTCAGCATCGCCGACTTGTCAAGCCGGTAAACGTTGATGACTGGCGACAGACCGCGTTCATTGGATTTTCGTGTAGCCCATACGAGGGCTTGGTCGTAGATATCGGTCAGATAGAATCCTTGTCCGAAGTCAAGGTTCTGGCGTCCACGTCTACAATCAGGGGTTTCAATGCGCTCCGTGGCGGCATGGTATATTTCTATAACGTCAGTCATTACCAAGTTTTTTTCGGGACTCCCAAAATTCCAAAGTCTGCACTAAATCCGTCGTAAGGTTCTCCCGGCTTTCAGTATGCAGCGCATCGTAGCAGGCATAGATATACCTGTCGATAAGCCCTACCTCCTCCATACGGTTGAAGACTTCGATATAGGGCACGTCAAGCCTGTCGGCGACAGATTCGATACAAGAGGCGACAAACCCCATTTTTATCTCATCCTCGCTCAACTCCATATAGACCTCCCCGCCCTCCTCTAAATTATCAGCTTCTGTTTTCATATCACAAAATTAGCATTTTCCCTCCATTCCCCAATTAAGCAACAGCAAAAAAATAATCCATAATCCTCCGGCGCGAAGCGCACTCCGTTCGCGCCGGAGGGCGGTTATGTGCGAGGCAAGAATTGCCGCTTCCGTCCCGGCTCAGTCTCCACATGAGTCCCTCTTCTCTGAAAAAAGAAAAATTAGGAAATTTCGTCAGAGCCTTTCCAAACCTGCGTAACTGCTCTTTTGTCGGGATTCTGCGATAACCGACATACCAAAATCAAACGTCTGATTGAAATGCTGTTCTATTAGGAAGGTCTTGCCAATGCGTCGCCGACCATATACTATGACAAGTTCTGAACGATCAGACTTAAGACATCGGTCAATTTCTCTTCGTTCGGCTTCACGGCCTATCAGTTTCTCCATTCGATTCTTTGTTGTTTTATTACGCAAATATACTCTTAATATCTCGGTTAACCAAATTTTGGTGATGGTTTCTTCACTTTATCTCGTTTTTTTTGACACATAAAGGGAGTCTATTGGTTAATTTTATGGTTATACAATTCATAATCAAATCGAGAATCTGACGAAATCTAAAAGTTTAAATAACCTCGCCTTTATAAAATCCCACTCGTAGCTAAAAAATCAGGGAATTTCCTATGATTTATCTATTTTGTCAGCGGCCTCTTCAATATTGGTTAAAATTCTTTAAATAAGAATTGTGTTTTTGTTGATGGAGATCGATTATGTTAATTTTGTGTTGGGAAATGGTCGATCGGCATGATTCTATTGCTCTTATTGGATTTTTGTTGATTGCTTCCATACCTGACTTAAACGGTTCTCCGCAGGCAAATGACAATGAACAGGATTCTCCATATGGTCTTAGCCCTTGGCGCTCTTCTGTTGTTGACGGGTTGTTTATCCCGCCGGCAGGACGAGCGCCTTGAGCGCATTTCCGGAATGATCCCCGAATCTCCGGAAGAGGCTCTGTCCCTCCTTGACAGCATCGACTACGGGTCTCTTTCCGAGGCCGACAGGCATTTCTATGACTTGATTATGACCAAGGCGGAAGACCGGGCATATATTGAGCATACTTCCGACTCCCTAATCTTGGATGCCATTGATTATTACGGGGATAGTGGCCAGGATAAATTATACTCCGAGGCATTGTATTACGGCGGCAGGGTATATAGCGACATGGGGGATTTCCCGACGGCGCTCAAGTATTTCCATCTTGCTCTCGACCAATTGAAGTCGCCGGATGCCGATCCTGAATTTAAGAACCGCGTGCTTAGCCAGACGGGAAGGCTGTTGGGTACGTTAAGGCTTTATGATGAGGCCACCCCCTATATTGAATCGGCATTGGAAGTCAACAGGCAAGTCAAGGACACGACAAGTCTGGTGTATAACATGCAGCTGCTTGGAGCCACGTATCTTAGGGCAGGAGAATATACGAAGGCGGAGAATAATTTAGAGGGAAGTCTGAAAACTTGGAATCCACGTATTGATGCGTCAATAGTTTCGATATCAAAAATGTATCTTGCGGAAGTAAAGAGCAAGCAAGGAAAAATAGACTCTGCGCTATCCCTTATACGAGGGATTCCCGAGCGTATCGATCCTGTTTCCCGAAATAGTGCTTTGGAATATGCCGCCGACATTTACCGGAAAGCGGGATTGCCCGATACTGCATATATATACTCCCTTGAACTGCTCTCAAGTCCTGATACTCAGTATCATGAGATAGGCTACCAGACCATACTCTCCCCGGAATTGCGTGAATACGTAAATCCAGACTCAATCTACGAGTATATTGCGGATTACGTTGATTTGCTTGAGACCTTATATGATACCAACCAATCGCAATCCGTCATCAGCCGACAAAACCAATATAATTACCGGCTTCATGAAAGAAAAAGGGAGGAGGCTGAGAGTATGAATGAGTTTCTTTGGCGAGTGATTGGTGGCGTTATAGTTGCCTTTATATGCATGGGCTATGTTATTATGATTGTTAAAAACAGGGATAAGAGGCACGTGATAGAACTGCAGCAGGCGCGTGAGTATATCGACACCCTTGTAGCCCGACAGACCGCCGCCGATGTCGGAGATGCAGATTCCTCTGAACGTACCAAAGATTCAGAAATCTCTACGAATATGCCGATAACAGGCACTACTGCGGAGCTCAAGCAGAAACTGAGGGAGAAACTTAGAGACGGCCTGATGACGTTGTATGAGCGTTCAAAAGAGAAGCCAGAGGTGCCGGACATGATATTGCAGTCTGAGCCTTATCAAAAGGTGTTGGATCGGCTTAAGGCTTGCAAGCTGATTAAGGATGACGACATCCTTTGGGATGAGATTGAAGAGGTAGTCCTGAAATGTTCCCCCAAGTTCAAGGAGAACCTGCTATTGCTTACTTTGGGAAAAATGACCACTGCCGAATTGCGCACCGCCCTTCTCATAAAGATCGGAATCAAACCGTCGGAGATGATAATTTTGCTCGGAAAGAGCAATGGCGCGATCATATCGCGGAGGGAATCCTTATGTTTGAAAGTTTTGGACAAAAAAATGGGGGTAAAGGTGATTGATGGCATAATTCGCTTATTATAAGCTGGATAAGCCTATGGTTTGAATAACGGAAAGATGATTGAAACGCATTTCAGTTATTTTTCCGTTATTTGATTTTCGTCGTTATCCATTCCTCATATCTAATTTTGCAGAGAATTTTAAAAACCGCTAAAGAATGAAAAAGATTTTCTCAGTGGCATTGATGATAGCCTCCCTGCTATCCCTTGCCCTCCCCGCCGCCGGCAAGCCCGGAGACCCCACCGACAAGACAGTCCGCTTAAAGAAGCAAAGGAAAGAACATCAAAAAGGATATACTCCTGAAGGCGTCAGGATGCCCTCGCGTGCGATAAAAGGACACATTCATCGTGCTTGACAATGCCAAGGTGCACAGACGCAAGTATATGAAGGAAATGAGAAAGATATGGGAGAAACGGGGTCTTTACCTTTTCTTCCTGCCTCCTTATTCCCCTCATCTCAACATTGCCGAGACTCTTTGGAGAATGCTTAAAGGGCAGTGGATACAGCCTGCGGATTATGTCTCGACTGACAATCTGTTCTACGCTGTCAACCGAGGTCTGGCGGGGCTGGGTAAATCCCACTTTATCAACTTCTCCAAAAGAGCCTGATATGTTCATTTATTTTTCTGAATTACTTATTCAATAGTAGACATTGAGACAAACTATAAACTAAATTATCAAAAATATGAGAAAGATATTGACGGGTCTTGTTGCGTTTGTGGCGATGATAATCCCTTTTGCAGGCAGTGCTGAAAACCGATGGAGCATTTATGGCGGCGGCAGTATCTCCCATCTTTGTAGACAAGGGCGAGTTTTTAAAGGGATAAGCAATGATGGGATTTTTGGGTCAAGCCGAAAGCACGGTGCATATGTTAAATTGGGCAATTAGAAGTGTTAAATTTTTAGGCGTAGAGTTTGACCAGTCGGAAGATGAAGAAGTCTCGGTCTCGGACACCACGCATTTGTGAGCGAAAGATTTTGACTTTAGAGTTGAATGCCTCGGCGGAGGCATTGGTCGCACGACGGCGGAAGTAGTTCAGGATGGTTGGAGCGTGGTTCCTGAATGTTTTGATTACCGAGCGGAAGTTGTTGTTACCAAGAGCCATTACCTTTTCATACCACTTGTTCATCCGCCCCATGGCTTTTGTCGGTGAGATTTTAGCATTGAAAATCTTGCGCAGCTCCATCGCAAGGCTGTATGCAGCCTTCAATATTGGATAGTGTTTGAACAGGATGTTGGCGCGATGACGCTGTGTGTCAGTCCATTTGTTCTGTGCCATCATCAGGGTGTGCTTGCTGCGGGCGAGTATCTGGCGCATGGTTTCGCCGTTGGAATATGTAACCGGAGGCTCTGATTTGTCACGGCTGTTGTCTTCAGCTATGAGCTTGCGCCGGATGTCGACACGTATCTCGTCAACGGCCTCGTTGTATACCTGCTGCACATGGAAGCGATCGTTGACAACATGGGCGTTGTAGAATACCTCGGCGGCTATCAGCATCATCGATGGCGACAGGTCGCAGGTCACTTCCCTGACCCTGCGTCTCAATGATTTGCCCATCGCGCCGACTAGTATCGATATTATCTCGTCGCTTTTCGTCCCCGGTATGGCGGCTGCCAGCGTCCCGCGACCTCCGTGACCGTCTTTGTTTGTGAGGAATGTCCATACCTCGCCGTTGCTAAGACAGGTCTCGTCGAGGCTCATGTACGGGCCGATGTTCGCGCCGTTGAAGTAAAACCCGCAGCAGAGTTCGTTCTTGCACCACTCTGCGTATCCACTAAGCTTATTGCGGTACAGGTCAGCGAAATATTTGCCGTTGACGCAGTGCATCTGCGCTATGTGTTTAATCGACAGGGCTGTCGTCTCCACCTTCATATTTAAAAAAGCCACGAACTCGGCGCTGAGTCGTGTCCCTTCCTCATTGGGTAGTTCGAGATTGTAACTGAAGATTTCGTTGGTCTGCTTGTCCCACCACTTGTTCTTGCGCATGTGAAGAAACACAGGCCGTCCGCGCATCGGATAGTCCTGTATCGTAACGTAATCCGTATAGCCTCGCGCTACGATATTTGGATTACGATAGTCTTCATCAGACAGTTTCTTCTTTTCGTCAAGCCATATGTCATAAGACTGTTCCGTGCGCTCGAAGCGCACCATCTCAAATAGCTCGTCCAGCCCTTCAGGGAGGCACATCCATATTGCATCTGCGGTTTTCATGCCACAAATTTAACACTTTTCTCAAAATTCATGCACCGGGTTTTCGGCTTGAGCCGGATTTTTCAATGGACTAAGATCGGTAAATATGGATGGGGTGGAGGAGCCTTTATCGGCGCGGCCTACGACATTCGTTTCAACAGGCATTGGAGCATTTCTCCTCAGCTGGAATTAAGCTTCATAAATAATGGCGCCACCAATTCCGATGAGAGCCTGAATGGTTTGGATAAACATTGGGACTGGATGGAAATCTGGAGCCTTGACATACCCATAATGGTCAATTACCGATTTAGAATATCAGAAAATACGGATTTCCGTTTAGGTGCCGGTTGCATTCTCCAGAACACCTTGTCAGTCACTTGCTATAACATGTTTGGCAATAAAGAAACCACATCTCAGGGCTCGTTTGAAGAGCGCACAAACATCGCCGCCGGAATGGAACTGGCCGTAGAACCCGGTCGCCACTTCTCCTACTTCTTCCGTGGAAACTACCCCCCCCTCCGCTACAGATGGAACACCCGAACCCTCACCCTCTCCCTCGGCCTGAGATACACATTCTGACCGAACTCGCATCCTTAGATAGCTTTGTATTGAGCAGTGGTATGTCCCGATTCATCGGGATTAATCTCGATTCCGATGAATCCTGATTAATCCTGATTAGTCGGGATTAATCTTGTGTTAGAGGGTCCAGATGCCGCTGATTCTTTCCTACCCAAATCGAAGATGATGAAAGATTGGAAAAGAGCCCTCAAAAAAGAAAAAAGCATAAATCAACTCCATTTGCATAAAAAGTTTAAGAAGTTTCGCTGCCTGATAGAAATAAATATCTACCTTTGTAAGCAGGATCAATAATTTTGAGTGAAATTAATAGAAAGACAATAAGCTATGGGAGTGAATATCCAATTTTCGCAGTCATACCATTGGCTGAATTCTTGGATTTTAGCCAACGTAATTCAACTCGCGACACAAGATTTCTGCGACCGGTTTGTTGATTACCGTATTGATCCCGGTCGTCGGCTATACGATCAGATGGTGATGGCGGCAAGATGTGGCGTGGCTAATATAGCGGAAGGTTCAGCCCGGCATTCCACGTCAATCGAAACAGAAATGCGCCTCCTCGACGTAGCAAGGGCAAGTTTTGACGAACTGCAGGGCGACATATTCAATTTCCTACTGCGTAGAAAAGCTGACGTCTGGCCTATCGGCAACGCCGATCGCGAAGCAATATGGCAAATGAGACTGGATCCTCCACAATATTCCAACAGCTATCTGCATGACGCCGCCAGACATATACTCGCACAGAAAGCTAAATTCGAACCCTGGTTGGGTAATGAGAATCCCGACATAGCAGCCAATGCACTGTTGGTGTTATGCCTTCGGGAAAACAAGATGCTTCAAGCTCAGATTCAAAGTCAACTTGAAGCCTTCAGACAGACGGGAGGTTTCACGGAAAACATGACCACAGAGCGACTTGAGGCCAGAAAATCCCAAGCCTCGATGGATGGGGCTCCGACATGCCCGAAATGCGGAAAGCCTATGCTCAAAAGAATGCAGAAGAAGGGGCATATGCAAGGCCGAGAATTTTGGGGTTGCAGCGACTATCCGAGCTGCAATGGCATCAAGCCCCTCTAAAGCAAAATAATCCCGATTAATCTTGGTTCATCCCGATCAATCGAGATTAGTCGGGATTAATCCCGATCAATCCCGATTAATCCCGATGAATCCTGATCAATCCCGATCAATCGGGAGAACATACTTAATCCCCTGCGCGAACGCGCATCTCCGGAAAAGACTGAAAAAATCAAAGGATTTCCTCAAAATAACAATAGATCCCAAATTTCTGTCATTAACTTTGCACTCGAAATCTAAAACAAAGTTATTTATGGAAATCAAAGATCTTATCTGCAACATCCCCTATCTTAAGGATTGGAAATACTACTATGCCCATCTCGTAGAGAACACAGACAACGATTGGGTCAAAACCAGAGATTGCCCCGTGGCGATTTTCAACGACACCCTCTATATTCTAAATGCTAAGGGCCAAATAATTCAAAAGTCTGGCCGCCCTCTCGGCGACATCCTGCTAATAGCCGAACTGATAGAAGAACTGTTAGAAGATTTTAAGAAGGAGCATGGCGTTCGAATCTATGGCCCCGATCCCATCGTTGTCGGTCTTATAGTCGACGAAAGACTCCGCAAAATCAAGCAAGCCCGACAAGAAGAGCAGGCTGCCAAACCTGCGAGCACCGAGCCCGAGCCCTGCCAATTTGTAGACACGGAAAAAGCCACCGTCTCAACTGCCGACAACGAGCCTGTAGATTCCAAAACGAAGTGCAACGTTATGGAGCCTAAATGATGTAGATTCAAGGGAAAGTGTTAACTTTGCCCCGTGGATCGAAGAGGAGGCGAGCCCTGCAGAGGAGCAACTCGACCAAGCAATAGATTCATCCGCCACGCTGAAATCGTGGAAACAGACGGGGCTGTCTTGCGGCAGCTCCGTTTTCATAATTTTAGACGGCGGCCATGGCTAAGAAAACCTTTCCCATAGTGGCAATACAAAAAAACAAAAAGGGAGACCGAAGTCTCCCGAAGATTAATTAATTTTGTATTGCTCATGTACAATCAATTAACCCTTGCGCAAAGATACACAATTTCTGCCATGCGCCAAAATGGTTCTTCGCTTCAGGCCATAGCAGACGAGTTGAACCGCCTTCGCGAAGAAGAGGCGGCATTAAAAGGAAATACGGCTCCCGCAAAAAAGATTGCGGCGTCTACCGTCTGTCGCGAACTCAAACGCAACCGTAACAAGAGAGGCGGCTACAGTCCCGGGCTGGCAAATGAGATGGCGAAGGAAAGACGGGAGCGTATAGTTAGGAACACAGCGCTCAAGCCCGGTGTTCTGGAACGTGCCATGAAGCTGCTTGTCGAGAAAAGATGGTCTCCCGAACAGATATCCGGCAAACTCAAACTGGAGGGCATACAGATATCCCATGAACGTATATATCAGGAAATAAGGTCAGACCTTGAGAAGTATAGCCAGTACACGCATCATGGAATGAAACATCGCAGACATCAGGCCAAGCCATACAAGACGGCAGGAAAATCCATGATACCAGACAGGGTTTCAATCCATGACCGTCCGGCCGAGGCCGACGGCAAAAGATTTGGAGACTGGGAAATGGATCTGGTAGTCGGAGCCGAACAGAAAAGTGCTGTCCTGACCATAATCGAACGTAGCCGGAACTTCTTCATTCAGACAAAGCTCCCATCTAAGAAACCGGCCGATGTTGAGGAAGCTGTCATTCGATTATTACTGCCATACAAGCAGTTTATACACACCATTACAACAGACAATGGTGTTGAGTTTATGAATCACAAGAATATCTGTAACGCCTTGGACTGTACCGTTTATTTCGCAGACCCGTATTGCTCAGGGCAAAAGGGCGCGATTGAAAACATGAACAAGATATTGCGAGAATATTTCCCGAAAGGCACTGATTTCAGACTTGTCTCCCAGGATCAACTTAACAAAGTTCAGTACCAAATCAATGAGAGACCGAGAAAAAAATTAGGTTTTTCAACACCGAAAATTGAGTTCTTCCGAATGATTTGCTAATTTTGCACTTGCCACTTGACTCTACACCGACAACGAGCCCACAAAAAAATTGCAAGTATCCCGTTTTTTTGCTAACTTTGGGCAGAAAACCGATTTAAAGCAGTCCTCGCGACTGCGTGACCTACCTATGAGCAAGAAACTGATACTGACATCCATGCTGGCCCTGGCCGCCGCCGGTGCCTCCGCCGTCACCCCGATGTGGATCCGCGATGCCAAACTGTCGCCCGACGGTGCCAAAATCGCCTTCACCTACAAAGGCTCTATCTACACCGTCCCGGCCTCCGGAGGAAAAGCCTCAAGGCTTACCTCCGGAAACATCGACACCAATCCTCTCTGGAGCCCCGACGGCAAAAGCATAGCTTTCGCTTCCGACCGCAACGGCGGATCCGACATATTCATCATGAAGGCCGACGGCGCAACCCCGACCCGACTGACATTCAACTCTACGGCCGAGACCCCTCAAGCCTTCTCCGCCGACGGCAAGAGCATAATCTTCTCCGCCGCGCTCCAAGACCCTGCTTCGAGCGTGCTCGCTCCCATGCGCGTCAACAGCGAGCTTTACACCGTCCCCGTCTTCGGCGGACATATTTCCCAGCTCCTGCCCACTCCTGCCGACAACATCGAAATCGTGCCGGGAGGTGACCTGATGCTCTATGAGGATGTGAAAGGCAACGAAGACAAATGGCGCAAGCACCACACGTCTTCCATCACCCGCGACATCTGGAGCTGGTCGCCCTCCAAAAAGCAATTCAAAAACCTTACAGACCGTCCCGGGGAAGACCGTGAGCCTAATCCGTCGCCCGACGGTAGGACCGTCTACTTCCTCAGCGAACGCGACGGAGGCTCCATGAATGTATATTCCATGCCCATCGACGGTGGCTCGGCAAAGGCCCTGACGAATTTCAAGGACCATCCCGTAAGGTTCCTCAGCTCAGCAGCCGACGGCAAACTTGCTTTCACCTACAACGGTGAGCTCTTCACCATGATGCCCGGGCAGAAACCCGCCAAGGTGACGATCGACGTCATTGAGGAGGGGCCGGCTGAACCGCAGGCCATACGTTTTGCCTCAGCCGATGAGTCGGCCGTATCCCCCGACGGAAAACAGGTGGCGTTCACGAAGCGCGGGGAGGTGTTCGTGACCTCCGTGGAATATCCCTCCACAAAGCAAGTGACCCACACCGCCGCAGGCGAAAGCCAGCTCTCCTGGGGCAAGAAGGGGCGAGATCTCTACTATTCATCCTATCGCTCCGGCCGCCCCAACATCTACAAGGCCTCGATCGCGCGTGCCGACGACCCCAATTTCTCCAACGCCACGCTCATCGACGAGACCGCGATGTTTCCTGAAGACGGCGTCGAGCGCACGAATCCCGTTGTCAGCCCCGACGGAAAGAAAATGCTCTTCCTGAAGGACCGCAATATCCTCTGCGTGATGGATCTCGCCTCCAAGAAGGTGAAGACCGTAACGCCGACCCCCATCACCAACTACCGCGACGGCGAAATGAACCTCGCGTGGAGCCCCGACAGCCGTTGGGTGGCAGTGGAGGCTATGAACCCGCTCCACGAGCCATACAGCGACATCTCGATCATCAACGTCGAGGACGGGGAGGTAATCCCGGTCACGCAGACAGGTTATTTCGACCAGTCGCCGCGCTGGACCGACGACGGAAAGGCTCTGCTCTTCGCTTCCGAACGCTACGGAATGCGCAACCACGCTTCTTGGGGATCGGAATACGACGTGATGATGGTGTTCCTGACTAAGGACGCCTACGACCGCTTCCGTCTCTCCGAAGAGGACTTCGCTTTGCTAAAAGAGGTGGAGAAGGAGCAGAAGAAGGCCGCCGACGCTAAGAAAAAGACCGACTCGAAGAAAGACAAGAAGGGCAAAGACGGCAAGGACGGCAAGAAAGATGCTGAGTCTGCCGAGCCGAAGAAAGACAATACCATAAAGATCGACCGCGATGGCCTTGCCGAAAGAATCGTGCGCCTTACGCCCAATTCATCCCGCATAGCCGATTTCGTGCTCTCGAAAGATGGCGAGACCCTCTACTATCTTTCTGCCTTCGAGGGGGGCTACGACCTTTGGAAGAAAGATCTCCGAAAGGGCGATGTGTCGCTGCTTAAGAAACTCGACTCCAGGGGTGTCTCTATCCAGACTGACGCCGACGGCAACATCTTCCTCGCGGGCTCCACCGTGAAGCGTTTCAACCCCAAGACCAAGGAGATGAAAAACGTCGGAATATCCGGCACGATGAGAATGGATCTCGCTCAGGAGCGCGAGGCTATGCTCAACTATGTCAAGAACGAGGCCCGCGAACGCTTCTATCTTCCGGAGATGCCCGTCGACTGGGATAAGTATGTGGAGAACTATCGCCGTTTCCTCCCCCATATCAACAACAACCGCGACTTTGCCAACCTTCTCAGCGAGCTGCTTGGCGAGCTCAACGTGTCGCATTCCGGCGGCCGCTACTACGGTCCCGGCGCCGGGGAGACCACGGCCTCACTCGGTCTGCTTTTCGATGTCAACTATAATGGCGACGGCATGAAGATCAGCGAGATTGTGGAGGGAGGCCCGTTCGACCGCGCCACGACGCTCCTTAAGCCCGGAAGCGTCATCAAGGCCATCAACGGCATCCCGCTCAAATCAGGCGACGACTATACCAAGGCGTTCAACAATATCCTCAGAAAGAAGACGCTCGTGTCCTTCACGAATCCTGCCGACGGCAAGACGGTGGAAGAGGTGGTGCTCCCGATCTCTTCCGGAGTGATGAACGATCTTCTCTACCGCCGATGGGTGAAGGGGCGTGAGGCGGCTGTCGACAGCCTCTCCAAGGGCCGTCTCGGCTACGTCCATATCCGCTCGATGAGCGACGACAGTTTCCGCGAGATCTATTCCAAGCTCCTCGGCGAGTATGTCGGCAAGGAGGGTATCGTCATCGACACCCGTTGGAACGGCGGCGGCCGTCTGCATGAGGACATCGAGGTGCTCTTCAGCGGCGACAAATACCTGACCCAGGAGATCCACGGTCGCAAATCCTCAGAGATGCCCTCGCGTCGCTGGAACAAGCCCAGCATCATGGTCATCGGCGAGGCCAACTACAGCAACGCCCACGGCACGCCATGGGTCTATAAGCACAAGAAGCTCGGCAAACTCGTCGGAATGCCCGTGCCGGGCACAATGTCGAGCGTCAACTGGATCGACCTTCAGGATCCGTCGCTTCTGTTTGGAGTGCCCGTCGTGGCCTTCCGCGACAACAACGGCACGGTGCTTGAGAATTTCCAGCTTGAGCCCGACGTGAAGGTGGCAAACAAGCCCGATGAGGTGGTGCGCGGCATCGACGCACAGATCGAGACCGCCGTCCGCACCCTTCTCAACGACATCGACGGGAAATGAACCGTCGCATTGCCCGATGCGTGATACTTACGCTGGCCCTCCTCCTTCCCGGAGGAGTGGCCGGCGCTTCGCCGCGCCCCGAGGCTGCGCGGCTGCTCAGGGAGGCCGTCGAAAACCTTAACGTCAATCCCAAGGAGGCTTCATCCCTGGCCGACCGTGCCATAAAACTGTGCGATACCTCCGGAAAGGATTCGATTTGCCGCGAGGCGACAATCGTCTATGGCGATGCTGAGCAATTGCTCGGGAATTTCGATTTCGGCCTCAAATTGCTTTTCTCCGCGCAGGAGATGACCGACACCGCTGACACCCGTACGCTTGCCCGCATCTTTGCCCTTCAGGGAAGGGTGTTCAGCAAGCTGGGCGATTATCCGCGGTCGAAGGAGCTCAACGACAAGGCCACCTCAATGTTCCGTGTGCTCGGGGATTCGGCCAATATCGCAAATTGCTACAACGAAAGGGGGGTGATGCTGCTGAACTTGGAGCAATATCCTTTGGCTGAGCATTTCTTCCGTCGCTCGCTCGACATCAACCGCCGCCTGCGCAATCTCAGGGGAATTGCCCGCAATCTCAACAATATCTGTTTGTATCCCGGCGACAGCTCCGAGAAACTGAAGATGATAGAGGAGGCGATAGCCATCAACAAGAATCTTGATTATAAATGGGCGTTGGGGGAGAACTACAACAACAAGGGGAAGCAATTGTGCTATGCCGGGCGGTTTGGCGAAGCCATTGAAGCTCTCGACATGGCGTATGGCTATATCGACGTCATAGGGGCGAAGGAATTGCTTTGTGACAATCATGAATACAGGGCCATGGCTTATGCCGGACTGCGCGATTATGCCAAGGCCTACGACTATATGCAGCGCATGACGGAACTCGTCCGAGGCCTGCAGTTGCGCAACAGTCAGCGCAACACGGAGCTTGAGCTTCAACAGAAGCGTGACGCCGACCGTAAGAATGCCGCCGAAAGGCAGGAACAGGACTATCGTATAAAGATTCTGCACCGCAATCTGTGGATTTTGGTGGCAGTCGTCGTGCTTGGATGTGTCAGCGCTTGGTTTTGCTACAAATGGTATCGCCATTCAAAGAATCTTCAGCTGCTGAAGACCCGCCATGAGCTCGACATTTCGGAAAAGGAGGTCAGTGAGCTCAAGGTCAGGCAGCAGCAGCTTGAGCTTGAGAACGCACGCAACATGCTGACGGCAAGCCGGCAGGAGCTGACCGGTTTCGCGGCATTCCTGAAGAGCCGCAACGAGATGATGGAGCGCATACGCGACATGCTGAAGGAGGGATATAAGATGGATCCGACTCAGCTTGTGGCCCACATGAAGAAGATAAGCGCCTTTATCAGTTCGTATGCCACCCACGACAAGTCGAGCCAGGCGTTGCTCCTGAAGGCTGAGGAACGCAACAAGGTCTTTATGGACCGCCTTTTGAACAAACATCCGGGTCTCACGAAAGGAGAGCGCAATCTTGCCCTCCTGATAAGGGGAGGAATGTCTACGAAGGAGATATCCATGCTGCTCGGTCTGGAAACAAAGACCGTCAACATGAACCGCTACCGACTCCGCAAATCCCTCGACCTGCCTCAGGACACCGACCTCTCCGACTACCTTCAGGCTCTTTGACCCACACTCTCTTCCAAGGCTTCCCGGTGCACAGTCCGATACGGGGAGGAGGGGCACCTTCGACAAACCTGCCGGCGCAGGGGGAGGGATTTTGCGCATTTTTGAAATTTTGGGATTTGTAGATAGTGGATTGACGCTAAATTCTTGATTGATAGGATAAGGTGGAGTTTTTTGTAGATTATTTGGAGTGGTTTTTTAGGGTTTTGTAGGTGCTGTTTAGGCTTGCTTTTTTTTGACGGGATGGGGGTGCTTCCTAATTTAGCGGCACAAATCGCAAAAACTCATTTTTTAACCAACCTTAAGTATCATGACAAAAAAACAGCAGCTCAAGGATCGATTCCTCGCATGGATGATTCTTCTATGTGTAGCCTTGCCGATGCAAGTGTGGGCACAGAAACTGACCGTCACAGGCACGGTAGTAGAACAGAACGGCGAACCCGTGATCGGGGCAACCGTAATGGAGAAGGGCACGGCCAACGGCACGAGCACCGACATCGACGGAAACTTCACAATCAATGTCGACGTAAAAGGAACTCTTGTGGTCTCCTATATAGGATATGAGACGCAGGAATTGAAAGTGGACGGTCGCACGCGAATCGACATCACCATTAAGGAGAACGAGCAGGTGCTCGACGAAGTAGTGGTGGTGGGCTACGGCACGATGAAAAAAAGCGACATGACCGGAGCAATCTCAAGCGTCAGCGGAAAGGACCTTGCCAAGCGGGCCACCACCAACCCCGCAGAGGCTCTCCAAGGCAAGATCGCCGGCGTCAACATCATGAAGAGTGGCGGAAACGCCGGGGCAGGCGTATCGGTGAAAATCCGTGGAGTCAAGACCTTCGGCAACAACGAACCCCTCTATATCATCGACGGCTTCCCAGGCGACATCAATGCCGTCAATCCCCAGGATATCCAGAGCCTTGAGGTGCTTAAGGACGGCGCGGCAGCGGCCATCTACGGCTCCGTGGCTGCCAACGGCGTGGTGCTCATCACGACCAAATCCGGAGCCAAAGGTGACGTGAAAGTGGATTTCACCACCTATCTCAGCTGGACCAATATCGCCAACAAACTCGAAATGCTCGACGCCGACGCCTACAAACAGGTGCACAGCCAGATGTATGACAACTGGAACATGCACGTGGAGAAACATAAGGATATTTATGATCCCCAGGGAGAGAGTGCATGGCAAAACTCCCAGCTTCAGGCTCCCGCATACATCAGCAACAATACCGGAGTCAACACCAATTGGCAGGACGCAATGACCCGCACCGGATTCACCCAGAACTACATGCTCAGCGTGCGTGGCGGCAGCGACTTCGGACGCTACTCGATCAGCTACAACCATTCTGACGACAAAGGCATATTCCTCGGCAACCAACACCGCCAGGACATTGCCCGCATGAAAGTCAACGCTTCCAAATACATCTTCGACTTCGAGGCAAACCTCGCCTTCAAATACACCAAGAGCGAGCAGCCACAATATCAGATCAAGGAGATGTATGGCATCTCCCCACTCGTCCCCATCTACAACGAAAACAACGAATACAGCTTCGGCCTGACCAACTTCGACGGACTTCCCAACAACCGCAACGTCATGGCCGACAACCACTACCGCAACAGCGAGGCCCGCTACTACCACACCACGGCCAACGCCGCGATCACCGTCCGCTTCACCCCCTGGCTCAACTTCAAGACAAGCTATGCATATCGCGGAGAGCATGAGCGCGACAAATATCACACGCCTCCCTACGTGGCCGACGTCCGCGCCAAGACGGAATACCCCTATAACGAGGAGACAACCGCCTATTGGGAAGAGCAGCTTTGCGAGAACGTCCTGTCGTTTAACAAGGAATTCGGTCTGCATTCCGTGCAGGCAGTGGCCGGCGCTTCCATCATGAGGCGCAAATACACATGGAACACCGTCGGAGTCGAGGGAAAAACCACGACCTACAAGGTGGAGAACGGCGAACTCGTGATCGGTGAGGCCCCCGGAGGATTCCTTGACCCGAGCTTTGACACAATAGGAGCCGGCGACGGAGGCACATTCTCCGGCGACGGAAGCCGCTGGGACTATCGCCGCGTGTCGTACTTCGGACGCGTGAACTACAACTTCGACAACCGCTATCTCGTGCAGGCCACAGTGCGTCGCGACGGATCAAGCAAGTTCGGTTCTGAAAACCGTTGGGGCACATTCCCCTCCGTCGCACTCGGATGGCGCCTCTCCAATGAATCCTTCTTCCCGCAAGACACGCCAATCAGCAACCTCAAGCTTCGTGCCAGCTGGGGCCGCCTCGGCAACGAGAACGCCCTCGGATACTACGACTTCCTCGCCTTGATCAGCACATACAACAACAAATACCAGGGATACGTGCAAGGCAACGGCGACAACGCCTGGACGGGAAGCATCGCCCGCGCCCTTGAAAACCGTTCTCTGAAATGGGAGACCACTGACACCAAAAACGTCGGCATCGACTACGGTCTGTTCAACAACCACCTGAACGGTTCGATCAACTGGTATTACAACAAAACGGAAGACCTCCTCATCACGAAAGTGCTTCCTCCATCGGCAGGATTGACAAGCCCCATCCTCAACGTCGGCAAAATGCGCAACACGGGCGTGGAAATCGAGGTGAACTACCAGGATTCAAAAGCCGGATGGGACTACAACTTCGGCCTCAACCTCGCCACGACAAGCAACAAAGTGCTCGAACTTTCAGACGCCAACCAAGTGCTCTACGGAGAAGGCCTAAAATTCGGCACGGAGCATTTCCCGACCCAGACAATGGTGGGACGCCCGATTGGCTCATTCTATCTCTACAAGACCGACGGACTCTTCCAGAGCGATGAGGAGGCCCGCGGATACGTCAACGCCAAAGGGGAGAAACTACAGCCTTATGCCGATGCCGGCGACGTGAAGTTTGTCGACGTCAACGGCGACGGCGTAATCAACGATGCCGACAAAGTGGAATGTGGCTCAGGCATTCCCAAGCTGGAGGTGAACCTCAACTTCAGCGTCGCATGGAAAGGCTTCGACCTTTCGGGCGTGCTTGGCAGCGCATGGGGCCACAAGCTCTACAACGGCAACAAATACTTCTACGAGAGCATGAACGCAGGCTCCAACTTCCTGACCTCCACTCTCGACGCATGGACCCCGACCAACACGGCCACATCCGTGCCCCGCGCCATCTTCAACGACCCCAACGGCAACCTCAAGGAGAGCGACCGCTTCCTGGAGAACGGCAACTTCGTGCGCCTGCGCCAGATACAGCTCGGCTACACGATTCCGGCCAACCTCACCCGCAAGGCCTACATCGAGAACGTGCGCTTCTACTTTGCCGCCGACAACCTTTTCACCATCACCGGCTACAAAGGGGTGGACCCCGAGTTTTCACGCGCCAACGTGCTCAACACCGGCATAGACAAGCTCATCTATCCTTTCACCAGGACGTTTACGATCGGCGCGCAAGTCTCCTTCTAATCCTCAGCAACATATAAAAACAAGAATAGACATGAAATCCAAGATAATGATTCCGGCCCTCCTCCTGATGGCCGCATCCTTCTCCTCCTGCGAAGACTATCTGACCGTGGAGAGTCCCGACCAGCTCACATCCTCCAGCTTCTGGAGAGACCGCAGCGACGCCGAAGCCGGTCTTGCCGCCGCCTACTCCCAGCTTGAATATTATATCGACACATGGGAATTCGCCGAGGTGAAATGGCCCGTGGAGGCATTCCGCGAGGACGTCGTCACGATCGGCTCCGACGTCCCCAACTATCCCAACTGGATGGAGCTCTACAACTTCAGCTACACCAACGGCAACTCGCAGTTCTCAAGCTATTGGAGCAACAACTACCGCGGCCTCAGCTTCTCCAATCAGGTCGTGCAAAAGGTGGCTGAGATTCCCGACGACAAGATAGAGGCATCCGTGCGCGATCAAATCGTCAACGAGGCCCGCTTCCTCCGCGCATACTACCACACCAAACTCCTCCTCAACTGGGAGAAAATCGTGGTGCGCGACCATTTCATAACGAATCAGGCCGACCTGAGCGCCCCCCTCTCCGAGCGCGATGCAGCCTGGGATTTCATCATCCAAGACCTTGAGGCTGCCACGGCCCTCCCCGTCAGCCACGACGCCGACCATCTCGGCCGGGCCACAAAGGGCGCGGCGTATGCATATCTCGGACTGGCTTGCCTGACCCGCGCCTACGAGGAGCCCTCCCGGAAAAATGAATGGCTCGAAAAGGCCGTGTCGGCCCTTGACAACGTGAAGGGCTACAGCCTGGAGAAGGATTACGCCTCCATGTTCAATGCCTCCAACAAAAACTGCAAGGAATCGGTTTTCGAGCTCCAGACCTCGATGAGCAATGCCAATGGCGCAAACTACCGCACCCAGCTCCATCGCTGGATCGGCTGTAGCGAGCTTTGGGGCTGGGACGAGATCCTTCCCTCCACGACCCTTATGAATGAATTCCGCAAAGAGGGAGAGATTGCCTCCACGGGCCGTTATGACTCCCGTATGTATGCCACTGTGTTCTTCAAGTGTGACTACTTCAACAACGGCGAAGGGAACGTATTCGGATATGATTATGACGCATGGTTCAAGGGGGCAGACAAACCGGCCTTCCGCAAGTTCCTTCCCGCCGACTATGCCGGGATGGAATCCAACTACTGTGCAATCAATATCCCATTGATGCGTTATTCAAACGTGCTCCTCATGAAAGCGGAGGCACTCAATGAGCTCGGAAGGACCGCTCAGGCGATTCCCCTGATCAACGAGGTGCGCGACGTGCACGGCGACATGCCCGCCATGACAGGGACCACGCAAGAGGCTGTCAGGGCGCAGATCGAGCATGAGCGCATGATAGAGTTCCCGCTTGAGAACTGGCGCTGGTATGACCTCCGCCGCTGGGGCAAGACCGCACAGGCCATGCAGGCCGCAGGCCGCGCCGGCTACGACGAGACACGCGCTTTCTATCCTGTGCCTCTGACGGAAATCAATAATAACGACCAAATCAGCAAATAATGTTCACGATTATTCTCATCATGGCCTCCGGCATCGCCATAGGCTGGCTCCTAAGGGGGAGGAAACTCCCCTTCCTGGGGCGCGTCACGAATGTCCTCATATGGGTGCTTCTGTTTCTACTCGGAGTGGAGGTAGGAGGCGATGAGAGGATAATCCGTGGGATTGCCTCCCTTGGGGTGGAGGCTGCCTTGGTGGCTCTCGCCGGAGTGGCGGGATGCGCACTTCTTTGCATACTTTTATGGCGTCATGCCAAAGGCGGCAAGGGGGACGCACGCAAATGAAAGGAAGCCTTATCATAGTGGCGTTTTTCATAGCCGGCACCATAGCCGGCTACGCCGGATGGCTCAGCATAGACAATCTCGGGGTGGACGTCAGTTTCATCGCCCTCTCCCTTCTGATGCTATGCGTCGGGATAGGAGTCGGCAACGACATCGGAGCCCTCAAAGGACTCCGCACGCTCAATCCGCGCCTGCTTCTGCTCCCTGTCGTCACCATCGCCGGCACCCTGCTCGGCTGCTGCCTCATCGCCCTGCTGCTCCCCTGGCGCCAACTGACCGACGTGCTTGCCATAGGCAGCGGATTCGGCTACTACTCCCTTTCGAGTATCTTCATCACCGAATACCGAGGCGCAGAGCTTGGCACCGTAGCACTTCTCGCCAATATCTCCCGCGAGATAATAACCCTGCTCGGCGCCCCGCTCCTTGCACGCTTCTTCGGCCCGTTGGCCCCGATTTCGTCGGGAGGCGCCACCAGCATGGACACCACCCTGCCAATCATCACCAATGTCTCCGGCAAGGAATTCGTGATACTCTCGATCTATCACGGATTCGTGGTAGACTTCAGCGTCCCCTTCCTTGTCACGTTGTTTTGCAGTCTGTAGGGCTGCTTATTTTCAGGCATTTCCCATCTGACTATCCAATTTCAATATCATGCAGAAAACCATCATAACATTGGCTCTGACCGCAGTCTCCGCCATGGGGGCGCTTGCATCCCCTCCATGGCAAGACCAAAGGGTCAATTCAATCAACCGCGAGCCGATGAACGCGCATATTCTGCCGTTCGCCTCGCAAAAGGCGGCTCTTGACAACCGCTCGCTTCCCGCTTCCCAACGCTATTCCTCCCTCACGGGGCAGCGTCGCGTCTCGCTCGACGGGACTTGGGATTTCCTCTACTTCAGGAATGATTCACTGTGCCCGGAGAATATCCACCATTCACGTCTCAAAAAGCCCTCACGGATTGAAGTGCCGGGCAGCTGGGAGCTTCAGGGTTTTGACGCGCCTATCTATACGGATACGCGCTATCCCTTTCCGGCGAATCCCCCTTACGTGCCTGCGGACTACAATCCCGTGGGGGTCTATCAACGAGAAATCTCCTTGCCCGCCTCATGGGGGGACATGGACGTTTTCCTTGAATTCGAAGGGGTGGAATCCGCCTACTATGTCTATCTCAACGACCAACTGATAGGCTATGCCGAAGACAGCCGGCTTCCCTCCCGCTTCAAGATAAACGGGAAATACAAGAAAGGAAAAAACCGGCTGACCGTGAAGGCCTACCGATACAGCGACGGTTCGTATCTCGAAGGGCAGGACTATTGGAAATACAGTGGCATCGAACGCAGCGTTTCGCTGACGGCGCGTCCCGCGTCGAGAGTCGAGGATTTCGAAATTTCCGCACCCCTCGTGAATTCCTATCGCGACGGCGACTTCTCGCTTCGCCTGAAGATGGATTCCCCGACGAAAGGGGAGAGGGTGGACGTAGCCCTTTCCCTCGGCGGCAACCCGATATGGAGCGACAGCCACGCGATGGCTTCCTCCACAGATAGCATCCTGACGTTTCGCCATATGGTGGAGGATGCATCCCCCTGGAGCGCGGAGACTCCCGACACGTATCTTCTGATCGTCACCCACCGCGATGCGTCCGGAAAGGAGAAGGAGTCGTTTACCCATCCTTTCGGATTCCGCACGGTGGAGATGAACTGCGGCCGTCAGCTCGTCAATGGCAAGGCAGTGCTCTTCAAGGGAGTCAACCGTCATGAGCACGACCCGAGGAAAGGGCGCACCGTGGATGTCGCGTCGATGCTGGAAGACATACGCCTCATGAAACTCAACAACATCAACTCCGTGCGCAATTGCCATTATCCCAATAATTGGCAATGGTATGAACTCTGTACGGAATACGGCCTCTACATGGTGGACGAGGCCAACATAGAGAGCCACGGCATGGAGGCACATCCCGACGGGACGCTTGCCAACATGGCCGGATGGGATATCCCTTTCAAAGAGAGAATGGGGAGGATGATTGCCCGCGACCGCAATTTCTCCTGCATCGTCACATGGTCGCTCGGCAATGAGTCGGGCTACGGGAAACACTTCGAGACGCTCTATGATTATGCGCGGGAGATGGATCCGTCGCGCCCCGTGCAATATGAGGGTGGCGGCTACAACGCCAAGAGCGATATATATTGCCCGATGTATGCCCGTCCGTGGGCTTTGGTGCGCCACGTCAACCAGCGTGACGCCCGCCCTATGATCCTTTGCGAATATGCCCACGCGATGGGCAACAGCGTAGGCAACCTCCAGGGCTATTGGGACCTCATCTACAAATACGACCAGCTTCAGGGCGGGTTCATCTGGGACTGGGTTGACCAGACTTTCGCGAAGAAAGATGAAAAGGGGCGCAAGATCTGGGCCTTCGGCGGCGACATGGGATTCGCCGGCGTGGTCAATGATTCTAATTTCTGCGCCAACGGGCTTGTGGATGCCGACCGCATACCTCATCCCCATCTTGCAGAGGTGAAAAAAGTGTTGCAATATATTCATTTCAAGCCGGTGGACTTCAAGCCCGAAGTGGTGGAGGTGGTCAACAGACACGATTTCCTGACGCTCGACGGCTATGACCTGAAATGGCAGCTGCTTCGCGACGGAGGAATCGTCAGGGAAGGAATGCTGTCGTTCCCCGAAGTTAAAGCCGGAGAATCCACCCCGATGCGCATTCCATACGGAGCCATAGGGAACGACGGGGAATATTTCCTGACCCTCCGGGCCTTCACGAAAGAAGACGCGCCGATTGTACCGAAAGGTCATGAGGTAGCCACGGCCCAATGGGCATTGACACCCTTCGTGGCCCCTGAGCGCACCTGTTCGCAGTCCACTGCCGGAATGGAGGAGAGAGACGGCAACGTCATACTGTCGTCAGGCAAGGATGTGCTGGCCTTCTCACAGACTGAAGGCTCGCTTGTCTCCTGGAAAAGCGGAGGCCGCGAGTTTGTCAAATCCGCAATGCGCCCGAATTTCTGGCGCCCGCTGACCGACAACGACGTTCCCAACGGACATCTTGACAGATGCGGAGTATGGCGCACGGCGGCAGACGAGATGAAACTTGAGAGCTTCGGAAAGGCAGTGTCGGCCGACGGCTCAACGGTCTTGGCCGCTGTCTATCGCATACCCCGGCTCGACGTGACGATGAATCTGGAATACAGCCTTGACAACGAATCGGGGCTTCACGTCGGCTGCCGATTCATCCCCGGCAGCAAACCGCTACCCGAGCTACCCCGGCTTGGCATGACCATGACCTTGCCCGGCGACTACGACAGGATGGAATGGTATGGACGCGGCCCGGGAGAGAGCTATCCCGACCGGAGCGAATCGCAATTGATAGGACGGTATTCAAGCACGGTTTGGGACCAGTATCATCCCTACGTCAGAGCGCAGGAGACAGGCAACCATTGCGACGTGCGCTGGCTCTCGCTGACCGACGCTAATGGCAGCGGACTTCTCGTCAGGGGAGACGCCCCTCTCAATGTCGGGGCATGGAAATTCCCGCAATCCGAACTCGAATACGTCCCCGCCATGATCGAACGCCGCCACGGAGGGAGCATAGCACCCCAAGACATGGTGACGCTCAACATCGACCACCGGATGATGGGGGTCGGAGGCGACAATACGTGGGGAGCGCAGGTGCATCCCGAGTTTACGGTCCCCCCGCTTGAGCAAAGCTTCGGCTTCACGCTGAAGGCCATTGTCTCGAACGAAAATCTTTCAGACACCCACTAAACATGAGAATCATGCGACGTAAAACACTTTACCTTATATTGGCGGCCGCCATGTCGTCGGCATTAGGATTGCTTGCTTTCTCTTGCGTGAAAGCCTCCGCCTCCGACAGCCGCAGATATGATTTCCCCGATATTTTCGATGTCTCATACACTCCCGACACGCTTCACCGTTCGACGGGATGGTTTACGGACGCCGGAGCCTGGTTTGGCTTCACGGCACCGGAGAAGAGGGGATGGGTCAACGGATTCTGCGGCCCGTTCAGCCTCGACATGAACCGCCGGGAATGGCTTGCCAAGTCGGCGGTGGTGGTCTCTCCGGTCGGCGCCGACAAGAGAGCCGAGGGGAAGGACTCTGTGTGCTATTATCCGGGTGAGCTCGTGATGTCGTCGGCATATGGCGACGGCGCCGTGGGCCAGCGTCTGAATTTCATCAATTCCACGTCGGCTTTGCTGTCGGTGGAAAATTCCACAGGCCGGCCACTGTCGTATACGGGCGACGGCTGGGTGGCGGGAACCCGTTTTGAGTGTCGTGGCAACACCGTTCTCGCCATGAATCCCTCAGGAGAGGTGCTCGCGTTGTCGTTCATCCCCGACACGGAGATAAGCCTGACGCAAGACAACTATAAAGCTGAAGCCCCGGAGCGCGGACTCGACCATATCCTCATCAGTTTCTTCGAGGACAAGGACGCCTTCAATGCGGAAGAGACTGCCATTGACAGCATTCTTGCCAATCCCGAAGCGGCATTGCAGGCAAACGCGCAACGCTGGGACGGCTACATCTCCAAAACCCTGCGCACGGATATGCCCGCCGATTACGATCGCATAGCCGTGAAGGCCATCACGACCCTGATTTCCAACCATCGCTCGGCTCGCGGAGGGCTTCTCCACGACGGAATCATCCCGAGCCATGCCGTAGGTTATTTCGTCGGACTGTGGGCCTGGGACAGCTGGCGCTTCTCAGCAGGGGCCGCCTCCTTCGATCCGGAGCTTGCCAAAAACAACATCCGGGCTATGTTCGACTATCAGTTGCCCGACGGGATGGTGGTGGATTGCATCTACACCGACCCTGCGGAGAACAATGCCCGCGACTCTAAGCCGCCGTTGGTGTGCTGGGCCGTGGACAAGATTTGGGAGGCGACGGGCGACAAGGATTTCCTCGCGGAGATGTATCCCCAGCTGCTGTCGTACTACAAATGGTGGTTTGAGAAGCGCGACAACGACGGCAACGGAATGTGTGAGTATGGTTCGGTCGACGGCACTCTGGAGGCGGCCGCATGGGAGAGCGGCATGGACAATGCCATCCGTTTTGACGACGCCGTGATGGTGGCCAACGCGCCTCACAAGGATGCCTGGAGCATGAACCAGGAGAGCGTAGACCTCAATGCCTATATCGCCAACGAATGCAAGTATCTCAAGAAATTCGCGGATGTGCTTGGCGAGCCGTTTGACGCTCCCGACCATACTGCGAAGATAGCAGACTATTTCTTCGATCCGGAGCGTAAATTCTTTTTCGACCGCCGTCTTGGCGACCGCTCATTTGTGGGGGATCCGGGTTGCGAGGCATACACGATGCTATGGACGGGGCTGGCCAAGCCGGAACAGGTGGAGGCCATGCTGCCGGTGCTCAGGGACGAGAAGAAGTTTTCTACGTATATCCCGTTCCCGACGATAGCTGCCGACAATCCCAAATACAATCCACGCGGCTATTGGCGCGGTCCGATATGGCTCGACCAAACTTATTTCGCTATAAGCGGACTGCGCAATTACGGGCATTCCGACCTTGCCGACGAATATACGCGCCAGGTGTTCGACCGCCTCGACGGACTGAAGGGGGGCGCTCCGATTCACGAGAATTACGACACCCACACCGGAGCAAGGCTTAAGGCACCGCATTTCAGTTGGGCCGCTTCCCATCTGATCATGCTTTATCATGAATACGGCAAATAGCTCTTAGTGCGGCCAATAAAAAAACCGTGGCAAGTCAAAACAGACTTGCCACGGTTTTTTTATTGGCCGATATCGATGATATTGGCTTCTCGGGTGAGTTATCACCTTCGGCAAACCTGCTGCGTGGGGAGAGCCGGCGCAGCAGGGACGCAGGGATTAGAATCTTAGGATGCGGGTTTGGGCGGGGGAGAGGGTGACGGGGATTTGGAGTCCGTTGGCGACGAGGGTTGTTGAGCCTCCTTTGTCGGAGCTGATTTCAATTTCCGTCACCTTGCCGTCTTTCCATTCGGCGTCGATTTCAAATGCTCCACGGGCCTTGAGGCCTTTGAAGCTGCCAGATTTCCATTGGTCGGGGAGCGCGGGGAGGAGAATGATTGATTCGGGCGTGGACTGGATCAGCATCTCTGCGACTCCGGCCGTGCCGCCGAAATTGCCGTCAATCTGGAAGGGGGCGTGGGCGTCGAGGAGGTTGGGGTAGGTGCCACCACCGCGTCGGGCGTCCTCGCCCTTATAGTTGTCGGGGCTTACGTATTTCAGCAGACGGCGATACATTGAATATGCCTTGTCGGCCTCGGCGAGACGGGCAAGGAGATTGACGCGCCAACCGGTGCTCCAACCGGTGGTGTTGTCGCCCTTAATCTCAAGCGATCGGGCAGCAGCCTTGGCCAGTTCGGGGGTCTCCGAGAGAGAGATGTGATGACCGGGGAAGAGCCCGTAGAGATGGCTCTGATGGCGGTGGGTGGGATCTTGCTCGGGGAAATCGGTGGTCCACTCCTGGAGCTGACCTTTCGCTCCGATTTTATATGGGGCGAGGCGCGGCATGGTGGAATCGATTTCCTTAATCAGCGAGGGGTCGGTGTTGAGCGTTATTGCAGCGTCGCGTGTGTCGGCGAGACATTGGCGTATCATGGCGAGGTCGGCGAAATTTCCGGCGCTTGTGGCATAGGCTTTTCCGTCGGGGGCTATGAACTTGTTCTCGGGGGAGGTGGAGGGGGAAGTGATGAGGTTTCCGTCCTTGTCTTTCGTCAGCCAATCGAGACAGAACTCAGCGGCACCTTTAAGCACGGGGTAATACTCGCGTAGGAAGTCGATGTCGCGGGTAAATTGATAGTGTTCCCAGATGTGGGAAGCCACCCAGGCTCCGCCCATGTTCCAGTTGGCCCATGAGGGGTCGCCGCCGTGCATTCCGACGGGGTTGGTCATTGCCCAGATGTCGGTGTTGTGTCCAAGTGCCCAGCCACGTTTTGTACCGTAGTATTCGCGGGCGGTTTCCTCTCCGGTTTCCGGCAATCTTTTGATGAAGGATAGCATCGTCATGTGGAGCTCGCTGAGATTGGTCACTTCCGCCGGCCAATAGTTTTCCTCAAGATTGATGTTGACGGTATAGTTTGAGCTCCATGGTGGGAGAAGGTATTCGTTCCACAGACCTTGCAGGTTGGCGGGTACTCCGGGAGTGCGGGAGCTGCTGATGAGCAGGTATCGGCCATATTGGAAATAGAGTTCCTCCAGGTCGGGGTCGGTCATGTGGCGGTCGGTATATAGCTTCAGGCGTTGGTCGATGGGCATATCGTTCAATGCCTTGTCGGAATCTCCGAGATCGATTGACGTGCGGCTGAAGAAACGGCCATAATCCTCGATGTGTCGGCTCAGGAGGTTGTCGAAGTTTGATTTAAGGGCCTTGTCGGCGATGCGGTCGGCATTGGCCTGATAGTCGACGGTGCCGTGGGAAGGATTTGTGCGGGTTCCGGCGAAGTTCGTGGCTATGGAGATGTAGATGGTGAGGTCGTCGGTGGCCTTCACGTCGAGACTGCCATCGGGGGTGGCGGTAATTTTTCCGGATTTTGCGACGGCTGAGATGTCGGCGCGGAAACGGATTCCGCGAGCCGGGTCGTATTTGATGTTGTCATCGACGTTGCCGTTGACGTATGACGGAAGGGAGGTGTAGGCTGCGTAGCCGTCGGCGGTGATACGGTCGGCGGAGGCTGAGACGGAGTATTTCACCGGAGACTCGAACGACAGCGAAAGATCGATGGGCTTTTGCGACGTGATCCTGATCGCGATGATGCTGTCGGGGGCGGATGCGAAATATTGGGTCTCTATTTCATTGTCGGATTTCGTGTACGACACGTTGGCGAGGGCAGATTTCAGGTCGAGGGAGCGACTGTAGGCCGAAGCCGGGGTTTTGTCGGCGAAGTCGATAAGGAGGTTGCCGATTGGCTGATAGTTTTGGGTGTAATGTCCCTGGATTTTCTTTTGGAGCTCTTCGGCTTTTGCGAAATCTCCCTTGTCGAGGGCTTCGCGTATTTCCGGGATGGCTTTGTAGGCACCCGGGGAATAGACGGCCGTGTCGGGTTCTCCGGTCCAGAAAGTTATGTCGTTGAGGGAGATTCGCTCCTTGGAGGGATTGCCATAGACGATTGCTCCTTGCGAGCCGTTGCCGATGACGAAAGACTCTTCGAAGAAATCGGCTGGGCGGTCGAATTTCAAGGTCAGCGGGTTTTCCGCGAAGCCGCAGAGGGCGACCAAGGCTGTGGGGATAATAAGGTTAAGTTTTCTCATATCGTGTAAAAGGTGAATTGCTTACAAAGTTATTAATTATTTTTGGTTGCGGCAAATTTCGGGGTGGGACTGAGCGCGGACTCGGGGGATTTGGAATTTTTGGGATTAATTTATAATTTTGGGTCGGAATTTTATTGCAGAGGAGGGAATATGGCTGATAATTATCTTGAGCGAAGGATGGATGATTTTAGGAATGGGCGTCTCTCAGGCTCGAAGGCGCGTCCGGTTGCGAAGGGGTCTTTGCGACGGGATGAATCTCTTGCGGGTAAACGGGTCGTGGTAATCGATGGATTGCAGGGGATTGGCGGCTGCGTGGCGAAGGCTTTTGTCGATGAAGGATGCCGCGTGGCGGTGGTTGGAGGCGACCCGGAGGAGGGTGGCAGGCTCGCCTATTCCATGGGCGTAAGATTTTGTCGGGTCGATTCCTTCGACGCGGAGGACGTGGAGAGAGCGCTTGGCGAGGTGCTGAAGGCCTGGCGCGACGTGGATATCGTCGTGGATGCCGCAATAGGGATGGAGGGGGCTTGCGCAGCTACTGTTTCCGACGTATGGACGGAGCATAAGCGTCGTTACCCAATACCTTCGGATTATGGCGGACGGCTGTTGACAGTCTCAGTTGAGCCTTTTTATGGCGGCGACGCGCTCAGGGAATTTGGGATTACGGTCAATTCGATAGTCTTGCCAGAAGCTTCGCCACATGAAGCAGATTCCGACATAAGCAAAGCAGTGGCCCGGACGGCAATATTCCTCTCCTGTAAAGAGAACCGCCCCATAGACGGCAGCGAGATACGGATAAAAGCGCTCTAAAGCCGTCGGCGCGACATAACAAGATTAGCGGGATGCAAACTCAGAAGAAGTTGCATCCCGCGTTATTATATGCCTACGACCGGGTTTAGAAGGGATATTTCCCGGCTTGGGAGCCCTCCATTATGGCTTTTACGATTTCGGCATTCTTGACGGAGCCGGAGGTGCGGTCGAAGATTTCGCCCGTGTCCCAAAGGAACGGCACCATACCGCGTTCCTTTCCGAACTGTGACACGCATTTGTTGAAATATGCCCTCGAAGCAAGGTTTTTCTCCTTCTCCACGCCCGTCAGCGACGGCCAATTCATGATTGCGCCATATTCGCCGATCACGACAGGGATGCCCTTGTCGACGAATTGGGATTTCATTTTGTCGAACTGAGTCTTCATGTGGCTTTCGTCGCCCCACGTGGAATTGCGGTCGGACCCTTCTATGAAGTTGTCCTTGCCCCAGAAATAGGCGATCTTGCCCCATGACTCATCCTTGTCCATTCCGCAGAAATTCCAGGGATCGTAGTAGTGGATTTCCGCCATCAGACGGTCGGGCTCCGGATCGGAAGGGATAGTCTTCATCAGCTCCACGGTCTTGTCGATGTTGGTGGCCGGGCCTTGGAAAATCAGCGTGCGATGCTTGTTGTTGCCGCCGGCGGCACGGACAGCGTCGACGAAAGCCTGCTCATATTCGAGAAGCACGGCCATCTCCTTCTCCTTCAGCTGGTCTTGCTTGCTTTGGTAAGGCTCGTTGGTCCCGGCGAAGAGGAGACGCTCATTGTATGCGCCGAGGCGTTCGGCAATCTGCGACCAGAGGGCTTTCTGCTTCGGCAGCACCTTGTCTTTGCTCTCCTCGTTGACGTTCTCTTCAAGCCAGCCGCCGTCCCAGTGGATGTTGACGATGGCATACATATCGTTGCCGGTGATCCAGCCGACCACCTCGTCCACGCGGTCGAGCCATACAGGATCGATCGTATGGTTGGCCGGGTCAATGATATGGCTGTCCCAGGCGCAAGGCACGCGCACGGCGTTGAATCCGGCATCCTTGAGGCCCTTGATGTAGGTTTCATTGACTTTCGGGTTGCCCCATCCGGTCTCACCACCCGGCACTTCCATCGTGTTGCCGATATTGATTCCGGCAAACATGTCGGCTGCAATCTGACGGGCATTCATGCCCAGCAAAGCCTGTTGTTGGCCGGCCTCCTGAGAGATGGCCACGGTCAGGGGAGTGAGGTCCTTTGAATCGGGAGTAATCACGATAGAGGCCGTGCGCCTGGAAGCGGAGGAGTTGCGCCCGACGCTGAAAGAGAAAGTAAAATCCTGCATCGCTCTTGTCTCGTCGATTGAAATCCAGGAAGCCGTGGCCTCAGCCTTGAATTCCACGTTTGAGGCCAGTTTCAGTTCTCTGCGTCCCCCTTCTGCTGGGAAAACATTTTCGGCAGCGATCAGCGAGGCGGGGTCGAGCTGGATTGTCGGCTTAGCCTTTTGGTGGAGGTTGACATTAGCCGAGTTTTGTCCGGCGGAGACGGTTGCTATTGACGTGCGCTCATTTCCGTCGGGGTTTGGGAGGGCCGTCACGATGATTTTATAGATATTGTTGAGCGAACCCTGCACGGAAGTCTCCCCGACGGAGACCCAAGCGTCGGCCACGCTGACCTGAGGCTTCACCGCCGACAGCACCGTGATTATATTGTCGCCACCCTCCATCGGGAAATCGAGATCGGTGACTGTGCATTTGAAATCTCCGGAGATGCCGGAGGGTTGCGGGTCGTCGTTGTCGCCGCAGGCCTGGAGCGAGAGGATAAAGAGACCCGAAATTAGGGAGAATAGTAGTTTTTTCATTCAGTTTTGATGGGTTGTTCCGGTCGGCATGCGAGAATCCGGAATAATTCATGTCTGTATAGCGGCGGGGAGTGGGCGTATTCCCGCTCCCCGCCGGATAATCAAAGGATCAGTCGTTGTAGGAGACTTTGAAGGTCACTTCCGCTCCGGTCTGCATCCTGAAGAGGTCGGTAGAGGAGAAGCATGGAGCCAATCCCCAGGCATTGCATATATAGCGACGCCAATTGTTGGATTCAGGATTGTCGTCGGCCCAGCCTGCGGAAATGTCGGAATCCACGAAAGAGAGGGGATTCCCGTCGATTTTTATTTCAAGAAGCTCCACGGTGGCGTTCGGATGGTCGGTGCGGATTCCGGTCACGTCGAGCCAGAGCAGGGGATCGCCGTCGACCCAGGTGGCGTTGACGGAGCAGGTGTACGTGCCCTCCTGCACCTTCACGACGTCGCCTTGCACCGTTTGCCAATCGCCTGTATTGTTCCAATAGAGGGCGGCATCGTAGAACGCAGGCTCCTTGTCGGCGCTGCCGGCGGTGGGCACGAAATGATATGCCATGTATTCATCCTTCTGCGGGTCTTTCTTCCCGAGCCAGATTCCAGACACATCGTCGCGAGAATCCTTCTCTATGCTCATTATGCGCAGGCCGTTGGCTGCATCCAGCTCGAAGCTTGCCCAGCCCACAATAGTAGAGGGTTTGACGGGAGCGTCGAAGGTATATATACCCTTGTCGTCGAGGGTGTAACCGCATTCTATGGTTTCTCCGCCGGGATAGGAGAAGACCGCCTTATTTTCCTTGCTGTCGAGCGTCATAGAGAAGTCGGCATAGGAATCGGGGTCGGGAGTGCCGAGCCAGTCGGGATATTCGGAGAGCTGGTTCCATCCGTTCATGCGAGAGCCGTCGAGCTTGCACCAGTCGAGCGGATTCTTGTCGGAAAGCACCCACTTCACGGAGGTTATGACCGTCTGGGAGATATCGTCTTTCCAGCCGTCGGGGAGCGTCGGCTCAGATGGCGTGGGAGGCACGAAATTCTCGAAATAATCCTTGGTCACATAGTTGAGGCTCTGGTTGTTGCTGTTGTCGCCAAGCAGCATGAGGGCGTCGTTGGAAAGATAGAGGAGCTTGAAGGTCCTGTCGGTGCGGCCATCGGTGCTGAGGGGAACGCAATCGCCAAAGGCAATCGTATGATTGTCGATGTCGATCATATACGTGCCCTTGCTTATCACGTTGCCGTCGGCGTCGGTGATTGTCACGTTGGCCCCGTCGATGAGGTCGAAAGTCATGTAGCCGTAGTTGGCCTTCTTCTTGTCGTCGCCCACCATCCAGGAATTGCCAGCATAGTCGGCCGCCCAATACCAGTTGGCGTCCGAACCGTTGACGTCTTTCTCTGCCGGCGTGGGGTCGATTGCGGAAGCGGGATCCCACGGCGATGAATCCACGAAATTGGCATATGACGTCTCATTCTCGGAGGCAGCGTGAAGCTTGTCCCAGGTGTAGTTGACGTTGAAGAACCAGTGAGGCCCTGTCCATTTCGTGGTTTTGATAGATCCGTCGTCGAGAGTCGCGAGGTCGAGCTGCCAGGTCTTTGAGTTGCCGACGCCACCGCTCAGGCGGTTCCAAAGGAAATTGTCGACGAATTCGGCGCAGAAATCAGAGATTGTGAACTGCGCGGGGTCGCTCCAAACGTAGCCGCCGCGGGTGCTGACACCGATTTTCACCTCATACTCCCCGTTGAAAGGGATTTTGAGAGTGCGTTCCGCGCCTACCGAACGGCCTTGGGGCGTCTCCCACGCCACTTGGTAGGATTCCGGCAGGAGGCTCTTGAGATGGATGATGTTGGGATTCTGTGCATCCGGGGTTATCGAGAAGGCTACGCCTTCCACGAGGTCGTCGGGCGAGAGCGACTTGCTGCCGAGGTCGTGGTCTTCCGCCGAGCAAGCGGCGAGAAGCGCGGTCAGGGCAAGGCCCGCGAAAGTTGTCTTGAAGAATGATTTCATTTTAGGTTTCATGTTGATTTCCGGAGTTATAGGTTTGTTAACTCCTGTTATGAATATTTAGGATAGGATTCACTTTGCCGACCAGCCGGAATTTTGCACCAGCATTCCATTCGAGAGAGTCAGCTGTTCGAACGGAATCTGGGAAAGACCCTTCTTGTCGATCACGTTCTGGCGCATGATTTCCACGCGTCCGGCCACTCCGCCGTTCTTCACGTCGCCTGAAGAGGCAGCCAACGCGTCGGCCAGGGCCGTCACGTCGCCACCGTTGGCCTGACGCATCAGATCCCAATAGCGGATGCCCTCGAATGCAAATTCAACGGCGCGCTCTTTCATAATATTGTCATGGCTGACGTTAATAGATGCTAAACCAGCACGTTTGCGCACCTGGTCGAAATAGCTCTGGGCGTTGCCGGAGCCGAGTTCGGCCGCCATAAGGAGCACGTCGGCATATCGCATGATCGTCAGAGGCTGGATATTGTTGAGCTGCATGTTGCTGGTGCCGTTGGGGTCGCCGCCCACCATGCCGTTGCCATAACGGAGCGGGATGTATTTCTTCATGCAGTAGCCGGTGAATTCCCTCCAGTCTTTCACGGAGGTGTTGAATTCCGGATTTTCGCTGATTCCCTCGCCATAGAGGTCGATTACGGATGCCTGCAGGCGGGTGTCGGCCGATTCGTATTTCGAAAGGTAGGTCGGGCATACCGTGCATGCTCCCCAACCGCGGCCGTAAGGGGGCTTGTCGAGGTTTCCGCGCATACCGACCATGATGATCCAATAGTTGCCGTCGTGGCGACCGTTCCAGTCGCCTGTGGGAGTATATTTCTGCTGGATTATGATTTCGGAATTGGCGTCGCCGGCATAGGTGGACTTAGCGGTGTCCCAGCCGTTTTCACCGGGGATTGCCACGAGCGAAGCCGCCGGCCAGAGGTTCTTGTAGTCTTCCACGAGCTGGAAATTTCCGCTGCTGATGACGTCTTCCACGGCAGCGAGAGCCTCTGCCTTCGTCAGGGATGCGGCGGGAACGCCCTCCTCTTCCGAGCCTGCGAAATTGAGCTCATGTCCGTAGTAGCCGGTGTAGTAGAGGTAGACGCGAGCGAGCAAAGCCTCGGCGGCATATTTCGTGATGCGTCCGCTGTTGTCGACTCCGAGATTGGCGTCGGCCGGGATATTGGCGATGGCATATTTCAAGTCGTCGACGATTGCGGCATAGACGGCGTCGGGATCGGCCTGCTCACGATTGGCGTTGACGGGCTCAAGAAACAGGGGGATATTGCCCCATAGACGCACCATGTCGAAATACATCAAGGCGCGAATCGCACGGGCCTCTCCGATATACAGGCCACGGTTGGCGGAACCCTCCGTCCATTGGATCTGGTCTTCGCGGGTGATGAGCTCGTTGCAGCGGTAGACGGCGGCATATGAGATTTTCCAAAGCTCCTTGTAGAGGTCGAGGTCGGCGGGGCTTTGGCTCTGATCGAAGCGGTCGATCACCTGATAGTTGCGTCCGTCGCCGTTGCCGGTGGCTCCATAGGTCTCATCGCTCATGATCGTCGAGGCCATGTAGAAGTTGAGGGTGGTGTTGGAGCCCACCTGGCGCCATCCGTCGTAGCATCCGATCAGGGCGCGCCAGGCGTCGTTTTCGGTCTTGTAGAAATTGTCGGTGTTCGACTCGGTCTTTGAGGTCACGTCGAGGAAACTGTCGCCGCAGGAGGTGGCTCCGAGCAGGGATCCGGCGACGAGACCGAGCGAGAATATATTGAATTTGAATTTATTCATTGTCTTTGTATTCTTTATTTATAAAGATGAGGATTCATAATGACGGCTTAGAAGCCAAGGTTCACGCCGAAGAGGAACGTGCGCGGACGCGGATAATAACCAACGTCGACCCCCGACACCCAGTCGGACGTGCCATAGCCGATTTCGGGATCCATGCCGTCGTATTTGGTGAAAGTCGCGAGGTTTTGGATCTGGAAATAGACGCGGCAGTTGCTCAGCCAGCTTTGATTGATGAGCGGGGCGAAGTTGTAGCCGATTGTCAGGTTGGATAGGCGGAGATAGTCGGCGTCGTGCACGAAGAGGTCGGAGAATTGCCAGTTGATGTTCTGGTTTGTCACGCGAGGAATCGTGTTTGACGTGCCTTCACCCGTCCAGCGGTCGAGGATGCGGCTCGTGTAATTGGCATATTGGTTGCCCGGGTCGCGGTAGCTCTGCACGATTTGCATTCCAGCGGCTCCTGAGGCCACGAGCGAGAGGTCGAAGTTGCGCCAGTTGAGGCTGACGTTGAAGCCATAAGTGAAATCGGGCAGGCCGTTGCCGAGGTCGGCTTTGTCGGCGTCGTCGATGAGACCGTTGCGGTCGGCGTCAACGAAGCGCACGTCGCCCGGCTGCGGGTTTGCCTGAAGGAAACCGTTGCCGGCAGCGCGCCAGTCGTCGATTTCCTTCTGGTTTTGGAAGATTCCGGCTGTCTGGTAGCCGTAGAAATAGCCGATCACCTTTCCGTTCTGTGCGCGATAGAATTCCGGGTTGTTGTTGTAGATCGTTCCGGTCTCTCCGTGGATGATTCCGTCTTCATTTGGGATAGAGCCCACGCGGTTGCGGTTGTAGGCGCCGTTGACTCCGATAAAGTAGGAGAAATCGTTGCCGATGACGTCATTCCAGGAAAGATTGAGCTCCACGCCCGTGTTCTTGACGTTGCCGCCGTTGATGAAGGGGGCGTCGGTGCCGGCCGTGGCGAGCACGGGGGCTTTCACGAGCCAGTCCTTGTTGTTTTTGATATAGAAGTCGAAGTTGACGCCCAGTCGGCTTGCGAGGAAACGGGCGTCAAAGCCGATGTTGGTCTGCTCGGATGTCTCCCAGGTCAGGGCGAGGTTGCCGAGTCGAGAGGGATACGCGCCCCAGTTGTTGGCAAGGATTTCGCCGTAGCCGCCGTTGAGCTGGCCGTTGGGGCCTACGTATTGTCCGAAGAAGTAGTAGGTGTTGGCCGAGGTGATGGGGGCGAGGTACTGGTAGTTGTCAACGTTCTGGTTGCCGACGCGGCCCCAGCTTGCGCGGAGTTTGAAGAAGTCGAGCCATCCGCGTGTCGGCTCCATGAAGTCTTCGCTTGAGAGGTTCCATCCGGCGGATACGGAGGGGAATGTGCCGAAACGGTGACCCGGGGCGAAATGGGAAGAGCCGTCGCGGCGCACTGTGGCGTTGATCATGTATTTCTCCTTCCAGTTCCAGCTCAGGCGGCCGAAATAGCTGACGGAGCGGCTGTCGTCGAAGGGATAACCCTGGAGCTGCATTCCGGGGCTTGCGAGGGAGCTGCCTGTGCCGTTGCTGATATAGCCGTGTTCCCAGTCGTTGAATCCCTCTTTGAGGTTGATGTTGGCTCCTCCGACATATTCTCCGCTGTAGCGGTATGCCTCCATGCCGACGAGCACGTTGAATGTATGGTCTTTGATATCGAAATCATAGGAGATGGTGTTGGTCCAGGTCATGCCGAGGCTGTTGCTCATGTTTTGCTCGGCATAGTCGTAGGTCTGTTCCGACTGAGGGGAGAACTTGTATTTCGGGGAGAAGCGGCGCCATTTGCTTGAGCCGTAGACGGCACCGAACACCGTGCGCAGCTTCAGCCCTGCCAGGGGCTCGATCTGGGCGTAGACGTTGCCGGAGAAGGTGGCGTTGACCGATTTGTTGTTGGTGTTGACCTTCATCAGCCCGAAGGGGTTGCCCGCGTTTTGGTTGAAGTCGGCCGAATTGGTGTTGGCGTAGCTTCCGTCTTCGAAATAGGCCGGAAGGATCGGCGACATGGGGAAAGAGGCGTGCAGGCCGTTTGCCCAGATGTTGCCGACGTCGATGCCTCTCTTCTTCGTGTAGATGAAGGAAGCCTGCTCGCCGACGGTGATGAGTCCGTTGAAGAGCTTGTGGTCGGAGTTGATGCGGAAATTGTAGCGCGAATAATTTGAGGATTCCTTGCCTCCTACGATGCCCTCCTGGTTGAGGTAGCCCATCGACATTGCGTAGGTAGAGGTCTGGCTTCCGCCGGTCACGCCGATTGTGTAGCTTTGGGTGACGGCGTTGTCTTCAAACATGAGGTTCATCCAGTCGGTGTCGTAGATTTCTCCGTTGGAATTGTGGATGCTCTTGAGGCTTGTCCAGTCGTAGGGGGCGAGACCTTCGTTGATGTTTTGCTCGTCCATGATGGTCATGTATTCATGGGCGTTCAGCAGGTCGACTTTCTTGGGGCGGGATTGCCAGCCATAGTAGCCGTCGAAAGTGACTTTCGCTTTCCCTTCGCGACCCTGTTTTGTCGTGATGAGCACGACACCGTTGGCGGCCTGAGCGCCGTAGATGGCAGCGGAGGCAGCGTCTTTCAGCACGTCGATGCTCTCGATGTCGGCGGGATTTAGGGTGGAGATGTCGCCTCCGATGCCGTCAATAAGATAAAGGGGGTCGCCCTTGCCGATGGTGCCGAGACCGCGGATCGTCACTTTCATGCCGGAGCCGGGTTGGCCTGACTCAGAGGCTATGCTGACGCCGGGCATCTGTCCCTGCATTGCCTGGAGGGGAGATGTGGTGTTCATCTCGGCTATCTTGGAGCCCTCGATCTGCGAGGTGGCTCCGGTCACGAGTTTCTTTTTCTGCACGCCGTAGCCCACGACCACGAGGTCTTCGAGCATACCGGTGTCTTCGATGAGGGCGACGTCGATGCGGTCGGAGGAGACCTTCACTTCTTTAGGCTGCATGCCGACATAGGAGAACGTCAGCATGGCTCCTTGCTGTACCTGGAGGCTGTAGTTGCCGTCGATGTCGGTGGCGGTGCCGGTAGTTGTGCCTTTCACTTGCACTGTGGCCCCGATGAGGGGTTCGCCGTCGGTGGCCGATGTCACCGTGCCTTTGACGGTGATTTCCTGGGCATAGGCCACACCCGAAAATGCCAGCAGACATAAAGCCGCTATGACAATACGGATGAACCGTGCCTTGGAATGGTCGATCAGAGTTCTTTTCATTGATGAATAGATGCTTATAGGTGATTATTTAGGTTGAAATTTATTTTCGTAGTTCAGCGACTGCTGCATTCATGGTTTTGAGGCGATGATGAGCCTGTCATGGTTTACGAGTTTTCCGTGTATTTACGGTTGCAAAATTAGGGAATGCCGCTGACAAAGACGTATGGATACGTAGTCGGAAATGGGTATTAAATATTTAGTGAATATTATGTAATGTTAACAGATGGGGTGTGAAATGTTCCAAAATAATGCTTAAAATATTGAAATATAATTAAGGAACGCGCTCTAAATGATGCCTATTGATTTTTGAGGCTTGTTAACATTTGATTTGCATGTTTCATTCAAAATACCTTATTTTGCAAAAGATTCCCTGAGGAACTTTACAGCCTAAAAAATGAAGCCATGAAAAAGATGATATTCCTGATATTGATAATGCTCTCCTCGGCTATGAGCGCCATTGCGACGTCAGCTCCTTTCCGGGTGAGGCATCTCGACGTGTCGCCCGGATTTTCCAACACGATGGTCAACAAGGTGATGGAAGACAGCAAAGGATTCATATGGATAGGCACATCCGCCGGCCTGTTTCGCTACGACGGTTTTTCGCTTATGAATTTCCGGGGAGAATCCCTTTCCGACAAGAGCGTCCTCAACAATTATGTCGAGGATTTGCAGGAAGACGGCGAGGGGAGGCTTTGGGTCAAGGCCGACGGGAAATGGCGCGTCTACGACCCCGCTTCGGGCAGGCTCGTGGATGACGCCCATACCATGCTCAAGGAATGGGGCGCCACGGGGACACTTTCCACCGTCTTTATCGACGAAGGGAAGACAATATGGCTCGGGATGGAGGACGGGAGCGTCTATTCCGTCGGGGATGGCAAGGCCCGCAGGCTTACGCTTCCCACCTCGGCAAAGGGAAGCGTCACGGAGATAATCTCCGCCGGCGACGCGATGGCGTGCATCACGACCGACGGCACGTTGACGCTCATCGACCCGTCGGGGTCGAAGGTGCTGAAATCGACGAAAGCCCCGGAGATTGCCGACGACAACGTGCAATATATCTACGTGGCATATGCCGACAGGATGAAAAGACTCTGGATGATATGCAACGACCGCATAATGCTCTACGACCTCAACTCCGGGAAATGGCTCAACGGACATCTGCCGGAGAATGGGCAGGCGGGGGTGGTGAAAAACGTGTTCCAAGACAAGGAGGGGACGATCTGGATCGCCCGCGACCATCAGGGGGTGGAGAAGGTCGTTGCCGGAGACGGCGGCATACGTTTTGAGAAAGTGGATATCGAAGGGGACCTTGTCCCCAACAACACCGTCACCAGCATTTTCGAGGACAGCTCGGGCACGCTATGGTTTGGCACGTATAAGCGCGGATTGTTTTTCCACAACGGCAGCGCCGACAAATTCGGGATGGCCCCCTTTGCCGACACCAACTGCATGCTTCAGGCCGGCGACGGATGGCTCTGGATGGGCACCGACGATTCAGGACTATGGAAATGGAATCCCTCGACCGGGGAGCGCATCCATTTCCCCGACCCCTCGGAGACCGGCTTGCCGTCGGCCGTCACGGCCCTTGCCAATGGCCCCGATGGAACGCTCTATATCGGCTCTTTCTCACGGGGGATACGGACAATGAAGAACGGCAAATTCTCACGCATGACCACGGGCAGCGACCTCGACTGCAACTACGTCTGGACGCTGCTGACAGACAAATCCGGGAACCTTTGGGCCGGCACCCTCGGAGGCGGCCTCTACAAGCTGAACACGACCACGGGCGAAGTGGCCACTTTCAAGACCGCCAACTCGGCTCTGCCCTCTGACTACGTGGAATCATCACTGATGACAAAAGACGGAAAACTGTATTTCGGCACGTCGAACGGTTTGTCGGTCTTCAATCCTGTCTCCGGGCAGCTGCAGACGTATCTCAACGAGGAGTCGAATTCAAATCCCGGCGCGCAGAAAATCAACCAGATCTATGAGGATTCCCGGGGATTGCTATGGCTGGCGACGCGCAACGGGCTAAAAGTGATCGACCGCAGCCACCGCCGCATCCTCGACATCCCTTTGCGCGACAACATAGAGCAGCTTTTCGTGCATTCCGTCATAGAGGACAATGGCGGCGGGATGTGGGTGTCAGAGGGGTCGAACCTCGTCAATCTGAAGGTGGATTTCGACCGTCGTTCGGGCAGCCTCAAGATCGACTCCCGCACGTATGACAGCCGCGACGGCCTGCAGAACAGTGAGTTTAATCAGCGCTCGCTGGCAAAACTTCCTTCCGGAGAGATACTTTTGGGGGGATTCTACGGCGTCAACCGCTTCCTGCCAAGCGATATAAAATACAATTCCACAAAGCCCAGGGTGATGTTCTCCGATTTTTTCATCGGTCAGAAGAGGATATTGGCAGGCGAGGAGGTAGACGGCGTGACGGTGCTCAAAAAAAATGTGGAATCCGGAGGGACGGCGGAGCTCGGCCACGACGTGAAGGAATTTTCCGTCTATTTCGGCACCGACAATTATGCCCTGCCCGGAAAGACCGTCTTCCAATACAGGATGCTTGGGTTCAACGACTCCTGGGCCTCCCTGCATGAGGGCGTCAACCACGTGACCTATACAAACCTTTCTCCGGGTCGCTACACGCTGCAGGTGAGAGCCATCAACAACGACGGATATGAGAGCGAAACGCCCGCCGAGCTTCATATCTATGTGCATGCACCTTTCTGGGCAACGCCGATAGCCTACGTCGTCTATGCCATCCTGGCGGCTTTGCTTGTCTATTTCCTGGCGCGGATGTTCAGAAAGGCTGAAAGGAGACGATTCGAGCGTCAGCTCAAAGAGGATGAGCGCAACAGGGAGGAGGAATTGAATCAGTTGAAGTTCAGGTTTTTCACTAACGTAAGCCATGATTTGCGCACTCCATTGTCGCTGATAATATCCCCGCTCGACGCTATGCTGAAGGAGAGCAACGACGAGCGTCAGACCCGCAGGCTCGGCCTTATGCGCGAGAATGCCGGAAAGCTTCTCAATCTGGTCAACCAGCTCCTTGATTTCCGTAAGATTGAGTTGAAGGGATTGCAGCTTAACCCTTCGGAGGGCGACATCGTGGCCTTCACGAAGGAGATATGCTCTTCATTCTCCGGACTTTCGGAAAGGAAAGCGATAAATCTGACGTTTTATTCCTCGCAGCAGCGGATCATGATGGAGTTTGATTCCGACAAGATGGGAAAAGCCTTGATGAATCTTCTCGGCAATGCCTTCAAGTTCACCCCTTCGGGGGGACGTGTAGATGTCTCTCTCGAACTGACCGGACAGCAGGGCGACAATCTAAGGCTTAAGGTCTCGGATACGGGTGTGGGCGTTCCCGACAAGGATAAGGAGCATATTTTCGAGCGGTTTTTCCAGGTAGGCGGGAATGAGGAGTCGCGCCTGGTGACGGGGAGCGGCATAGGGCTCAGCATGGTCAGCGAATACGTGGGCCTGCACCACGGCTCCGTCCATGTGGCCGACAATCCCGGCGGCGGGAGCGTGTTTGTGGTGGATATTCCCGTCAGGAGGAAAGCCGCTGTGGCGGCTCCTGCGAATGAGGGCACGCAGGAGGTGGTGGAGTCCGTTGCGCAAACAGGGGAGAGTGACGGGCAATCCACTGATATTCCGCAGGAGGAGAAACGACAGAAGAAGGGGAAAGGTCTGCCCGTGGCTCTTGTCGTGGATGATAATCCGGATATGCTGGAGATGTTGAAAGACGGTCTGGAGGGATATTTCGAGGTCGTCACGGCAGCCGATGGGATAGAGGCGCTGGAGAAGCTTAAGTCGCTGACTCCCTCCATTATATTGGCCGACTTGATGATGCCCCGCATGGATGGCATAGAATTGACCCTCCGGCTTAAGGAATCGCCCGACACGGCAGGAATACCAATCATTATCCTGACGGCCCGCCACGACCTCAACGTAAAAGTGGAGGGGCTGACCTTGGGGGCCGACGACTATATCACCAAGCCGTTCAACTTCGATGTCGTAAGGCTGAGGATGCAGAGGCTCGTGGAGCTGACAGCACATGGAGCCACCCGCAAGCTCATCGACCCCGAGCCTGAGAAGATCAAGATTACGTCGCTCGACGAGAAGCTTGTGGGCAAAGCCGTGGAATACGTCTCGGCCAACATCGCCAGTCCCGACCTCTCGGTGGAGGATCTTGCCTCCCACCTCGGCATGAGTCGCGTGCGCCTATACAAGAAGCTCAAGCAGATCACCGGAAAGACCCCCATAGAGTTCATCCGCGTCATGCGCCTGAAGCGAGCCGCCCAGCTCCTCCGCGAGAGTCAGCTCAACGTCTCCGAGATAGCCTATCAGACAGGCTTCAACAATCCCAAGGTCTTCAGCAAATACTTCAAAGAGGAATTCGGCATCCTCCCCTCTGTCTACCAAGACCGCGAATCCTCCGCCTCCTCCCATCCCCTCTGATCCCCCTTTCCAGCATGGAGCACCGTGTCCAACATGGAGCGCAGGACGTCCTCGGCCTGCGACTACCGTCCGCACCGCGTCCGACATGGGGAGCAGGCCTCCGAGCCTGCGGTTAATTACCGTCCGATGCCGTCCGCGCCAAGTCCAACATGGAGCGCACGGCCTCCGGTCTTCGATTTGTGCCGCCCATTGTAGGGACGCGGCGTGCCGCGTGTAATGGCCAGTCCGAGTCCAATCGAGTCCGTTCGCGCCGTAGGGCAGTTCTGTGCGCGGCAATTTATTGCCGCGTCGAATCCGCGCTCAGCCTGTTGATACAGAAAGATATAAAAAATATGATTATCTGACTTTATGTCCATATGTATCCTACCTGTCTGAACCTCCGTCCGCGCTCAGTCCAAATCGAGAATCCCGACAAAAAAAGCTGTTAGCCGTCATAACGATCAGGCGGCACTTCCATTAACTTTAAGAATTTGTAGAAGTCAAAAATAATTGATAACTTTGGAAGTAAGTATTCAGATTATTCCTATACATGAGTTGCTAATATGAGGGTCGGGATTTCGACTTGGGATGATGACGTGATGGGGTACCATCATAACTGAATCAAGAGTTGAAATACACCGCTCAGATTGGATAAGACAAGTATATGAATAATCCGAGTGCTTACTTAAAGACTTAACAAACAACTGGTCAGAACAAAATGGGCAAATATAATATATGCTTTATAGATATGGAAAGGAGGGTAAACGGTGTAACCACTTTCAAATCTCAGCTTATGGAGATTTTTCGGGTCAAGCCGAAAGCACGGTGCATATGTTAAATTGGGCAATTAGAAGTGTTAAATTTTTAGGCGTAGAGTTTGACCAGTCGGAAGATGAAGAAGTCTCGGTCTCGGACACCACGCATTTGTGAGCGAAAGATTTTGACTTTAGAGTTGAATGCCTCGGCGGAGGCATTGGTCGCACGACGGCGGAAGTAGTTCAGGATGGTTGGAGCGTGGTTCCTGAATGTTTTGATTACCGAGCGGAAGTTGTTGTTACCAAGAGCCATTACCTTTTCATACCACTTGTTCATCCGCCCCATGGCTTTTGTCGGTGAGATTTTAGCATTGAAAATCTTGCGCAGCTCCATCGCAAGGCTGTATGCAGCCTTCAATATTGGATAGTGTTTGAACAGTATGTTGGCGCGATGGCGCTGTATGTCAGTCCATTTGTTCTGCGACATCATCAGAGTGTGTTTGCTGCGGGCCAGTATCTGGCGCATGGTCTCTCCGTTGGAGTACGTTACCGGCGGTTCGGACTTGTCGCGGTTGTTTTCCTCTGCGATAAGCTGACGGCGAATATCAATACGGATTTCGTCAACGGCCTCATTATAGACCTGTTGGACATGAAAACGGTCGTTGACCACATGGGCGTTGTAAAACACTTCCGCGGCTATGAGCATCATTGATGGCGAAAGATCGCAGGTCACTTCCTTGACCCTGCGTCTGACGGAGCGTCCCATCGCACTGACGAGGATTGATATGATCTCGTCACTCTTTGTGCCGGGAATGGCTGCCGCAAGTGTTCCCTTGCCTCCGTGGCCGTCCTTGTTGGTCAGGAACGTCCATACCTCGCCGTTGCTCAGACACGTCTCGTCAAGGCTCATGTAAGGGCCGATATTATCGGCGTTGAAATAGAACCCACAGCCAAGCTCCTGTTCGCACCAGTCGGCGTAACCGCTTATCTTATTGCGGTACAAGTCGGCAAAATGTTTGCCGTTGACGCAGTACATCTGCGCTATCTGTTTAATCGACAGGGCTGTCGTCTCCACCTTCGTCTTTTAAAAAAGCCACGAACTCGGCACTGAGTCGTGTTCCTTCATCGTTGGGAAGCTCGAGATTGTAGCTGAAGATTTCGTTGGTCTGCTTGTCCCACCACTTGTTCTTGCGCATGTGAAGAAACACAGGCCGTCCGCGCATCGGATAGTCCTGTATCGTAACGTAATCCGTATAGCCTCGCGCTACGATATTTGGATTACGATAGTCTTCATCAGACAGTTTCTTCTTTTCGTCAAGCCATATGTCATAAGACTGTTCCGTGCGCTCGAAGCGCACCATCTCAAATAGCTCGTCCAGCCCTTCAGGGAGGCACATCCATATTGCATCTGCGGTTTTCATGCCACAAATTTAACACTTTTCTCAAAATTCATGCACCGGGTTTTCGGCTTGAGCCGATTTTTCGAAACTGTCAAGGGTTCAATTTTATTATTATATCCGCTAGTAGCGTCTTCGATATAGGGATTGAGACATATGATTATTTGAAAAGTCTTGACAGATTAGTCATCCTATCCAATTCCTGGCCAGCTTCTCCATTTATTGAAAATATACGTCAGGCAATACCAAATTGCAGGATTATACAGATAGTGCATGATTTACCATGGTTAACTATTTTTGCTGGGAATCTGGAAGCTTTTCTTATATCCTTTAATTCCGGTTTCCCCAATTTTGATGAAAGAATGAAGAAATTCCTATATTATTCCACATTGGATTGTATAAAGACTTTCAAATTATGTGATAATATTGTGTGCCTTTGTGAGGATACTGTCAAAGTGATAAATGAATGCTATGATGTTCCTTTGAGTAAAATCAACATGATAAGGAATGGATTGATTGAATTTAAATCTCCTTGTGGATATAAATATCAAGAAATATTCAACAAAGATTTTTTTAATATCCTTTTTATAGGTCGTCAAACCTATTCGAAAGGTTGGGACAGGGTAATTGAATTAGGGAATTTGATCAAAGAGAATGATTATCCCATGAGGATAATCACTGTCGGATCTAACATGAAGTACGAAATGAATCCCCAGGATCATTCAGATTATATAATAACGTTGGGCGAATTAACGCGAGAAGACATTCATAGTGTCATGCTTGAAAGTGATGCAGTCTTTATTCCGTCACGCCATGAACAATGTAGTTATGTCGGCATTGAAGCAATGATGCACTCAAAGGAAATATTTACTTATGGTGGTTATGGATTAGACAATATGTTTAGTAACGAGAATGCACACATCATAACAGACTTAGGACAGATTGGTCCTAATGTTGAGCCGTTGGGATATAAGGCAAGAAAAATATACGAGTCGCTATATTGCTTTGAAAAAATGCAACAATCCTATATTGACCTAATACTCTTACTCTTTTGAAAAATCGCTATGTCCATATTATTATTTTTCAAAAAAATACAAATTCCCAAACTCTTCATCTAAATCAAATCTCACCATCTGCGACATTGGTTCATTAACTTTGAATCCGAGTTCAATAAGACTTCTTATTATTTGATTGTCATCACATGAGTGGTTGGGTTCGTTATTGCTGAAATGAGGCAATTTTAAGAGCAGGTATTTTGATGTATTCCTTGCAAAATTTTGACATAATGTTTTGTATTCTATTCTTGTGTTCCCATCATATGAGTGAGATATAATCAAATCAATAGGCATCTCCAATTCAACCTCTGAAAAAAAGTCGATATTCTGACAACTATATTTGCCACAAAAGACCAACCGGGACAATTCGCATACCCTTGAATCAGAATCCATTCCATAGGCATGGAATCCGGCGTCTTGAAGAAACTTAACGTATAATCCCACTCCTGAGGTTATATCACAAATAGTGCTAGGCCTTACAACTCTTGAAAGCAACAATATTTTTTTTGCAAATGTAATGTTGAAATGAGAATGTAATGTTGAAATGAGAAGCATAAGAGATTTTCTCAAAATGAGCCAAAGCATCTAATAATACCTTAGAGTATTTAGAATCAAATTTTCGGGCAAAGAATGCTTGCGAAGTTAAAATATCCCAAATGTCCAATTGGTTTAATACTTTCACAGCACCTCCCCTCCATTTAATCAGACGTAGATTATTATTTATGACATCTGATTTGAACGGAGAATTCATTACCAATGTATGAAAGTAGACTTCATCTGAGGCAAATGTAAATCTTAGACGATTAAGAAATTTTTTGCTTCTTCGGTCATCTCTTGCAATATGCTCCCAACATTCTCTGGTCAGAGACATCCAGTTTGATCCGCCATAAAGACATGGATACTGATCCGGAATCCTACGACGCAATCCATATTTGATTTGAAATCCAGTTATGAAATCGATAATTCTTTTCCCCTTCTCATTAGGATAGTCAAACCAGTCTAACAATCTAAAGTACTGAAATCTTGCAAATGTTCCCCCTTCCCATTTATCGATTGGAAGACTATGATACTCCATAAACTGTGCCCCTTTATTGGAACATAGAAAGGAGTTAAGCAAAGAGAAATCTTTTATGGGATAATCTTGTCCACTTATTAAGTGGATGTATTCGTATTTATTGCTTTTTAACGCTTCCCTTACCAATTGTAGTTCAGTTTTTGTAATCTGAATACTTCCCCATCTGACATGGCGCCATGAAAAAATAAAGACACCGTTCCCTATAAAGCTGAATATATAAGCCTTATCCATCTTATCCATTTTTTTATCAAGATGAATATAAAGGTCTGCACGTTCTCGAAGACATTGAATCAAGGCAGACAAATGGCTGATATCTTTATGTGCCAATACAATAAATGCATGCTTCATTTCGTCCACTCCCATTGAGAAACATATTCTCTCAGTTGGTCTGGAGACATAGAACAAACTTTCGCATATTCCTTTTTTGTGGAAAAAGCGAGCATCGGTTCTATCGAACCGCTGTTTATCCCTCTTGGATGGTGAAGATGATACAACTCGGCATCTACCTTGAGAGGTTTTTTTCCTAAAATCTCCAGTCTTGCATATCGTTCTGAGTCTTCGGGTCCCCATCCTATAAAGTTCTCGTTTTCCCAACCTCTTATGCGATATCGTTCAATATCAACTAAAAACGCGCCGCCCACAGAATGATATCCACACATCAGCGACCGGGGTTGAGGATATTTTGTAAGTACGTCCAAATCCATTTTGTCACAAAAGATCTCGGAATGCCACTGTCCTACCGACCAAAAAATACCATTGTAAGGATATGCCATGACTGCGTCAGTTTTTTCGAGCAAACCGACCGCTTTCCTGATATTGTCAATCTCTCCTATCGCATCGGCATCCCATACAGCCGCGATCCGTGTGTCTGCAATCCTGAACATGTTGTTCACGTAGCGGGTTCGATGAAATATAGGCTTGTCATCTTTGATGAAAAATGTTCTTATTCTTTCATTGTCCGGCAATCCTGTCAATCTGGAAGAAGAATCGGCTTCCACAATCAGGAATCTTGCGTTGTCGATAGCGGATAATAAATAACCCACCACAGATCGGAGATTGCGCAACCGGCAATCGGAATCTATTCTTACAGGGATTATAAATGTAATTTCTTGCATCTTATTTGAGATTATTAAGCTTGGAAGCTGCATTTAAAAGAAGAATCTCTAAAGATTCGTGAGGGGGCTGCTGCGTTATGTTGGGTAATGCCACGTCTTCAGGCAAAGAAGTGTTGATTCCGTATAGAAACATAAAGAACGACAATTTCTTTAAATCTCTTCCTGAAATAGACTGGGGTATATCATATTTTTTCTCATTGTTGGCGATCAAGAATCCTAAGGTCCGGTCAATGTTACTCCCCGTTGAGTCGAGCATATGCATGATTTGGGCCATCAAAGGCTTGACTTTGTAAGGAAAAATGTTGAATGCGTCTGCCTTGGAGAGGAAATGCAATGCGGAATGAAGGAATGAGGCCAAAATAAGAGAGCTGGAGTGGATTTTACTGTCGGACATCAGCCTTTCCAGTCCATAGATATGGGTTATGGCCCATTCTTGGATTTTGTAGCGTTCCAGGGTGTCATCGTTTGAAAGGGATTATCGAATCTTCCCCAAGAATAAAAGAGGAATGTCTGAGGCTTTATTCCCGGCCTGACATTATCTGGGATCCTTGTCCCGTATACATACCGGAGACTGACCGTTTCATCGATTCCGAGGGCATAGCCCTGGCTTCATGGCTTTTGCTGTCGTCGAAAAGAGGCGTGTATCCCATGGATTTCAGACCGTCCCAGTCGAAATATATAATTTCGACCGGGGCAGTCAACATCAAGATATTATCTACTTTATCCGCATGGGAGGAATCGACCAGCAGGAAGCTGTCGGCAAATGATTCCGTTGCGCGTCTGATGCTATGGAATTTGCCGATTGTTTCTTGTGAAATTCCATTGCCGACCAACAGGATCGCGTCTTTCCGGGTCATTTTGTGCGGCTTTTGGGGTTCTTGCGGAATTTCCATTGTATGTGGAACATGAAATAGCTCGGCAGCACGGTCCGTATCATCTCTGTTCGCGACTGTGCGTTGACGGTGTACGACACGTTGCTAAGATTTTTGAGCATGTCGTAGCCGTCGACCATGAAGAGAAGGCTCCCCTTGAGGACCTTGTATGTCAGGCGTGCGTTCCATACGAAATTGTCGGTGTTGAGGGCATCGTCGGTGAACCCCCTGCGGTTGTAGACCGAGAAATCGGTCGAGAACTGGAAATTGCAGGGCAGGTTGAGTATCGCCCCGAGTCCCGTCTGGAAAGTCCAGGTGTCCTGGTCGGAGAAATTGTATATGTTCGCCGAGAAATGGCGGTAGCTTCCGTCGAAACGTGCGAATACGGTCTGACCGCTGAAATTTGCTGACAGATACAGGTTATCGTGCAGGTCCCAGGTGCCCACCTTGTTGCGGTGGAGCTGAGGGCTGTCGGAGCCGACCAGATCAACGCTCTCGATGCGGCTTCCTTCGAGGGTGTTGCGCAGGCTGAAGAGGCTTCCGATGGGGGTGTTCGCCTCCGTCGAGAGCGAGAAGGAGCGGTTGCCGTCCACGTTATAGAACGAGGAGGTCCTCACGCCGGTCTCACGGTCGTAGAAATATCCGCGGGCAATCGCGTCGAACATCTCTTGGTATGTGAATCTCAGTGACAGCAACGCGTTCTGTGAGAAAGACCGCCAGTAGGTGGCCTCGGTCTTGAACTCCATGGTCTTTTTGAGATTCGGGTTCCCCCTCACGATGTCGAGGGGGTTGGTGGTGTCGGCGACATCCATCATGTTGAGCATGTCGGGAAGGCTGCCCCTTATCAAGCCTGTCCAACGCAAGTTGTTTTTCCCTTTCGTGAGAGATACCCCGAAATAACCCAAGTGCAGCATCACGTCGTTGCGGGTCATGTCGTTGTGGTAGTCGCCCCTCGAATAGCGGATGTTGCGGCGGTAGAAATACACCGGCAGCTCGCACCACATGCCCCAGGTGTCGGTATGGTGCTCGAATCTCGGCGAGACGCGGTGCATGTCCTCGGTGCGTCGGCTGACGTAGCTGTTTGCAGGGTCGAGCGCTCCGGTCAGATCCATGGCGGAGGGCAACAGCCCGGCGAGGGCCTCCTCCGGGCGGTCGAGCATGTCGAGCCGGAAAAGTTCCGACGTGTTCCTCTGGTATCCGTGTTCGAAGTCGTAGATGATCCAGAAATATGTGCGTCTGCCCAGGTAATGCGTATATTTCGTGCTCAGTCCCGCCCTTGACTTGAAGTCGGGATGGTTTTTGTAGTGTCTGTCGGCGGTCTCCGCCGGGGCGGGATCCTCGCCGAAGTTTATGTCGAAACGCTCGTTCCTGTCGTCCTTGCGGTTGCTGTAGTTCCCAAAAAGGCGGAGGGTGAACTGGTTGGACGATCCTGACGGATTGAAGGTCTGCATCAGGCTTCCGTTTGCCCAGAAAGCGTGCCCTTTCAGCTTCGAAGCACTGATGTCTCGGTTTATCAGGCGTTTCAGCAGCGAGTCATGGTTGCCGCTGTAGATGTCTTCGATGGCGGAGGAGCTTACCCCATCCGGGTTCTCGTTGAAGGTTGCGGCAACGTCATCGAGGTTCCTGTCCCAGTGTTCGTAGCCCCAGCCGGGAGAGAACTGGATTCCGTACCCCTTAAGGTTCTTGAACTTCAGGATATAATTGTTGCCGATTTTCACCATCTTGCTGCGCGACCTGGCAAAGGAGCTTTCATACGTGTCGCCCGACTGCAGGAAGTTCGTTCGCCTTGTGTCGGTCCCGTCGTTCTCGCTTACTCGGGAGGCGTCTGCCCCGGCGTAGAACGACCATTTTGTGCTTTTTGTGTCGAGTGAGTATTTGACTCCCCCCTGTATTGTTTTCTTGGTGCCGGTGGGCATTGTCTCCGGACGCCAGTCTGTGTCGACCTGCGGAGCCTGTCCGGCGTTCACGTTGTTGGCGTTTGCATATATCGCGAACTTGCTCATCGGGGTGAACGTCCCGGCGAATATCCTCGCGAGGTATCGGTCGCGGGTGCCGTAGCCACCCTCCATGTTGCCGACAAACCCGATCATGAACTCCCTTTTAAGATTGACGTCCATCACGAGTTGACTGTCGCCGGTCTTACGTCCTGCGATTTCGCTCTCTAATCCCCCCTTTTCATATACCTTCACGTTCTTTACCATATATGCGGCAAGGTTGTCGAGCATGATTCGCTTGTCGGCTCCGAAAAAGTCTTTCCCGTCGAGCAGCAGGCTCTCCACCTTCTTCCCGTCTACGAATATTTCTCCCTGCTGCGTGAGCCTCACGTTTGGCAGCTGGCGTATCAGGGCATCAAGCATGCTTCCTTCAGCAAGATTGAAGGCGTCGGCATTGTAGACCACGGTGTCTCCCTTGTTGTAAAACTTTATCTTGGTGGCCTTTACCAACACGTCATCAAGTCTTTTGGCCATAGGGGAAAGGAGAATTTCACCAAGGTTTAAAAAGAACTGGTTCTTGCCGATACCAGAGGAATCAATATCGTGGTAATAAGTTTCATAGCCTGACTCTGAAATCTCAAGAATATATTTCCTGTCGCGGTCAGGCAATGTGATTTCAAAGCCGGGGTAATATGTTGTCTCGCTGCCTGATGTAATGCTCCGTTTGGCAATAGTTGAGACCACCAAAGAACTGTCGGAGGCATTAAGGAGACGAACCTTAGCTCCGACAAGCGGATCGTGGACTGTCGCCTCATACACCTCTCCTTTGACTTCGATATTATTATCGGCATATGACAGGGAGAATTGCAACAAGAAAACCACTGAAATTATTATGCGAAAGAAAGGAAATCTCATGATAACAATAGGAACTGATTTAGAAATTGTGGTTAAGGGTGTGCCTTTGATTTTTACTTTGGTAGTGAATCCAAAGGAAATCCTTGATATTTTTTTTGAAAAGCAAGCAATTCTTATCGGATCTTTTTCCGTGTGCCTCTTCTTGGAGACGGATGTAAGGACATCCGCCGTTGCAAATCGGCAGGAACTTACATTCCTGGCAAACAGGGTCTGACAAGTGGTCTGCACCGGTCAGATACTTGTAAAGGATTGATTCGTTCATTGGCTTGCCGAATATGGATCCATATACCTTTGAAGGGTCGCCGACATCGTTCCAACATTTGTAAAGTTCTCCTTTCGGACCGATTACGGTGGAATTTGCATTCCTGACTGAGCAAGACGCTATTCTGCCATCCGGATAGAAGAACGGAATCAGGATGCCGTGCTTTTCATAAAGGTTTATAAGAAATCTTGTGATGTCGTTGGAGTTGTAAAGGCAGGAATTGCAATCTTTCCCGGATATGTCGACCACAAAACCCGGATATACAAAAACATTCGGCTCAAGCCGAAAACCCGGTGCATGAATTTTGAGAAAAGTGTTAAATTTGTGGCATGAAAACCGCAGATGCAATATGGATGTGCCTCCCTGAAGGGCTGGACGAGCTATTTGAGATGGTGCGCTTCGAGCGCACGGAACAGTCTTATGACATATGGCTTGACGAAAAGAAGAAACTGTCTGATGAAGACTATCGTAATCCAAATATCGTAGCGCGAGGCTATACGGATTACGTTACGATACAGGACTATCCGATGCGCGGACGGCCTGTGTTTCTTCACATGCGCAAGAACAAGTGGTGGGACAAGCAGACCAACGAAATCTTCAGCTACAATCTCGAGCTTCCCAACGATGAAGGGACACGACTCAGTGCCGAGTTCGTGGCTTTTTTAAAAGACGAAGGTGGAGACGACAGCCCTGTCGATTAAACAGATAGCGCAGATGTACTGCGTCAACGGCAAACATTTTGCCGACTTGTACCGCAATAAGATAAGCGGTTACGCCGACTGGTGCGAACAGGAGCTTGGCTGTGGGTTCTATTTCAACGCCGATAATATCGGCCCTTACATGAGCCTTGACGAGACGTGTCTGAGCAACGGCGAGGTATGGACGTTCCTGACCAACAAGGACGGCCACGGAGGCAAGGGAACACTTGCGGCAGCCATTCCCGGCACAAAGAGTGACGAGATCATATCAATCCTCGTCAGTGCGATGGGACGCTCCGTCAGACGCAGGGTCAAGGAAGTGACCTGCGATCTTTCGCCATCAATGATGCTCATAGCCGCGGAAGTGTTTTACAACGCCCATGTGGTCAACGACCGTTTTCATGTCCAACAGGTCTATAATGAGGCCGTTGACGAAATCCGTATTGATATTCGCCGTCAGCTTATCGCAGAGGAAAACAACCGCGACAAGTCCGAACCGCCGGTAACGTGCTCCAACGGAGAGACCATGCGCCAGATACTGGCCCGCAGCAAACACACTCTGATGATGTCGCAGAACAAATGGACTGACATACAGCGCCATCGCGCCAACATACTGTTCAAACACTATCCAATATTGAAGGCTGCATACAGCCTTGCGATGGAGCTGCGCAAGATTTTCAATGCTAAAATCTCACCGACAAAAGCCATGGGGCGGATGAACAAGTGGTATGAAAAGGTAATGGCTCTTGGTAACAACAACTTCCGCTCGGTAATCAAAACATTCAGGAACCACGCTCCAACCATCCTGAACTACTTCCGCCGTCGTGCGACCAATGCCTCCGCCGAGGCATTCAACTCTAAAGTCAAAATCTTTCGCTCACAAATGCGTGGTGTCCGAGACCGAGACTTCTTCATCTTCCGACTGGTCAAACTCTACGCCTAAAAATTTAACACTTCTAATTGCCCAATTTAACATATGCACCGTGCTTTCGGCTTGACCCAAACATTCGGCAGATTCAGGTTTTTGATATGATTGTAAAGCCATACAAAATCCTCGTCGTTGTTTTTGTCAATATTTACCCGCACGCTGATTCTTGTTTTCAGACTCAATTCCTGTGCGAGAATGATATTGTCGATTATTCTGTTGAACGTAGGCTGGCCGCCTTTCAGACAACGGCGGCTGTCATGTTTTTCCGGTCTGCCGTCCAAAGTTATCTACAATGATCCAATCCTTAGTTTTTCAAGGTCATTGATAATGTCTTCCGAAAGCAGATATCCGTTGGTTATCATTCCTGAATGATAGTTGATATCCAAGTCGAATATCTTTTCTGATAAAGACCGGATTCTGTCGAACGCCAACAGTGGCTCACCGCCGAACCATGTTACGAATAGATTCCGTGCCTTCGTCTTTTTTATATAATCGATTATTCCGTTTTCAGTCCTGTCATCCATAAAAACAGCTTCATGGCTTGCCTCAAAACAGTATGGACATGCGAAATTACAACCCAAAGTGGGATTTATCGTCAACGATAGACTGTATGGATTGAATCGTTGGGAAAGCGTATAATACCTCAATTTCTTGATTTCTGTGTCATCGTCAACATCAACGGCTTTCATTTTACGCAACAAAGCCAATGTGTCGGTATCCAATTTATCAATAGAAATGACATTTTTGCTCTTTTCAGATAAAATCTCAAACAAATCATCGTCAATCAAAGCAAAACTATTTGTCAAACTATTGTATAAAAATGATTTGTCTTCCTTTTTGAATAGATGATTATATCGAGATTTTCTCACGCACATTTCAGTTAGTTATTAAAAATGTTTGATTTTTGGTCATTAGCAATGTTGTTTATAAGCTAACAATCACGCCTGATAGATATATTGGCTAACATAACCAGACGTGATTGTTCTCTCATAAAATTCTTCTATTAATTGATAGCATATGATTGTATTATTTATGAGGTTTAGCTTCCCATGAGATATTTGGTGCAATAATTGCCAGAATGTCCCACATTAGAACATCCTTTGTCATCATAAACCTCACACGTTCTGTCATAATACGATCCGCAGTTCCAGCCACCCAAGGCTTCTTCGAGTTCCTGACGGAATACTTCTTGATTGTCGTCGAGCGACGGTTCAATCAATTGAATCTTTTGAAATTTTCCCATAAATTAAAAAATTAGCGATTACAATTAGGTAAAATCTAATATGGATATTCACTTCGCAATCCTCAAAAAACAACTTGGTAAAATTTTTATTTTTATGATTGCTTAAATAAATAACTTTTGCAAAATTAACAAAATATTTACTAATTGCAAAAAATAGATGTTTATTTTTATTTTTAATTTTTATTCCGCGACATGTCCAAAATTACTCGCAAGCTTCGAGCCTGCGCATACCCCTTCATCCTTACAACTTTGCGCAAAGCGCAAAAATTATTTCGCTCGTTTTCCTCATAATAACAATAGCTTCCGGAAATAAGGCAGTAACTTTGCCCCCGGAAACAGGAAAGAAGAGTCTTTCCCCGGCACGCAGCCCACGTCCCGGACGCCTTCCCCGAGAAGGAAGGGTCTCTCCCGTCCGGCGTCTGAAGAGAGCATCCTCGATGGATCGGGGAGCGGTTCAGGAAAAGAGGGCGAGGTAAAAATTGTCGGACAGCCCAGGATTCCGCCCCTGCCCATCGGAAGGGCCGGGAGCAAAAATCCAAGGTCCACTGTCCTTCGGCGCACAGAACATCCAAGGCCTTTGTCCGTTTGTCCCAACCGGCGTCACCTCCCCCTCCCGGCCCATCGTCAAGGCGAAGGCGACAAAGCCACTGCACCGTCCCCGGCCCGGTACAGATGCAAAAAGCCGTCCCGACTGACTGCCGCCATGGAGGCCCTGAGAAGCCCCCATTAAGAGAACATTGACATTCTGCAACACCCGTCAGCGACTCCATCGAGTCCGACCGAGTCCGACATGGGGAGCAGGCCTCCGAGCCTGCGGCCTACTACCGTCCTATTCGAGTCATCCCAGAGCCCCGTAATCCCAATATTAACTTGAAAATCAGTGGTTTGTCAATTTTTCAAAATCACGTGGTTTTCGTGGTTGATCTCGTGGTTCCCCGTGGTTTGAACCCACGAGTCCACGCTCAGTCCAAACAAGCATTCCGAATCCCAAGTAATCTGTTAGCCGTCATAACGATCAGGCGGCACTTCCACGGATGGCTATATCGCCGGTAGGCCGGCGATATAAAAGAATACCCCATTGCATAATGCAACAAGTTAATCTAAATAATAATGTTCGGTATGTTGTCTTGCTTATACCTTTGGAATGAATTCTTCTACGAGAGTTGTCACTAAAAAAAAGATCGCCCATCCGGAACAAGTCGTGCATAGAGTCACATACGTGATATTCATAAAAGAATATAATTTGCGTCGTTTTTCTTGTGGCATACTATTGTATTCCTCAGCAACCTTATCTACAAAATCATTTTTACGTAGACAATTGATGAAAAAGTTCGCGACAAACCAACATATGAATAATATTATTGGGAATAGAATCAAGGCTGTTGAAAAGCTATCTGATTTATTATTCTTGAATATAGGAATGTCGCCAGAATGCAAATAGGCAATAGCGCCAATGTCATGATGCTTTTCATGATAGTATATTCCCCTTTTACATCGAAAGGCTGCTTGAAGTAGAATTCCTCTGCTGCCATTCTCAATAAAACCCAGTTGTGTGCAAATTTTCTATGAATGAATATGACAAAGTTCATGAGTTACTGATAATTAGAATTGCTTTGATTACTATTTTGATTACCGCTAGTGGCTAAACTTATTGCGCCACAGATTATTGAGAGCCCTCCAATTACAAGAGCGGCCGGGGGATAAAAATAGCCAACACCGTAACCCACAATACTTAATACGGCGGCAGCCGCACCCCATTTATCACTCTCGGTTGTATCCCTGTCAAAAACTGCAAAGAATGCAATGACACCTCCTGCGGCAGCATTCGCTGCTCCAAGAGCACCACCGAATGATTTAAGTACTGTCTTCTGATTGTATATTGTTGAGTACACATCCATTTCTGACAAAGCGAAATTCATTCCGTAATTGGTTATATTTGCCAATTTGAACGCATTTGAATCAGTAATCTTGGTAGTGTCTTTTTCAAGATATATTGCTGTACCATTTCTAATGGAGTCGCACATTGCATTCAAAACCTTAATACCATCTGCGATTAGTTGGTCATCCGATTTCCCCGATTGATTTCCACCTCCGGAATGAAAATAATTGTCAAAGTCAAACGACTCAGAGTCATTCGGATTAGAATTCCATGAGTCATCATTATCATCCTCCCAATAGTTTCCACCAGGAGTGACAATTATATCCGGCAACTGATATGGATTGTCGGGGTCAAAAGAGTTGCCATGTCCATAATCGTCATAGTCTTGATAGTCCCCTCCGAATCTATCTTTGTATGAAAATCAGGATTTAACTCAATCAACGGTGGTAGATTGAGTTCATTACCGCTTGCGTGGAAGTTGTTTCTTTGTCTATTCATTTTGACGGATGTTCGTTTATTATGAAAAGCAGTTATCAATATTGGATAAATTGTATGCAGTTTGCTCTGGACAACGCGATCTGATATTTCAGAATACATCAATAAAAAATGCTGGCTCGTGCAGACAGATTGAGAATTACGTATGGGAACAGATGTCGCCAATTGTCATCTTCCTCCATAATGAAAAAATGGAAAATCCGGAGCTACTAGAACCATCGCAATGAACGCAGGTTATAGTTTCCAACATACATGCAAGGCCAGATTTAAAGCCAAATGTTATTTCTAAGATACGTTCCTTTTTCATGGGGTTAATTTTGTTAAACAATTTTTATACACGGACGCTGTATTGTCAATGATGCTGCAAAGTTATATCAAAAACATGGCAAAACAAATTTTTTATAGATTCTCTTGAATTTTTTCAATCTATAGAATTTTATGAATGGTATCTATTAACAGTAAGTTTTAAGATTATCAAGAATATAAATATATAGGATGAACAAATTGTGTGGCTTCTATTTTGAGCATGCTTCCCTCACCCAGTTTAGGATTGACAATATTAGAGGTTGCTGCTTTACAATAATGGATGCTTTGCCTCTCATTCCATGCATGAGTCTGAAATCTCCTTTGAAATTTGGTTGGTTATCGAAATCGATATTAAGATTGGCTGTATATATCACTTGTGAATCCGAACTTACCAAAGTAGACTGTGAAAGATTGCTTATCTTACCGGTCAGGAAGCCATAAGTGCTTTTTTCGTAATCGTCTAATATTATTTTTACGTCATTGCCATCCTTAATTTTTGCGGCATTAACATTCGAGAAATTGATTCTGCCTGTGATAGGGCTATTTTGTGGCAATATTCTCGCTATTTCAATTCCTTCATTGATGTTCTGCATGTTGTCTATATGATATGGATTCTCTACAAGACCGTCAATTTCAGATTTGATTACATATTTTGACTGCCATAGATTGACCGCATCGATAAGTGCCTCATGGCATATCAAGATTTCATTTTTGGCTTTCTCAATATCTTCACGGTGTTGCGTATCAATCCCGTCGATTTCATTCCTTAATAATCGGATTTCATATTCGTGATGTTCTATCTCTGATTTGATTCGGGCTACGTTCTCCTTTTGTTGTATTAATCGTAGCCTGGCTTGGTTATAATTGTCAACTGTAATCGAATTGGAAGCGTAAAGCAACGAATCTCTTTTGCACTCGTGTTCATAGTGACTTAAAATGCCTGTATGCTCTTTTAATGAGGCATGTTGATGCCTTAATCCCTCTTCTATTGATTGAATAGATACACTTTTTTGCATTATTTCGTTAGCATATAAATTCGATTCCTTAAGATTTTCAAAAATCTTTTTGGATCTAAATAGATTGAGGTATGCACTTGACACCTCCCCAAGATCCGTGATTGGAATATTGGTAATTTTTTCGATATTATCCAGAGAATTACTGTCTGTCAAGCATTCAAGTAGCCATTTTATTCTATTATAATCTCCAACATGTTGTATATATGCTATATCATCACCTTTTTTTATTGTGTCGCCATCATTATGAAGATACCATATGGTTCCAGATGCACGTGCCAATAGATGGTGAGGTTCCATTCCTGAAAAAATTACACATTCCCCCATAACAGTTTCAGGCTTCTGAACCAACAAAAAGCCTGATAGCAGAACTACTGTCATAAACAGCATCAACCAACTTATTGCGTTAGTAATGCGTTTGGGGAAATAAGGGATGTATTCATGCTGGTTCATGGCATATTCTTTTTCGTTCTACCAATTCGTCATAAGATCCCATATCAACAAGATAACCCTGTTGAATCACGAATATACGCGATGCGTCTTTTAGCGACTGTGTCTGATGGGAAACGTAGATTCTTGTCTTGTCTTTAAGAAAGATATCAATTTTTTCTATGATTTTAGAACCCAACGATGTCTCCAGACTATTTATGATTTCGTCAAAAAGATAGATATCTGCTTCTTTGTATATCGTTCTTGCTATAAGTATACGTTGTTGCTGACCTTTGCTAAGGTTTGTTTCACATTGTCCCAGTATCGTATGATAAGACTCTGGCAATCCTTCGATATCTCTTCTTATCGCGGAAATTTCCACTGCTCTAATAAGTCTATCTTCATCATATTCAACCTCAGAGCCTGTTATATTTTGAAGAATGCTTGCATGATAGAGGTGGTTGTCCTGTAAGCAAGCAGAACAAAATGAACTGAATTCACATTGTGACAGAGCTATAGAATTTGTATTCCCTATAAAATATTTTCCTGCGTTTGGTTCTAAGAAACCGCATAAAAGCTTAAGAAGGGTTGATTTCCCACATCCACTCGACCCGATAACCCCATATTTCCCACCAAATTCAAGATATAACGATATTTGAGAGAGTGCGATTTTTCCATTGGGATACCTAAAAGTGACTCCATGTAATATTAAATCTTTGCGCTTTGGAATTATCGCGTGATATTGTTTAGCAGACTCCGAAGCTCTATGATTAAACGCTTGGATTCTCCTAAGGCTTATCATGGTAAGCTGTGTCTGATTGAAGAAATCAGCAATTGTAGACAATGGAAGAGACAATGACCCTATAAGATCTGAGTTTTTCTATAAAAAGTACCTAAAAGTTGCTTAAAGCCTAAAAATAAATGCCTTATTATTTGGATATGTCAGATATTATAGTTACCTTTGTACCTATATATCGGACACCAATGAGAACAGGAAGACCAGCCAAGAAAGAAACACCGTACAAGATAATCGTTCATACGAACGGTGGCAGAAGGTATGCATCAACCAAGATAACCATAGTCCGCGAAGATGGCAGTAAACAGTCCCGCCACAAGCATTGGGGCACGGTTGATGACAACAACCGCTTTCATCCCAACACAACCTATTTCAATGCCTCTCCGCAGGAGCGTGCCAGGCTCATCATTCCATCGGATTGGATTCTTGAAGAGGCCACGGGACGAGGCGAGGCTAAACGCGGGCGAGTTGAGTATTCCAAGGATGATGTAGACAGGCAATATGGCCCGACATGGTTTCTTGACAAGGTGGCGGAGGAGACCGGCATAAAAGCGGATCTGCTCAGGGTCTTCGGAGGCAACGAAGCAAAGGTGGGCCAGATACTGACGATGGCCTATTTCCCTTTCATTGACAATCTGTCTTATTCCCAACTGGCAAGATGGCAGAAGGAGGTAAAGGCTCCTACGGATATAAGCATGACGCCCAAGGCTGTGACAATACTGACCCAGTCGATAAACGAGCAGAACCGTATGGATCTGTTCCGCATGAGGGCTGCCAGAGTCGGCAAGGACGAACTTTGCGCCGTCGACTCGACAAGCATATCCTCATACGGATTCAATCTCGTAGACATCCGGTGGGGACGCAACAAGGAACATCTTCCTCTGCGGCAGACAGTGGAGGTGGTGGTCTATTCCATAACGTCCCACATGCCGATATTCTATCTCGAACTTCCCGGCAACATGCCCGACAGCCGCACCGTGGAGCTGATAATGAAGGAACTCGAGCATGCCGGATTCCGCAACCTGATTCTCATAACTGACCGCGGATACGAGTCTCTGAAAAATCTCGAGTTGTATATCTCGAGAAGACAGAAGGTGATAACCAGCGTCAAGGTCGGCCAGGGTGATGTGCTGAAGAAAATCAAGGCGATTGACCTTAGTTCGGGCATACCGGAGGGCATGTCGTACGATACAAAGAGTGAGCTGTTTTACTCGCAATACGACTGCAGCTATTCTGTAAAGGGCAACGGTGATAATGTCATAGAAGCCGACAGACTCAAAATCAATCTGTATTTCTCTGTCGAGGGCAGGGCGCGCGCCATAACGGCCATGCAAAACGATATCGCCGAGCAGACAGCAATGGCGCAGCGACTCGTTGATTCCAAGGAAACGATTGCCGACGAGAGGTCATTGGCCAGACAGCTGAACATGCTCTCATTGACGATAGACGACAAGAAGCAAATATTGACAAAATTTGAGGTGGACAGAGAGAAAAGAGACGTGCGGCTCAGAACGTCAGGATTCTTCGCATCAAAGACTGTCGGATTGGATCTCGATCCCCTGCAGGCCATGGACAATTACGGCATGAGAGACGAGCAGGAGAAATGCTTTCAGCTGCAGAAAGGGCCGCTCGGACAGGATCGCACTCGCTGCTGGTCGGAGTCCGCCAAGCATGGCAGGATGTTCATATGCTTCGTAGGCCTCATCCTTGCCTCGTATGTCAGATCGGTATGGGAATCCAACGACTACCTGCGTAAGAAGTTCGGATCAACCGAATCCGTACTTGCCGAGATGAGGACAATCCGATGCATAGAGCACAAGGGACGATTGAAATTTGTCACGCCGTTTGTGGGCGAACAGGTGGAAATCTGCAAGGCGTTCGGCTTCGACATACCTGTTGGATGTGCCCCGGCATACACCTCCAAGGCCAAGTCAAAGACCCCTAAGCGAGGTCGACCGTCCAAGCCCAAAACCGAGATTCAGGAAATTTAGGTACAAATTCTAGGAAAACTCAGATATAAGATATTGTACAGCGAACAGTGTGCCCAAAGAGAATGTTCCTTCAATTACATAGTAACAGCTGAAAAACGTCAGCATCAAATTGTTAGTTTGAATCAATACTTGGCTTCCAACGTTCTGAATCTGGCTAAAATTCAAATATTTAGTGTTTTGATTTAGAATCTCAATCAGATTTGAGCGCCAACGTAAAGTGAAAAAATTATATAATTTGAAAAGTTTGATATCTGCTATATGGGAATGCGCCTCAATCAAATGTCGATTGTTCTCAGATTTTACTTTCCAGAAATCAAAGTCAAGATTCTTACGTTGCTTGAGAAAAATAACATTCCAGGCTATATAAATGCTCCCAATAATAAGAAATATTACTGTTAGGTGTACACTGAATATGGCAAGTGCGGTAACAAAGACAATTAGAAGCAGTAAGACGACTATTGTCTGTAGAAAAGATGATGCCATATATCCCTGAATCCGCTCGTTGTCAGTAACTCTCTGCACTATGTCACCTATATTCATCCCTGATATATGCAAGTATTTTATATTCATCATTTTCATGAAGTAATCATCGAGCATGGCGGTTTTAACTCTATTGGAGATGTGTGTAAACATGAATGTCTGTACGAAATTTCCACCAATTGTTGTCAATGCTAAAACAATACATGCTGCTATTAGTATTCTTACATAGTCCCAGGATGAACTTTCTATGCCTGTATCCACAATTGATCGTGTTACGAAGGGGAGAATCAATTGAACAACCGCTACCAATATCACAATAACGAAAATATGAGCCAGATTTCGTTTGTAAGAAGCATAGTATTTAAAAAATTCTTTTGCAAGATATAAGTTCGAGGTCTTTTTTTCTTTATCAAAGGAGGCTATTGGTATGAGTTGGATAGCAATGTAATCGACACCCAAAAGCTTATTGAAATCCTCATACGAATATTGCTGTTTCCCGATTCTTGGATCAGCCACGTAAATCTTCCGTGAAGTGATTTTATACATCAAGATATAATGATACTTATATAGTATTATTAACGGCATCTGAAGTCTGATTAAGTCTTCAAATGTATTTCTACCGGGTTTTGCCTGTATGCCGAAATAGGAACATGCGGAAATAAGAGTATCCACACTCCAACCCTCTTTTGAAGAGGGGAAAAGATTATGGATTTCCCATATGGGAATATGTCTGCCGAACATTTGCAGAGCCATTTTAAGACATGCGGCTCCACAGTCGTTAGATGCAGTTTGCCTTGATGACTCAAATCTCATGGCTGTATCGGTTTAGTATGACGTATGGAATAAATAATCTGTCTGAGATATTTAAGACGTTGCATATAGCCTCACACAGGAACAAATAATATGTTGCTGAGTTTTTCAATCTTACATCGACGCTAAAATCGTCATTGAATATTGGTGTGAAAGGGTCGTATGCTAATGATTGATTGTCAATGGTCTCAAATTCTGATACAAATGAGTTTTGAAAACATAGGCCTTCCCATTCGATCAAACGTTTTTTGCATTTTTCAAGAGATTGATGGGCATAGAATTTAAATATTTTTTCGGGGAGATATTCATAATTACCGGATTTCTCAAAAAAATCATAAACTTTGTTCCATTGAAACAATTAAATTGACAATAAATAAGAAAAGCATTGGCGGAAGAATTATTAAAGCTATGATTATGTATGCTCTTTTTGTAGAACAAATTATCTTACGTTTGTCTTGAGGAATTATTAGATAGTATCTGTAAAGTTTCTCAATGTAATCAGATTTCTTATATTGTTTCATAATTTTTTTTACCAGTAATATGTTTATCCCTGCAGAGAGTGCAAAAATAAGAGAGGCTGTGATAATGCCAATATTAAAGGGCCCGAAAAGATGACTCAGAATAGACATAATTGCAAATTCAAAAGGAAGGAGGACTATCCAAAGAGCATTAACCATGTTGCTGTATATCCTGTCAATATCAAATGACCGATTTGAAGACATTCTCTCTTTGTGAATATTTAGGAGGATATAATTTTGCAGTGTTCGGGAAATATATCGTCTTATCATTGGTAGGTTTGATTGTTTTGGGAGGTATTATCATTATTCATATTTTTAAGGCTCATTGCTCCGCAGCATATTGAAAGACCGTCACATAATAAAATAAATGGCAGACCGATAGGAGTAAAACTTGCTAATGCCCCAGCTGCTCCAAAAAGGAAAGATGCCCAGGCCCAACAATCATTGTTGTCTTCTGAGTACGCTATATAAGCCATAATGCCACTTGCAATAACATTTCCTCTTGACAAATATCTCCCAAATGTTTTTAAGGTGTTTATATCTTTCATCAATGATTCATAGACATCAAATTCTGCCGCTGCAAAATTTATGCCAAAACTGCTAACATTCGCAATTTTGAATTCATTAGTTTCGGATATTTTTTGAATGCCAATTGCTGTATCATTTTTAATTGAATCACATATTATTTTGGCTACCTTTATACCATCTGCAATTAATTGATCATCGGATTTTCCTGACTGGTTTTCGCCTCCGGAATGAAAATAATTGTCAAAGTCAAACGACTCAGAGTCATTCGGATTAGAATTCCATGAGTCATCATTATCATCCTCCCAATAGTTTCCACCAGGAGTGACAATTATATCCGGCAACTGATATGGATTGTCGGGGTCAAAAGAGTTGCCATGTCCATAATCGTCGTAGTCTTGATAGTCCCCTCCGAATCTATCCTTGTATGGAAAATCAGGATTTAATCCAATCAAAGTAGCAAGATTGATTTCGCTATTATTTACAGAAACGTTGTTAATTTGTCTATTCATTTTGACGGAATGTTTGTTTATGATGAAACGCAGTTATGTATACTGGCTATATTATAAAGTTTGCTATGGGCAATGTAATCTATTATAGGACGTACCAATAACTAAAATACAAGCCCGTGCAGACAGATTAAAGATGATGTATTTCCCCATCAATGAGAAATCCAAAACTGCCTGAATCACAGATAATGAATATATGTCAGAGTTTCCGGCTTGGTTGCAAAGCGCGGCTCAAGGCCAAAGTCTATTTCGAAGATAGTATTCATTTTCATGGAGTCAATTTTGTTAAACAATTTTAGACACTGACGCTGTATTGTCAATGATGTTGCAAAGTTATATCCAAAAAGTAATAAAACAAATTATATCTCAGATTTATTTTGATTTTTTTGTACGTCTCTCTCATTTAGAAATACTTTAAATTATCAAAGTTTGTGACCGATAGCTTATTAAAATCCATTAGTGCTTTTATTCAAAATGAGATTCACATAGACAGTTCATAATTGCGCAATGAAGGTATCTGAATGACAGGACAGTAGTTCCATTATGGCATCAAAGCAAAATGAAAGAACCGTTATTTTTTAATGATTGCTACGAATATCCAAGCACCAACTCATATATGAATAGCAAGCTTCTGAAGCTGCGTCGTACTGTGCCCAAGCCAAGTCCGACTTCTTCATCCATTCTTCCTTCATCCTTAATACCTAATCTCTATCAATTTGCGCGAAGCGCACAATTTATTTCACTCGTTTTCCTCAAAATAACAATAGCCCCCGAAAATAAGGCAGTAACTTTGCCCCCGGAAACAGGAAAGAAGAGTCTTTCCCCGGCACGCAGCCCACGTCCCGGACGCCTTCCCCGAGAAGGAAGGGTCTCTCCCGTCCGGCGTCTGAAGAGAGCATCCTCGATGGATCGGGGAGCGGTTCAGGAAAAGAGGGCGAGGTAAAAATTGTCGGACAGCCCAGGATTCCGCCCCTGCCCATCGGAAGGGCCGGGAGCAAAAATCCAAGGTCCACTGTCCTTCGGCGCACAGAACATCCAAGGCCTTTGTCCGTTTGTCCCAACCGGCGTCACCTCCCCCTCCCGGCCCATCGTCAAGGCGAAGGCGACAAAGCCACTGCACCGTCCCCGGCCCGGTACAGATGCAAAAAGCCGTCCCGACTGACTGCCGCCATGGAGGCCCTGAGAAGCCCCCATTAAGAGAACATTGACATTCTGCAACACCCGTCAGCGACTCCATCGAGTCCGCGCTCAGTCCGGCATGGAGCGCATGGCCTCCCGGCCTGCGCACAACCGAGTCCAACCTGACGGAAGTCATCCGACGAAACCGAAGCAAAAACAAGTGCCGTCACGTCCGGGAGCGATGCCCCAGCATCCCCCGTCTCGTCCGCCATCTGTTTTTGATGGCAGTGATGCCCCACGACCGGCAGCCACACGTGGCTGTCGCCACCACTCCCAAAGAGGTCGCTTCACCAAGGTTTCTTGCATGAAAAAGGATTCCACCAACCCCGGCATGGCGGCAGCCCTCCGAACCTGCCCCGTGACACCATGCCCAGTCCAACATGGAGACCGAGTCCGCGCTCAGTCCAACCGAGTCCGACATGGGGAGCAGGCCTCCGAGCCTGCGGCCTACTACCGTCCTATTCGAGTCATCCCAGAGCCCCGTAATCCCAATATTAACTAGAAAATCAGCGATTTGTCAATTTTTCAAAATCACGTGGTTTTCGTCCTATGTTGCAAACCAAATAAATTAACATTTTTAACAACATTAGTGAAAAATATATAGGCGCATTATTGTTATAACACATAGAGAGTTGAAGCGGAAACAGGCTCTGCTGAGGAGCAACCTGTCAGGAATAGACTCTTCGCTTTACACCGTAAAGTTTCGAGGGCCGGTCAGCACCGGTCCTTTTCTTTACGGGTTAAGCCGTGATGCCTAAAAAAAACCTAACCCAATAAAGATAAAACTTGTCCGACAAACTCCTATAAGCGGACGCGATGCCGCAGATTCACGTTCAGTGATCAAGTTATGTGCCGCAAACTGGTTAAAGCGGACGCGATGCCGCAACGAAAACCTGGCGGTAAGATAGTTTGGCCGTTCGTCGGACAAGTGTTTTTTTATTTGAGAATTCCGTTCTCATATTTATTGCCGGTACGAAGTACATACCGTATTCTGTTAACAAGTTTACGCGCGATTCGGATTATCGCGTTGTTGGACTTCAGTCCGCGTTTTTTGTAGTTTGTAAAGACCATCCCCATGGCGGGATCAAGTGCGACAGCCCGCCATGCGCTCTCTATGAGCAGGCTGCGCAGCATCCTGTTGCCCCTGACGGTAATGCCCAGGGTCGTCTTTTTGTCATCCGATGCCCTCACATCTGGCACCAGCCCCACATATCCTGCCAGATGGTCGTCGGACTCGAATCTGTTTATGTCCACGACATAGGCGCAGATGGCGGCCGAGTTCAGCCTGCCGATGCCGGGGATGCTCCTTATCAGCCCGTCCATTTCCTTATAACGGGGAAGTAGTTTGGTCAGTATGTCCCTGTCCGCTTTTTTCACAAGGTCCGACACGTGGCGCAGCTCGGAAATGTTGTCCAGCATTATGTCCCCTGAGACGGGGGCAAGCCGCGGTGCCACTTCCTCCTCCATCCACCCCAGGAACGCGCGGCTCCAGTGTCTCGTGGCGGATTTGAACTCCTCGGGATAACCGATCCCGTGACGGTGCAGGCTGCTCTTCAGGCGGTTCTTCAGGCGCGTGCGCGCTGTCACGAGACGGTTTCTCTGCGACAGGAGCTCCCTGTGGCTCTCCACGGTCTCGTCGGGCACGAAGATGGCCGTCAGGCCGCCCTCCATGAGATTGCGGCATATCTTGACGCAATCGACCGCGTCGGTCTTGCGCATGCGTTCTTTCTGGGAGTCCGAGATGTCGGCTGCGTGGAACACGATGTTGTCGATGCCGTGCTTCAGCAGTTCGCGGTGGGCGGAGAAGCCGCTGAAGCCACACTCGTATGCCGAGTGGTAGGTCGCTTCAGGGAACTCCCTGTCAAGATAGGCGCGTAATGCCCCGGCGTCTGCCGGCTGTGAGAACGGTTTCTTGCTGATGTGACGGGTGCGGACGCAGATGTGCCACTGCTTGAGATGAACATCTAGTCCGATGTATACGTTTTCCCCTTTGAAGGAAAGTTTGTAACTTTGCGTATCTTCTAACTTTCGCATAGGCTTGGTTTTATATTATTGGTACTAACTATAAAACTTTTAGCCTATGGCGAAAGTTTTTTAGTTTCGTACGTTTGACGCTGCAAACATACGAACTGGTTGATCTCGTGGTTCCCCGTGGTTTGAACCCACGAGTCCACGCTCAGTCCAAACAAGCATTCCGAATCCCAAGTAATCTGTTAGCCGTCATAACGATCAGGCGGCACTTCCACGGATGGCTGTCATTGCGGTAGGCCGCAATGATAAAAGAAACTCCAAAGAAAAAGGCTATTCAAACTGTCTTACCGGCAGTTTGAATAGCCTTTTTTTTGTTAGTAGGTGTTCGGATTCTCCAAATGAAATAAGTAAGTGTTCAGATTATTCCTATACATGGATTGTCAATATGAGGGACGGGATTTCGACTTGGGATGATGGCGTGATGGGGTTCCATCATAACTGAATCACGGGTTGAAATCCAGCGCTCAGATTGGATAAGACATGTATAGGAATAATCTGAACACTTGCTTAAGAGCTAATTGGCAGAATATAGCCTGTCTGGGGGCGCGAAATAACAAATCATACCCCTTTCGTTAACATTCTTGAATGTGTGTAAACATATTTCGCCGACTGCTACAACGGATAATGCACGTGGCGCGCCTCTATTTATAGTAATTTTGCATTCAGAAGCCACTTGCGCTTGCGGCCTGCCGAAACGAAAATTTTCCGATCGTGCCGTCCTCTCTCCGGAAAATGAAAAACTACATCCCCTACACACCTGTCAAACCCCAAAAAACAGAATTAAAAAACTACCATTAACAATATGAGACTACACTCAATCCCGACCTTCCTGCTCGCCGCCGTGCTGACAGCCTGCGGCTCGAGCAAGTACCAGAAGAATGACACCGGCATCACGGTGAACGTAGCGCAACAACAGGACACGGACGTCCGCAAAGTGCGCCTTCAGGTGTTTGGCGACAAAATCATCCGCGTCTCCGCCACCCCTGACAATGAATTCTCACAAGATACCAGCCTCGTGGTGCTTCCCTACCAAGGGAAGGTGAGCTTCGACGTGGAGGAGACCGATTCCACCGTTTCGGTCGTGACTTCTCAGATCAAGGCCACAGTCTCCCTCGCTTCCGGCGACGTCAATTTCTACGACAAGACAGGCCGACTCATCGTGAAAGAGGCTGAGGGTGGCCGCGAATTCTCCCCCATAGAGGTGGAGGGCACGAAAGGCTACACCGTGCGCCAGGTCTTCGAGAGCCTCGACGACGAAGAGGGCATCTACGGCCTCGGCCAGCACCAGAGCGATGAATTCAACTATAAAGGGAAGAACGAGGAGCTTTTCCAATACAACACCAAAGTCTCCGTCCCCTTCGTAGTCTCCACCAACAACTATGGCATCCTCTGGGATAGCTATTCCCTTTGCCGTTGGGGAAATCCCGAGAACTACAAGCAGCTCGGCGGCGTATTCAAGCTTTATGACAAAGAGGGGAAGGAGGGCGCCCTGACCGGCACCTACGTCCCCGCTGACAAATCCGCTACAACCCTCGTGCAGCGCGAAGACTCCATCTATTTCGAGCACCTTATCCGTGGCGACCTCGCCCACGTGGTCAACCTTCCCAAGGATTTCAATTTCGCCGGAAGCCACGTGACCTATGAAGGAGAAATCGAGGCTGACAAGACGGGCGAATACAAGTTCATAATGTATTATTCCGGCTACATGCGCATCCTTATCAACGGCGAGGAGGTGGTGCCCGAACGCTGGCGCACGGCCTGGAACCCCAACAGCTACAAATTCTCCTATAATCTTGAGGCCGGACAGCGTGTCCCCCTGAAGATTGAGTGGGAACCCAACGGCTCCGTGGCTTATTGCGGACTCCGCGCCTACGATCCCCGTGACCCGAAGGAACAGCTCGACATGAGCTGGTGGGGCGAGATGCAAGACGGCATCGACTACTATTTCATCTATGGCGACGACATGGACGACGTCATCAAAGGCTACCGCGAGCTGACCGGAAAGGCCCCCATCATGCCTAAATGGGCTATGGGCTACTGGCAAAGCCGCGAGAAATACAACACTCAGGAGGAGGTGCTCTCCACCCTCGCAGAGTTCCGCAAGCGTAATATCCCCATCGACAACATCGTCATCGACTGGCTCCACTGGAAGGAGGATTCATGGGGAAGCCATGAGTTCGACCGCGCACGTTTCCCCGACCCCAAAGGGATGGTGGACTCCATCCACGACATGCACGGCCGTGTCATGATCTCCGTATGGCCAAAGTTCTACACCACGACCGAACACTACAAGGAATTCGACGAGAAGGGCTGGATGTATAAGCTCCCCGTGCAAGACAGCATCCGCGACTGGGTGGGCCCCGGCTATCTCAGCTCCTTCTACGACGCCTACGACCCCGAAGCCCGCAAGCTTTTCTGGAACCAAATCAACGACCACTACATGCCCCTCGGTATCGACGCATGGTGGATGGACGCTTCCGAACCCAACGTCCGCGACTGCACCGACATACAATACCGCAAGGACCTCATCACCCCGACAGCCCTCGGCCCCTCGACGAAATATTTCAACGCTTATGCCCTTGAGAACGCCGACGCCATCTACAACGGCCAGCGCGGAGAGAACCACGACAAGCGCGTCTTCCTGCTGACCCGCTCAGGATTCGCCGGACAGCAGCGTTACTCCACGGCCACCTGGAGCGGCGACATCGCCACCCGCTGGGAGGACATGAAAGCCCAGATTTCCGCCGGACTCAACTTCTCCATGAGCGGGGTGCCCTGGTGGACGATGGATATCGGCGGTTTCTGCGTGGAAGACCGCTACGTGAAGGCTGCCGCCGAAAACCTCAAGACTGGCGCCGAGAACGCCGACATGAAGGAATGGCGCGAACTGAACACGCGCTGGTATCAGTTCGGGGCTTTCTCCCCGCTCTTCCGTGCACACGGACAATGGCCCTACCGCGAAATATTCAACATCGCCCCGGAGAACCATCCGGCCTACAAGTCGGTGGTCTACTACACCAACCTGCGCTACGACCTCATGCCTTACATCTACTCCATGGCCGGCATGACATATTTCGACGACTACACAGTGATGCGTCCTGTCGTGATGGATTTCACCGCCGACAAGGCCACCTACAACGTGCAGGATGAATATATGTTCGGCCCGGCGTTCCTTGTGGCTCCCGTCTATACCTACGGCGCACGCTCACGCGAGGTCTACTTCCCCAAAGGCGCGACATGGTATGACTTCTATACCGGCAAGGTCGTTTCCGACGGAGGCCAGACCCTGAAGATGAACGCTCCCTACGAGCAGCTTCCCCTCTACGTGCGCAGCGGAGCCATCGTGCCTTTCGGCCCGGCCATGCAATACAGCGACGAGAAACCCGCCGACGTGATCAACCTCTACGTCTATGCCGGGCAGAACGGGGAATTCACCATCTACGAGGATGAGAATCTCAATTACAACTACGAGAAGGGACAGTATGCGATGATTCCCGTCAGCTACGACAACGCGACGCGCACCCTGACAATCGGCGACCGCAAAGGGGAGTTCCCCGGAATGCTGAAGAGCCGCAAATTCAACGTCGTGCTTGTCTCCGCCGAGAATCCCGTAGGCTATTCCCGCGAAGTGAAGGGTCAGGAAGTGGCCTATTCAGGCAAGAAGCTCCAGGTGAAGCTCTGACAGTGTGGTAGATCCAAACACTAAATATTCAGCACCGGATCGCAAAAACTTCATTCATCTCCGGATACACACCGAATCAAAATGATAAAAAAAATAAAACAATTCTTCATGCTCATGTCAGTCCTTGCCCTCGCCCTCCCGGCGTTGGCGAGGACCGACAGTCGTGAGGTCTCCTTCAACAAGGGATGGCGTTTCTCGCTGTCGGATTCTCCGGCGATGTCCGCGCCCGGCTACGACGACTCCTCCTGGCGGAGCCTCTCCCTTCCCCACGACTGGGCGATAGAGGGGAAATTCAGCAAAGACAATCCGTCGGGCACCGGCGGAGGGGCTCTCCCCGGCGGCGTGGGCTGGTATCGCAAGACGTTCGACGTGCCCGCATCCTGGAAAGGGAAGGATGTCTATATCGACTTCGACGGCGCCTACATGAATGCCACCGTCTATATCAACGGCCATGAACTGGGCACGCGCCCGTATGGCTACGCCTCATTCAGCTACGACCTCACTCCCTGGCTGCATCCCGGCCGCAACGTCGTGGCCGTAAGGGTCGACAATGCCGAGCAGCCGAATTCCCGCTGGTACAGCGGTTGCGGAATCTACCGCAACGTCTGGCTGCGTGTGCTCGATCCTCTCCATATCGCCCTTTGGGGTACATTCGTGCGTCAGGACAAGGTGACCGACTCCAAGGTAGACCTCACGGTCATCACCGACATCGACAATACAGGAAAGAAAGGAAAGAAGGCGACGCTGACAACGGATATTGTCAGCCCAGATGGCCTTGTCGTGGCCACCGCCACGTCCCCCCTTCGACTGAAAGGAAAAGGCAGCCTGACGGTGGAGCAGCCAATGGCGTTCGTCAATCCACGGCTGTGGTCGGTCAAAGACCCTGTCCGTTATAAGGTGGTCAGCCGCATTGAGGCCGACGGAGAAACTATCGACGAACTCACCACGAAGACCGGATTCCGCTATCTCTCTTTTGACGCGCAGAAGGGCTTTTCGCTCAACGGCGAGAGGATGAAGCTCAACGGAGTCTGTCTCCATCACGACGCCGGAGCACTGGGTGCGGTGGTCAACAAGGCTGCCATCGCCCGCCAGCTGAAAATCATGCAGGAAATGGGGGCTAACGCCATTCGCTCCACCCACAATCCCCCCGCTCCCGAACTGCTCGAACTTTGCGACTCGCTCGGCCTGCTCGTGATGAACGAGACATTCGACATGTGGCGCAAGAAGAAGACCGCCCACGACTATGCCCGTTATTTCCCCGAATGGCATGAGAAAGACCTGCGCGACCTCGTGGTGCGCGACCGCAACCATCCCTCCGTCATCATATGGAGCATCGGCAACGAGGTGCTTGAGCAATGGAGCGACGCCAAGGCCGACACGCTCTCTCTCCAACAGGCCAACCTCATCCTTAACTTCGGACACGAAAAGGATATGCTCGCCTCCGAAGGCGACTCCCTTTCGGTCAATTCCCTGCTGACAAAGAAGCTCGCCGACATGACCCGGGAGCTGGATCCCACGCGCCCCGTCACGGCCGGATGCAACGAACCCGATCCGGGCAACCACCTCTTCCGCTCGGGCGCCCTCGACATAATCGGATTCAACTACCACGACGACTGGTTTAAGGACGTTCCCAAGAATTTCCCCGGAAAGCCGTTTGTCGTCACCGAGAGTGTCTCCGCGCTCCAGACCAGAGGCTACTACCGTATGCCCTCCGACAGCATGTATGTCTGGCCGAAGCGCTGGGACATACCGTTTGAAGATCCGTCGTTCTCCTGCTCAAGCTACGACAATTGCCACGTGCCCTGGGGCAACTCCCATGAGGGGACGATGCGTCTCGTGGAGGACAATGATTTCATCATGGGACAGTTCGTCTGGACCGGCTTCGATTATCTCGGAGAGCCCACGCCTTTCGGCTGGCCGGCGAGAAGTTCATATTTCGGGATAGTGGACCTTGCAGGGTTCCCGAAGGATTCCTACTACATGTATCAGAGCCGCTGGATGCCGGAGAAGAACGTGCTTCATCTTCTTCCCCATTGGAATTGGAAAGAGGGTCAGGACGTGGATGTCTGGGCTTATTTCAACAATGCCGACGAGGTGGAGCTTTTCCTCAACGGTGAGTCGCAGGGTGTCAGGAAGCCCGACGGAAAGAGCTACCACGTATGGTGGCGTCTGCCGTTTCGGCCGGGTGAGCTTGTGGCCGTCAGCCGCAAAGGCGGGAAGGAAGTAATGCGCGACACTGTCCGCACCGCCTCCGAGCCTTATGCCATCCGTCTGACCCCCGACCGCAAGGAGATAGCCGCCGACGGCACCGACCTCAGCTACATCTCAGTAGAGATAGTCGACAAGGATGGCAATCTCTGCCCGTGGGCCGAGAATCTTGTGGAATTTAAGGTGGAGGGACCCGGCTTCAACGCCGGGGTCGACAATGGTTCGCCGATCTCGCTTGAGCCTTTCAAGGCCGATAATCGCAAGGCTTTCTATGGGAAAGCCTTGCTGATTGTGCAAAACGACGGAAAGAGCGGCGATATCAAAGTCAGTGCCTCCTCTCCCGGACTTAAGGAATCAAACTTTACAATAACATCAAAATGAATATTAGATCTTTAATTTTGACCGTCGCGCTCACAGCGACGGCATATCCCGCCTTGGCGGAGAAACCTACTTACCAGAATGAAGACGCACAGCTGGAGCAGAGGGTGGAGGATGCGCTCAAGAGGATGACCCTTGAGGAGAAAGTGGCCCTTTGCCACGCCCAGAGCAAGTTCTCAAGCGCGGGTGTGCCGCGGCTGGGCATCCCCGAGCTTTGGATGAGCGACGGCCCCCACGGCGTCAGGATGGAGATTAACTGGAACGACTGGGGACACTCCAACTGGACCAACGACTCCGTCACGGCTTTCCCGGCCCTGACTGCCCTTGCCGCCACCTGGAATCCGGAGATGTCGGCCCTCTACGGGAAAAGCCTCGGAGAGGAAGCCCGCTACCGCGAGAAAGACGTGATGCTCGGCCCGGGTGTCAACATCTACCGCACGCCCATCAATGGCCGCAACTTCGAATACATGGGGGAGGACCCTTTCCTGGCCGGAGAGATGGTGGTGCCCTACATTCAGGAGATGCAGAAGAACGGCGTGGCTGCCTGCGTGAAGCATTATGCCCTCAACAATCAGGAGAAATGGCGCGGCACTGTTGACGTCGAAGTCAGCGACCGTGCGCTCTATGAGATATATCTTCCGGCCTTCAAGAAGGCCGTGGAGGATGGCAAGGTGTGGAGCATAATGGGCTCCTACAACCGCTATCAAGGTCAGCACGCCTGCCACAACAAGCGTCTGCTCCAGGACATCCTGCGCGATGAATGGGGATTCGACGGAGTCGTGATCACCGACTGGGGCGGCGCCCACGACACGAAGGAGGCCGCTCTCAACGGTCTGGACATAGAGATGGGTTCCTACACCAACGGTCTGACCTCGGAGAGCGATTTCGGCTACAACGACTACTATCTCGCCGATCCCTATCTGAAGATGCTGAAAAGTGGGGAGGTGCCGATGAGCACAATCGACGACAAGGCCCGCAACATCCTACGGCTGATTTTCCGCACGGCCATGAACACCAAGAAGCCGTTCGGCTCGCTGACCACTCCGGAACATTATGCCGCCGCCAAGAAAATAGGCGACGAATCCATCGTCCTGCTCAAGAATTCGGGCATACTTCCTCTCGACCCCGCGAAATACAAGAACATCCTCGTAGTGGGAGACAACGCTGTGCGCAAGCTGACCGACGGCGGAGGTTCCTCGGAGTTGAAGGTGAAGGATTATGTGTCGCCTTTGGAGGCTATCAAGGCGGTCTACGGTCCGGGCGTGAAATTCGCGCAGGGCTACAAGGCCGGACGCTCGATGTATGAGAGGGAAGACACCATCCCCGCCTCGGAGCAGGAGGCCTTGAGAGCCGAGGCTGTCAGGATGGCCAAGGATGCCGACGCCGTGATTTTCATCGGCGGACTCAATAAGAACGCGTGGCAGGATTGCGAAAGCACCGACCGCCGCGAGTATGAGCTTCCGTTCATGCAGAATGAGTTGATAGAGGCTCTTGCGGCTGCCAACCCTAATCTGATCGTGGCCAACATGACGGGAAATGCCTACGAGATGCCTTGGGTGAAGGATATACCCGCGATTCTCCATATCTCATATCTTGGTACGATGGGCGGCGCAAGCGTTGCAGACGCGATTTCCGGCAAAGTGAATCCATCCGGCAAGCTCCCGTATTCCATTCCTGTCCGCCTGACCGACAACGCAGCCATGTCGTTTGGGGAGGAATCATATCCCGGAATAGAGATGGGCGGCGGCGACACCCGTCAGGGCTGGGGCAACAACCCGGTGCAGAAGTACAAGGAGGATATCCTCGTGGGCTATCGTTGGCACGACACCAAGAAGATTCCGGCTCTCTTCCCCTTCGGCCACGGCCTGAGCTACACGACCTTTGAATATGGCAAACCGACGGTCAGCTCCACGAAGATGGATGCCGACGGGACAATCTCTATTGACGTGCCGGTCACCAACAAGGGCGACCGTCAGGGAAGTGAGGTCGTGGAGCTTTACATATCGGATTTGAAATCCTCCGTGCTGCGTCCCGTGAAGGAGCTTAAGGGCTTCGACAAGGTGGCATTGGCTCCCGGAGAGACAAAGGTTGTCAGATTCGAAATCAAGCCTGATGCCTTGAAATATTTCGACGACAAGGCGCATCAATGGGTGGCGGAGCCGGGCAAGTTCAAGGCCCTGATAGGAGCGTCGTCAACCGACATCCGTCAGACCGTCCCATTTGAATACGAAGCAAAAAAATGACGCAAATCTCCAGATGACAGAGCCGCCGCGGCAAGGCAATTGCCTGCCGAAAAAATTCCCGTGATTAAAGCGGCTCCTACAGGTAAAAAAGATTTTAGGTAAAAGGCCCGGACGGAATTTCCCGCCCGGGCCTCCGCATGTATGTAAAGCATATTCCTTAAGGAATATGGGGAGTTTTCTTAGCGCTCCTTAACTCGATAATCCTTTGCTCTAATATTTGCCACTGTCTTTTAGTCGATTTTGAAGATATATTTTCAAAAAGTGAATTTTTTGTAATTTTTAGAAGATATATCTTCTAAAATTATTGTCTTTGTGGGAAATTGTATGTATAGCTTATGAAACAAATAAGTAGGATCGTCTGGGCTACACTGTCTATGTTGGTTGCCTACGCAACGGAGAGGTAGATTTCGTAGCCAACAAAGGCGATGATACTGTGTATATTCAGGCTACATATCTTCTTAGTGATGATTCAACCATCAAAAGGGAATTTGGCAATCTGAAGGAGATTAGGAATAATTATCCTAAATACGTAGTGTCGATGGATCCGTTTCAATCGGAATCCAATCTCGATGGAATCCATCATCTACACTTACGTTCCTTCCTGAAAAAAGAGCAATTATGAGAAAGCAATCTAAATATTTGCTCAATCCTTTCGTAGCGTATTGTGCATCATGCGATTATGCGAAGGTCCGGACGGTCACTCCGTTCGGGCCTTCGCATCCACTGCAATCCGATTTTACAGCACCCAATGGGGTGATTTTTCTCTGACGTGGGGGTGGGGTCAGATGTCGTAGAAGCGGTCGAGGAGGTCTTTGCGGTAGATTTTGGAGATTTTTATGTCGGAGGAGTTGTCGAACGGGGGGAGAAGCACGCATCTGTCGGAGGAGATCATCGAGATGTAGGAGACGTTGACGATGAACGATTTGTGGGTCCTGACAAACTCCGGGAAACGCGAGAGGATCGATTCCGAGGTGGTCTGGCGGCGCAGGATATGATGGCGGAAATCGTTGAGCACTACTTCCCATAATTTCCGCTCGCTATGGTATTTGAAATATACGATGTCGCAGACATTGACGATGAGCCGGTCGTTGGTCACGGTGATGATTGAGAGGGCCTTCTTTTCCGGGATCGGTGCTGCCACGGCGCTACGGGATTGTATGGCAGTCGCGGTTTTGACAGAGGCGAGGTAGCGATGAAGGATAATCGAAAGCTCCTCATTGTCCACGGGTTTTAGCAGGAAGTCGAAGGCATGTGTCCTTATGGCGCTGATCATGTATTTCTGATAAGCCGTGTAGAACACGATTTTAGTGTCGGGCGATGCCTCCTTTAGTGCAGCGAGGCTGTCGATTGCTGATTCGTCGTTGAGCTGGATGTCGAGAAAAAGTATGTCGGGCTTTGATTTGCCCGTTATCTCGATAGCCGATTGCGCCGACGTGGCTGACGCTGCCACCGTGATTCCGAAATTCCTGTTCAGCACGTCGGCAAGTGCTTTTATCGCATTGGGGTCATCGTCGACGATGGCGATTGTCAAGTCTTTTATCTCTTTTCTATCATTTTGCATGGCAGTGGGATGTCTTGATTAAGTGTAGTGGGGCCTAAGCCGGCCAAAACTTGGACTATGACTGTAATGTATTAATTATCAATTAATTGTATAAATTGGGGGGGGTAAACGAAATCATTGGGAATGGAGAGGGAGGCCATTTTGCCTGCTTTCTCGGGATTGTCGGTCCAGTCGTCGAGGCTGAACCGGATTTTCCGCCGCTTCTTCTCGTTGAGAATCTGGAGAGTGCCCGATATGATCTTCAATCCCTGACGGGTGGATTCAGAATCCGGCTTTATCCCCGGGGCGGCATTGTTGCAGACCTCCATGACAATGTCCTCCCTGTCGCGACGCACCCTGATTTCAAGAATCCTCCTAGCGTCGGGAGGAAGCGATGCGAATCCGTGCTTGAAAGCGTTTTCCACGAAAATCTGGAGCGACATCGAAGGGAGCGTCACGTCGTCGGGATTGATTTCGGGGTCGATTTTCTTAACGTATTCCACCGGGCCGGTCTGCGAGTCGCTTTTCAATGCCACGAAATTGTCGATGAAGTCAAGCTCATCTGAGAGGGAATCGGTCAGATGGTCGGACATCATCTGCTGTTGCCTCAGCAGATGGATAAGGCGCGAAGCGCCTGTGCCGGGGGCGATATGGTTGGCTAAAATCTCGTTGTTGAGGATATTGTAGATGAAATGCGGTGTGATGCGGTTTCTGATGCTCTTCATCCTCAGATCGAGAATCTTCCTGACCATCCTCTCCTCCCTGTCGCGCGACATCCTTCTCAAAAGGATAATCACGGCCACGAGAAGCGCAAGCAGAATAGCAGCGAGGACGATGATGGTGTAGCTGAAGACGAGTTTGTCGTTGTATTCCTCCGCCTCGTTGCGCAGGTTATTCAGTTTGGCGTCGTGTTGATACGTCAGCAGGGCGGCCTCCGCGCTCATTTTGATTTGGGCGTTTCGGATGGAGTCTTCGAGGGCATGATATGAATCCAGAGCCTCGTATGCCCGTTTCCAGTCGCCGACGCGGGCAAAAAGCCGCCTTTCGAGGTCGTGGCGAAGCGAATGTTGCTCCGGGCGGGTAGAGGGAAGAAGGGGATTGTCGGCGAGCATACGAAGCGCCTCTGCGGTTTTGCCCGTGGATAGGAGCCAGTCGATTTTCTGGGTCTTCACGTGGGTGGCGGCGTAGTCGTTGGGCTGCACGTTGGAGAAGAAATCGATGTTCTCCTCTATAAGCGGTGCGGCCTTGTCGTTCATGCCGAGTTTGAGATAGACGTCGGAAAGGTTGGCATCGCAGAAATGTTTTTCCCAAGAATATTCAGGCTTCTCGTCGAGCATGGAATCGAGCGCGAGATACACCTTCAGCGCGCCGGCGTAGTCCTTGCCGTAGAAGTAGTCGTTGCCTCGGTTGTTGTAGTATTGGAATCGTTCGTTGAATCCCATGTAGGGCATGAGTTGGGCAGCGCGGTCCCACCAGATGCGGCTGTTGTCGAAATCCCGCATTGCGGTGTAGTCGGAAGCGATTCCCATGTATATCGCGAGCCGGTTGTTGTTGTCGGTCGCGATGGAGTCTGCCAGAGAGTTTGCGAGCATGTAGAATTCCATAGATTGGTCGAACTTCCCTATATTCTTCATGGCGTCGGCCATATTGGAGTAGGCCATCAGCAGCGATTCTTTGTCGTCGATTCCCCGTGCGCAATCAATCCCCTTTTTCAGATACAGGAGTGAGGAATCAGGGTCGAAACGGTATTGACTGAATGAAGCGGCCTTGGCTTGGATGGCGTCGAAGAGAAATACGGAGCGGCGTTGCGATTCGGGCTTCGACGCCACGTAGCGCATCACTCTTTCAGCCTTCGCGTCGAGGCTGTCGATGCGTGCGCTGTAGTAGTCGAGGGATGTGGCGATGCTCAGGGCTTCGTAGTAGGAGTCGCTGTCGGGAGCGTTTTTAAGTCTGTCGTGGAGCAGGGAGTCGGCTTTTGCGAGTTGTCCGTCGAAAATGAATGAGGAGACTTCTCCTTTGAGTTCTCCGCGCGGGGATTTGTCAGCGGATTTGTCGCCACATGCTGTCAGGAGGATGCAGCAAGTGGCGAATGCGGCAGTCAGGAAGCTTAGTGTCCGGAGTTTGTGCAGGCAGGTTGTCATCAGCGGAAGATGAATGTCGGGTTGTAGAGTATGGTCTTTATTTTAGATGATGTCAATCAAAAGATGATTAATTTCTGAGGCAAAAAAACGACAGATACGTTTTTGTAATTGCAAATTTACGTAAAAATATCTAAACAGCACACTAAAAAGGGGATAAATATCACGGCTGACGCATCTTAATTTTTTACAAAATCAAAACTTTTTAAGGCATAAAGTAGATAGTCGTTGTCCCATCCGGCTCTCTTCCTATGGCCTTTTACCCCCATCGAGGATACCTTTGCGTTCTTGATTATATTCAATCCAATGCGGTTAAGCAGAGAAAAATTCTGAGCGGCATTATCCTTTTGTTTACGCGAGGCATCATCGCCGAAAGCGACATCCAATGTCCAGTGCAGTTGATTCTCAACGCTCCAGTGTGTCCTTATCGAATGATTAATATATTGAGCGTCAGCTTCAAGGCTCGACAGGTAATATCTGGTCTCCTTATGGATCTGCCCTGACTTCACATCGCGTGTCCGGGATTCTATTTTCACGATGCTTTTAAGACCTGCCCATTTGTCTTTGTCGATAATGTTGTCGAGGTTTGTTATGACCGAACAGGTTCTTGTCTCCTCCCGTCCATGAGCCTTGCCCTCCATGGTGTGATCCGATGAAGGCTTAATATATGTGAAAGAACCGCTGACACGGTCGAGCATTTCAGGCTGATTCCCCTTCAAAGCGAGGATATAATCGGCTCCGCGCTCTATTATTGTCCTGGCAATCTCCGTCTGGCAGCCCATGGCATCGATCGTGACTATGCAGTTCTTTAGCTCAAGGATGCGCAGCAGCCTGGGTATGGCTGTAATCTCGTTGCTCTTTCCGGCGACCTTTTCCTGCGCGAGCAACAGGTTGTTGGCCGATGCCCACGCGCTTACAAGGTGGGTGTATGTGCCGGTGCCGTCATCGCTGCTCCCGCGCATACATTTGCCGTCTATGGCAACCACTTCGCCGTCCGTCAATTCTGCTATGCTCCTGGTCCATGCGACAAAGGAACCGTTCAATTCCTTGGGATCCAACATGCTGATTACCCGGTTGAAAGTGTCGTGCGACGGTATCCCGTTAGGCAGGTGGAGGAATTTCTCAAGCCAGTCAATCTTGGCGTTGCCGTAGTCCTCTATCTCATTCCAGCCTTCAGCTCCGCAGATGACTGCGCAAAGCGATATAAACAGGATGGATTCAAGACTGTGTTTTTGCGTCCGAAGGACTCTGGGATCTGTCACTGAAGAGAAGAATGCTATTGGGGTATTGGTGTTCGTCATATCTCAACAACGGATATAGACCGATTTAAATTGGACAATAGCCGTTAAGTTTATTTAAGATGCGTCTGCCCTGGGATAAATATAGAATGGCGAGTATGCTTTGAGAAAGAAAAAATAGCCTTTTGGCAATGAAAATGGCTGACTTGTTGCAAGAAAACGGCCTTTCGTTGCAAAAAAGCGGAAAAGGGGGATTGTGGGAGGAGGAAAAAAGGATTAATTTTGTGAAGATACTCAACCAGAATTGACAGCTTCAATTACGGTGAACATCATAGCTTTTTACTTGTTCATTTTCAAGACCGGAGTCCCGAGAAGGGATCCGGTCTTCTGATATTCAGCTGTTTCTTTATTTTGAATTCTTGGAGTAGAATTCCGAGAGCTGGTCGGAGATTTGGGTCATCCCGTTGCGGTTGGGGTGTCCGGCTGTCTTGTCGATGTCTTGCAGTTGCAGCCAGGGTATTCCGAGACGGTCGCAAGCTTCTACGATGGAGGAGGTGACGCTCTCTTTCAGGCCGTCGTTGATAAGATAGATTATTTCGGCGTTGGGGTGACGGTTTTTGAGATAGGTCAGCATGTAAGCGAGGGCAGGGCGGAATTCCTTCCTGTTGCCTCCGTTGACGTCCTGCCAGTTGAATTCTCCGAGTGGCGAACCGGCCCAGGAGTCGTTGGTGGCTCCGAAAATCAGGATTACGTCGGGGCTTCCGAGATTTTTCATTCGTGTGATGAAAGCTCGTTCGGAATAATCGTTGCCCTGGTAGCCGGTGGTGGAGACGGTGGAGCCGGAGTATGAATTGTTTTTTTCGAGCAGCAGGCCGTTTTTGGAAATGAACTGGTGCCACCAAGTCTGGCTGACATCATTGACGTCTGTCTGTTTGGCCTTCGGTTTGGCATAATACCATAGTTGATTGGAGGAAGGTTCCATGAATCCTTCGAAAGTAGAATAAGAGTCACCGAGCACTGACACGCTTTTGCGCGATTGTGCGAAGACGGGGAAAAGCAGCAGCAAGGCTGCAAAGAATGCGAATAATTTCTTCATGACATTATATTATATTCAGTTTTTGTTTGCAACTGCAAAATTATTAAATTGTTTCCGAATAAAGAAATAAAAGCTGGAATGTTATTCTGTAGAGTCAAGTGGCAAGTGTAAAATTAGCAAATCATTCGGAAGAACTCAATTTTCGGTGTTGAAAAACCTAATTTTTTTCCTCGGTCTCTCATTGATTTGGTACTGAACTTTGTTAAGTTGATCCTGGGAGACAAGTCTGAAATCAGTGCCTTTCGGGAAATATTCTCGCAATATCTTGTTCATGTTTTCAATCGCGCCCTTTTGCCCTGAGCAATACGGGTCTGCGAAATAAACGGTACAGTCCAAGGCGTTACAGATATTCTTGTGATTCATAAACTCAACACCATTGTCTGTTGTAATGGTATGTATAAACTGCTTGTATGGCAGTAATAATCGAATGACAGCTTCCTCAACATCGGCCGGTTTCTTAGATGGGAGCTTTGTCTGAATGAAGAAGTTCCGGCTACGTTCGATTATGGTCAGGACAGCACTTTTCTGTTCGGCTCCGACTACCAGATCCATTTCCCAGTCTCCAAATCTTTTGCCGTCGGCCTCGGCCGGACGGTCATGGATTGAAACCCTGTCTGGTATCATGGATTTTCCTGCCGTCTTGTATGGCTTGGCCTGATGTCTGCGATGTTTCATTCCATGATGCGTGTACTGGCTATACTTCTCAAGGTCTGACCTTATTTCCTGATATATACGTTCATGGGATATCTGTATGCCCTCCAGTTTGAGTTTGCCGGATATCTGTTCGGGAGACCATCTTTTCTCGACAAGCAGCTTCATGGCACGTTCCAGAACACCGGGCTTGAGCGCTGTGTTCCTAACTATACGCTCCCGTCTTTCCTTCGCCATCTCATTTGCCAGCCCGGGACTGTAGCCGCCTCTCTTGTTACGGTTGCGTTTGAGTTCGCGACAGACGGTAGACGCCGCAATCTTTTTTGCGGGAGCCGTATTTCCTTTTAATGCCGCCTCTTCTTCGCGAAGGCGGTTCAACTCGTCTGCTATGGCCTGAAGCGAAGAACCATTTTGGCGCATGGCAGAAATTGTGTATCTTTGCGCAAGGGTTAATTGATTGTACATGAGCAATACAAAATTAATTAATCTTCGGGAGACTTCGGTCTCCCTTTTTGTTTTTTTGTATTGCCACTATGGGAAAGGTTTTCTTAGCCATGGCCGCCGTCTAAAATTATGAAAACGGAGCTGCCGCAAGACAGCCCCGTCTGTTTCCACGATTTCAGCGTGGCGGATGAATCTATTGCTTGGTCGAGTTGCTCCTCAGCAGGGCTCGCCTCCTCTTCGATCCACGGGGCAAAGTTAACACTTTCCCTTGAATCTACATCATTTAGGCTCCATAGCGTTGCACTTCGTTTTGGAATATACATGTTTTAGAGAAATTCGAGAAAACATTGTAATTTTTATGCTATGACAGGGTTAAATTGCTATGTTAAAAGGGAACAGGCGCTGCCGAATGGCAACGCCTGTTGATATAAAGAGACTTGAAAAAAATTCGGTTTATTCTTTATATTTCTTGAGGATTACGGCTGCATTGTGGCCGCCGAAACCGAAGGTGTTGGAAAGCACGGCATTGATGTCGCGTTTCTGAGCCTTGTTGAAGGTGAAGTTGAGGTCATAGTCCACTTCGGGGTCGTTGTCTCCCTCCTCATGGTTGATAGTGGGGGGGATGATACCGTCGGTGATGGCTTTTACGCTGAAGAGGGCCTCAAGGGCTCCTGCGGCACCGAGAAGGTGGCCGGTCATAGACTTAGTGGAGCTGAGGTTGATCTTATAAGCGTGGTCGCCGAATACTTCCTTTATAGCTTTCACCTCGCCACGGTCGCCTACGGGAGTCGAAGTGCCGTGGAGGTTGATGTAGTCGATATCTTCGGGCTTCATACCGGCGTCGTTGAGAGCGTTCTCCATGACAAGCTTCGCTCCGAGACCCTCGGGATGTGTGGCCGTGATGTGGTAGGCGTCGGCGCTCATGCCTCCGCCCACTACCTCTGCGTAGATATGCGCACCGCGAGCCTTGGCGTGCTCAAGCTCTTCGAGCACGAGGGCGGCGGCTCCCTCTCCGATGACAAAGCCGTCGCGGCTTCCGGAGAAAGGACGTGATGCCCCCTTGGGGTCGTCGTTTCTCGTAGACAGGGCCTTCATCGAGTTGAAACCGCCTACGCCAGCAGGGTAGATAGCGGCTTCAGCACCACCGGCAACGATGGCGTCGGCCATGCCGAGGCGCACGTAGTTGAAAGCGTCGATGAGAGCGTTGTTGGAAGATGCGCAAGCAGATACGGTCCCGAAGTTTGGTCCGCGGAAACCGTGGTCGATGGAGATATGGCCGGCGGCGATGTCGGCAATCATCTTAGGAATGAAGAAAGGGTTGTATTTAGGACCCTGCTCCTCGCCGTTGATCGCAAAATAACCGGCCTCCTCCTCAAACGTGTGAAGACCGCCTATTCCAGCGGCGAAAATCACTCCGACGCGGTTTTTATCAACATTCTCATTTTCAAGACCGGAGTCGTTGATGGCCTCATCCGCAGCCACGAGGGCATACATAGCGTAGAGGTCGAGCTGACGGGCTTTCTTGCGGTCGAAATGGTCGGCCGGGTTGAAATCCTTCACCTCGCAAGCGAATTGGGTCTTGAATTTCGACGCATCAAAATGCGTGATAGGCCCCGCTCCGCTGACGCCGTTGACTGCATTTTCCCATGTAGTCTTGACGTCGTTGCCAATAGGAGTTAGCGCACCGAGCCCGGTTACTACAACTCTTTTTAATTCCATATCGGGAAATTGGTGTGGGATAGGGGTTTGAAATTATTTCTGGTGCTCCTCGATGTAGGAGATAGCGTCGCCGACAGTCGTGATCTTCTCAGCGTCCTCGTCGGGAATCGTGATGCCGAATTCTTTCTCGAATTCCATGATGAGCTCTACGGTGTCGAGAGAATCAGCGCCGAGGTCTTTGCTGAACTCAGCTGCGGGAGTAACTTCGTTTTCGTCAACTGTCAGTTTGTCAACGATGATAGCTTTCACTCTTGATGCTATGTCTGCCATAACGTATAAAAATTAGTGTTGTTAATTAATGTTTTTGTTTAATTAGGCTGCAAAGTAAGTGAAAAAATTCCAATTGAGGAAATTTTTCAGTAAAAATTGCACGGAAAACTGAAACTTGTGCAAAAAAAACAGCGACCGAAGCCGCTGTTTTCGAGAGTTAACCAATTTACGCCATCCCGACCATCGCTTGTGCGAAAGATCAAGGATGGCTTTACCGTAGGGGTCAGACGGTCCAGGTCTCGGCCGTCTTCATGACCATGTCGCGTAGAGACGTGAATCCTTTTTTCTCCCGGATTTCCTTCACCTGGGCTTCGACGTCGGCCTCATAGCTCGGTCCCTCCACGTCGCGGATCACTCCGAGGGCGAGGGGAAGATCGTGGCCGTCCATGAGCGCGAGCTGGCGATGGAGCATGTCGTCGGGCGTGGTAGCGTCGTGAACGAGCACGTCGTCGAGCGTATAGCCGTCCTGACCGATCTTCACGGCTTTCAGGGCGAATCCGTCTCTGACGAGACCCTTGTCGTTCTCCTTGCCGAAGACCATCTTCTCGCCGTGGCGAAGCGTGATGGTGCGCTCGGCGCGCACCTCCTTGTCGGAGAGCCATGTGTGGATGCCGTGGTTGAAGATGACGCAGTTCTGGAGCACCTCTACTACGGCGGCGCCCTTGTGGCGTGCGGCCGCCACCATGATTTCCCTGGTCGTGTCGAGCGAGATGTCGAACCCGCGTGCGAAGAAGCGTCCGCGAGCCCCGAAGACGAGTTCGGCGGGGATGAAGGGGTCTTCGGTCGTGCCGTAGGGCGACGACTTGGAGACGAATCCACGGTCGGACGTCGGGGAATACTGCCCCTTCGTCAATCCGTAGATCTTATTGTTGAAGAGAAGGATGTTGATGTCGATGTTGCGGCGGAGGGCATGGATGAAATGGTTGCCGCCGATGGCGAGGCCATCGCCGTCGCCCGAAATCTGCCAGACGGTCAGGTCGGGGCGTGAGGTCTTGACGCCTGTGGCTATGGCGGCAGCACGTCCGTGGATCGTGTGCATGCCATAGGTGTTCATATAATAAGGGAGGCGGGAAGAGCATCCGATGCCGGAGATTACGGCCGTGTCCTTCGGGGCCACGCCGATCTCGGCCATAGCCTTGTGGAGCACGTTGAGGATGGCGTGGTCGCCGCATCCGGGGCACCAGCGAGCCGTCTGCTCGTTTTTGAAGTCGGCAGGTGTAAAGGTCTGTGTCTTGTTGTCTTCCATAAGGCTTATGCTTGTGCTAAATGGTTTTTGACTCCGTCTACGATCTCTTTGACGAGGAATGGCTGTCCCTCGATCTTGTTTATGCGCAGGATCTCCTTCCCGGGGAGGTGCATCTGCAGATAGTCGGCAAACATGCCGGTGTTGAGCTCAGCCACGATGATGCGGTCATACTTGCGGAGCGTCTCCAGGGCGTTCTTGGGAAGGGGATTGATATATCGGAAATGGGCGAGGGCCACGGGGGTGCCTTCGGCGTTAAGCTCGGAGGCGGCCGTCAGGATATGTCCGTAGGTGCCCCCCCATCCTACGAGGACGGTGTCGGCGTCGGGATTGCCCTGGACGGTGAGCTCCGGGATGTCGTTGGCGATGCGGGCGATCTTTTCGCGGCGCACCTTCACCATTCGCTCATGGTTGGGGCCGTCGGTGGAGATGACGGATGTGTTGAAGTCTTTTTCCAGACCGCCCACGCGGTGCATGGCTCCGGGGGTGCCGGGGATTGCCCAATAGCGAGCATATGTCTCCGTGTCGCGGTCGAACGGTTTCCATCCGTTGGCCACCTGTTCCTGCGTGACGAAGTTCGGCTTGATTTCCGGGAAATCGTTCTCTTCGGGCAGGCGGAACGCCGAGGAGCCGTTGGCGATAAAGGCATCGGTCAGGAGGATGACTGGGGTCATGTGCTCGAGCGCGATCCTTGCGGCCTCGAAAGCCATCGTGAAGCAATCCGTGGGGCTTGCGGCGGCGAGCACGCAGAGTGGGCTTTCGCCGTTGCGGCCGTAGAGGGCCTGCATGAGGTCGGTCTGCTCGGTTTTTGTCGGCAGGCCCGTAGAAGGGCCGCCGCGCTGCACGTCGATGACCACGAGCGGGAGCTCGGCCATGACGGCCAGTCCGATGCCCTCTCCCTTTAGGGCGAGGCCCGGACCGGAAGTGGTGGTGACGGCGAGATGTCCGGCATAGGATGCACCGATTGCGGAGCAGACTCCGGCGATCTCATCCTCCATCTGGCATGCCTTCACTCCGAGGTCCTTGCGTTTTGCAAGCTCATGGAGGATGTCGGTGGCGGGGGTAATGGGGTAGGAGCCGAGAAACAGCGGGCGTCCGCTCTTTTCCGAGGCGAGGATAAGGCCCCAGGCGGTGGCGGTGTTGCCGTTGACGTCGGTATATGTTCCGGGGATGGCGGCTTCGGTCTCGATGCGATAGGTCGGCATAGAGGCGTGGGTGTTGTGGCCGTAGTCCCATCCGGCGTGGATCACTTTTTCATTGGCCTCATAGACGGCGGGCTTCTTCGCGAACTTAGCCTTGAGCTTTGCGAGCACCTTGTCGACCGGACGGTCGAGGAGCCAGCAGATGAGTCCGAGGGCAAGCATGTTCTTGCATTTCATGATCGCCTTGATGTCCATGCCTGTGCCTTCGAGCGTATGCTTCAGAAGCGTAGTCATGGGGACGAGCATGATTCTCGCCGGGTCGATGCCGAGCTCGGCGATCGGGTCGTCAGTGGCATAGAGGGCCTTTTTGAGGTTGGCGGGGGTGAAAGAATCTCCGTCGCAGATGATGATTCCTTCAGGTTTCAGATACTTAAGGTTGGTCTTCAGTGCCGCCGGGTTCATAGCGACGAGCACGTCGGCCTTGTCGCCCGGGGTGTGGACATTTTTTCCTACACTGACCTGGTATCCGGAGACGCCGCTCAGCGACCCCTGCGGGGCGCGGATTTCAGCCGGATAGTCTGGGAAGGTAGAGATGAGGTTCCCTTCGCCGGCAGAGACGTTGGAGAAGATGTTGCCGGCAAGCTGCATACCGTCGCCGGAGTCGCCTGAGAAGCGGACCACTACCTTGTCGATAGTCTTGACATTCGTAGGTTGTAGCATAATGTTATGATGTATTATGCGAGGCGGGGATTGGCCGTCCCGATTAAATTATAAATCGTCGCAAAGTTAATAAAAATCTTTGCAATAAGATAAAAAATAAAGAAATATTTCCTTAATTTTTAGAAGCTGTCCTGACAATAAAATCATTTCCTAAAATTGCTTTGCTTTCGCCTCCGACAAACCGGCTACGCCGGGAAGCCTCTTTCGGAGGCTTGTCGGCCTGACGAGAAAATCCGCGCTCGCTGAAAGAGGCTTGTTGGAGGTGAAAAAGCGCAGGTCAGAATGTGCTGCCGTAGTTGGCGCGGTCGAGGGAGCGATAGCCGATGGCTTCGGCTATGTGGACGGCGAGGACGGATTCGGAGCCGTCGAGGTCGGCGATGGTGCGCGCCACGCGCAGAATGCGGTCGAAGGCGCGGGCGCTCATGTTGAGGCGCGTCATGCGCTCCTTCAATTTGGCAAGCCCCTCTTCGTCGGGCCAGGCGAATTTGTGGAGCAGGCGGGAGTTCATCTGGGCGTTGCAGTAGATCCCTTTCTCCCCTTGGAAACGCAGCTGCTGTACGGCCCTTGCCCTGACCACGCGCTCGCGAATCGCCGCGCTGCTCTCCGACGGCGTCTTGTCGGCCATGTCGTCGAACCCTACGGGCTGTATCTCCACCTGGATGTCGATACGGTCGAGCAGCGGACCGGATATGCGGTTCATGTAGCGGTTGACTGCGCCTGGGGCGCACGTGCAGGCCTTTGTGGGATGACCATAGTAGCCGCAGGGACATGGATTCATGGAGGCTACGAGCATGAAGGAAGCGGGGTAGTCTACGGTGTATTTGGCGCGGGCTACGGTGATGATGCGGTCTTCGATGGGCTGGCGGAGCACCTCCAGCACCTGCCTTGGAAATTCCGGAAACTCATCGAGGAAAAGCACTCCGTTGTGGGCTAGCGAAATCTCTCCCGGCATAGGACTGGCTCCCCCTCCGACGAGAGCTACGGGGGAGACGGTGTGGTGGGGCGTGCGGAACGGGCGGCGCGTCATGAGCATCGAGCCTCTGCTCAATTTCCCGGCAACGGAATGGATTTTTGTGGTCTCAAGAGCTTCGGCGAGCCCGAGAGGGGGGAGGATTGAGGGTATGCGCTTCGCCATCATCGATTTTCCCGACCCCGGAGGGCCGATCATGAGGATGTTGTGGCCTCCGGCGCAAGCCACTTCCAAAGCCCGCTTCACGGAATCTTGCCCTTTCACCTCGGAAAAGTCGAAATCAAAATTAGCGGCTTCGGCAGCAAACAGTTCACGGGTGTTGATCCTGACGGGCTCCAGGTCGGAATTGTCGGAAATCAGGGCAATCGCCTCCGCGAGGCTCTTTACCCCGAATACTTCCACCTTGTTCACCACGGCCGCCTCCGTGACGTTGGCTTCCGGCACGATAAGCCTCTTGAATCCCATCTCCCTGGCTTTCACGGCCATTGGGAGCGCTCCCTTCACAGGGAGGACGGAACCGTCGAGCGAAAGCTCACCCATTATCATGTAGTCGGAGAGATGCTCGGAAGGGATAGCCTGCGTGGCGGTCAGGACGCCTATTGCCATGGGGAGGTCGAATGCTGACCCCTCTTTCTTGACGTCGGCGGGGGCAAGGTTGATGGTCAGTCCGCGATGTGGGAAGCGGATGCCGGTGTGGGTTATGGCGGAGACCATCCTTTGGAGGCTCTCCTTCACGGCCGTGTCGGGGAGACCCACGATCGAGAACATAGAGCCCCGGTCGCTGTCGGTCTCTATGGTGACGGGAAACGCGTCGATTCCTAAGATGGAGGCAGAATAGGTCTTGGTGAGCATTCTAAGGCATTTGTTTGTGTGGGCTTATTTCGCAGCTTGCTTCTTGTCGGCCTTTTTCTCAGATTGTTTTCCCGCTTGCTTCTTGTCGGAAGTCTCCTTGTCGGCCTTTTTCTTGGCAGGCTCTTTCTTCATGAGGCTGCGGAATTCGCGAATGGCATCCTCTTGGCTTGCTCCGTGATAGCGTTGGCGGCCATCGGGGGAGACCACGATATAGGTGGGGGAGGTCCTGACCCCCATCTTCATCAGGGCGGGGTCGGCCATCCCGGCGGGAATCCATGCCCTGACCGTCTTCGACATCGAGTCGGAGCGCAGTGGCGACCGCCAGCTGAGTGAATCCGGGTCCATGCAGGCGTCTACGATGATGCGGCGTGATGAATCGGGGTAAGCCTTGGCGAGGGCTCTTATGGAATCGAATACGGCCTTGCGGTTGTCGATGCCGTTGTTGAAGAAGAGGAATAGCGAAGCCCGGGCCTTAGATGTGTCGATGGTGTCTACGCCATTGTCGAAAGTTCGCAGGGTGAGGCGTTTGATAAGGGCCGGCTCAGCGGCAGATCCCGAAGGGATGTCGGCGCGGGCCACGAGCTGGGTCCATTTCGGCGAGCGGGCTTCGCCGGTCAGCCTCCTCCAGAGTTTGCGGAATCCTGCGTTGTCTTCATATCTGGAATATGCCGTCAGCAGCAGAAGGGCGGAAACTCCCGACGACGGATTGGCGACTACGTATTTGTCCACGGCGGCGTTGATTTTGGCTGCATCGGCCGAAGCGAGCGTCTTTGCGTTTTTCTTGCGCCATTCCGAGAGCTTGGCGTTGATTTCATTTCCGCCGACATTCCATGTGAAAGGGTCGGCGCTGTCGCCCGATACGTCGATTTTATCCCCCTTTTCGGCGTAAATCACGATGGGATATTTCTGGTTGGAGGCAAAGAGATAGACCAGGCAGGGGTTGACGGCCATGCATTTCAGTTCCCCCTTTCCGCCGCTGACCACGGCCACGGTCTCCACCGTGACGCCCCCGCGCTGGTCGGAAGCGTAGTAGACGGCCTGATAGTTGGAGTGGGTTTTCGCAGGGAGTTCAAACTCAAGTTTGAATTCCTTTTTCGCGCAAGATGAAAGAAGCGCGATTATTACTGATGCCAGAATTAAAAGCCTGTTCATTTAGTGGTTTTTAGATGAATGGAAGAGCCGTGTCGGCGGCTCCGACGGGTCGGAGAGGATGATGTCTGCAAAATTAATTGAAAAAAACGGAAGAAGCAAAAAAATAAAAAAAGGATGGATTCACATCCACCCTTTTTAATGGGAACCGTACCCTTCATCGGAAATTCCAATGAAGCGGGCATCTTATCACCTTAAGATTTCCCTTATATATCTAAAATCTAACATCCTCTAAAGAGCCTCCCCTTCCGTCTGATATTCCGGCGTGTTGTAGCGGCGGGCCATCTCGTTGACCTTCTTGGCCACGTCTGCTCGCAGCGACTCCGGGAAGAGCACCTCTGTGTCGGTGCAGTGGGAGAGAATCGTGTTCTGGAATTCCTCCGTCGGGACGATGAAATACTCAAACACGGAATAGTCTTGAGCCGATATGACTTCCTTTTGGCTTCTATGGAGAGGGAGCGTGTGGGCCATGTCGCGGGTTCGCCCGCAAATCTTCAGCCTGACCACTTCCGGCAGCCTCGTGGAGTCGACATCCATCCCGAAGAAATCCCTGAAGAACACCTCCGGCGAGAAATCGCGGGGATATTCGAAAGTGGCGTCGGTGGGGGATATTTCAATGACTCTCTCCAGATTGAAGGCGTGGAGCATTGAGGTTTCCACGTCTTTGCCGAAAATATACCATTGGCTTCTCCAATATCTTATGCAATAAGGGGCAAGGAGGAGGGAGGTCTTGTTGTCGGAAGTGGGGACTGAGCACGACAGGCGAAGTACGCGGTTGTTTTGTATCGCCTCGATCACGTTCGGCAGGCCGTATTTCTCTTCCGGAAGGGGGTCGAGAAGGATTCTGTGGCCCACGGGCTCGGTCTCTTCGTCGATGTCGGAGAAACTGAGCTTCTGGAGCATCCACATCTTCAGTTTGGTGACGTTTTGATTTGGCCAGTCGGCTATATAGTATTGATTGTTGTCCGTCCGGTCGCATATAATCCGTATGCCAAAGAGGTTTTCTATGGCATGGCGGTGGTTGTGGAACGTGCGGAGCGCAAGTTGAGAATGATCCGCATTCAGCGGGGACTCCATCCAACGCTCCGTAATCCCCTCGAACTGGATTTTTCTGGCATGGCGCACCGTATCGATGAGCCACACATATCTTCGGAATAAATCGCGTTTCATTTTCTGATAAGACTTTGGTTGGTGGTCCTTGTTAATAACATAACTGCTTTGATGGTGCAAATATAATACAAAAAAATAGGCATTGCAAGTAAACAGTGCCTATTTTTTTGCATATTTTTTATTATAACGTTTTAAAAATGCGCTCTATAGCCCTTTTTCTCGAATTGATGGCGATATCACGTTCCCGGTTGATAGTCAGACGAAATTTTCGCCGAAAGTGGTCTTTACCTCGTTGACGATTTGCCTGATTTTCTGCTCGTCGGCTCTGGGGCAGATGAGCAGGGCATTGCCGTTGTCGGCCACGATGAAGTCCTTAAGGCCTGCGGCCACGATCACCTTGTCTCCTCCGACTGCGAACATCGATCCGGAGCAATCGGGGGCTATGACCTTGCAGTTTTGGGAGGCGTTCCCTTGCTCGTCTTGGGGCGAGGTCTCATAAAGGGCGTTCCAGGTCCCCAGGTCGCTCCATCCGAGATCTACGGTCTTGACGAAGACATTGTCGGCCTTCTCCATGATGGCGTAGTCGATGGAGATGGAGGGGGAGCCGGGGAAAGCCTCGTTGATAAAACTCTCCTCGCCGGGAGCGGAGTAAGTGGCGTCGGGGGCGTCGAATATGTTGCCGATTTCGGGGCAATATTTGCCGAAGGCGTTCAGGATGGTCTTCGCCGTCCAGATGAAGATGCCGGAGTTCCAGAAAAACTCGCCGCTGTCGAGAAACATCTTGGCCATCTCCAGGTTGGGTTTCTCCGTGAAGGTCTTCACCTTTCTAATGCCCGGCCATCCTTCCACGCCGGAACCTTGCTGGATATAGCCGTAGCCGGTGTTGGGGTTGGTGGGCTGAATGCCGAGTGTCAGCAGTCGGGGGCCGTTTTCCACGAAGTCGAGTCCTTCAGAGATGGCCTGCCGGAAAGCATCCTCTTTGAGCACGAGATGGTCGGAGGGAAGGGTGACGATCGAGGCCTCGGGGTCGAGGGCGAGGATATGGTGGGCGGCCCAGCAGATGCAGGGGGCCGTGTTGCGGCGGGCGGGCTCGAGAAGGATGTTGCTCTCCTTTACGCCCGGGAGTTGCTCGATGATGATGTCGCGATACTGGCGATTGGTCACCAGGATTACGTTTTCTATGCCTACGACCGGAAGGATGCGCTCCACGGTCAGCTGCAGGAGGCTTTTGCCTGTCCCGAAGAAGTCAAGAAACTGTTTAGGCTTGTCGTTGCGGCTGAATGGCCAGAAACGTGAGCCTACGCCGCCACACATGACGACACAATAGCGATGGGAATTCATAGTGAGAACTGTTTGTGTGCTTCCGGAAGGGTTCTGCAGAGGGCGTTCGTCAGGATTCTGCCGCCGGGCGGAACTGATGTTTCACCCCCTCGATGACGTTGAGCATGTAGTCGCCGAGTTTTTCGGCCTCGCTGATGAGGTCCATGAAGAAGATTCCTTCCTGATAGCCGTATTCTTTATTGTTGATGTTGTAGATATTGGAATCCCGCAGGCTGTTGCGGAGATTGTTGATTTCGCGTTCGTTGTTGTAGGCCTTGATGATGCGGCTCTCCTCGGGGGTCTCCATCTGGCGGAGCACTTCGAGCGTGTTGTTCATCGCTCCCTCCACGAGGTCGTACATCGTGTCGATCTCTTTAAGCACGGAGGGATCAAACTTGACGTGGTTAGCGTGCTGGCGGTTGAGGGTCTTTGCGATGTTGAAGCAGCCGTCGGCGATTGATTCTATTTCGCTGATGACGCGCAGCATCCCGGCGATGCGCATCTTCCCCTCGGGACTGAGGCGACCTTCGGCCACGTGGTTGAGGAAGTTGCCGATTTCGATTTCCATGCGGTCGGCGATCTCCTCATATTTCTCAAGACGGTTGTAGGTGTAGCTGTAGTCTTCGCTCCTTTCGTCGAGATGGATGAGGTTGCGTGCCATCTTTATCATGCGCTGCACTCTCTCTCCATATACGGCGATCTCCTTCTGGGCCTGGGTGATGTTGAGCTCGGAGGCGGAGAGCATTCCGCGTCCGATAAACTTGAGGGAGAATTCCTCCTCCTCGTCTTTGTGCTTGGCCGGCATAATCCAGCAGACCACCTTCACGTAGAGCTTCGTGAACCATATCATGATCAGCAGGTTGCAGGCGTTGAAGACGGTCGGGAACATGGCCAGGCCGAAGGCTATGGCGCTTTGGGCCTTGGCCGTCAGCCCTCCCTTGGGATTGAGGAGGGTGGAGTCGGCCATTCCGGCCTCTTCGGCGGCCGTGATGTCGTTGGGGTTGATGCCGATGCAGGCGGCCGTGATGTCGGCCACGAGATTCATGAAGGGATGGAAGATGCAGAGCACGATAATCGAGCCGATGACGTTGAAGAGCACGTGACCCATGGCCGTGCGCTTGGCCGCGAGGTTGCCGCTTAGGGAGGCGAGGATGGGGGTGATGGTCGTGCCGATATTGCCTCCGAGGATGATGGCGCAGCCGAGGCTGAAGTTGATCCATCCCTGCGAGCACATAATCAGGGTGATGGCAAACGTGGCGGCCGAACTCTGGGCCACCATCGTCAGGATGATGCCGAAGAAGAAGAAGATCACGACGGAGGCGAAGCCCATGGAGGCGTAGTCGGTCACGAACCGGAGCATCTCGGGGTTCGACTGGAGGTCGGGCACGTATTTGCTGATCAAATCGAGGCCCATGAAGAGGAAGCAGAAGCCTATCAGAAACTCGCCGAGCGATTTATACGTGCTCCTTTTCATGAAGAGCATCGGGACGCCGACGGCGAGCAGCAGGATGCTGTAGTCGGAGATATTGACCTCGAAGGAGAAGGCGGAGATGATCCAGGTCGTCACGGTCGTGCCGACGTTGGCTCCGAAGATGACGGCCATGGATTGCGCGAGGCTCATGAGCCCGGCGTTGACGAAGCTGACCACCATCACGGTCGATGCGCTCGAACTCTGGATCAAGGCCGTGATGACGATGCCTGTCAGCACGCCGGTCACGCGGTTTTTGGTCATGATGCCCAGAATGTTGCGCAGGCGGTCGCCCGCCACTTTCTGAAGGCCCTCGCTCATCACTTTCATGCCGTAGAGAAACAGGCACACAGCCCCGAGAAGGCTGATGAAGTCAACGATTGTATAGTTCATCGGAATCTTGTTGGGTTAGTCTGCCATGTTGGTGGCAGGAGTTTTGGCAAAATTAATGAAAATTCCCCCAACTTCCAAAATTTTTATCGCTTGGGCGGCGTTTAAAACGAAAGAAACTGAACTTTGTATGAGACAACTTGAGATTATAGTGGCTGTCGGAAACGACGGCGCGATCGGGCGCGAAGGCTCCCTGATATGGCGCATCCCCGCCGATCTTCGCCGATTTAAGAAGATGACGATGGGCCATCCGCTCATCATGGGCCGAAAGACGTGGGAGTCGCTGCCGAAGCGTCCGCTGCCTGGAAGGCTGAATATCGTCGTGACCCGCGACGCTGGCTACGACGCTCCGGGGGCGGTGGTGGCCGTGTCGCCGTTGGAGGCCCTTGCCGTGGCGGGGGAACGTGAGCCGGGTGTCACCCCCTTTGTAATCGGGGGGGAGCAGATTTATCGCGAGATGTTTCCGCTTGCCTCTGCTCTCGACCTGACGCTGGTCGATGCCTCTTGCCCGGATGCCGACGCCCGCTTTCCTTGGCCGCTCGGTCAGGAATGGCGGCTCGTGGAGGAGTCTCCCTCCGAGTCTACAGATGAAGGAATATCCTATCGCTTCCTGAGATATGAAAAAGATATTGATAATAAATAAGAGCGACTCCACGGGCGGGGCGGCTGTCGTGAGCCGCCGGCTGATGGAGGCTTTGAGGGCGGAGGGTGCCGACGCGAGGATGCTTGTCGTGGAGAAACTGACGGATTCCCCCTTTGTGGAGGTGGCTGCGCCGCCGGAGAAGGAGATGATCCCTTTTCTGGCGGAGAGGCTGAAGATTTTCCTTGCAAACGGACTCAGCAGGAAGACGCTTTTCAAAATCGACACGGCTTCCGACGGGCTTCCGCTTTGGGAGCATCCCCTCGTGAAGGGGGCCGATCTGGTTTTGCTCAACTGGGTGAATCAGGGTATGCTTTCGCTCCGAGGGGTGAGGAGGATTTTGGAGATGGGGAAGCCTGTGGCGTGGACGATGCATGATATGTGGTGCATGACCGGGGTCTGCCATCACGCTGCGGAGTGCCGTGGCTTCGAGAAGGAGTGCGGTTGCTGTCCGTTGCTCGGCAGGCTTGGCGGCAGATCGGATCTTTCGCGGCGCGTGTGGCGGAGTAAGAGGAAGCTCTACGGTTTGCCGGAGCGGCTACGGTTTGTGGCGGTCAGCCGGTGGCTGGAGGGGAAGGCGCGGCAGTCGTCGCTGCTTCGCGATGCCGACGTGAGGGTGATTCCGAATGCTTTCAATATCGACATGGCGATTGCCTCCTCCGGGGAGGGGAGAAAGCCGGCCGGGGATGGCAAAATCAGGTTGCTGATTGGGGCGGCGCGTCTCGACGACCCGATCAAGGGGCTTCCGGTGCTTGTGGAGGCCACGAAGATAATCGCGGATAAATATCCCGGTCTTGCCCAAAGGATGGAACTGACCACCTTCGGAGGCGTGAAAGACGGGAAGAGTCTTCAGGGGATGGGAATCCCCCATCGCCATCTTGGGATGGTGAAGGGGGAGGAAAATGTGAGGGAAGTGTATGAGAATGCCGATGTGCTTGTATCGGCTTCGAGCTATGAGACTCTTCCCGGCACTCTCGTGGAGGCCCAGGCCTACGGCTGCATCCCTGTCAGCTTCGACCAAGGGGGGCAGGGCGATATTGTTGATCATGAGCAGACTGGCTATCTGGCCTCTTATTCCGATAATGTCAAGTTGGCGGCGGCGCATCTTGCGGATGGGTTGGTCTGGGCTGCCGGAATAGTGGAGAATCCTGAGGAGTTTGCCCGTATGCGGACCCGGATGCGCGAGAGCGTCCGCGCCAGGTTCTCCTATTCCGCCGTGGCGCGCGCCTATCTTGAGATGATCTGACTTTGCTATCTGACGAGCGAACGTTTTATGTGGCCGGTGATGAAGGCGGCTTCCGTGCCGTTGTCGGAGTTGCTGCGTATGCGGATCATTTTCCTGAACTTCCCCTCCGGGCGGCCGTTGCCGTCGAAGGTGACTCTTATCTCCCCGATGCTGTCGGGGGGGAGCGGTTCGCGTGAGTATCTGACGCCGGTGCATCCGCAGTCGGCGGTTACGCGCAGGATCACGAGGGCGGAGTCGCCTACGTTTTTGTATCTGATCGTGCCCGACTTGGGATTGAATTTGCTGAAACTGCCTAAGTCGAGCTCCTTGTCGAGCAGCTGCAACCGCGGGCCCTCCGCTTTCGCGATGAAAGCGGAGGACAGGGCGATTGCCGTGGCGATTGATAGTATGAATCTCATTATCGTTTTCAGATGATTATTTTCTTGCGGAGCGTGTAGCCGTCGGAGGCGCGCGCCGTGATTATGTAGACGCCCTTTTCGAGGGTGAGGGTGACTTCGCCGTCGCATTCCACGGCGGCTGTCTTCATGCCGTCGGGGGTGAAGGCCGCTACCTCAAGGCCGGTCTCGGCGTTGGGGGCGATGACGGTCACGTCGTTGCCTTTGATGGTGAGGCGCAGGCCGAGCAGTTCGGCCTTGGGGGTGGAGGTGCTTCCTACGAGGAAGAATCGTCCTGCCACGCTCCCTGTCGCCTGCAGGGTCATGCCGTCGTGGAGAGGTGTGGTCTCTCCGGTGGCGGTGTCGAGGAGCAGGAGGTGGGAGAAGTCGGCTGTGTTGTCGATGACGAGCTTCGTGGCGGTGCCTTTAGGGGCGATGACTCCGATTTCCATGCCGTCGGCGTTGTCAGTGGCGTTGATGAGGGCTGCCTTGTTGCCGGAGATGGTGAAGGCGCGGGGCGTCTCGCATTTCGGGTCGTCGAGGAGCACCATGTCTTCGTCGGGGTTATAACCCTTGTCGGCGGTGGCGTCGAGGCGAACCACAGCCGAGGTGCCTTCGCGTCCGTCAGCCATAGGGGTTATGCGGAGGTTGCCGTCGGCTGATGCGGAGCGGGTCTTGGGGTTATCTGTCGCGGTTGTCTTTACGGAGGTCATGTCCGCCTTGAAGGAGAGCGTCAGATTGCTTGCTGCACGGGTGCCTTGCGCTGCTTCCACGAAGAATCCCTGCATCGGAGCGAGGGCGTCGAAGCTTTCGTTCTCGTTGGAGGTCACTGTCCCGTCTTCATTCACGGTTACGGCTATCTGCTTGTCGGCGTCAATGAGCCAGAGCTTGGGCTGGATTTTGCCTGAGTTGGTTTCGAAGAATTTCGTTATGTCGAGGTTGGCCATGTAGGGGTTTCCGGCAAGGAAGTACTTGCTGCCGCCGCCATTCTCAAGCTTGGCTTCAATAGCTGCGTCTTGCAGGCGATGGCGGTCGGTGCGATCTCCGAGGTTGCCGCCTTCGACGTTGTTGTCGTGGTCTGTGCCGGTGATGTCCCAGTATTCATAGGCGTTGTCGGCTTTTGGGAAACGGAAGAGGACTTTGCCTTTGTTCATATCGAAATCTTTAGCCTCCGTGATGTCGGTCTTGATGGAGTAGCCCATGCCGGCTTCGTATGGCTCTTTCACTTCGTTGTAGACGTGGCTCCAGTCGAGGGCGACGGCCACGTTGCGTGTCTCCGCTGAAGAATTGGATTTAAGCTCGTAGACGGTGGCGGTGCCTTTGTCCCAGCCGCGCTGATAGACGGCGGGGGCGAAGCGGTTGTTGAGCCCGGTGTTGTCGGCCTTGTGGTCGAAGTTGATCTCTGTGAACAGTCGCGTCACTTGGCGTGCACCGCTTGTCGGGAGGTACATGTCGCCGGCCACGGTCTGCTTCAGCGGTGAGGCTGCGAGATACCATCTTTCGGGGGCCATCTCCATCTCTACCCAGGCTTTGTCGTAGCGCAACCATTGCTGCTTGTCAATCCGTGAATCGGTGCGGAAATGCACCTGTTCGGCGGTGTTGGCATACCAGGGTTTGATGGCCACGGCCACTTTGACCCCCTCTTTGTCGGCATAGCCGAAATCTGTAAGGTTTTGCGTAGTGGCAGCCATGTCGTAGTGGATGTAGTCGGTCGGGTCGCCTAAGCCGGTCGGGGTAGTGTATCCGTCGGCGGAGAGGTTGGCCCATTGCATCTTTTCGGGGAAGTGAGGCTCTGAGGTTATTGTCGGCATACCGTTCACCGTCTCGGTCTTGATTTCGTAAAGGCTCGGGTAGGAATAAGCCTTCTTGGTCTGCCCGTCGACGGTTGCTTCGCGACCCTTGGAATCGATGATCACTTTCGTAAACTCCATCGGGGCGAACGCATGGCGGTTGGTGTTCTGCGTAGGCTCGTTTACATCCGTGGTCTCACCAGTCGTGAAATTCCGACGCTCATCCTCGGCAATTGAAGTGCCTGAGAGAGCGAGCTCATCGCTGTGCATATCCGGATAAATATCCTCCGGAGCGACACGGCTCCAGTTGTCGTCATTATTCCAGTTGCGGTTATCCGTATCCCCGTTCCAAACCAGATACTCCGGCACAACCTTGATCGTAAACACATGCTGCCCCGGACAAGCCATAGTCTGGAATCCGTCGGGACCATCTTCTTCGATGTCGAATTTGAGGATGTATGTGTAGCCCTCGCGGAATTCAAACCGGCTGTCGAATTGCACGTAGAAGGCATTGCTTGGCACGTATTCATCTTTGGTGGCCTTCCGGGCGTCGATTCTGACAATCTTTCCGACGATAGGGAAAATGCCATGATATTCGAAGGCGTCATTGGCTTTGGTTGTTGTGGCGGCAGCGTCGTGATCAGTCTCAGGGACTCCGGTCAGGGCCAAGTCGGAATAACGGCTGTCGTCGGTCTGGATGAGTAGCACTTCCTTTCCTGTCAGCTTTTCATTAGCTGTGCCTTCGCGGAGCTTTATGCCTGTGGCGTGGGTGGTGGGGCTGCTGACTTCTACGAGCGGAATGCGAAGGGTGTTGTCTTCAGTCTGCGCGGCACGAATCTGATTGAGACCGATTCTGACAGGCACGTCGACCATCTCCTCCGGATAATCAATCTGAAGACCGTGGAACATGCCGGGGGCGTTTGCACTGGCCTTAAGGCGAATCTCCATGGGCGAACCGCAATACTGCACGTCCTGCCCTTCCTGATTCTGATATTCCAAAGGAATCACGGGAATTGCCACGGCATAGTTGAGGGAGTCGGTTGCCGAGGCTTGCAGTTCGGGGAATGTGTGTGATGGTTTTCCGAGCTCAAGCTTTTTGCGTCCATCCTTGTAGGTGGTTTGCATAAGCTTTTTAATCATCTCCTTCATTGACTTGGTAAAGTTCTCATCCGTGGCAATGTCATTCAGCCCTTCTACTGTAAGGGGCTCGTCATTGATTTCTCTTAGCTTCATCAATGCCTCTTGTAGGTACTCGCCGTTTGATGATTTCTCCTCATTGAATTGGTTGAGAGTTCCGGCATACCAGTCAAGTTTTCCGTTCTCCAAATGCTCGTAGCCGCCCCCATCGAGAGGCTTTTTTATGTTGCTGAGTATTATCTCCACGGTGGGCGACGAGCCGAGACAGTAAGTGTCGTTCGGCAATGTAACGTTGCCGTTGTCGTTGGTGATGATAATGGTATTGGCGGATTCTACGGTGAATTCGCTGGTATGGGAGCATCGGTTGAGGATGTCGAATTCATGAGCCCCGGGAGATATCCCTTCGATGTCGTTGATGTATAGGGCGATGTAATACTGCTCTCCGGGTATGAACAGATCTTTGTCTCCTTTCTCGGGCACGGTTATCAAAGTCAGATAGCGGACGCCGTCCTGGGTTTCGGCGTAGACGGTTCCCTTCATCTTCAAGGCGGCTGCAACGTCAGCCGGATTTCCGGGATATGGGGTGTTGCCGGAGAAGAGGTTGCTGAATTTGATCACGCCGAAAGTCTGCTCGTGGCTTTCGTTTGTAAGGTCGTATTGATATTTCAGTCTTGCTTCGTTGAAAGCCTGCTCATAGCCAACTTTGCTGTAGAGTTTGTCAAACTTTGCTTTGTCAACGAAGCAGTAATACACCCTCAGATTGTCGTTCTGCTCATTGTTGGCGCGTGTCTCCTTCATGTAGTAGGGGGAGCTCATTGCCTTCATCCGATGGGCCGACGTTTCCGTCTCCTCGTTATATCCCAGCGACGCAAGAAGCGGCTCGAAAGGCAGCTGGATCTTCACCGGGGTCTGCACCATAGCCTCGCAAAGGGGCTGCATCTGCTTGGCGAACACCTGCGGCTGCACCACGTAGATCTTGATGTCGTCTACGGCATAGTCGGCCTGTTCGGAACTTTTGCAGTTGTTGTCAAGCTCGATTTCATAGTGGTCGACTCCGCCGAGCACTCCTTCTGCATATTTCTTCTTGTCGAGGTCGGGCATGAATTCGAAATAGACGTGGTTCCATTCCCCGGTGTTGGGGATATAGCCGCTGACGAGACTTTGTATGACCACCCTCTCCTTGTTTTTGCCGACGGCGGTGAAGTTGAATACCATGTTGCCCTTTTCTCCACCTCCGGAAAACTCGTTAAGGTATGCAGAAATATAAATCTTAGATCCCGGGCATAGGTCTTCGAGTTCAAGACGTGCGGCCACGCCGGGGTCTGACGAGGAGTTCATGTAGTAGAAGAATCCGGCCTGTTTGTTGTCTTCCGGAGATTTTTTGTATTTGACGTCCTTGACATCTGTGGCAGTGTTTGACCAGGGACATACATCGGAGTTGTTGGCAATTTTGTAGATGTTGTAGTTGTAGGCTTGTTGGTCGCTCTGCTTGTTCATGGAGTAGCCAAAACCGTATGAAGAATGATCCCATACGTAAGGCCATTTGTAGAGTTGCTTCCCCTCAGACATTGAGAGGAAATAATCGTCGGGGTCCTCCACTCCGAGTTTGCCTTGCGTTTTCTTTATCAAAAGTTGGTCGTATTCGTCATAATCGATTTTGGCGTTGGGCAGACCGAAGTTTTCGTTCATTTGCTTGTCTTTTGCCTCTCCGTCGGCGAATGCGTCCATATGTCCTTGCTCATTGGGAAGGAACGTTATGTCGAATTCCTGAAGGATTAGATGCTTGTTGTTGGGATCTTTGGCCTTATAGATTTCGATTTTATCTCCGTTGATGTCCTTTCCGATGAGTCGCACGAGGTAGCGTCCCTCTTTCGCGGATTGGCATACGAGGTAACGGTTGTAATTTCCACCGGCTCCGCAGATGTTGTAGATGGTGTTCTCAAATGTGCGGCTTCCCATCCCCTTGAAGGCATAGTCCGACTTGAAAGTCACTTCCTCGGTGGGGGTTTTATCGAAATCCCCGGTTGCCTCGTTCCATTTGAAGACGTAGATTTCGCTGCTTCTGACGCGACGATAGTCGGTGTCGGAGATTTTATAGTAATATTTGGAAGGGGAGGGATATTGTCCGGTCTCTTCTACGGGAATCGGGCAGTCGAGGCGTATTTGGAATGGATTTTCCTGAGATACCTGAGAGAGCGGAGTGGAAATGATCCGTCGGTTGTTTCTGACGTATTCACGATTTTTCTCCACTGATCCTGAGAATTCCTCTGCGAATGCTTTTCCATCTTTTATGCGGAAGATGTGTCGCCAAAGGATGGTTGGCTCATAGATTTTTCGTTGGGAGTCGTCGACGTTATATTCGCTGCCTTCTGACCCGTCGGCGAAAACGGTGGCAATGTCGGCGGCGATAAGATAGTCTGTATTACCGAAAGTGCCGTTTGGGGCGGTAGGCAGCTCTGTCATGATGCCCTTTCCCTCGGGATTTGTAGGACGGGGATAGAAGAAGGTGGCGACGTTTCCGGCATATAGTTTCTCCTGCATTCCGTATGAAGGCTTTTGTCCATAAATTTTCTGCTCGATAGCCTTCAGTCCCGGCACATCGTCAAGGTTTACATTAGGCACATCGGGATCAGGGAGTGAGGGACGTGCGTTTGCAAACGGCATGGGGAATTCCATGCCATCGCTGAAAATCCATTCGCTGCCGAGGAGTTGGGCAAAATCTTGCGAATTTACGTAGGTTTTTACTTTGGAATCAGGATTTTCGAAATAGTAACCATTTTCGTCATTTCTCAATTCGTTCAGTCCTCGTTTTGTTTTGTCGTTGGGATTTGCATATGTGGAGAAACAGTTGGAAAATATATCCTTAGCCCAATCTTCATTTGGATATGCGAAGAGGATTAAGGGGGTGTCGGATTTTGCTTCAATCGTAGCTGTTGAAATGCAATTGGAGATATTGCCGTTATTCAAATTACCGATAATATTTATATTGTTTTCAGCAATGATTTTCCCGGCAACGACACAATCTTTTATGATTGTGCCTTGACCTTCGGCTGTGGCAATCAATCCTGCTATATATGGTTTGTTTCCCCATTGGTTCGTTCCTGTCATTTGGGATTCAAGTGTCGCTTGGGTGACGACGTTCTCGATTGTGACATTTAAATTCCATCCAATGGAAGCCTTTGCCACTAAACCGATATATTGTTTGCCTATTAAGCGACAGGAATTGTCAAGATTGATATTTAATATAACAGAGTTTATTCCGACATTATTCTTATAGTCGGATTTCAAATGCCCAAACAGGCCGATATGACTGTCTTCCGGTCTATTGATGACAAGGTTGGAGATTGTGGCTCCTTGTCCGTTGAATGTGCCTATGAAAGGATGCTCGGTTGTCCCTATCGGCTCGAAATCTTTTCCGGTGAAATCATAGACTTGAGTCGGGTCGAGTGTGACTTGGAGACCTTTTTGGATATTGGAGTATTCTCCGCTGTTGAGTTTCTGTTGGAAAGCGATTAATTCATCAACGGAGGATATGCTGATGATATTTGATTCCGTGGGAGGCTCTTTTTGGTCGGTCGAGTCAAATTTGGTGTATCCGGAGATGTTGAGGCCGGTGTAAAAGCCGTAGTTCGCTGATTTGCAGACAATGGATGGGTCGACGAGGAAATCGAGTAAACGCGTGCCATTTTCCTCTTTTACGTTGCCTCCTGTTCGGTAGTTATACCAGTGGATGAAGGTGTTATGGTAGCGAGTATTGGGAGTGCCGGTACTTGGATGTGGATCGCCGAATTCATAGAAGGGATAGAGTGCGATGGGGTCGCCGGGGATGGCGTAAAGCACGTGTTCCACTTCATGCACCGGCTGACGCCAGTTAGGGCTTTGTGTTTCCGGAACCGTGGAATTTTCCGATATACGTATATCGTCCTTGTGCGTGGTCTTTTTATAGACAGGCATTTTGACGTTGATATTTTTCAGAAATTCAACGTCTTTGTTCCAGTAGATGCTGTCGCCGGCATCGGTCCAGGGGGAACCGGACTCTCCGGGCCATTTTGTATAGCCTGTGATGTCGTAGTCAAGCAATTTGTCTCCGCCGTAGTATACTTTTGATTTGCGGTTGCGGGGTTCGAAGATGCCGAGGGTGTTGACGAAGTCGTAGTTGTAGTATTTGTAGGAGTAGTCGGTCAGGAGGTGGAAACGGTCTACGAGGATGTCGGAGTAGTTGTCGTCCGAGCCGAGGGCTATTACGTTGAAGCTCAATAGCTTCATGGTGCGTCGGTCGGTGAGGTTGCCGTCCGTGTCGGTCACGCGGTTCTTGGTGTTGTTGGCCGTCACGTAGAAGCGTAGGTATTTATAGGGCTTCTTTTTTTCATCTTCGGGAATTTCAAGACGTGCGGAATATTCCTTGGTGGAGTTGTTGTCTACAGTCGCTCCATCTCCGTCGTTTTTGCGGTTGTTGCCACGGTATATGAGATATGCATAGGCAATGACGGGGGCATTGTCCCAATCATTGCCTGTCTCGCTTGCCCGGATTTCAAAACCCGTGGGATGTCCGTGTCCGCTTCGGGCGTGACGCTTCGTGTAGACCACGAGAGTCTCCTCCGGGGAGATAAGCTCATTCAGTTGCTTTTTGAGCTCCACCTGCAGGAAGTTGCGTTCAGAGGCGTTTGGGTCGTCCCACGATTCCCAGCGTTGGCCCTCTGTGCCTCCCATTTCGCGCTCCTCTTTAGTCAGAGCATCGTCCTTAACAGGGTCGCCGTCAGTCAGACCAATTCGGTTGACGTGATAATATCGTTTCTCCCCATTTGGTAGCTCGTGGTAGATATCAATTTTATCTTCAGAGCTTATAGGTTTGTTTGTGGATAGTTGGGAATGATGCGTAATCAGCCAACGCCGTTCGGCGGTGGCTGAAAGTGATAGGGCGGCGAGGGCGGCTATGCAGAGACCCCTCGCCAGTTTTATAGTTGAAAATTTCATTGGTGTATAAGGTTTGCGAAAGTAAGCGGAGAGGGGAGAGTGGAGAGGAAAATGAGGAGAGTAGAGAGGGGCCATTACGGGTTCTGCGGTCCGGTGGTTACTGTTTTAGGTTGTTATTCCTCGTTATGTAGATGTTGCGGGAACGGATTTCTGTCTTTTCCTTGCCGGTTGCGTCTTTGTAGGTTACATTGACGGTCAGGGGGAAGACGTCGGTGCCTTCGTTGGTGTTGAGCCTGCCTACGAACTCATTGCCGCTGCGACGCGGATATTTTGTGAAGATTGATGGAGAGTCCTCGGTCTTCGGCTTCGGCTTTAATTCCTTGCCATTGCTGCCGTCATTGCCGTGGCTGTCCGTGACGGTGAACGTGGCTCCGTCAATCGTCTTGCCGTCGGCATTGCGGATTATCGGACGAATCGCGAATTCCCCTTGCGTACCGAAGATGCAACGGAAGTTGAAATCGTCGTCAGTCTCCACGATGGCCGGATAACCGCCGATAGGAGGATAGAACGTCACCGTCCAATCCACCACCAAATCCGTCAGCGAAATCGGTATCACGACATGATCATTCCTCTGAATCCATCCCAGCTCCTCCGTCGGTGCATAATGAATTATAGTTTTCTTGTCATCGCCCTCTCCGATTTCAATCTCCACTGTGACCATGAATCGACCGGACTCATGAGCAAGCCGTGCGGAAGAATCCTGAGTATAGAAAATGGCTTTCTTTGTTTCTCCGGCTGTTAGGGTTGCCCAGTTGTCGCCTCCTGGATGCCAGTCCATCATCCCATCTACAATATAATCTCCTCCAAGATATTTTTCAAAGTCCGAAATCTTGTCAGAACTCATTTTCTCTCCTAAAATTCCATAGTTGGGAAATAATTTGAGATCACAATTGTTGAGTTTGGAAAATTTTACGGATTGGATTTTAAGAGATTTGTCAGTGGAATTCTTTATCATTATCTCCACCTTGGCAAACATCCTGATTACCTCAATTCTATTGCGTCCATGGCCATCATTGTTGTAAGTTTCCTCCTTGTTTTCGGTGATGCTGACATCCTGACGGTAGCCGGACATTGGCATATATTTGGAGGCGGAGAATGTATTTCCGGTGCTCTCTTTCATTTCGGGGCAAAGCGATGAATAGTTAGAAATGCTGTTCAGAAGCACGCTGATATCAGAGATTTTTTCATCTTGCTTTAACTGCACATGATTTTCTGGAATTGCCACATCCGTTGGCTCTTGTCCTCCTGTCAGATAGCCGTATTTTAGCAACTCGTTGATGGAATCAAGGTGTACGTTTGCAAGGGCCACGATATCATAGTAGGAAGTTCCGGTCAGCTTGGTTGGAGTGAATGCATACTTTTCGTCTTTGTTCACATTATCCGCCGTAACGGTTCCTTGGATAATTTCCTGGATTACGCCGGAATTCGAGCTTTTGCTTTCTTTCTTAATGAAAATGATGGAATAGTTGTTGATGCGCTCCTGAGGACGTAATGCATCTGTCTCGCCATATCCCGTAACTGTGGCTCTTGTCGAGGTCGGGGAGGAGAGGGCGCGTGTGGAGATGGTGAACGCGCCGGACGCGGCATCGCCGCCCGACGAGGGGTCGTCGGCAACGCACGACGTCAGCAAGGTGGCCAACGAAGCCGCCAAAAGAAGATATATTTTGAAAAATCTATTCATAAAGAAAGTAATTATCCATTCAAATAATGCGCTAATATTAGCATTTATCATCAATCATCGTGCATCATGAATCATGCATCACATAATGATTTCCGGTTGCACCCTCAAATTCCAAGGCTTCGTATATACCTCCCAGGATGTCTCCGTCGGGATTTCAAAAGGTTTGGGACTCCCTGATCCTTTGATTTTAAGCAAGATCCGATATACGTTATTTCTGACTATGCCATATTGCAAAACATAGTCATTCTTGCCTTTAATTTCTTCAGCATGTCGGATCCATATATTGTAATAAGCAATACCTCCGGGATAGGCTATCAATTCTCCGTTTTGAGCTGTCGCAAATGATTTTGCTGCCTCCTCATTGTCGAAGTATGTTATTGCTTCTTTAGTTTCTACGGTAGCTTTAACTCTCCAGAATGAATTCCCCTTGGAATATTTGCCGTTTAGGGAAGTTGGCTTATTGTTTTCATCAACAGCTGAGTAAACTTTCGATGGCACGAACTTTGCCCTAAAGATAAGTCCTGTCGCAAATTTCATCGGATCAATCCCTTTTTCGTTGTAGAAAGTATTCTCATTGACATAGCCGATGGTAAGGGTCTTTGTGAACCCCTTGTTTTTATCGGCTTGGTCGGCATCCGACATTATGAATTGGTTTATCAGTGCGTTTCTGTTTTCATTAAAACGATCGATGCTGCCTACTACATCGGCTTTTATCTTCTCCGGCCTTGAGTCTCCAAACCAATCCTCACGCTTTGAGTCGGCTTCCTCTTTGTTTTTCAGTAGGAAGTTGGGATCGATTATGTAAGCAAGTTCGTTATTTCCCTCTTTCTTCAAAAGACCTCCGCAATCAAGATTTTCAAACCAATTTGTCTCATCAATTGGGTCGCTAATCTCAGTTGCCGATTTTGAGTGTCGCAGGGCATAGGATGGCTTCGACATAGAATTGACCAATTCCACGGCATTAACGTAGACGATGCCTGAAGTTTCAGTGCCGTCGGTTACATTATATGCTATTTCATTGTCAGCCGTGATGGCTCCATACTGAGGAATTGTTCCGTCAGCGCCAATCTCAGAGCATCCAAGGTCTATTCTCGCGGCAAGACGCATAAGATTGCATGAACCTTTGAAAGGACTGTATCTCGTGCCGGGATATGTTGCAAATCCATATACGCGTGACAACACGCCTCCATTTTCATCATACGATGACATGGCAAAATTAGTGCGGGCAACCGGCTTTTGGTCGGCAGTTGCGTTTTCCCAGATTTTATCAACAATGAGCTTCCTCAGTTCGTACAGTGATTTAATTGCCGTTTGGTCTCCCATATTGGCAACTGCTGCCATTGCATATTGTCCGTCCTTAAGCTCAGTATTGGGTGGCAGTTTAATCAAGATGGCATTGTCATAGCCTGATGGTATGTCAGTCCCCTGAGGGTCTATTATAAAATCGGGATTGGGATTATTGAAATCTACGTATAATGCTTTCTCGAATTTCAAATCTTTCCCGCTTAGTTCAAGATTATTTGTAGTTGTCAGAGCGTTATCCCCTGTGGCGTCAATGAGGAAAAGGGTCAGGTTGTCGATCTTGTCCTCCATTTCTGACAAAGATGGAAGCCTTCCCTCAGGTTGTTCCGAGGGTTCGGATGCTCTTGTCATGGTCTGCGAGGTGGAGAGCATCAAAGCGAGATAATATGCGCCCTCTTCCGGCTGCGGGTCGGGAGAAGCCTCCTTCTCGGGAGAGCAACTTCCGGCTATGGTCAGCCAAAAGCATGAGGCCATGAGGGATAATATTTTAATGAAACTCGATTTCACGGGTTGGGGATTTTTTATTTTATTTCGATGTTGTCAATTCTAACATTCCAACTCAGCACGTTGATCACAACATATACGCTCGACCATGTGTCGCCTTTAAGAAGAAAGTCGAGGCGATAGTCATGTTCGCGGTCGAGATATTCCTGATGCCCATAGTTATACATCTCATATGCCGTGTGTCCTTCCGCAAGGATATGGGGAAGGGATATGTCGGCTACGGTCTTTCCGTTTGTCTTGTTCTTGATTAGCAGTCTTCCTCCCTCTTTCCCTTTTTCAGGATACATCACGCGGTTGAACATAAGGTCGTAGTGGGCAGTGCGTTGCATCACCTCCTCGGTTGTAGCCTCTGTTTCAACATCCACAGTGCCGTCGGAAAGGAATCTTGTGGTCCATGAGGCATAAGGGTTGTAATGTACAGGAGCCTCTTTCACGATTTCATTGTTAGTGTCGAGATGCGTATTATCGTCAACGATGAATACTTCAAAATCGTCATGCCTGATGTTGGCAGGGTCGTCGATTTGACGGAGGGTAATGTTAAGATGTTTCGTATCTCGGATAAGTGATACTGTGGCGAATGTATATTTTTCGGGGTCTACCCTTACGAGTTGTTCCTCGATGGGATAGATCGAATATGGTTTTCGGGTTGGGTGCACACCGGGATCTTCGAGTTTGTCGAGCGGAAGCGTCGACGTGACTTTCAAGGTGTGCCAAAGTGTGTCGAGGGGAGCGGAGTTGTCAACGTGGTTGTGGCCACAATCCAGATCCGTCTCAGGCTGTTTGTGGTCGAGTTTTATGTGGTGGTCGGCGATGTTGCCGTCATCAGAGCGTCTGTATTTCGCTCCTGGTAGGGAGAGGGCTGTGTCCCAGTCTTTTTGCATACCGACGGCTTGCAGGCGATAGCTGTGGCCGGGTTTCAGCTCTTCGTTGGGAAAATATACGGTAAACCCATAGGCACCGAGCGGATTCTCTGTCCCGTTGTTGGTTATGATTCTTTGGGCTACTTTCTTCCCGCTTTCATCATAAACGTTGAGACAGATATGACCGACATGGTCTTTAAACATGTCAGCCCGTTGGATATTGTAATCGTATGAGAACTTGACATATAATCCATATGGACAGTCCGGTAGGTCTTCTCTCATCATAGTGCATGAAGAGAAGAATAAAATTGGCGCCAAGATGGCTGCGGTGTATTTCTTAAAAAATCGCATCATAGGTTTTACGGATTCTGTCGGATTCATTGAGAGATTCGTAATGAATTTGAGGGGAGAAGCCGGGGATTATGCCGTCAAGCGGCGGCATAATCCCCGGCTTGATTAATTAGGATTGATGATTATTGTCGGATTACTTTATCTCGTAATCATGTGTACGTTTAGCCCATGAGAGGACATTTACTGTGAATGCCACCCATTTCTGCTTGGACTGGTTGTCATCGGGAGTCTCAGTATTTGCATCAGGCGGAACGGGAGTGCCGAGCTTGAGAATCTTGTTTACTCTAAGGTCATACCAGTTGTTGCGAACCATGCCATAGCGACCAAGATAGTTCTTCTCAGCTGTCTCACCTGTGCCATAAGCGGCTGCAACTGTTGTAACGTTTTCATTCTCGCCAGCTGACAAGGGAGTCAAGTCGTCGCCAAAATGCTTAACGCGAAGGTCATAGTAAGATTCGCCATTAGTATATTCGGCAATTACATATGCGGCATTGGCATCATTTATGATGCTATTCTTTTGTGCTTCATCTGCAAATACCGGTTGAGACTTAAAAGGAGCGCCTTCACCTGTCGGAACGTTTTCTTTGAAGGACACACTTTCAACTTTAATATGTCCATTACTGTCCTTCTTGCCAAATTCTACATTTACCCATTCTGCAATACTTACCGATTGTCCCGGTTTTAGTGCATTGTTTATGATAGTTACGATAGAAGCATTGTTGAGTATCCTGTTGATGGCAAAAGACTGCGCATCTTCCAATTTAGTGTAAAGATTGTATTCGTCGTTGTTGACTGTATAGAATGTCACAGCCTTATCAGAGTCATTCTTTGTAAGAGTTGCCTTTAGTACGACGCGGGTGGTATTCTGATATGTCTGATTCTGAACATTGAATGTGTTCTCAAAACAGTATGTCGGATTACCCATAGATGTGGTGGTTGGGTTTTCAGGATCATTATATGTCTTGACCTTGTTGTATTCAGGATCGATACACCAATATGTACGGAAAAGATTAGCCACAGGTGGAAGTGTCGTAGTGCCAAGTTGTGTGTCGCCAACAAAGCGGTATGGCTTAACGGTTACTGCTGCAGCGGCATACTCCATGTAGGAAGGGAAATTGCCGAGAGTTGCTGTCCCCATGTTCCTCGTGATGAAAGTTGATTTGCTCTCATTGGCGAGGTAATAATCGATTACTTGAATTTTAGCAATAGGAGTCTCTCCCTCGCCTATCTGTTTTACATTATCACTGGTGCTGACAGTGACTTTGGCTACACCTCTCTCTACATATACAGAAGTGGATTCTTTATTCATAGCTTCCAGTTCTGATTCGTAAAGCTTGCCGGTGAGATTAACCAAAGTCGTCACACCGGCATTGTCATTGCCTGCAGTTACTTGGGTTGCTCCACCGGGACGGCTTGTAATAGGCGCATTTGACATGAAGAAATAGGATTTTACTCCATTTGAATCCTTGGTATAGAAATTCCCTTCTGCAAATTCGCTTCCCGTACTGGCATCTTTGGTTGATTCAAGGACTTTATTGATGAACGCACTATAAGTGCCTGTGAAATCCGCCCCGTTGATGGTGACTTTCTTGTCAGCAACAGTTGCAACGTTCTGGTAATTTAGCATCACAAGTCCATACAAATTTTCTGTATCAGTCAGAGAAATATCCTCAACTTTCACGGCCTTTTTGTAGGAAGTTGTGATGTTGTCGTTGACAGTACCTGAATCTTCGTTGTTGCCGTTAAAAGAGGGAAGCTGATATGCTGCCTGAAATTCTGCGGTCATTTCATCAGTGCCTTTGAAGATTAGGAGGCACCCGTCTTTTACGTCATATTCCTGTACGAGACCATCGTCATAGATGTCATTAGCTCTGGTTGTGCCGGACTGGGTTGGCAATTTGATGTCGATGGCAAGATAGCCGTCTCCCTCAAACGTGATTTGCCCCGAATTGTCGGGGATGTTGTCGCTGGTGCAGGCGGACAGGAAGAGACTGAGCACACCTAATGCGAGGTAGTTTTTGAAATCTTTCATATGTTACTGCTTATTTAAATTGATTTTCAAATCAGGGCAGACGCATCTTAAATAAACTTAACGGCTATTGTCCAATTTAAATCGGTCTATATCCGTTGTTGAGATATGACGAACACCAATACCCCAATAGCATTCTTCTCTTCAGTGACAGATCCCAGAGTCCTTCGGACGCAAAAACACAGTCTTGAATCCATCCTGTTTATATCGCTTTGCGCAGTCATCTGCGGAGCTGAAGGCTGGAATGAGATAGAGGACTACGGCAACGCCAAGATTGACTGGCTTGAGAAATTCCTCCACCTGCCTAACGGGATACCGTCGCACGACACTTTCAACCGGGTAATCAGCATGTTGGATCCCAAGGAATTGAACGGTTCCTTTGTCGCATGGACCAGGAGCATAGCAGAATTGACGGACGGCGAAGTGGTTGCCATAGACGGCAAATGTATGCGCGGGAGCAGCGATGACGGCACCGGCACATACACCCACCTTGTAAGCGCGTGGGCATCGGCCAACAACCTGTTGCTCGCGCAGGAAAAGGTCGCCGGAAAGAGCAACGAGATTACAGCCATACCCAGGCTGCTGCGCATCCTTGAGCTAAAGAACTGCATAGTCACGATCGATGCCATGGGCTGCCAGACGGAGATTGCCAGGACAATAATAGAGCGCGGAGCCGATTATATCCTCGCTTTGAAGGGGAATCAGCCTGAAATGCTCGACCGTGTCAGCGGTTCTTTCACATATATTAAGCCTTCATCGGATCACACCATGGAGGGCAAGGCTCATGGACGGGAGGAGACAAGAACCTGTTCGGTCATAACAAACCTCGACAACATTATCGACAAAGACAAATGGGCAGGTCTTAAAAGCATCGTGAAAATAGAATCCCGGACACGCGATGTGAAGTCAGGGCAGATCCATAAGGAGACCAGATATTACCTGTCGAGCCTTGAAGCTGACGCTCAATATATTAATCATTCGATAAGGACACACTGGAGCGTTGAGAATCAACTGCACTGGACATTGGATGTCGCTTTCGGCGATGATGCCTCGCGTAAACAAAAGGATAATGCCGCTCAGAATTTTTCTCTGCTTAACCGCATTGGATTGAATATAATCAAGAACGCAAAGGTATCCTCGATGGGGGTAAAAGGCCATAGGAAGAGAGCCGGATGGGACAACGACTATCTACTTTATGCCTTAAAAAGTTTTGATTTTGTAAAAAATTAAGATGCGTCAGCCGTGATTTTCAAATGTGTGTACGTTGTTTATATTCTTTATTGTTGTTCGGATGGCTTTGCCGGGCTTAAAGCGCAAGATTTACCAGTGACCCGGCTCCATCGTCTGCTCCCGGAGGTCAGTCCAGGAGGCGGAGGTTGCGGGTGGCTTCCGGCAACGGCGCGGCCTTCTCGAAGTGGGCGCGGGCGGCGGCGAAGTCACCATTGTATGTGGCAAGTATACCCCTGGCGTTCTCGGCTTCGGGCGACGTGCCGGCCTTCGCGAGATATTTCGCAGCGAGGGCCTTGTCGGCGTCCGTAAGCTCCTCCTTGTTGAGCACGCTGATAGCCGCGTTGAGGTTGGCAACCGGGTCGTCGGGGTAGCTGGCAAGTGCTGTCTGTATCGTCTTGTTGAATTCCTCGCTGCCTTCGGGATAGAGTCGCGCCACGCGGAACATCTGGTTGAGCGACATCTTCTCGGGAGTCTGGAGTATTACTTCGGCGAGTTTTTCGTCGGCGAGCGGTTTCAGACGGGTCTTGATCTGGAATTTCGTGGCGCGGAGCACTGGAAACCACTTCGGCAGGATCAGACTGCGGTAGAGCTTCGCGAATCGCGGGTCGGTCTTGAGGGTCTTCTCCTTCTCGTCGTAGTCCTTCGGGCCGTAGGCGGGAGCGTCGATAAGGGCCAAGAGGTCTTTGCGTTGCTCGGGGGAGATCTCGTTGCTGGTGGCTACGATTTCGCGGAATTCTCCCCAGTTCTCCGGCACGGCGTCGTAGTGGGCGGCCTCGCGGGGTAGGTGGTGACGGTTGGCCACGTATTCAGCCAGGGCGCGCGAACGGCCCGTGGCCAACTCCTCGTTGTGGAGATAAGGTGATTCCGGGGAGGCGTAGCCGACGATGTCGACGGCGGCGATCTCCACGTTGGGGTCGGTCAGCGAGTAGCGGATGGAGTCGTCGATGATCTGAAGCTCCTTGCGGTTGTCGATGAGCTGGCCGTTGCGTGTGCGGTAGGGGGCGTCGTGGAGCACGGTGCGGTCCACCTCGAATTGCACCCTTGCCTTCCCTTCATGTACGGCCACGGGAAGCTCCGTGACGGAGGGGGTGATGTAGACGCGCTTCATCTCCCCGGCGGGGTTGAGGTTGAGGGGCGTGCCCGTGGCGGGGGCGGAGCCGAGGTCCACGCCGCAGCCGCAGGAGTCAACGGGGAAGGAGATCTGCGCCCCGGGCTTGATCATCCAGGGGAGCAGGGGCACGGAGGCCGTGTAGCTGACGGCCTGCGGCTTGCCGTTGTGGCGGCGCACGGAGTAGGCCACGTCCGGATGGCGGTCCGTGGTCTCCTTCAGTATGTTGCGTTCGATGGCGATCTGCATGTTGCGGCCGTTGACGAGCACGGCGGGCAGCGTCGTCGCGTTCCCCTTGTCGTCGGAGATGACGGGGGTGATGTAGATCTGATGGTTGTTTTTGAGTCGCAGGTCGTCGAGCACGATCTCGGTCTTGACGTCGAGCGAGTTGCCGTTGCGATGGAGCGAGAGACCGTCGGTCTTGATGTCGGCGGCGAGGGCCGTCGCAGCGGATGCCGCGAGGATCGCGGGGGTCAGGATGTAGGCGATATTCAGTTTCATAGACGGCAAGGCTTAGAAGATGTACATTAGGGAAAGGCCGAGCTTCGTGATGCCGGCGTAGTTGGTTTGTCCCGACTTGATTTTGTTGCCACATTCCGTGCAGGGGTATTTGTCATACCATATGTGGTTGTAGCCGACGCCGATTTCGGCCTCGATGTTGAAGTGGCGGGTGATGCTCCATTGGTAGCCGTAGGTTGCGCCGACGCCGGCGAATGTGCCCTGCATGCGTGAGTCTTTCACGCCCGTGCGGATATTGTCGCCTCCGAAGAAGGCTCCCGGGATGGGGAGGTTGACCTTGGCGGCGTTAAACTGTCCACCCATGGCGTGTACGCCGAAGAAGGAGCCGTTGAAGGCCGTGCAGTTCCACCAGCGGAATTCCGGCATCGCCACCCAGTGCTTCGCCTTTTTGCCGTCGGAGAATGTCCAGGGGTTAAGGCCGTAGACGAGGTTGATGGTATTTTTTTGAGAAACGGCGAGTTCCGCCCCGATGTTCGGGGTTGTTGTTGCGTCGTAGAGTAGGTTTGTTTTGAGCGCAAACTGAGCTTTTGCACGGGGGATGAAGGCTGTGCAAGATAGGCAAAGGGCTGCGAGGAGTGCAGCTGATGGTTTCCGGCTCATCTTTTATTTGTGATGGTTAACTCAGACAGGGTGGAGGAGGGCATGGAAGTCAAAAAGGAAATAACGACCTGGCTCTGTCTCCATCATGTCAGATTGGTTTTCAAATGTGTGTACGTTAAGTAAAAGCAAAATTAATAAAAAAATATAGCAGATACAAGAAAAAAATATAAATCTGCGAAAAATTAGCAAAAATTGCCGAAAAAATCACCCTAACCACGGGCCGCTGCAGGTTCGCGCCGGAGGGCGGTTGAGAGCGGGGCAAGAATTGCCGCTCCTGTCAGGGCTTGCCTTTGCCGGCCGGCAGTAGCAAAACAAAAAAAGCGGCCAACCGGGGGGGTTGGCCGCTTTTTGCGGTGTCAGATCGGACGGGCCGATCCGGGTGGATTCTGTTTAGAGTTTCTTCTTCAAAGGAACTGCGATAGTGCCTTTGAGAACACCCCACTTGTGGGTAACTTTTACAGGAACGATCAGGTAAGCGTCAGCCTGGAGAGGAGCACCGTTGTTCTGGAATACGAGTTCGCCGGTAGCGTCAGAAACGTTGGCTGTCATATTCAAAGATGCAAGAGTGCGAACGCCTTCAGTGCCGGCTACGTTGTTGGCAACCTTGATCTCACCCTGGAAGCTTACGTTGGTGATGTCGTAGTACTGCCAGTAGTCGTAAGCGTAAGGCTCGGCTGTTGTAGGTTGCTTAGCAACGAGATTGCCGAATGCGTCCTTCATAGTGAACTTGCTGCCGATGTTGAACTTCTGCTCTACAGAGTTGTCGATGATAGTCTCACCTACAGAAGGATGGAGGCTGAGGATCTTGACGATTTCGAGAGTTGAAGTAGCGAATACATAGCGGTTGTAAGACTTGCCATTGATGTCAGCGCTCCAGTTGAGGGTAACAACATTGTTGCTGCCGTCAGCCTTGCCGCTTACGAGAGCCTTACCGGCTGCGGTGTTGGCGATTACGTAGCTGATTTGCTTGAGGTCCTTTTGGTTGGCTGTTGTCATCTGCCAGTGTCCGAGCTGCTTGTAGTCGAGAGCTTTGCCCCAATATACTCCAGCGTGAGGAGCGTAGTCGAGGTCATAGTACTCGCAAGAAGCAAGACCCTTTACAAGAGGCTGGATGCGGCCTTCGAGGATGTTGGTGTCATAATAAGCGGTTTCGCCGTTCCATACACCGTTCACAAGCTTCATAGGCACGGGGTAAACGAGCATGTTCTCGTTCTTCCATTTCAGAGGATCTGTCTCGCCGAGAGTAGGCTTGGCAACCGGAGTTGTCACAGTCCACTTAAGGTTGAGGACGATGTTCGGGTTAAGACCCTTAGGATCGATGAAGGTAACTTTCTTCACAGGAGCAGCTACGTTGTTGCCAACGATAAGCTTGTTGACTGCGAGTGTGTTGAGAGCTGCGAGGTCGTCGATAGTCATAGCCCAAGACATAACGGGGATAGCGTCAACCGGCTTGCCGTTAGGAATAACATTGACTACGAGAGTGCTCTGAGCAGTTGTGTTGGTGATCTTATGGTCTTCGCCGTATATCTTCCAGAACTCTTCCTTGCTCATGCCCTTGCCGTCGTTGAGCTTAACGAATACGTTCTTGATCATGTAGTCCCAAGTGAAGTCGTAAGAAGCTCCGGTGCACTGGTTGCCCTTGCTGTCGACATTGAGATTGAATACGATGTCCTTCATAGGCTGAGCCGTGAACTGAACTTTCAGGTAGCTAACCTCGATAACATTGTTGTTCTTGGTGTCAACGAGCATAGCGCGAACGATGGGCTCTTTACCAATGATTGCCTGGTTGCCTGCGCCTGCGCCGGGAGCAACCGGAGTAAGGATGCTGCCATTCTCACCGGAGAGGGTGTAGAATTGCTGCTGGTCGGTCTTGTCGGCGGTCTTTGCAAGATAAGGAGTCGTGGGATGACCGAATACGATGTCGAGACCGTAAGCATTGAGCTGAGCACGGGTCAGAGGCTGATGGTTGTTGTCAGCGGGGATGTCCTTTCTGTCGAATACCTTGCAGCCCTCTACGAGCTCGTAGAGATCGTAAGTTTTATCGTAAACAAGTTTTTTGTCAATCAGCTCGCTAACGCTTGAATTGTAGAGGGTTGCAGAGTCTGTGAGGTGAATCCTGTTCCTGTCGAGATTCTGACCAGGTACGAAACGAAGTTCGGGCTTGAAGTAAGTCTCAGCTACGCGAGTATACTCAGAGTAAACGGAAGCTGCGCCTTCACCCTTGAAGAGATGCTCCTTAGCGATGGGCACTTTAAGAGATACAGTGTAAATCTTGCTTGCGTCGCTTGTGAGGTTGAGTGATTCGGTGTTGTTCTTCGTTACGTTAACGATAAGAGTACCGTCAGCACCAACTTTGGCCTTGGCAACTTTCACAACAGTAGCCTTCTCGTCGCCTGCACGTGTAGAAGCGATGCGGGTTACGTAGCTCAGGTCGTTGATGTTGATATCTTCGTCCTTAAGCGTAGCGGGGTTCAGACGATAGTGAGCCTCGGTAGCGCCGTTGTTGATGATCCAAGCAACTTGGCCTTTGGTATTAAGAACCCAATCTTTAGCTGTTTTGTCGTAGACAAGGTTGTTATATTTAGCGGACTCGAAAGCGATAGTAGGGATGCCACCAACATAGAGGTCGGGCTTGAGAGTCACGGAAGTCAGACGGCCGTCCATCGTGGCAGCGATTGCGTTGAGGGCGTTGTTGACTTCGGTTGTGATTTTCTCGGAAAGCTCACCAAGTTTGGTGTTGGCGGTGCCAAGGGCTGTAGTCAAGGCAGCGATGTCTGCCTTGTTGGTATCGGCAGTAGCCTTGATAGCGCTTACGGAAGTTTTGAGAGTGTTCAGCTCGCCTTCGAGAACAGCGATTTTGTCAAGTTTAGCCTTGATTTCGTCAATTGAACCAAGTTTTTCAGTAGCGATTTTCTTGAACTCTTCGAAAGTCTTGAGCTGGGTGTTGATAGTCTCGATAGCCTTGGCCTGGTCAGCGATAGCCTGAGCGTTTGCGCCGATGCTGGCATCGATCTTTTCAAGGTCGATGTTGCTAAGACCAGCCTGGATACCGTCGATTCTGCCGGCAAGAGCTGCAATTTCCTCAGCAGTGGCCTTGGAAGCATTGTTGACGAGCTCCTCAGCTTTCTTGATAGCTTCGGCAAGAGCTTCAGCCTTAGCGGTCTCAGCAGCCTGTTTAGCGGCCTGAGCCTCAGCCATGGCCTCAGCAGCGGCCGTGGCAGCGTCGTCGCCCTTGGCAGCAGCAGCGGCAGCGTCCTTAAGAGCCTGCTCAGCAGATGCCTTGGCAGCTTCAGCCGTTGCCTTGGCTCCGGATTCAGCAGCCTTAAGGTCAGCGAGCTGCTTCGAGAGGTCGCTCGTCTGAGTGTTAAGATTGTCGATGTCGTCGTCATAGTCCTTGCAGCCGACGAAGGTCGTCGATACGCCGCCAAGAAGCAATGAAGCGAACATCAAGCTTACTAATTTTTTGTTCATACTAAATTAATTTATGTTAAACAATTGAACTTGTTCGTTTGAAAAATTTAAAGTTGTTTTGTCGAAATTAGATTTGTTTTGTTTTACTAAATTAGATTTGCGAATTTCCCTTGTTCCGTTGGGGCGTCTCCGGAGGCTTCCTGCTGGCGGATTGATTGAAATCTCGCGGTTTTCAACCGATTGAATCTCAGCCATATCCTATGCGTTTCGCCTATCTCCCGGGGCTTTCCTGCCGAGAGGGTTGGGAAATTCAGCTTCAAAATTAGATATAATTAATCACAAATACAAATATTTGCATTAATTTTTTTTCAAATTTTGAAGTATTGGTTTGTTGACGTTGGTCGGATGTCGGCCTATATCTTCTTGTGGGAGTGGGTTCATATTTTGTTTTTGGTTTTTCCGTTGTCGGTGTTTTGTTTTTGTTTGAAAATCGTGGTCTCCCTTGTCGGTGGGTTTTATAGGCTCGCCGCTTTCGGTCTCGGCGTTAAAAATTGTAAGAATAGGATCTGCGCTCACTATCGACAACTGTTAACGAGGAGGGGATAGGGATGATTTGACCGCAAAATTAGTCAGAAAAATCATAATTGCCAAATTTTTGCGACATATTTGTCGCAAAAATGCTTAAAATGGCCTAAATCGACCTCGAAAACAGCCTGAATCGACTGTCCTCAAGGCCGTTCTTTTATCTTACGCTGTCGAGCATCGGCGGCGGGGGGCATTCATAGTTGGAAATCGGCAACTTTATGGCATTCAGCTCCTCCAAGGTATGGATCGGAGGGCGGGCTGCGGATGGCCAGGGCCGACCGTTGAGCGAGGCGAAATAGAGCAGACATGCGTCCTGCCACCATTTCGCGTCGCGGGCCTGCGTCATAAGCCGCCTTTCCACGTCCTTATATATATAGGAGTCGAGCCACGGCTGCGCCGCTCCCCATTGCCCTTGCATCTTCTCCACCGTTTCGAGCCCGCGCTGATAGAGGCCGCCCATCTCCTCCCAGAGGGTCAGCCCGCTTTTCATGCGATGGGTCCACGGCACGTGGTGGAACCACAGCAGCAGCTCCTCCGGACAGGTCTCCACGTCGGCATAGCGCGAACGGAACGGCTCCGGATACTGCCCGACGGCGTCGCTCCCAGACGGCGAACGGTCGAACCCGATTCCAGCGCTGTCGGCGCGATGATAGTAGCTTGGAAGCCAGTCGGGACGTGCCCCCAGCACGTCGCACCACGGTTCTGGCCCGTAGTGATGGCCGAAGGCGAAGATATGGTGAAGCCCCAACGGCATCATATAGTCCACCACCGCCTCACGGCTTCCCAACATCATCTCCCTCAGTCCCTCGCGCACCTCTTCCGGCATCTTGCGATAGCCATCCAGCGCAAGCGGCAGCCACTCGTCGACAATCTCCTCCGAAGAGAGCGAAGGATCCCAGGCCAGACGCCCGAAGGCATACCAATTGGCCCGCGCAAGCGGATGGGCCGTGAAATTCTCGGAGTCACCGATATTGGCTACCCCCGCCACCCCCTTCAGCGTCTCCGGCCTGACATCCTCGAAAAATTCCTCCCACATCGGAGCAAGATATGCTAAATGATTGCTGTGGCCGAGATATTCCTGGGTAATCTGAAATTCCACCATCTGATCCGTGGCCGGCATCGCCCCGAAGAGCGGACTGAACGGTTCGCGGGGCTGGAAATCTATCGGGCCGTTCTTGATTTGCACGATTACGTCGGAGTCAAACTCCCCGTCGAGCGGCTGAAACTCCAGGTAGGCCTGCTTCGCACGGTCGGCATCCCCCGGGGAATAGACAAACGCCCTCCACATCACCACGCCTCCATGCCTGCGCAACGCCCTTGCCAGCATGTTGGCTCCGTCGGCATGGGTGCGCCCGAAGTCGCAGGGGCCGGGCTGCCCCTCGGAGTTGGCTTTCACCAAAAATCCTCCGAAATCGGGGATGAGCTTATAAATCTCGTCGGCCTTCCTTTTCCACCATTTCTGCACCGCCTGATCGAGCGGATCGGCCGTGGGCAGACGGTCCAGCTGCATCGGCGCGGCGAAATTGACGGATAGATAGACTTTCATGGCGTATGGACGCAGCTCGTCGGCGATCGTCGCCACCTTCCGCAGATAGTCTTCGCCAAGAATCTTCGAGGAGGCATTGACATTGTTTATGACCGCACCGTTGATGCCTACGGCCGCGTTGAGCTTTGCGTATTCGCGAAGACGGGAGACCACGGCATTTGACTGTGGCACAGTATCCGGCTGCGGGGATATTCCGGCAGGGGGCAGGTTTTCCCAGTCCCAGATGCTGGAGCCTGCGTAGCCGCGCTCGATGGTGCCGTCGAGGTTGTCCCAGTGGTTTAGGATGCGGATGGGGAAGGCGGGGACGGATGTGCCGGTCAGTTTGGCGTCCCTTGCGGCTTCGGCTGCTTCTGCTGCCGAAGCCGTCTTTCCCATGGCTTTTTTCAGTCGCATAGCTCCGTAGAGCAATCCGGCTTCGGCGTTGGCCTTGACGATGAACCCGCCTCCCGGCAGGGAATCGATGCGAAAGCCCTCGTTGCCGAGCCCCTTCTCCCTGACGAGCTTAAGCTCCGTCTTCACGGGGAGGCCGGAGAGCTCCTCGCGGGCGATGTCGACCGGGGTAAGCGGCTTTGCCTTCCCGGCGGAGACTGCCGCCGGGAAGGCAAGGATAATGAGGGAAATCGCTAATATGATATTCCGGATCATTGCTTTTGTGTCAGGAATGGTTTCGGGTTGTAGTCGCGGTCGAGGAGCAGGGGATAGTCGGTGCGTCCCGACACGGGGAAACCGTTCTTCCAGGAATCTCCGTCGGTCACTCCCCAGGCCGTCACTCTCGTGATGTCGTCGGCATGGCGCAGATAAATGTCGAACACCTCGCGCATCCTGTCGTTCCAGGCATTGGAGACGCTGTCGGGAAGCCCTCCCGTATAAGGATTCAATTCCTTTTTCATGTCGACTTTCTCGCTGATGTTGGCCCCTTGATATACTGTCGGCAGGGCGCTCATGTCAAGCTCTGTGATCATTACCTTGCAGCCGGTGTTTATAAAGGAGTCCATCGCCGCCTCATATTCCTTCAGGTCGGGATAGTCCATGCCGATATGGCTCTGCATGCCGATGGCATCCAAGCGCAGCCCTTTGGCCTTCATTTCGCGGGCAAGGCGCACGTAGGTGTCGCGGCGGCCGGGCACGTTCATGCCGTAGTCGTTGAGGTAGAGCTCCGCGTCAGGGTCGGCCTCGTGGGCATATTCGAAAGCCAAAGGAATGAACTCCTCGCCGAGAATCTCATAGAAAGGCGACTTGCGGAAGCTGCCATCCTCCACGATCGCCTCGTTGACCACGTCCCATCCTTTCACCCGGCCCTTGTAGCGGCCCACGACGGCATGGATATGGTCGCGCATACGGCGTTTGAGTGTGTCGGCGGAGACTCGCTCCCCCTTTTCATCCTTAAAAAACCATGGGGCGCATTGCGAATGCCAGATAAGGCAATGGCCCACGATATGCTTGCCGTTGTCTTCGGCCAGCTTGATAAATGCGTCGGCGTCGGCCCAGAAGTAGCGGTCGCGTTCGGGATGTATCTCCTCGCATTTCATCACGTTTTCCGCCACGAAGGAATTGAAATGCTTCAGCGCGGCGGCCTGTCCGAGGGAGTCCTCGCCGGAGATCTGGCGTCCGTTGAGGGCCGTGCCGAGAAGGAACTTGTCTTCGAATGCCTTGTAGAGGCCGGGGGCTTCTTCCGGGGTGGAGGTGGAGGAATTGCCCGCGCAGGAGCAGGCAAGGAGGAGAGATGAGATGAAGGTCAACTTGGTCTTAAACATAGATGGAAATTTTGAGTTGTTTCGTTTTTGCAAAATTAGGGAAAAAGATGGAGATCGCTGTAAATCGCGGTTGCAAAGCCGCTTCCGATGGTTGCATCGCTTTTTTCAGCGTAACATGATACATGGAGAAATGTAACGAATGCGAATTAACATGCAAAAATATTGGCGATTCCACGATTCTTTTTCCTAATTTTGCAGCCGAAGGCAAAGGCTTCTGTTGCGCCTCGCCCCTTCAGACGAAAACCTTCAAATCATGACCAGACCGCTTCGATTCCTCTCCATCCTCCTCCTGCTCCTCTGCCGTGGTTTTGCCGCGCAGGCCCAGCCCGCCTCCATGCTGACATCGGGCGACGGGCTGACGAGCAGTCTTATAAACAATATCTACCAGGATTCCAAAGGCTACGTATGGATAGCCACAGAATACGGGCTCAACCGCTACGACGGCACCTCCATCCGCTCCTATCTCAGCGAGCGCGGCGATTCCGCCACGCTCTGTGACAGCTACGTCCACACCATGATAGAGACCGCCCCCGGAAACATGCTTGTCGGGACGGTCAAGGGTCTTATGTCGTGGGACAGCGGTAGCGAATCTTTCCGCTACATCCCCCTCAGCCTCAACAAGCAGCCTATCCAGCCTCACATCACCGACATAACGCGCCTCTCCAACGGCGAAATATGGATTGGCACCGCCGGCTACGGCCTTTTCCGATACAAGGCCGACTCTCAAGAGGCCGAGCGCATCTCCGGGATGCCGGCGTTCGTGGAAAATGCCTTCATCAGCGACATCTTCGAAGACTCCAGCCACACCATCTGGATCGGCACGGAAAACAGCGGCCTCTGCCGCATCTACCCTTCGGGTCGCGAAGGGCGCAAGGGGAGGATATACCGCGCTCCCGAGATCGGGGGAGACAAAATCTCATCCATAGCCGAAGACACGGAGAAGGGGATAATATATGTAGGGTCGCTCGATGGGGGCGTCACGGCCATTGGGATGGTAGGGGGCGAGGCACGCAGGATTCCGGGTGAAGCCGTGGCGATCAAGTCGCTTATGATGGCCGCCGGGGAATGCTACGCCGGCACGGAGGGACGCGGCGTGCGCCTCGTCTCTCCGCAGGGTCTCGCGGATATGCCCCTCTCTTCCCCTTTGGCCACGCTGACCTCGGGGAAGGTGCATCAGATGATGGCCGACCGCGAGGGCAATCTCTGGATCGGGCTATATCAGCAGGGTGTCGGCTTCATCCCCTCCCAGCGCCGCATGTTCGCCTCCTACGGGCGCGTCTCCTCCCCCGCCAATCCGATAGGCGAGGGGTGCGTGATGGCGATATGCCATGCCGACGGCCGACGGCTCTGGGTCAGCTGCGACAACGAAGGAATCTACCAACTTGACGAAAACCGCCGTCGGCTTCGCCATATCCCCCTCCCCTCGACGGCCACCTGCCTCTTCAGCGACAGCAAGGGGAGACTATGGGCCGGCACGTTCAATTCCGGACTCTTCCTCATCCCCCCGGCGGGAGAGACCCCGCAAAAGATAGCCCCTTTGGGCAATGTGAAGATTTATAGCATTGGTGAGGACAGCAACGGCCATCTATGCCTCGCTACGTTCGGACGGGGCGTCGTGGGTTATAATCCAGAAAGCGGCTCAATCTACGGAATCACGGCCCCCGACGCGGTCGGCGGCGACTCCAACCGTCCGCAGGACTGGGTCAACAGTCTTCTCCCGACCGCCGACGGGAAAATATGGCTCGCCCACTACGGAGGGGTGAGCTGCTTCGACACAGCGAAAAAGAGATTCCTCTCATTTTCCGGAAAGGAGAATATCGTCGACGATTGCCTCGGTTATGCCATAGCGAAAGGGAAGGACGGAAAGATATGGCTTGGTACGTCTGACGGACTCTACAGCCACGATCCCGCCTCTGGAAAGCTCGAACACTTCACGACCTCCGACGGGCTCCCCAACTCCGTCGTCTGCGGCATTTGCGAGGACGAAGGGGGCAACCTCTGGATAAGCACCTATCGCGGTCTTGCCAAATTCGACCCCTCGACCCGCCGTTTTGTCACGTTTGACTCCGGCGACGGCCTGCAGAGCAACGAGTTCACCCACGGTGCATTCTGCAAAGACCCCAACGGCAACGTCTACTTCGGCGGCGTCAACGGTTTCAGCGTCTTCTATCCCTACGACATCAACGACAAGCCACGCGAATACAACCCCGTGCTGACATGGTTCGGGATTTTTTCGGAGAGAGTGACGACCAACACCCTGTCGGGTGGGCGGCCCGTGGTGGAGACCGGCATTGAGGAGGCGGAGAAAGTCTCCGTCTCAAGCCGCGACAACACTTTCTCCATCGGTTTCTCCACCCTGACCTACGACAATCCCGAAAAACTCATCTATGAATACCGCATCCTTGAGCATGGCAACGGCTGGCTCTCGACCCTCCCGGGCCAGAACCACATCACCCTCAACAACATGTCGCCCGGGAAATACCACTTCCAGCTCCGCGTGGCCGGCGACGAATCTGAAAACGGCACCCGCAAATTGCTGATAGAGGTCCGTCCGCCGTGGTATCAGTCGTGGTGGGCCATTCTCATATATCTCTTGGTGGGGATGGGGCTGATTGTGGCCTCCGTCCATTTCGTGCGCCTTAAAGATAGCCAGCGTCGCGAAAGGGAAGACCGCCGCCGCTCCGAGGAGGTGCTGGAGGCAAAATTGCAGTTCTTCACCAACATCTCCCACGAGATACGCACCCCCATGACCCTAATCATCAATCCTCTGGAGCGTCTTCTCGAACAATGCCGCGACCCTCATCTGAAAAGCGTCTACTCCATCATCTATAGAAACGCCAACCGCATCCTCAACCTCGTCAACCAGTTGATGGACATGCGCAAGCTTGAGAAGGGACAGGTGAGACTCAAGATGAGGGAGACGGAGATGGTCGGCTTCATCAACAACGCCATGCTCCCCTTCGAATATATCGCCGGACAGAAAAAGATAAGCTTCACATTCACCCACGACGAAGAACCCGTCGACGCCTGGGTCGACCCCTCGCAATTCGACAAGGTGCTCCTCAACGTCTTCTCCAACGCTTTCAAATACACGCCCCAAGGGGGAGAGATAAGCGTCAGCCTGCATAAGGGCAGCGACAAGGATGGGGAATATCCCCTCGACAGATATGTGGAGCTTACGGTGGCCGACACGGGCATCGGAATCGACCCCGACAAGCTTGAAAAGATTTTCGAAAGATTCTATAGGATAGGCAATGACATCACCGACTCCTCCTCCGGCACGGGAATCGGGCTCCATCTCTGCCGTTCGCTCGTGGAGCTCCACCATGGCTCCATCTCCGCCCGCAACCGCCGGGAGCAGACAGGATGCGAGATAATAATCCGCATCCCCGAGGGGAGCGCCCATCTGAGCGAAGAGGAGATGAAGGAGACTGACGCCAACGAGACCGCCACTCCGCTGCCACGTCATTCCTCCCCCGAACTTGCCCCGGAGCCGGAGGCCGATCCCAAGCAGAAGCCGCGCACGAAGAAGACCGTGGCCATTATTGAAGACGATCCCGACATCCGCAACTTCCTGACCTCCGAACTCTGTGGCGACTACAAGGTCACGACCTACGACAACGGCGACGACGCCCTGAAGGCTATCCTCTCGGCCGACGCCCCCGACATCATAATCTCCGACGTCATGATGCCCGGAATCGACGGCTATCAGCTTTGCAAACGAGTGAAGCAGAACGTCAACGTCAACCATATCCCCGTCGTGCTGATATCAGCGCGCACCGACGACCGCCACCGTATACTCGGACTCGAAGCCGGGGCCGACTCCTACATGGCGAAGCCGTTCAACATTGAGGTGCTACGCACGACGGTGGCTTCCCTGCTCAACAACCGCAACCTGCTGAAAGCCAAATTCAGCGGGATGCAGCATCAGGAGGAGAGCGTGAAGAAAATCTCCCTGAAATCCCACGATGAGGTGCTGCTCAACAAAATCATGGACGTGGTCAACGCCAATATCTCCTCCTCGGAATTCAGCGTGGAGATGCTTGCCTCGGAAGTGGGGCTGAGCAGGGTGCATCTTCATCGCAAACTGAAAGAACTGACCAACCTCCCCGCCCGCGACTTCATCCGGTCGATTCGCCTGCGCGAGGCTGCCCGGCTGCTGAAGGAGAAGAAGCTGTCGGTGGCGGAGGTGGCTTATGCCACGGGATTTTCCAATCCCTCGCATTTCTCCAACTCTTTCAAGGAGATGTTTGGCGTGCCCCCTACGGTGTATGCATCAAAAGAGGGGGAAGGTTGATAAACTCCCTTCCCCCTTACAGCGCTTATTATGAAAACATGATTATTTCTTGGTCTTGCGCGTGCTCTTTTTAGGAGCCGCGTCCTGGGCCTCCATCAGTTTTTTCGCCTCCTCGATAGTCAGGGCGGCGGCATCTGTGGTCTTCGGTATCTTGTAATTGACGGCACGCTTCGCCCCCTCCGGCTTATACGCCATATAAGGACCGAACCGACCGTTGAGCACCTCCAGGCCCGGCATCTCCGGGAATTCCTTGATCAGACGGTTGGCCTCCTCCTCTTTCTTCTTGGCGATAAGCGCCTCGGCCTCTTCCAAGGTTATCCCCTGCGGCGTAAGGTCCTTGGGGATAGAGACAAACATCTTCCCGAACTTCACGTACGGGCCGAAACGGCCGATGGCCGCCGTCACCTTCTCGCCGTCGATTTCCCCTACCATGCGCGGAAGATCGAATAGCTTCAGGGCTTCCTCCAAGGTGATGTTCGCCACGCTTTGGTCGGCCAAAAGACTCGCAAAGAGGGGTTTCTCCTCATCCTCGGCCTTACCGATCTGCACGACCGAACCAAACCGCCCGATCTTCACCGACACCGGGCGGCCCGACTTCGGGTCGATGCCAAGCTGACGTTCTCCCACCTTGTGCTCCATCCTCAGAGAATTGATTTTCTCGATCTCCGGGTGGAATCCGCCGTAGAAATCGGAAATCTCATTCTGCCAGCCGAGTTTCCCCTCAGCTATGTCGTCGAATTTCTCCTCCACCTTGGCCGTGAAATTGTAGTCGAGGATATCGGGGAAGTAATCTGTCAGGAATTGGTTGACGATCATCCCGACATCGGTCGGGACGAGTTTCCCCTTCTCCGAGCCGGTGTTTTCCGCCATCGTCTTCGCGCTGATTTTTCCGTTCTTTAGTGTCATCACCTCATATTCGCGTCTTGTGCCCTCCTTTTCGCCGCGTTTCACGTAGTCGCGGGCCTGGATTGTGGAGATTGTAGGGGCGTAGGTGGAGGGGCGGCCGATGCCAAGGTCCTCCATCTTCTTTACGAGCGAGGCCTCCGAGTAGCGTGCCGGAGGCTGGGTGAAACGCTCTGTGGCGGTGATTTCCACGGGTTCGAGGGTTTCCCCGGCTGTCATGAGGGGCAGCTCCACGAAATCCTTTTGGGTGGCTCCGTCTGAATTCCAGACATTAAGGAAGCCGTCGAATTTCACGACCTCCCCTTCGGCGCGGAAAGCATCGGGAAGTGGAGCTTTCCCGGCGGTAACAACGGCAATGTCTACGGTGGTCTTCTCGATTTCCGCGTCGGCCATCTGTGAGGCTACGGCGCGTCGCCAGATAAGCTCATAGAGCTTTTTCTCCTGCGGGGTGCCGTCGATGGTGCGGTTGATTATGTATGTGGGGCGGATGGCCTCGTGGGCCTCCTGCGCTCCCTTTGAATGCGTGTGGAAACGGCGCACCTTTAGATACCTTTCTCCCATGCTCTCCTTTATAAGGGAGGATATGGAGCCGATGGCAAGGTCGGAGAGGTTGGTGGAGTCGGTACGCATATACGTGATTTTTCCGTCCTCATACAATTTCTGCGCGATCATCATCGTCTGGTTGACCGAAAAACCGAGCCTTCGGGATGCCTCCTGCTGGAGGGTGGAGGTGGTGAAAGGGGGATAGGGAGAGCGTTTCAGCGGTTTCACTGCCACGTCGGCCACATTGAACCCGGCGGAGACGCATTCCGAAAGGAAATTCCTTGCGGCCTCCTCAGAATCGAGGCGGCGGGGCAGCTCCGCTTTTACGGGCAATCCCGATGTGGCATGATTGAAGATGGCGTTGAGGCGAAAGAACGGTTCGGCCTTGAAAGCCTCTATCTCCTTCTCTCTTTCGCATATGAGCCTGACGGCCACGCTCTGCACCCTTCCGGCGCTCAGAGAGGGTTTGATTTTCTTCCAAAGCACCGGACTGAGCTCAAAACCTACGATTCGGTCGAGCACGCGTCGGGCCTGCTGGGCGTTTACGCGGTCGATGTCGATCGTGCGTGGATTCTCGATGGCCGAAAGGATGGCGGGCTTGGTGATTTCGTGGAAAACGATGCGCCGCGTGGTGGCGGGATCCAGGTTGAGCACCTCCGCGAGATGCCAGGCTATCGCCTCCCCCTCGCGGTCTTCATCGGAAGCGAGCCACACGGAGTCGGCCTCCTTTGCGGCCTTGCGGAGCCTCTTTACGAGCTCTTTCTTGTCGTCGGGGATTTCATATACGGGTTTGAACCCGTCTTCAACGTCGATGCTGAAGCCGTGTTTCTTGAGGTCGCGAATATGTCCGTAGCTCGACATGACTGAGAAGTCTTTGCCGAGGAATTTTTCTATGGTCTTAGCCTTTGCAGGCGACTCTACGATAACCAGATTTTTCATCTCGATAGGGTTTGGTTTTTGTGCCAAAGGCAAGTGTGAAAGGATGCTGCGGATGGTGGAAAGCCGAGGCCGGCCACTTCCCGGAGCTGAAAAGTCAAGGCGACTTTCCGGCAAATATCCTTCCGATATTTAAACTTGGGCGCAAAATTAACACTTTTTTTCTTTAACACACAATTAAGGAGAGAAGTTTTCTCAAATCCTATTTGTTTTCCCTCCCTGCGATAGTTTGGCAAGTCCTTCCTCAATCATACGGAGCCGACGCAAATTTGCGCCGGCTCCTTTTCATTTATCTCCGTAATGACCTTTGAGAGATACCACGTTGACAATTACCTTGTTATCCTCAATGTTGTAAATCATTCGGTCGCCCTTATTGATTTCTCTACTCCAGTAGCCGGAGTAATTTCCTTTGAGTTGTTCAACGTGTCCGGTGCCGGTGCCGGTGCCGGGATGTTGCCGAAGTTCCTCAAATAAATCGATGTTTTCTTTAGCGTTTTCTTTTGACCGGACTTTCGCCACTCCACCAAGTGTTTCGCAGCTTCCGGCATTAATATTAGTTCGTAAGTCATACGCCTAACAGTTCCCTTATTTCGTCCATTGAGTAAGCCCGACCTTTCCCGGCTTTATATTCGGCGATACCCCTGTTTACGGAGGCTATGTTTTCCGGGTCATTAAACCACGGATCACCGGAGGGAGATGGGTTTTCGCTTACTTCAACGGCCACGGTATTGGCTTTTGATATAAGAACCGTCTCGATGAAGTTCTTTAAGCTCTTGCCCTGGGCCGCTGCCATGATGGAGAGCTTTTGCAGAATGTCGACGGGGAGGTCAATGTTTTTGCGCTTAATGTTTAGTGCTGTTGCCATATCATTTGTGATTTATAGTGCAAAGGCATAAAATGTATACTATATATACAAATATTAAGAGCGAAAAGTTTAGAGCGAGCTTTATTGCTTTATGTCTACAGTTTTTCTTGGAATATTCTGAAAAGAGCGATTTTTTTTCGTAATATTGCTACAAAATAGGGCGCATTTGTGTTATTGTATGTTCTACAACATAAATCTTGCGTTTGTATTGTTTTTTTTTTGTAATTTTGTGCCGAGAACTATTTCTCAATCACAATTAATATATTGAAGTTGTCTAAACTTATTTCGATATGTTAATGATACAGTAAAATAATTAAAATACAGCGCATTCCGCAAAGGACGCACTATATTATAGTTCCCACACTCTAATATACCGTACCAATGCCAGAATACGCTGTACTCGACAAAGATACAATAAAATCTAAAATAATGCCCTATCTTTCGATTGCAAAAAGAGGCTATGCCTCCAAATTTGATCTTATTGAGGTGGTAAACGCCATACTCTATAAGCTCAAGAGTGGCTGCCAATGGCGCCTGCTCCCGATCGGGCATCTTTTCACCGGCGAGGGTCCGAGCTGGAAGACTGTCTTCCACCATTACCGCAAATGGTGTAAAAAAGAGGAATGGCAGAAGATATATTCCAGGATTCTGAGTAGAAATAAAAACAGGCTTGACCTGTCCATCTCCCATATCGACGGTTCCCATACGCCAGTATACAGAGGCGGCGAAAAGGCTGAATATCAAGGAAGGAAGAAGCGGTGCACGACCAACGCGCTTTTCTTCTCGGACAATCAGGGAATTCCTCTCGCCATGTCCGAACCTCAGGCCGGGAATCATGCGGATCTTTACGAAATAGAGAAAAGGGTTGAAGAGATCGTCGGCCAGCTCTCCGAAGCATCTATCGCCGTAGACGGACTTTTCTGTGACCTTGACGCAGGTTTTGACGGGAAAGAACTCAGAAGTGCCCTGATTTCCCACGGCATCACTCCGAATGTATGTCCGAATCCGAGGAATGGCGGTGATTCCAAAGAGGATTGGCTCTATGATGAGGAAATGTATCAGGAGAGATGGAAAATCGAGAGGACAAACGCATGGATGGATGGTTTCAAAGCAGTTCTTAACCGCTTCGACACCACCGTCTCCAGTTGGAAAGGTTGGAACTTCCTTGCCTTTATCGTTATTTTCCTTAAAAAATTTCACAAATCAAATTAGTTTAGACAACTTCATTGTTATGATGAAATTACAACAAATTGAAGCCTTGCTTCTCCAAGAAATGGAAGAAGTCAGAGGAGGACTCGTTGGAACATGCGAGTGTGATTCGGGTGCAGGACAAGCTTCTGAATCAGGAGGCACCTGTTCTTGTAAAAAAGGCGCAGGTCAATTAATTTCGACCCCAGACACATATGAAAAGAACCCAAATTGCATCTGTCCAGGAGGCGGAGCCGGCCAATAATAAAGTCTATCAAAGGTATTGAACAGTATTAATTGTCCAATATCCTTTCCAATCTATTATACGATATATGTACGTAACGCTTTCAAGCGCCTATACAATTAGGAATGATTGCAAAATCAGGACATTCTAAATTTTTCCCAGATCCAAGATGTCCACTTGCCGAAAAATGTGATTTTATTCTATAAACATGATCAAATAACTACATTATGACTCGAATATTATTGCTGATGTTAATTGTCATGTCATCCATTGATGGATATTCCCACAAAATTTTTTTTAAAGATATTGATAATGTTATAATATCTGGCGTTCATTGCACTGGCTTTTCAGCAGATATGGATTCAATAGGACATTGGATTTCCAATGATGATGGCGCTGTGAATATTAATTTGGCAAATGTAAGCGTTTTACATTCATCTCATCCTGATTTTAAAGATCGTCTTATATATTTATCCCAGTTACATAATGACACTGTAATTTTGTCTCTATCAACTATTTTGAAGGAGATTGTAGTAACTCCGAATGATATTCAAGATTTTTCGACTCATACTTCTTACCGAATATCTTATAAAGATATGGAACGATACTCCAATGTATTGCAATCTCTAAATGTAATCCCCAATTTAACTGTATTACAAAATGGTGGAATCTTTTTTGAAGGCGACCAAAATATTAAAGTATTGATTGATGGGGTCGAAGCTACATTGCCAGACATTCAAACTTTATCGAAAGAAGATGTAGCAAAAGTCAATGTATATGAAACTCCTCCTTTAAGATTTTTAACACAAGGAATCGATGCCGTAATTGATATTAGATTAAAATCTGAGATTTATGGAGGTAATGGAGCATTGGAATTAAGCCAGGCATTCCAATCTTTAAAAGGAATAAACTCCGCAGCTTTATATTACAACTATAAGCAATCCCGGTTTTCATTGCTATATAGCAATGAAAATCGGCACTATAAAAAGTTTTGTCAATCGGAAATTCTTAATTATGATTTTGATGGACAGGAGTATAAAAAAATAAAGCAAGGTCTAAATTCGAAGAAGCACTTCGATGACAATGATATTAAGTTATCTTATCAAATTAATAAGCCTAATAACTTTTTATATAATGTTAAAGCTGGAATAGCCTTAAATAGGAATGGTTATAATGCGAATCAGAAAGTATTTGTGCTTGATGATGCCTTTCTTGCAAATAACTATTTTCATTCAGGTTACACTCGATATAATATTGGTAATTATATCGAGAAACAATTAAAAGATGGAAGTTCAATTTTAGGTAATATGAATTACCAACACTATTCAACTGATTATAGTTCGCGTTATAGTGAAAATGGAAAGAACTTAGAAGCATTACAGAACTCCCATTCACAATACTCTACAATATTGGATGCTATTTTCTCAGAGATTCAGTATCAATTGCCGAAATCAGCATTAGGGTATTTTTCCTTTTCTGCCTATGATACTTATAAGCATAGTAAATACAACAATACGACGACTTCCTTTTTTCAAGAAACAAACATAGCAGGCGTTTCCGCTCAATGGATGGGATGGATACGAGCATTTCGATGGTATCTTACAATGGGCGTTGACTGGTTTAAGACTGCATCTACTGTCTTAGAAAAAGCCAACAATCTGATAATCCCGGCTCCTATGATAAATATTAACTGGAGACCTAATTCGATGATTCAAATTTCAGCAGATTACTCATATTCGGGGGGCGTCCCATCTATTGCTCAATTAAGTGAAACAAATCAATGGCTTGACACTAAATTAGTGTATCACGGCAATTCTTCACTTAAGCCATATAAAACGCATTCTGTCGGAATTCGTTTTGTCTATAATCAAAAAATAATCAATTTGGCAATACGCGGATCATTCGCATCATCTCCAAATATGATTTGTGATATGTATACGCTGAAAGATGATTATATGCTCCAGACATTGGTTAACTTAGATACATACCGTCTATGGAATTCACAATTTGACCTGACAATAAGGCCATTAGGGAATAATACACTAACATTTTGGAACCGTGTAATTTTATCTGACGTAGAAGGAAAAAATAGTCAATATTCATGGGATGGATACAGATTCCAATGGATGTCTGATCTTTCATTGAATCTCAAACACTGGACAGTAGATCTATTCTACCAATATCCTGGCAAAATAGTAGAGGGTCAATTAGAACGACCACGTGCGCAATGCTGGTCTGCGACTGTGTTATATAGGCCGAATTCAAATTTGTCGTTAGGGGTTGAATGGTTCATGCCTTTTGGCAAAAACTTTAAAGAAAGTGAGCATACCGTAAACGCTGCTCCTGTGTATGCAGATTCAGAATACACTATAAAGGATCGAGTAAATATGTTGTCCTTAAAACTCTCTTATAATTTTAGTTTTGGTCGCAATAGAAACCGTGTGCAACCTCAATTCGATAATTTTGATAATGATTCAGGGATTTTGCATAAGTAAGTGTCGAGATTATTCCTATACATGGATTTCCAATATTAGGGTAGAATTTCGATTTGAGATGATGGCTTTTCTTCATAGCTGAATCAAGGGTTGAAATCCCACACTCAGATTGGATAAGGCAAGTATAGGAATAATCTGAACACTTACTTAAGAAATAGAAGTTGTTTTAGAGTGAGTTCGAATTTAACTCGGCTTAAGGCTGAAAGTATTTTTTTTGAGTTGTTTTCGTAAGTTAAAGAGGGAGAATAGCGGGCTATGCGACCGAAGAGGCTTGGCGGGAATAACCAAAAAAAGGCCTCAGAATTAAGAGGTTGTTTAAAAACGATTGTTAACAGAAGTGAGTTTTCGGAGGGTAATGACGACAGCGGCAACCATAAGCATTTCATTGGCTGATTCTGTCGTTTCCTCATAATTTCGACATAGCCTTCTGAAGTTTTCAAGCCATGCGAAAGTTCTCTCCACTACCCATCTTTTCTTAGCCGGGACAAACTGACCGGAATAATTTGAATGTGTGATTTCCACGTCAATCTCAAAATCATGTTTGGCCATCTCAATGAAATTACCGTGATAGCCTCGGTCGGCATATATGCGCTTTATCCATGGGAAGGCAACGACAAGCATTGCCAGAAGGGCGTATGCGGATTTGGAATCATGGATATTTGCAGGAGTTGTAGAAGCCTCCAGAATATCTCCGTCCTTATCAGTTATTATATTGCGCTTCACTCCTTTAACTTTCTTGTTGCCGTCTATTCCCTTTTGGGAACGCGGCAAACCCGAACGGGAGCTTTCGCTGTCAATGGCACCAATCGTGGGTTGCGGAGACTCGCCTCTCCGAAGTCTTACCGCCTCCACAAGACTGTCCTCAAGCTCGGCAAATGTGTCCATCGCTCCCCAACGTCTGAAATAGTAGTACACTGTCTGTCACTTGGGGTATTCTTTGGGCAACAGTCGCCACTGGCAGCCGCTGACATCTATGAAGATGATGGCATCAAGTATGAGAAAAAAATCATATTTGCTGCGCTAATTATCCATGAGAATTGTTCCTCTTATATACTCCTTTTGAGCATCAGTCAAATCTGTCAGATACATAATTCTTTGGTTTTGTTTCGTTTTATTCATTTACTTAAACAATCATCAAAGCATAAATGTCTGAAATCTCGACTGATGCTTATTTTTTATTCACATTTGTTTTTAAACAAGCTCTAAGTCGAAACATCCAACAATCTCAAAATGCTTTAATTAAACCAATAATTTGTGTTAAATTCAACCCCACTCTAAATTATTTTTTTTCAAGATTCCTACCGATTCCGAACAAATTTTGAATCGCGAAGAGTGAATTTAGTAATCGCAAGAAAATAAGTTGATGAAAAATTCATGAAGAATTTTCACTGGCTGAAGTATTGTATTGTTTTTCTTGGAAGATTTTGAAAAGAGCGATTTTTTTCGTAATTTTGCTACAAAATAGGGCGCATTGGTGTCTTGTTTTATTTAGTTTTGCAAAACAATTGATTCAGAAATAGATATGGCAGAAGAAATAGAAATGCAGGAAGAAATGCAAAAGGAATATGGCGCCGACAACATCCAGGTGCTCGAAGGGCTGGAAGCGGTCAGGAAACGCCCGGCGATGTATATCGGCGATATTTCCGGTAGAGGCCTGCATCATCTTGTATATGAGGTGGTAGACAATTCAATCGACGAGGCGCTCGCGGGATTCGCCACTCATATAGAGGTCACTATTCTCGAAGACAATTCAATAAAGGTAGTCGACAACGGGCGAGGTATCCCCGTAGGAATGCATGAGAAGATGCACAAACCGGCTCTGGAAGTTGTGCTGACCGTGCTTCATGCCGGTGGTAAGTTCGATAAGGGCTCGTATAAGGTCTCCGGAGGTCTCCATGGCGTCGGCGTAAGCTGCGTTAACGCCCTTTCAGACTATCTCCGCGCCGAAATCCACCGCGACGGCAAGATTCATATGCAGGAGTATTCGCTTGGAAAACCGACGTGTGAGCTCAAAGTAGTCGGCGAGACCGACCACACCGGCACGACTATCATCTTCCATCCCGACGCAACGATCTTCACGGAGACAGTCTACGACTACGAGACCCTCGCAAACCGTCTGCGCGACCTCGCCTACCTCAACGCCGGCATCACGCTGACGCTGACCGACATGCGCGAACTCAACGAGGAGGGGCAGCCGAGAAAAGACGTCTTCCACAGCGACGAGGGCCTGAAGCAATTCGTGCGCTATCTCGACCAGGGGAAAGAGCCTCTCATCGACGACATAATCCATCTTAACACCACCAAAGGCGGTGTGCCCGTGGAGGTGGCAATGACCTACAACACGTCGTTCTCTGAAAATATCTTCTCCTACGTCAACAATATCAATACAATCGAGGGCGGCACTCACCTGACGGGATTCCGTCGCGGCCTTACCATGACCCTTAAGAAATATGCCGACGACAACCATCTTCTCGACAAGCTCAAGATCGAACTATCCAAGGAGGATTTCCGCGACGGCCTGACCGCCGTGGTCTCCGTAAAGGTGGCCGAACCTCAGTTTGAGGGACAGACCAAGACCAAACTCGGCAACAACGATGTCGGTGGAGTTGTGCAGACAGCCATCAGCGAAGCCCTGCGCTATTATCTTGAGGAGCATCCCAAGCAGGCCCGCGCCATCGTCGATAAAGTGATGCTCGCTGCCCAGGCCCGTCATGCCGCCTACAGCGCGAGGATGAAAGTGCAGCGTAAGTCTCCGCTTTCCGGTGCCGGACTCCCCGGCAAGCTCGCCGACTGCAAGAGCCGCGACGCCGCAGAGTGCGAACTCTTCCTCGTCGAGGGTGACTCCGCAGGCGGAAGCGCTAAGCAGGGGCGTAATCCCAACTTCCAGGCAATTCTGCCTCTTCGCGGTAAAATCCTGAACGTGGAGAAGGCTCTCGATCATAAGGTGTTTGAAAGTGAGGAGATTGTCAATATGTTTAAGGCTCTCGGCGTCACTATCGGCACTGAGGAGGATTCCAAGGAGCCCAACATGACGAAGCTCCGCTATCATAAGATCATCATCATGACCGATGCCGATGTCGACGGCGCCCACATCGCTACGCTTCTGATGACCTTCTTCTATCGCCGCATTCGTCCGATCATCGACAACGGCTATCTCTACATCGCCACCCCGCCGCTCTACAAGTGCAGCACGAAGGGGAAGACAAAGACCCAGGAATATGCCTGGGACGAGCAGCAGGTGCAGCGGTTTGTCGATACGTATTGCGACGGCAACCGCGAGCGTATGGTGCTCCAGCGCTACAAAGGTCTTGGTGAGATGAACCCCGAGCAGCTTTGGGAAACCACTATGGACCCCGAGAACCGTATGCTCAAGCAGGTGAACCTCGTCAACGCCGCAGAGGCCGACCGCACTTTCTCCGTGCTTATGGGTGAGGAGGTTGGCCCGCGCCGCGAGTTTATCGAGACTCACGCCACGTATGCCAACATCGACGCCTGACGCGAAGTGATGAAGACGATATTCATAGTTATAGGTGGCCTGGCCGACGTGCCCGATCCGGAGCGCGACGGCCAGACTCCGCTTATGGCGGCCTCAACACCCTCGCTCGACGCCTTGGCGAAGTGCGGATGCTGCGGGTCGATAGAGGCTGTTGACGCTTCCGTGCCTTTGTCGCCCTCCACGGGTGTGCTCTCGCTGTTGGGCTATGATTTCCAGAGGGGGGTGGTGCCTTCCTCCGTGCTTAAGAGATTGGGGTCGCAGCAGGATTTCCCTTATTCGGAGCTGCGACTGTTTGTCGTGCCGAAGTTTTCCGGCCACGGGGTCGTGATTTCCGATTCAGCGGAGGTCAGGGGTGCGGCCGTCATGGGGATGATGAAGCCTGTCTTTCCGATGGGAGAGGGTGTTGTGTGCTCCAAGGAGCATAGTTGCGGGTCGCTGGTCGACAAGGCTGCCCTGACGATCCGTGCGATAGAGATTTTCGATTTTGTGCTTGTCTATGTGGGCGAACCGGAGGCCATGGCCCTTGCCGGTGACCCCGACGGCAAAGTCGAAGCGATAGAGAAGATCGACCGGGAGCTGATAACTCCCGTGGCCGACTACGTATGGAACGCCAAGATGCAGATGAATCTAGTGGTTACAGGGGATTACGTAACGTCGTGGCAAGACCGCAGGCGACTTCACGGAGAGGTGCCTGCAGTGGTCTATTTCAACGACGACCTCCCGTATGACCTCAACCGATTTGACGAAGAATCCGTAAAAGAGGGACCGCTCAACGCCCCGTTGCCCGGCGACCTCATCCGCCTCCTCATCTCCTTCGAGCCCCTCCCCGAAGAAGAACGCTAAACTAGATTATTCAGCCGTCTACCTTTGTTAAAGTAATTGAAATGAGACAAGCTGTTATAATAGTTGGTCATAAATTAGATTCATATAAGTAAGTGTTCAGATTATTCCTATACATGGATTGCCAATATGAGGGACGGGATTTCGACTTGGGATGATGGCGTGATGGGGTTCCATCATAACTGAATCACGGGTTGAAATCCAGCGCTCAGATTGGATAAGACATGTATAGGAATAATCTGAACACTTACTTATAATTAAATTCCATAATTTGCTATCAAAATCATTTTCTGAATATGGTGATGTTTATCTGATTTTAAATCATGAAGGAGCAAATTCGGTATTATGGTTGAATCAGTATATCATTTGCCTTTCTTTTTCCTTATGCCGCGCTCCGAGGCGTTATTGTCGGGAGGTATTGCGGGATCCCGCAGGAAGTTGAAGATATAGTCACGGCATTTTAGCAGACCGTTGCGGAAGGTGGTGAACTTCTCGTTAAGCTTCGACAGGCTTTCATCAATAAGTCTGTCCAGACGTTCAAGCCACGGTTTAGGGTCTATTGATTCGGCGGGTATTTGATTGCGCTCGTGTATGGCTTCCTGTAAAAGGCTTTCCACTGACTTTGACCACTCCTGTTCCTTGTCAAGTTCATTGAGGTACTGGCATTCGCGAAGCAGATGGGCCAGACAGACCTGATGGTTCAGGAAATGGAGGGCGAAGTATGCGCTTAATTTTTCAAAACAAAACAAAATTTTTTCAAATCGGAACAAAAATGCTCAAATCAGAACAGTCTGACATCAATCTCAAAAGAAAAAGGCTGACTCACGTCAGCCCTGTTTCCTTCAATTAAAACAACAATAACAACTCTTTTCAGAACGCTTATAGCAGTATATCTTTTTTATCTTCGTTGGAAGATTTTCACTAACCTTTCTTTTCTTGGAGAGGAGCTTTTCAGCTGCCTTTCGATATTATAACAAGGGCATGTCGCCGATGGTTCGATGAGGGATGAAAATTTTTTTCATCCCATCATGTCGCGATAAATCTCCAATGCTGACTCTATCTCTTTGCCATCAGGAACACAGTCGATTAGGGGAGTGCCCACCGTCGTCAGCAACGTGAAATTCGGATGACCTGCGGATGCGTTTTTCTTGTCGTGGGCCATAAGGGATATGAGCTTTGGAATATCCTCACACGTCATCTTCACCCTCGGATACTGCGCTTTCAAAATCGTGGACACATATCTATGAAGCTCATCCGACGGGAATCCCTTCAACATATGGCTCAAAATCAGTTCCACCAACATACCGTGGGCCACGGCCTCTCCGTGCGTCAAGGATTGATGGCGTTCGATGGCAAGGCTCTCGAAGGCATGTCCGGCGGTGTGCCCGAAGTTCAGGATCTTGCGAAGCCCTTTTTCCGTCGGATCTTGAGCCACGACCTCCTCCTTTATCTCCACGCAACGTTTCATGGCCTTTTCAAGCCGAGCCGTGTCGGCTATGACCTCATCCATATGCAGCAGCTCGGAATACAATCCGGCGTCGGCGATGAATCCCGTCTTCAGCATCTCCGCATAGCCCGAAGCGATTTCTCGCCGCGACAGGGAGCTGAGCGGAAGGGCGGTGATGATCACGTCGGAAGGCTGGTGGAAAGCCCCGATCTCATTCTTAAGCCCGTTGAAATTGATGGCTGTTTTTCCCCCCGTAGCCGCGTCCACGGCTCCAAGAAGCGTCGTCGGAACATTGATGCAACGTATCCCCCGCTTGAACGTGGCGGCTGCAAAACCGCCTATATCCGTGACGAGTCCGCCCCCTATGTTGACCACGATGCTTTTGCGTGTGGCTTCGGTCTCCTCCAGCGCATTCCAGATCTTTATGGCGGAATTGATATCCTTGTTGTCTTCCCCGGGTTCGATCACCACCGTGTTGGCCTTCGCGAGCGAGCGACACCCTGCAAGAAGCGGCATGATGAGGCGGCTGACGTTGGAGTCGGTGACGACAGTGACCGTGGCGGGGTTGAGGGCTTCGACAGCCTCGTCAATCCGTTTGCAAAGCTCCGCCGTGGCTGATTCCTGAGGCTCGCTTCCTGCTTGGGAGTATTCCCGCTCCAGCCAATCGGCGAAATGGTCCATCGAGGGGAAAATCATGTCGGCTCCCTCTTTGGAAAATTCCTCCATAGGTATCGGCCCGGTCATGACTGCCACCGTGAAACATCCGGCAGCTTTCCCCGCCCTGACTCCCAAGGGAGCGTTCTCCACGACGATGGCATCAGATGGTGCTACTCCGGCTTTCATCACCCCCTTAAGGTATGGCTCGGGATCGGGCTTGCCGTGAACTACGTCGAGTGCCGTCACCCGCTTATCCATCGGGAAGGCCCCGGGATAATCCTTGTCGAGATTCCCTATGAGTGAACTTTGGGCGCTCCCTGTCACGAGCACACGCGGTATGCGGGCCTTCTCGAAGGCCCGCAGCATCCTGTCGGCTCCGGGCATTGGTTTCTTTTTTCCCATCTCCACGAAGAGCTCGGCCTTGCGGGCATAGAGATTGTGCTTTTCGTCGGGAGTTGCGTCTCGGTGAAGCTCCCGGCGGAAGATAAGGTTGATGGTGGCCGGCCCGGTCATCCCCTCGTAGAGATAGAATTCCTCGGGAGTGGTCTTTATCCCCTGTTCGGTCATCATCTGATGCCATGCCCGGGCATGGTATGGCATGGAATCGTATAAGACGCCGTCCATATCAATAAGGGCGGCGCGGATATCTTTCAGTGTTCTCATGTCTATTCAACGCGAGTTTTTGCATCATATTTCGCGGCGAGGGCCACAAATTCAAGCCAGCCGTGTTTCAATCGCTGCATGATGTTGACTTCCACGTCATCCTTAAGGTTGGAGGCGATTTCCCTTTCCCGTCCATCCTTCAACTCTTTCCCTCCGAAGCGGAGGAAGGGGTGTCGCCAGTCGCCGACGAGATTAATTCCAAACGGGAGATGGAAGGGGGAGTGCATCAGCCCGGCGTGGTAATAGATCTCTCCCTGAAGGTTGTTGACCCCTGCGAGCATCACTCGGTAGGGACCGGCGGAGAGTGTGAACGGCATAACCCTCAGCATGTTGTCGAGAAATTGGGCATGGATGTCGAGGCCGTCGATTTTCAATGGCGAGTCGCCTCGGATAAGCATAAGGTGGGATATGTGTCTGATCTTGTCGTCGGTTCTGTCGAACTCAAGCCCCGTCCCTTTCACGTCTGCTCGGGCCTGCATGGAGGGGGCATTGACAAACATGTCGGGGAACATCTTAAAGCTTCCCTTTGCGTTGGCCGACAGCGTGCCGTGGAGCGACTGCAATTGCGGGGCGTCCTTTGTCAATGACGGGAAAGCGTGTAGAAAACCGGAGAAGTCGAAACGGCCTACGTCAAGGTCGAGAATCATGGAAATGTCGGAAAGGTCGGTCGTGGAGTAGGTCCAGTCGAGCTTGGCGTCGGCGTATGGAGCGGATATCGAGAGATCGCCTATACGGGCTTTCCCGTCGTGCATCGAAAGGGTAGTAGAGAGCTTTGAAAATGAATATTGCATATATTCCGCCCTGTTGCTGCTCAAATTCATGCGTGCGGAGATGTTGCGGGGGATGGCGATGCAAAGGGAGTCGGCTTTGGCGGTCTTTTCCAGAGATTCGACTTTGAAATCCGGAGCTATGTCTGTCAAAGCGTATTGTCCGTCGTAGTAGGCTCCGCAAAGACGGTTGATGTCGATATTGTCGAAGACGGCCGTCACTTCTGCTTTCAATTCCGACGACTTCGGAGCTATGGCAAAACTTCTCAGCTCGGAGATTGCCCCTTTCAGTCGGCCTTTCATGCCATCGATTGAAAAATCGATGTTGCTGATGTCGATGTAATCGGGGGTGGCGGAAAGATGGATTCTGGAGAAGCGGTTGTCTGTGGGGTATCCCTTTGCCCGGAATTTGCCTGAGTCGGCCGATATGTCGGCTGAAAAGTCGGCAAAAGTCAGAAAGTCGGCAAGGGCGTTAGGGAGAGATGGGGCAAGATATAGAGGAGAGTGGTCCGCTTCGTTGCAGATTATAGAGTCGTCCGAGGAGGAATATGTCATGGAAGCTTGGCTTGCTGTAAATGGCTGGGTTCTTTGGCTTGCTGATAATTTGGAGACAAGGTTGTTGACGGAAAATGATTGGGATCTGTTTGCGGATTCTATCCTGTCAGCTTGCAATCTCACTCTGGCCGATGCTTTTCCTCCGCCGGAAGGGTTTCCTGCGAGAGCGTAGCCGATTCTAAGCCCTTTGGCATATAGCCGGGAAGAATCCTTTGCCGATGTCTTGATTTTGGAAGAGGCAAGATTCCCCTTCGCTGTCAGTGACAGGATAGAGAAGCCGCCGTCTGTGGATAGACGGCATTTGAGGTCAGTCTTTCCAGTCATCTCTCCGTCGATCCTGGGAATACTTTTCGTCGCGGGGAGCAACCCTGCAATTGCAGGGAGATTGATTGAGAAGTCGGCGAGGGCCGACACTTCGGGTTCCCCGGAGAGAAGATCGCCGATATCAGCATTGAGGAGGAGCGACGATTTCTCCGCTGTAGAAAATTGCAACTCTGAGATTTTCAAGGATGAAGCTTCCGGATTGTCGGGTGTTAACCGCAATGACAGGTCGGCACGCAGACTGTCCACGGAGATTTGCCGTTTCTTGTCAAGCGGTATATTGAAAGATGCCCCTGCCACTTTCAGCCTCACCGACAGGTCGGGCAATGACGTTGTCTTCAAAGGATAGGGGGATTCAAGGGCAATGGTAAGGTCCACCGGGAGCAGTGCGCCCGCGGCTATGATTCCCGCCACGGGTGCTGGTATGTAGGCCGCTATCTCCTTGGGAACGTATTGCAGGAGTTTGATGATGTCGGAAGAGACAATATCAATGGAGAGAGAGTCGATGATAGTGTTTCCTTTCTTTCCGCTAATGAAAAAGGAGGTTGAGGTGTTAAGGCCTCCGATGTTTGCGTAGAAATCGTTGGCGCTTATTTTGCTCGGATTGGTCAGGGCTGATATTTCCCCGTCTATAGAGAGTGGCATAGGTTTTGGAAGACTGATTCCGGCATGACCGGCCTCCAGCAATGTCCCTTCCAATTGTATTCCGAAGATGCCTGACATATTTACGGGAGGCTTTATCAAAGCTTTCCCGACGTTCAGTTTTGCGGAGGAGAGAATGGGAAGGGAATGGAAAGAGACGAGCAGGCCGCCATTGATTCTGACCGGGGCAATCAGTATGCGCCGGGATTTTTTCGATGTCTCCGATTTCGGGAGTATGGAGAAATTTCCGACCGTGTCGTTGGCGACGACTATGTTGACGACAGGGCGGGAAATGACGATTCCGGATAGGTCGATATCTCCCGAAATGGCTTTGCGGATGTTGATGGAGGCTTCGAAGGGGCCGCAGGAGAAAAGCGAATCCGCTCCGGCAGGGAGCTTTGCCGTCAAGGAGTCGGGAAGATTGAGCAGGGCATTGGAGACTATCGACAGCGATTCTCCGGAGATGGAAATATTGGGGAAGGATGACCAGAATGTATAGTCGGCGTCCGATACGCTTACTTTGGCATTCAGGTATTTCCCCGCGTTTTGGTTGATGAGAGCGGTCAGTCGCGTAGGGGTGAGCCATATGGTGGCTCCGATGGCAATGATCAGGGCCAGCGCGAAGATGGAGGCTATGGATATTCCCAGAATCTTAAGGGATTTCAGACATATGTTTTTCATAGAGGAAGCGTTTTGTTTTACGATAGGAGAAACCCATGACCGTTGATCCTACGACATTAAAACAACAGCCTGCCGTAAAGGTTAGCGCGCTTTCCTCAAAATAATTTCAGAAAAAAAGCGACCGCGGTGAGTCATCTCCTGTGGTCGCTTGGTTCATTCAGTTTGAAAAGATGGGTTTGCCAATCGGCTCTGTTTTTCAGCTGTCAGCCGATTGCTTCGAATAGCTTCACGGCGTCGACGTAGGCGGCGATGCCGTCGGCTACGGCCTTTGCATCGCGCATTGCGTGCACCACCGTGGCCGGGCGGTTCGTAACGTCGCCGCCGGCAAACACCCCTTTACGAGTCGTCATGCCGTAGGGGTTCTCGCGGGTCAGCACGTAGCCTTTCTCGTCCACCTCAATCCCTTCCGTGGTGGAGACGATTCTCGATGCGGGAACGCTGCCTACCGCCTGGATTACGAAATCCGCCGGAGCGTTGACCTGTCCTTCCGGTGTCTGTATGTCGACGCTTTCGAGCCTCCAGTCGTCTTTGCCGTGTATCCCGACGATCGATGAATTCCAAAGAAATTTCACCCCTTCGCAGACTGCGTCGTCGTATTCCGCACGGAGGGCCGACATCTTGGTGATGTCATGATGGTAGACCACAGTCACCTCCTTGGCTCCCATGCGCAGGGCTGTGCGTGCTGCGTCCATGGCGGTGTTGCCGCAGCCTATGACGTAGACCCTGTCGCCCTCGCCGACGATTACCTCATCGCGGCTCATCAGGCCGTTTTCATAGAGGCTGACCCTGCGCAGGAAGCGGATTGCCTGGCGCACGCCGTGATGGTCGATGCCGGGGATTGGCAACCTCCGGGGCACTCCCGTGCCGGTTCCCATGAAGATAGCGTCAAATCCACGGGCGAAAAGGTCGTCGACCGTGATGCCCTCTCCAATGGTGCTGTTGAGATGGATGGGCACCCCGAGATTCTCGATTTTCTTTATCTCCCGACGCACCACCTCTTTCGGCAGGCGGTATTCCGGTATGCCGAACATTAGCACGCCTCCCGGCTCAGGCTCCATTTCGAAAATCTCCACGGAGAAACCGCGTCGGGAAAGATCGCCGGCAATGGTCAGTCCGGCTGGTCCGCTTCCGATGACGGCCACGCGTCCGCGTGATTTTTCCGGAATGGTCTCGTGGCTCAATCCGGCGTTGGAGTCAAAATCCGCCACAAATCGTTCCAACTTTCCTATGTGGATGCCCTTCCCGGCTTTTGTCAGCACACAATGTCCCTCGCATTGCTTCTCATGGGCGCATACGCGGCCGCAGACGGCTGGGAGGTTGCTCTTGCTGTTGATTATGTGCATGGCGTTGCCGAAATTGCCTTTGGCCAGCTCGCCTATCCAGTCGGGCATCTCATTGCCGATCGGACAACCCTTCTTGCAGCTTGGCACTTTGCATTTCAGACATCGCTGTGCCTCCCTGATCGCTTCCGGCAGGGAATAATTCTCGTCGATTTCGTTAATACAATTTTCCATTTCTCAGAGTATGTTTCTGTCTTATTAACGAAATTTAGTTGTGTTTCATGCATCCGCAATCAAGATTGCTCCAATCTGAACCCTAAAAGACCTAAAAAGACACCTTGCATTGAAAAAATCAGCTCTTTCTGCCCGGCAGAATAAAAATTATTACTCTCCATATGCAGTATCAGCGGATTTTCCGTATCTTATAAGAGTGGACCATAATATTGAGATAGACAATAGGAGCCTCGTGGAGGAGTGCAGGAAGGGCGACAGGGTGGCGCTCAACCTTTTCTATACCCGTTTCGCGCCACGCATGCTCCGGCTGATCCATCGTTATGTGGAGGAGGAGAGGAATGCGGAAGACATTCTGCATGATGGATTTATCGTGGCCTTTACCCGCCTCGGTTCGCTCAAGAATTTCGATCGCGTTGATTATTGGCTTGCCTCAATCATGAAAAACCTGTCGCTGCAGTTTCTGCATAACCAGGACGTGGCGATAATGCTTCATGAAATTCCCGACGTGGAGGATTCCTCTGAAATCCACGACGTATTGGATCTTGATGTGCTTGAATCCCTCATTAAGAAGCTTCCCAAGGGCTATCAGAAAGTGTTCCGGCTCGCCGTGCTTGAAAATAAGTCACACAAGGAGATTTCGAAGATACTCGGAATTGCCCCCAACTCGTCGTCATCTCAGTTGTTTCATGCGAAGGTGATGATGCGCAAGCTGATTGCTGAATACCGCCTTCAGGCCGGTGCGTTGTCTCTTTTGCTTGTCGCCGTGTCGATAGGATTGCAGTTCCTGCGGAATCCCGAAGCACGATTGGATAATCTTTCCGAGGAGATGCGGGCCGTTTCTCCATCCATCGATTCCGGCTCTTCGAAGTCAACTTCGGAGTCAACTTCGGAGTCAACCCTGAAGCAATCGTCGACTGTGGCTTCGATACCTTCGGTTACTGCTGTTCGTAATAATAAACTGAAATCGTCAGCCAGGCTTGCCTTGGCGGCTAAGGCAGATTCCATTGCTGTGCTTCCTGAAAAATCAATATCCTCGGGATTTGTTGTAGCCGACTCCTTGGCGGATTCGGTCGAATCCTCAACGCAGATTGCGCGTCAAGATTCAAATGACCATAACCGGAAGGATAATCCGCAAGATTCCTCTTTCCTGACCCCCGACGAAATCTATTATGCGAGAGTGGAGTCATATATGGCCTCCCGAAGCCGAAAGACGGGGTGGTCGTTTGGAGCCGGTGTCAATCCGGGGTTGGTGAATTTCGACATAGATATGTATGGCGATTCCGACATAGCACAGTTGCAGCCACCTTTTAATGACCCGGAGCCGGATGATGATCCCGACCATAAGCCCGATGAGCAATTGGCTGGCGGCGTCATGCCACGGACAAGAGCAGAGTATGCCAATCAATATCAAGACTATGGCACGACCTCCCATCATAACTACATGCCGATCTCTTTCTCGCTGACCGCAAGGAAAGCGTTGTCTAAAAGAATAGGAGTGGAGACCGGATTGACCTACACCTATCTGCACACTAAATTTGAGACACTTCGCAGCCAAAGCCATTGTCATTGGCATTACTTGGGCATACCGGTGAAGTTTGATGTGTCATTGTTTTCGGCGAAGAGGTTGAGAATGTATGTTTCGGTTGGCGGAGCGGTGGACATACCAGTGTATTCAAATGCGGTGGTGGAATCGAGATTCGACGCTCCTGACCTTAAACCGGGTCGATTCAATTCTTCAATCGTATGGTCGCTTTCTGCCAGCTACGGAGCATCCTTCAAGATATCCGACCGTGTGGAGGTGTTTCTTGAGCCGACCTTGCAACATCATTTCGAACACGGCCACGTGGTGCCCAACATCTGGACCGACGACAAGTGTGGCTTCTCCCTCCCCATCGGCTTCCGCCTCAGCTGGTAAAGAAATTCCCCTCTAACCTCCCATTACCGCCATCCGGCGGTAAACGTCCCATAAACCGCCCTGCCGGTCAGGCAAGGCGGTTTATGAGACGTTTACTGTTTTAAAACTTTTTCCAACGCTTTCACATCTCTTGGATGAAGATGATATATGACGCCTGACTTAACAGTAAGCGTAACGGTGTTATACAATCCAGAGGTCGTTTCAACTCTTGTTATGTCGGTTATTTTGATTTCAGATTTCTCATAACTATCAGTTCTCTTAAAAGAGATTGTCCCATTTTTTACAGAAATATTCGCCGGAAAAAAAAGTCCATAATATATCGTAATGCAAGCTAATAAACTGGCACCAAAGAATCCTATTTGATCTTTTGGCTTTAGAAACAACAAGACAAAAGTCAATGCAAGGATATAATATACACAAACCTTAAGAATTTGTACTGCAATATATCTTCTGTCTATAGGGAATTTCATATTATTGTTCACACCATTGTAGAGAACTGTTAACCGCTATGTTATTAGCAATTTTTAAGTTGTCTTTTGTGCTGGAATCCAATTGTGAATTCACGATGATATCATTTACTTTCGTTCCATATTCAACTAATTGACTATTCATTATATTAGAACAGTTATAAATAATTTTCTCACAGATCTCTCGATGTTGAATCGTTTTAGCAGTGTCATAATTGAAGCCTTTGTAATTATGATTAAAGAATATAGAAAGTATGAGTTCTGAGTTAATATCTTCCTGACTATTGGCATTTAACTGTGCCACAGGTTTGATAATAGATTCCAAATATTGAAATAGAAATTGAGTATTAATCGGGTAATCATTTTGGATACCGTGTTTTTTAGCCGAAACAAAAACATCTTCATAGTAGGCGGAGAAATCAATATTTCCTTTATCATCAGTGTATGATTTCCCATTGGACCGTACGTCATTAATAATTAGATTGTGGTAATAACCTACTGAGTCGATTATTGTAGCATTTTCATCAGGGAAAACTACGGTTTTAATTGAAGATGATTCTCCTCGGGTAATAGGTCGGATCTGTCCATTCCTTGTGTTGCATCGGGCTACCATATAATCCAAATAATCCTCATATAGGCCCGAACCAACTGCGGCTATAGGAGCTGCAAGAGGACCAGTTTCAGCAAATAATAAACCCACAACTCCATCTACTGCAAAAGATAGTCCTCTTCTTCCCCATTTATCCCAATCAACTCTGGATTCAGGGATTGAATATACTTTCTGGAGACTATCTATTGAATAATAGAGTTTTGTCAGTTCTGCGTTTTGTGGCGCTTGTATTGGCTCAATGACGATGTCTTCTGCACTATTACAACTTGTAATTGATGTAATTACAACAGTGAAAAACAACTACTAAGAATGATATCTTTTTCATGATGTTTGTAATTGAGTTGGTTACTACTTCTTATACGCTTTTTTGGATTCACGCACTTTTATACAGTTTGATCTGTCGTTGCCAATCAAATTGACAACTATGATTGGCATTGCCACAATCGGCGCCAATATAGGCAATCCCAATTCGACTGCAAAGGTACATAGAAAAATGTAAATAACAAAGAAATAATTTTTTCTATAAAAAAACACGTGTATCGGATGCAGTATTTCGGGATTGCGCAATCTTATAGATAAAACATATTGCATCATGATAAGAAATAAGATGAATTTTACGGTGATATTTTCCCGTCTTTGTGCCGCAGGGCTGGCAATCCTTGTCATTCCTTTTTTGTTCATTGCCTGTCTTTTTGTAACGTCGTGTACTAACGATGACGAGCCAAAGGACAAGACTAAAGACATCATTATGTCTGTCTCGGAAGAGCCGGGGATAATGTACGATCTCTTCGATTCTGATAAAAAATATCCTATGGCATGTATGCGTGTCATGGATGAGGATTTTCCCGGAGAGTGGCGAAACTTGTCAATGTCTGCCATTGAAGATTTCAATTACGAGATTGGACATATGTATACATTGAAAGTGAGCCGCACTATCCTTGCCAATCCTCCTGCCGATGCAAGTGCATATACCTACAAACTGCTCACCGTACTTGAGGATAGAATATGGCCGGAACCAAAGCCGGATGATAATAAAATAGTGGTTGTCCGCGAGGAAGACATCCCTTACGCAGATAAATGTCCTTATCATATCTACGACCTTTACAAAGTACGCCTACGTCCTCTCTCCATTAACCGAGAAGATTGAAAAGGTATATTTGACAAGAGCCGCGCTATATCTTAAAGATGTGATTTTGCAGGAATTGTTTGATGAGATTGTAAACGAGTACGAGAGTGGAAAGACGCTTGAATACGGTCTTGTTATCGCCAATATCAGAGGCTATGGCCTTCAGAAAGTGAAATTCACAATATCAAAAGAATAATATAGATTGTGTTTGAATTTAACTCGGCTTAAGATGTCTCGTCCTGAGTCCCTTCCTTTCCCTTTTGAGTGCCTCTACCCGTAGGATGTGCTTATAATCCGCCAAAACTATGGTTCCCGATCCACTTTTGGCGGATTATAGCGAGGTTTTGTCAGATATTATACTTAACTTTACACTTGAAATAGGATATATAGTTATGATAATTGGAAGAAAACCAGAGAAAAAGGAACTATTGCGCCGACTGCCGTTTCTGGAGATATTGCGAAGGAAACGGGATGCATCTCTGCGACTCCGACGGCAACCTGATGCATTGCCATCTGCTGAAGTTCGAAGACTCGAAATAGCTCGTGGAATTGGGAAATGGCTTGCCGGCGAGTCGGCGGATTTGGATATTTGGATAGCAATTATTATCTTTGCTCCCAATTAGCAAACCGCTTGTCTCTGCCCGACGCCGAAAATGCCGCACAATGCGCGCGATTCACTGTCGGATGTCGGGGCAAGATAAAAACATCCTCAGAATGAAAAAATTATTGATTTCGATAATCTGTGCGTTAGGCGCCTTCTTATCAATGACAGCGGCCGATGTTCCGACGTATCCGGGCGGGAAAGAGGCCATGGACAAGTTTATCGCCGCCACGAAGAAATATCCCGCCCCGGCCAAGGCAAATGGCGTGGAGGGGATAGTCAGCGTGAAATTCACGGTCAACCCCGACGGCACCATCGGGGCAATCAAGATAGTCAGGATGATCGATCCCGACCTTGAGCAGGAGGCCATCCGCATAGTAAAGAAAATGCCGGCATGGATTCCGGCAGAAAAGGATGGCCAGCCCGTAGCAGCGGATGCTGAGGTGGCAATCACGTTCAGTCTGGAATGACTCAGACTCCAAGACATATAAAAATCCCCCGCGTCAGCTGATGCGGGGGATTTTTATACGTCGTCCCAGGACAGGATCGGATGGATTATTCGGCTTTCTCGGTCTGGGCGGCTACTGTCGGAGTCATCTCTATGTTGAGCACGTCCTCAGGCTTGAGGTTGAGCTGCGACGAACGCTGGCCGAAAAGGGCTTGCGCCGTGGTCATGAAAGTGCCGGTCTGCCCTGATGAGAGCGAAAGAAGGGCATCGTTCAGCGGATTGTCGTCGGATTTCTCCCTCACCTGTATCTGACCCGGAAGCGGAGCGTTCACCTCCTTGCCGTCGGCAGTGGTGATCTTGATCTTCAGGTCAACCTTGTCGCCGGCCTTCAGCTTTTCGCCTTGGGCATTGCCGACAGAGCCATAAAGATTGTCGGTGATTTTCGAGAGCTTCTTGGCTCCGGCCTCTTTCACGAGAGCAGCCGTTGCGGCCTCTTTGTCGCGATTCTCTTTGGCGGTGTTAAACTCGCCGAGGATGCGGTAGAATTCCTTCTGCATCTCGTTCTGGTCGGCCACGGAGTCGGATTCGAGAGCCTCGCGAAGACCCTTGAGGAAGCCTCTGTTGGAAAGCTTCACGCCATAGTCGTCGCTGAACTGAGCCATGTTCATGGCCATCTGCATACCAAGGGAAACGCCCTGGTTGTAGGCCTCGTTGCCGGCTTTGACGGCGTTGAGCCCGGCCTGCACTCCGCGAAGATACTCATGACGGGCATCCTCTGAGGAGAGGGTTGTGTCGGTCTCGGCGGTGCGCTTGTATTCAATGCCCCGGAACTGACCGAAGTAATACATCAGCGAGTCGGCCTTGGCTGCCTCGGAGGCAGATCCGGCGCCTGTCGCGCTATTGTTCTGGCAGGAAGCGAGCATAAGCCCGGCAGCTGCCATGCAAAGAAAAGATTTGAATTTCATTTTGTTGAGCTTTTTTATCTGACGCTTTCCGGAGAGATTGGCACATCGAAAATCTTGTGCCGGCGACGCTCTCGGCGTGAGTCATCCTCATTCACCGAATCCGTCTGCGCCGTATCCACTGAATCCGGCATCTCCGAAACGATTATTTCCGTAGAGTCGATCACCACTTCAGCCGTCTCCCCTGTGGGAATCACATTGTCGGTAGTGCGTCCCTTGCATTGGGTCAGCGTTGCCGTTGCCAACAATGCGAATAGGGCTGCATATGAACCGCGAGAGACTTTCATCAGTTGACTTTTATAAGTTCCACTTCAAAAATAAGTGCTGCATTGGGAGGGATTGCTCCCGGTGCTCCCTGTTCGCCATAAGCGAGGTTGGAGGGGATGTAGAACACCGTCTTGCCCCCCTCTTTCATGAGCTGAAGGCCTTCGGTCCAGCCGGGGATGACGCGGTTGAGGGGGAAGGTGGCCGGTTCGCCGCGGGCTACGGAGCTGTCGAAGACAGTGCCGTCGGTGAGGCGGCCTGTGTAGTGCACGGTCACGTTGTCAGTGGCCACGGGGCTTGCGCCGGTGCCCTCTTTCATTACGGCATATTTCAGGCCTGAAGCGGTCATGACGTATGTTGAGTCGGAAGGGGTCTCGCTTTTCTTAGCCTCGTCGCTGAAGAATGCGGGGCCATATTTAGTGGTGTCGTTGGCCTCGGCCACGGTCACTTCCTCAGAAAGGTTGGCGGCCTCTTCGGCTATCTCGGCAACGCTGTCGGCGGATGTAGACTTGCCGCTGTTGCAGGATGAAAGGCTCCCTATGGAGATGAGAGCCAGGGCAGCGAAAGCTGCCGGAATGAAACGTTTCTTCATTTTGATTATTTGTTGACTTTGATTAGTTCCACTTCAAAAATGAGGGTAGAGTGGGGAGGGATTGCGTTGGGCACTCCCTGCGCGCCGTAGGCAAGGTCGGAGGGGATGAAGAATACGTTCTTGCCGCCCTCTTTCATGAGCTGGAGGCCTTCGGTCCAGCCGGGAATCACGCGGTTGAGAGGGAAGGTGGCGGGCTCGCCACGGCTTACGGAGCTGTCGAAGACGGTGCCGTCGAGCAGGCGGCCGGTGTAGTGCACGGTCACTTCGTCTGTGGCTGAGGGGCTTGCACCGGTGCCCTCTTTCTCTACGATATACTGCAGGCCGGATTCCGTTGATTTCACGTTATCCTTCTTGAGGTTTTCGGCGAGGAATTTTTCGCCTACGGATTTGATTTCAGCCGTCTTCCTTTCCGTGAGTTCCTGAAGATACTCCTGAATAAGTTTGTTGGCCTCTTCGGGGGGCATTTCGGTTTCTTTGCCGTCGAAAGCGGCGTCGATAGCCCTTTTGAAGTCGTCTTTATTCAGATTTTCAACGCCCATAGCGCGGAGCTGCTGTCCCAGGGCCATGCCCCAGGCATAACTAAGTTTGTCCATTTCAAAAAATACGTTTATGCTCCCGATGGAGCTATATTAATAATAAAGAAGTCATTGTTTTCTCCCGCTAAAAGAAGAAAACAATCCACCTTAATAGATATAACGTCCGACGAAAAGAAATGTTATTAAAAGCTTCGTCGAAACAGCTTGATTGGGTACGGTTTCGCCATTTAAAATTGCCTCCGCTTTTTTCGGAAAATATAATACTTTCATGGAGAACATGTCCTTATTTGGAATGTTGATTTTGATAAAGATTGGCCATGTTCCGAGGTAGCTACTTAGGTATCTAACTCGCATAAATGCCCGATAATCAATATGTATAATCTTCGTTCTCCACATCAATATGTATAATCTTCGTTCTCTACATCATTCCTAAGGAAATAGAGTGTTTCGCAAGTTTCTCATTTTGCAATAAACTAATATTCAGTGATCTTACATAGTTGAGTAGTTGTCCGCCATACAGTAACTACTCACCTATACAAGACTGATGAATTCTGAGACTAGAGGGAGCTTATGTTTTCACCGTAGTCCGAGTGATACTTTTGATGAGATGAATTCTCTAATTTTTAATAAATTAAGTTCAAAATAGTTGCTGATTTTCTTGCGTACCTCAAAGATGTTTTGTATCTTTGTGTCAGTGAATAAGCAAGTTGACATAGAAAAGTATCTCGAGGAATTCCGCTCTGAAATCTCACGGCAACACGATACCATCAAGGATTTGACGGATGATGTTGCGCGTCTGAACCGTCGTGTCGAGTCTCAGAATGTGGAGATAAAGTCGCTCAAATCCGAGAACAAAGACTTGCGTGACCGGCTGTCAAAGTATGAGGAGCCGCAGCCGCCAAAGAACTCCGACAACAGCAGTGTGCCGCCCTCCAAAGAACGTATGGGTGACGAAATCAAGAGGCGCACATCTTCGTTGCGAGAGAAAAGCGGGAAGAACCCTGGTGGACAGCCGGGACATGAAGGCAATACCCGCATGATGTCAGCCCAGCCTGATGAGACCGAGGATATACAGCCCAATTACTGTCGCGAGTGCGGCCGCGAACTGTCAGACATTGAGGGCGTGGAGGAATATCGGGAGGAATGTGTCGGTGTCAGGATTATCCCTGTCGTAAAAAGACTTCGTTTTCTCAACAAGACCTGCACCTGCGGATGCTGCAATCGCGTGGAGTATACCAAACGGAAGAATCCGGTATATCTGTCATCTGAGATACGTGCCCTCGTAGTCTATCTCAATATCGTGATGTGCATGCCATACAACCGCATCAAAAGTTTTCTACATGAGGTGATGCACATTGATATAAGCGAAGGCTCGATACGCAACTTCATAGAGGATGCCGGAGACAAGGCAGACAAAATATGCGATCGCATCGCCTCCGAACTTGTCAAAAGCCCTGTGGCAGGCGCGGATGAATCGGGATTTTATGTCAACGGCAAACTCAACTGGGCGTGGATATTGCAGAATCCGAAACTTACGCTGACGTGGATAGCCAAAGGCCGTGGAGCCAAAGAGATGGATGACCGTTTTGGCCGGAACGCATTGGAGAATACCGTGCTGACCACCGACCGCCACAGCGCATACTTCTCGATGAATGTCAAGGGTCACCAGATATGCATCGCACATCTGCTGAGAAATCTGAACTACCTCAACGACCTTGACAAAAATCAGAACTGGTCATCGCGGCTACAGGAGCTGTTGAGAAAAGCCGTGCACTGGCGAAACACAAATCCCGAGGCCATAGCCGATACATCAACGTGGACAGAAAGCCTCGACAAACTTCTCAATGAGAATCTAGATAAGTTCAAGAAGCCGTTCCGACAAATCCGTAACAGTCTGCGAAAACTCAAAGACCACGTGTTCCACTTTCTGAAAGACCCGCGGGTGCCGTCACACAACAATGCTTCGGAAGGAGGGATAAGAATCCTGAAAGTGAAACAAAAACGGAGCGGCGGCTTCCGAAGTCAGACAGGAGCGGAGGACTTCATGGCAATCCACTCGGTTGCCGACACCGCAAAGAAAAACGATTTCTCCCGCTGGGATGCCGTTTTGGCGTTGGTCTGACAGACCGACCAAATCAGTGTGCCGTTGCTATAGGTGAGTAGTTACGCCATACAAGAGTTGTGTTAAAAAGTGTCAAACAAGGATGAAATTGTTTTAAATGTCCAAAATAATATTTATCTTTGTGCCTAAACGTCGGGATTCGACTTTCAGGAAACAAAGATCCACTAACCTAACAAACCAATGAAAAGTATATGGTCGAAATATAATATCTTTTTTGAGAGAGAAGGCTCTTACTTTATGTATTGTCCGTTAACAAACAGTTTCGCAAAACTTTCCGAACCTACTTATCATAGTTTGAAATATAGTTTTGAGAATGGACTGCCTGTTGAAGACAGTGATTTGGTGGAAACATTGAGACGTATGAAATCAATTGACACCGATGATGAATATGAACTTCTCTGAATAAAGCATATAGACGACCTGCGTAGATTTTCCCGACGTGTTCTTTCTTTGACCATAAATCCAACTCTTGCTTGCAATTTTAGATGCGGCTATTGCTTCGAAAAGAGACATGAGAACAAGCATATGACCGTGGAGGTCGAGGACAGGATAGTGGAATTCGCAAGAAGCCACGTGGAAAGCCAACAGATTCTAGTCACATGGTTTGGAGGGGAGCCGCTTCTACGAATGAAGACGATACGCAGTTTGACTGCCAAACTGATTTCGCTTGGCAAACCTTACCGGGCGGGTATAATCACCAACGGTTACCTCCTGACAGAGGATGTGGCCCATTCGCTAAAAGAACTGAGGATTGACACGATTCAAATAACGCTTGACGGCCGGCGAGAGATCCATGACGCCCGACGTTATCTTGCGGACGGGAGCAGGACATTTGATACTATTGTGACAAATATTAAAAGATGTCAGGTTCTGGCACCGAATGTTAAAATATGCATCAGAATCAATGTTGACGAATCAAATAAAGATGACTTCATTGAACTGAGGAATCATATATGCTCGATGAATCTTCCGAACATTGACATTTATCCTGGATTTCATAGCACATGACATTTTCAGGTAGATTTCGCCCCCTCAATTTTAACATTTGCCCAAAATTCGTGAAGCAGGCTGACATATCCGTATCGGAAAATACTTATGCGCTGAACCATCCTCTTTTTCATAAGCGGGATTGGCAAAGATCCTATTTTCATTAACCCCTCGATGAAGGCGGCGGCGAATGCGACCATGAGCAGTACAAGCATATTGTTGAATCGAGGTTCGTTCAGATGGGTTTCCTCCATATTGAATCCGGCGGACTTAAGACCCCGGAAGGTCGTTTCAAGAGCCCAGCGCCTGCGGTACAGCGTCTCTGTATAGTCGCACTCCAACGGGGAGGCGAGTATGATGAGTGATTCCTCACCGTCTCTGCCTATACGGCGCGTGGCGTAAATGCGTGTTCTTGTATTCCTGCGCATCAGCCAGACATCATGCAGCACAACGGATTCACCGACCTTCAGCGAGGACAGGACATCCCGCAGTTTCCGACCCTTTTTCTCTCCGTACTTCCTGAGATACATGTTCTCACGCAGCCGCAGACAGTATCGTATGTGGTTTATTTGTAACCATTTGATGAAGTTTGTATTGCCGAACTCCCGGTCTGCAAGCAGACACTCGATCCTCTCGCGTCCGACAAGGGAGACTACACTTTCCATTATCCCTATCTCATCGACAAAACTCGTGATGTCATGACCCGGAAGAAAAACAAAACATATCGGCAGCGATATTCCGTTGAAACAGATTCCCACGGCCAGGACATAGTATTTGAATTTTCCGAGTTTCCACGATGTGCCGTCCATACTCAATATAAATCGCCGTTTTACGGGAAGTGTGTTTATAATGCTGCGGGCAGCCTCATGCTGTTTCACCAGTCCCCGCAAAAGGAACCTCTCGATGCGTCTGGCAACAGAGCTGACGTCAGCCCGGGAAGTGAATTCCGATGCGAGTTTGAGGATGTTGACCGACCATGACACAATCATGGCCTGGAGGATTGACACGAGACATTTTTTCAGCGACAAGTTCATTCCCGTCTGACAAATCGGCTTCAGAATTGTTAATAGAGTATCCATAAGGCGTGAGATTTCCTTGATTTGACTTCACTCTATTAACAAAGGAAATACGCGTCTTTCCTTATTATTTTGATTTATTGACAATTGGAACTGATTATCTGATTCGGATATTTTAACGCAGTTTTGTTGCAATACCGGTATTAACGGCTATATATCAGAATATTATCTTCTCTGAACTAAAATGTCCTGTACTATGCCTGGATTTGTAAAGATGGACGACCCCTCCTCAATAAATTCAAACGATGGTTTGGCGTATACAGACAAGAGACACTATAAATGTGAGACATGCGACAGAGAAACCGTCATTTCATTCCTTATAAACTTATATAGGGAACACGGACTGAAGTATATTGGCCTGTATCCGAAAATAAGGAGCTACAGCTGTGCCGCAAGAAATATAGCTTCATTGGTCATAGGTCCAGAAGGAGAGCTGTATGATTGCTGGAATGATGTCGGGAACCAATCAAAGATAATCGGGGAAATAGGTCAAAGAATATCAAACCTGAAGCTACATTTAAAATATATAGCGGACGCATCACAGTTTGACGATGCTGATTGCCTTGAATGTAAATTATTACCTGTTTGCAACGGAGGCTGTCCTCGAAACAGAATCCTCACAAAAGATAAAGTAGAAAAGAAAGATAATTGCATATTGAACAAAGACTATCTGGAGGATTTTCTATATATGCACTATCTTTCCAAAAATAATTTCAATAAAAAAACTAATTAAAAAATGCAGGAAAAATTCAAAAAATTGGAACTGATTGGAATCGAGCGTCCTCTCAGTTATTATTGTCTGGGAGGAGGCGGTCAGGCATAAGCCGATAAACAAGAATAGCAGCAGATTTCTCATACTGAATGAATTCTTCGGGTAAACGTCGGCGCTTTTATTCCAATTCAATGGGATTGAACAGGAGTCTTCGCTTCCTCATATTTCTTTTTTCGGCATCACTCAGTTTCACCATTCCGTATTCTGCGATGATTTTCCCGCTGTTGAGCATCATGTCTTCCAATGCCTCATTATATTTATTGCGGTCGGTCTTGGTGTAGGCGCGCTTGTCATAGCCGAACGGAAATAGATCCTCTTTCAGTCCCACAGCCATAAAGAGATGTCCTTTTTGATTGTCCTAGAGCTTAAGAATCAGTCCGGGAAGGCCTCCAAATTTCCATGGGTCGAAAGGATAGGGTATATCAGAATACCATGCGGTCCATTCCCGTCCTCTCCATTTGGCAGTGGCCTTGCAGCATTCGTATCCCATGATTTTTTCCGTCTCACTGTCGGCAAGCAACCATTCAATCTCGGGTGTTTTTTCTTTATAATTATAATAATTTATAAATATATTTCCATAAAAGCTGACCGTAGAATCGGAATGGCACAGCGTCATGCTCTCTCTGATTTTACCCAGACTGCGCGAAAGTTTCTGGAAATCCTCAAAAGTCGGCGCGCATTCCAATAGAGGATCCTCCCTGAGAATTGAGTCGAGCTGAAAATTCCCATAACCACCGTATTTATTGTAATTGTGGCCTAAAATCAGTATCTCATAATCGGCTTTGCTTTTATTGAGGACGGTGTCATTTGTGACATGGGCGTATACAACTTCCATGAATTCCGTGTCGAGAATATTGATTGTCTTCACCAGTTTGGATCTGGCATACATCCCGCCGCATCCAAGGAAAAGACACAATAATATGATTATGTATCTGAGTCTGGCTTTCATGCTGTCAGTTTTTAGAAGGTTAAACTTATAGTTGACATTGCAAATTTAAAAAAAAATAATTTGATTTTGCAAAATATTTTCATATTATATTGGAGATTTGCCGAGAGAAACTGAGCGCGGACTCGTGGTTTGGGGCCGTGCGGATCGACTTGTGAAGGACGGTAGTAACCCGCAGGCTCGGAGGCCTGCTCCCCATATTGGAGAGGTGGGATTGGAGTTAAAAATTAAAAAAAACGGGTCTTCTTTTGCATTAATGAAATTTTGTTATTAACTTTGCGTCGGTTTTGAGGCGAAGCTTGGATTAAGCAGCGGCCTGAAATCATTGATTGCCTTATGGTGTAATGGTAGCACTACAGTTTTTGGTTCTGTCTGTCGAGGTTCGAATCCTCGTAAGGCAACAAGAAAAAGCCCTGATTGCAAAATCGGGGCTTTTTCTTGTTGGATCCTTACGGATAGAGCTTGCGGCTTGCCGCAAGTTCTATCTTATTACGGGTCATTTCTCTATCTCAAGGACGTAGACGGGAGTGGAATGCTCGGAATTGAAAGCTATTCTCTCTCCGTCGCCCTGATGGGTGGTCTGCACGAAGATATTCAGCTTGTTTTTGCTGTTCCAGAGGTTTATGTCGAGCGACGGCTCCCATGCGTCGACTGAAAAATCGGTGACGTCAGCAACGCTCCAATCCTTCTTGCCGAGGGCAGGGGTATGGGCCACACTCACCTTGCTTCCCCTCTCCGTGTCGCGGAATATGAAATACGCCTGCTTGCCGTCGCTCGCTATCCTCGGACGCGATATGGGAATCATCTTCGTACCCCCTCCGGAGAGAGAGAATGGGGTAGTGCGGCGTCCCACGGTGCTCATATTCCATTTCTTGCCGTCGTTCCAGACCAGGCGGTATTGCGGCACGTCGCTTCCCTGCTCACGCCAATACGTGGCGATATAGGGATGGCCATTGCTATCGGCCGTCATGCTCGTCTGATTGATAAGCTCCGAATTCTGTGGAATTTCCCACGCCATTTCAGCCGTGGCCATCGTGATGGGAAGGGCATAGGTGGCTCCATCGCTACGTTGCCACGTCATGCCCCTGTCAGATGAGCGGGCATAGCAAAGGTCGTGGTTGGTTTCCACGAGCCAGGTCTCGCGCCACACCCAGGAAAGATGGATCATCCCCTTCGGATCGACATACATCTGCCAATAAGCATTGCGGAGATTCTCCCCGTCGATCAAGACATCGTGGATGCGGCTCCATTTACGGTCGGCCATGGAATAGCGATTGAGTACGAGATTGCCTCTGCCCGAAGCCCCCGATCTGTAGGCGAAAATAAGGTCGCCGTCGGGCATCGAATAAAACTCAGGATACGTCACGTCGGCCTCATCCTTGCCCGTCATCGGCTCCAGCGGACCAAGCTTTATCGATCCCGGCTCGACGCTGCGGGCATAGCGGAGCGGATTGCCATGATGGTCAAAAGAGACGTGGAGGTATCCTTCGCCGTCCACACCGATGCTGATGACGTTGTGTCCGTCGTTTATATTTCCCTTGTAGTGCGAGCGCTCCACTTTCCACTCCGCGTCGGGCGACTTCAGATCGCGCATCGCGAGAGTAACGTATCCTTCCGGATCGTAATAAGAGACGTATTGGGTGTCGCCGTGGCTGACGACAGAACTTCCCCGGAACACGGCCGTATTGACCGACGTGCGGGAATAACCTTTGCCCACTTTCGAAAGATTCGTTTTAAACAAAGCGGCATTGTCGCTGCTTGAAGCGGCCTGACGCGAAGAAGAGCATGATGCCAAAGCCATCCCTGTCACAGCGACCACGACAGGAAGAGCTTTCAAAATGAATTGATGGAGTATCTTCATGATTGTTAGTATATATCGTTGATAAGGGTGTGCCACCGACGGCGACACACCCTTATCAACGATATATATTTCATTTTTATTGCTATCCTGATATCCGCATGACATATCCCGACATACGTTTGAATAATTCAGAACAGTCAATGAACTAAATGGAACACACCATTCAAGCAATATGGCTTGTCGAGTCGGCAGTATGGTTGCCTTTCCCCGCGCGGAAAACCAGCGCGAAGACTATTCCGACTGCGAGGGCATAGCCTGCGAATATTAGCCACGGGGAGGTCCATTCTCCCATGAACAACCGCATCTGCGACGGCCCGACCGCGACCATTTCCCAATGGCAATAGCTGTTGATGACGCTGCCGGCCGCTATCATTCCAAAGGTGGCCCCGATGCCGTTGGTCATCATCATAAGCATTCCCTGACCGAATCCTTTGTTTTCGCGGTCGCTCATCTGGTCCATGTAGATGTGGCCGGAGATATTGAAGAAATCAAAGGCCACTCCATAGACGAGCATCGAAGCCACGAACAGCCATAGTCCACTGCCTGGATTCCCGATTCCAAGGAAAAGAAACCGCAGACACCATGCCAGCAACGCGAGCGCGACCACCCATTTAAAACCTATTCTCTTCATGGCCACCCCGACGAAAAGGATGCACACAGCCTCCGAAAGCTGGGAAAGCGACACGAGCATCGTGGCATTTCCGGCGGCAAGCGAGCCGGCGTATTCCTCCACACCCATGAAATGATTGATATAGGGGATGGCAAATCCATTGGAAATCTGAAGGCAGACTCCGGTGAAGACCGCGAAGATGAGAAACACCCGTATGGGCTTCACTTTGAAAAGCCGGAAAGCCTTCAGTCCGAAAATGTCGGACATGCTGCTTTTCCCGCCTCCGGCATGAGTCTTCACGGCCGGAAGGGTCGTGACATACACGGCAGTCAGTACCCCCACCACCGACGCTGCCAAGAGCTGCATCGAATTGTATTGGAAACGAAACGGCGATGCTTCGTCGCTGTCGGAAAGGGTGAACCCGAATGTGCCATCGTGGTAATACGCGCTGTTGACAAACCACATAGCCGCCACGAACCCTATCGTGCCCCACACGCGGATGGAGGGGAAATGATCCACGGGTCGCTCCCCGTGGGATTTAAGGATGGCAAACGTGGTGGTGTTGGCCAAGGCAAGGGTCGGCATATAGAAGGCCAGGAATGCCAAATAGATTATGAAAAATACCCAGAATTCCATTTGTGGATGCGCGTCGGCATATGCCCATGCCACGAACATCGCCAGGGCCGCCGAGAGATGGCAGGCCCCGAGCAGGTTTCTCGACGCCACGAAGCGGTCGGCCATATGGCCCATCAGGGCGGGGGTGACGAGGGAGACTATCCCCACGGCGGCATAAAACCATTGTATATCCTTGCCAAGACCTCCCGCCCCGAGCAGCTGCCCGAAGCAGGAAAGATAGCATCCCCACACGGCAAACTGGAGAAAATAGAGCAATGAGAGCCGGCTTTTCAGTGTTCCCAAAATATCAAGCGTTTAGATTGGACAACTTCAGAATTTAAACTCCACGCCTCCAAGGATCGTGAATCCGGGCATCGGGCAACCGTAGACGATCTCATAATGATGGTCGGTCAGATTGTCGGCCTTTACAAAAAGAGTGACCGGCACGCGGTCGCCATACGTATAGGCTGCCCTGAGATTCAGAAGAGCGTAACTCTCTTTCGCGTCGGGATTGCCCGTCTGAAGGCTCCATACGCTGCTTTCCTCAAGGGTGAAGCTGAAGCGTCCCGGAGTCCAGTTGATTTCGGCGTCAAGTTTGTTCTTGGGGGCATAGAGGAGGGTTTCGTTGTCGGTGTGCAGATAAGCATAGTTGGCATTTATGCTCCAGTCGTCGTTGGCTATGAAACCGGCCTCCAGCTCAAAACCTTTATTGACAAACTCGCCGACGTTCATGTTTTTCGGACGACCGTCGATGCGCTGCACCTGGATCATGTCTTTCCCGTCGATATAATAGAGCGCGGCTCCGAGATGCAGACGGCCGTCGATAAGGGTCTGGCTATACGACAGTTCGTAGTTGAGCAGATACTCCGGCTTCAGATCTGGGTTGGCCGGGGCATACATGTAAAGCTCCCTAAGGTTGGGGGCGCGGAAGCCCTTGCCGAATGAAAACTTGATGTGGCTCGCTTCCCCCGGCCTGAAAATGACTCCGGCCTGGGGGACCCACACGTTGCCATACTGCGAACCATGCTGCAGGCGCACGCCGCCGTTGACGGAAAGACAGTCGGCGAAAAATCCCTGCTGCATCATGACATAGCCTGCCACCTCGTTCTCACATTCCTTGAAGTCCGAGGTCTTTTTTCCGTCGGCCTTCATCTCGTTCCAGGAATGTCCGCCCCAATGCAGGAAGTCGAGACCCACGGAGAGGTCGTTGTCTTTCCAGGGATTCAATGTCTCGAAGATGGTGAAGCCCATGTTGTAGTCGGTGGAGTTGAAAAGGAAATCCTTCGGGTCGGCGTCGGGGGCGTGGCCGTCGTCAATCCTGTGTTTGCCCCAGCTGATGAATCCCTGCACGCCGCCGTGGAAGTTGTCGTAGCTGTTTCGGGCGTTTATCGAGGCTGTGCCGCGTGAGACCTTGGTCCACATGCTCAGCAGCGGGCTTTGCAGCGTGCCGGGATTGTTGGCCTTGGTCTGGGTCATCTCGGCGTTGGCTCCAAACGACCAATGGGAAGAGGCGGCGTATTGAGCCTGAAGATATTCGTTGGCGAGCCAGAATTCGCTCCCTTCGCGGTTGCCGTTGCTGCGGTCGAGCTGTCCGGCCATAGTCATTGAGAACTTACCCTTCCGGTAGCCTGTCGAGAGATTGAATTTCTGGGTAGAGAATGAGCCGAACATCGCCCTGGCCTGTCCTGACGCCCCCTCGGCGTTATGGCGTTTGGTCTTGATGTTGACGGAGCCGCCCATGGCATTGGAGCCGTAGAGCAATGACGAGGGCCCCTTCACCACCTCGACGCTCTCCACGCCGTTGGCCACGTATGTGTCAGGCAGAGAGTGGCCGAAAAGTCCGGCCCATACAGGCTGGCCGTCGACCATGAAAAGCACCTTGTTGCCCCCGCCGACGCCACGGATGTTGACCGTGCCGGCAGCTCCTCCCGACACTCCATATCCCGCGAAGCCACGCTCGCTGACAAACATGCCCGGCACTTTGTGCATCAGCATCGGAAGCAGCGACGATTCAGCCGACTTGTTGATCTCCTCGGCACTGACTACCGTCACGTCGAGAGGCGTCAGCGCCACGTTGGTCTTGTAAGGCGCCGTGACGGTCACTCCCGACAGGGATATCGTGTCGGGAAACGTTTCCGAATCTTCCGTGACGGCGAATGCATGGCCGGAGGCAAGGAGAGAGGCTGCAAGAATAATGGATTGTTTAAGCATATTAGCTAAAAAAGTTGGTTTTGTCAAGATACAAAAGTTGAATCTAATTGTTATAACAACATAGAACTGATTTTTATCATAAAATCACAAATAATTCACAAATATAAGACATGCCGAACTTGATTTTATTGTCTGTTCCCCTCCTTGCTGACTTGAAATTAGGATTATAGGCCCGATTAATTTGCATTTATGACAAAAGAAGAGATTAGTTTTTTCGATACGATCGCTCCTTCCTGGGACGGCATGGAGCGTCTTTCCACTCCCGGCAAGGTGAATGAGATTCTCGACATAATAGGAGTGGAGAAGGGGATGGACGTGCTCGACCTGGGCACCGGCACCGGCGTTCTTCTCCCTTTCCTGTCGGAAAGAATAGGCAGCGAGGGCCACATCCTGGCGGTGGACATCAGCGAGGGAATGCTTTCGCAGGCCTATAGGAAGTTTGGCGGGCGTGACAATATTGAGTTCTTGCTATCCGACTTTGAAGAGCAATCGCTGGAGGGCCGTTATGACCTTATTTTCCTCTATTGCGTATATCCTCATCTACATTATCCCGCCGAGACTCTGCATCGGCTAATCGACAACAACCTGAAACCGGGAGGGAGAATAATCATAGGTTTTCCCACCGACGAGAATTTCATCAACAATATCCATGGGCGAAGGAAAGTGGGGCATGACATTCTTCCTAAGGCTGAGATTCTTGTGCTTCGGCTTGTCGTGGAGTGCCTCAGGGCAAAGGTGATAGCAAATGATTCCGAGAAATATCTGGTGGAGGTCAGGCAATGAGGTGGCCTGACCGGGGATATCGAATTAAAATGCTGACAAACTCATGAAAAGACTATCATTTATTGTTATATTGATGTCCGTGCTATGCTTTGGTGTGGCAAGGGCAGATGTCGGGAATAATCCTGCGCAAGCCGACACTGTCAAAATCAATCGTGCGCTTGAGTTTATGCGGGAGAATTATCCTGAGGCCCAATATGCGGATGTCTACAAGAATTTTATGCAAGACTATTTCGGCCCGGGTCATATCCTTGCCGATACGGCCGCTGCCGGAAGATACCTGCGGCGTGAGCTAAGGGAGACAGAGCGGTTTGACGGCAAGCCTTACGAACCGACCGGGTTCAATGGAAATTTTTTTAGGGTAAACCTTTCCCTCATAAAGGGTGGGAGAATCGGATACGATGATTATTTCTCTGCTTTCACAAGAAGCGTTTCCGGCATCGTGCCTCTGTCTGTCGAGACCTGGAAAGCCATCTGGGAGATTATCGACGGTCAGATTCTTGAAAAAGGGTATGACTATCCTGACATGAGGGCCGACCGCGAGAGGATTTTCCGTCAGCTAAATGGGGGAGACCCTGTCGTGCATCACAGTAAGCGGTTCAACGACAATTATTCAGTGCATTATCGGATAATCTCACGCGAAATATTTGAAAAGGAATTGCTGCCACTTATTGAGACGGGCAAGCCATAGGGCTATATGGGTGCAAATCTTCTTAAATCGTTGATTTTGAAATTTATGATTTCAGCGATTTGAGTTCATAGAGTTGCTTGCGGAGGCCGTCGATTTCCTGCCTTAGTGAGTCATTTTCATTTGCAAGCCTGTCGTTGCGCTCCAGAAGGGCATCGATGCGGTTGAGGAGCCTTGAGTTTGCTTCCTCCAGCATCGACATGCGTTCATGGTGCCCATGATGGTGGTGTTCTTGCGAGTCTTTTTGGTGGGCCTGTTCATGAAAGCGGCTCAGCAGACGGTTGAAGAGATCGCCTTCGCTCATGTCGTTGATGCTTTTGGCAGGGGCTTCCTGTGCGCCCCCAATAAAGTAGCTGTCGAGACTTTCAAGTCCGAAAATCTCCATGATTTTAGCCTCCTTCTCCGGCGGCAGGGGACTTTTCCCATTCTCGATAGCGGAAAGGAAACTTTGGGTGATTTGCAACTGCTGGGCCAGTTCACTCTGGCTCATATTCCTCTCTTTTCTGATGCGAGCTATATCAATCCGTGGCATAGGTCTTAGAGTTTTGACACAAAATTAAGCAATTCCCCCGACATATCCAAACACATTATTCCCAATGTCAGGATTGAGCACAGACTCGCGTTTTCGTGGTTTGAATCTGCTGCGGGCATGAAAAATCCCGTGGTCGTTTGGAAACGCCACGGGATTCAAGGTTTGGGAAAATCGTTGTTATTTCACGACCGTGCCACGGAATTTCTTCCCTTTCAGGTCAGGCCCGAAGTAGAATCCCGGTTCTGCCGGCTGATTGTAGCCAATATTCTGGTTGGCCACGCTTGCCCTATAGACAGGATCCTCCATAAACGTATGGAACCGATAATCCGTAGGAATCGCCGTCACATAAAGACGTAGATTCTGATTGTCGGCTGTGCGCATCAGCACCTCCTCACGCCAGTCGCCGATGATATCGCCCTGCAATGCCGGATTTGCCTTCGTGCCATTATTCCATGCGCATCCCTCAAACACCGTCATAGGTCGGCATTCTCCGGAGGTCCAGTCATATTTGCTGATGACATTCTTGTCGAGCATCTCGCGAAGAAGGTCGCCGTCCCACCATACAGCCATGTTGACCGGTACGTTCGCCGAAATCTCACTCTTGAATTCCTTCTGGGGAGAAATCAGCTCACCCTTGAACGAACGGACGCCACCCGTATTGGGCGACCACAACTCAACTCCCTCATGCGTGGGATCGATGTCGGCCGCCATGCAGCGTCCTATGTCCTTGTTGCTCGGATATTGCAGAATCACCTTGCCAGTGGCCGCCTCGCGCAGGGTCGTGCCGTCCTTCTTGTTCTCGTGGCAGCACCATACGTAGTATTTCTCATTATTTATGTCGGAAAGGAGATGGATGGCGTCACCGTGGTACATCCCTGTGGAATACAGGCCTTTGCCGTCGTTGTCTACGGTCATCTGTCCGTAGATTATCTCGTCGCATCCGTCGCCGTCCACGTCGGCCACGCGAAGGTTGTGGTTGCCCTGCCCTGCATAAGCCGCGTTGCCGGGGTCGTTGGAATCAAACACCCACTTCACTTTCAGGTCCTTCCCGTCCCAGTCATAGGCGGCGAGCACGCTGCGCGTATAATAGCCTCTGGCCATGACAGCCGACGGACGCACGCCGTCGAGATATGCCACGGCGGCAAGGAAACGGTCGGAACGGTTGGCATAGCTGTCGCCCCAGTCCTTGAGATTGCCTCGCGGGGGAATATAGTCGGCCGTAGCCATCGCCTCGCCTGTCTTCCCGTTGAAGACCGTGACGTATTCCGGCCCGGAAACGATGCGACCCTTCATGTTGCGCCAGTCCGCGCGTCGGTCGCCAATGACCTTGCCGACGCCGTCCATCGTGCCGTCGGCAGTCTTGCAGATAAGCTCCGCGCTGCCGTCGCCGTCGAAGTCGGCGACAAGGAACTGGGTATAGTGGGCTCCGGAACGTATGTTCTCCCCGAGGTCGATGCGCCAGAGGCGCGTCCCGTCGAGCTTGTAGCAATCAAAATATGTAGGACCGGTGAAACCGTCGTGGGCATTGTCGTGGGAATCCGTGGGGTCCCACTTAAGCACGATCTCATATTCTCCGTCGCCGTCCATGTCGCCGATGGAGGCGTCGTTGGCGTTATAATAGTATTCCTTGCCGAAAGGTTCGACACCGAGCCCCGGACGCTGCAGGGGGATATTGACGTATCCCAAGGGGGCGTCGGCAGGGAGGGTGTAGCTTCCGGTCGGAGCATCGCCCTTCTTGCGGGCGCGCACCTCATACGTGGCTGCCTTCGAGCCGCTATAGTTGTCTTTGAAGAAGGTCGCTCCGGTCAGAGGCTTGGAGTTGACCTTCTTTCCGTCGCGATAGACGTCGAATGCCTGGTCTTCAGGGTCGGAGGAGAGATAGCGCCAGGAGACCGCCACCTCCTGCGGATTCTCCCTGACGGCCACGACCCCGCGGCTCAGTTTCTCACGCTGCATCTTCGTGAAATCATAGTTCGACTGCGCCGAAACGCCAAGGGCGACCGTTGCAGCCAGAAAAGGCATGATGTGTCTGGTGTTCATCATTTCTCGTTTTATAGGTTATCGGATATATTCTTAAATAAGCTCTAAATAAATTAGAACAGATACTTAGCCGCTGCAAATATGGGGAATAAAATCGTTAGTCGCGAGGTAAAAACAGCAAATTTTGGGTGAGAAAACGCCCATATACCTGAATGAGTAAAAAAGCGGTATGAAAATTGTCCATTTTCGGCACCCTCATGCCCGCCCGGCGCAATGATTTCCATTCTATCTAGCCCCCTGACAGATGCCGACAGCGCATGAACGATTCAGCGCCGAAAAACATGCTTTTTAGCATAATTTAAGAACATTTGAGACATAAGCACACTAAAATTGAAACTTTCGCTCTCATCGAGCTGCTCTTTTTAGGGGTAAAAATTGGCTCAATTAGGGTAAAAATTCGCCCAAAACGCGATAAATCCTCTATATAGATTGTTAATGCGTCATTTTTATTTTGCAATTGTGCCGACTTAATATAATTTTGTCTCCGTAAAAATTTTAAAAATTTAACCAGCAATCATGAAAGACAAATCCATTCTGAAAAACGTCTTACGAAAAAAGACCTCGCAGGGCAGAAGGTTGGTGTTGTCGTTTCTTCTGACATTTGTCGTGAGCCTGGGCGCATACGCGCAGGAGTCGATCAAGGGTTCAGTGTTTGACGACACCGGAGAACCTCTCATCGGGGCGACAGTGATGGCAGAGGGCAACAGCAATATCGGCACTGCCACTGACATCGACGGTAATTTTGTTTTAAAAGTGAAGCCAGGGACAAAGCTTAGGTTCTCCTATATAGGCTATGACCCTATGACCGTGGCAGCCAAAGACGGCATGAAGGTCGTGATGAAGTCAGGAGCGACCAGCCTTGACGCCGTTGAGGTAGTGGCTTATGGAGTGCAGAAGAAGGTCACGATGACCGGTGCTGTCTCCTCTATTAAGAACGAAGACCTCACCCGCACCCCGGTCAGCTCTGTGACCAACGTGCTTGCCGGCCAGCTTTCGGGTGTATCGACAGTGCAATATTCCGGTGAGCCGGGTTCTGACGCAGCCGATATATTCGTGCGTGGCAAGGCTACATGGGTCGACTCCAAGCCCCTTATCCAGGTCGACGGTGTTGAGCGCGACATGTGGGACATCGACCCCAACGAGATTGAGTCAATCTCCGTGCTTAAGGATGCATCCGCCACGGCCGTGTTCGGTGTGCGCGGCGCCAACGGCGTAATCCTCGTGACCACCAAACGCGGCAAGGAGGGCAACGCCAAGATCGACGTATCGCTCAACTTCTCGGCGCAGCAGCCCACGAAACTCATTGAAATGGCCAACTCCACGGAATATGCCAATTACTACAACTACATGAACGTCAGCGATGGAGTAGGAAAGACCTTCTCAGACGAAATCATCTCAAGGTTCAACTCGACGGATCCCATCGACCAGATCCGCTTCCCCAACATGCGCTGGACCGACTACATCTTTAAGAAGACCACCCTCCAGCAGCAGCACAACGTCAATATTTCGGGCGGCAACAAGGTGGTCAGATACTTTATCTCGGCGGGCTTCTTCAGCCAGGACGGTATCTTCGACCAATACGGACGCGATGACTTCGCCTTCGACTATCGCTACAACCGCTTCAACTATCGCTCGAACCTCGACATCGAGGCTACGCCGACGACTACCATCAGCGTCAACGTGGCCGGCAAGATCGACAATTCCGCGAAGCCGCGCACCGGCCAGGGCGCAAGCGGCATGGTGAAGGCCATCTACGCAGCAACCCCGTTCTCCGGAGCAGGATTCGACGACCAGGGCCGCTTCATCCGCACAAACACCGATGCCGACTACAATATCGAATATGACGCGGAGGGCAATCCACATTCCGTGACGCTCCCCTTCACCGGCGCGCACCCGATGACCTACGTGACGTATCAGCCGGGTGCATACCACAATACGGCCAATACGATCACTACTGACCTCATCGCCAGGCAGAAACTCGACATCGTCACGAAAAACCTGCTTCTTACGGTCAAGGGATCATACAACAGCGGTTTCAACCAGATCAAGACCCTTACTTCCTCCGCCGGGACTGTCACTCCACGCATGATGCCCGACGGAACCCTCGAATTCCTCACAGAAACTTTCGAAGACCTCCCGAGCTACGCCGAGAAAGCTTCCGACCGAGGCAAATGGCGCAATTGGTATTTCGAGGCCGGACTTAACTGGAACCGTGATTTCGGACTGAACAGTATCACGGCCCTTGCCCTCTACAATCAGAGCAAGGACTACTATCCCAAGACTTATTCCGACATTGCCCGTGGATATGTGGGATTCGTCGGCCGCGTCACATACGCATACGACAACAAATATCTTGCCGAGGTCAACTTCGGCTACAACGGATCGGAGAACTTCGCCCCGGGCAAACGCTTCGGTGCTTTCCCCGCAGGCTCCATCGGATGGGTGCTCAGCAATGAGAAATTCATGCATGGGTTGTTCCCCTATCTCTCGTTCCTGAAAATTCGTGCCACCCTCGGAAAGGTCGGCAATGACAAGGTGGGCGGTAGCCGCTTTATGTATCTCGCCGACCCGTTCGGAATCAACGGTGGTGCACTTCTCGAACGTCCTAACGGCGAGAATCCCTATGGCTATAACTTCGGTACCGGCAACGGTGGATATGCCACTCAGCCGGGCGCATGGGAGATGCAAAAGAACAACCCCGACGTGACATGGGAGACGGCTGTCAAGCAGAACTACGCTGTCGATATCCAGTTCTTCAACGACCGTCTCAAGACAAGCTTCGACTATTATAAGGAGCACCGTACGAACATCCTTCTGCAGAACTATGCCACCCCCGTCATCGTAGGTTATGCCCCCGCGCTCTCCAACTACGGCATCGTCGACAGCTGGGGATGGGAGCTCAGCGTAGGCTGGAACGACCGCATCAACAATGACTTCGGCTATTGGGCACGCTTCAACCTCTCCTACAACGACAATAAGATCATCCGTGACGGCCAGGCTCCACAAAGCTACGACTATCAGAAGACGGCAGGCCACCGTATCGGTGCACGTTCGCAACTCCTCTTCTGGGGATACTACGACGAGACGGCCGACCAAAGATATAAGGAGCAATACGGAGTGCCTATCCCGGCCCAACTTAAAGCCAACGACAAGCTGAATCCCGGCGACCCGATCTACGTTGACCTCAATGAAGACGGCAAAATCGACGACAACGACAGAAGCCTCGATTTCGGCAAAACCGACGATCCGCGCTTCATAGCCGGTCTTAACTTCGGCTTCGACTGGAAAGGTCTCAGCCTCGCAGCCCAGTTCACGGGCGCATGGGAAGTGACCCGCAGCATCAGCGGCGCATTCCGCACCCCGTTCGACAACCCGGCAGGCGACGGCAAGGGCGGTCTTCTCAAGACGCATCTCGAAGACAGCTGGACCGTGGACAACACCAACGCGGAATATCCACGTCCGACCCTTACCTATACGAAGCATACTTACACCAACTCCACGCTTTGGGAGAAAGATGCAAGCTACATCCGTTGCAAATCCCTGCAACTCGCATACAATTTCGATATGGGCTGGATGAAGAAGCTCGGCATCAAGAGCCTCCAGCTTTCATTGAGCGCCTACAACCTCTTCACCATCTCGAAATACAAATGGGGAGACCCGGAAAACCGTGCAAGCAGCTCGCCCGACTATCCTCTGACCCGCACCTACACCGCAGGTCTTAAGGTAGGCTTCTAATTGTATTATCGAAAAAAAGAATTTAAAATCATGAAGAAAGCATTCCATAGCATATTCGCAATGATATTGGCAGGCGTGGCCGTCACGGGCTGCACGGATGAGGTGCAGTTTGGCGACTCGTTCCTCAACAAGGCTCCCGGCGGCTCCACCAATCTGGACAGTATCTTCTCCAATCCGGATTACGTCAACCAATTTCTGACAAATATCTACAACAAACAATACTACGGACTTCCCTACAACCAAGAGAAGAACCAGGCGGCAAGCCCCTACAACGGCAAGCTCGACGCACTGACCGACCTCTACCAGATGCACTGGTCGAGCTGCAAGGTGTGGTCGTCCTACTACACCGCCACGTTCTCCTCCCGTGAAGACCCGCTGATTTCGTTCTCCAACGACAACGTTTGGCAGACCGTGCATCAGGTCTCCCTTATCAAGGAGAACATCGACCGCGTCCCCAACATGGACCAGAAGAAAAAGGACTACATAGTGGCGCAGGCCAAGGCTCTTCAGGCTTTCGCCTATTCGCTCCTTCTTCCCCACTACGGAGGTCTTCCCATCATTGAGAACACCATCACCGGTGCAGGCGACGGAGTAGGTCAACGCGCCACTTTCGAGGAGACCGTAGATGCCATCGTAAGATGGTGTGACGAGGCCAAGGACGATTTATATTGGGCCTACAACGGCAATGACGCCGAGTCGAGCTCCCTGCAGACGGGCCGCTGGACAAAGGCCGGCGTCATGGCCCTGAAGGCTCAGGTGCTCTGGCTCGCCGCCTCTCCCCACTACAACACAAATGAGGCATATCTCGGCGGAACATCGGAAGCGGAGACCCAAAATCTCGTATGGTATGGCAATTTCCAGCAGTCGCGCTGGGAGCGTGCACTCCAGGCTTTTGAAGACTTCTGGGCAGAGAACCGCAAGAACGGCGAATACTACCACCTCATGCAGGCAGAGAACAAGAATCTTGACGGCTACCGCCTGGCTTATCGAAGGGGATATATGTATGACGACAGCCCTGAGAACATCCATTGGACGAAAGTGGCCGGCATCTATGGCACACAGGGTGCATACAGCTGGCTGAATTGGAACACGTGGTCGGTCAACCGCTCAAACAACCATCCCACGCTCGAATATATCGAGATGTTCCCCTGGAGCGACGGCAAGCCCTTCGACTTCGACAAAGACATGAAGCACAAGGAGACTTACACAGTGGAAAAAGACGGCTCCACCTGGGATGTCTATACATGCCTCTCCGGACAGTATGACAAGCTTTTCTATGAGTATAAGGAGATTCGCGGCGGCTTCAAGAAGACTGCCTCACGCGACCCCCGTCTCTATGAGAACGCCACCGTATCGGGCACTCTTGAGAACCTTCCCCTCAAATCAGCCGACGGGAAAGCCACGGGCAACATCATGGAACTTTGGGTGGGCGGACAGAACGCGGGACAATGCGTGAAACACCCGACTGAAAACATCCTTGTCGAGGCGCTGACATCCTACTGCCCCACAGGCTTTGCAGCCTACAAGTATGTGCTCAATCAGATTGAGTGGCACCGCGACCCCAACATGCACTGGAACGTCTTGACCATCCCCGACATGATTCTCATGTATGCCGAATGTCTCGCCGAGTGCGGACGCGCCGCCGATGCGATCGCCCAGGTAGACCTCTTGCGCTCACGCGTCGGAATGAAGAGCCTCAACTCCAGCTACAACCGCGACAAAAACCTCCTCTCCAACAAAGAGAACCTCATCGAGGAGATTCTTCGCGAACGTGCCTGTGAGCTTGGTCTGACCAACGCCCGCTATATCGACATGGTGCGCCGCCGCCGCACCGACTGGATGACGAAGCAGCTCCACGGCATGGCCACATTCCGAATGATCAAGAACGCGCAGAACAAGTGGGTGCGTCGTAACGCCCCATATTTCGGAGACGACAAGAACGGAGGCATGGCAGAGCCTGCACGCTTCGAATACGAGCCCTTTGAGCTCATTCAGGGCAGACGAGTGCTCTGGGGAATGGATCCCAACTCCACGGAAGTCAAGAAATGGCTCATGATGCCATTCCCGCAGGATGAGATCAACAAGGGATACGGACTTATCCAGAATCCCGGTTGGTGATCCCCGATTCCTTCATAGGTTTTACTAACATCTCAAACGAGACTTTAAACGACAAATATGAAATCACGAAATATATTTCTAATGTCACTCGCCGCAGGATTCATCCTGCCGGTTACGGCTCAGGAGAATGTGGATACCGTCTCCCAAAAGTGGCTTGACCAGGAATACAATATCGGTGTTGACCTGGGCATCACCCGCGAGAACTCCACAGCCTCCGTCAGCGTAATCAAGAATGACGCCGTCAACCAGCGTTCGGCCAAGAACGTGGGCAATGCGCTTATCGGCCACGGCAAAGGCCTTATCACCACTGCCGGCAATGGCACATATTATGCCCAGGAGCCCACATTCTATGTGCGCGGACTCCAGAGCCTCTCAGGTAGCACGCCCCTCATCCTCGTCGACGGAATCGAGCGTGACATCGACATGATTGACCCCGACGAGGTTCTTGAGGTACAGATCCTCAAAGACGCCGCAGCCACAGCTCTTTATGGCTACAAGGGAGCCGATGGCGTGATCAACGTCATCACGAAGCGCGGACAATACAATTCACGCACGATCCGCGTCAACTACTCCCACATCTTCTCCAACATGACCGACAAACCCAAGTTTGTCGACGGCCCCACTTACGCCAGGGCCATGAACGAGGCTCTCTTCAACGAAGGGCAGGGACAGTTTGCAAAATATAGCCAGCAGGACATCGATGCCTTCGCCAGCGGAAAATATCCCCATCTCTATCCCAACGTCAATTGGGTCAACGAGACTTTCCGCAACCATGCCAGCGGCGACCGTGCCGCCGTGGAATTCTCAGGCGGTGGCGAGAGATTCCGTTATTTCTCGATGGTGAACTTCGTCTACAGCGACGGATTCATCAAGAAGCCCAACACGAATGCCGGCTATTCCACCCAAGACAAGTTCATGCGTGGCAACATCCGCATAAACCTTGACGTAGACCTCTTCAAGCATACCCAGCTCCGCTCCAATATCTTCACGTCGCTGAGCGAGATGCAGGCTCCGGGGGCCAACACCAATCTCTGGTCGCTTATCTACAACACTCCAGCCGTGGCATTCCCCGTCAGAAACGAGAATGGCGTGTGGGGAGGCAATTCCACATGGTCGGGCGATAATAACCCTGTGGCCCAGTCGACCGGAGCAGCCTACTACAAGATTTTCAACCGTCAGCTCTTCTTCAATGCTGAAATTGTGCAGGACCTCTGCATGGTGACGAACGGACTGAAGTTCAATGTCGGCGCAAGCTACGACGTGAATTCCGACATCCATGAAGACCATTCAAGGAAATACAACTTCGGAATGTCGAACGTGACGGGATGGGTCAACGGAGAGCCGCAGAGCACATATTGGGAAGTGGCCGACCAAGCCACTGAAATGGGCTCAGGCTCCTCGATGAACTATTTCGCACGCCGACTCAATGCTTGGGCAGCATTCTCCTATGACAACCAGTTTGGCGACAACCACCGCGTGATGGGTCAGCTGAAGTATCATTACGACTACGAGGATCCGATTGGCGTAAACAACAACGTATATCGCCACAACATCTCCCTCTGGGGCCAGTATATTTTCGCCAACCGTTATTCTCTGGGCGTAGCCCTCGCGGAGATGGGATCGTCGCGTCTCGCCCCCGGCACGAAGTGGAGTTTCTCCCCCAACGTGTCGCTCGGAGCCGTGATCTTAAATGACGAGTCACTGCCCGTCAATTTCCTTAAAGCCCGTGCATCGTGGGGTATCCAGAATCTCGACCGCCTTCCCGGCTATAATGTCTGGAACTATTATATGCAGGCTTATCAGGTGACGGGCGTAGGCTATCCATGGTCAGACAAATACGACGGTGGCGCCACCCTCGGCGAGACGACTCTGTTGCAGCTTCCGATGGTGAACCCTTCGCATGAGAAGGTCGCTAAATACGATATCGGCATCAACGCAAGCTTCCTCAACTGCATCAACCTTACCGCCGACTTCTTCTACAATCGCCACTACGACATATTCGTGGATGGAAGCGGGGCATATTCAAGCCTTATCGGTTTCACCGCACCCTTCAAAAACCAGGGCAAGGTAGACAACCGTGGTGTTGACATCGAAATCGATTTCAGCAAGAGATTCGGCGACTGGAACGTCATGGCAGGAGGCTCATTCCTCTTGGCAAAGAGCAAGATTATCGACATGGCTGAGGAACCAAAGGCTTTTGAGAATCTTAAGAACACGGGCAACCCTCTTAGCTCCACTTATGGCCTTGTCGCTGAAGGACTCTTCACTTCGCAGGAGGAAATCGACAACTCTCCCCGCCAGACATTCTCTACCGTTCGTCCCGGCGATATCAAGTACAAAGACCTCAATGGCGACAATGTGATTGACGCCAACGACGTGACCAAAATAGGCTATAATGCATCCTGCCCCGAAATATTCTACACTTTCAATCTGGGTGCCGAATACAAGGGAATAGGTCTTGTGGCTCATTTCCAGGGCACGGGCAACTACGGAGTGAACCTTGCTTCTCAGGGCTACTATTGGGGGCTTATCAACAATTCCTCACTCTCGCAGGAAGTATATGACAATCGCTGGAGCCCGGAGAACAACAGCGCAGATGCCCTCTATCCGCGCCTGAGCTCAACATCTAATGCCAACAACTACCGCACAAGCACCTTCTGGCAGCGCGACCGCTCTTATCTGAAGCTTCGCAACGTGGAACTCTACTACGACTTCAACAAGGCGCTTCTTGCAAAGACAAAGTTCATCAAAGACGCTACCGTCTACGTGCGCGGTGTTGACCTCTTCAACATTATGACCGGCGGCGATGACAAACTGACCGACCGTGACCCCGAAGCTACCGGAATCGTGGCTCCCCGCAGCCGTCAGGTCGTTGTCGGAGTGAAACTCACTTTCTAACCTTTCTCTAAACAATCACGATAAATGAAAGCTAAATATTTAATAAGCGGTCTGGCGTTTTTGTCGCTCTGTTTCTCCTCTTGCTCCGACCAGATGGACTATAAGGAGTTTAAGATTGACGGCGAAGACTATATAAAGAGGGATTTCGACAAGGTGGGAAAAATCACTACCCACATCTATCGCAACCTTGACTATGACCACGGCCAGATGTATGGCGGAGCATCCCTTTGCTCCGCCACCGACGAGGCTGTCTACAGCCATCAGGGCAATGCCATCGAGTCGTACTACAATGGCTCCTGGAGTCCCACCAACGCCAATGGCAACACCTGGACAACGTGCTGGGATGCCATCTCATATTGCAACCTTTATCTCGACCGATTCCTCGGGCTTACGTTCCCCGATCACAAGCTTGAAAAAGGCTATCAAGACGAGATGATCAAGTACCATAACTATCAATGGGAAGTTCGCTTCATGCGCGCCTATTTCTACTTCCTGCTTGTTCGCCAGTATGGCGGAGTGCCTTTGATCACGGCCAATCTTAACGCCGACGAGGCCAACAGCGTTCCCCGCTCTTCGGCCGATGAGATTTTCGACTTCATCGACAAGGAGTGTGAGGCTATCAAGGATTCAATCATCAAAAACTATTCCGGAGCCTACAATTCTATCGAAAACGAGTCAGGCCGCGTCAACAATCTCGGAGTGCTTGCTCTCCGGGCTCGTGCAGCCCTCTATCATGCTTCTCCTCTTTTCTCCAAAGAGAAGAGCGACACGGAGAAGAAAGAGCTTTGGCGAGCAGCCGCTATGCGCAACAAGGAGTGTATCGATTCATGCAAAAAGCGCAGCATGACCCTTGCCAAGGATTATAAGACTTTGTTCGGCCCCGACAACTGGCAAAACGCAGAGTCTATCAAGGAGATTATCTTCGCCCGCCGCGTCGCAGCCGATAATGCTTTCGAGAAACGCAATTTCCCAATCGGCATGAATGGTGGAAACGGTGGAAACTGCCCGACAGAAAACCTCGTGTCGGCATATGAGATGACCAATGGCCTGCCTATCACCGATCCAAACTCCGGCTATGATTCCCAGAATCCTTATGTCGGCAGAGACAGCCGTCTGTCGGCCACAGTGGCCGTGAATGGTGAGAAATGGCCTGTGCAGCTTCCGACGGATGCTCTTGAGACCTGGATTGGCGGAGCAAACTCCCGCAGCATCACTTATGGCACCCCGACGAGCTACTATCTGAAGAAATACGTCAACGGAGAGACAAAAATATCCGGTACGGGCACTACCTCAACCCCCCACACCTGGATTCTCTTCCGTCTCGGTCAGGTGTATCTCGACTATGCGGAGGCTGTCCTCAACTACACGGGCAGCGGCTATGACGTTCCCGCAGACTTCACCATGTCGGCCGCCGACGCAATCAACACCGTGCGTGCACGTGCAGGGCAACCCAAGCTCCCCAACGGACTCAACTACTCCGATTTCACGGCAAGATATGAGAACGAGCGTTTTGTGGAGCTCGCTTTCGAAGGCCACCGTATCTACGACGTGCGCCGCTGGATGAAGGCTCCGCAGTATTTCGTCAACATCAAAGTGATGGAAATCACCAAAAACGGCGATGACCTGACCTTCAACACCGTGACGAATCCTCCTTACATCACCCGCCGCGAATGGGCAGGCGACCATCAGTATCTTTGGCCGATTCCTCAGGCCGACGTGCTGAAAGCGGGCGCGCTTACCCAGAACACCGGTTGGTAACTTCTACGTATTCTACGGTCGGGAGACTATAGCCCGACCGTAGAAAACAATTTCAATAACGACCAAATTTTATTAACTTTTTCATTATCTAATATTATTTGTATGAAAAAACTTTTATTAACTCTTGGAGTGGCTTGCATGGCCCTTCCGACATTCGCCGCCACGCGTGTGCTGTATCAGCAGAACTTCGAGACGGCAACCGACCCGGCTTCTATCGGCTGGTCGTATGGTGGAGCATCTATCTCAATTGCTTCCGACGAGTATGGCAAGTTCCTTGAACTCAATCAGGGTCAGACCAATGGCCGAAGCGCAAAAGTGACCTGGGGTCAAGACATCTTCATGAAGGACGGAGCTCCTATCCTTGAAGATGGCAAATACAATCTGAAGTTTGACTTCAGCATCGCCCAGGGTTCCAACAATCAGTATAATACTGAGTTCACGATCTTCACCAACCATGCCCCCATTGACAACCAAACCTACCGCTTGCCTTGGAACCCGGCAGGATGTTGGGACAACTATCTTTTCGACATGTCGCAGGTAGACAAGGAACCCCTTCAGTTTGCCATCGACGGTGCTACAATAGAGAACAAGGCAGAGGATGGCACCGTAACCTACGCCATCGACTATTCCTCCCCCACGACTTTCGATGCGAGGGCGTGGTATACGGTAGACCTCAATGTTGATGTGGAATCACGTGAAGTGGAATATTCCGTTGTAAGCCTCACAGGAGATATCGTTAAGTCCGGAACAAGGACCGTTCCCGAGACTGACGTAAACGGCGATCCAATCAGCATGTATGCAGAGGGTCTGTTCATAATGGTGGCTCGCTTCGCTACTATCATCGACATCGACAACATCGTCATCTCTTGCGAGACAGCCGCCGGATTCGCAAATGCTCCGACAATTGCTCTCACCCGTCTTGGCAAGACCGCGGATGAAGAACCCGAAGTTGACCTCAACCTGCGTGCTTACACCATCACCTTCCTCGATGGAGAGACGCTGAACGTGACCGGCACTGACGGACAGACCGTGCAGGTGGAATTTGCCGACTGCGAAGGCGCTTATGAATATGAGACCACAAAGAGCGGCACGCTCACCGCATGGACCACATGCGACGGAGCCGAATCCGATAAGGTCTCTGTGGAAGTGGATTGCGCTCCCGTGGTGCTTCCCGAGGTAAACGTTGCTATCTCAGCCGTAGGCGAAGGCTTTGTCAAGACCTACACTCTGACAGTAAGCAACGAATCAGTGCCTCTCCGTCCCACTGTTTTCATCGACTATGAATTCACTGGCGTAAGCGGTGAGAAGATTGCTAAAGAGGGCGAGGCTTCAGGATGCAAAGTGACGGTGACTGAGGAGGGTACCCTCAAAGTGACTTCCGCAGCATTCGGCTATGAATCAACCACTGCCTCTGTCAAGAACGAACTCCAGTTTGAGACTAAGAAGGCCTACGACTTCGCCCGCCTGACCGAAGAGGAAATCAAGGCTGCCGGATTCCCCTCTTTCACGGTTCTAAACAGCGACCAGACAAGCGGATTCAACAACTGGACTGCACGCAAGCGCCTCTACTACAATATCGAAGGCTCTCAGGATGTTGACGCCGATGGCAACCCCGCTGTTGACGGCGATGGAAATCCTGTTCCCGTGAAGGCATTCCCCTTCGGATTCGTTGCTGCTGACAACACTACAAACGTCATCCAATACTCCGTAATCGACAACACAGGCAAGGAGTCGGTTGATGCAAACGCCTACTTCGAGGGTCTGACAATCTTCCCCGACAAGGGCAAGAAAGCTGATGGATTCCCCAATGTCTGCATGATGTATCGCATTGGTCTATTCAACAATGAGACCAATAACAATAACAACAATGTTATTGTAAACGGTCTTGACAAAGACGACTTCGTTGTTGTAAATGCTATCAACAACTATGGTGGAAACTCCAACCATCCTACGCTTCCCGAAGGATCTGACAATGAGTACTACAAGCTGCTCGCCGGTGAGGATGCAGTCTACAGCGTTGCAGCTGTCGGCACTCTCGACGAAGAGACCGGAACATACAGCGTGACACATCCTCTTTACCGTATCGACACGGCTATCACCAAGATTACAGTCTACAAGCCTCTCGGAAGCTCTGCCGTAGAAAGCGTTGGCGTTGAGACTGAGGTAGAGGGCGACAACTGGTATTATTCAATCGACGGCGTACGCATGGCTCAGCCCACACGTCCCGGCATCTACATCCACAAAGGCAAGAAGATTATCATCAAATAATTTTCACACACATGTGACTACAAAAAGAGGGCAGCCAATTGGCCGCCCTCTTTTTTAGCTTCTTAATTCAGAAAAATAATACTTATCTACAGCATCGCCATCTCCGCGTCGCTCAATCCAAGTATCTGCTTCACCTGTGCCTTTGACACGCCTGATGCAATGAACTTTCGTGCCGACATCTTTCCCTTTGGTCATGTCAGGAAGGCTTATATACGCATTTTTCCTCTTGGTTCATTCATAGAAGTGTTGTTTATCAAAAGCAAAAATAACAAATTATCCATCAATATCCAAACGTTACGCATAATATATTCCAATAATTCCCAATTTGGGGTGTCAATATCCTGAACTTAGAGATTGTTGGGTGCTAATTTTTCCAAAGAAGCAAAAAAATACTTAACTTGAATCATTTTTCTACTTAATTTGACCTGATAATTATTGTATATCTCATCAAATAAACGTAAATTTGCCAATGAAAATTAACTTGTTAACGAAAGACTCAATTCAACCTTGACATCAATAAAATACTATATGCATACCGAATTTATGAACAAAAAAATGATGCTCGCGGCTGTCGCAGTGATGGCCATCGCTCCCGGTGCTTTTGCCCAGCGTGCCACCGACGTGCTCAACCGCGGACTCGTGGCCATGAAGACCGACAAGGGGGTGTTCTGTTCCTGGCGAATCACCGCCGACGAATGGGATGCCACCACGGAATACAATATCTACCGTGGATCCACCAAACTCAACAGCACTCCTCTCAAAGTCTCGAACTTCATCGACCCCTCAGGCTCGCTCGACGCTACGTATTCCGTAAAGGCAGTGGTAAATGGCGTTGAGTCGGAGGCTTCCGCCCCTGCAAAAGTATGGGAGAAAAACTATACGGTAATCAAGCCGGCGCATCCCTCCGAGATCACCGCAGGACTCGTGCCTAATGACGCCACGGCAGCGGATGTGGACGGCGACGGGGATCTTGAGATAATCATGAAATACGATAATGCCGCTTCTGACTTCCACAATGGCGACAATGGAATCTTCACAGTGGTGGAATGTCTGGAAATGGACGGCACCGTGAAATGGTGGATCAATTTCGGACCCAACATGGGCGACTTTCAGAACAATGAGATTAATATCGCCGCTTTCGACTGGGACGGAGACGGAAAAGCGGAAGTGGTGTTCAGAGCAGCCGACGGCACTGTCATTCATCAGGCCGACGGCACGACGTACACCGTCGGCGACCCCTCCATCAACTATCGCGGCAATTCACGGCCCGAGGGGCAGTGGTTCATGCACTGGGGGAAGGAATATCTTGTCTATGCCAACGGACAGACCTGCCAACCATATGAGTGCATTGATTTCCCGCTAAAGCGGATCGAGGACTCCGACAATCCGGAAGGGATACTCAGCGGAAGCAACTACGACAAACTCGTGGAAAAAGAATGGGGCGACGGTTATGGCCACCGCAGCTCAAAATATTTCTTCGCAGCTCCGTATCTCGACGGGCGTAAGCCAAGCATATTCCTTGCAAGGGGCATCTATACGAAGCATAAGATGATTGCCTATGACGTGGATCCCGCCAGCCACAAGCTTATCGTCAGATGGCGATGGAACGACCTCGGCGGGACATGGTTTGGACAAGGCTACCACAACATGGGGATAGCCGACGTGGATTGGGACGGTCGCGACGAGATTGTTTACGGTTCGATGGTGATCGACGACAACGGTTTCGGCCTTTCGACCACCGGCCTCGGACACGGCGACGCCCAACACTGCGGAGACTTCGACCCCTATACCCACGGACAGGAAATATTCGTCTGCAACGAAGACAAACCCAACAATAACTTCCGCGACGCTACAACTTCCAAAATCTACTACCGCACTGTCGGCGGGAATGACGACGGGCGTGCCAACATGGGCAATTTCATTGATGAATATCCCGGTTCTGAAGGAGTCTCCTCAAGAGACGGAGCCCTCATCGGCGGAGCTTCCCATAAGGCAATCGATGGTGACACAAAAGGGACCGTATCCATTACACAAAATTTCAGGGTCTTCTGGGACGGCGACCTATGCGACGAATCGTTTGATTACAGCAACGGCAAAAACACAGCCGGCGCAATCTTCAAACCACGCGAGGGCCGCATCGCCATCCTTGAGGGCAGCAAGACCAACAACGACACAAAGGGCACGCCCTGCTTTCAGGGCGACATCCTCGGCGATTGGCGTGAGGAATACATCATGCGTGATGCCGACAACAATATCCGCATCTACTCCACGGATTTCCCGACCGAGCACCGCATATACTCTCTTTGGTATGACCATCAATACCGCAACGCCATGGTATGGCAGATGTGCGGCTACAACCAGCCTCCCCACGTAAGCTTCGCCCTGAGCTCATTTGAGAACATCACCATACCCCCGGCTCCCCTGACAATGACCGGGCGAACTGAAGTGGCCAACAACGGGACTATCGATGCTTCGTTCAACGGCAAGCACGTAATAGTCTGCGAGACAGGCGACATGACGGTCTCGGCAGCAGATGGGGCAGCGCCGGCTACCTTGACCGTCAACACCCCGACATGGGTGGAGGGCCATAACAACAATAATAATATTACGACCCAAATATTTACGCACACAATATCCTCCGGAACATTTGCAGGGGAGATGAAACTCGTGAAGCAGGGCGACGGCAAGCTTGTCATGCCTGAAGGCATACATCCTTACAGCGGAAAAACCGAAGTATGGGCAGGCACGCTCGCAATCAACGGGGAAATGCCCAACAGCCCGATATGGCTCAACCGTTTCGGCGTGCTTGAAACTTCCTCGCTGAAAGCTCCCAAAGGTATTGACATGGAATATGGAGCAGTCGTCAGTCTTGGCAACGATACCAAGGCCGGCTCTCTTTCTGCCGGAGAAATCACACTCGGTTTCGGGTCAATTGTTGAACTCGACGCTTTTGCCGACCAGACAATCGACCGTATTGACGCCACAAAGCTCATAATAGAGAAAAAAGACTGGACCAACGGACCGGAATATCTGCAACCAATCCTGAAATTCAAATCGCATCCCGCTGAAGGAAAATCCTTAATCCCCGACGGGAAATATCTTATCGGAGAAATCGGCGAGATCGATGGCGACGTCAAAGACATTGTCTTGCTTGGCATGGAGGATATGAAGAAAGTGCTCGTATATGAAGATGGCAAGCTTTACCTCAACGTTTCCACATATAAGCCCGGTAAAAAAAGCTGGTCCGGCGGCGAGACTGCATTGTGGGACCTCGACCATTCCGTTACGTTCAAAAATCTTGAAAACGGGGAGGACGATGTATTCGTGCCCGGCGACGAAGTAGTGTTCGACGATTCTGCCCTGACCACCGATGTGGTGATCTCCGGGAATCTCAAACCCTCTTCCGTCACATTCAGCAATAATGAAAAAGACTACACACTCTCGGGCGAAGGAAGAATCGTAGGCGAGGCGAAACTAATCAAGGAGGGCGACGGATCGCTGACGGTCAACAATATCAACAGCTTTACGGGCGGAACATACATCAAAGGAGGCAAGCTCGTAGCAGGCGTGTTCTCCAACCAGATAGGCACTGATCTGGGAGCTCTGTCTGACGTGGAGTCGCGCATCAACATGAGCAACGACGCCACCCTGGCCGTCAACGCCACCGGCACCCTCGGACAACGCATAATCCTGACAGAGGGGAATGCGGCTATTGAAGTGCCTGAAAAACTTGAACTTACCACGAGCAGGAACATCGCGGGAACGGGCATCGCGCAAAACTTGACGAAACGCGGAAAAGGCATCCTCAACCTGACGGGGGGAAGTTCCGTAAGCCGCCTGATCATCGAAGATGGCATCGTCAATGCCTCAGAGACCAACGACAAGATTTCCACTCCATCGACTGTGGAATTCGTCAGAGGCTCGCTCTACGACCCGGCGAATATATACAGTTATAGCTCAAACCCAACGAATTATTACGTGGCCGAAGGCAACAGTGGCTCCCTTTATCTTGACACACGTTGCACTTATACCGGAAAACTGACCGGCGAAGGGTCGCTCTCCGTCTATGCCGCAGGCCCGCGCTGCGACCTGAAAGGCGACTGGTCGGGATTCCACGGCACGCTCACGGCAGGATACCTGAAACGTGGAAGCAGCTACGATCCAGATTTCAAATGGGACAACGACAAGGGTATGCCAAACGCCACCCTCAATATCCTGAAAGACGTGGTATTCAATGCACAGGGTCGCAAAATGGCTCTCGCCAACCTGAAAGGGTCGGGCACATATCACGGCACAGGCACGCTGACCATCGGAAATGACGATGACGTCATCAACTTCTCCGGATCCTTCACCGGCAAACCGAGAATTGAGAAAACCGGCGATTGCGACCTGCGCATGACAAGGCTGATGTCGGAAATCATGGGACTTACAGTAAAGGGAGGCACGATGTCGCTGACCGCTTCCAAAGCCCCTTACAACACCGTATTCCTTAAGGCCCCTCTGACGATTGAGGGCGACGCGAAGCTTCGAGGACGTGGTGCCGTGGCCGACATCAATGTCTCCGGCAACGGCATAATCGAACCCGGTGTTTATTCCGATTCAAATCCGTATCATTATGGCCCGATTACCTCTACCGGCAACGTGACCGTTGACAAGGGTGCGACACTCAGCCTCTATCTGCGTGTCGCAGGTAAGAACAACGACTGCTCTTATCTTGACGTGAAGGGCAACCTTGAAATCAACGGAAATGTCAAAGTAGAGATGAATCCTGAATACGTAGCAGCTGAAGGCGACGAATTCCGCCTATGGAAAACAGGCTCATTCAGCGGAACTCCATCGATAGAGCTTCCAGAACTCGCCGAGGGCCTTGAATGGGACTTCAACGGTCTTAAGGATGCCTCCGGCGTCTTGAAGGTGGTGAAGTCTTCCGGTATTGGTATGATTGAGGGGAGTGAGACGGTGGTTTGCAAGGTGTATAACACTGTCGGACTGCTGATTGGAAGCGTGGAGGCTACCAAGAACGCTGCGGCTGCAGAAGCCAAACTCCAACTCGACCTCGCCCCGGGCATATACATCCTCGTCTTGGAATCCGACGGCAAATCCGAAACCCAGAAGGTGCAGTTCTGATAAACTTGGCCTTAAAGGAAGCTCCCAATAGAAATCCCCGCACGAAACTTCGTGCGGGGATTTCTATTGGGAGCTTTTTTGTCTTGAATTTTTTAGGCGTTAAATGTTGGTAGATAATGTAATAGCTTTTTGTCTTCTTTCCTTGTTTATAATTGTAATAATCATAATCCTCAAAATAACATTAGATTCTTTCTGCCCGGTTGTAATTTTGCAGCGTCAACAGCAATCAGCAGATGTTCGCCATGGGAACGTCTTCTTGATTAGGTTGATAAATAATTTTGAAAACCAATAATAAAACAGTAAATTTGCATAAAATCTTCAATTATGGAAACAATCAAATATCCGGTAGGAATACAGACGTTCGAAAGACTCCGTCAGGATGGCTATAAATATATCGACAAGACAGACTTGGTATGCAAGTTGGTCAATAATGCCACGTCGGTTTTCCTGTCGCGACCGCGACGCTTCGGCAAAAGCCTGCTGCTCTCAACGATAGACGCATATTTCCGGGGAAGACGCGACCTTTTCAAGGGTCTGGCGATCGATTCCCTGACCGAGGAATGGGAGCAACACCCGGTGTTTCATCTCGACCTTAGCGGTTGCTCATACCTTGATAAAGATAGCCTCGAACTGCATATCGACATGTATCTCACAAGATGGGAAAAAATATACGGTGACGAGAATAAAAACCGCGACATAAGCAGTCGCTTTGCCAGTCTACTCGTCTTGGCTTATGAGAAAACGGGGAAGAAGGCTGTAGTGCTGATTGACGAGTATGACAAACCGCTTCTTGATACGATCGAGGAGGAGCGCGGGGAGATACATGGCTATTTCAAGGATGTGTTGCGGGGATTTTACGGGTGTCTGAAAAGCAGCGACCCATACCTTAGGTTCGTCATGCTGACGGGAGTTACGAAGTTCTCACAGGTCAGCATATTCAGCGGTCTTAACAACCTCAACGACATATCGCTCGACAAAAGGTTTTCCACCATATGCGGAATCACGCCGGAGGAACTTGAAACGGAACTGTCGGAAGGGGTCGACAAGCTCGCGACGGAAAACGGCATGAGCCGGGAGGAGACCTTGGCGGAGCTTAAGGAGCGATACGATGGTTATCATTTCGCTTCTGACCTGCGCGACGTCTACAACCCGTTCAGCATCGTAAGGGTGCTCGACAATTGTCAGTTCGGCAACTACTGGTTACAGTCGGGCAATCCCCGGTTTTTGGCGATAAAGCTGCGTGAGAAAGGTATCGACCTGATGAGTCTCCAGAGAAGCATGGAGACGTCAGCACAGCTTCAGGACGTCGACCTGGCCATGACGAATCCCCTTCCTCTGCTTTTCCAGATGGGCTATCTGACGATAAAGGGATACGACCGCACATTCGATGAATACTCCCTCGGCTATCCCAATCGCGAAGTCAAAGAAAGCTTCCTTCGTCTCATTTCGATGATTCAAAATGACCAACCGGAAGATATTACTTAACTTTCGACGAATGACGAATTTGGTCGTGCACTATGTTTATTCCGAAGATATTCACTAATTTTGCACATATTTTAAAATAAATCGATTCCAATGGACTTTATAGAACAAATAGCCGAACGAATACGAGGACTTCGTGATGCCCTCGACCTGAGCCAGCAACAGATGGCCAATGAATGTGGAGTGACAGCAGAACTTCTCACAGAGTATGAGACTGGGAAAATAGACATACCCGTCAGCTTCCTGCACAAGCTGTCGGCAGTATATGATGTTGAGCTCACGGCCCTTATGTTTGGCAGCGAGCCGAAAATGAACGCGTATTTCATCACCCGCGCCGGGAAAGGCATCAAGGTGGAACGAACGGGAGCTTACTCATATCAGGATCTTGCAGCCGGTTTCCAGCATCGCCAGATGGCTCCCTTCATGGTGACTGTCGAACCCTCCGAATCTGAAGGACCTCTCACACTGAACACCCACGAAGGTCACGAATTCAACTACGTGGTGGAAGGGACGCTCGAAATCACCGTGGCGGGAAAGACCAACACCCTGCATCCCGGCGACACAATCATGTTTGATGCCCGCAAACCCCACGGCCTGCGCGCCGCCGGCGGCAAAAGGGTGAAAATGCTCGCGATTATCTCTTGAATCTCCCACAATCTATCGTTTTAATATATCATGCTTGAGAAATTTCTTGTCAAAACACAATTCGAGTCTTACGACGACTTTATGGAGAACTTCCACGTCAACGTGCCGGAAAACTTCAATTTCGGTTATGACGTGGTAGATGAATGGGCAGCCACTCATCCCGACAAACCCGCCCTGCTCTGGACCAACGACAAAGGGGAGAAACGCCAGTTCACCTTTGCCGACATAAAGCGCGAAAGCGACAAGACAGCCGCATTCCTGCAATCGCTCGGCATCGGGCGAGGCGACATGGTGATGCTCATACTGAAACGCCACTACCAGTTCTGGTTCTCCATCATAGCTCTCCACAAACTCGGAGCCACTGTCATCCCCGCTACCCATCTGCTGACGAAAAAAGATATCGTCTACCGCTGCCAGAACGCGGGAATCAAAGCCATCATCGCCTCCGGCGACCATATAGTGACCGCCCACATCGACGAGGCAAAGCCTTCCTGTCCCACTCTGAAGGCTTTGATCTCCACCGGACCTGTCGTGCCCGAAGGATGGTATGATTTCAATAAGGAGATTGAAAAGGCAGCTCCTTTCGTGCGTCCCGCCAACGTCAACACCAACGATGACGTCTCCCTACTTTATTTCACGTCGGGCACTACCGGCGAACCCAAGATGGTGGCCCATGACTTCACGTATCCACTTGGACACATCATAACGGCCTCCTATTGGCACAATCTTAATGAGGAGAGCCTTCACCTGACTCTCGCCGACACCGGCTGGGGAAAGGCCGTCTGGGGGAAACTCTACGGACAATGGATAGCCGGGGCAAACGTCTTTGTCTACGATTTCGAGAAATTCGAACCTGTCGACGTGCTTCACATGATTCAGGAGCATGGGATAACATCTTTCTGCGCCCCGCCGACCGTGTTCCGTTTCCTTATTCGAGAAGATCTCTCAAAGTTCGACATATCCACCCTCAAATATTGCACGATAGCGGGAGAGGCTCTCAATCCGAGCGTATACGAGGAATGGCTGAAACTGACGGGCATAAAATTGATGGAGGGATTCGGACAGACCGAGACCACCCTGACCGTGGCCACATATCCCTGGATTGAGCCGAAGCCGGGCTCGATGGGCAGAAAAGGTCCGGAGTATGACATCGACCTCATCACCCCCGACGGCCGTCAGGCCGAGGACGGCGAACACGGCGAAATAATCATCCGTACGCACGGACACAAGCCACTTGGATTGTTCAAAGAATATCTCCACGACCCGGAGCTTACCTATGAGGCTTATCACGACGAGATTTATCACACCGGCGACGTGGCGTGGCGTGATGAGGATGGCTACTATTGGTTTGTCGGTAGGAAAGACGATGTCATAAAGTCGTCGGGCTACCGCATCGGCCCGTTTGAGGTGGAGAGCGCGTTGATGACTCACCCCGCCGTGGTGGAATGTGCCATAACAGGCGTGCCCGATGAGATTCGCGGACAAGTCGTGAAAGCCACGATCGTGCTGGCCAAGGATTATCTTTCCAGAGCCGAGGAGGATGCCCAGGCACTCATCAAGGAGATCCAAGACCACGTGAAGCGCACCACGGCCCCATACAAATATCCACGAGTCGTAGAGTTTGTCAGCGAATTGCCGAAGACGATCAGCGGGAAGATCCGCCGGGTGGAAATCAGGGACAAAAAGAATTGATAGATATGAATAATTTTATATTTTCTACGATTGCAGTGGTTTTGACGGTCATTCCGATGAATGCCGCCGACATCTACGTATCGCCTTCAGGCAGCGATAAAGCTGCCGGCAGCGAACAGGCGCCGTTGCAGACACTGAAGAAGGCCATCGAATCGGCCTCGGCCGGAACCACCATCTATCTCCGTGAGGGCACATATCGTCCTTCGCAATCCGAAATAATGCGCACCGGGGCCGAGGGTGTCTACGATTGCGTCTACAATCTTTCCAAGGCCGGAAAGAAGGGGAGTCCGATAGTGATCGCAGGCTATCCGGGGGAGAAGGCGGTCATCGACCTCTCGGACGTGAAGCCGGAAGCGCGAATAATGGGATTTTACGTCAAATCCGACTATTGGCATCTGAAAAACTTTGAAATAATCGGCATACAGGTCACCCAGACAGGTCATACACAAAGCATCAACGTCGGCTTGTTCGGAGGAAGCAACTGCGTGATAGAGAACGTCAGTATGCACGACGGTATGGGAATCGGGGTTTATGCCACGAGAGGCAACAACAATCTTGTGCTCAACTGCGATGCCTACAACAACTACGATCCCGTGTCGGAAAACGGCAAAGGTGGCAACTGCGACGGGTTTGGATTCCATCTCAACAAGACGACGTTCACGGGCAACGTGATACGCGGCTGTCGCGCCTGGCGCAACAGCGACGACGGCTTCGACCTTATCAACAACCACACGGCGGTAGTAATCGAGAATTGCTGGGCCTGGGAGAATGGCTACGATGCCAACAAGGTCTCGCGTGGCGACGGCACGGGATTCAAGTCGGGAGGTTTCGGCATGGGCACGGTGAAAGCGGGGACTGTGGCCCCTCGCAACGTCGTCAGGAATTGCATTGCCTGGAGCAACAAGCAGCAGGGATTCTATGCCAACCACGACCTTGGTGGCCTCGATTTCCTTAACAACAGCGCATTCCGCAATAAAAGGAACTTCAACATGGTCAACCGCAAGTCGATTGAGGAGGCTGTTGACGTGGATGGCTACGACCATGTCCTGAAAAACAACCTTGCCTACAAGTCGACGCTTTCCGGAGCAGACTGCGTCAATATCGACACGGCACTTTGCACGGTGGAGAACAACACATTCCTGCCCGAGATGAAGCTCTCGGACTCCGACTTTGAGAGCCTCGACGCTTCGCAGTTGCTGCGCCCGAGGAAGGAGGACGGTTCGCTGCCCGACATCACCTTCCTGCGCCTTAAGGAAAGCAGCAAGGCGTATGATTTAAAGATAGGCTATCAATTCCCCTACGGGGATGAATCGGACGTAGATATGACCATAGCCGGAGAACCGGGCGACGATGCCGACGCGACATACTACAACCTGCAAGGCGTGGCGGTCAAGAATCCCAGCGGCGGCATATACATCCGCAACGGCAAGAAAATCCTCATCCCCTGACCTGCCACTTGGAAAATGGAGGCAAGTAGGAGGCAAACATCAAATCGGTATTACCGACGGATGTTTGCCTCCTCTTTTCTTGTTCTTCCGATTTAGGGAATCGGTAGGCTTGTTCTTTGACTGCGGCGCGGTAATGCCTAAGGGATGCATATAGGAGCCATTGGAAGTGACTCGGTTTCTGACTTTGCTTTTTGCTCCAATAGTTGTAGGTGGAATATGCTACGCCACTGCCCCGTTATGGGAATCCGCAATAAAACGGGCGAAAGAAAGCGGGGAGATACGGCAGGATCTTGATGTCGAGGACACAGCCATGATGTTCCGGCAGGTGTTTTTCGGTCTGTCCTTTGAGCAGTCTTTTTTGAGGGGGCTTGACATACAACGGCTTGCAAGGGAACTGCGCTTCGTCTATTCGCTGTTAAAAGCCTGAAATGTTAAAATTCGAGCGGTTTTGTGTTTTCAGCCGCTTTTTTTATGTGTTAAAAACAAAGCAATCGGTTTGTTTTTCGGATTATTTCGCTAATTTTGGGGTCATGGAATCTATAGCCGGGAAATTATGGATAAACAGGAGCTTTTGGGACACAACGACATCAAGACTACGAGCATCTACCTTCATGTTACAAGTGCCCACAAGTCGAGCATACCGAATCCGCTTGATTCATTGGACGATTCATGAATGTTGTCCCGTCATTATATAGTGAGAGCAAGAAAGAATAGATTACGGCAATGTTTGATATGATACATCAATAAATGAAAAAAGAGGTCAGATACATAACAAGAAAGTCAATCAGGAACATACAAGCCTGTTGTATATGGATGTATGTGTTTTTTGTCGGAACTCCGGTGTACGCCTCGACTACCGCAGACTCCGTGTATTTCCACATAAAGGCAGACACAATACGGGAGATCCGTGCGGGACAAGTGGTGGAACTGACGTATGCTTTGGTCAATTCCCAGTTCGACACGGCTTCTTATCCGGTATTCAATGACAACATTGAAGTGGTGAGTGGTCCGAAACAACATAAATGTAGCAGTTACACACTTGTGAACGGAGTGGGAAGCAAGAGTGATGAAACCTGTTTCAGCTATCTTGTGCGGTTCAGGAAAAGCGGCGAGATTCAGCTCCCTGCCGCATCTGTAACGGTAGGGAACCGTACCTATACCACTCCTGAATGTCGTGTGCATGTAAATCCTGCCGGAGTGGACAGAAAAAGATTGAAATGCAGTTTGAATGTGGAGCAACTGGTCGGAGATTACGTGAGATACTGTGCCACCCTTACCTGCAATACTCGTCCCGATCAGAATCCTCCGTTGTTGTCAATTAACGGGGAAACAACCCGTCCAAGCAGCACATCCTATTCAGGTTCAGAAGGCAAGGAAGAATATGTTTACCGGTATTATTTTAACAGCGAAGGCTATAAAGTAGCTTGCGAGAAACTGACCTTTGGAGGGAAAGCATATAAACTCCGACCACGAAAGTGCAAAAAGAGGCATTAACAAAAGGTGCAGCTATTAGAGATTAGGAAACACACCTGCCGGGTGACGTTTACCACAATAAACAGCACCTACGGGTGATCTTACAAATACATTATGAACAACAAAAGAAGAACCCAACTGAAAAGAAAGTATCAAATATGAAAAAGAACTCTTTTGACAAGGTTGTTACTAAATATCTTAAGGAATTTCTAAATACTCCAAGTGACAATTTGGAATATTTAGGAAAGTTCTATACAACTCCACAAATAGACATGACAAATTATCATGAGTGGAGAATTTTTAGTACACTCAATTTTGGAATCCATTATTATTCATTTTGGCATAATCCGAATAATAATGATTTTGAAAAGATTATAGACTCGTTTGCCATGTCATACATTGCACAAATCATGTATTCAAATGACAAAAGCAAACGATTTAGACAGGGGCTAACAGATGGCGTTCCAATATTTCTTGCAATTCTTACTTTTGCCAATGTAAAAGAAATAGATTTGATGTTTAATGCAATAATAAATTTAATACAAGATGATATTAAAGATAACAACTTTATAAATCATCAGGATAAAACATTACAAGAAGCGTTTTTACTATATGACTTATATACAAACAATAAGAATCATGGAATTTGGGAAAAGTATATCAATAGTCCTCTAAACAAGAACTATCAACAAGGAATGGATATAATACTTAGTAATAACAAGGATGATATTAACTATGTTCTTTCAGAAATGATGAAATACCATAAAGAAAAATTGCATATAGAGTCATTTACAAAGAATGAATTTTATCCTATAGAATGGCGGGTTTTCCCAATAGAAATTATTGCACTTATACGGTATCGCTATCTGCAAGGAAAATCTATTGACTTTATAGAAGATGAGGTTTTGTCTAAATTCGTTCCATATTTAAAGAAAAGTGAATATACTTTATCACCAGAGATAGAAGCTGCTAAAATAAAAATATATGAGATACTTTCTTTGAGTTAGTTCTTAATGTAGAAAATAAGTTCATAACAAGGTTGAGTTAACAGCTTAACGCTGTTCCTCACCAACCCATTATGAACAATTAGAGTACACGATATGAGAAATGAAATTTTACAGTTGAAAGATTTGGGTCGTATGCCTAATGAAAGCATCAATGATACAGAGAGTATTGATGAATTAGTAAATACTTATGATGCCTTATTAGAACAAATACAACTTCCCATATCATTTGATGAAGCTATGGTGTTGGTACAAATCTTTCCTGAAAATGCTTTTTATGATTTGCAGTGGAGTTTATTAAAACTTGTAGAGTCTGTTTGCGTTGATGATGAGAATAAGTATATTCAGTTAATAAACTCTTGCCCAAGCCAAGAATGGCGGGACACTCTAAATGCTCGCTATGCAAATTATAAAAAGGCACAAGAGGTAAAGTAAGTTCATAACAAGCCGGGATAACGGACTAACGCCGTTCCCCGCCAAGCCATTACCGATAAAACAGAAAATATACAGTCATGAATAAAACTCCTTTTAAAGATTTTGACTTTTCCAGTTTTTGGGATAATAATGAATATGCCCAAAAATATTATATAGGGACAACACCTACTGATGAACAAGTTAAAGATAAGTAATTCAGAAAAATAAATGAACATATCAGGCTCTTTTGGAGAAGTTGATAAAGTGGGATTTACCCAGCCCCGCCAGACCTCGGTTGACAGCGTAGAACAGATTGTCAGTCGAGACATAATCCGCAGGCTGTATCCACTGCCCTTTAAGCATTCTCCAAAGAGTCTCGGCAATGTTGAGATGAGGGGAATAAGGAGGCAGGAAGAAAAGGTAAAGACCCCGTTTCTCCCATATCTTTCTCATTTCCTTCATATACTTGCTTCTGTGCACCTTGGCATTGTCAAGCACGATGAATGTGTCCTTCCTTATTGTAAGGGAGAACTTGTCAAGGAAATCAGCGATGCGTTCGGATGTCATGCTTTCCGTGGAACAGAAGCCATGATACCGGCTGTTGTAGTCAATCATTCCCCAGATATTGAGCCTTGCGCCTCTGTCCGATGGAATGGTTATGCTTTCACCGGGGAACTGCCAGCCGTATGGCACATATCCTTCGGTACAAGTGAAGCTCCCGTCTCCGAAATAGAGGTCAATAAGACCTTCCCGGTACTGTTGTTCAAGCTCTTGCAGCTTCTCCTTCTTATAATCGTAGAGCTGCGGCGAGGGTGTCCCTTTGGTCGTTTTCCTTATACGTCCAAATCTTGCGCCAAGGCTGATAAAAAAGCCCTGTACGTGTCGCGACACGCCTCCTTGCCTGTTGCCTGCTGCCATCTCTCCTTGGCCTTCATGACACTGAGCCGGTCCTTCTCGATGGCATCTCTTACGGCTTCCTCGTCCGATGAGTCCATTATTGGCTTGGCTCCTTGTCCCGGTTTGTTTCGCAGACCATCGATACCCTGTTCGAGATACCGTCTGACCCAGCGGTTGACCTTGTGTTCCGAGCACGACAGCCTTTCCGCTATCTTCTTTGAGGGCAGGCCATCGGCTTTGTCCAATATTATACGGCTTCGTTTCTGCATAAACGGCCTGGAGTCGAAGTGCTCTATGTATTCCAACTCCACACGTTGTTTCTTGGTAAGTTTTACTTCTGTGATTCTCATAACTGTATCTTACCTTGGTATTATGCAAAAACCGTGCCAACATATGTACATTAATTTTTAGTAGATACTTATTGAAAATGAATTGGGATATAAATTGCCCCAATCTTATATTGCGCTGATAAAACAATGTAATGGTGGAGAACCTGTCAATACATGTTTTCCAACTCAAATCCCGACTTCTTGGGCAAATAACCATATAACAATAAGTGGAATTATGGGAATAGATAAAGATAAACCTTATTCTCTTTGCGGAGAAATGGGAAATCGTTTTTGGATTGAAGAATGGGGCTATCCAACCATTGGAATAGCGATATGCACCACTCCTTCTGCCGGACATGATATGATATTCTTGGATTATCGCAAATGTGGTTTAGCAGGAGAACCAAGTGTTGTCCATATTGATGAAGAAAACGATTATAAGATTACTACGCTTGCAGCATGTTTTGAGGAGTTTATTCGTGGGCTTGTTAATTCAAAAGACTTTGAAAGTTAAACCATCGGTAACAAAGCGTGCTAACGCTTGACAGCGTTCCCCGCTTAGCCATTACCAACAATTAAAATATGAAGAACATTATTCAAACAGCAGAACAGTTATTAGGCAGAAAATTAACTGCAAATGACGGTTACACAACGGATGAAATCAAACAGGCTGAAAATATGCTTGGACTAACAATGCCGGAAGCTCTAAAGCATTTTTATTTATCTGTTGGAAAAGTAGAGGTATTGGCTTCTTCGTTCCAACGGTTCTTGCCATTAGACGAATTACAATCTGATGGTGAAAGGATTATCTTTCTTGCGGAAAATCAAGAAGTGTGTTTATGGGCTACTACAATACATGATACCACAATCTGGGTTAAGTATAGTGATGATGAAGGTTGGATAACAGAACCGATTGGATTAATAACGATGTATTATAATTGCGCACAAGGAGGCTTTGAGTTTGGCGGAATAGCTGAAAACGAAGAAGCCTATCCTGCTATATTGGAATATGTACAAAAGGAATGGAATAAAGTTGTGCAATATAATGCTTTAATCATATATGCATATCAAGATAATCTGATTTGGTATTTCTATAAAGCCGACAATACACCAACAGATGACGGAATATTTTTGTCATGTAGAACAGAAGAGAAGTTTGATAAGTTCTTCAATCTTTTTGATTTCTCTGAATTATAATTGAGGTTGGTAACAAGGTCGAGCCAACAGCTAAACGCTGTTCCTCACCAAACCATTAGCTGTAATAGAAGCATGAAAAAGATTATTTTCTACATATCGGCAATTCTGTTTTGCTTGCCTATACAAGCACAACAGCGTTTCTTCGGTGTCATTCAGGATGCAGACGGATATACAAATGTACGTGATACAAGTGGAACAGTGATAGGCAAATTATTGGATAATCATGTATTTGCCGATTGGGATGCACAAAAGAACCATAAAGAATGGCATAGCGTAGAATATGGAGCAGAAACGGGCATAACCAAGACTTGCCCGAATGGAAATACCCATACAGGAGATATCCATAAAAGCCGCATCCGTTATTTGGCAGATTTGCCACAGTTGAAGAAACAGCCGCAAAGTACGGATAAATGCCTTGTATATGCCAACGACACATTAACCGTAAAGATAGACTTCCAAAATTTTAATCCACAAAAACATGCCATTGTTTATGATTTGGAAGCAGGTTTTGTTCGGAGTATTGACGGTTGTTCTGACTTGACAGGCATAGATGACAATATTCCGCATGAAGAATACGCATCTGTCACCGTCAAGCACCCTGCCGGAATATTGGAATTTCCAACAGCATATATAGCACATCTATACGAACCGAGCCGAAACAATGTTGTCGTGGCATTGGGTAAAGGAAACTCACTGTTCATCAGCACGCAGAACAGTGACGGTGCTGGCGGATATTATGCCGTATGGACAGTAGAAAATTATCTTGTCAAAAGTCTGTTTGTGTTACATGACTTTTGACTAAAATACAGCTAACAACGCAGGATAACGGACGAGCCGTTCCCTGCTAAACATTATCTATAACAATAGCAATAAGAATGGAAAATTTAGAACAATATTGGGAGCAATCCTTTTCCCCTATTGGACGTAAGTTTACAGAAATTCGTCCCAATTATCAAGATATGGGGGAAACAGACAGTATGGTCGCCGCATTATATTGGCTGGAACTTGAAATGTATAATGGTGGATTTCTTCAATTCTTCTGTAATTGGGGATATGATGCTTATTTGCTTGCAATCAAAGGACTGGGAGCAATTAACGCAACATATACAGAGCAACTTCTTATACAGGCATACGGCATCATCCAAAGATTGGAAAATGACAGCCAATTACAAGAGCTATGGGATATTCCCAAGCATTTGACAGAGAACGAAATCACCAAGTTGAATAAAATAGACGAGGAATATTGGGAAGATAAGGAAAATATTATGCGGCTTATGCTTCTAAAATTCCATTCTGATTCAGTTGAAAATATAGATAACGAAGCGTGATAACGCTTGACAGCGTTCCCCGCTTAGCCATTAGTAGCAATTAGAAACAAATAAATAGTATGGAACATTTCCAAGAAGTACCAGATATCAATCGGTTAATAATATCTCCTCTTTATTTAAGAGAAGGATTAGAGTTTGCCAAAAATCAAGGTTATAATAATATTTTAATAGATGCCCATACAACAACGACTGACATCTATGGTATTTCCTGTAAACACACATTAAATGTAAGTCTAATATGTGAATATGATTTTATTGAAACCTTGATTATTCAAGGGTACGACCATACAATAGAGCCATGCAATTTAAATCAACTAAGTGTTTTACCACGCTTAAATAAACTGGGGCTTTGGGCTGATAAGGTCTTTACTATTGATTTCAGTCTATTCCAAAAACTTGAAGAATTGAAGTATTATCATACAAAACAAACAGAAAATGTAGATACTTTAATAAACTTGAAACGACTGCATATTTATAATCTCAAATCAGAAGATTTGAAAGAACTGAAAAGCATGAATTTGTTAGAAGAACTGACATTATGGGATGCCAAAAATATAAATTTGAATGGTTTATGTCAATTAACTAATATAAGAATGTTAGATATTGTTCGTTCTCGAAAAATGGTAGATATTAGAGGTTTGTGCAATTCAAATAGACTTGAAGAATTAACATTATCTTATTGTAATAACATAACCGACATTAGTGTGTTGAGCCATATATCAGGGCTTAAAACACTTAGGTTGCTTAACTGTAAACAACTTCAAGACTTAGCCCAATTAGTACCCAACAATACTATTGAGCATATCAATATTTCAAGTTTAAAAGACTTGTTATTTTTGGAAGGCATGAAGCAACTCAAATCCTTGTGTTTTGATGATGTGATTAACGGGGATATATCTCCATTATTGGGTTCGCACTCTTTAGAATCTGTAAGTATGGTTTCAAAAAAGAAATATTCCCATACAGAAAAGGAAGTGAACCGAATACTGGAAAGAAACCGATTGAATAATAAATAGCTACTAACAAACCGGGCTAACGCTTACAGCGTTCCCCGCTTAGCCATTACCAACAATTAAAATATGAAGAACATTATTCAAACAGCAGAACAGTTATTAGGCAGAAAATTAACTGCAAATGACGGTTACACAACGGATGAAATCAAACAGGCTGAAAATATGCTTGGACTAACAATGCCGGAAGCTCTAAAGCATTTTTATTTATCTGTTGGAAAAGTAGAGGTATTGGCTTCTTCGTTCCAACGGTTCTTGCCATTAGACGAATTACAATCTGATGGTGAAAAGATTATCTTTCTTGCGGAAAATCAAGAAGTGTGTTTATGGGCTACTACAATACATGATACCACAATTTGGGTTAAGTATAGTGATGATGAAGGTTGGATAACAGAACCGATTGGATTAATGGATTTTATTTTATTAACGATGTATTATAATTGCGCACAAGGAGGCTTTGAGTTTGGCGGAATAGCTGAAAACGAAGAAGCCTATCCTGCTATATTGGAATATGTACAAAAGGAATGGAATAAAGTTGTGCAATATAATGCTTTAATCATATATGCATATCAAGATAATCTGATTTGGTATTTCTATAAAGCCGACAATACACCAACAGATGACGGAATATTTTTGTCATGTAGAACAGAAGAGAAGTTTGATAAGTTCTTCAATCTTTTTGATTTCTCTGAATTATAATTGAGGTTGGTAACAAGGTCGAGCCAACAGCTAAACGCTGTTCCTCACCAAACCATTATCAACCATAAAGCGCACAAATATGTACGAGAAATTTTTAGAAAATAACCTCAATAGTATCAGGCAGGCATTAGATGATACTTTTATTGCTAAATATGCCGATTTGTCTTATCCCGAACTGACTACTTTATGGCAGGAAGTCGGGTTGGGCAGTTATTGTGACGGGATGCTTAAAATCATTAATCCATCCGATTACCAAGATGTGCTAAATGCTTGTTATGTCATGGAGTATGATAAATCGTTTCTGCCGTTCATGTGTACGGCTTTCGGTGATGTCTTTGCTTATGTAAAGAATCCGAAATTAGATAACTATATTGTTTATCTGAATGTCAGATATGGAACGTATTTAATACTCCCTGACAATCTCGTATTACTGCTGAATAAAATAATTTTCAACAAAAGTTTCTTGAAAGGTTGGTTTGACTTAGAAAATTATCCTGTAATACAAGAGAAACTCGGAACTCCCGGCTATGACGAGTGTTTCGGGTATTCCCTGCTGTTGGCAATGGGTGGAAGTGAGAACCTTGAAAATATTGAGATAGTCAAGACACTTCCATACATTGATATTAGCACGCAAACAATCGGCAGATTTACTCGGTCTGATAAACTTTGAGGTTAGAACAGGTTGATAACAACGCAGGATAACGGACAAGCCGTTCCCTGCTAACCATTACCGATAAATGTTAAACCTATAAATTTAGAGAAATGGAAGATTTAGAAATAAAACAGGAAATAGAAAGAACAATCATCGCATTTTTCACAGAAATGAATGGTTGGGAAATATATTGTGAAGATATAGACAATAATCCTGATTTGTCAGAAAAAGAAAAAACAGAATTGATGAAGTTGAAAATAAGTTCTATTTTCAGCCAATTCTGTACCTCAAAGGACAGAAAAATGGGTTTACCGAATTGCCTTTCATGGGGACTTGAAGGCAGTTATAAATATGACCCCAGTAAAGAAACTATAACAGACATAGAAAGAGTTACAAAAAACAAGTTCCATGTATATACATGTATCGAAAAAGGATTGATGAAGGAACTTCATTGCTATGTCTGTGTATGTAAATCAAATAAGTGGCTTATTGATAGTAAAAAAAGGAAATGGGGCGATGATACAAAATGGTCTAACATTTACTTATAGAATATATCGGTAACGAAGCGTGATAACGCCTAATGGCGTTCCCCGCTATCCCATTAGTTGCCAATATAACAAAATAATAGAAACATAAGAAAAATAAATGATGAGTTACGATTTAATGGTTTTCGAGCGGACAAAAGCTCCACAAAAGCGTAAGGAGTTCCTTGTATGGTATGACAAGGAAACTGAATGGGCGGAAGAACATGGTTACGACAATCCTGCCGTCACATCACCGGCTTTACGAAATTGGTATGAAGAAATGATTAAAACATTTCCAAACATGAATGGACCAGACGCCCCAGATGATGAGCTGGATGATGAAGATGCAGAAGCACATCTGACCGATTACAGTATAGGACATCATATAATTTATGCTGCTTTTTCTTGGTCTGTAGCGGATGAAGCCTACGAAAAGATGAAAGACCTGGCACAGAAATATGGTGTCGGCTTCTACGATGTGAGCGGTGATGACGGTATTATTTTGCCTGACGGCAATTTAATGGAATAAGGCAACTAACATGCAGATAAGCAACCTCAACGGGTTGCTATCTGCATCCCATTAATCGCTTGAATGAAAAATAACTAAATATGAAAAAGGATATTACTTATTTTGGAGAAGTAGAAATCAACTCTCCCCAAGAAACAAATGAAGTAAAGGTTACAATTGACAGTCACCAGATAGAATTAGATTTGAATTTCTATGATGGTGTGCCGGAATATGATTGGGTAGCTGAATACGAAAACTATACCAAGGGCTTAAAACAATATAAAGCAGATGTAGAAGCTGCCATTCGTTCAGATTACGAAGATGGAGGTGATGTAAAGGAGTATATGGATTTTCATCTTGAAGAATTGGATGCTTCTATAATAGATAAGGTTTTGGCAAGTACAGATGCTTCCAAGCCCAAAGAAGAAAGGTTGCTCTCTGCCTTGAAATTAGTCCGCATCGGCTTCTATCCCGGCGAGGAAAACTATGCTGTATGGGATTATAGCATAGGACGCGAAATTGCAGATATGTTGGTGGTTGTCAATACTGATAGCACAGGCAAAATTAACTATGTAACATGGGAGAGTTGAAAAGCGATTAACAAGCGAATGAGCAGCCCTAACGGTCAGCTATTCGCATCCCATTAGTAATAACTTGATAAAGATAAACGGAATATGAATGTAAATGAGATTATTTCTAAAATCAACAATATGAATCTTCAATCCGAAGAAGATTTGCAAGAGGTAGAATCTGTTTTAACTGAAATGGATAATGCTTTAATTGAGCCTTTATTTAGATTGCTTGAAAGGCATCCACATTTCAACTTTGGCAATCCCGGTCGTGTAGTCCATTATTTGGAAAAATTTGATGATGGTACTTACGCTCCATTTTTATATGCTTCTATTCATAGAGTGCCTACTGAATATAATATATGGATGCTTAACCGATTCTTAAACACTCTTGACACTTCCGAAAAATCAGAAGGTATAGCGATTTTAGAAGAAACATCGCAGAAAGATATTGATGAAGGACTTAGAGAATGGGTGAATGAATGTTTGGATGAACAGAAAGAGGAATGAATTATTACTAACGAGCCAAGATAGCTGCTAAACGCAGCTCCTTGTCAAGCCATTATAAGCAATAGTACACCAAATTATGAACGAACAAGTACAAGAACATTTTAGCTGTGCTGATTGGCTCCTAATACCTGCATCCGTTAGAAAAGATGTTGCAGACATATTGGGGCTAACCCTTTTGTCTGATAATGAGCAGTGGGATACCAACTCTATACTGTGTACTACTTATGAAAATGCAGACAATTATCTTAATGACCTTTTACCGAGGGTTGATAAGATATTGATTTCGCCTGTCATTAACGGATATTATATCGTTGAAGGAAAATGTTTACGATATATTTACGAAACATTGGGTAAAAGGCTTTCGGCAAAATGTGGTGTCTATTACTTCTCGATAGATTTATGGGAATATCGTTACGCTTATGGCTATTATGAGAGTAGCCAAGAAAAGCGTTTCTATTGTGCCGAATTAGATGCTATCGGAAATCTACAAGAAGAAGACAGAGGGTGTGTATTGAGTTGTGAAAATGATGCAGAAAACCATATCCCAAAAATAACGATTGAGGATGAGCAAATTCCTAACTCTTGGTTTCTTCCTTTAGGTATTATGTTCAACTTAGGGATAACGGATGCAGAGATACAGCAAGCTCTTAGTAAACTATGCAGCATTTATAGGCTGAATAGCACAGATGCTAAAATGATAAGGAATATAGTAACAATAGTTCGTTAATTTTTGAATGAATCAGGCGGAGTCTCTGACCCCGAAGAACAATAAGTTAGGCGGGATCTCGTCCGCCATGACAAAATTATTTTTCTGATTGTCGGATTTCTGACCCTCAATAAATTTCTTAATATGTTGATACAGCGAGGTATTATGAAGTACTCTTCTGACGGAAGCGACGGAAAGTCTGCGTCCTGTCGCCTCGTGTATCCTGTCAGACATTTCCCTGGCCACATTTACTGCGGAAAGGGATGCGTTGTAGCCAAAGGAGAGTCTGTCGGCATCAGTGGACTGCCAATGTTCAAGCCCTGTGTTTTGCTTCGCATCGCGATAGATAAACTCAATCTGGAATCTGGAGTGGTAAAGGAGAAATATCTCGGACGCCTTCATATCAAGATCCGTACTGAAAAAAATCTTCCTTATGACCTTGTCTCCGCATTTGAGTTCCGCCATCATGACATTGAATCCAAGCCTGACCGCTCCTGCGACAAAGTTATAACTCGCGAACAGACAGTCCCCTACGAGAATGTCAGAGATATTGAGAAGTTGTTCCTTATGATCGGATATTGCCCTGAGACACTTTGCTGTCTGATTGTCGCGGTTCTCCTTCATGTGTTCAAGATAGAACGGTGTACGTCCTTTCGTGGAGAGCGGAGTTGTCTGTACCGCGAAAAGGAATCTCGCATCGCTGACACCGGCGGCCACCTGGGCGAAACCAAGAATCTCAAGCCCCCGTTTTGTCATGCCGGCACATCCCGACCAATACCTGCCAAGTCCGGGAGTCTTCTTTCCGGATTTGCGGAGAAAGCTGTGGTCAAGGGCTATGGCGATCCTGTGGACGTTGTCGGCAAGGAGCATGTTGCTGTTGAAGGCGCACCGGTCGAACTTCTTTTTGAAATTCTTTTTGAAATTCTGCCTGAAGCGGCTCTCACAGGAACCTCCATGCCGGGCCATCGACAGGAAATTCAGTCCAGGGCAGACGCATCTTAAATAAACTTAACGGCTATTGTCCAATTTAAATCGGTCTATATCCGTTGTTGAGATATGACGAACACCAATACCCCAATAGCATTCTTCTCTTCAGTGACAGATCCCAGAGTCCTTCGGACGCAAAAACACAGTCTTGAATCCATCCTGTTTATATCGCTTTGCGCAGTCATCTGCGGAGCTGAAGGCTGGAATGAGATAGAGGACTACGGCAACGCCAAGATTGACTGGCTTGAGAAATTCCTCCACCTGCCTAACGGGATACCGTCGCACGACACTTTCAACCGGGTAATCAGCATGTTGGATCCCAAGGAATTGAACGGTTCCTTTGTCGCATGGACCAGGAGCATAGCAGAATTGACGGACGGCGAAGTGGTTGCCATAGACGGCAAATGTATGCGCGGGAGCAGCGATGACGGCACCGGCACATACACCCACCTTGTAAGCGCGTGGGCATCGGCCAACAACCTGTTGCTCGCGCAGGAAAAGGTCGCCGGAAAGAGCAACGAGATTACAGCCATACCCAGGCTGCTGCGCATCCTTGAGCTAAAGAACTGCATAGTCACGATCGATGCCATGGGCTGCCAGACGGAGATTGCCAGGACAATAATAGAGCGCGGAGCCGATTATATCCTCGCTTTGAAGGGGAATCAGCCTGAAATGCTCGACCGTGTCAGCGGTTCTTTCACATATATTAAGCCTTCATCGGATCACACCATGGAGGGCAAGGCTCATGGACGGGAGGAGACAAGAACCTGTTCGGTCATAACAAACCTCGACAACATTATCGACAAAGACAAATGGGCAGGTCTTAAAAGCATCGTGAAAATAGAATCCCGGACACGCGATGTGAAGTCAGGGCAGATCCATAAGGAGACCAGATATTACCTGTCGAGCCTTGAAGCTGACGCTCAATATATTAATCATTCGATAAGGACACACTGGAGCGTTGAGAATCAACTGCACTGGACATTGGATGTCGCTTTCGGCGATGATGCCTCGCGTAAACAAAAGGATAATGCCGCTCAGAATTTTTCTCTGCTTAACCGCATTGGATTGAATATAATCAAGAACGCAAAGGTATCCTCGATGGGGGTAAAAGGCCATAGGAAGAGAGCCGGATGGGACAACGACTATCTACTTTATGCCTTAAAAAGTTTTGATTTTGTAAAAAATTAAGATGCGTCAGCCGTGAAATTCAGTCTTCCGTATATTGTCAATATCAAAAACATTGTCTCGATGAAGAAACTTTCAAAATTTTTTCGTACTTTAGCAGTCTGGTTGAGCGCGGTTGCGACAATCGACCTTACTTGGTCAAGTGGCTGAAATTTATTCATAACTCATTGATTTGCAACTATAAAGTTACGAAAAATTTGGCACTTGACCAAATTTTATTGACACTTATTTTGTTGGAAATCAATAATATGGATATGTTTTACAGCATAAATTTCTAATTCAAATTTTTAACGAACTATTGCTCCATTATATCCTAATCTATTGTCGGTTTTGGAGACACTTCGTCATGTAGGATTGGAAGCGCAGGTTGGTCAATGTGATTGGGAATATTTGAAACAGTTAGATTCTCCTTTTCTTCTCCATTTAAGTACGAACTATATTAAAATCCAAATAAAATGAGGCAAAAATTACATCCACCTTAGATTATTTGAGAATAGTCATGCCTCCGTCCGCTCTTGGGGGCGGTTTAGGTCGCCCCCGCCGCTGGGGCATCCCCTCGCCAGAAGGAGAGAGGAAGTGTTCAGACGGTGGTATCAGGTTTCGTAGAGACGAAACCGTCGATATATGAATTATTGGATGTCACAACAGCAAAAGCCTGTCTGACGAGTTTGTTTGCTACGGCAATCATGGCAACCTTGCCGGATTTTCCATTGCCTCGTAATCGTTGGTAGCATTCCTTGCACGCCTTGTTGTGCTGACTTGCTGACCATGCCGCCACATAAAGCATTGAACGCAGAGTCTCATCACCGTTACGGTTGATATGTCCCCGGATGTTTATGCTCGTGCCGGACTGTTCTATTGTTGGACAGATACCGATAAAGCGGGACAACTGTTTGGCATTGTCGAAGTATGTAAAGCCCCCGGTGGCTATAATCAGCGCTGTGGCAAGTGTGACCCCGATACCCTTTATTGAGGTAAGGAGTTTCAGCTGCCTGTCAAACACCTCGGCCACGACCGCCTCCATTTCCTGCTGCATGTACTTGATCTGCTTCTCAAGGAACGTTATGGTCTGTTTAAGAGAATTGACACACTTCTTGTCCTTAACCGGCAGAGGTTCAAGCGATGAGAGTAGATTCTTTGTCGCTGTCAGTTGCTTCTGGAGCTGACGCAGGACTGTTTTCTTCTGCTTCAGAATCATTATCTGTTCTGATGGGAACTTATAGGGTTCAGGCTTGAACCTCTCCCCGAAATCGGCAATGAGACAAGCGTCTTTGGAATCCGTCTTGGTTACGGACATCATCACGCGGGCATAGTTCTTAATCTTCTTCGGATTGATGAGGCTTGCCCGGATGCCCGACTTGTCAAGAAGATAAAGAAGGAGGAAACAGTAGTTGCCTGTCGCCTCCATCACGCAGTGGTGGATGGCAGGGTCAAGCTTCGAGATGAACCTGCGGATGCCTTTAGCATCATTTGGGAAGGTATCGGTACGGTAGCTTTTTCCGTGAAGGAAGGCTGCTACAAAAGTCGCTTTGCTGATGTCGATGCCTATGTATGTCATATTATCAAATCTTTTGTCAGGAACTACATCTTTTGCACTCTCGTCGCAAACACGGGGTCGGTTTCACCGCCCCAACGAACTATCCAGTCTTTAGATGTAAAAGCATGGGGACCTATCGTACTTAATGGAGTCAACCAACATGACATCTGCCTTATTCCATGCTTGAATATCCTGAAATTTGAAGTTGAAATTATTCAAAAACATTTAACCGTACAAATGTACGACATGACAAAAATTTGAACACATCGAATTTCGGCTTGTAGAGCGGTCTTAGAAGAACGTTTGCGATTTCTTCCAGACCATACTTGATTAGTGATTTGGCTCTCTTGCCGTGTTTCAATATTCTGATAGCTTTTACATTGATATCCTTATGTTCACCAACAAGATACGCCCACGCCAATGCAATACAGACCATCGCCGTAAGACGAGCGATGCGGTCGATGTCGCGCAGGTGGGTGTCCTCGATGTTGAAGCCGGAGGATTTCATAGCTCTGAAGCATGTCTCAATCTGCCATCGTTGTTTGTAAGTGGCAACGGCCTCTTCGGGGCGGTTATAACAAATCAGAATTTGCAGTTCAGGCACGCCATCGGAGTTTTTCAGCAAGGCTCCGGAAATATAGACATATTCCCCTTTAAGGAGAAACAGCTTGTCGTAGACACGTTCCTGTCCGAGCATAAGACCGTGAAACAGATGCCACGCCCTGACATCCTGGCAGGATTTGGGATTGCGCAACCAAAAATTCTGTTTAATCCGCAGATAGTATCGGATGCGTCTGTTGTTGAGATATTCGACCCATTCCTTGCCGACAAACTCGCGGTCGGCAACAAGAGAGTCGATACACTCAGCTCCGAACAACCGTATAAATCTATCAATCAGCCGCGTCCGTTCTTTCCAATTGGAATTGCCGCGTTTGCCGAGCATGGTAAAGAGCAGAGGAAAGGCAACACCCTTGTAAGTGACACCTAGCATAAGGATATTGATGTTGACCTCACCGAATTTCCAGTTGGTGCGGTCAAGGCTCAGGACCAGTCCTGTCTTGACGGGCAGAAGAGCAAATATCACTTTGGCGATAAGGTCAAGGTTGAGGGCATATCCGGCAAGGAACCTTTGCAGACGGCGCAGGTTGGAATCACGCTCCACGCACGTAGGCATTGCAGATGCTATCTTGTGGAGACTGACTGTCTGCACAATACAAAGGGCGTGAAGAACAAACGCAAGCAATTTTATGCGGGCAAGATTCATTACCGAGCCAAGATGCTCTTGCATAATCGGGACGATTTGATTAACTTTGCCATTGTCCCTGAGAGTTGTCGTTACTTTCATGGAAAAAGCGTTCAAACTTTTCTTTAAAGTTGCTAATTTTCAGGGACTTTTACAAGTAATAACTAATTAAAAATCAATCATATAACTGACAAAAATTAATTTTTATCATCTACTAAATAAAATTGCAATATTTACTCTTATGCTACGATTTCGTATTATTCTAATATTCATGACGGCATTATCAATGCTGCCATCATGTGCAGATGATAATCCCATAGATTATAATCTTAATATAGACATCAATAATTTTCCGATTATTGACGGTTCTGATTCCACCGACCCGCTAAGGACAATATTGATGTGCAAGTTACTTGGATTTGATTATAACTGGGAACGACGGCCATTCACTCAGGAACCGGGTGCAGACATAAAGATGGTCGTACCGGAATACACATGCTCCGAAAGTCAGGAAGAACACTTAAGGACTTATTGTCTGAAACAATCCAACACTCATGGGTCTTATGTCAATCTCATAGATGGCTCCGTTGAGTTGGTAATAGCAGCCCGTTCAAAATCAAGAGATGAGGCAGTTTATGCAGATAATAAAGGTGTTGCACTGATTGAGAAACCGATTGCCAAAGATGCACTTGCCTTTATTGTCAATCCTGACAATCCGGTTAATAATCTTACAATAGAACAGCTGCAGGGCATCTATACCGGTGATATAACGAATTGGAGCGAAGTCGGGGGTAAAGATGAATCAATTCAACCGTATGTACGCAACAGAAACTCAGGAAGCCAGGAAAAGTTTGAGACCTTGGTTATGAGTGGACTTAATATAAAAGATTTTCCTGAATTGCAAGTCGGTCTGACTATGATGTCTCCCTATTATCAGATTGAAGACGACACGCAAGGTATTGGATATTCTCCTTTTTATTATTATAGTGTAATCGTTGACAACGGGAGTACAAAAGCCATAGCCATCAATGGTGTGGAAATGACAAAGGAAAATGTCAGGAACAACCATTATCCATTTACCACAGAAGTATTTGCGGCCATTCGTTCCGACATCGATAGAAAATCCGCAGCATACAGATTGTTTGAGTTCCTGACTACTCCAGAAGGACAAGACATTGTCAACGAGAGCGGTTATGTCAGATTGGGCAATAACTCAAGTATTTCAAACTTAGATAGTTCAGAGGATAAGCCAATATTTACCTACTTCACTACACTGACAGGGATACGGAGCATAATACCTCAGAAAGGATTTATAGTTAAGACGGATGTATATCAAAATGGAGAAAAATCAAGTCGAAAAATTCTGATAAAATAACATTCCAATGATGACATATCCTCAATTAACTTCATATCAACTGATTGTTATATTGCTTATTTTTTATTGCAATAGCATATATGCGACCGAAGTTTCAACTTCAGGTACACTTCCTGTATTATATATTACGACTGAAAACAATATACCAGTAACCTCAAAGACTGAATATATCAATGCTTCATATTGGCTCGACCCGATGGATGCAGAAGGTATTGAGTCTCTCGGCTCTGAAGGAGCCCCGTTGCCAATGCAGATACGTGGCAGAGGTCATTCTTCCTGGAAAGGGCCGAAGAAACCTTACAAAATCAAGCTCGCTAAAAAGACCGCTATGATGGGGATGCCTAAAAACAAACACTGGGCGTTGCTGAAACCCACAGAGAACACTGTTGCCGGATTACAATTGGGCAAACTTATGGAAATGGCGTGGTCTCCGAGTTTCCGACCCGTCGAGGTTGTCTTGAACGGTGACTATATCGGACTGTATTTCCTGACCGAAACCATACGCATTGACGAAAATCGAGTGAATATATATGAACAGCAGGATCAGGAAATAAATCCCGAGTTGATAAAGGGCGGCTGGCTTGTTGAGGTTGACAACTATCGTGACGAATGTCAGATTACCATTCCTGAAAACAACAGGTGGAACCTCACATTACGCTATCATTCACCGGAAGATTTGTCGGATGCCCAATTGCAGTGGCTTACCGATGAGTTCAAGGCAATAAACGCAGCAATCTATTCTACCGACAAGACCTCGACGGAATGGGAGAAATATATTGATGTGGAAAGCATGGCCCGGTACTTTATTCTGCAGGAAGTCATGGATAACCCCGACGGCTTTCACGGCAGTTTCTATCTCCACAAAGACTTGGCAGACAATGCCAGGTGGATTGCCGGTCCTATATGGGATTTAGTCTGCTACAACCGCGAGAAAACAGATTATACATTCCGAATGAAAGTACACTACGGCTTCACTCCACACTGGATAGGCGAGATTATACAGTATGACAGCTTCTGTAAAGCGGTAGGGTCGGTTTGGAGGGATGTATATCCTGAAAAATTATCGGAAATCTACGACTATATTGATGAAACAGTATTGCCGCTTGAAAAGGCATGGAAAAACGATTGCGAAAGATGGAATGAAGATCCGACACAGACTGCCGTTCTTAGGGCAGAACGAATAAAGAACGCTTTAAGGCGGAATATCGAATGGTTTAACAGTCATCTGCCTATAAGCGAATATGCCTTTCTGCCATCTATACAAGGATGCGATGCCAACACCCCAGTAAAGGTATTCAATTTGCAAGGAATTTTTGTCGGTGAATATGCTTCTGAAAGAGAAGCTATTTCTAATTTACAAAAGGGTCTTTATATTATTGGTGGAAGAAAGATCATTGTCCGTAAGATTCGCTAATTAGGACTATCGCATATATATACTTGGAGCGACTATGATGTCAATTATGACTGGCCTCTGACACCAAAAGTTAAACTGATAGATATCCTGAGTAATGCCTCGTACTCTTCTTTTAATCACCTTGAAGCAAGGGTCAATTCCGATTGTGGGACCGCCATTACCTTACAGGTAGTATTGATTACTATTCAGGCAGAGCAGAATATACAGATATGTCTATAAAGCTGAATAACACAACATTGAATAGTCCTATTGTACGAAGTAAACAACTCGGTTTTCATTTGATGTTGACATACAAGCTATAAGAGATAATATATGCCCTATGCGTGCCTTAAACCAATAAGTACCTACGAAAAATAAATGAACAAATGCCAGCCATGTATTGTGGCAACCTATAAAGTCGTTCATCAGTCGTTATGGAACCCCATAATTCCATCTTCACGATTTCATATCTCGCTCACACTATAAGGCAATCATATGCACATTTATTTTTCGTAGGTACTTATATCATAAAGTTAAATAATAATTGTTGTCATTTATTTTTGATTAGAATCATTCTCGTTTAATAATTAATCTTGATATTATTTTTAGACAATCTCAAGTCTGATAATGATATAACTCGATCTTATGCCGCATTTAAGTCAGTTAAATTCAAGGTATGCTGTTATGTTTTACCTATTCAGTTGTATTTATAGTGTATGGGCAATAAGACGTTCATAGATACATTTGTTGAGCTTCAGAAGAAGCTTAATCGTGCCGCAACCCAACTTCTCAACGATCTGTCAGAAGCAGAGGATGCGGTTCAGGATACATTTTGTAATCTATGGAATAAAGAATTGCCCGAAACATCAGAAGAAGCCCGCTACAAACTCTTTGCTGTTTTGAGAAACGTCTGCTTGAATAAATTAAAGAAAAAGCAGCGTTACACTCAAATTCTGGATAATGACGTAATCCTACCGGAAGAACAATATGAGGAATCAGAGCGAATTAAAAAACTGCTGTTCAGTTCGCTTACACCTCTTCAAAAGAAGATACTCCAAATGGTTGTGTCAGAAGATATGGATTATGAGGAAGTCGCAAGGTGTCTGGACTTATCCGTAGAATCAGTTAGAATGAATGTTTGTCGAGCGCGAAAGAAAATGCGTGAACTTTATAAAAGGATTTAATATGCAGAAACAAGAGAATTTATCAATTACAGAACTTGAAGCTCTTGCAAAGGCCTATATTGACTGTAAGCTTTCACGACAACAAGAGAAAGAATTGGAACTTGTGTTGTTGAGTTCACGTCACAGGTCTCCTTTAATCGACGACTGCCGTAGAATCATGGGATTACAGGAATTACTTGTTTCTACAACAAAGTCTGATTCAATCTCCGATAAAAAGATAACTACACCTGTATGGTGGAGAAAATCTATATATCGGATAAGTGCTGCCGCTTCAATAGCCATATTGGTCTCAATATCTGTTATTCTTTGGAATAGAGATAGTGGGAACAGAGATAAGTATCTATCACAAAGCAATGCTGACGTATCAGTATATGTAAGCGGCGAGAAACTTGGGCATACCGATGCTTTATCCGCAGCTCTAACGACACAGCAACAAAGTATGCTGATGATGAATGAGATAATTAATGAAACAAGGCAAGAGGAAAGTATGAGCCTCCAGCAAATGACCGAAATAAAGAATTCAAAATGAAAAGATCGCTGTTTATAATCATATTCATCAGTTTAGCCGCAATATGCTGGGGAGCACCCCCTCGTCTTGCGAGCGAGACTATTTTCAGTCGTACTGAAATAAAGACAGACGGACATAAATTCATCAGTAACAAAAGTAGAGACAATTATTTCAGAAGTGTCACTGCTTATAACGACAAAGCATTACTTGCTGAAATTAAAAAGCAGGTCTTGAAAGATAAGTCACGTGCATCTGATGTTGTGGAAGGATATAAGGACGGGAAAGAATATATAATTCTGAATATACCTAACAACGGACATACAATCAACGTTGGCTTTTGGTGGAACGCCAACGGATATTGTCATTTATTTATCCAATCAGAGTTGGCTGCTTTTGAATAACTTATAATTGAATTAATAAGTATCTCGTAAAAATAAATTAATGTATTGACATGTTAATCCGCAGGTCTACAGAAATTAATCATGTATCGTTTACCAACGTTGGAGAGGATGTCTTCTACGGTGGCGAACAAGACGTGTTTATCTCCGTAGAGATGGGGCAGTATCCATTTCCCCTTCATAATTCGCCAAAGAGTTTCAGCGATGTTGAGGTGTGGGGAATAGGGAGGGAGATAGAATATGTGGAGACCCCTGTCCTTCCATCTTTGAAGGCAGTCCTTTACCTTGCGGCTCTTGTGTACGGAGGAGTTGTCGAGAACTACAACGGTCTCTTTAGAGATTCCGAGGGAGAAGTCTTCCATGAATTCGATAAACTTGTCGGAGTTTATGTTTTCGGTGGTCGTGAAGCCGTGGTAAGTATTGTTGCGGTCTATCATTCCGAAGATGTTGAGCCTGCCGCACTTGTAAACCGGCACACAGAAATCCTCATCTTTGAATTTCCATGCATAAGGCACATATCCTTCGGTGCATACATGACTTTCATCTCCGTAATACAAATCAATGAGTCCCGATTCCCATTGACGTTCAAGCTCTTGCAGGAGTTCCTTCTTATAAGCGTACTCCTGCGGCGAGGGTGTCCCTCTGGGCGTTTTTCTTATACGTCCAAATCTTGCGCCATCAAGGATAAAAAATTCCTGAAGGCTCCGTCCTTGATTTGTTTCCCGGTAGCTTCCTCCCAGGCAGCCCTGGCTTTGGAAACACTCTGGCGATGCTTTCGTATGGCCTCTCTCACCGCCTCCTTGTCCTTCTTGGTGCTGATAATGCGCTTTCGGCCATTCCCCGGTTTGTTTCTCAGTCCCGCAATTCCATCGGACTGGAATCTTTTGACCCAATGCATTACACGCTGGTATGTTTGTCCTGCCCGTGCTCCTGCAGCTGCATTGCTCAGTCCATCCGCTTTGCCTAACACCATAAGGCATCGCTTCCGGAACGAGTGGGTAGAGCCATTCCGGTATCCATTTTCCAGAGCAGTTCGTTGCTCTTTGCTTATATTTATCTTCGTTGCTTGTCTTGACATAATTGGAGAGATAAGTGTATGTAAGACAATAACGTTTGAAAATGGATTTCATTGCATTAATTCTTTATTAAAACATACTTATTTGCAAAAAAGGTAGTCTTTTTATTATTTTTTTGAGGTTGTGGGCATTTTGTTGAAGTATATGTTTGGGGAGGGAGGGGAGCGGTAATTCTTGCCGCGCGCGGAACTGCCTTCCGGTGCGCACGGACGGTAGGCGCAGGGAGGGGACGGCGTGCGCTCCATGTGGGATGGGGGAGGATAGTAAAGCCGCCGCGAGGGGTTTCGCGGCGGCTTTGCTGTTGTTGTGGGAATCGGGGGTGATTCCTATTTTTCAGAGGTTTTTCTTCATGATGTGGGTGCCTGCTTTGAAGATGTAGATTCCTTTGGAGGGAAGGCTGAATGTGGCCGTTCCGTCGTGGAGTTTCTCTGAGATGTGGCGTACGCCGTTGAGGTCGTAGATTTCAAGGATTACGCCGGCGGGTAGACCGGAGATTACCACGTCGGTTCCGACTGAGGTTATCTTCATCTGTGAAGCTATTACGGAGTCAACTGCCGAAGCTTCGATGACGGTGATCTCGCATTCGGCTTTGAGCGTCGGGTCTTCAGCAAGAGTCACGGTTATGACAGCCTTGCCGGAGGAGATGCCTGTCACGGTGCCGTCGTCGGATACTTTGGCAACGCTTTCGTCGGAGGATTCCCAGATGAATGTGCCCTTGCCAGCCTCTTCGGGGTAAGCAGTGGCTTTAAGGACGGTGTTCTCTCCAATGACGAGGGTTATCTTGTCGGCAGAGAGCTTCACTTCTTCAAATGGTATCTCCACGGTAATGACGCATTGAGCCGTGAGTCCGCCGCATGAGGCTGTGATGGTCGCAGAGCCCATGCCGGTAGCTTTCACCAATCCGTCGGATACGGTTGCCACGTTTTCGTCTGAGCTTGACCAGGTGATGGCGTCAGGCAGGTTTGTTGAGGCTGCGATGTATATGGTCTCTCCGATATAGATTGTAGCGGAGGTCATATCAAGAGTGAGCTCGGGCATTATGACTGTCACCTTGCAGGTGGCGGAGAGGTCGCTGCCGTCCTTGGTGGAGACGGTTATTGTTGCTTCACCTGGGGCAATGGCCTTGACAACGCCGTCGGCTACGGTCGCTACCTTGTCGTTGGAGGTTGTCCATGTGAGGTCCTTGGTCGTCACGTTTTCCGGGAGGACTGTCGCCGCGAGGGTTACGGTCTCACCTACGAGAAGTTCGGCTGTAGTCTTGTCGAGCTGGATTGACTCGGCAACGACTGCGGAGACTGTCACGCTGCAGGTGGCGGTCAGTTCACCGACCTTTGCCGTGATGACAGCCGTACCGGCTGCGATAGCCTTCACGAGACCGCCTTCAACGGTGGCAACCTTTGCATCGGAGCTTGTCCAGACAACGTCGCCCTCGAGGTTGGTCTTGGCAGCGAGTTGGATGCTGTCGCCAATATGGAGGGATGCCTCTTTCTTATCCAGAACAAGGGAATCCGCCTCGGCTATCGCCAGAGGAATCATAAAACTCTTGGTCGCTCCCGGTTGCACAGAGGAAACTACGAGAGTGGCGTTGCCCTTGTTAAGGCATTCGATGTTTAGATGCTTCTTTCCGTTCTCCACAGCCCCTTCCACAACCTTTACGGCGTTTTCAGGGGTGGCTTTATACGTCAGGCCGGTATTGACATTCTCAGAGGGAACAAAGACAACGTCAAGCTTGTAGACAGAGCCGACCTTCAGCTTTGTAGGATCTCCCTCGACATTATTGTAGCGCAGCTCCTTGATGTAGGAATATAATCCTTTTGCAGAATTGCCGAACAAATTGGAATAATCAGCATACATATTGCCGTCGACATATATATCTAAAGAAGACATATCCGATCCGAAGACAGCTTTCGCATCTTTAAACAATACTGCGGACGGCATAAGAATAAACGCCTTCGTGGATTGGCATCCTACGAATGCACCGGCCCTTATCTCAGCCACGGAATACGTCTTATCACCCTGCGTAATGGAAGCCGGCACCTCAATTACTCCGTTTACACCCTCATACGACGTTGGAGCCGCACACGATGTAGGCCGAAGAAGAATCGGCAGATATGCCATACCACAACATGTCTGAAGATCCATATACGGCAACCGGGATTTTCTCGCCCAATTGTTTTCCATCGCCATCCACAACTACAAGATCATAGTTTCCGGCAACGCAATTGACCTTAAACGACTTCAACGTCATTTCGATATCGCCTTTCCCGAGTTCCATCTCATCATAGCGTACGGAAGCTACCTCTTTATCAGAGTCTTTTGCAAGCAGTTTGACCGTAGGAGTCAGTTTTGCCGATTCTGTCCCGCTTACGGAGAATTTTACCGCGAGGTCGCACCCTACGTTTGAATAAAAGTCATTTCGGCTAATCGAGGCAACGCTGATCGAAGCTGCCGGCCCCGGAACGTCTTCGCCCACCGTGATGGGGAAGGGTGAAGCGCAGATATTTTTGCCGACTTTGTCGTAGGCATTCACCTCGTATTTTCCGTCGTCAATGTTCAGGGTCCATTTGAAACTTCCGGAGAAAGTCGCGCCGGGTCCTATGTTTATTCCACCCACAGGGAGCTCGGCAACAACCTGTTGGGAGCCGACGGGCGAGACCTTGAACGTGATAAGTTGGGAGTATTCCACCTCGCCATTGTTCTTTACAGAGACATCAAACACTGCCTCCTTCCCCTTCTCAATCTTTCCTTGAGGGGCGAACTTGGTCATAGTGATGTCAAACGGTATTTCCCTTCCGGGATTGGTATAGGTCAGCATTCCGTCGGCACCGACAGTCAGCTCCACATATTGCTGGTCGCCATACTGGCAGCGCAGACGAGTCCAGGGCGTAGTGTCGCTCTTGTAAGCAGGATAGACCTTATAGCTTCCGGCAGAGAGGCCAGTAGGGATGGCCTGAAATTGGATAGGTCCATAGCCTCCGAATGAGCCTTCCTCCTTATTGAATGGAGAAAAACTCAACGGAGAGTTGGCATCGAAAAACTTGGGTTCACCACCGGCTTCCGGCTCAACCATTATGCCAAGCGAGCACGTCACGCTCTTGTCATAGAGGGAATAGAGATTTCCGGTGGTGGAGAATATGCTGTTGCCGTTGCTTTCGAAACCGCCGTCAAGACGCAGCACTATCGATTCAGGGTTGCCTTTGTCAGGCTGAATGCCGACCACCGCGCTTTGGCCCGAATTATAGCCACCTTCGTAGCTTCCGATGCCCTGGTCGTGGGGGTTGAGGGCTGTCAGTGCAAAATAGCCGTCGGACATACCTCCCCATCCCCAATTGATATGGAAAAGACCGTCGGAGGAATAGCCGTCGCAGACGAATTCATGTCCGCCTCGATTGGCTTGACCACCATAAATCACGGGGCGGCCTTCGGAAATTTCGTTGTAGATCAACTCCTCCCAATCATCAAGGCTGTATTGCGAACGTTCGATGGTTTTCACGCCCTTGTCATAACCGAAATAGTCGCGCAGGGCGAAAGAGACGTTGACATCGGTAGCTCTACTCTCACCCGCAGTATAATTCATATATACGCTTGCGCCGCAGGCGAACATCAGTTGCGCCACGGCGTCTTTGGCCGCCTTTGGGCTGCCTGAATCATACGTATTGAGCATGTTGGCCCAATCGAATGTGATTTTGGAGAAGTCGCATGATACGGGGATGCCGCTTTTGGTGGTGTAGGAGACGGATCCGGTGCCCCTTGCGGGATGGTTGAATTTTTTCATCACTTGCGCCATGGCCGTAGCGACGCAGCCGGTCACGGCACGTCGTCCGCCTATTTCGGGGCACATGTAGTTGTAGGGTGATGATTGGTTCCATTCCGTCTGGATCATAGGAGTCAGAGCCTGCCATCCGGCGGCGCGGGTGGCGGCGTAGGGAGCGGCCTGCGGGCTGTCGGCAAGGTAGGAGCGGATTTCGTTCTCATATTCAGAGAGCCACCATTTCATGTTGGGTGGCATCTGGCTGAGATTGAACGACCCGGAGTCGGAGTATCCGAGCACGGGACGCAGTGAATCGTCGCCGGAGACGACGATGAAGCCGTTGTCAGTGCCTTGGTTGAACACGTAGTAGGCAGGGGCGTCTGACGCAGGGAGCGAAGCTTTGTAGGCAAGCTTAAGCCGGGAGTCGCCGTTGGCCGCACGAGTTCCCACCGATGCCGACTGGAAGGAGCGTGCCCTTTGCAAGGCCTCCTCTTCCGACAACTGGCGAGCATGTCCAAACGAGGCGCCCAACAACAACGCTGCGGAGATCAGGTAGAGTTTTTTCATACACAAATTCGTGTTGGTTAGTATTGATGATCACAAAAGAACGAATCTTCCGTCGGCGGCAAGTCGAGGGAGGGGGTAAGTTGTCGCTTAGGATGCAAGTCTTTGTCGCAAATTTAGTTGAAAAAATCAGTATTTCAAAGAATAATCCCAAAAAGGATTGAAATGTCTTAATTTTGCGACAAAACGCCATTTGCTTACTTGTCGTCATTATTGATGTTTGCCAATTTTTGGGAAAGCCAACGGTAGGATTGCCAAATTCCGAACAGGAGCCACATGCCCCAGGAGATCCATCGTGAGCTATCGAATGAATCCCGGGAATGAGGCAGGAATACCAGTGCCGACATTATTGTCGTGTATGCCAGGAACATACCTATCGCTTTCCATATTGTTTTTGCTTTGTCGCTCATAATTTAATTATCCATAGATTGAAGTAAGCTATTCAAGTCGTGGGTGGTCAGGTAGACAGCGACAAGCCGGAAATGGCCGGTCGTTTTCGATTTCCCGTTCCTTTGAATGCAAAGTTAATGTTTATTTCGGGATTAATGGTATTGTATCAGTAATTTTCAGGATTCAAATCCACGTCTCACGTATGGTTTTTATTATCATCTTAAGAAAATGCTTCTATGGATTATAAATTCATGAGCAATTCATCTGTCAATGCCCAATAAAAGAACGCTTCGGGATTGCTTATCTTAAGCTTGTTAAGTTTGGTTGTAAGAACCCGGCCAATAGTCATATTTGAAACAGACAATGGATTATTGTCAAAATGCCTGACATTGTTAATCTCACTTTCTAAAAGAACTGATAGATAAGCTGCTTTTGAGGCGTCTATAATCGCATCCTCCAAATGATATTTCTGTCTATACATGAAGGATGTAATACTCTTTATCCCTTTCTGCAAGAGCGCAAATTTATCTTTATCAACAAGTCCGCGTGTAGATATGTTGAGCGATGTATTGCGTATGTCTTCATATATGGCGTGGATGTCATTCGTATCCAGTCCTCTGTAACTTAGTTCTATAGGTGCAATCATAGAGAACGCCTTGCGGGTGACTGCCAAATCATCCACATGATTGAAAAGATGACCCACGTCAAAGAGTTGTTTGGCGATTTCAAGAGTGGCCAGTTTTTCTTTTTTATAATACGGAATGCCGGTTGTGTCCGGGGCATATGCAGTCAACTTGTCTCCCAATATGTCGCCGATAGACGGAACTTCAACAAGGGCAGGTTTGCCGAGATTCTCAATGAGGGAGTGTTCTATTGCCAAATGCTCTACCTTCTGATAATGACAGTCTTCATAGAGGACATCAAGAAGTATATAGCCGGTATCGTTGTCCTTGAAGGCAACCTGATAATAAAATTTAGAATGGCTTTTCGGAATTTTAGTGCCTCTCTGTTTGCGTTCAACCAGACGGTAATCGATAAAACCGTGTGCCTCATACTCTCTAAGGTAGTCTTCAATATTAGTCCCGACCGGACAGATTATATCAATGTCTATCGACAGACGGTGTGGCACGTCTTTGAGCAGCAGCATGATACACGAGCCCCCTTTGAACTTGAAACTGCATCCGGAGCGGGCCAGCATGTCAAGCAACGAAAAGGCGTGTATGGCCTTTTCAAGAAGATTTGTGTCGGGGTAGTTTAGCTCGTTGGCTTTTCGAGCTATCCATTCCTTAGAGAAGCATTTGGGTCTATCATGTTAATAACAGATTGGTTATGCCACGGCGACGGGCATAGCGGTTTAGGCGGGTTTTATTGACAGCATAAATATTGATGGCGTTTTCAAGCATACGATCGGCCTCAGCGCCAAGGAAATATGAGAAATCAGGGTCCTTACGGACATCGATCAGAAGTTTTTCCAATGTCGGGGTAGAGATTCCGTTGATGGTCTGTATGGGAGACTCTGTAACCAAGGGCTTTATTATTATCCCTCCCTTAGCAAGATTGACGTATCTATATATGAAATCTGCGTCAGGAGTCATCCATACCCTGTCGTCATTTTCCTTCAGATAATTGAAAACGGCTTCTATTGCGCTACGATCTGTCTCTATGTAGGTTATATTGTTTGCGGATAGATGGTGCTGTATGGATGAAAGTACGGATCCATTATATACGCACAGCGGGGCAAAGGGGAATTTTTGCTTTAGCTTTTCAACAATAGCAATTTCCTTTTCTGTCGGGATGGCCCGGAACTGACTTTTATTGGCGGCTTTGGAGTATAATCCTCGTTCAATCCTTATAAGGTCGCCGGCTTCCACCAATTTTGACAGCAGGCAAGCGACCGTGTTTCGGCTATATTTGGCAATAGCTGAAATCCAGTTGCACAAATCATCTATCCCGAATGTTGTATTTTGTGACGAGTATTCCAATATCAGGGTCTTACAAGATGCCATTTCTTAGTTGTGTATGTTTGAGAGAGCGAATATAATATAAAAACGGCAGAAGAGTAAATTTATTGCCGTTTTTATGTATATTTTTTTGGTCGGGGGGAGGTGAGGGCGCAGGCTGGAAGCGGCTGGATGGTAGAGCTGTTGGGACTTTTTTATTAATGCTTGACTTGGAATTGGCAGGGATTTATTAATTTTGTGAAACTTTTTCAAGATTATGCGTCAGTATTGCAATATAAAAGAGCCTTTCATCTTTGAAAGCGGAGAGACAATCCCATCTCTGACAATAGCCTATGACACTTACGGCACTCTGAGTCCGGAACGCGACAACGTGGTGTGGGTGATGCACGGCCTTACGGCCAACTCAGACGTGGCCGACTGGTGGCCGCATACGGTGGAGAGCGGCAAATTCCTCGATCCTGAGAAATATTTCATAATTTGCGCCAACATGCTTGGCTCCTGCTACGGCACGACCGGGCCCTCCTCCGTCAATCCCGCCACGGGCCGGCCCTGGTGTGGCGACTTCCCGAAAGTGACGATCCGCGATGCCGTCAAATGCCATCGTCTGCTCGCCCGTCGGCTCGGGATCAGGAAGATCCATGAGATGATCGGGGTGTCGCTCGGGGGATTTCAGGCGATAGAATGGATGGTGACGGATCCTGACATCGCCGACAACGTGATGTTCTGCGCCACCGACTCGTCGTGTAGCCCCTGGCTCGCGGCGTTCAACAAATCGATGTATATGGCCATCAACACCGATCCCACCTATGGTGAGCCGCGTCTCGACGCCGGTCGCAAGGGTCTCGCCACGGCCCGCTCAATTGCCCTCATAAGCTATCGCGGCCCGTTTGCCTACAACATGAGCCAGCGCGATGCCGAAGACCGTCCCGACCCGTTTTTCCGCCGCGTGCAGACCTATCAGGAATATCAGGGAGAGAAACTCTGCAAGCGATTTGACGTCTATTCCTACGTGCGCATATGCGAGAGCGGCGATTCCCACGACGTAGGCCGCGGAAGAGGAGGAATTAGGGAGGCCCTGAAACGGATAAAGGCCAACACGCTCGTAATCGGGATCAGTTCCGACATACTTTTCCCTCCCGAATGCCTGCGCGAGCTTGCCGACTCGATTCCCGGATCGAGCTTCCGGGTAATGGAATCGGATTTCGCCCACGACGGCTTCCTGATCGAACACGCCAAACTCAACGCCCTCATGCAGGAATGGAGGCAGACGAGAGGCGAGGGAGGGAGACAAAATAATGTTAAAAAAGTGGCGACGGATTTGCAAACCCGCTGATTTATTGTTTTCTTTGTAGGAGATTTCCTTTTTTGCGGCCTCTTCCGGAGCCGCCAATTATTAACGCATATCTGAATGAATATGAAAATCAAGACCTTACTTTTTGGAGCGGCAATGATCGCGATAGCATCCACAAGCTGCACCACCAACAAGAAATATGCCGGGCTTCAGGGAAAGTATGACTCCCTGCAGACTGACTATAATTCCACCCGTGAGGACCTTATCAACTGCAATGCCGACACGCGCAACCTCCAGCAGCAGCTTGAGACGGCCCGCCAGAACAATGCCGAGTTGAAGAAGGGGATGGCTGAGTTGAAGGCCGTGCTCGACAAGAGTATGGACGCCAACGCCCAGGGTAGCGTCAACATCGCCAAGCTCGTCGACGAGATCAACGCCTCCAACAAATACATAAAGCAGCTCGTAGACGCCAAGAGCAAATCCGATTCGCTCAACATCGCCCTTACAAACAAGCTGACCCGCTCGCTCTCCACCGACGAGCTGAAGGAGGTGGACGTGAAGGTGCTGAAGGGGGTGGTCTATATCTCTCTCGCCGACAATATGCTCTTCAAGACGGGGAGCTACGAGATCAACAGCCGCGCCATGGAGACGCTTTCCAAGATAGCAAAGATTATCAAGGACTACAAGGACTACGACGTGCTCGTGGAGGGCAACACCGACAACGTGCCCATCAGCCGTCCCAACATCCGCAACAACTGGGACCTCTCCGACCTTCGCGCCTCTTCCGTGGTGCAGGTGCTTCAGAACGACTTCGGCATCGACCCGCAGAGGATGACCGCGGCGGGGCGCGGCGAATACAATCCCATCGCCTCCAACGACACTGAGCTCGGCCGCCAGCGCAACCGCCGCACCGAGATCATCATAACCCCGAAGCTCGACCAATTCCTCGACCTCATCGACCAGGCTCCGGAGGAGGCTGAGAAGTGAGGACTTCGCTAAGGCATCTTATTTCGAATGCCGCCATGATCACGTTCGTCATGGCGGCATTCGTCGCTTGCGTCAAGGAGGAGCCGGAGGAGAACTCCGGGCTCGGAGCGGGAGACGGCGTTCCCGTCTTCTCCGTGACGCTGAACGATGGGAGCATCTTCTCCGACAGGACTATCCGTGGGAAAGTGGGCGTCATAGAGTTTTTCAATACCTCATGCGGCGATTGCAGGGAGAGTCTGCCGGTGCTTCAGGAGCTGTATGAAAGCAGAAAGGCGGAGAATGGAATAATCATTGCAGCGATTGCCCGGGAGGAGGGTGAGGAGGATATAGCGAGATTCTGGGAGAGTCATGGCTTGACTGTGCCGTATTCTCAGCAGACGGATAGGAGGGTCTACAATCTCTTCGCTACGGTGGGGATTCCCCGGATATACGTGGTGTCGCCGGAGGGAATCATCACGGCGGCCTACGGACCGGAGGACGCCCCCTCGCTGTCGCAGCTCGAATCAGACGTAGCCAAAGCCAAGCGCTGACGTGGTTTGAAAATGTGAGTCTGCGCCTGCTCCCCATGTCGGATTGTTAATTTAGCAGGGCAGACGCATCTTAAATAAACTTAACGGCTATTGTCCAATTTAAATCGGTCTATATCCGTTGTTGAGATATGACGAACACCAATACCCCAATAGCATTCTTCTCTTCAGTGACAGATCCCAGAGTCCTTCGGACGCAAAAACACAGTCTTGAATCCATCCTGTTTATATCGCTTTGCGCAGTCATCTGCGGAGCTGAAGGCTGGAATGAGATAGAGGACTACGGCAACGCCAAGATTGACTGGCTTGAGAAATTCCTCCACCTGCCTAACGGGATACCGTCGCACGACACTTTCAACCGGGTAATCAGCATGTTGGATCCCAAGGAATTGAACGGTTCCTTTGTCGCATGGACCAGGAGCATAGCAGAATTGACGGACGGCGAAGTGGTTGCCATAGACGGCAAATGTATGCGCGGGAGCAGCGATGACGGCACCGGCACATACACCCACCTTGTAAGCGCGTGGGCATCGGCCAACAACCTGTTGCTCGCGCAGGAAAAGGTCGCCGGAAAGAGCAACGAGATTACAGCCATACCCAGGCTGCTGCGCATCCTTGAGCTAAAGAACTGCATAGTCACGATCGATGCCATGGGCTGCCAGACGGAGATTGCCAGGACAATAATAGAGCGCGGAGCCGATTATATCCTCGCTTTGAAGGGGAATCAGCCTGAAATGCTCGACCGTGTCAGCGGTTCTTTCACATATATTAAGCCTTCATCGGATCACACCATGGAGGGCAAGGCTCATGGACGGGAGGAGACAAGAACCTGTTCGGTCATAACAAACCTCGACAACATTATCGACAAAGACAAATGGGCAGGTCTTAAAAGCATCGTGAAAATAGAATCCCGGACACGCGATGTGAAGTCAGGGCAGATCCATAAGGAGACCAGATATTACCTGTCGAGCCTTGAAGCTGACGCTCAATATATTAATCATTCGATAAGGACACACTGGAGCGTTGAGAATCAACTGCACTGGACATTGGATGTCGCTTTCGGCGATGATGCCTCGCGTAAACAAAAGGATAATGCCGCTCAGAATTTTTCTCTGCTTAACCGCATTGGATTGAATATAATCAAGAACGCAAAGGTATCCTCGATGGGGGTAAAAGGCCATAGGAAGAGAGCCGGATGGGACAACGACTATCTACTTTATGCCTTAAAAAGTTTTGATTTTGTAAAAAATTAAGATGCGTCAGCCGTGGTTAATTTAGTTCGTATGGTTGCAAGATTATTGGGGAAGTATTATATTTGCAGTCAGATATTTCAATAATCTGTACCTTAAGAGATGAAAGACTTCACTCGGATGCTGATAGTGCCAATTCTTTTGGCTGTCATGGCCGCCGGATGCGGCCATGACGAGACGGTGCGACGTCTTAACGAGGCCGACCGTCTGATCGACACGTTGCCTGACTCCGCGTTGACAGTTATCCGAACTATTGATGCTAAAGAACTGAAAGGCAGTGAGCAACGTGCCCGCCACAGCCTGTTGGAAACCATGGCTTTGCTAAAGATCGACCCTTCGGCGGCCACCGACAGCCTCTTCTCCCCGGCGTGGGATTACTACGCAGATAAAAAGAATCTCTCGCGAGAGACCATGCTCACCCACTTCGCCAAAGCCGCACTGTATACAGCACAGGACTCTGTTGCCTTGGCAATAATGGAGTATGATAAAGTGATTTTTTTTGCAGACTCATTGACAAATATTCTGTACTCCGGACTTTCATACCTCAATACAGCCTCTTTATATTGCAGGAAATATGATTTTTCCTTTGATGAGACTATTCTGAATAAAGCGGAAAGTCTATTGACGGCTTATGCCTTCAAACCATATATTATTGGAGTCCATATCGTCAAGGGAACATATGCGGAAGGACGACAGAGGCTTGAAGATGCTTATGGTGAGTATTCAAAAGCTTACAGCGTATCGGAGTGCATCGGAGACAGCGTGAACATGATGAATGTAAAGGCAAGGATTGCCATCAACCTCATAATGCGTGATTCCCTGGCCTCCGGAACGGAAAAATTTAAAGAAGCTTTGATGTCGGGGTACACGCCGGATGAACAGCAATTGTTTGTTTATGCCGTAGGATTGCAGAACTTAGGGAAATATATGCAGGCGGAGGAGATTTATTCTTATTGGGGAAATTCTGATTCCGACATATCGAAGGCAAGGAAATATTACCTTATGTCAAGGGCAAGTGAGGTCTGTGGAGATAAGGGAATATCTCAGTCTTATATGGATTCATCCACGATTTATACTAACAGGGCGCAGTTGGCCATATCAGCCCAGTTCCATAATAAGGATATAGGTCGGAAGCTGAAATCTGCCAATGAATCCTTAACTCAAAGCCTGAAGAAAGAGCATGAGGGAAGGTCCTTCTGGGTAAGTGTAAGTCTGGTTGTCCTTGTTGGCTTATGTGCCGGTGGATATTTCGGATTCAAGCAGTTTAAAAAAATGAAAGATAAGAGTAGGAAATCGGATGAAAAGATAGTGGAGATTCAGTCGGACTATGAAAATATGAAGATGAGCAAGGAGGAGTTGTCCAGACAATTATATGACCTTGAGAAATGGAATGAGGGTATGCAAGCAGATAAGGCCAAGCTTAAGAATACTGTCAGTGATCTCACCCTACGGCTTGAAAACGTATGTAAAAGCGTCTGTGATATTGAGGCCCTACGGAGCGAGTCTGAATGCATGAACGAAAAGATATCTGAAATAAAGATACAAATCAAAGATAAGTTATCGATTATGGCGGATCGATTTTTGGATTTTCATAGAGGTGTAGCTGACAGGTTCAACCGCACTCCAAAAGGGAATCGTCATTTGATTGAAAATTTCGAGAAGGATCGGGAACTGGTTTTTAACGATTATAAAGAATCTTGTTTTAATAAAGAACTCGAAAGGGATATGGATCTGCTGTTGGACGGTATGGTCACTTATATGAGAGATGAGTTGAATTTTACGGAAGACGTTGTGTTGACAGCGATATTGGGAATCTGTGGTTTCAACTATAAAAGCATAGGTATGATCTTGAATATTCCCGCCAAGACTGCGAGCGCACGGTTGAGCCGTATCAAAGACAGATTCAAGGAAAATCAGAAGAATGACCCGGAATGCCGTATCCGTCATCTTCCATTCGCTCAAAATTGAAAGAAAAATTTCTGCATCGTTTATTTTGTTGATGTTCAGGTACATATGTCATAATTTGAACAAAATGGGAACATGCTTTGCCCTTTGATAATCAATGTGTTAATAAATTTATATGTAGAAATAAAGTTGGCAATTTTTTTGGAAAGCAACATGGGAAGGTGCTAATTTTACACCACAAACCAACACAACAACCTATGTTATGAGAGCAACTATTAAACTTCTGTTCCTATTCTTGATTCTGATGTCAAACGCGTCGATGTCAGGAGAAGAAAAAAAGGATGAGCCAAAACCGAGACCCTCGATGTCGACAATTCCTATTATCTTAACCCTGCCGAAAGGAGGCCCCGTATTCTATGCTCCTTCAAGAGGAGAGGAGGGGTATATAATAATGGAGTCGGGAAGCCTTGGCTTTGAACTGCCGTTCATTGACTATCCCGCTACGGTTGAAATCTGTGGAGAGCAGGGCACGTCGGGCTATTGGACAGGCACACTCACCGATGATTCCGATGTCGTTCCATTTGACGGAGCGGCAGGCGACTACCGGTTGACGCTGACCACGACAGATGGCACGTATGTAGGCTACTTCACGATAGACTAACGTCCAGCGTCTAACAGACTAATGACTAAAAGACTAACGAAAGAGACTAACGATGGCTATGGTTAAAGGATACGCTCAATCGCTGCTTATAATTACGGCGTTTTCGCTTTTCATCTCTTGTTCCACCGGGAGGGCTGACTATGAGTCGGCCCTCCTGGAGTGGACGGGGAAGGAGATTGTGATTCCCGACAGTCTGCCTCTTGTCGGCGGCGGTTGGTATGTCAACGAGCCTGCTAATTTCACCATCGTGGCCTACTACGACTCAGAGGGTTGCACCGGCTGCCGCATGAAGCTGCCATTCTGGAAAGAGTTCATGGACAGGGTCGATTCCGTTTCGAGGTCAAATAGGGTTAGGCTTATGCTAATAGCAGCCACTGACGATGAAAAGGAGCTGGAGTATCTGATGAAACGCGACGGATTCACGCGTGACGTGATTGTCGACAGTATCTCCTCGTTCTCCAAAGCGAATGTGCTTCCTGATGATCCCCATCTTCAGGCGTTCCTTCTTGACGGAGAGAACAGGGTGGTGCTCATAGGCAATCCGATAGACATGCGTAGTATCGGTAAGGTCTACCTCAACAGCGTAAAAGGAGGAGACGGCTCCGGCCAAGAGGAGAAATCAGAGGATATCGAGGAGCATTCCCATTCCTTCGGTAAGGTCAGGAAAGGTGAGACCGTCGCGCACACTTTTTATCTGACCAATCAGACAGCCGACACGCTGAGGGTCAAGGATATTGTCAGCTCGTGCGACTGCACGGTAGGGGAAATCTCGTCCAGGGTCATTCCCCCTTCAATGCGCTACGAGATGACCGTAAGATTCAGCGACACCATCCCCGGGGAATTCTTCCGGGTAGTAAGACTAAACTTTGAAGACAACCACCGGGAGGTCGAATTCGACCTGACCGGTGAGATTATTAATTTTTAAATTTTTTTTCATCATGAAAAAAAACAATTATCTATGGGGTTGCAGTAGCTGCCCTTGCGGTCGGAGGCTTCGCTATCGCCTCCAAATCGTCAGCACCGATCCTGACAGCCGCACAGATGGAAAATCTGGAGGCCTTGTCGTCCAAGGAGGCATGGGTCGATATCGAATTTGATGTTATTTGTGTGACAAGGAAGCAAGATTATTGTGTGATTAAAGGAATGCCCCCTGTCCCTGATGCAGGTCCAGAAGAAAAGCCAAAGAATCCGAAATGAGTTCCGTGAGAAAATTCGAATCAAGCATATTAATGCTTGCAACCATGTGTACCGCGCTGTGGTCATGCCGACCCGGCGCGGGGCACCCTGTCGAGGAATGGCATGACGAGAGGGATAAGATAGAGGAAATCAGTCTGGTCTCCATTGACGAAGAACTTCCCCCACTTCACTCATTGGTTCATATGCTCACCTTGGGTGACACGTTGATAATAATGGACAACAAGTCGCAGGACAGACTTTTCCATGCCTATGATGTGAATAAAAATAAATACATAGGATCGTTCGGAAAATTTGGCAATGGCCCGGGGGAGATGGCATATATTGGAGGGATATATCTTGATGACAAGGGAATCCTTTACGGACTCAACACAGCCCAGATGAAGTTGCAGGGAGTGGACGTGAAGATGGCATTGAAAGATGAGGAATATAAAGCGTTTCAGAAGACCCGGCTTGACGAATCGGGGTATCTGGTGCTTTTCTCCTCGCCCCACTTTATCAACGACAGCACCGTGATCTGCTCACTTTTCACCAATGATGCATCGGAATTTGTTACCCATGTTGGCAAGTTCAATCCAAATAACGGCGCGACCTCTGTCGTCGACAGCATACCTTCGGCCGGCAACGGCCGAAGCCTGATTGCCGTTGCCCCGGATAAAGACTTGATAGTCGAGACCTCCATGCTTGAGGATCGGATACGCCTTTTTGACATGGATGGAAAACTGAGTAGGACAATCTACGGACCTGATTATGGTGACAAGGATAAGACTGGCATATCATGTTTCAGTGATCCTATAATAGCAGGAGACCGGATATACGTCAACTACAACGGGGAACACGCAGGGACGCGAACAATGGGTACGGACATTATCGTCATGGATCTTGACGGGAAGTACCTTAAGACCCTGCGATTCGATGCTCCGTTGGGTGCTATGATCTATCACGAAAAGAGCAACCGCCTATACCTCAGTACAGAAGGAGAACCACAGTTCGGTTATCTTCAGTTGGATTGATCTCTGATCTTTCCACATTTATGCCGGATTGATATAAAACTTGTATGGCTGTAATCCCCGGAATAAGTTGCTCTTTGCCACTGGAATATACAGGAACTCTCCGTCATCCGACTATCAGTTGTCCGTAGGGTTCAGCAACAACATCCCCAAGGGAATTTTTCCGGGCGGTAAGACTAAACTTTGAAGACAACCACCGGGAGGTCGAATTCGACCTGACCGGTGAAATTAATAATTAATATCTTAAATTGTTTTTTTATGAAAAGAAAAGCTATTTTTGGAGTGGCAATCGTGGCACTCCTCTCGGTCGGAGCCTGGTTCTCAGGAATCAGCGCAAAGGGCAGCTCTGCTCAGCCTTTCATGTCAATAAACGAGGTGGAGGCAATTTCAGGCTGCGAGACAGAACCTGATATGAAAAAGAACACAGGGTATTGCGTCCGGAAGTTAAATTCTACAGAAGGAACATGTGTCGAACAATCCAGCCATGATGCAGTAAGGTGTTCAGGCAATATTTAAAAAAGGACCAGGCATGCTAAAAGGAGATAGTAAATATGTCCTTGCAATCAAGCTGACAGCCCTCCTTGGGCTGTCAGCTTGTGGCGGTTCAAAGGACAAAAACATAGACAGGGGTTTGTACACGTTTGATGAGGAAAAGACATTGTCTCTTCCCTTGGATTCAGCCACATCTCAGGAAACATCATACATACAACTAATAAACGATAGCACTCTGTCGTTTTTCAATAGTCCAACTTATGACATATGCCTCTATGACTTAAATAAGAAAAAACTAATAGACAAGATAAAGATATACAGGGAGGGGCCGAATGCTGTCAATGGAATAACAGCGTATTGTATACAATCCCCCGACTCCATATGGCTATTCCAGTCTTGGGGCACTAAAGTCACGCTAATTAATAAAGAAGGAGAGGTCAAAAACAACTATGATGTCGGGAGACTGCTAAAAGAAGAGGACGACAACCTTGGTGTGTCTCCTTATCCCTCATCGGAAACTCCTTATACTGTATTTGGAGGCAAGCATTTGCTCCAGGGGATGGCCGGAGGCATAGAAACGGGAAAGACGCCTGGGGCGACTGTCTTATTTGACCCAGTCACAAACAAGATAGAGACAGCCAATGAATATCCGGAATTATACGGCGAAGCGGCGGATATGTATGAAAACTGGCATCCTTTCGCATATATGCACACCACTTACACACTTTCTCCTAAAGGAGAGATAGTGACGAGTTTCCCCGCATCCGACAGTCTTTATGTTTATAATCCAAGGACGCGGGAGAAAAGGTCATATTACGCAGCCTATTCGAAGCCCACTGACATAAAGCCCGGGACAAGCGGGAAACCAGGGGATGCGGAAACGCTGTATTTAGGTCAGTATGCCTATAAGAATATTCTCTATGACAAAACGACAGGTCTGTATTATCGTCTTCTAAGTGTGCCGTTTGAACCCACAACCGACAATCTTACGGTGGAACTCACTAAAAAGCCAATTGTTGCAATAATGCTTGACAGTGACTTCAATATAGTGGGGGAGTGCCAACTCCCTGAAGACAGATATTATTCCGCGCATACCTTCGTCAATTCCCATGGATTGCACGTCAATACCGTCTCTGATGACGACGACTATATGACATTCAAAGTGTTGGCTCCGGTAAAAAGAAATTCGTCAAAATGATACCCAGACTTTTCTTCGCGGTTGTGATATGTGTGTGCCTTACGGGGTGTGCGAAGCCGAACTACGTAGACTATCAGACAGAGGCATTGTCGGTAAAAAATCCCGATTTTAGTGAAAGATTTGATACTATTGTCATAATACCGAGATTGGGATGTAATGCCTGCACTCATTCTGCTGATAAATATTATCAGAAGCATAAGGATGATATCGGGACATTGTTTGTTTTCACCAACCTGCAATCAGAAAAATTGTTGAAAATAGAGAACGGATATGATATCGCAGACAGGCATAACGTCATAATAGACAAAGATAACAGACATTTCTCGTATGATTATGAAGAATCGAACTATCCTGTCATATTGATTGGAGATTCCAATGGAAGCTACACATTCGAATATTTACTTAAAGGATTGAGGCTTCAGGAAACGGACCAATAAATGCCATGTCCATTTCCGTTATCCAAATAAAAGATCGCCGTAAGATTCAGCGACACCATCCCCGGGGAATTCTTCCGAGTTGTAAGACTAAACTTTGAAGACAACCACCGGGAGGTCGAATTCGACCTGACCGGTGAGATTATTAATTTTAAAATTTTTTTTCATCATGAAAAAACTAATTATCTATGGGGTTGCAGTAGCTGCCCTTGCGGTCGGAGGCTTCGCTTTGTCCTCTAATTCGTCCACCCCTGAGATCACTCCGCTCATGGCGGAAAACATCGAAGCGCTCTCCGACATTGAACTTGAAGAGGGTGGTGTATGGAAAGTTGATTTCTATAGCACTACCCGTTGGGAGTGTACACATGGCGGTTCATTGAAGTGCCCCGGCACTTCTTTCTAATCTTTTAGAGTGAACGGAGTTTGTTCCCGAAATTGCTTTGACCCTGTGGATCGTGGCTGATTCGGGAACAAATTCATTTGGGAATCAAATTAAAAATACATACATGAAACAGATTTGTTGCTTGGCGGGTGTCGGCGTCGCATTCATCATTGGCATGATGGGCTGTGGCGGAGGTGAGACAAAAGACACTCCGGATGATGGAGGGATTGAGATAAAGGTTGATTTCGGTCAATCTAAACCGTTTGCCGATAATTGCGAGTCGATACAGGTCGTTGCCCTCGACAGCGCGACATGTTTCCCGGGAGAGGTGCTTTCATCGGTCATAAAGGGCGATACGGTTTATATGGTTGACCGTTATGTAACCCCCGGACTCTATGCCTACACCATCAATGGGAAAAAAGTGTTTGTATACGACAAGATCGGACAGGGACCTGGTGAGGTAATCTCACCAGTTGATGTTCAGGTCTCAGGTGATTCTGTTTACGTGCTCGACAGCCAAGGAATGAAGGTTGTGACATTGAATAGGGAAGGCAACTTCTATAAAAATACGACTGTCCCATATGGCCATGGATTTATGATAGATGACGACGGCTCGATTCTCATTGACAGGGGAAACCAAGTGTATGATGATGGCAAGGGAATGTTAGCCCGCGTCAATGACGGCAGAATAAGCTGGGTAGGAGATGTGCCAGAATATCTTGAGAATGTCACTATCGTTACTCCCCATTCATTCACGACATATGAAGGTGAGGCTCATTTAATGCCCTCGATGCAACCCAAAATAGTGAAATTGCATGGGGAAGAATTCCAGACTCTCTATAGTTTTGATTTCGGCGCCCACTGGATTCCCAAAACCTCATTGGAAGGAGAACGCCATCCCTTGGAGATAATGAAAGAACTTGTCAGTGGAGGCTACGTAAGGGAGCTCCGGTATCAAGAAGGGAAGGACCTTATCTGTGTCAGCTTCGTTCAAGGCATGGACAAAGACAACTCCGACATCTATTTCCTGCTGTTTGACAGGGAGGGGAAGCGTCAGGCATTATACAAGATTGAGAAGTCGCGTCTTGACCATCCGTTGGGTTTTGACTCTGCCGACAACCTCGTGTTCTTGACGGGTAACGACACCCCGACATTTCTTGTGGCCACTATGACATTGCCGAAATGAACGCACACTCAGCGGAGTGTTAAATATGCAAACAATCCCTCCAATGGGAAACAGCGAAAGAGATAATTTAATCATCACCTATGCGACTAACCCAATTCGGCTTATATTGCCACCGTCTAAAAGAAAGGACATTCGTATCCATGGGTTACGGCCTGTCGCTGGCATTCTCGCTGGCATTTCTCGGCGGATGCGGCGGCGACCGTAATCTTGAGGAGACCCTTGCCATGGCAGGGGAGAGAAGAGGGGAGTATGAGAGGCTCATCGAAAGTTTCTCCGACACCCCTTTCCACCGCCGCGCCGTCGAGAGCCTCGTCTCGGAAATGCCTTTCAACCACACCCTCGAAGGGAGGACGCTTGACGATTACCTCGAATACTACCACCTCTTCGCCGTCAAGGGCTGGGCAGCCTTTCCCGAGGTGGATTCCCTCCAGACAGCCAGGGGGAAGTTTTCCCCCTCCTCGCTGCGGATGCGCAACGACCTGAAACATCTTGACCTCGCGCGGCTGAGGGAAGATATCGGGCTTGCCTTCCGCACGCGGGAGGAGATGCCGTGGTCGGCCAACGTGACCGAGGAAGACTTCATCCGCCACGTGCTCCCCTACCGCGTCGGCGACGAGCGCCCCTTCGGATGGCGCGGGGAGGCCCTTGAGATGTCGCGCCCCGTCATCGACAGCCTTCGGAAGGCCGGCTGCGACGACCCCCTCGCCGCCGCCCGCGCCATCATGCGGGCGTGGAACCGGAAACCCTTCCAGTGGACCGGGCAGCTCCCCGGAGGACCCGCCCTCGGAGCCGTCAACCTGACCGACAAGGCCGGGACCTGCCGCGAGTTCGCCCACGGCGTGGTCTACCTGATGCGCGCCGCCGGCATCCCGGCGGGCGTGGACGTCGTGCCGATACGCGGCGAGAACAGCGCGGGCCACCTCTGGCCCTTCATCATCAGCAAGGAGGGCAGGACCTACGTCACCTGCACCGAGAACACCGACTTCGTCCCCGCCCCGGAGTTTGACATAGTGGCCGCCAAGATCTACCGCCAGAAGTTCGGCCTCAACCGCCGACTCGACTCCTCGCTACCCGCCGACAGGAACGGACGTCCGGGATTCTTCACCCTGCCGAAGCTGACCGACGTGACCCGCGAGTACAAGCCGGACGGATGCGGCGACGTGACCATTCGCGACATAGCCCCCGGCGAGGGGCCGCTCTACCTCGCCTCTTGGGGCAACAACCGCTGGGTGGCCGTCGAGGTCTCCAAAGAGGAGGGGGAGGCACGGTTCAGCGACGTCTCCGGCGGCGTCATATCCGTCGCCGCCCGCATGAGCGAGGGTGAGCTCCGTCCTGTCTGCGCGCCATTCGAGATCCTTGACGGCAACGGCGGCCTGAGGCAGATCGTACCCTCCGGGAAGAGGGACGTTCTGACCGCCTTCGCCAAGTTCCCCCTCAACGAGAGGAACGGCGACCTCGTGGAACGCTGCGTCGGGGGCGTGATAGAGGCTTCGGACGACCCCGCCTTCAGCGTCTGCGACACCGTTTACAAAATCACGGAACTGCCGAAGCGCCGGCGCACTTTCGCCAAGGCGCGGACCTTGCCGGAGCCGCGACGCTACTACCGCTACCGCGGGGCCGACGGCACCCACTGCAACATAGCCGAGGTGGCACTGTATGAGGCCGGCGGCGACGGAAAACCGATCCGGGGGAGGGTGTTCGGCACCCCCGGCGCCTACAACGACGATCCCGCCCATGGCTTCGACAAGGTCTTCGACGGCGACATCTTCACCTCCTTCGACTACAAGGAGGCATCCGGTGGCTGGGCTGCCATGGACGCCGGCCGACCCGTGACGGTCGACAGGGTCATGTACGTGCCGCGCAACCGCGACAACTTCGTCCGTGAGGGTGACGACTACGAACTCTTCTGGTTCGGCGACTGCCGGTGGAACTCCGCCGGACGCATGACGGCAACCTCCGACTCACTCGACTTCGAGGTGCCGGTCGGGACGCTGTATTACCTCCGCAACTACAGCCGCGGACGTTCGGAGCGCATCTTCGAATACGACTTCTCACGACGCACCCAGCGATTCTGGTAAGGACAGACAGGATATATGGAAAAAACATTACGCATAAAGGCAATGACCCTTCCCCTGCTCGTGGCGGTCCTCCTATCCCTGACGGGGGCCGTGGAAGCCGTGTGGGGACTGCTGCAGCTCGCAGGTATCGCTGAATCGGGCCATCCCCTCTACCCCCTGACCGGGTCCTTCTTCAACCCCGGCCCCTACGGCTGCTTCCTCGGCATGGCGGTCCCCGCCTCGCTCGCCCTCGCCCTGCGCAGGGAAAGATGGCTCTCACTGACCGGAGCCGCCGCCCTGCTGCTGACCGCCGCGCCCCTCGCCGCCTCCATGAGCCGCACCGGCTGGGCCGCCGCCGTCGGCGGATGCCTGCTGACCTGCGTCATGACCCTCCGCCACAGATTCAGCACCCTTTCCGATGCCGGCCGCAAGAAACGGACGCTGTCAGCGGTCATCGCCGCGTGCGCCATAATCATCCTCGCCGTCGTAGCCGCCCACGCTCTCTACAGCCTCAAACCCGAATCCGCCCGCGGACGGGTGCTCATATGGAAAGTGTCGGCCATGGCCCTTGCCGACGCCCCCCTTCAGGGCGTCGGGCCCGACCGCGTGGCAGGGGCATACGGCGACGCCCAGGAACGCTACTTCCGCGAGTCCGAGGCCTCCGGCGGGATCGACCCCGGGGAGGCCATGGTGGCCGGCGCCCCCGAATACCTCTTCAACGAATACCTCCAGACCGGCCTTGCCTTCGGCCCACTCGCCATGACCGCCTTCATCCTCATTATAGGACTCTCACTTTGGGCCGCCATACGCGGCGGAGAACGCGGCATGGCCGGATGCATGGCCGCCTTCGCCATAATCTCCCTCGCATCCTACCCCCTGCGCTTCGGCCTCTTCCTTGCCGCCCTGCCGCTGCTCGCGGCAGGATGCCTCGCGGGGGGATGGACACGCCGCCGATGGCTCAAGATGTCCGCCATTGCCGCTGCGCTCCTCCCCTTGGGAGCGATGTGCACCGTCCTTGCCGTCTCCCCCGCCTCCGACCGCCGCGCCCACCAGCTCTTCCAGACCGGGCTTGCCCTCCACCGCGCCGGACGCCTCGCCCAATCCGACTCCCTGATGCAGGCGACTCTCCGCGTCTCCTCCGACCCAATGCCCCTCAACATCCTCGGCAAGAACAGCCAGGCACGCAAGGACTATAAGGCCGCCGAGGCCTACTTCAGGAGGGCCTCCCTGCGCAAACCCTCTGCCCTCTACCCGCGCTACCTGCTCATGCTCCTCTACGTGGAGGCCGGGCGCGAATCCGAAGCCCTAAGAGAGGCCGGGCGCATACTCGCGATGCCCACCAAGGTCGGTTCCCCCGCCGAGGACGACATCCGCCGCAGGGCTCGCGAAGTGATAATCGACTGGGAGGACCGCCACCCCCTGCCCGACATGTCCTCCCGCTGAGATGATGAAGACCCCGGAGAACCCCGACTGAAACGAATATTATGCAAAAAGAAAAGACCATAAGAATCGACATGCGAAGAGGAAGAAAGCTCGTCAGACTGCGTCGCCTCGCCAGGCGGGCCGGCAACGTAGTCTACTGGACAGTCGTGGCCGCCTCGGCCGCCCTCGTCCTGCGCTACCTCGTGCTGGTGGTGGTGTTCGACACGTTCCACACCCCCACGGAGTCGATGACCCCCACGCTTCAGCCTGGCGACCACGGATATATCGACAAGCTCAAGCTCGGCGGCCGCATCTTCGACTTCTACGCCGCCGCCCGCGGCGAGCGCGTGACGGTCAGACGCCTGCCCGGCTACGGGCGTCTTGAGCGCGGCGACGTCATAGTCTTCAACGCCACCTTCGACGAGCGCTGGGACAGCGTCGCCCTCAACATGTACCGCTACTACTGCAAGCGTGCCGTGGCCGTTGCCGGCGACACCCTTGAGGCCGTCGGCGGCTTCTACCGCGTCAGGGGCGACGGCAGCGTCTACGGCGTGAAGGGGGAGCAGAGACTGCTGCGGCAGGTAGTGGACGACATCACTCGGCAGACCCCCGACAGCGTGGGGCTGCCCAACTGGATCACCATCGGCCCGCGCGACAGCCTCTTCAACTGGACGATCCGCGACTTCGGCCCCTACGTCATCCCCCGCGAGGGGATGACGATGCGCATCGACCGCCGCAACTACCTGCTCTACCGGAAATACATCGAATGGGAGACCGGGCGGAAACTCGAATGGACCGAGGCCGGCGCCCGGCTCGGCGGCATCCCCCTTCCGGCCTACACCTTCACCGAGGACTACTGCTTCGCAGCGGGCGACCACGCCGTTGACTCCCAGGACTCGCGCTACTGGGGACTCGTTCCGGAGAAATTCATCGTCGGCGTGGCCCGCTTCGTCTTTAAATCCAAACGCGGAATGAGATGGCTATAACCTTCGCATACATCCGGACATATGGTTGGTTTCAAATCACGGGGACCACGAAATTTCAAACCACGAAACCACGAGAGAACCAGTTCGTATGTTTGCAGCGTCAAACGTACGAAACTAAAAAACTTTCGCCATAGGCTAAAAGTTTTATAGTTAGTACCAATAATATAAAACCAAGCCTATGCGAAAGTTAGAAGATACGCAAAGTTACAAACTTTCCTTCAAAGGGGAAAACGTATACATCGGACTAGATGTTCATCTCAAGCAGTGGCACATCTGCGTCCGCACCCGTCACATCAGCAAGAAACCGTTCTCACAGCCGGCAGACGCCGGGGCATTACGCGCCTATCTTGACAGGGAGTTCCCTGAAGCGACCTACCACTCGGCATACGAGTGTGGCTTCAGCGGCTTCTCCGCCCACCGCGAACTGCTGAAGCACGGCATCGACAACATCGTGTTCCACGCAGCCGACATCTCGGACTCCCAGAAAGAACGCATGCGCAAGACCGACGCGGTCGATTGCGTCAAGATATGCCGCAATCTCATGGAGGGCGGCCTGACGGCCATCTTCGTGCCCGACGAGACCGTGGAGAGCCACAGGGAGCTCCTGTCGCAGAGAAACCGTCTCGTGACAGCGCGCACGCGCCTGAAGAACCGCCTGAAGAGCAGCCTGCACCGTCACGGGATCGGTTATCCCGAGGAGTTCAAATCCGCCACGAGACACTGGAGCCGCGCGTTCCTGGGGTGGATGGAGGAGGAAGTGGCACCGCGGCTTGCCCCCGTCTCAGGGGACATAATGCTGGACAACATTTCCGAGCTGCGCCACGTGTCGGACCTTGTGAAAAAAGCGGACAGGGACATACTGACCAAACTACTTCCCCGTTATAAGGAAATGGACGGGCTGATAAGGAGCATCCCCGGCATCGGCAGGCTGAACTCGGCCGCCATCTGCGCCTATGTCGTGGACATAAACAGATTAGAGTCCGACGACCATCTGGCAGGATATGTGGGGCTGGTGCCAGATGTGAGGGCATCGGATGACAAAAAGACGACCCTGGGCATTACCGTCAGGGGCAACAGGATGCTGCGCAGCCTGCTCATAGAGAGCGCATGGCGGGCTGTCGCACTTGATCCCGCCATGGGGATGGTCTTTACAAACTACAAAAAACGCGGACTGAAGTCCAACAACGCGATAATCCGAATCGCGCGTAAACTTGTTAACAGAATACGGTATGTACTTCGTACCGGCAATAAATATGAGAACGGAATTCTCAAATAAAAAAACACTTGTCCGACGAACGGCCAAACTATCTTACCGCCAGGTTTTCGTTGCGGCATCGCGTCCGCTTTAACCAGTTTGCGGCACATAACTTGATCACTGAACGTGAATCTGCGGCATCGCGTCCGCTTATAGGAGTTTGTCGGACAAGTTTTATCTTTATTGGGTTAGGTTTTTTTTAGGCATCACGGCTTAACCCGTAAAGAAAAGGACCGGTGCTGACCGGCCCTCGAAACTTTACGGTGTAAAGCGAAGAGTCTATTCCTGACAGGTTGCTCCTCAGCAGAGCCTGTTTCCGCTTCAACTCTCTATGTGTTATAACAATAATGCGCCTATATATTTTTCACTAATGTTGTTAAAAATGTTAATTTATTTGGTTTGCAACATAGGACGAAAACCACGTAGTTTTTTTATCTACGTCGTTGACAATGCAGCCGGTAGAACAAAAAAGTGGTTGCCGTGGTTCTTCTTGTGGTTGCCGTGGTTTGAAATCGGTCGGATGGAGGTTTTTTGATTTAAAAAATGGGAAATTAATGGGATGTTTTGGCGGATAAATGAAAAAATAATATTAATTTTGGCGAATAATACCGACATTATGAAAATACTAACGGGATTTATCATATCATTGACGCTGCTTGCCGCCTGCGGCGGGCAGAAAGGGGCGGACGACGGCGGCTCTCAAAAAAAGGGGAGAGGTGAGGAGATGGAGGTGTCGAAGGTGACGCCCGTCAGCGTCAAAAGGCTCACGGCCACAGAATTCAGCCATGAAATCGTCAGCAACGGCAAAGCCACGGGGCATGAACGGGCCGACTTGCGGTTTGCCGCGACCGACGCCGTCATAACCGAGGTCTACGTCAAGAACGGCTCACACGTGGCAAAGGGCACCCGCCTTGCCCGTCTCGACGACCTGAAGCTGCGAGAGAAGGCAGAGCAGGCCCGCACGGCCCTTGCCAAAGCCGAACTCGAACTGAAGGACGCCCTCATCGGGCAAGGATTCGATCCCGACGATTTCTCGGCCGTACCCTCCGACATCATGAAGCTTGCCCGCTTGAGAAGCGGCTACACAGAGGCCGAGGCAAACCTCGTGACGGTCGAGCGCGACCTTTCCGAGACCGTGCTGACAGCCCCATTCGCAGGGACCGTGGCCAACGTCAGCGGCAAGCCATGGAACCGTCCGGACGGCTCCAAGCCGTTCTGCACCCTCATAGGCCAGACGATGGACGTAAGCTTCAACATCCTCGAAAGCGAGCTTCCGCTCCTTGCCATAGGCGACAGGGTAGAGGTCAGCCCCTATTCGTCGTCGGCGGTCTATCAGGGACGAATAGCGGAGATAAATCCTGTCGTGGATGAGAACGGCCTGGTGGAAGTCACGGCTACAGTCGGCAACGGTAAAGGCCTGGCCGACGGCATGAACGTCAAAGTCAGCGTGCAGAAGTCGGTAGGCAGGCAATTGGTCGTGCCGAAGAGCGCCGTGGTGCTGCGCACGGGCCGTCAGGTGGTCTTCACGCTTGACGAATCCGGAAAGCGGGCCATGTGGAACTACGTGCAGACCGGGCTTGAGAATTTCGGAGAATACACCATCACCGACGGCCTCGAAGAGGGGATGGACGTCATCGTAGACGGCAACGTCAACCTCGCCCACGAGTCGCCCGTCTCCGTCGTGAAGAAATAGAAACAATGGTAAAATTCCTCATCAACAGGCCGACAGCCGTCGTAATGGCCTTTCTGGCCTTCTTCATCATCGGGATTGTCACGTATAAGGCGATTCCCGTCACGTTGCTGCCGTCGGTGGACATCCCCCACGTCACGGTGCGCATCACCGCCCCCAACACCTCCGCACGCGAGCTGGAGAACACCGCCACGGCCCACGTGCGCCGCCAGCTGCAGCAGGTCGGCGGGCTGAAAGAGATACGCAGCGAAAGCCGCGACGGCTCCGCCACCATAAGGATGGACTTCGACTACGGCGTGGACATCGACCTCGCCTTCATAGCCGTCAACGAGAAAATCGACGCCGCTATGAACTCCCTGCCCCGCGACATGCAACGCCCCAAGGTCATCAAGGCCAGCGCGACCGACATTCCGGTGCTCTATCTATCCATGACGCAGCGCGGAGGGGAGAGCGAGGCCGGTTTCCTGGAGCTTGCACGCGTGGCCGACAACTCTGTGCGCCATCGCCTTGAGCAGCTGCCGGAAGTGGCCATGGTAGACGTGACCGGCATTCCTGAAAGGATGCTGCGGATAGTGCCCGACCCGGAGAAGACAGAAGCCTCCGGCATCACCCGCTCCATGATAGAGAGCGCACTCACCACAGCCAACGTCACTCCGGGCAGCATGACCGTCAGGGAGGGCTACTACGAATACAACGTCAGCGTCGCCAACCGGCTGCGCACCCCCGAAGACGTGGCCGACATCTACATACGCCACGGAGAGCGCTTGATCCGGCTCGGCGACATCGCGAGGGTGGAGCTCGTGGAGCGCGAACCCGACGGCATCTCCGAATATGGGGGCAAACGCGCCGTCACCCTCGCCGTCATCAAGCAAAACGAGGAGAACATCGACAAGCTGAAGCAGACCCTGTCGCAGATGATAGAGAGGATGGAGAGCGAATATCCCGAAATCTCCTTCTCCGTCACCCGCAACCAGACCGAACTCCTCGACTACTCCATATCCAACCTCGTGCAGAACCTTATACTCGGCCTGATACTCGTCTTTCTGCTGACCGCCCTCTTCCTCGGCGACCTGCGGACCCCTTTCGTCATAGGCATCTCTATCGTCACCGCCCTCGTGCTGACCTTCCTTCTCTTCTACCTTTTCCACGTCTCTCTCAACGTCGTATCCCTCTCGGGGCTTATCCTCGCCGTCGGCATGATGATCGACAACTCCGTCATCGTGACCGAAAACATCACGCGCCGCCGCCAATCCGGCCTCAGTCTGGCGGACGCCTGCGACAAAGGCACGTCGGAGATGATCACGCCCCTTTTGAGCAGCTCGCTGACCACCGTGGCCGTCTTCCTTCCGTTGATCTTCATGAGCGGGATAGCCGGGGCCATCTTCGCCGACCAGGCCTTTTCCATCACGGCGGGCCTGGCCGTCTCCTACATCGTCGGGATCATGTTGCTCCCCGTGCTCTACAAAGTGCTCTTCACGCGCCGTCGCCATCGCCGCGAAAAGGGAGCCGAGATAGCCTGGAAAACCACCGACCGCACCGACCGCGTCATGACGCGCATCTACAACAAGGGGGTGGACTTCGTCTTCGCCCACAAATGGCCATGGCTGATCGCCACGGCCTGCGTAATCCCCCTCTGCTTCCTCTTTTTCAAGATAATGAGAGTGGAACGTATGCCGGCGATAGAGCAGACCGAGACCATGGCAAGAATCGATTGGAATGAAAATATAAGCATCCATGAGAACGCACGTCGCTCGAAGGAGGCTGTGGAGGCGTGCGGACCGGAGCTGAAGGAGCATTCCGCGTCGGCAGGAGTGCAAGATTACATACTGGATGCCGGCGACGGCCTTTTGCAAAGTGAGGCTGAGCTGTACCTGCGGGCATCCCGCCCCGAAGAACGCGCCCGGCTGGAGCAAACGCTTGCCGGGAAAATCGCCCGCGACTGGCCGAAGGCCACCGTCTCGTTCTCCCCTCTGGAAAATATCTTTGAGAAGATATTCTCCTCCAAGGAGATGGAGATAGAGGCCAGACTCTCGCCGAGAGGTGAGCGCTCATGCTCCGACCCGGGGGAATATGCCCTTCTCGTGGATAAAATCGAGGCAAAAGCCGGCCCTGCGGCCCTTACGGCAGAGACCCGCCGGCAAACGGACATCGTGGCCGACAACCGGCTGATGTCGCTCTACGGGGTGGATCCGGCGGAGGTGGACCGCGTTCTGCGGTCGCTGTTCCGGGAGGAGGCCGCCACGACCCTGCGCACATTCAGCGAAAACCTCCCTGTGGCTGTCGGCAACGCCGGAGCCGGATTGCAGTCGGCTCTCGCCAACACAATGGTGGAGGCCAAGCGCAGCCGAGAATCCGGCGGCAACGCCGAAGGGAAAGCCCTCATACCACTCTCCGCGCTCGTCTCCACGAGCGAATCGCTTGATTTCCGCGAGATACGCGCCGGAAAGAACGGAGAATACCTCCCCGTGGCATACGACGGCACTTCCGACCCTGAGACTACGGCCGAGGCCGTGAAAGAGGCCGTGGCGGAAGCCGGCGACTGGGACGCCGAGCTGACCGGGGCATTCTTCTCCGATTCAGAAATGATGAAGGAGATGGCCCTCATCCTGCTGGTGTCGGTCATTTTGATGTATTTTATCCTTTGCGCACAATTCGAGAGTTTCCTGCAGCCGCTGATAGTGCTGCTTGAGATTCCCATCGACACGGCATTCGCCCTCATCGTGCTCTGGGCGACGGGATTCTCGCTCAATATCATGTCGGCCATCGGAATCATCGTCACGTGTGGAATCGTCGTCAACGACTCCATCCTCAAGCTCGACGCCATCAATACCCTCCGCAAAGAGGGGATGCCCCTCCTGCGCGCCATACACACCGCCGGCGAACGACGCCTCCGGCCCATCATCATGACCTCCCTGACCACCATAATAGCGATGCTGCCGATGCTCTTCACCAACGACCTCGGGAGCCAGCTGCAGCGTCCGCTCGCCGTAGCCATGATCGGCTCGATGGTGCTGGGGACGTTGGTCAGCATTTTCATAATTCCTTTGGTTTATTATATTATTTACAGACGACATGACAATGAAGCCCGTATTCCTGCATAAAATATTCATTGCCGCGCTCGTCGCCCTCCTTCTCGCGTGGGCGACTCCGGCCGCGGCCCAATCGACGGGGGAGCGGCCTACCGTAGGCCTCGATCTCGACCGCGCCATCAAGATGGCGGCCGACAGCTCGCTTGCCTCGTTCCGCTTCCGCAACCTCTACATGGCAGGGTTCTGGGAATATCGCACATTCCGGGCAAACCGTCTCCCCTGCCTCAACCTCAACCTCACCCCGGCCCGCTATTACCGCGACATCACATCCCGCTACGACTATGAGAACAACATCGACGTCTACAGGGCACAACAGTCGTATTTCGCATCGGCAGGACTCGAAATACGCCAGAACTTCGACTGGCTTGGCGGAACTTTCTTCATAGAGTCCGACCTTTCGTTCATGCGCAATTTCGGAACCTCCACCTATAGCCAGTTTTCAAGCGTCCCGGTCAGAGTGGGCTATCGGCAGGACCTGCTCGGCTACAACGCCTTCAAATGGGAAAAGCGCATAGAGCCGCTTAAATACGAGAAGGTGAAGAAAGATTTCGTCTACAACATGGAGTCGGTGTCGGAAGACGTGGTGGGCTATTTCTTCGACCTTGCCCTCGCCCAGACTGAATACCGCCTTGCCCGCGAGAATCTCGTCTCGGCCGACACCCTCTACACCCTTGGAGAGCGACGTTTCAAGATCGCCGCCATCTCGCAGGCCGAACTGCTGACGCTTAAGCTTGACCTCGTCAACGCCCGCAATTCGTTGGAAAACTCCCGCATAGCCCTGAAAAGAGCCAACGCCTCGCTTGCCGCTTATCTCGGAATGGATCGCGAGACGCGTCTAGAGGTGGCGGTGCCGACGCTGACTGCCCTTCGGCGTGTGGAAACGGCTGACGCCCTGCTTCACGCCCGGGAGAACAATCCCTCGATACTATCGCAAAAGCAGGCCGTGCTCGAAGCCCGGCAGACAGTAGACAAAACCCGCAAGGAAAACAGATTCTCTGCCTCGCTCAATGCCAGCGTCGGCTACAACCAGGTGGGCGACAACCTTTCGGGGGCCTACCGCAACCTGCTGAGGCAGGATCTTGTGTCGCTCTCGGTTTCGATTCCGCTCGTCGATTGGGGAGTCAGGAAAGGACGCCTCAACATGGCCCTGAGCAATCTCGACGTGGCTGAGATTTCCGAACGCCAGCAGCTGCAGAGCCTTGACGAGGAGGTCACCGTGACCGTGGACGACTACAACATACAGCTTGACCTGATAACGTCGGCTAAGGAGGCGATGGATCTTGCGGAGCGTGCCTATGCGCAGACCCAACAGCGGTTTATGATCGGCAAGACCGACCTGAGCAGCATGACGCTCGCCTCCACCAGAAGACAGGAGGCCTCGAAAAACTATATCTCCGCCCTCAAGAATTATTGGCTTAATTATTACAAACTGCGTCGGCTTACGCTCTTCGACTTCGAGACGGGCATTCCCCTGACGCGCAAGTTCGACCTCGACAACAACGTCAGATGAGATCATCCGGATTCTCCATAATCGTCATAGCCATCGCGCTGGCTTTGCTCGGGTTGCTGCTTTTGCCGTCGTTGCCGGTGAAGCTTTTCCCCTCGCGTGAGCTTCCGTCGCTGACGGTGTCGTTTTCGATGCCGGGCAACTCTTCGCGTGTAGTAGAGCAGGAGGTGACAGGGAAGTTGGAAGGGGCGTTGGCGAGAGTGAAGGGGGTGAAGAAGATCGATTCGCGTTCCACGAAGGGGGGAGGGTCGGTCACTCTGAGTCTCGACCGCCATGCCGACGTGGAGATGACGGCTATGGAGGCATCGTCGATAGTCAGGCAGCTTTGGGGAAGCTTCCCGGAGGGGACGGGCTATCCGACGGTCTCGACGCGCAAGGCCAACAGGGAATCCGGCGGCCCCTTCATGAGCTACACCGTAATCTCCCCTCAATCGCCCATGGCTATAGAGGCCTACGTCAGAGACCGTATAGCCCCGAAGCTCGCCGACCTGCAGGGAGTGGCGGAGGTAGGAATCTACGGGGCGTATCCCATGGAATGGAGCGTGGAATATGATTCCGACAAACTCTCAGCCCACGGGCTGACCCCCGATGACCTCACGGAGGCCATACGCCGCCACTATGGCCGGGATTTCCTCGGCATGGCCGAAGAGGGGGGCCGCATGATCCGCGTCGTAAGGAAGCCGCAGGGCGACCCCGGGGCGTTTGATCCGTCGCTAATCCAGGTCAAAACCCCGAAGGGGGAGACCGTCAGACTCGACAGGCTCGTCAGCGTGCGCCATTCGGAGGGGAAACCCTCATCCTATTTCCGCATCAACGGCCTGAATTCCATATATCTCAACATCACGGCCGAAGAGACAGCCAACCAGATCGACACCTCGGATGCCGTCAGGAAGAGGATGGCGGCATTGGGGCAGTCAGCCCCCGAGGGAATGGAATTCATTCTCAGCTCCGACCGCACCGACAGCATCCGCGAGGAACTCGACAAGATTTATTTCAGAAGCGGACTGACCGTGCTGATTCTCTTGGTCTTCATAGTGCTCGTGACCCGCGACCCGCGCTATACGCTGCTCATTACGGTCAGTCTTGTCGTCAACATCGCCGTGGCATTGATTTTCTATCGTCTGCTCGGGATAGAGATTCAGCTTTATTCATTGGCGGGAATCACCATATCGCTCAATCTCGTCATCGACAACACGATCGTTATGTGCGACCATTACATGAGGCGGCGCGACAGGAAAGCGTTCCCCGCGATACTTGCCGCCACGCTGACCACGGCCGGGGCGCTTGTAGTGGTGTTCCTGCTCGATGAGGAGGTAAGGCTAAACCTCCGGGATTTCGTGACGGTCGTAATCATCAATCTTCTCGTGAGCCTTGTCGTGGCGTTGTTTCTTGTCCCGGCCCTTGCCGACAAGATGGGGGTCTGTCCGCGGCTTCGCCGCCGACAGCGGAGAAGAGCATGGGGCAGAAGAGTGGCGCTCTTCATGTCGAGGGTCTACAGAGGCTATATCCGTTTCGCCCTGCGATGGCGCTGGTCGTTCTTTCTGCTGATGGCAGTGGTCATTGGCGGCTCGGGATGGTTTTTCTTCAACAAAGTGAGGGAAGGGGTATATTTCAACCGCGATACGGACATAGAAAAATCATTATATGTCAACGCATCTCTTCCCAACGGGGCGACGGTAGCCCAGATGGACGTTCTGATAAGGCGTATGGAGTCGTTTCTCGCCGTCCAGGAGGGTATCCGGACGTTTGAGACCAACGTCTACAGCGGGCAGCGTGGATCCATAACCATAAGATTCGATAAAGAGAAAGGGAAGGGGAGCTATCCCTATCGGCTGAAGGCGGAACTCGTGGCTAAGGCACTGACGCTGGGGGGCGGAAGCTGGAGCGTCTACGGCCTTGAGGACAACGGCTTCAACAACGATGTCAGAGAGTCGGCCGGAAGCTATAGGGTGAAGCTTCTCGGATTCGACTACGACGAACTGACAGACTGGGCCATGGAGCTGAGGGATTCGCTCCTTTCATTGCGTAGGATTAAGGAGGTGGAGGTGCGTTCGGATTTCTCCTATTGGAAAGACGATTATACGGAGTTTCGTCTCGACACGCGCCGCGAAGACCTTCAGAAGGCCGGAGTGACCGTAGGCGAACTATACGGAGCCCTCAGCTCGGCTTTCGGTCGCGACATACATGCCGCGACGCTTGTTTCCGGCCCGTATGCCGAGCCGGTCAGGCTGTCGTCGCGTCAGAGCGGGCTATATGATGTCTGGTCGCTGACCAACGTGCCTTTTTCGGTCAGGGGAAAGAGCTTCAAACTGTCGGATTTTGCTGATTTCGGCAAGTCGCAGGCCCCGCAAGACATCGTGAAGGAGAATCAGAGCTATCGGCTGTGCCTGCAATACGAATATATCGGATCCGGGCAACAGGGCAAGAAGGTGCTTGAAAAGAAACTCGAAGAACTCAATGCCCGGCTTCCGGCAGGCTATTCGGCAGAGATTGATGAATATACGTGGGGCTGGGACAATAAAGACCTATCGCGCTATTGGCTACTCGCCCTCGTAGCGCTCATCATCTTCTTCATATCCTCCATCCTTTTCAACTCCTTGGCGCGTCCGCTTGCAATCATAGCCGTCATTCCCATATCTTTTGCCGGGATTTTCATGACATTCTGGCTATTCGACCTTAAATTCGACCAGGGAGGCTTCGCCTCGTTCATCCTGTTGAGCGGAATCACGGTCAATGCCGCCATCTACCTCATCAGTGAGTTCAGCGGACGCAGGAAAGTGACGCTTGACGCGGGCAGGGGAACGGTAACGGTCTATATGCGGGCGTTCAGGGTGAAGATTATGCCGATAATTATGACGGTGCTCTCCACCGTGCTCGGATTCATCCCCTTCCTTGTCGGCACCGACAAGGAGAGCTTCTGGTTTCCTCTCGCCGCCGGCACTATTGGCGGTCTGCTCTTTTCGCTCGTGGCAGTCATCTTCTATCTTCCCCTTTTCCTGCTCCCCCGGAAAGCGGGAAGCAGGCGTGAACATCAGAAGCATGCGAGGCGTTTTAGATTGAGAAAGTGGCGGATTTCCCGTCGCTGAAAGGTCTTCGGGGATTACCGAGGATAAGGATCAAAACAATATGCTATGACAAAATACAGACTGAAAAGAGCTTACGAGGCGGCATCGACCGGCGACGGGTTCCGGGTTTATATCGACCGGCTTTGGCCTCGCGGGCTTTCCCACGAGACGTTTCACTACGACCTATGGGACAAGGATATCGCCCCGTCAACGGAGCTTCGCGAATGGTTCCATCAGTCGCCCGACGACAGATGGGAGGAGTTTGAGCAGCGTTATGCCAAAGAGCTGAAAGACAATCCCTCATTCGGAGCGCTTGCCAATCTTTTGGAACAAAAACCGGTGGTCACGCTCCTTTATTCCTCTCGCGACGAGCAGCACAACAACGCCGTAGTGGTCTACAACCTCCTGACCCATAGCTCCTGAGTCAGGCATGGAGCGCATGGCCTCCGGCCAGCGTCGAGACCGTGCCGAGCCCGGTATGTGTCCTAAAGCAAATCGGGCGGTCCTTGCGGGCCGCCCGATTTGTGGGGATGAAGAAGTTTTGCTATTTTTGCACTATTGAATCAATTCGCACAATGATTATGAAATTGACTAAGGAGGAAACATTTACGCTTCAGGCGGATCTCATAGAGAGGCTAAAGGCTGCGGCGCGTAAATTGGGCTGGAGCTACAATGAATATGTGGAATCGGTGCTTTTGGATGCCGTCTACAACGAACCGAACGCCGAGACCATCGCCGCCATCGAAGAGGCGAGGAGAGGAGAATCCGCCGGCACAATTGACACATCCTCTTATGAAGCTTTCTGCAAATCCCTTGAGTAATGGCAATGTAAGTTTGTTTTTTGTTGTTGGTTTTTGGCTTTTGGTTTTTCGTTGTGTTCTGATTAGGAATTTTTTTGTTCTGATTTGGGCAGTGATCGTTAGTTTTTTAGTCGTCGTTGGGGGAACACGGCCCTTAGCCGTGTCACGGTAATGCCATCCGGCGATAAATTCTGCTGTCAGTTTTCTGTTGTTTTGATTTGGAAAAATTTTGTTCCGTTTTTAAATTGTTTTGTTTTGTTTTGAAAAACGAAAGTGTTCCGATTTGAAAAATTTTGTTCTGGTTTGAAATTTTTTGTTCTGATTTTGGAAATTCTGATAGCTTTTATGGGGTCAAGCCGAAAGCACGGTGCATATGTTAAATTGGGCAATTAGAAGTGTTAAATTTTTAGGCGTAGAGTTTGACCAGTCGGAAGATGAAGAAGTCTCGGTCTCGGACACCACGCATTTGTGAGCGAAAGATTTTGACTTTAGAGTTGAATGCCTCGGCGGAGGCATTGGTCGCACGACGGCGGAAGTAGTTCAGGATGGTTGGAGCGTGGTTCCTGAATGTTTTGATTACCGAGCGGAAGTTGTTGTTACCAAGAGCCATTACCTTTTCATACCACTTGTTCATCCGCCCCATGGCTTTTGTCGGTGAGATTTTAGCATTGAAAATCTTGCGCAGCTCCATCGCAAGGCTGTATGCAGCCTTCAATATTGGATAGTATTTGAACAGTATGTTGGCGCGATGGCGCTGTATGTCAGTCCATTTGTTCTGCGACATCATCAGAGTGTGTTTGCTGCGGGCCAGTATCTGGCGCATGGTCTCTCCGTTGGAGCACGTTACCGGCGGTTCGGACTTGTCGCGGTTGTTTTCCTCTGCGATAAGCTGACGGCGAATATCAATACGGATTTCGTCAACGGCCTCATTATAGACCTGTTGGACATGAAAACGGTCGTTGACCACATGGGCGTTGTAAAACACTTCCGCGGCTATGAGCATCATTGATGGCGAAAGATCGCAGGTCACTTCCTTGACCCTGCGTCTGACGGAGCGTCCCATCGCACTGACGAGGATTGATATGATCTCGTCACTCTTTGTGCCGGGAATGGCTGCCGCAAGTGTTCCCTTGCCTCCGTGGCCGTCCTTGTTGGTCAGGAACGTCCATACCTCGCCGTTGCTCAGACACGTCTCGTCAAGGCTCATGTAAGGGCCGATATTATCGGCGTTGAAATAGAACCCACAGCCAAGCTCCTGTTCGCACCAGTCGGCGTAACCGCTTATCTTATTGCGGTACAAGTCGGCAAAATGTTTGCCGTTGACGCAGTACATCTGCGCTATCTGTTTAATCGACAGGGCTGTCGTCTCCACCTTCGTCTTTTAAAAAAGCCACGAACTCGGCACTGAGTCGTGTTCCTTCATCGTTGGGAAGCTCGAGATTGTAGCTGAAGATTTCGTTGGTCTGCTTGTCCCACCACTTGTTCTTGCGCATGTGAAGAAACACAGGCCGTCCGCGCATCGGATAGTCCTGTATCGTAACGTAATCCGTATAGCCTCGCGCTACGATATTTGGATTACGATAGTCTTCATCAGACAGTTTCTTCTTTTCGTCAAGCCATATGTCATAAGACTGTTCCGTGCGCTCGAAGCGCACCATCTCAAATAGCTCGTCCAGCCCTTCAGGGAGGCACATCCATATTGCATCTGCGGTTTTCATGCCACAAATTTAACACTTTTCTCAAAATTCATGCACCGGGTTTTCGGCTTGAGCCCTTTTATGGCTTTTAGAGGAGTTATGGGGACGATGGAGATTCTAAGAGTTATGGGATTTTTAGGGATGGTTGGGAATGCAAAGATAGCTATGGGAAGGGGAAGATTGATGTTATTTTGAGGAAAATTATGTGGGTAAGATCATAACAAAAATAGATTCGTTAAATTTCATCGGTATCATTGAAATGATCGAAGAAAGAGTATTGACTGACTATTAAATCGTCAAGTCTGTTGCAAAGAAACGTGCACCTTGAATCATACAAAGGTTGAAGGGTCAGCATTTCGATATCATCCCTTAAATCCATTCTATTGATATAATGATTGACGAGATGTCGGTCAGGTGTTGCATCCGCAGCAAACAGATAAAAAAATTCACATCCTACGAGTTGCCTGATTTGATTCAGTTTGCTCACTATTATATGCCAAAATAAAGTTGCCCCAATTCTGTTCTTCGCTCCAAATCCATATGATTCCCATTTCTTCTTATATCCATGGTTTATGCAAAAGTGAGATAATTCTACTGCTGGATAAGATTTAGCGACCTGTTTATGGGAAGTCATGAATCCGCCACTTCCAATCAGATTTTCTATGCGTCTTCTGTATTCAGCAACTTGCTTTTCCTTTTGGTTAAGAATCTCTTTAAGCATTGAGCTGTCTTCCGCTTTTTCAGAAAGTTCCTTCAACTCTAATTTCAACATTTTATGTTTCTGGAAAAGTTCAAGCTCTTCAAATTCGCTGTAAAGCGTGCCGCATCGGATAGAAAAATAGCAGAGGATTTCGCTGTCGCTGTCAGTCACGATATAACAAGCTACGTTCCCCGATTTGTCATCATCGAAGGCGTCTCCTTGGATATAGGTGACAAGATTTTCGTTACGGTCATTCTTGAAATCATCTACCTGACGCAAGAAATCATCACGGTCATTTATCCGTACGACAGAAAATGAATTAAGGATTGCAAGCTGATCGTCTGATATTCGCATGTCTTACCCTTGATACAAAGTCCTACGGATTAGGATATTGCGAGCATCCTCGCGAATGTCCTCCGTTGAAATCTCCACAGGATTGGATGACGTTTCCTTGTTTTTGGCCTTTCGCCAACAAGACTCTCCGTGAGATATATTGCTGAGGGTCCATGAGTCTTTGCCGGCATAAAGCTTGAAGACAGAATCGAGCACGTCGCCATATTCGGCTATTTCAGCTTCCGAGAGACCTTTTGCTTCGTATACCTTGCTGCGGTTTCTTAGGCAAAGCATCACGGGGCCGTATTTCCATGCCTCGAAACGTTCATCTATGATAGGCTTGTCCAATCTGACAAAAGACTCCCTTTGGATGAAATAAACAAGCTTATGGAGCTTCATTTCATCCATTTCCCGGTGATACTCCGACATAAATCTGTCTGAAATATATTTTGCCAAAGAAAAAATGTCTACCATAAAATTCTCAATTACTTTATTATGAAACGTCTATCATCTCATGGCGATTGAGAAGTCTTTGCAATATTTTAAATTTATTTAAAATATTTAACAAAAAAGATTTAAAAACTATAGTTATAATTCATGTTTGCCTATCTTATTCAAGTAGACTAAAGCAAAAGGGGCGGACCTCACGGTTCGCCCCTCGCATATGGGTTGATGTTACATAACGACATAATGTCATACGAATCATAAGTTTTATATGTCTTTTCTGATTTTCTGTCAATACGTATCTCCTTGCGTCCACGTCCTTAATACTTCATCTCTCATCCTTAATGCATTCCGCACCAGCGGACCCATCCTTTCCGCGCCAGCGGACTCGGCGATCTCAAACCACGAAGAACCACGAGTTTAACCACGAAACCACGTTTTTGGGAGTCAGATCCCTCTATTCGGATTTGAAGGTGATGTCGTCTGTGCGGGGATGGACGAACTCGAATTCGAGGGTGCGGGCGAGACCTTCGTCAAGGGTGTATGGGGCTTTGAAACCGCTGGAATGGGCTTTCTTGGCGTCAAACTGGGTCGTGGCGCAGAATTTCTTTACGCGCACGGATGAGACGGTCAGTTTTTTGCCTGTCAGTTTGGCGAGTATGTCGAAGCAATAGCCACCAATCATTCCGAGCCAGTAAGGATAGTGGGTTGCCGGGATGTGCTTGTTCAGCACCTTGCTGACATGTGCCACGAGCTGATTCATATTGTTGTCGGGTTTGTCAATGTAGTTGAAGACGTTGTAGCCCTCCGTTACATTGTCAATCATGAACTTCACGAAAGCCACGATATTGCCAACGTATGCCATCGACTTCTTATTCTCGCCTTTACCTACCATCAAGAACTTGCCGGAAGAGATTTGCTTAAGGAGATTATAGACATTTCCACGGTTGCGTTCCCCGAAAATCACCGTAGGACGGATAATGTCGATATTCCAGTCAGGGTGCGACTTATACCAACGCTGCAGCACTTCCTCGGCCTTCCACTTCGACTTGCCGTAATGGTTGAACGGATCGGCCGGATGGTTCTCGTCGGGGTTCTTCTTATTCAGGCCATAGACAGCTACGGAAGAGAAGAATACAATCCGTTTGATGCCGTTCTTCTCCATGGCCTTCAGCGTTACCTCCATACCGTGCACGTTAGTGTCGTAATACAGAGACACCGGCGACACATCGTCACGGTGTTGCGCGGCGAGAAGCACCACGAGGTCATACCCCTTAAGCTCCTTGTCCATCTGTTCCTGCTCGCGCACATCCCCTATGACAGTCACGTCATTGAAGAAATGACTTGGAAGCAGGTCTATATTCTTGCATTCATATTTAAAAGGCTCCTCTTGCAAGAGACCAAGAAGCCTTGTGCCAACGAACCCGCTGGCCCCTATCATCGCTATTTTCATATCTTGTGGAAGTATTTTATTTTAGATATTTGGCAAAACCCATTATGGTATAGGTTATCATATCGTAACAGGCAGGGATAAAGGATATGTTCTGATGATTCCTTATCACATTCCAGTATCCTTTGAACATATCAAGTTTATTGGCCGAACGGGAGTTCTTGGCTTCCCGATACAATGCCGTAATCTCATTTAGATTATAAGCCGTGATACCTTTCTTAAGAATATCGAGCCAGAAACAGAAATCCTCCTGCGGTATGTGCTTGAATCGGGTATTGCCTATCACATCTTTCCGAATCATCGAGGTGAGACAAGGAATTGAGTTGGATTTAAGCAACTTTCCGTATGTAGTGATTTCGCGTGTACGGACAATCCGGTTGCCCTGGTTTCCTTCCCAGTCCATCTTCTCATAGAAAGAATAAGAGAGCGCATAGCCATTGGATTCCATGAAACGGACTTGTTTCTCGAGTTTATGGGGGAGCCAGAGGTCGTCGGCATCGAGGAAGGCGATGTATTTGCCGGAAGCGTTCTCAATACCGATATTGCGGGGCAACGATGGCGAACCGGACGGAGCGTCGGTTCTGAAATACTTGATCCTTGGGTCGTTTGCGGCATATTTCTCAATGATTTCGCGGCTATTGTCTTTTGAGTAGTCATCCACGATAAGCATTTCCCAATCATGGTAAGATTGGTTCAATACCGATTCAATAGTGTGTGAAAGATAACTCCCGGCGTTGTAGCATGGAGTGATGATTGAGACCATAATAGTTTATAAGCGTCCAAGTGCTATGGACATGGGTTATTCAGTGGGATTTTCCCACTGAATGTTAAAAATTCGGGTTGTATTTTTAGAGATTGTTAACGGAGAGGCCCATGTTCATGGGGAGGAGATTGGTCAGATTGTCGTATCCGGAGACAATCTTGCGGAACACTTTCCGGAAGTACTCGGACACGGAGACCTTCATCAGCCGGTATGTGGAGATCAGCGTTCGATAGACGGCGGAGATTCCCGCCATCTTCGCGCTGCCGTAGAAGAGAGAGTTCTTGCGTTCGCCCGATATGGGGCGCATGAACACGACAGAGGATTTCTTCTTCCTCCGGATGTCCTTCGACATCCACGGGGACAATTCTGTGTCTGGTATCCCGATACCATTTGACTCATGCTTGTCATTAATTTTGGAATTCGTCGATTGCTTTGCAATTGTTGAACAGATTCCATGAAACCTTGTTCTTCATGCGCCACGACTGGATGCTGACGCCCTTCGGTAGGGCTTCCGCTTTATAGCGGACATAAAAGTTTTCCCAAGGGCATTCGCTTGACGTTCGGCATAATTCAAGCGAGCTTGATTCTGCCCTCACTTAGCGCGAATTCAAAATCTTCGCTACTGTACATAATCATTGGTTTTGATTCTACAGCCGCAAAGTTATATCTTTTGGTCTATTTCGTACTTGGACGCTTACTGAACCCCGATTTAATTGACTCTAATATCAGTTGAGCGCCAATACTCTTTATAACGACCAGATGGTCAACGCATCCCTAATGTTCTCAAGATCCGGATTTCCTCACAATCAAATTATGGTTATCTCTTTAAATAGCTTATTAGGATAGCTAATCTATATTTTAATCGATAGGATAAAGAATTTGAGCTTATTCCGGATGCAGCGTTAGAAACAGAATTGTTATGGCGCCTATAGTCATGTAAAGATTTTGTAATAAAATACGTTTTTCCATACTTTTGAGAAATGAGGCCTATCCAATTATCATGTACAGGTAAATCATTAGGGAATGGCAATATCCTTGATAATAGCTGTTTTCTGAACGCCATAGCACTTCCATAAAAAGGCATTCTAATTAAATTTACAAATAATGATTTTGAAATTGGACTATTGGGGAAATATTGGTTTTGATAAATTTTATCTTTTTCATCCATAAGATTAAAATTACACATAACACAATCATATTCCCTCAAATAGTTGGTCATGATTTTTACACGGTCAGGATGCCATCTATCATCTTGATCACATAGAAATATTAAATCTCCATTGGCATGATTAAGAGCATTCTCAAAATTTTTAGTTGTATATATATGAGCTGCATTTTGATGATTGATCTTGTTTTTTTGATGTCTAAGCAGTTTAATCCTCTTATCATTGAAACCATTTATAATTTCTACAGTATTATCTATCGATCCATCATCAGAAATAATAATTTCATCATCATCATTGAGCTGAAACAATATACTGTCTAATTGCTTTTTTAAATACTTCCCGCCATTATATGTGGCCATACAAACACTTATCATTACAGTAACGATTTATAAACTTTCAAATGTTTTTCAGAACACTTTTTCCAATCAAAATCCATCGCTCTGCTTTTACCATCCCTTATCAACTTTTTTCTTAAATCTTCATTGTCTAACAGTTTTTCCATTTGTGCAATTAATTGATCTTTTTCTGTAGGTTCAAAATACAGAGAGCAATCTTGTGCAACTTCAGGAAAACAACTACAGTTAGAAATTATTGTAGGGCATTCTGACGTCATTGCTTCAAGAATAGGCAATCCAAATCCTTCATAAAAGGAAGGAAATATAAATGCAATCGCATTTCGATATAAATTTACGAGTTGTTCATCTGTCGCTTGTACTATCTTGACAGAATCACTAACATTCATATGCCGGAATAATTCTTCTTCTGTAGATGTAAATGGAGATCCTGCACAAACTAAATATAAGTCCCTTGAGTTATTTTGTCTTTTTAATTTAGAGAAAGCTTCAACTACTATTTTAAAGTTTTTATACTCACTTCTTCTTCCTACAAAAAGAAAGTATGGAAAATTGTAGTCTATTCGTCTTACACTGTTAATATATCCATGATTTACCCCATGATAGATCACGGAAATATTTTCGGAATCAATAGAGGTATATTTTAATATGTCATCTTTTGATGTATTGCTAATTGTAATGATATGATCAACTTGATTTATCATTTTAATCTGATTACGTTTTATATTACCGCCCGAATTATAGAATTGAGGAATTGCAAAATAATTCATATCATGAATAGTCGCTACTGTTTTAGCTCTCTGAGAAACGAATTTCAATCCGTAGCAATCATAATGAGTAGGATGGTATATATCGTAGTTCCCCTCAAGCAATTTAGGAATTGTAAATAATTTACCAATTTCACTAATTAATCGAGCTTTCCCTCTAAATTGAGATTTATTAAATAATTGTTTAACTTTAATATGACTCAATTCAGAAACATATTCATTATTCGTGAATTTTAAAGATAAGTCATAAGACTCTTCTGGAAAATTTTTAAGTATTTCCGTAAAATACTTAGATACACCCCCATACTTTTCCCAAAAACACAGATGATCGTATAATATTTTCATAATCTTGCGAATTAACGATTTAAAGATACTGTTTCATAGACATTTCTTCTGTAATTGTAATCAGGTTTAGTTATAAGTATATTCTCATACTTCTCTGCGGGACCACTATATCCTGCATATACTTTAAGGAGACAAATCAGCCCAACAACTATTGAAATTATCTGTCTATTTTTTATATTCAATAATAACAGATTTGGATATAGAATCCAGTATGAGAATATAAAAAGATTGGGAACCCGTTCAACAAAAACCTTTACCTCAAAAAATATCAAGAACGAAAAATAATAGAAAAGAAAACAATTAAAAAAAAGATTGTTTGATTTATGTTGTTTAATTAATTTATTTCGATAATAAAAGAAAAGAACAAATGCGAACGTTCGCTCGAAATATCCTATTGAGAATTTATATGTTTCCGCACTATTTGAGTACTGATTAATTTTATCATAGAACTGAAGCACTTGTAAAAACTGAATATTTTCTATTGCATTATTTATTACACTTATATTAAACAAGAAGATTATATTAGATACAATAAATAAAGACAATATAACAACATTTGAGAAATGTAGATTAATAATAAAATATAATGGTAAATATATTAGAGCAGAAGTATGAAACAGAAAACCAATCAGATTTAAACAAATGTATTTATACAACTTCTTATTAAGGACATACTGTATAGACAAGAGAAAACAATCAATAGCTTTAACATTTCTATACAGATTAAACTCAAAAATAATACCATTAAACACGACAAAAAATATCAATGGCAGTATCATCGATTTACAATATCTGCGAAATACATATGCAAACACAAGTGAATCTATAAGAGTATTTACAAAGATCCATATGAAATAATTGTCAAATAACGTCTTTACCAAAGAAGAATACATGACAAATCCAGGTTCAAAAGGATATTTTGTAAAATCAAATTTTTCAATATTAACTATGTTAGGAAGATTTTCATAAAAGGGATAATATGTTATAAAGTCAGACATTATATGACCCCTTAGGCCGATAAAAATCAATAAAATAAAATAAGCTAATATTATTATTCTTTTCTTCAACCCCTCATATATGGGATTTTTCTCTAAAGTATATAAGCAGAATAGGATAATTACAAGAATCAAATATGGAATACAAATCATCATCTCTCAACTATTTCTTAAAGAATCTTATGAGTTTATTTATCCAAGGAAACTTATTGTTTACCCTTCTAGCTATTCCAAATAATGGTGTTTGGAGTAAATCACAGATGTCTCCAGAAACTAAAAAAGTTTTATGATAAAAGCATTCCTTTGCATGACATATGCTTTCTTCTATTTCTTTTGTTATCCCTTGATTTCTTATAGTTCCATAAACCCTGTTATTCTTTAGTATATAGGGATCAACCCTTGTGGACTTTGAGCCAATAGTAGATGCAAAATAATGAATTATCTTTGCAGAATAAAGATATTTTAATCCATTCTCACATACTTGACAATTCCATTCACCCGATAGTTCTTTAATTAGGTATCCCATATCTTCATTTGTCTTAGCTAATGAAGGTTGATCAATCATGATTCCATATAATTCTTTCCCCTTATGCCAATTCTCAGCCCATTTTTGATAAAATTCTTTTGATATTTGATTGTCTTTTACATACATTATTCCACTATTAAAGTATCTAAAATTGCTATCAACTTTCCAATTGAATTTTTTCGAATACTTTATAATATCATTTTTATATCCATGTTCAGACAATACAACATGCTTATCTATTACTGCTGCAATACTACAATCCAGGTTGTCAATCGCTTCTAACTTATCTGTTATTATTGTATCCGTATCTATGAAGACATAATCTCCTCTTATATATTGTCTAAGATTAGTCTTTAAGATGCGAGACCTCTGCATATTGTTATATTGCGAAGGAAGCGAAATCATGACCATATCACTTACAATTGTTTCAATCCTAAATGGATGGTTCTTTATATATATATCCGTTTTATCATCAATTACTAATATAATTTCAGAATCTGGATTATATAATTTTGCTGAATACATTGAAAGTATGGCCTGTTCATAATACCAATCATTTTGATTAGAAACTACAACATAAACAATCTTTGTTATCATATCTGTAAGTGTCCAAGTGCGATGGACATAGTTTATTCAGTGGGATTTGCCCACTGAATGTTAAAAATTCGGGTTGTATTTTTAGAGATTGTTAACGGAGAGAGGGAATCAATGCACAATGCTTAATGCACAATGCATGATGTATGATTATGAGTCATTAGTCGTTAGTCATTAGTCACTAATCTCAACTTATGATTCACGATGCTTATTTAATGCACGATGCACGACTGCATTCCGAGGGAGGGGTTACCAGCCGTTTAGGCGGTTGAGGGCGTAGGGAGGGATGTCCATTCCGTTGATGAGATTGGGAATATAGATGTTGAGAATCTTCAGTGATTCGGCTTTGCCAAGGTCTTTGACAAGCTGACGGGAGGATATTGCGTATATCGACAGACCGAGAAGAATGCGTTCCAGGTCTGGATGATAGTAAAACAGGCTGTCGTCGGGAGATTTGAGAGATGAACGCCATTCGGAATATATTTGGTCGGGTGTAGCCATAGTGTGCGGTGCGCCTTGCGCGAAGTATCGAATTTTTAATGTAAAGAATTAAGTTTTTCCAAGGGTATTCGCTGCTGCACATAATCATCGGTTTTGATTCCACCGCCGCGAAGTTATATCTTTTGGTCTATTTTGGACTTGGACGCTTACAGATATTTTTTTCGATTAACTTTAACGAATTTGTAAGCTTCGTCCTAACAGAATCAAATGAATAATTCTCAAGAAGTAACTTGCGATTTTCTTTTACTTCTTCTCTAGACGCATTTTCTTTAATGTTATTGAGATTTAATTCATCTTCTATTGAATAGACTCTTATACCAAGATTAATAAAATGTCTATAGTTCAACGAAGACTTTGGAAGAAATACTTTTACTCCATCCCATATAGCAAGTATAATATTTCCTACAGCACACTGACGTTCTATATTAAAGATTGCCACATTAACACTATCATATACTTTAAGATATTGATCATAGGGCATAAAATCCAAAAGTGGTATGAAATTTTTACCAAACATATTAGATCCTAATTCTAAAATTCTTTTAATTTCTGTCTCTGGCCCATAGCTCATAGGACAGATTATATCAATGTCTGAAGAAATATTTAGGCGTTTAATTCGCTTGAAAGTATTTTCATGATTAAGTAGAGGATTTGCTTGATGACCTATGATAATGTTTCTTCTACCATCAATATTATACTTTTCTATATTTTCTATTTTTAAAGGAGATTTCCTTGAAACATAGTTGTATTGGATTTTTTTGGCATTAAATCTTCTATCTCTAATCAATAGATCAAATTCTTCTAAAAATACTCCAGAATAATAGTCTATGCGCTTCAATACATTTCTCCATCGTACTACATTCTTAAATTGATGAATTATTATCTCTGAGATTGTTCTTTTAATTCGTTTTACAACATAATTTTCAAATATCCTAATATAATTACCTTTAATTTGATTAGTGAGATTAATCAATGGAGTTATTGGCATTGGTAATTCGTACAAATCAAACCCCCAGGATAACCAAATAACTTTAATCATCGAGTTTGTACGATATATCAACTCTGAATTCAGGCTAATTAGGTTATGAAGTATAACAATGTTAAAATTATTATTTACAATACAATTTTCAATATACCACGCTTCGTCCTCTTGTTTTACAATTTCTGACTTAATATATTCAAGATTCTTATTTTGAGAATCAATAATGACATATTCGTTCTTATATCCTTCAATGGAGTCAAACAGTTCGATTGCACCATCAATAAACTTTTCATCGACAACGCAATGCAATATTTTTATGCACATAAAAGATAAATAGTTATTTTGTGATTGATTTGTCGATTACGTCAAGGAGGAGTTCTATGTTGGCGAAGTGATTCTTCAGAGAAAGGAGGGATAGGCTGTCATTTCCTCCATGGGCGATATTGTTGCGCATGGTATAGATGGATCCTAAGGATGATTTCATTTCGTGAGTCACATGACTTGTATAGTAGTCACTCCAATCCGAGGAAAATGATTTCAGGAAATTCTCCATCTTGTCGTTATTCAGATTCGTGACATTTTTTATTGCTACCTGAATATACGATGTTATGACTTTATGGGATTTCCTGTCTTCAACGAAATTCCGGATTCTTTCTTTAATGAAAACCTCAACATATCCTCCTACACGGATACATAGAAAACGAGCCATCATTGCCTGGATTTCTCCATCCTGCTGTTCCGCCAAACGGAAATCATTCATGATTTTACGTTTGTATTCATCGGATGCAAGTCGTTTTGTCATATATCCTTGAAAGTTTCAATAGCCTTGTTTATACGACCCTTAAGAGATACTTCACTCGCGGTATTGCTCTCGACAAATCCACGATAGTCTCTGTCATTAAGCAACAAAGTGTAGCAATCCCGTAATTTTGCACCATCTACCGTGCCGACCTCTACAAGGCGTTTTGAAATTCCAATCATCACGGAATCATATACGGCAGCATTAAGGTATTTTGAGAGCCGAAAGGCATTCTCTCCGATATTATCGTAGATTACCTTTATAGTACTACAGAACAAAGACTCGAATTCCTTCAACTTTTGATCTGAAGCGTTCTGATATCTCTCCATGAAACCATTGAGGAAACCCTTGAATCCACGTTTATAGTTTTGATAACTTTCATTGAGCGTCAAGAACCGGAGAATAAGTTCTTCTGATTTCAAACGAGTATTTTCGGCTGCATAGATTCTCTTCCAATTTTCATCATTCGCGAGTTTCGCAAGAATTTCATTGAATGGTCCATGATAGATACATGCCCTGACTTCCTGCGGAAAAAGTTTCATTCCTCCGGTGTTAAGGCGTTCGAATATCATGTAAATACTACTATTGTCATCAGTAGGGGCATCTTGTTTGATGACGGTGGCATGTATCACGCAATCGTCGAGTTTGATTCTGTCATTACTATCAAGATCATCAATCGTCTTGCCTTCGAGATCTGCCTGCACCCCCTTGAGCTTAAACAATTGTCCTCCGAATTTTTTTGAATAGAAAAACTGAAGACTTTTCAAACGTTGCTGACCGTCAATTACCAGCATTTTGTTTGTGCCTTTTTCCTGAGAGAAAAAGACGCCAGGCACAGGCAGTCCGAGAATAAGAGATTCAATGAAGCGTGATGCGTCTTTCAGCGACCACACATATTTCCTTTGAAATTCAGGAATCAGTATCGCACCCTTATTCAGACGGTCAACAATTCTATCTACCGTGTAATCGACACCATAGCTTGTGATGGAATAGCGGAAAACGTCCTCTTCTTCCTCCATGAAGTCATCAATCATATCCTCAACTTCCCGCATATTTCAGTATTTAAGATTTTTCATATTCTTGGAGCGATCTTTGATTCGCCTCGCTGGTACACCCACATAGATTCCCCATTCGTCTACAGGCTGGCTCACAAGACTCATTGCACCGATTACCGAACCCTCTTTTATAGTTAGATCTGGAAAAATCACGCAGTTGCATCCAATCTGTACGTATTCCTCCAACGTGACCTTTCCTCCGGAAACATTTATTTTCTTTTCCGGATGAATCGGTCCAATCAGATATTCTCCGGAGAAATCGTCCATAGCACTATATATCGTGGTTCGAGGTGATATTCCGGCAAAGTCCATCAACTCGATTCCCATTGCGCCATAGAGAGCCACATAAGCGGATATATGAATGTTTGAACCGATGGTGATGTGGCCAGAAAGAATACAGAAATCATCTATTCTGACATTGTCTCCGATTGATATGTTTGCAGCTCCATAGATACTTGCCTTTCGACTTATCAGAACATTGGAACCGTAGCACTTAAATCCTATGGCTTTCAATTCATTTTCAGAAAGAAAAGATGTCGCGCTCATTTTTTTTTATGATGGATATTACTCTTTCGATGTCCTCATCTGAGAGTTTGTCGTGCATCGGGAGACAGATAACCTCATTCGACATACGGGTTGCTATGGGGAGATTCTCTTTTCCTGCCGATGGAAGGCCACGGTATGTTGAGAATTCTGAGATGAGGGGATAGAAGTAGCGTCGCCCAAGCACATTATTTTCTCGCATCTTGAAATAGAGGTCGTCCCTTGTCATACCGTATTTTTCCGTATCGACGAAGATTGGAAAGTAACTGTAGTTGTATGTTACATTCGAACAATGCTCAAACATGGAAATACCCGTTACATCGGCCAACGCATCGCGATAGATTGTATCGACACGGTGACGCGCTTCGATGGCGGCATCGACATGTTTGAGATTGAGGAGACCGTAAGCAGCCCTTACCTCATCCATCTTGGAATTGATTCCGGGGGCCACAACCTCCGTTTCACCCGCAAAACCGAAGTTCTTCAGATAATCTATGCGCTGTTTTGTCTTGGCATCGTGGCAAACCAATGCTCCTCCCTCGACAGTGTTGTAGGTCTTTGTTGCGTGGAAGGAGAGTGTGGAAATATCTCCGGCTTTCAAGATTGACTCGCCATTGACCTTTACTCCGAAAGCATGTGCGGCATCGTATATCACCTTCAATCCGTATTTGTCGGCAATTCCCTGAATGGCATCCACATCGCAGGGATTGCCATACACATGAACGGGCATGATGGCCGTTGTTTTGGGAGTTATGGCTGCCTCAATCTTGTTCGGATCAAGATTACCTGTGGCCGGGTCTATATCGACGAAGACTGGTTTAATTCCGTTCCACCAAAGAGAGTGGGTTGTGGCTACGAAACTATATGGAGTCGTGATTACCTCACCAGTTATACGGAGAGCCTGCAGAGCGGTGATGAGAGGTAGCGTTCCGTTGGTGAAAACACTGATATATTCAACACCGAGATATTCACAGAGAGCCTTTTCAAGTTCCTGATGATAATGGCCGTTGTTGGTGATCCATTTACGGTTCCAGATATCCTGGAGATAAGGGATGAATTCCTCCAAAGGCGGAAGAAGAGGAGAGGTTACAGTAATCTGATTTTCCATTATTTTAAATGTTATTTTCTGCGGATTAATGTGATAAGCTCGGAGAATTCCCTGAAGCAGAGCAGCTTTGATATAAGTGCATATAGAATTACACCTTCCATTATTCCCACGCATAATGAGATGAGCGGGGTCATGGGAATTATTGTCACAGTAAGATATACTACGAGGGCAACCACGACGCTAAGGAAAAGTGTGGGCAAGAGATCACGCATCTGTGCGAAGAAACCGAGATGAATGAGTTTGCCGGTGTAGTGTGTGTTGATTATCAAAGCTATGATAGAGTTTGCAACCATTCCCCAGCACATCGCTATAAGGCCAAAGGGAAGAGTGATGCAAAGCATTGTGACTCCAAGGATTTTTTTGATAATCTCAATGCGAAGGAAGAGGTCGCTACGACCTTTGACCTGCAAGAGATTAAGATTAATTGAATGAACCGGATACCACATCTGTGCAAGACAAAGAACCTGGACAATCAATGCCGAAAAGAGCCATTTTTCTGTTAGGAAAGTAATGACCATCGGTCTGGCAACCGCCGCCATGCCGAGCATTAGCGGAAAAATGATGAAAGCCGATGTGCGGAGGAGTTTACGGTAGACATCCGCCAAACGAGCGTCATCGTCCTGTATAGTGCAGAGAACGGGATAGGTAACACGTTGGAAAATTCCGGTTATGTTTGACGACGCAAAATCAGTGAATTGATGGGCACGGGTGTAGTAACCGAGGTCGGAAGCTTTGAAAAACTTACCGATAACAATCAGATATATATTGCGATAAACAGTGTCCAGGAGGCCGGATGCGAGGAGCTTGGAACCAAAGCCAAACAGTTCCCGGAACGATTGCCACGAATAAGCCCAAATCGGTTTCCATTTTGAGAGAATCCAAAGGAGGAGGGTTATTATAGCGAGATTTGAAAGTTGCTGCCAGACAATTGACCATACTCCATATCCTCTGTAAGCCATCCATATACCGACAATGCCGGAGACAATCGCTCCTGCAAGGGAAGCCTTTGCCTGTGTCTTGAAATCAAGACGGACTGTTAGAAGCGCACGCTGAACAACGACGAGGGAATTGAAGATGAGGCTCAAACCGATAGCGCGGGTTATTGGGGTCAGCAGAGGTTCGTTGTAGAACTTCGCGATGAGGGGTGCCGAGAGGAAGAGGATGAGATATAGGATTATGCCAACGCCGATATTGAAATAGAAGACGGTGGAATTGTCGACTTCAGAGCGGTCTTGCTTACGTATAAGAGCTTGTGAGAAACCTGAATCGATGAGCGACTGGGAGACTGCGATGAAGATAGCCAGCATACCCACGAGACCGTAATCAGCTGGAGTAAGTATTCGCGCCATGATAATCATGACGACGAACATTATTCCTTGGACGGAGAATCGTTCAAGAGTGCTCCATAGAGTACCTTTGACAGTTTTGCTCTTTAAGGATTCCTGCGACATTATTTTTAAAGAAGAGAAGAGTAAGCTACTATTTGGCTTTGGGGGTATTTTTCAGCCGATTGGATAGTAAGCGTCCAAGAAGGATGGATGGGGAGGGATTGAGGAGGGAGGAGAGATTAACTGAAAGAGGGGCCGGTGCTGTAGGAGTCGCCTCTTTTGATGAGTTCGAAGGAGGAGTGAGGGACATTCCAGATGGGGCGGGGCAGACCCCAGTAGACTACTTTGTAGATTTTGCTTGTATCGAAGCCGATGGCGGTGGTGTCTTCTCCGGCGCGGGTGTATATCTGCAGGAAATCACCTTTCTCCAGTTCGATGTCGTCGAATGTGAGGAATCGACATTTGGCGTAATCGGGAAGACCTGTGGTCATGTCTTCCACAATGTATGTCAGGATATAATCGTACAAGGAGGAGATGTTTTTGGTGGCTTTTAGGACCAAGTTTTCGTTCTCAAAGTCTCCGGGGCAGTTGAAGGCTTCAAGGGTGAACGGGAATCGGGTGACAGAGTTGAAGAGATCCTCGAGGTTTTCGTCTGGTTCGAGTGGTATGAATTCCATATGGCGGTAGTTTTTTAGATAAGCGGAAGGTTAGTTCGGACTGAGCACCGCAGGCCGGGGACGTCCTGCGCTCCATGCTGGACTCGGCGCGGACTCGTTTGGACTCGGCGTTGACTCGTTTGGACAGGGATGGATACATAGGGACATAAAGTCATAAAATCATAAGATTTTGTTATTTTTGATTTTATGTTGTTTTGTATCGGCTTGTGAAGAAGTTAGTTCGTACTCGGCGCGGACGGTAGTCGCAGGCCGGGGACGTCCTGCGCTCCATGCTGGACTCGGTGCTGACGGTAGTAGGCCGAAGGCTCGGAGGCCTGCTCTCCATGCTGGACGGGAAGCGATAATCTGACTGTAAGTCTGTTTATCAAGCCGATTGGGCATTCTATTTTTTGGTCACTCGTAGAAGTTTTCGGCGAGTGCTTTGATTGCGGGAGAAGAGGATTTGCAGAGTTCGTTGTAGAGGTCAATAAAGTATCTGACAGTCGAGCTTACTTCTGATAATATCTCCGGACTGCCAATGGCTTCCAGATAATTTGGGAATGATTTTTCGATATCGTAGAAGATACGGGTCTCTAAATTGTCGCCGTTCATTTCGTTGAGGATAACGTATTTGCTTTTCGAGGAGAGCAGTTCCATAAGTTTGGGATGCTTATCTATATTAATGCCTTGGTTCTTCAAGACTTTTTCGAACAGGCCATCGGAGAAACTGCCGCATACGATTGAAAGTCGAACTGCATTCGAACAGACTTCGACATTCACCACGGCATGCCATCTGTCTTTGAGTCTTCGATAGAACTCTATACAATCCTTACGGATTGCAATGGTGACATTATTACCGGCATAGTAGGTCGGTGCCTTTTCCTGGAAGAATGTTTTCATGATTTATCAGCTTGGGTTGGAAGTTAGTTCGGACTGAGCACCGCAGGCCGGGGACGTCCTGCGCTCCATGCTGGACTCGGCGCGGACGGTAGTAGGCCGCAGGCTCGGAGGTCTGCTCCCCATGCTGGACGGGGCGTTGATCAGGGGTTGGGCCAGTGCTGAGGGCAGTGTTTTTTATGTAATTATTTTGGAGGGATTTTGCTATTGATCACTTCTTTCCCTATTTCCATTGCGAGCCTGTCATACTTATCCGGAAATGCTGCAATAAATCCGCAAATGCGTTGCTCATCAAATTCTATTTCTCTTTTCTTTCTGTTATAGAATATTTTGCATCTCCACATTGGGAAAAAGAATGGTGAGATAATTCCATTTAACAACAAGAAAATTGCAATGGCGAAGGCCAATATATCCTTATCTGCAAGAAAGCCGATATCAGTGTATGCTACTGGGAATTCTAATTTAAAAATAAGACCAATAATTGCGGAATAAACGATGATTGCTAAAAGGTGTCCGATACAATGGGAGTATGAATAGTATCCTTTTATATTGCAATTGCTTAATCTGACAATTCCTATTAATGAGATAGGCAAACTGAATGAGAGAACATTGATTACGATTTTACCAAAGGCATTCAATGTCTCCCAAGTAAACCACCTTAGGATTGCAAAATATATAAAACCACATAGCAGATATTTAAGGATGGCTCCGCCATAAACTCCTAATTTGCAATCAATCAATTGCCATATTGCACCCTTTGGCCTTTTTTCATGAGGTTGAGCACTATGAATCATGAATGTTGACCAAATGCTTATCCAATAGATAGATGAAATAATGAGAGATACGAAGATGGCGAATATGAATGCCGGGGATTCTTTTGGTAGGAAATGGCTGACTTCGTCAAGAAGGAAAATCAATAATCCATAGCCAAGGCAGTATATCGGGGCCAAAACTTGTTCGATGTATTTCTTTACAGAATCAATCGGGAGGTAGGATTCGGAAATATCAGCTTGATAGCCGAAAACGTTTATTGTGGTCTCATAATTGAGAATCTGGGCTTTGGTTTTTACTTGTCGTGACACATGGGATGAATTCCCGGCAATTTCAACCACTTTGAGATAAGACTCGGATTCTTTGAATTTGTTGATGGAATCTGCTATCTTTCTTTCAAAATCAGCGAGATAAGATATGAGCCTACCACTCATTCCTGCCACTAACCGCATTATGAAATTGTTTTTCTCGTCAAGGAAAATACAAAGCACATTAAGCGTCATTATGACACCAATGAATGTCTGAGATTTTTCCAACAGTTCCATGCTGCGGTGTTTCAATAGATTAAATGTTAAACTGCAGCTCTGCGAGAAAGTTCCTTGAGCTTATTGAAAGAATCATCGGGGGAGAGCATATCGGGAGAAGTGCCAATTTTGCAGATTGCCTCATGCTTTTGAGGATCGAGTTCAATTCTCACCATCTTCCTGTCGTCGTCTGTGTATGTAATGTGTGGAATTTCCTTTTTGTTGCCAATATATTCAGGTAGATAAAAGAGGTCTAACCCCAATTTGCTTAAAAATATGCGCCTTGGGATGATAAGGTCATCGAGGTATTCGTCTTTGAAATCCTCCAGTATTATGTCAATGTGTGAGTCGTCATAGCTTAGGAATTCCTGAAGGGCATAAGACATTCTATCCATTAAATCTTGTGCTGAACTTGAGTCGGATTCCTGGATGTGTTTATAAAAGCCCTTTCTAAATACTGACATTTCACCACAAAACATCTTTATTTTTTTTGCATTTTCGAGCATTACAAGCATAATCACAGCATTATGCCGACGATCGGAATTCATAGTATAGTGCCATTCGTTCCGCTTGTAGGCGTCCGTCAGTTCTTCGTAATATTTCTTTAGTTCTGTGGTCATGTTAAAGATGGTGAGGTGTTTGTGATGCAAAAATACAATAAAAATCTATTGTTGACAAAGAAATTTTCATTAAAAATCAAAAATACGGTTCTTTTATGAATTTTTGTGTTTTTAAATTCTGCATCCTTGGGTTAGAGTCCAACACATGTTTAACTCTTAACAAATGAGGGTTGCGCTTATAGAATCACTTTTCGGCTCGCTCGGACTGAGCACGGTGGACTCGGATGGATACAGAATGACAAAAAGTCATAATTTGTTGTTGTTTTTTGATTTTATGTCTTTTTGTATCGGCTTGTGAGGAGGTTAGTTCGGACTCGGCGCGGACGGTAGTCGCAGGCCGGGGACGTCCTGCGCTCCATGCTGGACTCGGCGTGGACTCGGATGGACTCGGATGGATACAGGAGGACATAATATCATAAAATCATAAGATTTTGTTGTTTTTGATTTTATGTCTTTTTGTATCGGCTTGTGAAGAAGTTAGTTCGGACTCGGCGCGGACGGTAGTCGCAGGCCGGGGACGTCCTGCGCTCCATGCTGGACGGGGTGCGCTATGCGCAAAGTGTTAAGTAGTAGGGATTAAGGATGAAGGGTTTCAGTCGCGTTTGAAGATATCGCGGGTGTATACTTTGGTGGCGATGTCGGCGAGGGAGGGGTCGTTGCGGTTGGCGAGGATGGCGGCGCTTTGCGCCTTGAATTCGGCGAGGTCGTTGACGACGCGGCTGCCGAAGAAGGTGGTGCCGTCGGGGAGGGTGGGTTCGTAGATGATGACGGTGGCTCCTTTGGCTTTGATGCGTTTCATGACTCCCTGGATGGAGGACTGACGGAAGTTGTCGGAGTTGGATTTCATCGTGAGCCTATAAACGCCGATAATTGGAGTCGTTAGTCGGGAGTCGTTAGTCGTTTGTTGGGAGTCGTTAGTCGTTAGTTTTTGAGTTGGGAGGGTGCCGTTATAATCGGGGTTGGTGGTGTAGTCGTACCAGCCGGACATGCGGAGGACTTGGTCGGCGATGAAGTCTTTTCGGGTGCGGTTGCTTTCGACGATGGCCGACATCATGTTCTGGGGAACGTCGGCGTAGTTGGCGAGAAGCTGTTTGGTGTCTTTGGGAAGGCAGTAACCGCCGTAGCCGAAAGAGGGATTGTTGTAGTGGGTGCCGATACGGGGGTCAAGTCCGACGCCTTCGATGATTGCCTGTGAGTCGAGTCCTTTGACTTCGGCGTAGGTGTCGAGTTCGTTGAAGTAGCTGACGCGTAGGGCGAGGTAGGTGTTGGCAAAGAGTTTTACTGCCTCGGCTTCTTTCATGCCCATGTAGAGGGTCGGGATGTCCTGCTTTATCGCGCCCTGCTGGAGGAGGGATGCGAATATGTGCGCCGCCTCGTTCATTCGGTCGATGTCGGTGACGGCAGCTATGGCAGCGTTTTCTTCGGCAAATTCCGGACGGTCGATTATTTTCGGTATTCCGGCTATGATGCGGGATGGATAGAGGTTGTCGTATAGGGCCTTTGACTCGCGGAGGAATTCGGGGAAGAAGAGGAGGTTGAATGCCGACGAAGTCGGCAAAGAATTAAGGTTTAAGGATGAAGTATTAAGGGAGAGTTTTTGGGCGTATTTGACGTAGAGGGTGCGGCAGTAGCCGACGGGGATGGTGGATTTTATGACCATCACGGCGTCGGGGTTGACGCTGAGGACGAGGTCGATTACGTCTTCGATGCAATGGGTGTCGAAGTAGTTTTTGACCGGGTCGTAGTTGGTGGGGGCCGCTATGACAACGAAATCGGCGTTGCGGTATGCCGCCGCGCCGTCGAGGGTCGCTGTCAGATCGAGATCCTTCTCGGCAAGGTATTTCTCGATGTACTCGTCCTGGATGGGGGATTTGCGGGCGTTGATTAGCTCGACTTTCTCCGGTATTACGTCAACAGCTGTGACGTGGTTGTGTTGGGCAAGGAGGGTTGCTATGGAAAGACCGACGTAGCCAGTGCCGGCCACTGCTATATTGTATTGTTTCATAATGGCTTTGTTGTTAGATATAGCGGACAGGAGAGGGATACAGAATGACATATTATCATAGAGAACATAATTTTTGTTTTTTTGATTTTATGTTGTTTTGTATCGGCGCTAGACTCGGCGCGGACGGTAGTAGGCCGCAGGCTCGGAGGCCTGCTCCCCATGCTGGACGCGGCGTAATCGCCTTAATACTTTATCCTTTATGCTTCATACTTTCCGCGGCGGCGGATTGGAGGTCGGTGTATTCGATTAGGAGCTCGCGCTCGGTGATGTCGCGGTAGGGGGTGTAGCTGGCGATGAGGGCGGTGAGCTCTTCCTTGGAATAGGCTTTCTCGGGGTCGGGGTAGACCTGGGGATTGCCGAGATTGACGGGAAGGGAGAGGATGGACGAGAGGTTGTCGAGTTCGTTGTTGTAGGCGGCTACGCAGTAGTCGATTTTGAGCTGCTCACCTTTGTCAGCGGGTTTCCTTCTTAACATTTCGCGGACGATGTGGCCTTCGTAGTAGAAGGTTAGTGGTTCGCGGCCGAGTCGGCGGCGTTGCCTGTGGCGCGCGGGCCATCCGAGGTAGAGGTTGTAGAGGTCGGAGATTGAGAGGGCGGAGAGGTCAGACTGGTCGGACTGGTCAGACAAGTCAGAGAGGTCAGACGAGTCGGACTGGTCGGACAGGGCTGTTGAGTAGAGGTCGTCGGCGGATTGGATTCTCTTCCTTGACTTTAATTCCTCGACTACCTTTTTGAGCCTCGTGGAACATTTGCGGGCGAGGGATAGGTGGTCACGGTCGAGGATGGTCGACATGTAGGAGCCCACCTCAGAGAAGATACGTCCGAGGGTGAGGAGTTCGTCGGTAGGCGATGAAGCCGAGACCCGATAATTGAGGATATGGGCAGGAAGAGTTTGCACGTTTTCCGACTACAAGGGCTGGATGAATTCGGGGGAGACTTCTACGGCAGCGGTTATGAAGGAGGGGATTTCGACGATCAGGCGGCGTTTGCGCATCCCTTTGATGGAGAGGAGGCGACCTTCGAAGCCGTTGAGCGGTCCGCCGATTATGCGGACTGTGCGGCCATACATCGATTCGTTGATTTCGCCGGGCTTATAATATATAGGAGTGTCGTCTGTGGAGACGGCGCGGATGAACCGCTCCATCTCGGCGTCGCGGACGGTCATTGGTTCGTTGACCGACTTTCCGCGCTGGAAGCGGTATTGTAGGGTGGAGTAGAGTTCTACGAACGGGTCGAGAGTCTGCTTCGACTCGTGGACGAAGAGCAGGTCCTGGATTACGGGTACGTCCCTGCGCTGGCGACGGCCTCCGATGGTCATCACCATCTGGGTCATGGGGGTGAACACCTCAAGACCGGCCTTTGTAAGGTCGTGGACGGCAAGAGAGTTGCATATGCGTCGTTTCAGGTCGCGCATTACAAACCAATGTTTTTCCGTCGTGTCCATGAGGGGTGAATGGGTGGGGTAGAGACAATTCTCCAAGTCCTGCTTAAATTCAGATGGGTCTGAAAATTAGGCAGTTGCAAGATTTTGTCAAAAAGAAGGAGGCTTTGAGAGAGATAGGCAAGCCTCGCTTTTCAGCCACGTAGAGAGTCACGATTTACACGTCGTTAAATGGTCTCAAATTAAGTATCTCTTTTTTAGAGATTTGCACTCTTTATAACTGATTGATATTATGAAACTTGCAAATTTGAAAAATCCCCATTTTGAAAACATTTTCAAAAAAACGAGCCGATTTGGATTAAAATCAAGAAAAAATTCCGTGGGCCATTGGCCTGTAATTCAATAAAATTTTATAACTTTGCAGTCAAATTAAGTATCTCTAAAAAAGAGATGTTGACATTTTGAAAACAAAAGGCCTCGAATCCGAATTCGGATTCGAGGCCTTTCTGACTCGTATGGATTCTGTGCGATGGAAGTTAGCTCTGACGTGGGCTGCGCAGGCTGGAGGCCATGCGCTCCATGTTGGGACGCGGCGTGGACGGGGTTGGACGGTAGTAGGCCGCAGGCTCGGAGGCCTGCTCCCCATGTTGGACCTATGCGAACTATTTGAGGCTTTTCATTATAAGGGAGTTGGCTTTGTCGATTACGGAAGTGTCGAGGCTGGCGAGATAGATTTGGGTCGTGGTTTCCGAGTCGTGGCCAAGTCCTTCGCTGATGACGGACAGTGGAATCCCTTTTGCCTTGGCCGCCGAGGCCCAGCTGTGGCGCGCGACGTAGAGCGTCAAGGGGATTTCCAGGCCGATCTTCCCGGCTACCTTCTTTAGGTTGCGGTTGATATTATAGCCTACATTGCGGCACGTGAACCGTTCGACGGTGCCCTTGCGCCTTATTATATCTGAGTTTTTCTATAAAAAGTACCTAAAAGTTGCTTAAAGCCTAAAAATAAATGCCTTATTATTTGGATATGTCAGATATTATAGTTACCTTTGTACCTATATATCGGACACCAATGAGAACAGGAAGACCAGCCAAGAAAGAAACACCGTACAAGATAATCGTTCATACGAACGGTGGCAGAAGGTATGCATCAACCAAGATAACCATAGTCCGCGAAGATGGCAGTAAACAGTCCCGCCACAAGCATTGGGGCACGGTTGATGACAACAACCGCTTTCATCCCAACACAACCTATTTCAATGCCTCTCCGCAGGAGCGTGCCAGGCTCATCATTCCATCGGATTGGATTCTTGAAGAGGCCACGGGACGAGGCGAGGCTAAACGCGGGCGAGTTGAGTATTCCAAGGATGATGTAGACAGGCAATATGGCCCGACATGGTTTCTTGACAAGGTGGCGGAGGAGACCGGCATAAAAGCGGATCTGCTCAGGGTCTTCGGAGGCAACGAAGCAAAGGTGGGCCAGATACTGACGATGGCCTATTTCCCTTTCATTGACAATCTGTCTTATTCCCAACTGGCAAGATGGCAGAAGGAGGTAAAGGCTCCTACGGATATAAGCATGACGCCCAAGGCTGTGACAATACTGACCCAGTCGATAAACGAGCAGAACCGTATGGATCTGTTCCGCATGAGGGCTGCCAGAGTCGGCAAGGACGAACTTTGCGCCGTCGACTCGACAAGCATATCCTCATACGGATTCAATCTCGTAGACATCCGGTGGGGACGCAACAAGGAACATCTTCCTCTGCGGCAGACAGTGGAGGTGGTGGTCTATTCCATAACGTCCCACATGCCGATATTCTATCTCGAACTTCCCGGCAACATGCCCGACAGCCGCACCGTGGAGCTGATAATGAAGGAACTCGAGCATGCCGGATTCCGCAACCTGATTCTCATAACTGACCGCGGATACGAGTCTCTGAAAAATCTCGAGTTGTATATCTCGAGAAGACAGAAGGTGATAACCAGCGTCAAGGTCGGCCAGGGTGATGTGCTGAAGAAAATCAAGGCGATTGACCTTAGTTCGGGCATACCGGAGGGCATGTCGTACGATACAAAGAGTGAGCTGTTTTACTCGCAATACGACTGCAGCTATTCTGTAAAGGGCAACGGTGATAATGTCATAGAAGCCGACAGACTCAAAATCAATCTGTATTTCTCTGTCGAGGGCAGGGCGCGCGCCATAACGGCCATGCAAAACGATATCGCCGAGCAGACAGCAATGGCGCAGCGACTCGTTGATTCCAAGGAAACGATTGCCGACGAGAGGTCATTGGCCAGACAGCTGAACATGCTCTCATTGACGATAGACGACAAGAAGCAAATATTGACAAAATTTGAGGTGGACAGAGAGAAAAGAGACGTGCGGCTCAGAACGTCAGGATTCTTCGCATCAAAGACTGTCGGATTGGATCTCGATCCCCTGCAGGCCATGGACAATTACGGCATGAGAGACGAGCAGGAGAAATGCTTTCAGCTGCAGAAAGGGCCGCTCGGACAGGATCGCACTCGCTGCTGGTCGGAGTCCGCCAAGCATGGCAGGATGTTCATATGCTTCGTAGGCCTCATCCTTGCCTCGTATGTCAGATCGGTATGGGAATCCAACGACTACCTGCGTAAGAAGTTCGGATCAACCGAATCCGTACTTGCCGAGATGAGGACAATCCGATGCATAGAGCACAAGGGACGATTGAAATTTGTCACGCCGTTTGTGGGCGAACAGGTGGAAATCTGCAAGGCGTTCGGCTTCGACATACCTGTTGGATGTGCCCCGGCATACACCTCCAAGGCCAAGTCAAAGACCCCTAAGCGAGGTCGACCGTCCAAGCCCAAAACCGAGATTCAGGAAATTTAGGTACAAATTCTAGGAAAACTCAGATTATTATAGGCAGGAGATATTCGGTCTCATTTTCAGGATACTTGTCGAGGAGCTGCTGCATCTCCGCCGTCCATGCGATCACTAATCGTTGCCCGGTCTTGCGTCGCCGATACGTAATGCTTCCGTATTTCAGGTCAGACTTCTTGAGAAAAGCCATGTCGATAAAGCTCATGCCCCGGAGATAGAAGCTCATCAGAAACATATCGCGGGCGAATTCCACAGAGGGAGCGTGCGAGAGATCCAACGCTTTGATTTTCTTTATAACAGGCAACGGCAGAGCCCGCTTCACGGTCTTCTCAATCCCCGTATATACGCGCTTGAACGGATTGCGGTCTTCGATAATCTCCTGCTCGACGGCACGGTTGTAGGTGGCCCTCAGAATGCGAGTATAGAAAGAGATAGTGTTGTCGGTGACCCCTCTTTGCCGGTGCCACGCCTCATATTCCTCCATAATTTGGGAAGTAAGCCCTTCAAGCATAATGTCGTCATCATCTCTGAACCTTTTAAAGCTGTTGAGGGTAGACTTATAGGTCTCGGAGGTGCGGATTTTGCCGTTCTGCTTCAGCTTGGCGATTATGCCCTCCATAAAATTGAAAAGGGAGTATTCCCTCGCATAACGGTTGAATTCTTCAATTAAGTCGTCGGCGGTGTACGACAGTCCTGAGGCGTCCAGCCGGCGGTTGATTTTCGTAAGTCGCTCCACGTCCCAGCGGATGCGCTCGCGTACGGAAAGAATCAGCGCCTTGCGTTCGCTCCTATTGCAAAAGACGAGCGTGGAGCGATCCTCGTTCCATTCTGAGGAATAGATTTTGTAGTCGGTAGTAAGATTGCGCACTTTCCGATCATGGATGACTTGATAATAGATACTCCCCATGGCTTCGTCGGCAGAGGAGACACGGAATTTAACTTTTACTGATGTCATAACTCGTTTTTTTGTCGTAAAGTTACGACAAACGCTCCTCCTCTTTTCTTTATTCTGAGGATTGTCTTGCTCATTTTGAAAATTATTCTGCCTATACTTAGGATTATCCGGCTCATACTTAGGATTATCCGGCTTGTTCTGAGGATTATCCGGCTCGTTCTGAGGATTATCCGGCTTGTTCTGAGGATTATCCGGCTCGTTATATCAACGCCAACCCCTACTTCATCAAAGATAGAATCACAGCATAGGAGTTTTGATAGTCAAAGCGGAGCGACTTCGTGAGAAGTAGCCCCGCTCATTATTTGCCAAAATTTCGGTTGCCAAAAGGCGGCGATGTGGACGATATCTTTTCCTGACTGTTTGCTTGTGCAACTTTTTAAGGTTGCTAATAGCAAATGCAACCTAATATAGTTGCCGACCTCAATCCTAATGCTTATATTTGCACGAAATTTCAGATTATGAAAGAAATGAAACTCAGTCTAACTGCAAGAAAAGCCATTTCAGCATCGCTCGTTCTATTGTTGATGGCTGGATTATATGGAGCAATCATCGCCCTGTGCAATCAGTATTTGCGTGAACATGATATGCTGACAAAATCCTCCAAATTTATACTCGGCGTATTTATGTTTGCCGGATTCTACCTGATTTACAAATGGTTCTCGAAACGGATTGACACAATCTAAAAACAAAACGATTGATGGAATACGAAGATAATGAATATGGAGAGGCTGCCGTTAATGATATGATGGCCGATTGCGACCATCACATCAATATCGGCGGTGTACCCGAACTATACGATGAGTCGTCGGTTGATGACTTTATCGCCAATCTTAACGACTTGGATTGATAAAGAAGCTAATGACATAAGAAAGCATGACACAGAAGGAAATAAGGGAGCAATCACAGAAACTTTTGATGCTGGCAGGAATCAAACTGTTCGGCACAAAAGGCTATGACGCCACTTCCATTGTTGATATCGAGACTGAACTTCATCAGACACGCGGCGCCATAACCTATCATTACAAGTCAAAACTTGGCATGTTTGAGGCTACGGTCAATAAGTATTATTTCGGTCGTGTTATGCCGTCCTCTGTTCCGGAAGATAGTCGGGGCAACCTCAAGGATTTCTATGTCAAGTATGTTTCTATGCTGGAAGAGGAGTGTCTGGCTCTTATGAATGCCGGAGTCCGCAACGTGGTGGGAACATTCCTCAATCTTGAGATTGACGCCCTTAGAAACATTCCCGATTTCAGGGACAGATGCACCGAACTAAACGAGAGACAAACCTCGGTACTTGAACTTGTTATCGGACGGTCAATACTGAACGGAGAGATTAAATCCGGAGTCATTCCGTCCTTAATAGCGGAGATGTTCATGAATGTGGTCATCGGTCAGTCCCTCCGCTCCAATGTCGAGGGCTCCATGTATTACACAGATGGAATGCTTCGCCAGTTCAACAACATCTACAAGCTGATTTCAATATGATAAGACAAGGTCCATATGAAACCTAAAAATAATAGAATCTTTTGCATAGGCTGCCATCACAGCAAAATGTTGTTTGCCACGCAAGCCAAGGCTGATAACTTTATAAGGTTCAACAGCGAGGATATTGCGATGCATTCCGGTAAGGCGCCTTCCCGGAGTTACTATTGTTCCTTTTGCTGTGGTTGGCATGTCACAAGTATTGACGATGACGATTTTGCCAAACAAAGGGACGAAAGGGATGCAAAAGTCTGGGAAGCCATAAAGAGTAAGGTTAAGAAACAGGCTGACAAGCCCGTGACGCAGGCGGCAAAACATCCCAAACGTAAGAAACTTCCGGCAACCACGGAAGGCTACCATCTGAAACGTATGATTCTCGACATTGACAATCTGAGCCAGAAGATTATCAATGCCATGCTTCGCACTGACTATGAGTCGGCAGAAAATCTTATTAATGATGCCAGAATTCGCTATGAAGAGACCTTGGCAAAAAGTGCGGAATATGGAATCGATTGCACGATTATAGATAAACGCGGAGAAAAATTAAGCACATTGGAAGAAGAACTCTGTTTTGTCAAGAGTCTGATCGGCAATCTGGATGCAAGACAAGAATATCTTGATGACGCGGAAAGGGGCAGGGATAAAAACCGTCTTCCCTCTTTTGTTGAATGTCTTCACAGCATGGAACTCATAGAATCTTTGTTTGTCGTTGCAGCAGAGGCGGCGGAGAGAAAAGACAAGGAGAAAGTGACTGAATTATGCGCTGAGATTGAACATCATTTGAAGCATGGGGTAAAGGCTATCGGAGTACATAAGCGTGGATTGTTCCGCCAGCGCATAAATGAACTTTTAAGACGGGGTGGCCAGTCAGATGAAGAACGGGCAGACAGATTATATCGGGGGCTTGTGGTCTCTGTTATAGAGCATATAGAGCAGGCTTACAGTGCATTGCAGGTATCCGACTTCGTCGGTCTTGCAACCCATCTGTCGAAGGCCGAAGATATTTTGCCCGAAGCTGACGATGAAAACATTAGATTGCTTACCAACCAGATTTCCAAGTTGCGCTCAGAGGCAGAACGTAAAAAGAGGGAGGCTCAACCGCAGTGCCGGATACTTTTCCTTCATGGTTTTACGTCAAGTGGAGAATGCGAGATAGCCACCACACTGAAATCTGAGTTTGAATATCCAGCGGAGATCGAGTCTCCGGATTTGCCGCTTGATCCCCATGCCGCAATGGAAATGCTTCTTGAGTTATGTGATTCTGAAGCATTTGATATTATAGTCGGGTCAAGTTGTGGAGCATTCTATGCCCAGCAGCTTGTGCGGTTGACAGGAGTTCCGGCAATTCTCATAAGTCCCTTTTTCATTATGTCGGAATTTCTGAAACCGCGAATAGGCATACATGATTATAAATCGCCGAGAAAAGACGGTGTCCAAAAGTTTGAAATAACGCCTGAACTTGTATCCTCGTTCGAGGAAATGGAGCGGCATCAGTTAGATTGTTATGATGGGTTCAACCGCACAAGAGTCTGGGGCATGTTCGGCAGTATGGATACGATTGCTCATTTCCGCCCGTTATTTGAAAAGTATTATCAAGTATCGTTAGATTTCGACGGCCCCCATACCATGACCGCTGATAACGTCATAAATGATCTTGTGCCGGTCATAAGGAAGATGCTGAAAGATGTCCACCCATTACGCGAGAGATATTTCCGCCATTTCAAAGGCAATGAATACAGACTTTGTCATAAGGCCAAAGATGCAGAAACCCAGTCACGAATGGTTGTATATCAGGCTCTATATGGCAACCGCGGATTTTGGGTACGTCCTGAAAAGATGTTCTTTGAACGAATCATGTGCGACGGACAAGAATTTCCCCGCTTCGCGGAGATAGACAAGACGGATTCTTTGTAGCCTACCTTATATCAACGAGAAGAGTCATCCGGATGTGGCAGAACTATACCTGCCATTGGAATCTCCGATGTCTGACACAGCCATAGCCGAATTAAAAAGTATATTTGGTGATTGCATCGTCGACCTGCCCCATAACGAGATTATTATTCTCTCAATGGCCGCGGCAGTGGAAGGAATATCAAACGCCAGTCTTCAAAACGCTGTAGATCTTCAACCAAGAGACCTCAGCAAGCTTTTGAGAAAGATGTGCAATGACGGAATGCTTGTCGCATCCGGATTTGGAAGAGACATTACTTACCGCTTTAACCGGGGCAATGTTGCAAGTTCCGATGTTGCAAGTTCCAAAAAATCGTCTAATCATTCAGATGATGAAAATGTCATTACAATCATTCGGGAATCTTGCCGACATCAATGGCTCTCTTCCAGGGATATCTCTTTAAAGATTGGCAGACATCCAACACATGTTCGGCGTATCATTAAGAAAATGCTCGAACAAGGAATTCTTAAACAGGAATTCCCAAATCTGCCGATCCATCCGGCGCAAAAGTATCACACCGTCTAATACCGTAGTTTATTGTCGTGAGCAAGAAGTAGGTACGGTTTCTCAATAATCGCGAGGTGAGGCTGGTATGAGATGACGAGAACTGCTCGTGTTTTTTGCCACTGATTTGGTGCGCGCTATCCATATTACTACGAAGAAGAGCAGGCTTACTCTCGAATACCGTCTATGCGTATCGGCAGACGAAAGTTACGCGGAATATTTGAATTTTGCCTGTAAATTGCCTGTAGTAAATAAAATAAGCGACTTAACTTGGTGATTTACACTTTGTTAAGTCGCTTTCTCGGTGCTCAGAACAGAAGCAACCAAATGAAAGACTATGCAAGGATATGGAAGTGGGTTCGAGTTTTGGAAAAATTGACAAATATTTGTATATCATAATATTACAAAATTGAAATTGTAAAAATAGGTGTCATTCGCTTTCATAAAGAATCGGTAGAAATCAAATAGGAGGACAAAAGGAGGACAAAATATTTTGCCGTTAAAGAATTAATTGCTAACTTTGTAAATGAGGATACGGAGCGTTGATGCGGCATAAAACGCATTTTAACACTTAATTTTTTGTCCTCTCCACCATAAAATTTTTGTCCTCCATGGCAAGTATCAAACGTTATTTATCTTCCAAAGTGGAAGGAAATGGCAGGTCTGAAATACAATTCAGGCTTAGCCTCACCAAAGACATAAAACTCCGCCTGAAGAGCGGCATATATATCAAGCCGTCACGTTTCAATGCAGGAACGATAGTCAAGCCTCGCGCCAACCAGGAAGAGATTGCTGAATTGAAAGAACTTGAACGAAAGATTCGAGATCTTGAAGATTACATCTATGCGTTGTGCGAGGACAATCCCGTAGAGCGTCTTACCAAAGAATTTCTTACCAAGGAGATCGACCGCTTTCATCATCCCAAGCGCGAGCGCAAGCCTAAGGAGGTTGAGGAGAAGCTGCAAAAGAAGTTCATCGAGCTTGTGGAGGAATTTCCGACAAAGCGCGGACTTTCGGAGTGGCGTCACCGCAGATATGGTGTATTGAGCCGTAGCCTGCACAGGTTTGAACTTTACCGGAAAGTGAAGCGTCAGCTACCTGCAAAACTTGACTTCGAGATGTTCACAACCGACATACTGGAGGATTATGAACGTTTCCTGCGCAACGAGCCAGAGATATTTGACAAATACCCCAGGATATTCGAGCAATACCCGGCGGAAACGAGAAAGGCGCGAAAATCACGCCGTCCGTTCCCCAAAGGCGACAATACCATAATAAACATATTCGCCTGTCTGCGCACATTCTTCCACTGGGCCATTGAGGAAGGACTTACCACCAACAATCCGTTTGTGAAATACAAAGGTAAGACCACGGAGCATTACGGCACACCTTACTACATAACTCTTGAAGAACGCGACCGCATTGCGGATTTTGACCTGTCGGCCAACAAGTCGCTTGCAGTCCAGCGTGACATCTTCATATTCCATTGCTGCATAGGCTGCCGCATATCCGACCTTATGCGCCTTACTCCGGCCAACATTATAAATGACGCGGTGGAGTATATCGCCAGCAAGACCAAGGGGGAGCGTCCTAATGTGATACGTGTGCCACTTACCCAAAGGGCAAAGGATATTCTCGAACGCTACAAGGGAGAGGACAGCGAGGGGCGGATCTTGCCGTTCATAAGCTCGCAGAAATACAACGTGGCCATCAAGAAGATATTTAAGGAGTGTGGGATAACGAGAATCGTTACGATTCTCAACCCCACCACCGGGGAGGAGGAGCAGCGTCCTATAAACGAGATAGCAAGCAGTCACCTTGCCCGGCGCACATTCGTAGGCAACCTTTACAAGAAGGTGAAAGACCCGAATCTCGTCGGTGCGTTGAGCGGCCACAAAGAAGGCAGCAGGGCATTCTCGCGATACCGCGACATAGACGACGATATGAAGAAAGAGCTTATCGGGCTTATGGAATAATCGCATAGGGAGGGGATAATTCGCGGAATGCGAACATTTCCCCTCTTATTGTGGTTGACAAATAAAATATATTTACTAACTTTGTCAACTAAATTATAGCATGGATATGAACAAGCAAGCCAACGATATATTTTCACGCCGGTTGCGTCAGGCAAGGCTGATGAAGGGATTTTCTTTGGAAAAACTCTCTCAATCAGTCACTCCGGCAATTACTCGCCAGTCCATAAACAAGTATGAGAAAGGTCTTATGATGCCTGACAGTCGGGTGCTTATAGCACTCGCCGCCGCGCTGGGTGTCAAGATTGACTATTTCTTTCGTCCGTTCACTGTGGAGGTCAATCATGTGGAGTTCCGCAAAAAGCCGCGTTTCCCGGAACGGATGGCCTCTGCCGTGAGGGAGAGGGTACGAGAGGAACTGGAGCGTTATCTGGAGGTTGAACAGCTTTGTGGCTGCTCGACCGATTTCTCCATGCCGCGCAAGACAGTGCGTACCGCCGAAGAGGCTGCTGTCCATGCCATGGAGATAAGGAATTATCTCGGACTCGGCAATGACGGTGTTTCAAATGTCATTGAGGTTCTTGAAGAAAACGGCGTCAAGGTCATAGAGATTGCCGAAGACAAGGATTTCGACGGACTCAGCGGATATGCCAACGGCTCAATACCTCTCATTGTCATAAACGGCGGTTTTGTCACTGAGCGCAAACGCTTCACTGCCCTGCATGAACTGGGGCATCTTCTGTTTGATATTCCTGATGACGTTCCGTCAAAAGAGGTGGAGAATATCTGTAATGTTTTCGCCAGTGAGTTCCTGCTGCCTGTAAGCGTACTGAAGGCCAAGGTCGGCAATACCCGACATGACATATCATTGTCGGAGCTTACCGACATACAGCGTCAGTTCGGAATATCGGTGGATGACATAATGGCTGCGCTCCATGCGAATGGTGTCATTACTGCCAAACGTTATTCCGGCTACCAGGCCAAGAAGAACAGGCTGCCCGATTTCAAGGCGTTGGCCGAAAAGTCACGGGCTGTCGCCGAGAGATCCGGACGCTTCGCCCGTATGGTTTATCGCGCGCTGGCCGATGAAGCCATTACCTTCTCCAAGGCCGCAGTGTTGCTGAACACCTCCGTCGAGAGCGTCAAGTCACATCTTCAATTAGTGTGACGGGATGGAGATAATAGTCAATGACACAAACATATTCATCGACCTGCATTCAATCGGGCTGCTGGATTGTTTATGTGAACTGCCCTATGAGATCCGCACGGTGGACTTCGTAATGGCTGAGATTTCCGAACCACGGCAACGCGGGGAAATGGAGCGTCTGGCGGCGGCAGGCAAGATAAAAGTGGAGAGTTTCACGCCTGAGGAACTGATGGAGATTGTCGATGAGCATTCGGCGGTGTCCGGCAATCTTTCAATCCCGGACTGCTCGGTATGCTATTACGCGAGGAAACACGGTATCACCCTTCTGACCGGTGACAGGCAGCTCCGGAAATATGCCGAGGCTGAAAAGCTGACTGTCAGGGGCATATTGTTCGTGTTTGATGAGCTGGTGGCATATTCCGTTGTCTCATCGGAAGTTGCCGCAGCTAAACTTAAAGAATTATACTCTATTAATGTCCGCCTCCCGAAATCGGAGATACAGCGTCGTATAGACCTATGGGACAAAGCTGAATGAATGTATGGATATTGATGTAGTGGAAATACAGCACAATCTTGGCTGCATTATTGCTAAACTTGGGCTGATACATAATGATACTGCTTCCGTTTCAACTGACAGGTTGCAAAGACTGTCTGACTATCTTATAGATAATCAGCTCGCGTTTGAAAAGGCCATACGGAACGAAGTCCGGGATAAAGGCAGTGATTATTATGTTACACAGCTTTACAGGTCGCTTTCATCATATCTGAAATGGTATGTGGCCGAACATGGGCGTGAAAGCGCGAAGATGGCTGTTGCAAAACGGATATATGACCGTATTGTGTTCCTATGGATGCCGCCTATTGAGAGCCTGTTTCCTAATGTATCCAAATCGGCAGGGATTGTTGTCAACCCTATGTCAGACAATAAAGACCCGAAAGGATATAACAAGCTTTTTGAATTGGCCGGAGAACACTACCGAAGCATCCGCTATGACATTACTGAGAATCCGGATTATCCCCACCTCACATCCGATGAGATATACAGGCGACTGAAAGAGCTGGTTGCCCCGGTGTGCGGTGAGGGGGTAAGAATCGGAATGATACTCAACATCGCGATAAAACACCGCCTTCTGCTGAAAAAGCCACAAGGCAAATCATTGGAGCGAGAGCTTGGAATGACCTGCTCGTATCCTGCCGTTGCAAATGTGATCGACACGCCGAGCGATTACTTCAACATTGACGACTGGGGAAAGGATATGGAAGCCAAGTTGCTGAAACAATAGCCGTTCATAACCAACATATATCATTCCGCGTTGTCGCTTATACTTTAATTGCTTAAATAAAAGCGTTAGCGGAAAAAGTTAAAGGAGTCCTGTACGTACAGGGCTCTATTTTTGTGCCGTAATTCAAAACAATAGATTATGGGGCTCAAGCCGAAAACCCGGTGCATGAATTTTGAGAAAAGTGTTAAATTTGTGGCATGAAAACCGCAGATGCAATATGGATGTGCCTCCCTGAAGGGCTGGACGAGCTATTTGAGATGGTGCGCTTCGAGCGCACGGAACAGTCTTATGACATATGGCTTGACGAAAAGAAGAAACTGTCTGATGAAGACTATCGTAATCCAAATATCGTAGCGCGAGGCTATACGGATTACGTTACGATACAGGACTATCCGATGCGCGGACGGCCTGTGTTTCTTCACATGCGCAAGAACAAGTGGTGGGACAAGCAGACCAACGAAATCTTCAGTTACAATCTCGAACTACCCAATGAGGAAGGGACACGACTCAGCGCCGAGTTCGTGGCTTTTTTAAATATGAAGGTGGAGACGACAGCCCTGTCGATTAAACACATAGCGCAGATGCACTGCGTCAACGGCAAATATTTCGCTGACCTGTACCGCAATAAGCTTAGTGGATACGCAGAGTGGTGCAAGAACGAACTCTGCTGCGGGTTTTACTTCAACGGCGCGAACATCGGCCCGTACATGAGCCTCGACGAGACCTGTCTTAGCAACGGCGAGGTATGGACATTCCTCACAAACAAAGACGGTCACGGAGGTCGCGGGACGCTGGCAGCCGCCATACCGGGGACGAAAAGCGACGAGATAATATCGATACTAGTCGGCGCGATGGGCAAATCATTGAGACGCAGGGTCAGGGAAGTGACCTGCGACCTGTCGCCATCGATGATGCTGATAGCCGCCGAGGTATTCTACAACGCCCATGTTGTCAACGATCGCTTCCATGTGCAGCAGGTATACAACGAGGCCGTTGACGAGATACGTGTCGACATCCGGCGCAAGCTCATAGCTGAAGACAACAGCCGTGACAAATCAGAGCCTCCGGTTACATATTCCAACGGCGAAACCATGCGCCAGATACTCGCCCGCAGCAAGCACACCCTGATGATGGCACAGAACAAATGGACTGACACACAGCGTCATCGCGCCAACATCCTGTTCAAATACTATCCAATATTGAAGGCTGCATACAGCCTTGCGATGGAGCTGCGCAAGATTTTCAATGCTAAAATCTCACCGACAAAAGCCATGGGGCGGATGAACAAGTGGTATGAAAAGGTAATGGCTCTTGGTAACAACAACTTCCGCTCGGTAATCAAAACATTCAGGAACCACGCTCCAACCATCCTGAACTACTTCCGCCGTCGTGCGACCAATGCCTCCGCCGAGGCATTCAACTCTAAAGTCAAAATCTTTCGCTCACAAATGCGTGGTGTCCGAGACCGAGACTTCTTCATCTTCCGACTGGTCAAACTCTACGCCTAAAAATTTAACACTTCTAATTGCCCAATTTAACATATGCACCGTGCTTTCGGCTTGACCCGATTATGGCAGCAGAAATAATCAGTTCCATACTGGACGGCCCAAAGGGCGTATATCTGGTAGTTGACGCCACCGACATGAAGGCGGCGTTTCAGGAATTTCTACGCATTACACGTGAAGCCGAGGACGAGCAGAGGGCTTATGACGACGAGCTTGCGACGGTTACGCGCGAGGAGGCCTGCAAAATTTTCAACCGTTCATACAGTACCCTTCTCCGCTGGGAGAAGGACGGTTACCTTGTGCCCGTAAAGATAGGCAAGACACCGCTTTACAAGATGTCGGATATAAAAGACGTGTTGAATCAGAAATTCGGTAACTCGTGAGATTCCGGGTTGTAAAAACTTTAGCCGAGCGCGACTTATTAAAATTTAATTAAGGCTCCATCCAGGAAAGTCTTGGTTCCCTTATAACCTGACTCACGATGATAGCGGATTGTTTATATACACTTGGTGCCGAATCTTCTAAAAAACAGGCATATGTCCTGTCGTATTTGGAAGATGCAGACTCTTGTGGTATCCGTGTCCGGAATTATCTGGGTTCTGGAGTGTCACTGCTCTTTAATAGAGAATGCGCGGTATGTCTGATAGTTTATTTGTTCAATCCATTCCCAGTTATAGGGAGTGCAGCCGCCGGAATAATCATTCGACTGGTCTGGGTGGAACCGGCGGGTTTGTCTAAAAAGGATAAGCATTCAAAGTGCGATCAAATGGCTTCACTGCAAAAGGAAACTGCGACCGATGGATGTGAGGCAGGTATTAACCCGCTTGCCATTTCATTATGGAAGGCACAACACTTATGCTTATGAGAAATTCTCTACCAGCCGTTGAGCCGTCGCGACTCTACACCCGTCAGGAGGTTGCAGCCATGTTCGCCCTCTCCGACATCGAATTGTTCAGCTATGCCAGTGATCCTGAAGGATTGCGCTATGAGATTGTTCCGGCCAGTCCTTACCCGCTTTTCCGTGGAAGCGAACTGCTGCGGTTCTTCTCAAACACCTACAAGCTATGCCAAGATGGATGCCTGTCTATGAAGACGATATGACACACTGGCTATGGGATAACGCGCAACGTTACCAGTGGTGGCTTGAAATAAGGTTTCGAGCCGCCAAGACTCCCGGCATGAGGTATGTGGGTGACACAAACATCCGCATACGGGTGACTTACGGAGAATGGCCTGTGACTATTGCCTATCTTGGTACGCGATGGCACGCAGATGAGAGAGCTGTCATATCTTTTCTGGAGGCATTGGAGGAGGACGGTCTGATTACCCGTAGGAAAAACGGGCTTGTAACCGTTATATCCGTCTGCGGCTTTGAAAAGTATTGCTTCAATATGCAGAACAACGGAAAAGCACCATTGCCGGAAGGTTCGGTGGATATTGAGTATGAAATGCAAAATCCGGAGCATGATACTCCGCTGGGCTGTATATCTGATGAAACGCAAATCGAAAAGCACTATGCAACGCGGAGTGATACGGCAGACGAAACGCAGAGCCGGACGCGGCCATATTTACATAAAAGAAAAGAAATAAAAGAACTTTTAATTGATGGTAAACGCGAGCGCGAAAAAGATTTTTTAGAAAAACTGAAAAAATCGGAATCCACGCTTGAAGGGATGGCTATGAGCCTGCACTGCGAGTTGTCGGATCTGCTGGCGGTAGCCGATGATTTCAGTAATGCAACAATCACTACCGAGGACTGGCATCCCACGTTCTCGGCTTTCAAGAAACACTTTCTCAACTGGGCCCGGATGAGAATAAAAAAATCAAAAGATGAAGTACCCCAAAAGAATAAATCCGCAGGAGGCTATCAGCCAAATGCGGTACGCCGCAGAGGGCCGGTTACACCCGATTGCGGACTTAACGAAGATTGACGCCTACAAGCAGTTCTTCCTTGGATGCGCAAAAAAGGTATGCCCTGGCTATGTTGTCCGCGACGACCAGCGCAAGATTCTCAACGACATCGTGCATTGGGCGTTGAAAGACTATCACGGCAACCTCGATCCGGACCGGGGGCTATTGCTGTGGGGCGACATAGGCACCGGAAAGTCAACGCTCCTAAGGGTAGTCCGGCAATTCTGCAACGAGGTACACCCTCCCCGTGACGGTATGCGCTACTGGTTTCGCATGACAAACGTAATCGACATCTGCGCCGAGTTTTCCGATGAATCGCGCGACGGCGGCTATTATGCCCTCCAGACCTACATCACAAGCTCCCGCCAGGCTTTCGATGAACTTGGTAGCGAAACAATACCCACCGGACGGTGGGGCAACTTTGAGAATGTGATGCAATATGTCCTCCAGCGGCGTTATGACCTGCGCGACAATCAGTTCACACACGCCACTACCAATCTTTCCCTGCAACAGCTTTCTCAAGTCTATTCACCCAGAATCTATGACCGCTGCAAGGAAATGTTCAATTTTGTGGAGATTCGCGGCAATACTTTCCGAAAAACCTACACTCCGGGGGGCGATGGCTAAACGAAGATACGAAAAAAAGGTCAATATCTCTATGATTGACCGTAACAGGCTATATACCATTTCAGAGGTGGCCCGGATAATCGGAATCAGTCGGTCGTATTTCTACTATTGTTTCGACCATGACGAGCGGTTTCCCAAACCAACGTTCATCAACGGAATCACACGCCTGACAGGTAGCGACCTGATAGAGATTATAGCCCTGCGGCGGCGCAAGGGGCTATAATCCCGGTTCAGTTCCAGATATGCCACGGCGGGGTGCGGCGTTCCGGGGAGGCTATGGTCTCCGACAGCTCAACGGCGAGAAGCCATGCCTCGGTTCGCATATCGTCCATTTCCGCCAATGCCCTCGCTTCAAGGCTATCCCCGGCACCCGATAGCTCGCACCACTGCCGGGCAAAGGTAGAGGGTTGGAAAGCGTCTATGAACGAGAGTATCTCATCAAGGAGTGTTGCCGGGTTGCCGCCTGTCATGTCGGCGCAAAAGCAGAACGGCACGCCGCTCCGAGTCCTGCGCCGGAAATCGAAAGCGGTACAGTCGATGTCTATCACGCTGACGGTCACGCTCCAGCCGCATTTGGCGGCAATATCTATAATGGTCTGTAACAACATATCTAAAAACATGGTTATGTCTGCCACAACCGAAAAGATTGTGGCAGACCGGGTTATATTCCTGAACGGGTCTATTCCTCCGTCGGGTCGAAATCGGTTTCTTCAAGGGCGGCGAGCAGGTCAAGCACCATGCTCTCCGCGTCCTCCATATCAGCCACTATGTCGCGGATATGGTACGGTGCGCCGTTCCTGCCGTGTCCGTCCTCGCCTATCCAGAGGTAGGCTTCCTCGTCGGGGTCGAAGCCCTCGTAATACTCCCTCACTGACTTTATGAGGCTGTCGGGGTCGCCGTCTTTCATTTCGGCGGAGAAGTTGAAATCCTGCCCTGCCTTGGTGGATTGGGAAAACTCGAACTGCCATATCTCGGCCTTGGGATTCTTTGATGTATGGACGCTCCAGCCTTTGGCTTCGGCACATTCGGTTATGCGGTCTATCGTATCTTGAATATCCATGTCGGTATAAGGTTGTGTCAGCCGTGGCACGGTCGCCACGGCTGACGGGTTATCTGTCATTCATCGGGGCGGTCATGCAGTCGGGAGAGGAAAGACTGCAACCGCTTGTCGGCTATCTCCCCTATGGGTCGGGGCTTGAAATACGGCACCTCCGTGACTTGGAGTATTCCGTAGCCATGCTCCCGGCAATCTATCTCAATCCCTGCAAGCTCGTTGAGCGAAACATAGCCATATTCGTCCTCTGCGAGTCCCACGACAATGCAGAACATTATCGTGTCATCGCCCTCCTTGCTCCCCTCAAGCACAAACCACCGGGCGTTTCCTATGGCGAATATCGCCACGCATACGGCGTCCTTGCCCTTTCCGTCCTGGGAGTAGAGGGGGAAGCCCTTGAAGGCTTCCTCCAGTCTTGGTGTCATCAGTCTGTTCATAATCAGTCAAATTCTATTTCATCTTCATACAATTCTATGGTCGCTCCGCTGCTCACCTCTATTATGAAGCGGTAGCCGTTGCGTCCTACAATCGTTCCTCTGCGGTAGCCGCGCCACGGCTCTTTGAGGTCGCACTGCCGTCCGTATTCGGGAAAGTCGGTATCAGTATCGTACATAGTCAGCGGCGTTTTTGAGTTTGGCAAATTCGGGGTCGTAGATGAGTTCCTTGTCTATGAAGTGGCTGTAAGCCTCGGCAGCGAGGCGCGAGGCCCACTCGTTGCGGTCGTCATAGCGTCCTCTGCGGTAGTTGTATGCGAGGGCTTTCATATAGCCGAGAAAGACCTTGAACGCCTGCTGCTGCAGGTAGCGGTGCATGGCAGTCATAGCCATACCGGTCTTTTCGGTGCTGCTCACTCTGCCGTTGACAAAGTTCTCGAAAGTCTTTACAAACTCCTTGTCGCCCTCGGCAATATTAATGAAATCAATGTCTGTGTTCATATCGTTTGGAATTTAGATGGTTGCCTGATTGTAGATTTGAGGTTCTGACGACACATTATAGATATAGTCGCCACAACGCACCAAAAGGCAGTGCTGTCCGTAATACAGCTTTTTCATGCCCCGTACACTCCCGGTCTTGTGGAAGTTCGGGAAGCGGCTTATACCTACTCGCCTCCCTTCTTCAATTGTCATTCTCTTTACTCGCATGGTCGTGTAATACCGGTGTCATAGATAATAGTCTGCTATCATTCCTGCATACAGTTTGTTTCCGGGCGTAAGCCGTTCCACGAAGCGCATAAATTCTGCGGAGTGTTCAGCCGTTCCAAAGTTGGAGCCGAAGTCGGTGATGAAAAGGCTGTCGGTGTCAAGAGGATTGATTATAGCTTTTTGGAGTTGATAGACTGGCCCGGTCCATTCCGTTACGTTATCGGTGTCTATGGCCTCCGCCCTCTCTCTTATAAGCCGTGCATAATGGTGCCGCCATTCGTTGATGCCTCCATTGTAGGTTAGGGTAAGGTCGTTGTTGAGTGTGAACATGCCTTTGGGGAGTATTTTCAACAAGTTCCTCCATTTGGCTTTTACGTTCTGCCTCCGCTATTTCGTCCGCATAGCCGATGCATACAGATTCTCCCTCCGAAATGGTTTCGGGATTCATATATTCGTCCTCGTTTATCGGACTTGTGCCTAACTGATAGATTGTGCCGTGCATTGTCTTAAAATGTTTGAGTTGTTATTTTTCCCCCTTTTGTGAAGCTCTTTGAGCTTCCCGGCAGGGCTGGCCGTTTTTCGTGCAATTCGCAACTGCGGCCAAAGGGAGGATAAGGCAAGGGTGAGGTCAGCGGCAAGACCGGGATACCCAAATTTTGGAGGCACGAGAAAATTTGAAACCGAAGGCTCGGTTTCGAGCTGAAAGGTTGCGGAGGCTCACGGGCGCAGTCCGCCGACCTCAAACGAAGTGGCCTTTGCCGTTCCTCCCGGACGCGGTAATTTCGCACGGAAAAAACGCCAATCCTGTCGGCAGCGAATAATTCACAGGAAAAAATCTTCATAAAAACATCCGCTCCAAAGCGTCAGCCTTGAAGCGGATCAGGGCCATCGTTCCGAGAGCGGTCATCCAAAGACCCGGCGGCACATTGGTATTCCATAGACCCGCGCCCAAAACAGCAAGGCGTGACACGTATATACGCCTCACGCCCCACTGTTCTATAATTCGGGTACTGCCAGCCAGCTCACATTGTCGCCTTGCGGCATGGGTAGTAACGGGTCATACTGCATTAGCTGATATGAGGCTATCTTGAAATCAGCCTCGATTACGGCATATATTATCACCTGTCCTTTTTCCGGCACACACTCCGAAAACCTATGCCATTCGGGACATGGATTTTTGTCAGCCCATTCCGCGCCCTCTATGAAGCAATACATATTAGGCACACGAAAATCGCTGTCCTTATACCGCTCGGCGGCTTCTTTTCGTATTTCCTCTTTTCGGTTCATAATCGTTTCGCTTTGTCAATCAAACCATTCCGGATTATCCTCTTTAAGTTCCTCGATTAATGCGTCATCGGGCAGACCGAGGTTGCTGTCAGCGGTATAGAAGAAAATATCTTCATCGACCTTTTCAGCCTCCTTGTCGGCGAAGCCGTCCGAGCCGTCGGTTGCAGGATAAGGCATAAGGACATCAAGCAGGCTTGTTCCCGCGATTATCAGTTCCTCGCCCTCGTTGCTTCTCACGATACGGCAGGTGTATTCCTTGCCCTTGTAGTTGATTTCAGTTGTAATCATATCGGTATTGTGTTTATGCTCCCTGCGCCTCTGACCGCGCAGGGAGCGGTTTATAAATCAGTCTATATCAACTCCTAAGTGCTCGTTGTCAATCAACAGATAGTAGTAGCCGTTGCCCAGCCGCGATACTCCTTGCTAAGTCCGGCTTTGATGTCGCCCTTGCGATAATATCCGTCGTCCTTGTCGGCTATCTCTATCCATAGGGTGCCGTCATAGCCCCGGAAGTCGAACCTGCCGGAATGATAGGCGCACCTTTCGGCAAGTGCCTTGCGAAATTCCTCTACCGCCCACGGCGCATGACGCTCCACGGCTTTGAGGGAGATAATCTCACCATCTATGCGAGTGCCGGTTGTGAGCCGGTTTTCGTAACAGCCCTTTGTAGGGTCTGCCATGAGGCATTTTCGCACGAAAGCCGAGGGGAAGGTGGCACGCGAGGCGTAACGCCTGAACTTTTCCACATATTTGCTTCAGGCTTCTCCACTTTCACTACTCCGAGCCAGTTGGCTACGGTTGACTGCGGTATGATGTAGCCGCGTCTGCGTGAGCGTGGAGCGAACTCGCATATATAGCCCTGTGTGGAGAAAAACAGGCGTCTGCGTTCTCTGCCTCGTTGGTGGTAATGTCGTAAAGACCCGAATTGCGGTCGATGATGGTTGCTGCTGCTTGATAGTCCATGTTTTAGTGTTTGAATTTGTTTTTTCCCTTTTGGCTTGAAGCTCCGGGCTTCATCCGCAGGGGGTATGTTTTTTGTGCATACACCACGGCGGACCACCGGGGCGGATTAGACAAGTGTGAAGTCAGAGGGCAAGCGCGGGATACCCATTTTTGAGCGACAAAAAATGCGGAGGCTCACGGGCGCGGAACTCCGACCTCAAGCGCGGCGTCACTTGTCGTTCCCCCGTCCGCCGTAGCTTCGCACACAAAAACGCCGCCGCAGGTGAAGCCCGCAGGGTTTTCAAACAAAAAAGTATATCCGGCGACCTTAACCGGCAGGTTGCGGCAGGCCGGATGCCGTTCACGGCATCGGGGTTGCGGTGTTCCGGGCATAGAGCGCGGATCAAGTCGGAAGCCGCCTTCACGGAGGCTTCAGTCTTGTGGCGCGGCCGGTTTACACACGAAAGGCTATATGATGTCGGTGTGCCTCCCGGCTCACGGACATGGCATATAGCCCGGATTATCAGGTAT